>BNJS01001261.1_pt1 | contig 643920 bp, 629 predicted proteins | sample 8540461 | NCBI WGS metagenome assembly BNJS01 (sample SAMD00202454, study PRJDB9452) | human saliva metagenome | isolation source: human saliva | place: Japan
TGCCGCAGCGGTGCGCAGAAGTGCGGCGATCCCGGAGATGCCCAGGAAGATGAGTGCCGTCGCGGGAGGGTCACGTTGAGCAGGTAGTCCCAAAGAGTAGTGTGCTGGGTCACCAGTCCGATCCCTGTGAAGCAGGCCGAGAGCCGCTGCCCTGCGCCGAGCGAGAGGATTGAGACTGCGGGCTCGTAGCGCCCGTCTGGCAGCCGGCCAGGGGGTGATGAGCTGCAGCGGGGGCAGAGCCGCCCAGGCCGTGATTCCGGTCATGCAGCAGACAAGGCACGCCTCGAGACGGGCGAGTCGCCCTCGAGCAGCTTCGCAGCATCCCTCGGCCCGCGACGACCCAGAAGAGGACGCGTAGGCGACCAGCAGACCGTCGCTCCAGGTGAGGCGGGGATTCTCGCGCTCCGAGCGGCGGACATCGGAGAAGAATCCATTCACCGTGCCTGAAACCTGTATCGAGGACACGCATCTTCCTCCTGTGCGTCATCGCGGTCAAGAGTGCCCTTTCCAGAATAAGACCACCGGTGCGCTCGTGAGAAGGGCGACGGTCGTCGGGTCACAACGAGGCGAACGGTTCGCCCTGGTCGACGTCCTCGGCGGCCTGAATGACGACGCCCTGACCGTCGGTGGTCGGGAGCGTCGAGGTGAGGCGTCAGCCGGTGGGACCCGCCCGGCGGGGGAGTCCGTGCGAACCCCGTGACGTCTCAGGCCTTGAAGAGGGTTCCCTCAAGGTAGGCGCGCGCCTTGCGGGCGTACTCCAGGGGGTTGGCGATGGCCGGGTCCCTGCTCGGCCTCCACCAGGATCCACTCGGAGTAGCCGTGGTCCACGAGGAACTGTAGGGGACGGTGAAGTCGATCGTGCCGTCTCCGGGGACGGTGAACATGCCGGCCAGGAAGGAGTCGAGGAAGGAGCGCTCGGCGGCCTTGGACTCCGCCATCTTCTCGGGGCGCACGTCCTTGAAGTGGACGTGCTTGACGCGGTCGATGGTGGCCTCCAGCAGGCCCATGACGTCGCCGTCGCCCACGTAGGCGTGGCCGGTGTCGAACAGGAGGGAGACCTTGGCCGGGTCGGTCAGCTCCATGAGGCGGATGGTCTCCTCCTTGGTCTGGATGACCGTGCCCAGGTGGTGGTGGTAGACGAGCTCGAGGCCGTGGGCGTGGGCGACGTCGCCCAGGCGGTTGAGGCCCTCGGCCAGCACCGGCCACTGCTCCTCGGTGAGCACCGGCTTGTTGGTGAAGATGCAGACGTCGCGGATGCCCTGGACCGAGCCGGTCTGCTCGGAGACGACGACGCGGGTGGCGCCCAGGTACCCAGGTAGGCGCAGGTGGCCTCGAAGTCGGGGATGACGGCCCTCGACGCCGTCGCGCAGGATGAAGGAGGAGAACCACTGGGCGACGATCTTGATGCCGCGGGCCTCGGCGGCGGCCTTGACCTCCTCCTTGGGCGGGAAGAAGCCGGCACTCGGTGCCCGCGTAGCCGGTGTCGGCCAGGTCGAGGAGCATGTCCTCCAGGGTGTTGAAGGCGCCGACCTCGGGGATGTCGTCATTGCGCCAGGTGATCGGGTGCATGCCCCAGGAGATGCCGTGGGGGTCGGAGATGGCGGTTGCAGGGGTCGAGGGTGAAGGACATCGTTGCTCCGTGTTCTCGCTCGTGTGGTGATGTGCGGTGGTGAGTGCGTGGGTGGCGGTGAGGCGCGGGTGGCTGGTGCACCGTCGGCTCTTGTCCGCCAGTGGTGCGCTCCCGGGAGGAGGGGCCGGCGTCGGTGCCGGGCGGTGGGCCCGTGCCTCGAACCTAGCAACAGGACTTTGTCCTGACAAGCCCTTGTCGGGTCCTCCCGGGAGCGCGTGTGCTGGGGATGGGGTCAGGAGTAGAGCTTCTCCATCTCGACCTCGATCTCCTCCAGGGACTTGTCCTTGGTCTCCGGCATGATCTTGAACAGGACGACGGCGACGACCAGGTTGAGCACGCCGTAGATGGTGTAGGTGATACCGCCACCCAGCGTCTCCATCATGGGCGGGAAGGTCCAGGTGATGATGGCGTTGGCGGTCCACATGCAGAAGATCGCCGTGCCGTTCATGATGCCGCGGACATTGGCCGGGAAGATCTCACCCATCATCGTCCACACGATCGTGCCGTTGGAGGACTGCACGATGAGCATGAAGACGGACATGAGTCCAGGATGAGGTAGGCGGCCCAGGCGGGTGGAGTGGTGTGGTTGGCCATGTGCGGGGCGATGAAGAACTGGAAGGTCGCTGCGATGCCCAGGAGGGTGATACCCACGCCGATGACGTCGCCGATGAGCACCTGGCGGCGCCGGAACTTCAGGATGAGCCAGATACCGATGGCGGAGCCGATGACCGACATGACGCCGTTGGCCACCTGTGCGGTGATGGATGCCGAGGTGGACATGCCGGCGTACTCCAGCACCTTGGGGGCGTAGTACATGACGGTGTTGACGCCGGTGGTCTGGTTGACCACGGCCAGGAAGATGCCGACCAGCAGCAGCTTGCGCAGCCAGGGCGTGGCCATGACGTGGCTGAAGCCCTTGCGCTGGGACTCCTCGTCCTTCTCGTGCTGGCGGGCCTCGACCATCTCCATGATCTCGTCCTCGATGGAGCCGTCCTTCTCCGGGACGCGCACGCGCTTGAGGGCGCCGATGGCGTCGTAGAGGCGCTCCTTGGCCAAGTACCAGCGCGAGGACTCGGGCATGAGGCGGATGCCGATCCACAGGGCCACGGCCGGGATGGAGCACAGGACCAGCATGTAGCGCCAGGCCTCGCCGTTACCGGCGCTGATGCTGAGCTGGTCGAGGAAGGCGTGGTACTCGTCCGCGCTCATCGGGCCGCCCTTGGAGGCCTGGAGCTTGGCGATCTCGTCGAAGGCGTAGCTGTTCGGGGCGAAGCGTCCGCTGGGGTCCTCGGCGATGGTGATCATCGGGCCGCCCTGGAGGGAGTTGATGATGGCGTTCATCGAGAAGGCGAGCAGCTGTCCGGTGACGATCATGAGCTGGTCGATGGCCACGATGGAGCCGCGAATGCGTTTGGGGGCCGTCTCCGCCAGGTAGACGGGGACCGTCGCGGAGGCGGCTCCGACGGCGAAGCCCAGGACGACGCGGAAGGGGTACATGACCCAGACGTTGGGGGCGATGGTGGTGCCGATCGCGCCGGCGAAGAACAGGAAGGCCAGGAAGGTGATGTTGTGGCGCCGGCCCCAGCGGTCCGACATGAGTCCGCCCAGCAGCGCGCCCAGCGCCGCGCCGACCAGCAGGGTGCCGCCGATGGCTCCCTCCTCGAAGGAGGTCAGCTGGAGGCCCTTGGCGTCGAAGGGCATGTACATGTACGGCAGGGCGCCGGAGATGACGCCGGTGTCGTATCCGAAGAGCAGTGAGCCGAGCGTGGCCACGGCGGCGATGGCGATGACGCCGCGGTGCTTGCCCGAAGGCGGCGTGTCGGCCACCGCCTTGGTGAGCTCTTCCCTGGTGAGTCCACGCAGGGACGTCGTGACTCCCTGAGACATAGGGGGTCTCCTCTCAGTCCTGCGGCGACGATGCCGCAGGGGTCGTTGTGATGGGTGGGTGGTGGAGTGAAGAGAAAGGTGAGGCTCGAGGCGGCTCAGGCGTCGAAGGTGGTGCGTCCCTCGACGCGGGGGACCTCGTGCCACTGGCCGTCGGCCGCCGAGGCGACAACGGCCTCGTCGACCTCCGCGGCGCACCAGGCGTCGGCGGCCGAGGGGGCCACCTGCTTGCCGGTGAGGATGGACTCGATGAACTGCGCGGCCTCGATGGCCTTCATGTCGTCGAAGCCCATGGAGGTGCCGATGGCGGGCTGGAAGCGCTGCCACTGGCCCCACTGGGGGCCGGCCATGGCGCGGGTGTAACCGTGGGAGGCGCCGCCGTCGAGCACGGGGCAGATCTCCAGCTCGTTGAGGCGCTCGAAGTTCCACCGGGCCGAGCCCTTCGTGCCGTAGACCTCGACGACGTACTCGGCGCGCGGTCCCACGCTGACGCGGGAGGACTCCATGGTGCCCCACGGTGCCGTTCTCGAAGCGCACGAGCATGGAGACGTAGTCCTCGTTCTCCACCGGGCCCACCTCGTCGCCGATCTCGAAGCCCGAGTGGCCGATGCCCATCTTGGTGGGGATGGGGGCGCTCGGTGATGAAGGTGTCGGTGACCGCGGTGACTGAGGCGATGCGACCCCACGATGTACTGGGCCAGGTCCGCCCCTGTGGCTCATGAGGTCGGGCACGACGCCGGCCCCGGCCTTCTCCTTCGAGGCCCGCCAGGTCAGCGGGGCCCATGGGGAGGAGTTGTAGTCGGCGATGAACCACACGCGCACATTCGTGATCCGGCCCCAGCTCGCCGCCGCGCACCAGGGAGCGCAGGTACTCGATGGCCGGGGTGTGGCGGTAGTTGAAGCCGACGGCGGTCATCAGCCCCGCCTTCTCGGCGGCCTGGGCGATCTGCCGGGACTGCTCGGCGCTGACCCCCATGGGCTTTCTCGATCCAGAAGGGCTTTGCCGGCCTCGATGGCGGCCAGGGCCATCTCGTGGTGGAGGAAGTTGGGGGCGCAGATGGAGACGGCCTCCACCTCGGGGTCGGCCAGCAGGTCGCGGTAGTCGGCGTAGGCGCGCTCGAAGCCCAGGTTGTCCACCGCCTCCTGGCGCACCTCGTCCACGGGGTCCGCGGCGGCGACCAGGCGTGGGGTCACCCCCAGCTCGGGGAAGCGCTCGGCGATGGCGCGGTAGCTGCGGGAGTGAAGCCGTCCCATCCAGCCCAGGAGATGACCCGATGCCCAGTATTGACTCATTGGGTCATAACGGTCCTTCCCGACAACATTGTCGGCTGCTGCGTGTGTGGAGGTGTCTCCGGAAGCCCCAGGAAACACCCGTCGTTAATGACGTCACAGGAAGATATCAGAGCACCTTTGTCCCTGACAAGAGGGGAAGTATGAGGTCTGATGACCTCTCTGAGCAGGGCCTCGTGCTCACCGGTGTTGTCGGATAGGATGTGCTCAACCGGTGTCCAAGGATGGACCCCGGATCCCGCGGATCGTGCCGGTCCGTGAGGCACAACGGCGTGGAAGGGGAGACGTCTGCCGTGGAAGGACCTCGAGGACGAGGTGGGCGGGTCACGATCAGGACCGTCGCCGAACGTGCCGGTCGCTCCATCTCCACCGTCTCGGCGGCTCTCAACGGCTCCGACGGCGTCGCCGAGAAGACCCGTGGCGAGATCCTGAGCATCGCCGCCGAGCTCGGCTACCAGGCGGACCCGCGCGCCCAGTTCCTGCGCCGCAGCCACACCGGGCTCATCGGTGCCAGCTTCGCCATTGGGCAGGCCTACCAGGGGCTCATCGTGGACGGGCTCTTCCAGGCGGCCTCCGCCCTGGAGCACGCGCTGGTGCTGGCCACCTCCACCCCGCACCGCGATGTGGCCGACGGGCTGCGCTCACTGCTGCTCCAGCGCTGCGAGGGCCTCATCCTGGTCGACCCCGACCTCTCCGTGGACGCCCTGGCCGGCATCGGGGACCGTCCCCCGGCGGTCCTCATCGGGCACCAGTGTCGAGATGGAGGACGTCGATGAGGTCCACTCCCGCGACGACGTCGGTATCCAGATGCTTGTCGATCACCTGGTCGACACCGGGAGGCGCTGTATCACCCATGTGGACGGCGGGCAGGAGACCGCCGCGGGGCGACGTATCCAGAGGTTCGGGCAGGCCATGGAGAGCCGGGGGCCTGGGGCGAGGCGCGCGGGTGGTGCCCTGGGGAGGCGATGAGGACAGCGGCGCCAGGGCGGTCCGCCACCTCGTCGAGGCCGGTGAGCTGCCCGAGGCGCTCCTGTGCTTCAACGACCACTGCGCCGTCGGGGCTCTCGCGGAGCTGCGCCGTCAAGGGGTGCGGGTGCCGCAGGACCTTGCCGTCACCGGCTACGACGGCATCCCGGTCACAGCGGCCTCGGCCTTCTCCCTGACCACGGTGCGCCAGGACGCCCGCCTCATCGCCGAGGTGGCGGTACGGGCGCTGCTGGCCCGGATGCACCCGGACCAGGACGGTCACATTCCCGGCGGAGGTGGCCGGTGAGGACCGGCCTCTGGGGGCCGCCTCTACCGGGTGGTCCCCGAGCTTGTTGTCCGCGACACGACGGCCCCGCCGTGCGAGCGTCGGGATGAGGCCCGTGCCTGATGCGGCACGCGGCGTACGGTAAACCCTCACCGAGGAAGCCAGGAAGCGATAACCGAGGGGCGCACGCCCCGCACACTGGGACAGGAACCGCATGATTAACGGAGAACTCATCGACCTGGTCGCCGGCGACCACGAGGCGCGTATCGCCTCATCGGGGTGCCATGCTCGTCCACCCTGCGCCGCCAGGGGCGCGACCTCATCATGCCCCTTCGACGCCGAGGCCACGCTGCCCGCCGGCTGGCAGGGCAAGACCCTGCTGCCGTGGGCCAACCGCATCGCCGGGTCTCGCTACGACTACGTCGGGCACCGAGTTCCTCGTGGGCTGCAACGAGCCGGCCAGCGGCTCGGCCCTCCACGGCCTGGCCGGCTGGATGGACTGGCAGGTCGCCGACGACGACCCCTCCGGCCCCGACGACGGCGCCCCCCGCAGCCGGGTCGTCCTGAGTTGAGCCTGCTGGCCTCCCTCACGGCTACCCCTGGAGCCTGGAGGCCAGCGCCTGCTTCGAGCTCGACGCCGAGCGCGGACTGAGCGTGACGGTGACCGCCACCAACGTCGGCGCGGCCCGCCCCGCCCCGCCGGTCCCCGGCGCGCCGGAGGTCGAGGGTGAGCCCGCCCCGCTCCCCTACGGCGTGTCCCTGCCACCCCCTACCTGACGCGCTCGGTACCCCTGGACGACTGCGTCCTGACGATCCCGGCGGCCGAGGTCCCTCGACGTCGATGAGCACATGGCGCCCCACGAGCCGGCGCAGCGTGGAGGGCACCGACTGGGACTGGCGAGGGCGGCCGGGCCTCGTCGGGGCCACCCAGACGGACAACGCCTACACCGCCCCTGCCCGAGGGGCACCTGGGAGGTGAGCCTGCGCGGCGGGCAGGGGAACCGCGCCGTCGTCATGAGCTCGGACGTCCCCTGGGTGCAGGCCTACACCGCCGACGAGCCTCGGCCGCCCCGGCGTGGCCATCGAGCCCATGACCCTGCCCGCCCAACGCCTTCAACAGCGGGTGAGGACCTCATCGTCCTGGCGGTGGGGCAGTCCCACTCCTTCACCTACCGCCTGCACGAGGAGGACTGAGCGCGCAAGCGGCCTGCTGAGCCTGCAGAGCGATAGTCGTACGGTGGGTGTCGCCGAGCATTCCGTCTCGACGACACCCACCGCGCGTCAGAGGGGCGGTGCTCAGCTCAGACGCACCGGCTGCCCGGAGTGGGCCGACTCCGTGGCGGCCTCGGCCAGGCGCAGGGCGGCGATGGCGTCCCCGATGCCGGTGGGAGGCGTGGTGTCGGCCTCAACGGCCTCGATGAAGGCGCTCAGCTCGATGCGGTAGGCGTCGGTGTAGCGCTCCAGGAAGAAGTCGAGGTAGGGCTCCTGGGCGTCGGTGACCTCGCCGTTGGACAGGCGCACCGTGGTGGCGCGGATGTTCTCGGCGAACAGGGCGCCCTCGCGGCCCGAGGCCTCGAGGCGCTGGTCGTAGCCGGAGGAGCAGTGGCGGTTGTTGATGATCGTGGCCACGGCGCCCGAGGCGGCCTTGAGGGTGACGACGGCGGCGTCGAAGTCGCCGGTGTCCTTCAGGGCCGGGTCGAGGTTCTGTCCGGCGGCGTAGACCTCCTCGATCTCACCCAGGAAGAAGCGGGCGGTGTCGAAGTCGTGGATGGTCATGTCGCGGAAGATGCCGCCGGAGACCTTGATGTACTCCGCTGGCGGGGCGGCCGGGTCGCGGCTGATGATGGTCAGCTGCTCGATGTCGCCGATCTTGCCGGCCTCGACCGCGGCGCGGGCGGCGGCGAAAGCTGGGGTCGAAGCGGCGGTTGAAGCCGAACATGACGGGGACCGTGACGGCATCGAGCTCGGCCTGGGCGGCCCTCGACGTCCTTCATGTCCAGGGCGATCGGCTTCGCACAGCACCGCCTTGCCCTGCCCTTGGCGGCGGCCAGCAGGTGGGGGATGTGCAGCGGCGTGGGGAGCCGACGATGACGGCGTCGATCTCGGGGTCGGCGAAGACCTCCTCGGCGTCCTTGCAGGACCGGGCCCCGTAGGTGGCGGCGAGCTTCTCGGCCGCGTCCTCGAAGGGGTCGCAGACCAGGGCGAGCTCGGGCCTGGGGGTGGGCGGCGATGGTCTTGGCGTGGACGTGGCCGATGCGGCCGGCACCGATGACGGCGATGGAGAGCATCCTTGCTCCTTCTGCGTGTGAGTGGGTGTGGGTGGTGTCTGAACTGCGGACAGTGGTGGGGTGGGCGGTTCGACGACGCGGAACGTGTCGATACGTGACCGAACACGCCGTGGACCCGCCCGGTGCGGCGGGTGCCGCTGCGGTCGTCCGGGCCCCCATCGGGACCCGGAGGATCCCGACTGGAGTCGATCAGGGCTGGGGCATGATGACGTCGCGCACCAGGGCGTCCAGGTCGGCGTCGGCCTGGAGGAAGCCGCGCAGGGTGCGGCGGGTCGCGCCGAAGGTGTCGAACTCCTCGGGCGTCATGCCGTCGGGCTCGTAGGCGCGCACGAACTCGGGGATCGACAGGAGCGTCTCCATGATCTCGGGGGCCACGGGCTCGTTGATGCGCTCGACGACCTTGTAGTCGGAGTCGTTGATGAGCTTCTGCCAGGCGAAGGGCGGGGAGACGACCAGGTCGCCGCCGACCAGCTCGGACCACTGCAGCACGTTGCGGAAGGCGGCCGACAGCACGCGGGCGCGCAGGCCACGGGCCTGGAACTCCTGGTAGGCGCGCTTGAGGGCGGCCACGCCGCCCCACTCCAGGTGACCGGGGTCGATGAAGAGCTTGTCCCGCTTGGCCACGATCTTGAGCCAGTCGTCCAGGCGGCCGCCCATGAGGGTGACGACCGACCCATGGTGGAGACGTCCTTGCCCTCGGCCTCGCGGCGCTTGAGGCCACGCTCGATGGCCTCACCGGTGGCCACGGCCTGGGGCACGGAGAAGGAGACGGTGACGTTGACCGACACACCCCGGTAGGTGGCGTCCTCGATGGCCTTGACGCCCACGGAGGTGGCGGGGATCTTGACGATGATGTTCTTGGCCAGGTTGGAGAACTCCTCGGCCTGGTCGGCCAGGGCCTTGGCGCTGCGGGCCAGGCGCGGGTCGGTCTGCATCGACAGGCGGCCGTTGCGGCCCTTGTGCTCCTCGAAGATGGGCTCGAGCAGCGTGGCGGCCTCGATGCTCATCTCGCGCACGATCTGCCAGCCGATCTCGGACTCGGTGGCCTCGGGCATCTCCTCGGCCAGCTCGGCGATGCGGGGGAGCCACACGTCCTTGCGCTGGTTGATGCAGGTGTAGGCGATGGTGGGGTTGCAGGTGGCGCCGACGCCGCCGAAGGAGATGGACTGGCGCAGCTCGTCGGGGTCGGCTGAGTCGTTCCACAGGGCGGTGGGCGTGTTGCGGGCGGCGTCGAGAAGGGGTCCTGGGGTGTAGTCGATGCTCATCGGTTCTGTGCTCTCTTTTTCGGGTTCATCCGCGCAGGCGTCCTTGCAGCCGCGGTCCGGTAGCCCCTATTGAAGTGTGCTCGACGGCATCTGTCAATAAAATGTCAGGACAAAGATTCCTGGGAGTGGTGGTGGCTCCTGTGTTGGGGTGAGAGCTAGCTGGAGAACAGCGAGGTCTCGAAGGTGTAGCGCGAGGCCCGGTAGATGTGCTGCCCGTACTCGATGATGCGGCCCGACTGGTCGTAGGTGATGCGGGTGGCGGTCATGAGGGCGGCGCGGCGCCGCTCGTGGAGGAGGTCGGCCTCTCGGGCGGTGGCATTGCGGGCCCCGATGATCTGCTTGGCCGTGGTGGGGATGACGTCCTGGGCGCGCAGCAGGTCGTAGAGGCCCCCGGCCTCCAGCTCCTCACGGGTGGGGGCGATGGCTGCCGGCATGAGGTTGGACAGCACCGCGATCGGCTCCCCGTCGGCGCAGCGGATGCGGGTGCAGGTCACGACGGCGATGCCCTCCTCGACCTCGAGGTGCTCGGCGGCCTCGGCGTCGGCCTCGTGCTCGACGTAGTCCAGCACGCTCGTGGAGGTCGTGTGGCCGGCCGCGGACAGGTCTGACAGCAGGCTCGTCAGCTGCATCGGGCGGTGGACATGCATGGGGGGAGACGATCGTGCCCACGCCCCGACGGCGCTTGACCAGGCCGCGGTCCACCAGGTGCTGAAGGGCCTGGCGCGCCGTGGGGCGGGAGACCTTCAGTCGCTTGGCCATCGAGAGCTCGTCCTCCAGGCGGCTACCGGCGGGCAGTGTGCCGTCAAGGATGAGTGCGGCCAGCGGCTCGGAAATTTGCGTGTGCAGCGGCGTCTTGGACTCGCGGTCGATCGTGATGTCGAGGGCGAAAGGGGATGTTGAATCGGGCATGAGATGAGCCTGTGTCAGACGTGATAATGCCTCGAGCATACGGATGCTGTGTGCTGATGTCACGCACTGTCGCCATCCTGTGGCCGCGGCACGAGGAGATGGGCCTCCCAAATGTTCTGACAAATGCTTGACCTGGGGTGGTCCAGTGGGGCAGGCTTCGCAGTGACGCCCGACGCAGACCTCCGTTCCGCAGGCCTGCAGCCCCCAAGGATGTGGAGACGCGATCACCGTGACGACAGCAACGACGGCAACGACCCGGGTGACCGAGGCGGTCGCGCCCGAGAGCTCGCCCGCAGCCGCCGGAGACGCCGACCGGCTCGACGTGCTCACCATCGGGCGCTGCGGCATTGACATCTACCCCCTTCAGGTCGGCGTCGGGCTGGAGGACGTGGAGAGCTTCGGCAAGTTCCTGGGCGGGAGCCCCACCAACGTGGCGGTGGCCGCCGCCCGCTACGGGCACCGCTCCGCCGTTGTCACCGGCGTGGGAAACGACCCCTTCGGGCGCTTCGTGCGCACCGAGATGCGCCGCCTCGGGGTCGACGACCGCCACGTCGTCACCAAGGCCGCCTACAACACCCCGGTCACCTTCTGCGAGATCTTCCCTCCGGATGACTTCCCCCTCTACTTCTACCGCGAGCCCTCGGCGCCCGACCTGGGAGCTGACCTGGGAGGACCTGCCGCTGGAGGCCATTCGCGACGCCTCGATCTTCTGGATCTCGGTGACCGGGCCTGAGCAAGGAGCCCTCGCGCTCGGCTCACCACGCGGCCCTGGGCACCCGAGACCGGCGGCGCTTCACGATCGCCGACCTCGACTACCGCCCCATGTTCTGGAAGGACAAGGAGACGGCCCGCCGGGAGGTCTCCAGGATCCTTCCCAAGGTCACCGTCGCCATCGGCAACCGGGAGGAGTGTGAGGTCGCCGTCGGCGAGCGCGACCCCGAGCGCGCGGCCGACGCCCTCCTGGAGGCCGGCGTCGAGCTGGCCATTGTCAAGCAGGGCCTGGAGGGGACGTTGGCCAAGACTCGCACCGAGCGGGTGGAGATGCCCGTGACCTCGGTGGAGACGAAGAACGGTCTGGGAGCCGGGGACGCCTTCGGTGGGGCCATCTGCCACGGCCTGCTGTCGGGCTGGTCGCTGGAGAAGACCATCTTCGCCGCCTCCACCGCAGGAGCGATCGTCTCCTCGCGACTGGAGTGCTCCACCGCCATGCCCACCGAGCCCGAGCTGCTCGAGCTCATGCGCGCCCGCCGCGACGAGGTCGCCCCGGGGCTGACGGACTTGTGAGGAGTCCCCGATGAACGCATCATCCACCCCTTGCCGCCTCCGTCTCGGGGCCGCGGCCGCTGACCGACGCCGTTACCGAGATCCGGGCGACCGACCCCGATCGCATCGGCCGGGCCCTGGCCCAGCGCCCCCGCGCGGACCTGTCCGGGGCCGGGCGCCTCATGGTCATTGCCTGCGACCACCCGGCCCGCGGGGCCCTGGGGGCCGGCGAGAGGCCTCTGGCGATGGCCGACCGCGAGGACCTCCTGCGGCGCTGCATGACGGCCCTGTCCCGCCCCGGCGTCAACGGGTTCCTGGGAACCGCCGAGATCATCGAGGACCTGACCCTCCTGGGCGCCCTGGACGGCAAGCTCGTGTGGGGCTCGATGAACCGGATCGGCCTCCAGGGGGCCTCCTTCGAGATGGACGACCGCTTCGGCGCCTACGATGCTGACGGCATCGAGGCCTCCCACCTCGACGGGGGCAAGATGCTCACCCGCATCAACTACGCCGACCCCGCCAGCGCCACCACCCTCGAGGCCAGCGCCAAGGCCATCGACTCCCTGTCCGAGCGCAGCCTGAATGCCATGATCGAGCCCTTCATCTCGCGGTGGGAGGGCGGCCGGATCGTCAACGACCTCAGCGAGGAGGCCGTCATCCGCTCGATCTGCATCGCCCAGGCGCTGGGGCGCAGCTCGGCGCACACCTGGCCTCAAGCTGCCCTGCGTCAGCGATCCCGTCTCGATGCGGCGCGTCATGGCCTCCACCTCCCTGCCCAGCCTCATCCTGGGCGGCGAGGTCTCCACCGACCCCGAGGCCACCCGCGCCTCCTGGGCGGCGGCCCTGGAGCTTCCCAATGTCAGGGGACTGGTCGTGGGCCGCTCCCTGCTCTACCCGGGCAATGACGACGTCGAGGCCGCCGTCGACGCCGCCGTCGCCCCTGCTGTGAGGACCTGACACGTCCCGCAGGCGGGCCGGCATCCCGGTCCGCAGCCACCCCCGTCAATCGGCCCCGGCCGGGCCACCCCATACGAGACAATCCCCACGAGTACCCCCCAGGAGCTGAAGGAGCACCACCATGGGCCACACCGACCGCACCGCCCCGTCCCGAGACGTCGGACCAGTCCCGCTACGTCATCCGCGCCGGCGAGCTCGCCCCACGACAGCTGCTGAGCTGGACCTCACCCCGGAGCGGGCCGGCTGGGAGTGGTCCTCCTTGCGCGTGGTGGCGCTCGCTCCTGGGAAGCCCCTGACCGTGCCCGGCGGTGAGCACGAGTACCTCGTCCTGCCCCTGTCGGGAGGCTGCACCGTCCAGTCCGGCAGCGAGCGCCTCGAGGTGGCCGGGCGCGAGTCGGTCTTCACCGACATCACCGACTACGTCTACGTCCCCCGTCGCACCGAGGTGACGCTCATCAGCGCTGACGGCGCCCGCATCGCCCTTCCCGGCTCCAAGGCCACCACCGACAAGCTGCTGCGCTACTGCCCGCGCTCCGAGGTCGGCACCGGCCTGCGGGGGGCCGGCCCCTCCTCGCGGCAGGTCAACAACTACGCCCTGGGCAACGACGTTGAGACCTCCCACCTGCTGGCCTGCGAGGTCCTGACCCCCGGAGGCAACTGGTCCTCCTACCCGCCCCACAAGCACGACGAGCACACCGAGGTCGAGCGGGTCCTGGAGGAGATCTACTACTACCAGGTCCGCGCCGGCGAGGGCGACGCCGAGGGCTTCGCGCTCCAGCGCATCTACCCCTCGCCCGGCCACGACATCGACGTGTGCACCGAGGTGCGCGGCGGCGACGTCGTCGTCATGCCCTACGGCTACCACGGCCCCTCCGTGGCCGCCCCCGGCTACGACCTCTACTACCTCAACGTCATGGCCGGCCCCGCCGAGGACTCCGTGTGGCTCATGACCGACGACCCCCACCACACCTGGGTGCGCCAGACCTGGGAGGACCAGGAGGTCGACCCGCGCCTGCCCATGACCCCCATGAACGACTAGCCGATCCGCCTTTCGACCGCCCCCACCACCTGAGAAGAGCAGAGAAGAACCACGATGAGCAACGAAGCCTACGCCGGCACGATCCGCCTGACGGTCGCCCAGGCCACCATCCGTTTCCTGTCCAACCAGTACTCCGAGCGCGACGGCGTCGAGCAGCGCCTCATCGCCGGGGCCTTCGGCATCTTCGGCCACGGCAACGTGGCCGGCATCGGCCAGGCCCTCCTGCAGAACGAGATCGCCCGCGCCGACGGTGAGCAGGAGATGCCCTACATCATGCCCCGCAACGAGCAGGGACAGGTGCACGCGGCAGCAGCCTTCGCCAAGACCACCAACCGCCTCCAGACCTACATGTGCACGGCCTCCATCGGCCCGGGCTCCCTCAACATGGTCACCGGGGCCGCCCTGGCCACCACCAACCGCCTGCCGGTGCTGCTCTTCCCCTCCGACCAGTTCGCCACCCGCGTCCCCGACCCTGTGCTCCAGCAGCTGGAGGACCCCACCAGCCTGGACGTCAGCGTCAATGACGCCTTCCGCCCCGTCTCGCGCTTCTTCGACCGCATCAACCGGCCCGAGCAGCTCATCCCCTCGCTGCTGAGCGCCATGCGCGTGCTCACCGACCCCGCCGAGACCGGCGCGGTCACCATCGCCATGCCCCAGGACGTCCAGGCCGAGGTCTTCGACTGGCCCGTGGAGCTGTTCCGCAAGCGCGTGTGGCACGTGCGCCGCCCGGTGCCCGAGCCCGCCGCCCTGGAGCGCGCCGTCGCCCTCATCAAGGCCGCCAAGCGGCCCCCTCATCATCGCCGGCGGCGGCACCATCTACGCCGGCGCCAGCGAGGAGCTGCGCGCCCTGGCCACCGCCACCGGCATCCCGGTGGGCGACACCCAGGCCGGCAAGGGCGCCATCAACTTCGACCACCCCAGCGCCGTGGGCGGCGTGGGCTCCACCGGCTGCGACTCCGGCAACCACATCGCCGACAAGGCCGACCTCATCATCGGCGTGGGCACCCGCTACTCCGACTTCACCACGGCCTCCAAGACCCAGTTCAAGAACCCCGACGTGAAGTTCGTGAACATCAACGTCACCCCCTTCGACGCCGCCAAGGAGAGCGCCGAGATGGTGGTGGCCGACGCCCGCGAGGCCCTGGCGGCCCTGACAGAGGCGCTCGCGGACTACCGCGTCGAGGCGGCCTACTCCGAGGAGATCGCCGCGGAGAAGGAGGCCTGGATCAAGGCCACCGAGCGCTGCTACCACCTGGACCACGGGCCCCTGCCCGCCCAGACCGAGGTCTTCGGCGCCCTCAACGAGCTCATGGGGGAGGAGGACGTGGTCATCAACGCCGCCGGCTCCATGCCCGGCGACCTCCAGGCCCTGTGGCAGGCCCGCAGCCCGCTGCAGTACCACGTGGAGTACGCCTTCTCCTGCATGGGCTACGAGGTGCCCGCCGCCATGGGCGTCAAGCTCGCCCGCCCCGAGGCCGAGGTGGTCTCCATCGTGGGCGACGGCACCTACCAGATGCTCCCCATGGAGCTGGCCACCGTGGTCCAGGAGAACATCAAGGTCATCTACGTCCTGCTGCAGAACTACGGCTTCTGCTCCATCGGTGCCCTCTCGGAGTCCCGCGGCTCCCAGCGCTTCGGCACCAAGTACCGCCGGCGCGGCGAGGGCAGCCACCTGGCCGACGAGCAGGTCATCGACGGCGTCGACATCGCCGCCAACGCCCGCTCCTGGGGCCTGGACGTCCTCGAGGTCCACACCATCGCGGAGTTCAAGGAGGCCTACCGCAAGGCCGAGGCCTCCGACCGTCCCACGATGATCCACATCGAGACCGACCTCTACGGCCCCAACCCGCCCGGCTCGAGCTGGTGGGACGTCCCGGTCTCGGGGGTCTCCGAGCTGGAGTCCACGCAGCGCGCCTATGAGGAGTACCTGCGTGACCGCAAGCCTCAGCGTCACTACCTGTAAGGCCTCTACCTGAAGGGATCGCAGGTAGGACGCGGATGACGGCGCGCTCCTGCGCCGACCGCGACGGCGGGGGTCCACGGCCGATGGTGCCGTGGACCCCCGCCGTGCGCGTGCCCCCGTCCGGGGAGGGTGTCCCTCGGGTGCTGTATCAGCGGCGCTGCGGAGGGGATGCCAAGATCACGATGTGGTCAACGCCCCGATTATGTTCTGACAAAACGGCGCCATTCGCCGTCTGGGACGTTAGGCTGGGGGCACATGCAAAGGCGCTGGGCGCCCGGCCGGTCCGCCACTGAGACCTTGGTCTGAGTCCGGCCCTACCCACCCCATAGGCGGGGCGGGTCCGCGAAACCGACAATCAGGAGTCGATAACGATGAGAACCATTGCGCACTGGGTTGACGGAAAGTACTACGAGGGAAACCCGATCGGGCGCTTCGCCGTCGAGAACCCGGGGACCGGTGAGGTCGAGGCCGAGCTGCTCCAGGCCTCCGACGCCGACCTCGACCACGCCGTCGAGGTGGCCCGCCGTGCCCAGAAGGAGTGGGCGAAGGTCTCGCTGGCCAAGCGCACCGCCATCATGTTCCGCATGCGCCAGCTGGTCCTGGACCACCAGGACGAGATGGCCAAGATGATCGTGGCCGAGCACGGCAAGAACTACTCCGACGCCGTCGGCGAGATCCAGCGCGGGCGCGAGACCCTCGACTTCGCCACCGCCATCAACCTGGCCCTCAAGGGCGAGCACTCCTTCGACATCTCCACCGGCGTGGACATCCACACCTTGCGCCAGCCGGTCGGCGTCGTCGCCGGCATCTGCCCCTTCAACTTCCCGGCCATGGTGCCCATGTGGATGCACCCCATCGCCATCGCCACCGGTAACGCCTTCGTCCTCAAGCCGGCCTCGGCCACGCCGTCTGCGGCCTGCTGACGGCCGAGCTCTACAAGGAGGCCGGCCTGCCCGACGGCGTCTTCAACGTCGTCTCCGGTAACCGCATCATGGTCTCCAAGGTCCTTGAGCACCCCGGCATTGACGCGATCTCCTTCGTGGGCTCCACCCCGGTGGCTCACATCGTCCAGAACACTGGCGTCACCCACGGCAAGCGCGTCCAGGCCCTGGGCGGGGCGAACAACCACGCCATCGTCATGCCCGACTCCGACCTGGACTTCGCCGCCCAGCACATCTCCGCCGCCGCCTTCGGCGCCGCCGGCGAGCGCTGCATGGCCCTGCCCGTCGTCGTGGCCGTGGGTGGCTGCGGCCCGGATCTGGCCCGCCGCGTCAAGGCCCACGCCGAGAAGATCAAGGTCGGCTACGGCATGGACGAGGGCGTCGAGATGGGCCCGGTCATCGACGCCAAGTCCAAGGAGTTCATCACCGGACTCATCGACGACGCCGAGGCCAAGGGCGCAGAGGTCGTCCTCGACGGCCGTCCGCTGGTCATCCCCGGACACGAGAAGGGTCACTTCCTCGGCCCGACCATCGTGGACAACGTCTCCCTGGAGTCCTCGCTCTACACCGAGGAGGTCTTCGGGCCGGTGCTCGCCATCGTCCACGCCGACACCTACGAGGAGGCCATCAAGCAGGTCAACTCCTCGCCCTTCGGCAACGGCGCGGCCATCTTCACCAATGACGGCGGCGTGGCCCGTCGCTTCGAGCTCGACGTCGAGGCCGGCATGGTGGGCATCAACGTGCCGATCCCGACGCCGGTGGCCTACTACTCCTTCGGTGGTTGGAAAGAGTCGCTCCTGGGTGACACCCACATCCACGGCCCCGAGGGCGTGCGGTTCTACACCCGCGCCAAGGCAGTGACCACCCGCTGGCCCTCGGAGAAGACCTACGCCGCGACCATGTCCTTCCAGCGCGAGGAGTAGGGCCGGCTGCTCCGCCACCCATCACCGCGGACGCACCATAGACCTTGAGGACCGATCCTTCAGAATGAGTCCGTGGGCCCTATGGTGCGTCCGTGCCTTGATGGGGTAAGGAGCGCCCTACTTCCAGAGCCCTGTCACCGGGTGCCGGCGGAGCGTGGACGCCTGCTGGGGGCCTTGAGGCTGCTGGGTGCTGGCAGGCGTTCAGGTGGTGTCATCGGGAGAGTGGTGACTGAAGTCGCCCGCCATATTCGTCCTGGTGGGCCTGCGCCTCATCCCCGCGGATGATGACTTTTCGGTGGCAAAACAGCATATTCCCGGGGTGTCGTCCAAGGGTCTGAAAATGCCTGACGTCACCACTTTCCCAGAGGCTATTGTCATGACATTATGTGTATGTCGACGTGGATGTCGGTGCCGCCCCTGCGCTGCGGGGCGGTGACCCCGGCGGACCGGGCCATCCGGTCCACTCAGCAGCGCTCTCTTTCGCCTCCGCCAACGATGGCGGACGACCCAAGGAGTTCTTTCATGTCCACAACACCAAGTTCTGCGGTGCACTACACGCCGGAGAAGATCCGGGAGCTGGTCGACCAGACCCCCGCCTCAGGGCCGAAGCGCTCGCTCGGACTCATCGCCCTGGTCGCCACCCTCGGCTCGCTGCTCTTCGGATACGACACCGGCGTCATCTCCGGTGCCCTGCCCTACATGTACCTGCCGCACGGCGCCGACGGCCTGCAGATCACCTCCTGGGAGGAGGGCTGGATCGGCGGCCTGCTCTGCATCGGCGCCGCGCTCGGCGCCTCGGTCGGAGGCAAGCTCTCCGACAAGTACGGGCGCCGGCACAACATCATGCTCCCTGGCCATCGTCTTCTTCATTGGGGCGCTGGGCTGCACGATCTCGCCCAACATCTGGGTCCTCTACTTCTTCCGGATCGTGCTGGGCTTCGCCGTCGGTGGTGCCTCGGCGATCGTTCCCGTCTTCCTCGGTGAGACGGCCCCCAAGCGCATCCGCGGCACCCTGGTGGCCGTGGACCAGATGATGATCGTCTTCGGCCAGTTCCTCGCCTTCTCCATGAACGCCGTCCTGGCCCGCATGTACGGCGGCCCTGAGGTCACCCTGGCCAACGACGTCGTCAACAAGTCCGGTGAGGTCGTCGCCAAGGCCGGCGATAAGGTCGCCTGGGAGACCGTGCAGCACTTCAGCAACGTCGTGGTCGAGTCCGGCAACGGCATGACCTGGCGCTACATGCTCGTCCTGGCCACCCTGCCCGCCGTCGCCCTGTGGTTCGGCATCCGCCTCATGCCGGAGTCCTCGCGCTGGTACGTCGCCAACCTGCGCATCGCCGAGGCCATCGGCTCCCTCAAGCGGATGCGCGACGAGTCCAAGGACGGCTCCATCGCCGAAGAGGTCGACGAGATGCTGGAGATCCAGCGCAAGGAGGCCAACCAGGAGAAGTGGGGCCTGGCGCAGATCATGGGCGTCAAATGGACCCGCCACCTGCTCTTCATCGGCATCATCCTGGGTCTGGCCGACCAGGTCACCGGCATCAACACAGCCATGTACTACACGCCCAAGGTGCTCTCCGCGGCCGGCCTGCCCATGAGTGACGCGATCTCCCTCAACGTCGTCTCCGGATTCGTCTCCTTCGTGGGCTCCGCCATCGGCTGTGGCTGGTCACCAAGTTCGCCCGCCGCCACGTCGGCATCTACCAGGAGGCCAGCATCGTGGTCTCCCTCGGGCTCCTGGCGGCAGTCTTCTACTTCCTCATCCAGCCCTACCAGGACTCCGACGGCAACATCACGGGAGCCCCCGCCTTCGCCCCCTACCTGGTGCTGCTCATCGTCTCGCTGTTCGTGTTCGCCAAGCAGTCCGGAACAGTCACCTGGGTCCTCATCGCTGAAATCTACCCCGCCAAGGTGCGCGGTACAGCGATGGGCCTGGCTGTGGGCACCCTGTGGATCGGCAACGCGATCGTCGCCGCGGTCTTCCCCGTCATGATGGAGAAGCTCGGAGGGGCGGGGACCTACCTCATCTTCTGCCTGTTGAACGTCCTGTCACTCATCTTCTACATAAAGTTCGTGCCTGAGACGAAGTACCACTCCTTGGAGGAGCTCGAGGTGCGCTTCGAGAAGGAGTACAGCTGAGGCCAAGTGAGGGACTGCGGCAGTGGCCAGTGAAACTGAGCCGAGACGGTCGGATTGAAGCAACTGTCAGGCTCTGAGAAACTGCCGCAGTTCCCCTCCCGACCTCTCCTTGTTCAGACAGCACTTCCCCCAACTGAGCTCATCACATATCTGCCGCCTATGACGTACACGGTGACTGGTCCATGAACCCGCATCCGCCGCGCAGCGCGCCACCCGCTCCGCTCCGCCTCCGCCTGTACGCATGGGCGGCAGGTCTGTTCCTCGGCGCCCTGGAAGGGGCGCTGGCTATCGCAGTCGCCGGCGCGAGCGGCGCCGCTCTGCCCCTGCTCGGTGCCGTCGCTGCGGCGATGGTGCTGGGAACCTTCACCAGCCGCCCCCTCGCCCGAAACCTGGGGCGACGGCGAATGGCCCTGCTCATGGGGGCTCTGGCAGTGCTGGGCGCCGGGGTCGCAGCCGGGCTCGGTGGCGTCGTCGGCCTGATCGGAGCCGGCCTGGTGGGCCTTGCCGTGGGTGGGGTGCTCGTTGTGGCGCCACTGGTGTGCCACGAGCTCTCCCTGCGCGGGCACAAGCGGCTCATGCCGCAGGCCATGGCTCTCGGCCCGGCCGCGGCCGGCGTCGTGGTCCTGGCGGCCTGGTGGACGCCCTCGCCGCTTTTCATCGCCTGGGCGATGGTCGCCGTCGCCGCGCTGATCTACCTGGCCTGCTCCCTGCTCCTGCCCGAGAGCCCGGTCTGGCTGGTGCGGCAGGGGCGCGACGTTGAGGCCTTCGAGGCGCTGCGCCGCCTGCACGGGACCCTGGAGGCCTCTGTGGCCATCGACTGGACCCGGCTGGACGCGGAGATGATGGCCGAGCAGCAAGCCATGTCTCCCGCTGAGCTGCGAGTGCCCGAGGTGCGTGCCGCCGTGCTCACCGGCGCCGTCCTCATCATCGCCCAGGAGGCGCCCCTGGGGGCGGCGGCCCTGGTCCTGGCTCCGCTGATCGCCACCGAGCTCGGCCTCGCATCCGCCGCGATCGCCGTGAGCGCCGCGACCTGGATGGGGTTGGCGCTCCTGGCCCTGGCGCTGGTAACCCGGGTCGAGCAGCTGCGCTTCCTGCGGGTGGTGCTGGGAACGGTCGTCGCCGTCCTGGGGGCCACCTTCCTGGTGACCGGCATGACCCTGGGGGGCGTGGGTGGCGCCTGGACGATCATCGTCTCCCTGACGATCCTGGTCGCCAGTCAGTCGGTCCTGGTCCTGCCCGCCTGCCAGGGGGCGATCGACCCGCGGATCCCGCCCTGGCTAGTTGAGGCGCAGCGGCGCGCCTCGGCGACTGGGGGAGTCCTGGCGCGTGCCGGAGTCCTCCTGGTCTCACTGCTCGTCGTGAGATACCTCGGGGTCCACGTCCTGTTCTGGGCGGCCTTCACGCTGTCGGTGCTCAGCGTCGCCGTCGTGCTCCTGCGCCTGCCGCGCGAGCTCAAGGTCTAGGGGTCTGGCGTGCAGGACGTCTCTGAGGACCGCGCCCTGAGCATCCGACTTCAGACCTATGATTTGTCAGGACAAATGTCGTATGGTGGAGGTGTGGCCGCAAGAGTCCACTCGGCGGCCCGACGTCGTCGACACCTGACAGAGAGGCACCTGAGCATGACGAGCAATGAGGCAGTCCAGGCCTCAGAGACCAACGTGTCCATCCCCGAGACCATTCCTGAAACCATGAAGGCCGCGGTCCTGAGGGACCACGAGGTCGGCCTGCAGATCGAGACCCTGCGCACGCCCCGACCCAAGGCCGGCGAGGTCCTCATCAAGGTGGCCGCCTGCGGATTGTGCCACTCCGACCTCCACGTCATCGGCGGCGCCATCGCCTTCCCGCTGCCGGCGGTGCTCGGCCACGAGGTCTCCGGCACCATCGTGGAGCTCGGCCCCGGCAACGAACACACCGGCCTGACGATCGGGCAGAAGGTGGCCGGCGGCTTCCTCATGCCCTGCGGCCAGTGCGACGCCTGCGCCTCGGGGCGCGACGAGCTGTGCGGCCCCTTCTTCGACCTCAACCGCCTCAAGGGCGTCCTCTACGACGGCACCACCCGCCTGGCCACCCCCGACGGCGAGCCGGTGGCCATGTACTCCATGGGCGGCCTGGCCGAGTACGCGGTGGTTCCCTCCACCGCGGTGGCCCCCGTGCCGGACACCATCGACATGGTGCCGGCGGCCATCCTGGGCTGCGCGGCCATGACCGGCTACGGGGCCGTGCGCCGCGGCGCCGACCTGCGCTACGGGGAGACCGTCGCCGTGGTCGCCACCGGCGGCGTGGGCACCAACATCGTCCAGATCGCCCGGGCCTTCGGCGCCAGCCAGGTCATCGCCATCGACGTTGATGACGAGAAGCTGGCCCCCATGCTCGACTACGGGGCCACGGCGGTGGTCAACTCCGTCACCCAGGACGCCCGCGAGGAGGTCTTCCGGCTTACCGGCGGTAAGGGAGTTGACGTCTCCTTCGAGGCCCTGGGCATCCCCGCCACCTGGACCACCGCTCTGGACGTTCTGTCCGATGGTGGCCGCATGGTGCCGATCGGCCTGGGGGCCGGCGTGCAGACCGCCGGGGTGGAGATCAACCGCACCGTGCGCCGCTCGCAGTCGATCCTCGGCTCCTACGGGGCGCGCACCCGCCAGGACCTGCCGGCTGTCGTCGACCTGGCCGACAAGGGCGTCATCAACTACCGCGATGTCGTCTCGCGCCGCCTGCCGCTGGAGGAGGCCGGTGCCGGCTACACCGCGCTGCGCAACCGCGAGATTCAGGGGCGCGCCGTTGTCGACATGTCGCTGTGATCCCAGGCGGTCAACCCTCGCTCGTCGGGGCTTGACCGCGCGCTGTCATCCTTGCGCCTCCCGCTCGGGCCCTGCCGGTCTGAGTGGGAGGCGCGATGCGTGGTCCACAACTGAGGCGGAGGGCGCTCGTGTCCAAATCGGACACAAAGGAGCCGGCGGCTCGATCAGGCCGCTGACGAAACCGCGGAATCATGCGGTTTATTATCGGTGATGTGGGCTCGGATTCCGCCTTTGTATCCGATTTGGACATCTTTGCCGCTCCTGCGTCGCTCAGGGAGGGTGGTGTCCGCTTGGTGGGGAGGGATGCACCAGTAGTGAGCGGAGTCGGTGCGAGACCTGGTTCCGTTTGCGTTGCGGGGAGGGGGATATGAGAAGAGGGGCGCCGCGTGTGCGGTGCCCCTCGGGGTTGCCATGGCTGCGCGGGCTTCCTTGGCCGCGCAGTCTCGTTGTTTCTGCGCCCTTGCCGGGCTGGGTCCGGGGCCTGCGTTGCTTGTGATGCGTGGTCCGGATCCGGTGGAGCTTCAGTGAGCTCGTTGGAGTTGCCGACGCTCAGCGGGCCTCGAGGAGGTTGACGCCGGTGTAGATGCCCACGCCCATGGTGATCGCTGCCAGGACGGAGGAGGCGAACATGAGGGTCGGGATGCCGGTGACGGCGCCGACGACCGACATGACCATGACGGCGAACATGACGGCGATCATGGCGACGGCGAAGGTGAGGCGGTTGGCGTCGGTCTGCGTGCCGGTGGTCGCCTGGGTGGCGGTGGCGGCAGCGGTGGTCTCGACGGTCTGGGTGGGGCGCTCGGTGATGGTGGCGGTCATGTGAGTGTTCCTCTCGGTGTGTGTCGAGCAGGTCCGCCTGACCATGAGTCGTGCGTCCCTGCACGACTGTGTGCAGCCCGTGGGCCGGACGGAGGTTTCTCCGTCACGTAGAACTCTAGGAACGCTCCATCCGATTGTCTAGACAAAGGACCGTGACGTGCGTTGCGTCGGTGGTTCGTCGATCACAGGGGTCGCAGGGAGAGGGGTGGCTCACCCTCACAGGTGCGTCCTCGATCGTGGCGGCATCGAGGGGATTTCCGGTCTTGGAGGGGCTTCGAGAGGGCTGATGTTGCGGTGGTTTTGATACGGAGACGTGACCTGTGCGTTAGGAGTACGACGTTAACCACTGGTCTAGTCATCCTGTGATGGCGGGTAACGCCGAGAGATGGCGTCATCGCCGGACGGCAGGGCGGAAGGCGGCCGGTTGCCGCCCCGGCTATTCTGTTCCGGTGACGACCAGCCAGACTTCTTCCAGCGCCGTCGGCCCTGTCCTCGTGGTGGACTTCGGCGCCCAGTACGCCCAGCTCATCGCCCGCCGCGTGCGCGAGGCCGGTGTCTACTCCGAGATCGTGCCCCACTCCATGGATGCCGCCGCCATGCTGGACAAGCGGCCTTCAGCCATCATCCTCTCCGGAGGCCCCTCCTCGGTCTACGCCGACGGCGCCCCCTCCGTTGACCCGGCCCTCTTCGACGCTGGAGTGCCGGTCCTGGGCATCTGCTACGGATTCCAGGCCATGGCCCAGGCCCTGGGCGGAACGGTCGGGCGCACCGGCACCCGCGAGTACGGGCACACCCCCGCCCGCGTGGAGGAGGGCTCCTGCCTGTTCGACGGCACCCCGGACGACCAGGTGGTGTGGATGAGTCACGGCGACGCGGTCCAAGCCGCCCCCGAGGGCTTCACCGTCACCGCCTCCACCTCCCAGACGCCGGTGGCCGCCTTCGAGAACCCGGGCCGCCGCCTCTACGGACTGCAGTGGCACCCCGAGGTCCTCCACTCCGAGCACGGGCAGGCCGCCCTGGTCAACTTCCTGCACAAGGAGGCGGGGCTGCCGGCCACCTGGACACCGGACAACATCATCGACGAGCAGGTGGCTCGCATCCGCGAGCAGGTGGGCGACGCCCACGTCATCTGCGGCCTGAGCGGTGGCGTGGACTCCTCCGTGGCCGCCGCCCTCGTCCACCGCGCCATCGGCGACCAGCTTACCTGCATCTTCGTCGACCACGGCCTGCTGCGCACCGGCGAGCGCGAGCAGGTCGAGCACGACTACGCCGAGGGCATGGGCATCCGCGTCATCACGGTTGACGAGACCGAGCGCTTCCTGAGCGCCCTGGCCGGCGTCACCGAGCCGGAGGCCAAGCGCAAGATCATCGGCCGGGAGTTCATCCGCTCCTTCGAGGCCGCCCAGCGCCGGGTCATCGAGGCCGTGGGCGCCGAGGGCGGCGAGATCCGCTTCCTGGTCCAGGGGACCCTGTATCCCGACGTCGTCGAGTCCGGCGGGGGAGAGGGCGCCGCCAACATCAAGAGCCACCACAACGTGGGTGGCCTGCCCGAGGACCTCGACTTCGAGCTCATCGAGCCGCTGCGCGAGCTGTTCAAGGATGAGGTGCGCGCCATCGGCCGCGAGCTGGGCGTGCCGGAGAAGATCGTCGCCCGCCAGCCCTTCCCCGGGCCGGGGCTGGGTATCCGCGTCATCGGCGAGGTGACCGCCGAGAACCTGCGTGTGCTACGGGCCGCCGACGCCATCGCCCGCGAAGAGCTCACCGCCGCCGGGCTCGACGACGAGATCTGGCAGTGCCCGGTGGTGCTGCTGGCCGACGTGCGCTCCGTGGGGGTGCAGGGCGACGGACGCACCTACGGTCACCCCATCGTTCTGCGGCCGGTCAGCAGCGAGGACGCCATGACCGCGGACTGGACCCGCCTGCCCTACGACGTCCTGGCGCGCATCTCCAACCGGATCACCAACTCCGTGCTGGAGGTCAACCGAGTGGTGCTCGACTGCACGAGCAAGCCCCCGGGCACCATCGAGTGGGAGTGACGAGCGAGTCGGAGCGATAGCCCGCCGCCTGCTGGGCCCCGCCGGTGCAATGCGCTGGCGGGGCCTTGTTGTGCTTGTGGGTGAGCGAGAGCCGACGTGCCTGGCGGCCCTGGTGGGGTCGGGAGTGGCTGCCGGGTGGGGTGGTGGGCCGGATCTGCGGATCGAGGACTGCGATTCTCGCCGAGGACGTACGTATCTTCCAGATTACTGGGATTTCCCCGCAGTGGTCTGGAGGAGAAGTCAGTCCTCGTGCAGGAAGGACGTCCCCGATCCGATGCGGCCTGGATTCTGGGGTGGAGAGTAAGTGAGTTACGGAGAGGGAGGGGTGTTCCTCGAGGAGGTTAGAAAGAACTTGGTGAAATCGCTGGTAGGTCGATAAAGCATGCGACTTCCGTGCTTCGAAAGAGCCAAAAGTAGAGGTTAATTGAAGGGGTGGATGATTATCGAATCCCACCTCTCCCGAGGGGTGATAACAGTGCTACGATCGCACCGATAAAGCTCGTCAATGGAGGTATGGAAGTGTCCGCCCCAGCAGGTTGGTATGACGACGGATCGGGCCAGCAACGATGGTGGGATGGCGGCGCATGGGGTGTCTATGCGCAGGATGTCTCCCCTGTCCCGGGGGGTCCTGGTGTGGCGGGTTACGGGCAGGTGGCTGGGGCAGTCGGGCAGCCTGCGAAGGAGCCTGGAATATTCAACGCCCTGGGGCAGGCTGTCAAGAATGCGGCGGTTGAACAAAAGAGTCTGGCGATCGGGGCGCTGACTGCTGGCGTGAGGGCGCGCCGGGAGCGTGAGGAGCGTGAGCGGCAGGAGAGACTTCGGCAAGCTGAGTGTGCTCGGATGGCAGGGAGGCGAGTGACGGGCGGCAGGTTTGGGGATTCGGAGGTTGAGATCTATGAGAACGGATATGTACGCGTAGCTAGATCCAGTGAGGGTGGGCGCTCGTGTCGGATCGACGAATCGACTCCTTATGAGAATCTGATCTCCATATCGTTCGAGCGTCCTGATGGTGGCAGTTCTGGGGCGGTTGGGTCGGCGGGTGCGTCTTCGGTTGCGACAGCTGGCACCGCGGTCAAGGTGGTGTCGATGATCGCCAAGCGTAATCCCGCGGTCATGGCTTTATCTGCTGCTGGTGTTGCGGCTGCTGGTGCTGGGGCGGTCGCTAAGGTCATGTCAGCAAAGGCTGTCCTGACTATTACCACTGACCAGAGAGTTCATGTGCTGACGAATCAGGTGAAGCATCCGACAACGGGCATCCCCATGCCCAGAAAAGACCACGAGAGTGTTGGTGCTGTCCTGGAGCAAACAGGTAACTCGGTGCTGACCGCCCTGGGGCGTGGACCTGTGGTGCCAAACGTTCCTGCTCTCCCCTCCGGGCAGGTCGATCCGCCTCAGAGGCAGAGTTCTCCGAGCATGCCTACTGAAGATGTCGCGAAACGTCTACGTGAGTTGGCTGAGCTACGTAAGGAAGGCATTCTGGATGATGCCGACTTCGCCATTGCCAAGCGCCAGCTATTGGAGAAGCTCTAGCGCTGTCGCCGTATGCCGTCGTCGGCCAACGTGCAGAACGGCCTCCTTGGCTGAGCCCGGCGTGCCCCTCGAGGACTGCGATTCTCGCCGAGGACTGACTTCTCCTCCAGATCACTGGGATTTCCTCACCGTAGTCTGGAGGAAAAATCAGTCCTCGTGCAGGAAGGACGTTCCCGATTCAGTGAGGCACCGCGCAACGTGACGTTGGGGCCGGTCACCAGGTGGTGGCCGGCCCCAAGGTCGTGTTGGCGAGTGCTCCGCGAGCCAGTGCCCTACAGGACCGACCGGGCCCGGGCGCGCCCCACGGCCACGGCGACGGAGAAGACCGCGACGGCGAACAGGGCGCAGATCCCGCAGTCCACCAGCAGGGGCCCAACGACGGCGGCGGACATGGAGGTCGCCTCGTACGCCCCGGAGATCGCTCGGTCCGCCCAGTAGCCAGGCGTGAGCCTCGCGACCCGGGCGACGGCGTCGGGCAACCACTCGATGGGCACCCACGCCCCACCCAGGAAGGACAGGGCCATGCCGCCGATGTTGGCGACCGCGTTGGCCGCGTGCTGTCCCAGACCGATCTGCCCCATGAGGAATCCGATCGAGACCGCCACGAGTGTGTAGCTGCCCACAGCCGCAGCGACCACCCCCAGAAGCGGAGCCGACGTCGCCACGCTGCCCAGGCCGAAGGCCGCCACTCCCAGCCCGAAGACCCACAGCCACCCGGCGAACCCCACCATGAGGCACGCGCCCAGCAGCCCGAGGCTGCGGACAGTGCCGCTGACCGGGGTGGCCTCGAGGCGTGCGCACACTGCCCGGCGCCCCAGCGCCGCCATCAGCGTGGAGATCGTGACGACCGCGAAGGCCATGAGCGGGTAGAAGGAGAACCTGGCGTAGGTGACGAAGCTGTGGGACAGAGGCGTGGCGTCCGGGGTGATCCGTTTCGCGGGGGCGGAGTGGTTCATCGTCTCCTTGGCAAGTGCCACGGCCCGGGCCGGGTCGTCCGTGGTGGTCGACAGGTAGTCGCTGACCTGCCCCACGTAGGAGTCGGTGCGCACATTCATAAGCGCGCCGGACGCCGACTCATACCCGATGACCGTGTCCATGCGGGGCGGCTCGGTGCCCTCGCGAGCCGCCTGCTGCAGCCTCTGCCCGTAACCGGCAGGAATGATGAGGATGTAGCTGATGCGGTTCTGCGCGGTGGCGTCCTGGAGGGCCCGCCTGGAGTCCTCAAGCGGCTGAGCCTCACCGACGGACTCGACGTAGCCCTTGACCCCGCGGGAGATCGTGGAGCCGTCGCGGTCGATGACGGCCACACTCGCCGTGGCGACCGTGACCTCATCAGAGCTGTCCTCGGACTTGGCCATCCCGGTGAACAGACCAACAGGCTCAGCACCACCAGGTAGATGAGGATGTACAGCCGGTGAGCGGCCACAACTCTCACACACGTCTTAAAGGTGCTCATGGGTCATCCTCCTGGCACGGATCAGGGCGATGGTCAGGAACAGGCACGTCATGCCCAGCAGGACTGCGCAGCTGCGGGCGAAGGGCGCCAGAGAGTCGTAGTACAGGAGCCCGTAGAAGCAGCGGGCCGTCTGCCACAGGGGATTGGCCTGCGCCAGCAGCGGTGCATGCTGCTCGATGGAGCTGGCCAGGGACTGGGATGCGGGCCCGTACAGGCCGGTGAACAGGGACAGCAGGGATGTGAAGCCGGAGATCATCCCGACCTCCAGGCGGGCCAGCGTCCCCAGGGCGGCGCCCACCGCGCTCGCCATGAGGCTGCACACCCCGATCGCCACGAGGCACAGCAGCACATGGGGCCCGAAGTCCACACCCACGACCGAGGCCATGAAGGCGAAAGCGACGAGCAGGCAGACGAACACGCACACCCAGGAGGCCGCGAGCGTGGCCGTCAGGACCTTCCAGCGGGGCAGACCCGCCAAGGTCTGCCGGGCGCCCACCGGCGAGACAGCCATAGTCCCCTTCACAGCCACCATGGCCACGGTCGTTCCCATGCCGCAGGCGAAGGCCAGCAGCGCGAAGTAGTAGTGGGTCTCCGGCTTGACCGGGGAGGGCGTCACCGAGATCGAGCGGGTGAAGGCCTGATCGGTCTCCAGCGCGGCCATCTTCTCAGGAGCCGCCCCCGCCTTGGCCAGGGCCACGTACTCGGCCCGCCTCTGGAGGTAGGGAGTCCATGACCACTCGCAGCACCCGAGTCGTCTCGGCCTCGTTGCCCTGCTGAGTCACGTGCAGCACGGGCTGGTCGCCCTCGACGGCGAGGTACCCGTTGGTCTCTCCCGCTTCGCGGCGGTCTCGGCCTCCGTGGTCGAGGAGTGGATGACCTTCGTGAGGAGGCGAGGATCGGCGTCGTCGGAGGAGATGCGCTCCACGACGGCGTCCAGCCCCGGAGCGGCCCGATAGGCCTCATCCTGGACGACGCCGAAGCTCATGGGGGTGGCCTCGTAGACCTTGTCCAGGTTGGAGAACATCGCCATGAAGATGAGGGACAGGACGACGGGGAAGCCGAGCGTCCACACGAGCAGGACCCGGTCTCGCAAGAGCCTGAGTACTTGATACAGGAAGACGGTCAACATCTCAGGCCGCCTCGTCTCGCAGGGCCCGCCCGGTGATCTCCAGGAAGACGTCGTTGAGGGTCGGGGGCTCGGAGGTCACCCGGCCGCAGGTCGCCCCCGCGGCATCCAGCGCCCTCATGACATCGGTGAGGTTGTGAGCCCCGGGGGAGCACTCGATGAGCACCTCACCGTCCAGGTAGGCGGCCGTGCGCACATGCTCCAGGCGGCGCAGGCCCTCCAGGGCCTCCTCGCCCAGCGGGGCGGGGTCGATGACCTCCACCCGGATGCGTTCACCGGTGCCGATCATGGCCTTGAGCTCGTCGGAGGTGCCGGAGGCCACCTGTCGGCCGCGGTCCATGATGACGATCCGGTCGCACAGCTGCTCCACCTCCTCCATGTAGTGGCTCGTGTAGACGACCGTGGCGCCGCGCTCGTTGAGGCGCTTGATGCCATCGAGGATGGCGCCCCGGCTCTGCGGGTCGACGGCGACCGTGGGCTCATCGAGGAAGATGAGGTCGGGGCCGTGGGCGATGCCGCAGGCGATGTTGAGGCGGCGCAGCAGGCCGCCGGAGAGCTTCTTGGGCTTGAACTTCACGAACTTCTCCAGACCGACGAAGGCGATCGCCTCGGCCACCAGGCGGCGCCTCTCGGCGCGATCGCGCACGTAGAGGGCGCAGAAGGCGTTGACGTTCTCCGCCACCGTGAGCTCATCGAAGACGGCGACATCCTGAGGCACCACGCCGATGCGACGCTTGAGACCGTAGGAGGTGGGCGTCATCGGCTCACCGAAGACGCGGATCGAGCCCTTGTCGTAGGTGAGCAGCTGAAGGATGCAGCTGATCGTCGTCGTCTTGCCCGAGCCGTTGGGGCCGAGCAGCCCCAGCACCTGACCGCGCGGGATCGTCAGAGACAGTCCGTCCACCGCGACCAGCTCCCCATAGCGCTTGACCAGGGAGTCGACCTCCACCGCCAGGCCCGCCTCGTGGCTCTCATCCTCGCCGTCCATCTCGGCTCCTTCCTTTGTTCCGCCGGTGGTCCCCGGCTCATGGCATCCATGGTCGCGGGGCGCGGTGGCGCTCAGAAGTGCCTGTTGTCATGACTGCGGCCGGCCCCCATGACTTCTGTCATGAGATGCCGGAACGAGTTCCCTAACGGCATGCCGGGCCCACGAGCGCCGGCCACCGACCGATAATCGAGGGGTGAAGGTTCTGGCCGACAAAGGCGTGCTGCTGTGCGGTTGCCTCCTGCTGGTCCTGCTCGTGGGGCAGGTGAAGACGGCCGCCGTGATCTGGCTGATCGCGGCCGTGACCATCGCCGGCCTGAGTATGAGCACCGACCAGCGACAGTGGGGGATCGCCGCGCCGGCCGCCTACCTCCTGGTGGGAGCCCTCTCAACGGACTCCGTGACCGGGGCGCCGCTGGTCGTCTACGTCCTGGCCCGTCTCGGTGCGCTCACGACCCGGCGTGCGCGAATGACGGCGGTAGCCGCCTGCATTCCCTTCGTGGCCGCCGTTGCCGCCCGGGTTCGGGACACTCCCGTGCTGGCCCTCGCTCTGGCGGTCTGCGCTCTCGCGGCCCTCCTCGCGCTGCGCACCGTCCAGGAGGAGGCGGCGCGAAGGAGCCTGCACGTGGTGCGCGACGACCTGCGTGAGAAGGTCCTCACCCTTCAGGACACGAACGCCCAGCTGCTCCAGGCCCAGGACTACGAGCTGCGCGCCGCCGCCCTGGCCGAACGCACCCGCATCGCCCGCGAGATCCACGACGGCGTCGGCCACCTCCTGACCCGCCTCCTGCTGCAGGTCAAGGCCCTCCAGGTCGTCCACCGCGAGGAGCCCGGCGTCGTCGCCGACCTCACTACCCTGGACGGTGGCCTGGACGAGGCCCTCGACTCCATGCGCCGCTCCGTCCACGCCCTGTCCGACGACGGCGAGGAGCTGGCCACCTCCCTCAACATGCTGGGCTCGCGCTGCGGCATCGAGTCGGTACGTGTGGACTGCTCCACCGAGGCCGAGCCGCCGGCAGTGGTGGCGCGCTGCGTCGTCGCCGTGGTGCGCGAGGCCCTGACCAACGCCGCCCGCCACGGTGGGGCCCGCTCGGCCCGCGTGGCCGTCACCGACTACCCTGCGTTCTGGCAGGTGACCGTTGACAATGACGGCATCGTCCCCGCCGAGGGGGAGCCGGCCGCCGCTGGCCGCGGCGGCTCGGGCCTGGGCCTGCGCTCCATGACGGAGCGGGTCGAGGCCCTGGGTGGCCGGGTGCGGATCACCCCGCGGCCCCGGTTCACGGTCTTCGCCACGATCCCCAAGGACGGACAAGGGAAAGAAGGAACATCATGAGGGTCCTCATCGTCGACGACGACGCGCTCGTCGCCCAGTCCCTGTCCACGATCCTGTCGGTCGAGGACGACGTCGAGGTCGTCGGTCTGGGCTGCTCGGGACCCGAGGCCACCGAGCGCTACCGGGAGCTGACCCCCGACATCCTCCTCATGGACATCCAGATGCCCGGCGGGGACGGGCTCAGTGCGGCCGAGCGGATTCTGGCCGAGGACGCCGGGGCGCGCATCGTCTTCCTCACCACCTTCTCCGACGACGAGTACATCGTGCGAGCCCTCAAGATGGGGGCGCGTGGCTACCTCATCAAGCAGGACGTCGCTCAGGTCGCCCCGGCGCTGCGCTCCGTCATGGCCGGGGTCTGCGTCCTGGAGGGAGAGGTGCTCGAGCGCAGTACCACCATGGGGCTCGGCGGGCCCGCCGGAGGGCGGGGGCAGGCCGGCGATGGCCCGGGGCCGTCCACCAGGACCTGCGGAGCACCGCCTTCGCGGCCCTGACCGACCGCGAGTACGAGGTGGTCGAGGCCGTGGCCGAGGGACTGGACAACGCCGAGGTCGCGGCGCGGCTGTTCATGAGTGAGGGCACGGTGCGCAACCACATCAGCGCGATCCTGGCCAAGCTCGGCCTGCGCAACCGCACCCAGGTCGCGGTCATGTACTACCGCTCCGCCCAGGCCGGGTGATCCTGGCGCAGCCGTACCCCAGCGTGACACGTCGTGTTACCCTCGATGGGAGACGAGGAGGAAGCGATGTCGACCGCTATGGAGAATCTCAACGTCAAGATCGATGCCGAGGACAAGCGTCTGTTCGTTGAGCTTGCTCGCCAGATGGGAACGACTCCGTCCAATGCTGTACGCATGTTCGTCCGTGCGTTCAATGACTTCAAGGGTTTCCCTTTCGACACCTCACGTCCCTATGGCATGACTGCCGAGGCACGACGGGCTTACGAGGAGGCCGATGCGGCGATCGCCGCAGGAACGGCCAAGCGTTACCGGACCGTAGCTGACCTGCGCAACGACCTGGGCCTGTGATGCTCCAGATCGTCATCTCGAACAAGTGCAAGAAGGACCTCAAGCGGGCTAAGAAGCGCGGTCTCGACCTGGATGAGTTCTTCGCCGTCGTCGACATGCTTCAGCATCAAGAGGCGTTGCCCGCTCGCTACCGCGACCATACGCTCACGGCGGACCGAGCAGGTTTGAGGGACTGCCACATCCGGCCCGACTGGGTGCTGATCTATGAGGTTCGAGAGGCGGAGCTCGTGTTGCTCCTGGTGGAAACCGGCAGTCATTCCGATCTTCGAATGTGAATGGTATGAACAATCAATCGTGGCCAAGTGAGTGTTTGTAAAATCATGCGCAGACTGATCTGCTCCAGCTGAGAGCGGTGCCCACCACTCGGGTGCACACCGCGTCTTCTGACGACTTCAGACGCCTTCGATGCCTCTTTTTGAGAGCGGTTGATGGTGATAGTATCAATATGAGCGGTCGGTGTGGTCGCAATCTGCGAAAGTAGGAATCTGTGGGAGCGCTTGCTTTAATTCTGTTCGTTTTGGTGATTATTCCCATGCTGCTGTGGAGCGTCATAGATCCTCGAGGCTTGTGGGAGGTGACGTCCTCCTGGCAGTTCCGAAACCCTGAGGCTAATGAGCCGTCCGATAGTGCCTTCGCGGTGCAGCGGTTCTTTGCCTTTATCAGTCTTCTGGTGATTGTGGGTGGTGCATTCTTTTTTGTGTCGGCATCGCACAGGAATGCGAGCGCCCGTGCGACTGATGATGCGAGTGTTCATGAAGCTGATAGTGCCACTCCTTATGTGTACCCAAACATTTATTCGTCGAGTGATGGTGAGGGTAGTGATGGATATGCTGAGACGACCGTGACTCCGTCTCCGGTTGATCCTTTCCCGTCAGCTTCTACGACTGCCGTGGGATCTGGGGAGCCGGTTGTCCTTTTCAAGCCAGTTCTCGAGGGTGCGGCCGGTGAGCAGAAATCGGACTCCTCGGTCAGCATCGGCGTCGACGCCTTCTATTACTCTTGGCTGCCCGGTGACCATCCGAGTGCCTTCGCTGCGGCAAGCGTCGTCGACTCCAAGGTCGCCTTGGGGACACTCGATCCCGCCCAAGCGACCACGGCCAGTGGTGGAGAATCGGCACTGGGTGAGGGGGCTGCGATTATTGTCCGGATGACAAAGGCGGTGTGCGCCGTCACGTCGGTATCGGTCGAAGAGTATGAGCAGGGCATTCAGATCGCTGTCCATGGGGTCACCGATCCGGCCCGCTGCGGGCAGACAACCGAGGGCGCTTACGTCGCCATCCCGCTCACCGATGAGCAGGTGGCGAAGGCGCGCAGCTACGAGGCTCCCGCCTACCATCCTCTGGACGACTCCGAGCTGAAGTACGGGGGGCAGAGTTCCTCCAAGGGGAAGTACAGCCCGACCATCTTCCAGGCTCGTAGCCGTGCCAAGCTCTCCGAGGTATGGCAGTCAGAGGAGACAGACCGCCAGCTGACGCCTCATGTGCTTCTGCCTCGCAGTGCCGGCTAAGGAATGTCGTCTGGTCAGGCGAGCTCTGCGGTAACCAGGCGGACGAGGTCTCGGCGTGCCCGGCGTCCCTCCGGGGTGGGGAACATCGGGTAGACGTGGTTGAGGTTCTCGCCGACGTGCAGCGTCGAGTCCACCCCGGCCTCCAGGAGCTTGGCGTGGAAGAGCGCATTGTCCGGCAGGAGGATCTCCCGGGTCCCCACGAAGGTTGTCACCTTCTTCAGGCCCGACAGGTCCCCGTAGATGGGGGGAGAGGTGCCAGTCGGTCGGCGGGGTGCTGCCCGCCCAGGAACGGCCGATCTCGGCGAGGGGCTTGGGAGCCATGAGCGGGTCGGCGTCTACGTAGTCGGCGATATCTGGGTTGGTGTTGGTGATGTCGACCCAGGGCGAGATGAGTGCGAGCTCATCGGGCTGGGCGTCACCGGCCTCGGCCAGGGACAGGGCGATGGCCGCCGCCAGGCCCCCACCCGCGCTGTCTCCCATGAGGACGATCCGCTTCCCCGGGTTCTCCGCGACCGTGCGCCGATAGAGGTCCAGCACCAGCCGGTGCGCCTCGGACCAGGTGTGGTGGGGCGTCAGCGGGTAGAGCGGCATGACGACGTCGGCCCCCGTCCTGCGGGCCAGGTGATCGACCAGCCAGGCGTGCGCTGAGACCGCCGTGGAGATGTAGCCGCCGCCGTGCAGGTAGACGATGACCGCGCTCGACGGCGTCCGCTGGCGGACGTGATAGACGGGCATGCCGGAGTCCTCGCTCCGCTCCAGGTCGTAGAAGAAGCGACCCCAGGCCGGGAAGGTGACGGAGCGGGCCGGCTCGGGGCGGTCGGCCAGACGCGCGATCCGCTCGGTCATCGGAATGCGGGCCGCCAGTGTCTTGACCGGCCGAACGCCGTACTCCGCCAGGCTCGCCGCGGCCGAGCGGCCATATCGCTTGCGGGAGTAAAGGCTGAAGGCCCCCACCGTCAGGCCCACACTGGCCATGCCGACGGCGATCCTGCTCCCGCTGAGTCTCCTGGGCACCTTCATGATTCCTCCACTCCGCAGAGCCCCGAGTGCTCTCCGACAACATCTCCGGACCCGGTGTCTGCTCCGTTATCGTAGGCATCAGAACGCTGCGATGATGGGGTGAATCCAGCTCGTTCACTCAGTGCGGAGGCCGGCACGTGGTTGAGCCGTCGGCATGACAACAGGAGACTGCGATATGGAAACCTACGAGATCGACCACCTCGCCGCCGTCCGCGCTCTCGCCCCCGAGTGCATGGTGCTGCTGCGCTCCAATGGCGCCTTCCCCTTGGCTGAGCCGGGCGAGATCGCTCTGTTCGGCTCCGGTGCGCGACACACCATCAAGGGCGGAACCGGCAGCGGAGACGTCAACTCCCGCCACGTCACCACCATCGAGGAGGGCCTGGAGACCGCCGGCTTCACCATCGTCACCCGGCCCTGGATGGAGGCCTACGACCGTATCCGTCTCCAGGCCCACCAGGACTTCATCGCCGGCATCAGGGTCGAGGCCACCAATCGCGGCGTCCCCGCCATCATGGTCGGCATGGGCTCGGTCATGCCCGAGCCGGAGTACACGATCCCCCTCGATATCCAGGCCGGCACCGACCCGCACGCAGCCGTCTACGTCCTGTCCCGAACCTCCGGGGAAGGCAGCGACCGCATCCCCGAGGCCGGAGACCTCAGGCTCACCGACACCGAGATTCGTGACGTCCTCACCCTCAACGAGCGCTTCGAGCGGTTCCTCCTCGTACTCAACGTGGGCGGCGTCGTCGACCTCAGCCCGCTGGGCGACGTTGCCAACATCCTCCTGCTCTCCCAGCTCGGCGCGACCGTCGGCGACGCCTTCGCCGACGTCCTCCTGGGAAGGGCCTACCCCTCCGGAAAACTCGCCACCACCTGGGCCGCCTGGGACGAGGACGACCAGATCGGCGACTTCGGCGACCCGGACGACACTCACTACCGCGAGGGCATCTACGTCGGCTACCGCTTCTACGACTCGGTCGGCAAGGAGCCGCTCTTCCCCTTCGGATTCGGCCTGGGCTACACGACCTTCGACGTCCAGATCCGCCAGGTGAGCCTCGACGGCGCCCGCGTGAGCATCGACATCGATGTCACCAATACCGGCGGCTACTGGGCAAGGAGGCCATCCAGGTCTACGCCAGTGTCCCGGCCGGACGCCTCGACCAGCCGCTCCAGGCGCTGGCCGGCTTCACGAAGACCGACGAGATCACCCCCGGCGCCACGGCACGGATCACCGTCGACGTCGATCTGACCGACCTGGCCTCCTACGACGAGGCCGCCCGTGCCACGGTCCTGGAGGCCGGTCGCTACCTGCTGCGGGCGGGAACCTCCAGCTGGCAGCTGAGTCCCGTCGCCGTCGTCGAGCTCGCCCAGGACGCAACCGTGCGACACCTCACCGGTGACCTGGGGGAGCCCGGCTTCACCGACTGGAAGCCCGAGGCGCCGGCGGTCCTCGACATCCCGGCCGGCCTGCCGGTGCTCACCGTCGACCCGGCCGACCTGCGCCTGCCGGACCACGCCGAACCCGATGAGCAGGCAGCGCCGGAGGACGTCAGGCAGGCCCTCACCCTGGCCCGAGAGCTCTCCGACGACGAGCTCATCCACACCGTCTTGGGCGACTACCGCCGCGGCGAGGAGTCTGGCTCCATCGTCGGGGCCGCCTCCACCACCGTCATCGGCGCGGCGGGACAGACCACCACCCGGATCCCCGGCCTGCCCAGCATCATCATGGCCGACGGGCCCGCCGGCCTGCGCCTGGCTCCCACCTACGGTGTCGACGCCGAGGGCCCCTTCTCACTGGGCGACTCCAGCCTGCCCGCCACCTTCCTCGAGCTCATGGACGACGCCGGACGTGAGGCCCTCGGCATCGCCGGCGAGCCAGAACCCCGCGAACCCACCGAGATCCGTGAGCAGTACACCACCGCCATCCCCATCGGCACCGCGCTCGCCCAGTCCTGGAACCCTGCGCTGGCCGAGCGGCTCGGCGACGTCGTCGGGGCCGAGATGGAGCGCTTCGGCGTCCACCTCTGGCTCGCCCCCGCCTTCAACCTGCACCGCAGCGTCCTGTGCGGACGCAACTTCGAGTACCTCTCCGAGGACCCGCTGCTGGCCGGACGCATCGCCGCCGCCATCACCCACGGGGTCCAGTCCCACCCGGGGCGGGGCGTGACCATCAAACATCTGGCCTGCAACAACCAGGAGACCAATCGCCTCAACTCCAACAGTCGGGTCAGCCCCCGAGCCCTGCGCGACCTCTACCTGCGCGCCTTCGAGATCTGCGTGCGCCAGGCCCGCCCCGCCGCCGTCATGACCTCCTACAACCTCATCAACGGCGTCCACACCTCCGAGTCGGCCCAGCTGCTCGAGGTGATCCTGCGCCGGGAGTGGGGCTTCGGCGGACTGGTCATGACCGACTGGGTCGTCGACGGCATGACCCGCAGCGACATGAAGCACCCGCGCGCCACCGCGGCCGCCACCATCAAGGCAGGTAACGAGCTCTTCATGCCCGGAGGCGAGACGGACCGGGAGGACCTCCTGGCGGCCCTGGAACGGGGGAGCGCAGGGCGTGGCACGGGAGACCGGAGCGCGGCGGAAGACGGAGGTGCGGCCCTGACGCGCGACGAGCTCGAGAAGCAGGCCGCCCGCGTTATCCGCGCGGCCTGGAGGATAGCCACGATCTCGACATCCTGATGCTCGTGCTGTAGAATTAATCGAAGGATTCAGCAGCGGGGGGTGTGATGCCGACGATCAAGCCAGTATCAGATCTGAGGAGCTACACCGACGTTCTTAAGGATGTTGCGGAGGGCTCGCCTGTTTTCCTCACCAAGAATGGTCATGGGAGGTACGTCCTTCTCGATATGAAGGACTATGACCGCATTAAGGCGGGTCGTCGTCTCCTCCGAGAGGTCGAGGCGGGCCGGATTTCTGGTGAGGAGCAAGGGTGGGTTAGTGCTGCAGACGTGCGTGCGCACTTCGTCGCACGGCGGGATTCCGCCCATGAGTGCTGAGATCGTCTACTCCATTGATGCTCTCATTGATCTTGATGAGGCCTGGGATTTCACGGTTGAGACCTCAGGTGACCCGGACTTAGCGTTTCAGCAGGTGGATGCCCTGCTTGAGGCGGTCGAAGGGGCTCGTAGCTTCCCGTTGGCCGGGAGTAGGTTGGATGTTGTTGTTGGCACGCCAACTGACAGTCGCTATGTTGTGGCTGGTCGTCTGCTGGCTGTTGACAGCATTGAAGAGCACTTCATTCGGGTGGATCGGATCTTCGATACTCGGCAGGACTGGGTCTCTGTGCTCGTCCGGCGTGGCTGAGATCCCGTGTTTTGGGAGGACTGCTGGGGCCTGTCGCTGGGGCATTGAACGTGACATGCTCAGCAGGAGCCACCTGCACATCGTAAGGAGCCCTCCATGGCGCTGACACCTCAAGCACGTGAGACCTTCACCAGGCTGTTCGGGGTGGAGCCCCAACCTCACCCCACGGACCCCGAGCTGTTCGACATCCTCCAGAACGGGATCTTCGACGAGGCCTTCTCCACGGGCGTCCTCACCGACGTCGAGCGCGAGCTGCTCACCATCACCGCCCTGACCGCCATGCAGACCCTCCCGCAGCTGCAGGCCCACGTGGGGGCCGCCCTCAACATCGGAGCCAGCCCGCTCCAGCTGCGCGAGACCATCTACCAGTGCGCCCCTACATCGGTTTCCCCAAGACCCTCAACGCGATCGACATCGCCAACGGGGTCTTCGAGGCCAACGGTATCTCCCTGCCCCTGGAGAATGCCGGCACCGTGGATGCCACTGACCCCAGTGCTCGCGAGCAGGCCGGCGCCGCCATCCAGGCCCCGCTGTACGGCAACGAGGTCAAGGAGGTCTTCTCCGCCCTGCCTAAGCCCTTCGACGAGTTCGTGCCCCACCTGCTGACCTCCTCCGCCTTCGGTGACTTCGCCACCCGCGGCGGCCTCGACGTCGCCCAGCGCGAGCTCATCAGCCTGGTGGCCATCGCCGCCATCGGCGCCACCACCCAGTTGCGCCCGCACGTTGCCGGGGCGATCCGGGCCGGTTCCTCCCGCCAGAAGGTGGCTGCCGCCCTGGTCCACGTCATGCCCTACATCGGCGGCCCCTACGCCCTGTCCGGCCTGGTCCTCGTGGCCCGCTATGACGAGAGCGCCTCCGCAGAGGCCTACCGCTGAGAGGCGGGTCCGCGCCCGGCCCGGCGGTCCGTCTACGATGGCCGCCGGGCCGGTTCTCATTGCCGGCCCCAGGCAGCAAGGAGAACACGTGACGACGACGCAGCCCTACCTCTCACGGCAGGTCACCCTCACCGTCCAAGGGCAGAGGCTCGGGGGACTGGCCTACGTCCCGCGCACGGCGTCGTCGGCCCCCGCGCCCCTGGTCATCTGCTGCCACGGCATGGAGGGCTCCCACACCCGCGTCGCCCCCATGGCCCGGCGCTTCGCCGGGGCCGGGGCCGTGGCCATCTGCTTCGACTTCCGCGGGGGCGGCGGCAGCGCCAGCCAGGGCGAGACCACCGCGATGTCGGCCCTCACCGAGCTGGCCGACCTCGAAGCCGTCCTCACTGCCGCCTGCGCCTGGCCGGAGGTCGACGCCTCCCGGGTCGCCCTGTTCGGGCTGAGCCTGGGCGGAGCGGTCGCAGCGCTCGCGGCCGCCCGCCACCCGCAGCGGATCACCGCCCTGGCCCTGTGGTACCCGGCCCTGCGGCTGGGGGAGAACCTGCGTGCCGCCTTCCGCACGCCGGCGGCCGTTCCCGAGGAGTTCGACTGGGCGGGCACCCGCCTGGGGCGCGCCTACGCCGTCGACGGCTGGAATCTGGAGGTCGGGGCCGAGCTGGCCACCTACCGCCGCCCCGTCCTCATCGTCCACGGGGACCAGGACCGCGCCGTGCCCATCGAGGTCTCCCGGGCTGCCGTGAGCGCCACCCCCGACGCAGAACTCGTCACCATCCCTGGCGCCGCCCACGGCTTCGGCGACGCCAACTGGGAGGAGGCCATGCGCCGCACCATCGGCTTCCTGGCCTGGAACGGGGTCCTCGAGGAGGACTGAGCGGACTGATCCGCGCGGCGGACATTGGGAACGGGCGGCGCAGTCAGTTTTTCTGACAGGGGTGGTTCCCTGAGCTGCGGGAGTCGCAGAATTGACCGCGTGAGCGCACACGAGACAGCAGACCTGACCAGTGTCAGCAAGACGATGCTGTTGACCCTCCATGCCAGGGCGGAGCACACGCTCTCCGACCGGCCGCGCTTCACTGACCCCGCCGCGGTCGAGCTCGTCTCCCGGCTCGACTACGACTTCACCATGGCGAGTCAGGACCGGCTCATGGCCGACGGCGTCGTGCTGCGCACTCTCACGCTCGACCCGCTCGTGGCCGGCTACCTGGACACCCACCCCGGCTGCACGGTGGTCAACATCGCCTGTGGGCTCGACACCCGCTTCCAGCGCCTCGACGACGGGCGCGTCACCTGGTACGACCTCGACCTGCCCGACGTCATCGCGCTGCGGCGCCGGCTGCTCGAGGACGGCGAGCGTCACCGCACCATTGCCGCCTCCGCCCTCGACCCCGACTGGCCCGACCAGCTGGGGGAGATGAGCCGCCACGTGCTTGTCATCATCGAGGGACTGAGCATGTACCTCGAGCAGGAGGAGGTGCGTACGCTCCTGGGCATCATCGCTGCGCGCCTGCCCGGTGCGACCGTCTTCATCGAGGTCATGCCCCGCCTGTTCCAGAAGTACGGCCGGGAGCGCTCAGTGGAGGACGCGGGTGCGCGCTACACCTACGGCTGCTCCAGCGCTGCCGAGTTCCGCCGGACGGTGGCCCCCGGCTACACGCTGCTCCACGACGTCCCCTTCACCCGCACCATCGCGCGCTACCACCCCCTGCTCGCGCCCCTGACGCGGCTGCCGCTGGTGGGCAGACTCTCCGAGCGCATCGTGGTGCTGCGGGCACCGGCCTGAGCGCTGGATGGGGCACTGGCCCGGTGCTGGCCTGGCACTGATCGGCACTGGACCGACACGAGGCCTGGGCGGCCGGTCTCGACGGGGACAGCCTGCGCGTTGGGGGTGCATTCCCCTCCCGGTCGGGGACAGCCTGCGCGTTGGGGGACAGGAATCCGGTCCCCGACGGCGTCGAATGCCCCTGGCCGGAAGGACACGCCCCCGGCCGCGTGGAATGTCCCCGACGGCGTCGGATGTCCAGGCCCGGAGGTGTGCGTCTCTCAGCTGAGAGGTCGACGCCTTGCTCCACCGTGCTGCTCTATTCCGAGCCGCGGCCGTGCCATTGAGACAGGGCCGCAGTGATCTCCTTGAGTGAGAGCTTCCCAGCGGCGACGTCGATCACCAACTGGTAGGCGTCGTCGTCGGGAGCTCGACCCAGTGGCCGTTGATGTCCAGGAAGACCAGCGTGGCCAACCACCCCAGGCGCTTGTTGCCATCCACCAGTGGATTGCGGACCAGGGAATCGAGCAGCGCCGCCGCCTTCTCGTCGATTGTGGCGTAAGCGTCGTGTCCCCAGAGCATGGTCGCAGGTCGGTGCAGCGCCGAGTCGAGCAGGCCGAGATCCCGGACCGGTCCCACAGCGAGGTCCTCAATGAGAGACAGTGCGTCCTCGAGCGTCAGGTACTCGACCATCTCTACCCGATCAGCGGCCGAGGCGTTCCAGGACTTCGGCATACCGGTTGCGGATGCGGGCGGAGGCGTCCGCGACTCGCTGCTCATGCCCGCGGCGCGCGGCCACCTCGTGGATCGCCCGGATCGTCGCCTCCTGGCGGCTGACCCCGTCCTCCTGTGCAAGGAGCGCAAGCAGACGCTCATCCTCCTTGCTCAAGCGCAATGTCATCGCCATGCCTCCACAGTAGCAGGTGGTACCAGACTGGTATCAGATGGGGTGTTGGGTAAGGACCTCTGGTGCTGACCTGGCACTGTTCGGCACAGGCCCGGTGCTGGCTTGGCACTGGTCGGCGCGGGTCAGCACTGGATCGACATGACGCCTGGGCGGCCGATCTCGACGGGGACATCCTGCGCGTGGGGGTGCACTTTCTTCCGGCCGGGGACAAGCTGCGCGCTGGGGGACAGGAATCCGGTCCCCGACGGCGTCGAATGCACCCGGCCGGACGGAAAAGTCCCCGGCCGGAAGGACACGCACCCGGCCGCGTGGAATGTCCCCGACGGCGTTGGATGTCCAGGCCCGGAGGTGCGTGTACCCGGCTGGTACCGATGGGGTGAGCCGGCACTACTATTCCCCCTGGACGTGCCCGCAGCGCTGCGGGCACGGGCGAGGAGGAGGAATCATGGGTGAGCCGATGACGGCGTCGGATAAGGATGCTCAGACGGCCGAGGAGCAGGAGCGCGGCTACTGGCTCTACGTCCCGGGCGAGGGCGCCGGGAAGTGGGAGGAGTTTCGAACGGCCGGGATCATGGCGCTCAACTGGGATCGGATCGGCGACCCCACCAGCTACCCGAATGAGGAAGCCGTCATCGAGGCGCTGGAGGCCGGCTACGGGGACTGGGGAGGCAGACCGACAGGCGCGGCGGGAATGATCCGGGACTTCACCCGCACGATGCGTCCCGGCGACGTCGTTTACGCCCGGCGCGGTCCCACCGAGATCATCGGGCGCGGCGTCGTCCGCTCGGAGTTCCGTTACGACGACGCCCGGCCCTCCTACCGCTGCGTGCGCGACATCGAGTGGACGCATGTCGGCTCCTGGCCGCTGCAACGAGGGGTCCGCCGAGTGACACTGCAGCGCCTCACACAGGAGACCAGTTACAACCCGGCCCAGCTCGAGTCGCTGTTCCGGGACCGGAACCACCCTGACTCGTCCACGACTCTCGACCCTGCCGCGAGTCCCCAGGACGCTGATGAGCCCGATGTCGCGACTCGTCCACGACTCTCGACCCTGCCGCGAGTCCCCAGGACGCTGATGAGCCCGATGTCGCCGACATCTACATGCGGGAGAGCTTCCTGGCCGAGGTGTTTGTCGGCCCCGAGGACCTGGAGCAGATGCTCGGGCTGCTGCGCCGCAAGAAGAACCTCATCCTCCAGGGCGCTCCGGGCACGGGGAAGACCTTCGCGGCCAAGCGCCTGGCTTACGCCCTCATGGGCCAGACGGATGACTCGCGGGTGGAGGTGGTGCAGTTCCACCAGTCGACCGCCTATGAGGACGTCGTCGTCGGGCTGCGCCCCACGGCCGAGGGTGGGTTCGCGGCCGCCGAGGGTGTCTTCGCCAGGTTCTGTCGGCGTGCCGCCGCCGACCCGGGACGGGACTACGTGTTCATCATCGACGAGATCAACCGAGCCAACATCTCCAAGGCCTTCGGCGAGCTGCTCATGCTCATCGAGGCCGAGCACCGCGGGGAGGCGCTGCGCCTGCCCGTGTCCGGGGAGCTGCTGTCCGTCCCCAAACGGCTCCACATCATCGGCATGATGAACACCGCCGACCGGGGACTGGCCCTCATCGACTACGCGCTACGGCGCCGCTTCGCCTTCTTCGAGATGAGGCCGGCCCTCGATCACCCCGGGTTCCTCAGGCACGTCGAGGCCGTGGGCAGCTCGAGGCTGGAGGCGCTGGTCGACGTCGTACGCCGCCTCAACCAGCGGATCGCCGAGGACGAGGCCCTCGGCCCTGGGTTCCAGATCGGACACTCCTACCTGTGCCTGCCTGCGGCCGGCCCCGAGAACCCTGCGGGCACGGATGCGGACGTGACCTCGGTGGTGCGCTACGAGCTGGAGCCACTGGTGCGCGAGTACTGGTTCGACAATCCCGCCGCGATGGACGAGAGCATTCACGAGCTGGAGAGCGTCCTGGTATGACCGCCGCCTACCCGGCCGGGCGCGGGACGGGGCTCCCGGCCGACCGCACCAGCGTGGTCCGAGCACCGTCCTGCTCAAGAACGTCTACTACATGCTCGCCTACGCCTTCAAGGCCCTGGAGACCGGCGAGCATCGGCGCCTGGCGGCCGAGGACTTCGAGCATGTCCACGACATGCTCGCCGCGATCCTGGCCGGTGGGCTGGACAACCAGCGCCGACGCGGTTTCGAGCGGGACTATCAGCCCTTCAACGAGGACCTGACGGTGGTGCGGGGACGCATCGACCCGGCCGCCACGATGCGTCTGAGGGCGCGCCGCAGGAGCCTGGTGCGCTGCGGATACGACGAGCGCACCGAGAACACCCTCATGAACCGGCTCCTCAAGACCGCCGCCCTGCGTCTGATCCTGCACGGCGACGTCGCTCGGCCCGCCGGAAGCGTCTGAAGTCCACACTGCTCGTCATGGGCGACGTCGAGGTGATAAGCGTCGGGGACCTGCGCCAGCTGCACTGGGACAGCTTGCGCTTCCACCGCGGTAACCGCTCCTACCGGCTGCTCATGGGCGTGTGCCGACTCGTCCTGGACGAGCGGCTGCTCAGCGGCGCCGACGGCGCAGTCAGCCTCGCCGACTTCCTCGACCCCCAGGAACTGAGCGCCCTGTACGAGCGCTTCGTCCTGGCCTACTTCCGCCGCCACCACCCCCACCTGCGCGCCGGTGCTCCCTGGGTGAGCGGCGGCATCGAGGACGCCCCGGTCTTCCTCCCGGGACTGCACACCGACATCGTCCTGACCGGGCCGCAGCGGACCCTCATCATCGACACCAAGTGCTACGGGCGCATCCTCGGCTCCCGCTACGACAAGTCGATCCTGTCCCCGGCCAACCGCAACCAGATCTACAGCTACGTCATGCACGAGGCCAGCGACCCCCGGCAGGCCCGGCGCGAGGTCGCCGGCATGCTGCTCTACGCCCAAACCGCCGTCGACCCGCCGATCCACGAGACCTGGACCGAGACCGGGCACCGCTTCCACGTGCGCACCCTCGACCTGGACCGGGACTTCACCGAGATCGCCGCTCAGCTCGACGACGTCGCAGCCCTGCTCGCGCCAACCTGATCACTCGGGAGTTGCGAGCGGCGCCGTTCCGCACCATCCACATCGCATCCTTCCCTCGGCCGGGGGGCATTCCCCTCCGGCGGGGGACATCCTGCGCGTGGGGGTGCACTTTCTCCCGGCCGGGGACATGTCGCGCGTAGGGGGACAGGAATCCGGTCCCCGACGGCGTCGAACGCCCCCGGACGGAATGACACGCACCCGGTCGCGTGGAATGTCCCCGGCCGTCACTACGTATTGGAGACCAAGAGGCGCGTGGGACCAGCGTCGACGACGCCGGTTTCCACAAGAGTGACTGTCTCGCCGCGGAATCCCCGTGTTGTGGAGTCCGAGAAGGGCTGCCGGCGCCCGTTGGCATGATGGGTGATGCCTCCCATGGCATCTTCTCCCGGAACACTCATGTCCTTGCCGGGGAGGAAGGGGTGGGGAGGAGGTGAGGGCCGTGTCCAAGCTGAAAGGACGACGTGCTGAAGTCCGCAAGGGCAAGATAACGGCCCGGAAGGTGAGCGAAGTCTTGACCGCTGTCGCTCGCCTGATCCGGGTCGTCGGTGTCCTTGTGGATGCCCTCAGCAAGTGGTTCGGCTAGGCCGTTCCCTTGCCAGGGGAGTCAACCGGTAGCAGCCAGTTGGCTCCCCACCATTATGGGGTCCCCGCTATGCACTGTCCATATCGCATCCGTCCTCCTCCGTACGGGGACATTCTGCGCGTGGGGGTGCATTTTCTCACGGCCGGGGACATGTCGCGCGTAGGGGGACAGGAATCCGGTCCCCGACGGCGTCGAACGCCCCCGGACGGAATGACACGCACCCGGTCGCGTGGAATGTCCCCGGCCGCGGGGGAGGACTGGCAGCATCGGAACCGTGACCGAGAACCACGCCCAGCCCAGCCCCGCCAACCCGGACGACGTCGTCAACCCCCTCCTGCTCCAGGCCTTCGCCTGGGACCTGCCCGCCGACTCCACCCACTGGCGCCTCCTGGCGGACAACGCCGCCCTCCTGGCCGACTGCGGGGTGAGCTCGGTGTGGCTGCCGCCCGCCTACAAGGGACAGGCCGGTGTGGAGGACGTCGGCTACGGCGTCTACGACACCTACGACCTGGGCGAGTTCGACCAGAAGGGCACCGTCCCCACCAAGTACGGCACTAAGGAGGACTACCTGGCCGCCATCGAGGCTCTGCACGCGGCCGGCATCAGCGTCGTGGCGGACATCGTCCTCAACCACCGCATGGGCGGGGACGCCACCGAGGTCGTGCGCGCCACGCCCGTCGACCCCCACGACCGCACGCGCCCCATCGGTGAGACCGAGGAGATTACGGCCTGGACCCGCTACACCTTCCCGGGGCGCGCCGGCGCCTACTCGGACTTCACCTGGGACTGGACTGCTTCCACGGCACTGACTGGGACGAGGCCCGCCACCAGCCGGGCGTCTGGCTCTTCGAGGGAAAGCGGTGGAACGAGAACGTCAATGACGAGTTCGGCAACTACGACTACCTCATGGGCTCCGACGTTCACATCGTCGACCCCGCCGTCAGCGCCGAGATGGACCGCTGGGGGCGCTGGTACGTGGAGACCACCGGCGTCGACGGCCTGCGCCTGGACGCCCTCAAGCACGTCGGCGCCGATTTCTTCGCCCGCTGGCTGCCTGAGCTGCGACGCGCCACCGGCCGCGCCCTGCCGGCCGTGGGCGAGTACTGGTCCCGCGACATCGCCGAGCTGGAGGGCTACCTGGAGGCCGTGCCCTTCATGAGCCTGTTCGACGTCCCCCTCCACTTCCACCTGCACGCCGCCTCCAGCTCCAACGGCGACGTCGACCTGTCCCGCCTCTTCGAGGGCACCCTTGTGGCCGCCGATCCCGCGCGCGCCGTCACCTTCGTGGAGAACCACGACACCCAGCCGGGCCAGTCGCTGGCCTCCACCATCGAGACCTGGTTCAAGCCCTCGGCCTACGCCCTCATCCTGCTGCGCGAGGCCGGAACCCCCTGCGTCTTCTGGGGCGACCTGTTCGGCACGCCCGAGACCGGCGACCTGCCAGCCGTCACCGAGCTGCCGCTGCTCATGACCATGCGACGTGCCCTGGCCCACGGCCCCCAGCACGACGCCTTCGACGACCCCGACGTCGTCGGCTTCGCGCGGGAGGGCGACGAGGCCCACCCCGGCTCCGGGCTCGCCGTCGTCCTGTCCGACCGCAGGGCCGCCACCAAACGCCTCCACGTCGGGGCGCGGCACGCCGGCGAGCAGTGGATCTGCGTCCTGGGCGGGCACGAGCCGGTCACCGTCGCCGACGACAGCAACGTCGAGCTGCCCGTGTCCGATGGCGGCCTGAGCGTCTACGCGCCGGAGGCCGCCCGGCCGATCCTGGACAGTGCCGAGCAGCACCTCCTGCGCCAGCGCTGAGGATTGCCCGAAGAGTCGGGGAGGCGCGGTTTCCTTCACGCCCGGCGTCACGGGCGCGTAGGGTGATGGCGCCAGCCGCACTGACCTGAGCCGACCTTCCTGGAGGAGACATGCCCGCTTTCCATGCGCCCACCGACCAGAGGACCGACAAGACCGTCGCCGTCTTCATCGCCCCCGGACTGGAGGAGGTCGAGGCGCTGGCGACCGTGGACATCCTCTTCCGCGCCGGTATCCCCACGACGATGATCTCCGTGACTCCCGAGCGGGCCGTCGTCTCCTCCCACAACATCGTCGTCACCTGTGACCTCGCCTGGCCGAGGCGAACCTGGACGACTACGACATGCTCGTCCTGCCCGGCGGCATCCCCGGCACCCCCAACCTCAAGGCCGTCGAGCCCCTTATGGCTGCGGTCACTGAGCGGGTGCGCACCGGCCGGCCCGTGGCCGCGATCTGCGCCGCCCCCTCGATCCTGGCCGAGCTGGGCCTGCTCGAGGGCCGCCAGGCGACGTCGAACCCCGGCTTCGTGGGCGTGCTCGCCGAGCACGGCGCGCAGGTCAGCCAGGCCGCCGTCGTCACGGACGGCCCCGTCATCACCTCCCGCGGCATGGGCACCGCCATCGACTTCGGCCTGGAGATCGTGCGCCACTACCTGGGCGAGGAGGCCGTCGACGACGTCAAGGCCAAGATCGTCTACCAGGGCTGAGCACTCGCCCCGGACTCCGACCGGCTCCAACCATCCCCGACCGGCTCCCTCACCAAAGTCGCTGAGTGGGGGAGCCGACCTATGCGCTCTGTGTCAGCTCCGCGGCGCACCTGCGGGCCTGAACGTGAAGGAATGCGATACCGGCAGCCATCTGAACCAGCATGATGGCCATGGGGATCAGGATCGAGATCGTCTCATGCAGGGCCGCCTGAACGGCGAAGAGGACTGCTGAGTCGAGGAGAACCACACCCAGTCCCACAGTCGCCGCCGCGCACCGGGCCTGCATCGTGTACCAGTTCTCCTCGGAGCGCAGCGCGATCTCGTCACGCACTCCCGCCCACGAGTTCGGCGGGAGCCTGCGCTGCGCCATCCGGCGTCCCAGCACCACGAGGAGGATGCCGGTCACGCTCAGGATCAGGCTCATGAGTACGGAGCATGCTGTCTCAACCATCGATGTCCCTCGTTATCCGTCGCAGTGGTGGAGGTTCTCGGTTCCGGTGAGTTCTCTTTGAATAGTACGCCGCGAGGACGCACGGTGGGTCTCGCGGCCGCACCATGGAGGTGCAGTCGGCGGGCCCTGAGGTGCGTCCTCGCGGCTCGATCGGGCGAATACGTGGTGAATGCGGATCAGGACTTCTTGGCGCTGCGGCGCCCCTTAGGGATGAGGGCGGCGACCACGAGCAGAACCCCCAGACCCGCCAGGCAGGCGATGGCCGTCGTCGTGAAGTCGAAGCGCAGCCCCAGGCCCGCCGCGATGAGCAGTCCACCCACCAGGAGCAGGAAGGCCCCCCACAAGAGAGTCGAGCCCTTGATGTCCTGGGGCGCCTGCGGGCGGTCCCGGTCACTGACCGTCCCGGCGCTCCACACTGGACCCGACGACGACGTGGGTGGCGCGCCCGCGGAGGCCGTCTCCGCGCCGGCCTCCTCGGAGGTGGGCAGTGGCATGGTGACCGGCTGAGTCTCCGGCTCGGCTGCGGGCTGGGTCGCCGGTGGGGTCAACGGCTGGGTGTCTCCGGCGGCCGGGAAGGGCCTGGTGGCGTCCTCGCCGATCGCCTCGGTGCTGGTGCTGCCGGCGTCGTCGGGCGACGTCGTGGAAGAGGTGCTGCTCATGAGAGTCTCCTTGGGTGGGCCCGGGATGCGCCCGGGGAAGAGTTCTGGTGGCTGAGGCCGGCTTGTGGGCGCGATCAGCCGGCTGTCGGGCTGGCCGTGGCGGACTGCTTGGTGGGAGTCGGGGACGGTGTCGGGGTTGCCGATCCGGACGGGCTTGGGCTCGCACTGGGCTGCCCGGCGCCCTGCCCGGACAGGGCCCTTTGCACGCAGGAGTCGTAGGAGGTGCGCTCGGCAGAGGTCAGGTCGGACAGGTTGCTCCACCCGACGTCCTCGCTGCGGTCGTCCGCGTCCACGCTCTCGTGGGCCGTGCGGATGCAGGTCTCAGCGTCCTTGGCCGTGATGGCCGGGTGGTTCATGCCCGGAACCGGCAGGTCGTCGCCGTGGGCATCGCCCTTCTCGTCGAACCAGAAGTTGACGATCCACACGGGCTCCTCGGCGTTGCCGTACCAGGAGACGGTGTTGCTGCGCTCCTCGATGTTGATCGTCCCGGTGTCCACTGAGGCGTTGATGGTGATCTGTGGCCGTCCGTCATCACTGCTGGGGGAGGTCAGGGTGCGCTTGGCGTTCAGCCCGCCGCTGGAGCTGGCGTAGGTGGTGATGCTCTTGCCGGTCACGTCGTAGCGGCGCGGGCCCTCGTCATTCTGATCCATCTGCCGGCCGTTGACGGTCCAGGCCCGGGCGACCTGTGAGTCGATTGCTCCCATGTCGACGTCGGCCCTGACCTCCACCCGCTGGTCGGTGTCGGTCTTGATGCGCAGGGTGCCGACGTCGAGGTGGGTGGTGATGGTGGAGAGCTTGCCGGCCTCCGTGGCGGGCATGCCGCGCAGATCCAGGGTGAGGTCACCAATGTCCTTGTTGCGGGTGACGCTGCCGCCGCTGGCCGACGCTGTCAGCTCCTGCCAGGTCACTGTGCTCGAGGCGGCGGTAGTCGCGTTCCTGAGGCTCTCGAAGGGCATGCGGGCCAGGCTCGTGGGAACGATCGAGGCGGTGGCCAGCGCGGGGATCGCAACGACGAACAGGACCGGCCAACCCAGCACCGTCATCCAGCCTCCGTGCCGACGACGCAGGCCACTGACGACGATGCCCGCTCCCAGGAGGGCGACCAGGATGCCGATAAGGATGAACTGACCCTGCAGCAGGCCCAGGCGGTGGGTCACCGTGGCGTACCAGACGCCCGCCGCGGTCAGGAGCCCCAGGCCCCAGGACCGCCAGCGACAGTGAGGAACCGGGGCCGGGACGGCGCGGGCGGGCCGGGCGGACCGGCATAGGCACCGGCTGGTACGGCGGGCGCTGCCGGTAGGAGCGGCTCTGCCAGCTCTGTCCGCCGGCCGACTGGTTGAAGGTCGGGGCGCCGGAGCCAGGCGCTGAGGAGTCCCAGGCCGATGCGAAGCCGCCGGCCTGGACGCCGGGGCGGCTGCCTGCTGTCTGCGCGGCACCGGGAGCGGGGGCCTGCCAGGGCTGGGGGCCCCGAGGGCCTCGACCTCGAGCGGCCTTCCGGCTCGCGCGCCGGTCCTGGGCGCGGCGGATGAGGAAGACGATGCCCAGGATGAACAGCCCCAGCCAGAACAGGGGCCACAGGGCGGCGGCGATCCCCGCGGTGCCCGCCTCATGGACGTACCAGTTGGGGATGAAACCGCTGCCGAATGTCGACATCCCGATGATCGTCATCCCGATGGCGCCCGCTAGCCCTGCGTTGAAACGGCCGGAGAGGGCCTCCTCCAGGTGGATGCGCCCATCGGACTCCTCGGGCAGGAGGGCCCAGGCCAGGCCGTAGAGGACCAGCCCGACACCGGCGAAGAGCGAGAGCACCACCCACACGCAACGCACCAGGGTGGGGTCCAGGTCGAAGCGGTAGGCCACGCCACCGGCCACGCCCGCGACCCAGCGCTCATTGGTGCGCATGAGGCCCGAGCCGCGCAGGGAGTCGAAGAAGCGGTGGGTCGATCCCCTCTCAGGCTCCGGCTGCGGGCCGTCGTACTGCTGGAAGGAGGGGGCTGGGCCCGGCTGCGGTCCGTATGGCGGGCTCTGCTGGGAGCTGCGCTGGGCGCCGTCGGAGCCGTGGGAGTAGGCAGATGTAGAGGATTCAGAGGATGCAGGGGATGCGGAGGAGTCAGAGGAATCGGAACCGGTGGGGGAACCACCGTCAGACGGGGAAGTGGGCTTGTCGTTCATGTCAATAATTCTTCGTGTCCGTGGCCTGCGGCACGATCAGGGGAACCCCTGAATGATCCCGGATTGTCCCCCAATCCCCCGGGGGACCCTCGGGTCGGCGACCCTGACGTGCCACGATGGTGCCATGACGACAGCTCAGCAGCGGGGTACGCAGCCCTCGCCGATGGCCGGCGGGCCCGCGTACTCCTGGAGCCCCCCGCGACAGCTGCGGCGACGCCCCCTCTGCGCCGCCTGCCCCACCAGCTGGGGCCGGCGCCGGCTGACCTGTCCGTCGAGGCCGCCCGTATGCGCCGCCCCGCCCGCATCGCCGGCGTCTGCGCGGGACTGGGGCTCCACCTGGGCATCCCCGTGCGATACATCCGCGCGCTCATGGTCGTCCTGGCCCTCGGCGGCGGCGCGGGAGCCCTGCTCTACGCCCTGCTGTGGGCGACCCTCCCCGGGGAGAACGGGCCGGCAGGAGAGGTGCCCGCCTCGGTGGTCTCCCGCGCCCGCCTGGCGGCTCGCCTCAGGAGTGGGAGAGACACCGCAGAATCTCGGGCCGACGGCGGAGCCCCCCTGGGCCTGTCGCAGACTGTCATCGACGGCGGCGCACTCCTCCTGGCGGCCCTGTTCCTGGCCGCCTGGCGCTTCGGGCTGCTGGAGCGGATCGGGGCGGTGGGAGTCATCATCGTCGTCATCGCCGGGGCGGCCCTGGCCTGGTCGCAGATGGACAACCTGGTCGGCCCGGACCGCAACCTGAGCGCTGTCCTGCGGGTGGCGGGCGGGGTGTGCCTGGCCGTCGTCGGCATCCTGGTGTGGGTGGCCGCCGACAGCACCCCCTACAAGCTCATCTCCGGGCTCCTCACCGGAGGGGCGCTCGTGGTGGGCATCGGCGTGGTCCTGGCACCCCTGTGGCTGCGGACCAACCGGGCCCTGGCCGATACCCGTGCCGCCGAGATCCGTGAGGCCGAGCGCGCCGACATCGCCGCCCACCTGCACGACTCCGTCCTCCAGACCCTCACCCTCATCCGCAAGCGCGCTGACGAGCCCGAGACGGTGGCCCGCCTGGCCCGCTCCCAGGAGCGCGAGCTGCGCGCCTGGCTCTACACCGACCGCCCCGCACCGGGCACCTCCGTGGCCGACGCCTTCACCGACCTGGCCGGCGAGATCGAGGACCGCTACGGCGTGGCAGTCGACGCCGTGTGCGTCGGCGACCGGGCCCCCGACCGCGACACTGAGGTCATCGTCGCCGCCGCCCGCGAGGCCCTGTCCAACGCGGTGCGCCACGGCGCCCCACCGGTCTCCCTCTACGTCGAGGCCGGCGAGGAGAGCCTGGAGGTGTTCGTGCGCGACCACGGCCCCGGCTTCGACCTCGACGCCATCGCCGAGGACCGCCACGGCGTACGCGAGTCCATCATCGCCCGCATGGAGCGCCACGGCGGCAGCGCCCGAGTGCGCCGCATGTCCACCGGCACCGAGGTGGCACTGACTCTCCCCGTGCGCGCCCACTGAGCCGTCTATCGTTGCTTTGTCTCCTTGGGCCGCACCCGGCCCCTCACTCCTCGATCACCCCACGTCACCACCAGGAAGACCCTCATGGCTGACACGCCCGCCGGTACCACCACAGACCACCACCAGCCCGCCGATGCGAGCGCGTCCCTGCGGGTCCTGGTCGTCGACGACCACGCCCTGGTCCGCTCCGGGGTGCGCTCCGAGCTGACCGCCCACGCCCCCGACCTCGACGTCATCGCCGAGGCCGACGACGTCGAGGGCGCCATCGCCGCCGTCCACGCCCTGCGGCCCGACGTCGTCCTGCTCGACGTCCACCTGCCCGGCGGCAACGGCGGGGAGGGGCCGAGGTCGTCGCCTCCTGCCACGACGTCCCCGAGACGCGCTTCCTGGCCCTGAGCGTCTCGGACGCCAGCGACGACGTCGTCGGAGTCATCCGGGCCGGCGCCCGCGGCTACGTCACCAAGGCGATCTCCACCGAGGACCTGGCCCAGGCCGTGCGGCGCGTGGCCGCCGGAGACGCCGCCTTCTCCCCGCGCCTGGCCGGCTTCGTCCTGGACGCCTTCGGTGCCGGGACGGGCGAGGTGGCGGTGGCCGACACCGAGCTCGACCGCCTCTCGGCGCGCGAGCGGGAAGTCATGCGACTCATCGCCCGCGGCTACACCTACAAGGAGTGCGCCTCCGAGCTGTTCATCTCGGTCAAGACCGTCGAGACCCACGTCTCCGCGGTCCTGCGCAAGCTCCAGCTGTCCAACCGCAACGAGCTCACCCGCTGGGCCGTGGCCCGCCGCATCGTGTAGGGCCCGACGGCGTCCCGGGCTCATCCCGGAAGCGGACCGGGGGATACGCCGATGGGGCCCCGGTCAGATGACGGTCCGGCATCGCGGCCGGGCCCACACCTCCGCACTGTCCCGCCACCGACCCTGATCCGTGGCAGGATGCGGGACGTGAGCCACCCCCGCAGCCCTCCGCGAGCACCGCTCATCCCCACCCCGACCCCTCCAACCGGCCTGCGATCACCTGCGCGCAGGCGGGCTCGTCATCCCTGCCCACGGACACCGTCTACGGCATCGGCTGCAACGCCGCCGACGCCGCGGCCGTCGAGCGGCTGCTGGCCGCCAAGGGGCGCGGACGCCAGATGCCCCCGCCGGTCCTTGTGGCCGACCCCGACGACCTGACCGGGCTCGTCGCCCAGGTGCCCGAGGCCGCCCGGGCCCCTCATGGAGGTCTTCTGGCCGGGGGCGCTCACCCTCATCCTGGAGGCCGATGCGGCCCTGACCTGGGACCTGGGGGAGACCGGCGGCACCCTCGCCGTGCGCATGCCCGCCCACGAGCTCGCCCTGGGCCTCCTGCGCCGCAGCGGCCCGCTGGCCGTCACCTCCGCCAACCCCACCGGCGCGCCGCCTGCCACCGACGCCGCCTCCGCCCGGGCCGCCTTCCCCGGACGGGTCCGGAGCGTCGATGAGCTCGCGCCGGATGGTGAAGCCGCCGGCGCCGACTGGCGCGAGGACATCCTGTTGCTCGACGGCGGAGCCACCCCCGGACCGGTTCCCTCCACCATCGTCACCCTCGCCCGGGAGCACGCCCGCGCCCCCCGGATCCTGCGCCAGGGGGTCCTGGCGCTCGCGGACCTGGAACGAGTGGCCGGCGTCGCCCCTGTCCGAAGGGACGGCAGGCGCGGGGCGCGGCAGGACGGGGGTGGGCGCGTGAAGGTCTACCTCCTGGTCATGGCCATTGCTGCGGCGACCACCTACGTGGCCGTGCCGATCATCCGGCACATCGCCCTGGTGGGTAACGCGCTGACCCCTCGTGCGGGCCCGCGACGTCCACTCCACGCCCATCCCGCGCCCTGGGCGGCGTGGCCATGTTCTTCGGCCTGTTCTCCGCGATCTCCGTGGCCTCACGATCCCCTACCTCCGACGTCATCGACCCAGCGCCTGGGCGGTGGTCCTGGGGGCGGGACTGGTGTGCCTGCTCGGCGTCGTCGACGACCTGTGGGAGCTGGACTGATGACTAAGCTCGCCGGCCAGATCCCTGGCCGCCGGCGTCATGGCCTGGCAGGGCGTCCAGCTCCTCACCTTCCCCGTGGCGGGGCTGACGATCGGCTCCTCGCGCCTGTCCCTCATCTCCACCGTCATCGTCGTGGTGGCCGCCATCAACGCCGTCAACTTCGTCGACGGGCTCGACGGGCTCGCGGCCGGCATCATCGGGATCGGCTCGACCGCCTTCTTCCTGTACACCTACGTCCTGACCCGCGCCACGAGCCCGGGCTCCTACAGCTCCCTGGCCGCCACCATCGTGGCCGCGCTCATCGGCGTGCGTGGGCTTCCTGCCCCACAACTTCAACCCCGCCACCATCTTCATGGGCGACTCCGGGGCGATGCAGCTGGGACTGGTCTCGGCCGCCTCCACCATCATCGTCACCGGGCAGATCGACCCCGGCAGCTTCGACGGCTCGCGCGCCCTGCCCGCCTTCATGCCGATCCTCCTGCCGTTGGCGGTCCTCCTGCTGCCCCTGACCGACATGATGATGGCGATCGTGCGCCGCACCCGGAAGGGGCTGAGTCCCACCCACCCCGACCGCATGCACATGCACCACCGGCTCCCTGGCCGCCGGGCACCCCACCGCCGCGCGGTGCTGGTCATGTACCCTGTGGGCGGCGGTCGCCTCCTTCCCCGTGGCTGCCATGGCCTTCTTCCCTCTGCCCTGGGTGCTGGCGGGGCTCGCCCTCGCGGTGCTGTTCGCCTTCGTCGTCACCGTCGACCTCATGCCCGGGGTGCGCCACGGCCTGCGCTCGGCGCTGCGCCGTCGCCAGGACCGCCCCGAGCAGCGGATCGTCATCTCCCGCAACGTCTCAGGAACCGGTGAAGTGACGCGCCCGGCCGAGGGGCAGGCGCCGCAGGGGAACGCCCTGCAGGCGTCGCATGGTTCGCCTGAAAGGACCCGCCAGTGAGCCAGACGCCTCCCACGAACGCCCGCACACTGCGCCAGGCCTCAGCGAGGCTGCGCCGGATCCTCGCCGTGGCCGCCGTGGTCCTCGTCGTCGGCGAGGCCCTGTGGTGCCTCATCGGCGGGTCCCACGGCGCCGTGACCCAGCCGTTGGGCACCCTGCCGGCGGCGGTGGGGACGACGACGCTGCTCCTGGCCGCGAGCTGGTGGTTCCTGGACCGCATGGTTCACTCCGATACGGGGAGCCTGGTGGCCTGGGTGGCAAGCGGGTACCTGGGAAAGATCGCGCTCCTGGCGGTGGGACTCTTGGGAGGACGAGCCCTGGGATGCGACACCAGAGTGATTGGCGTCTCACTCATTGTGGCGATCCTGGTGGGCATGGTCGCCGAGGCGACCGTCCTGTCACAGGCTCGAATCCTTGTGGTGGAGCCGAAGAAGGATGATTCGGAGGACCGTCCCTGACCGGTGGGCGGGGGTGAACGCACGACGTCGTGACTGCAGTGGATCACGAAAGGGTGTCTGGTTTGCTTCGTGAGACCCTTGTGAGGCGCTAGCATGGCCCGTGATCAGCAGGCCTGTCGGGCAGGCCTCGAAACGTGAGAGACATTGGGGGGATCTTCTGTCCACGAACACCGTCACCGAGAACGGCGCGGCAGCCGACGATGTCGCCGTGCCGCGGACGGCTGACGCCAAGCCGTTCGTCAAGCCGCTGTGGTACTGGGCGCTCCTGATCGTTCTGGTTGCGGTGATCGCGAAGACCGCGGTGCCCGCCTTCACCGTCGCGGAGGGCCACGAGCTTGAGAAGCCCGGTGCTGAGGACTTTTTCCCCGGGGCGATCTTCGGTGAGGGGACTCTCCTGGAGTTCAACCGGCTCACTCTCGTCCGCGTCGTCATGGCGGTTGCCCTGTGCCTGACGGCGGGAGCGGTCGCCAGTCGGATCAAGATGGTTCCCGGGCGCGGCCAGGCCCTGCTGGAGATCATCGCCGACTTCGTGCGCAGCAATGTGGCCCTCGCGCTTCTGGGCAACAAGAACGGCCGCCGCTTCGCCCCGCTGCTGGGAACCCTCTTCCTGGGCGTGCTCGCCATGAACCTCGCCGGTGTCATCCCCGGTCTCAACATCGCCGCCTCCTCGGTGGTGGCCGTCCCCATGGTGTTCGCGGCCCTGACCTACGTCACCTTCATCGGCGCCGGCATCAGGGAACAGGGGTCGGGCACTTCTCGCCTCCCAGCTCTTCCCTCCCTGGGCTGCCCAAGGTGATGTACCTGCTCATCACCCCCATCGAGTTCCTCTCGAACTTCATTGTGCGGCCGGTGACGCTCACCCTGCGTCTGCTGTGCAACATGGTCTCCGGGCACATGCTGCTCGGCATGACCTTCTTCGGCACCACCAGCCTGCTCCTGCACCTCCAGGCATCCTCAACGATCAGTCTCCTGACCGGCGCGTCCATGATCGTGATGACCCTGTTCGAGGTCTTCGTCGCGGTCCTGCAGGCCTACATCTTCACCATTCTCAGTGCCGTCTACATCAAGCTCTCCATCGAGGCCCATTAGACGCCGCGGCGCGTCGCCTCAAGCCTCTTTCCACCGCTCCCACCTCCGCCATCCGGCGCCTGAAAGAAGGAACCACATATGACCTCCGCTGCTCTCGCATACGTCGGCTACGGCCTGGCCACGCTCGGCCCGGGCATCGGCATCGGCATCATGGTCGGCAAGACCCAGGAGGGTACGGCCCGTCAGCCCGAGGTGGCCGGGCGCCTGTTCACCAACATGATCATCGGTGCGGGCATGGTCGAGGCCCTGGCCCTCATCGGCTTCGTTATCCCGTTCGTCGTCAAGTGATGCTTCCCCTGGCCAACGAGGGCGGGAAGAGCGGAGGCACGGCCTTCATCCTGCCCCACGCCCATGAGATCTTCTGGGCGGCGATCGTCCTCCTGCTCATCCTCCTGGTGGTGGGCCGCTACGCCCTACCCCGGCTCTACGCCGTCCTGGACGAGCGCGCCCAGCGCATCCAGGAGGGCCTCGACCTGGCCGACAAGGCGAAGCAGGACCAGGCCGACGCTGAGAAGCGCGCCGCCCGGCTCGTGGACGATGCCCGCCGAGAGGCCGCCCGCATCCGAGACAACGCCCAGAGCGAGGCCAAGGAGATCGTCGCCAAGGCCCGCAACGACGCCCAGGCGGAGGCCGCCGGCATCGTCGAGGGCGCTCAGCGCCAGATCCTGGCCGAGAAGCAGGCCGCGCAGATCTCGCTGCGCACCGACGTCGGCATGCTCGCCTCCACCCTGGCCGAACGCATCGTCGGTGAGCACCTGCACGACACCGCCCTGTCCGAGCGCGTCATCGACCGCTTCCTCGACGAGCTCGAGACCATGGAACCGGTCGAGGGACTCGACGCCGGCGCCTCCTCCTCTGCGGAGGCGGCGCGGTGAGAACAGGAACTGCCGCCACCCGTGAGACCGTGAGCCAGGCCTGGAGCCCGGTGCTCACGGCCGCGGGCGTCGAGGGCCAGGAGCTGGGTCGCCAGGTCCTCGCTGTGGCCCACCAGGTCGCCGTCCACTCGCTGCCCGCTCCGCTGACCGACCCGGGCCGCGAGGCCGAGGACAAGGTGGCCCTGGCCCGCAGGCTCTTCACCGGCACCGTGGACGAGCGCGTCGTCGACCTGCTCAGCGCCATGGTCCGCGGCCGCTGGTCCAAGGCGGTCGACCTGGTCTCCGCCCTCCACGACCTGGGCATCGAGGCGATCCTCGCCGGTGCTCACGCGGACGGCTCGGTGGCGGAGATCGAGCAGCAGCTCTTCGAGGTCCACGAGCAGATCGCCGACAACCGTGAGCTGCGCGAGGCCCTGACCCCCTCACGCCGCACCGGTGCCGAGGCCCGGGTCCGCCTGGCCGAGGCCGTCTTCGCCCCCCACATCAGCGCCCCCGCCATGAGCCTGGTGGACTGGTGCGTGCGGCACCACGCCGAGGGCGGACCGCTGCGCAACCTGCGCCGCGTCGTCGAGCTGGCCGCCGAGATGCGTCAGCGCACCATCGTCGACGTCGTCACCGCCATCCCCATGACCTCGGCCCAGGAGGAGCGCCTGCGCACCATCTTGGAACGTCGCTTGGGCACCAGGATCGACCTCAACTGCGAGGTCGACTCCGCGGTCATCGGCGGAGCCCGCATCTCGACGCGGAACTACGTCATGGACCGCACCGTGCGCAGCGCCGTCGCCGAGCTGCGCACCCGCCTGGCGGGCTAGCCCGCTGATCGCACGCCGACCCACAACTTCACCACCCCACCCCGCGCCGTCGTCGCTCACGCCCAGCGCCGCCGGCCCCCAGAACGCAACCAGCAAGGAGACGAGATGGCAGAGCTGACCATCAGGCCCGAGGAGATCCGCTCGGCCCTGAACGAGTTCGCCGAGTCCTACAAGCCCGCCGAGGTCGCGGCCGAGGAGGTCGGGCACGTCGTCTTCGCCGCTGACGGCATCGCGCACGTCGAGGGCCTGCCCGGCGTCATGGCCAACGAGCTGCTCACCTTCGAGGACGGCACCGCCGGCCTGGCCATGAACCTCGAGGAGCGCAGGATCGGCGTTGTCGTCCTGGGCTCCTTCGACGGCATCGACGAGGGCCAGGTCGTACGCCGCACCGGAGAGGTCCTGTCCGTGCCCGTGGGCGACGCGTACCTGGGCCGCGTCGTCGACCCGCTGGGCCGGCCCATCGACGGTCTGGGCGAGATCGAGGCCGAGGGACGCCGCGCCCTGGAGCTCCAGGCCCCCGCGTCATGGCCCGCAAGTCCGTCCACGAGCCCCTTCAGACCGGGCTCAAGGCCATCGACTCGATGATCCCGATCGGCCGGGGCCAGCGCCAGCTCATCATCGGCGACCGCCAGACCGGCAAGACCGCCATCGCCCTGGACACCATCCTCAACCAGAAGGAGGCCTGGGAGTCCGGCGACCCGAGCAAGCAGGTGCGCTGCATCTACGTGGCCACCGGCCAAAAGGGATCCACCATCGCCGCCGTGCGCGCCACCCTGGAGGAGCGCGGCGCCCTGGAGTACACCACCATCGTGGCCTCCCCGGCATCCGACCCGGCCGGCTTCAAGTACCTGTCGCCCTACACGGGCTCGGCCATCGGCCAGCACTGGATGTACCAGGGCAAGCACGTCCTCATCGTCTTCGACGACCTGTCCAAGCAGGCCGAGGCCTACCGCGCCGTCTCCCTGCTGCTGCGCCGTCCGCCGGGCCGCGAGGCCTACCCCGGTGACGTCTTCTACCTCCACTCGCGCCTGCTGGAGCGCTGCTCCAAGCTCTCCGACGAGCTGGGGGGCGGGCTCCATGACCGGGCTGCCGATCATCGAGACCAAGGCCAACGACGTCTCGGCCTACATCCCCACCAACGTCATCTCCATCACCGACGGGCAGATCTTCCTCCAGTCCGACCTGTTCAACGCCGACCAGCGCCCCGCCGTCGACGTCGGCATCTCCGTGTCCCGCGTGGGCGGCGCCGCCCAGGTCAAGGCCATGAAGAAGGTCGCCGGAACCCTCAAGATCACCCTGGCGCAGTACCGCTCCATGCAGGCCTTCGCCATGTTCGCCTCCGACCTGGACGCCGCCACCCGCGCACAGCTCACCCGCGGTGAGCGCCTCATGGAGCTGCTCAAGCAGCCTCAGTACACGCCCTACCCGGTGGCCGAGCAGGTCGCCAGCGTCTGGGCCGGTACCAAGGGCTACCTCGACGATATCGACGTCTCCGACGTCCTGCCCTTCGAGGCCGCCTTCCTGGACCACCTGCGGCGCAACACCGACATCCTCGACACCATCGAGTCCACCGGCCAACTCACCGACGAGACCGAGGATGCCCTGGTCAAGGCCGTTGAGGCCTTCCGGCGCACCTTCGCCTCCGGTGAGCAGCTGCTGGGCGCCCAGGTCGCCGAGCCCGAGGAGGAGCCCGCCGCCGAGAGGACCACCGAGCAGCTCGTGGTCAAGAGGGGCTGACGTGGCAGGAAACCAGCGCGTCTACAAGCAGCGCATTCGATCGACCCAGACCCTCCAGAAGGTGTTCCGGGCGATGGAGCTCATCGCCCTCGTCCCGGATCGGGCAGGCGCGCCGCAACGCGCAGGAGGCCCTCGCCCCTACGATCACGCCCTGAGCCAGGCGGTGGCCGCGCTGGGGACCTACTCCCGCTTCGAGCACCCCATCACCCAGGAGCGCACCGACACCAAGCGCGTGGCGATCCTCGTGGTGACCTCCGACCGCGGTATGGCCGGCGCCTACTCGGCCACCATCCTGCGCGAGACCGGCCGCCTCATCGAGGAGCTGGTCAAGGAGGGCAAGGAGCCGGTGATCTTCACCTTCGGCCGGCGCGCCCAGAGCTACTTCAGCTTCCGGGGCACGCCGATTGAGTTCTCCTGGACCGGGCAGTCGGACCGCCCCAGCAACGAGGCCATCGAGGAGGTGGCCACCACCCTGCTGGACTACTTCCTCCAGCCGGCCGAGGCCGGCGGCGTCGCCGAGGTCCACATCGTCTTCACCCGCTACGTCTCGATGGTCTCCCAGGTCCCCGAGGTGCGTCGCATGCTGCCGCTCAAGGTGGTCGACGTCGAAGGGGCCGGCGAGCTCGACGACGCCGGCAACGAGGCCCTGGAGAAGGAGCTGGCGGCCAAGCACGGCAGCTCCATGCCGCTGTACGAGTTTGAGCCCAGCTCCTCCGAGGTGCTCGACGCCCTCCTGACCCGCTACATGGGCTCGCGCATCCGCAACGCCCTGCTGCAGTCGGCCGCCTCCGAGCTGGCCAGCCGCCAGCAGGCCATGCACACGGCCACGGACAACGCCGAGGACCTCATCATCACCTACACCCGCCTGGCCAACGCGGCCCGCCAGGGCGACATCACCCAGGAGATCACGGAGATCGTCTCGGGTGCTGACGCTCTGGGGTCCGAATAGGCCGGGAAACCCCCGACGTCGTCGAGAACCCCACACAGACTCACCTCACCGAGCAGGACCCCTCTCAGCTCTGGAAGATACGGAAGAACGCACATGGCTGACACCACCACCCCCGGGACGGGACGCATCACCCGCATCATCGGCGCCGTCGTCGACGTCGAGTTCCCGCCTGATGCGATCCCGGCGATGTACAACGCCCTCAAGGTGACCGTCCAGGCCACCAGCGCCGGCGAGGAGCCCCACGAGATCACCCTGGAGGTCGCCCAGCACCTGGGTGACAACATCGTGCGCACGATCTCCCTCAAGCCCACCGACGGCCTCGTGCGCGGCACGCAGGTGCGCGACACCGGCGCGCCGATCTCCGTGCCCGTGGGCGACGTGACCAAGGGCCACGTCTTCAACGTCACCGGGGACGTCCTCAACCTCGGTCCCGGCGAGCAGCTGGAGATCACCGAGCGCTGGCCCATCCACCGCCAGCCCCCGGCCTTCGACCAGCTCGAGTCCAAGGAGCAGATGTTCGAGACCGGCATCAAGGTCATCGACCTGCTCACCCCCTACGTGCAGGGCGGCAAGATCGGCCTGTTCGGCGGCGCCGGCGTGGGCAAGACCGTCCTCATCCAGGAGATGATCCAGCGCGTGGCCCAGAACCACGGCGGTGTCTCCGTGTTCGCCGGCGTGGGGGAGCGCACCCGTGAGGGCAACGACCTCATCGTCGAGATGGACGAGGCCGGCGTGTTCGACAAGACCGCCCTGGTCTTCGGCCAGATGGACGAGCCGCCGGGCACGCGTCTGCGCGTGGCCCTGTCCGCCCCTGACGATGGCCGAGTACTTCCGCGACGTCCAGCACCAGGACGTGCTGCTGTTCATCGACAACATCTTCCGCTTCACCCAGGCCGGCTCCGAGGTCTCCACGCTGCTGGGCCGCATGCCCTCGGCCGTGGGCTACCAGCCCAACCTGGCTGACGAGATGGGCCAGCTCCAGGAGCGCATCACCTCCGCCGGCGGCCACTCCATCACCTCTCTGCAGGCGATCTACGTGCCCGCCGACGACTACACCGACCCGGCGCCGGCCACGACCTTCGCCCACCTGGACGCCACCACCGAGCTCAGCCGTGAGATCGCCTCGCGAGGCATCTACCCGGCCGTGGACCCGCTGACCTCCACCTCGCGCCTGCTGGCGCCGGGCTACGTGGGCCAGGAGCACTACGACGTCGCCACCCGCGTGAAGTCCATCCTCCAGAAGAACAAGGAGCTCCAGGACATCATCGCGATCCTCGGTGTCGACGAGCTCGGTGAGGAGGACAAGGTGACGGTGGCCCGCGCCCGCCGCATCGAGCAGTTCCTGTCCCAGAACACCTACATGGCGGAGAAGTTCACCGGCGTGGCCGGCTCCACCGTGCCGCTGTCGGAGACCATCGAGGCCTTCCGCCGCATCTGCGACGGTGAATACGACCACCTGCCGGAGCAGGCATTCTTCAACATCGGTGGCATCGAGGACCTCGAGCGTCGCGCCGCCGAGCTCAACGCCTGAGTCGTTAGGATCCGGGTAGAACCGGGCGCAGGAAGCAGAAAAGGAGGGGACATGGCCTTACACGTTGAGGTGGTCTCGCCGGCGGGCGAGGCCTGGACCGGTGAGGCGACGCAGGTCTCCGTGCCCCTGATCAACGGGGAGCTGGGGATCCTGCCGGGTCGTCAGCCCCTCGTAGCGGTCCTGGGGGCCGGTCCGGTGCGACTGAGTCCCATCGACGGCGAGATGCGCAGCATCGAGGTGTCCGGCGGCTTCTGCTCCGTGGACCACGACGTCATCACGATCGCCGCCGACCACGTGAAGCAGGGCGCGGAGGCCTGAGTCATGGGGCAGCACGTGTGGATGGTCGTGGCGATTGCCGTCACCGCCCTCGTGCTGCTGGCAGGCGGGTTCCTGGTGCGTCTGCGCTACCTGGCCGGGCAGGTTGGCTCCTTCGAATGCGCCCTGCGTCCACGCGGGGCGCAGCGCTGGCTGAGCGGGGTGGCCTCCTTCCGGCTCGATTCCCTGGAGTGGTACCGCCTCGTGTCCTTCTCCACCATGCCGTCGCGCTCATGGAGCCGCTTGAACCTGGAGCTCTCCGAGGCACGGCGCCGCCGGGAGCAGGGGCGCGTCGTCGAGGTCCACTGCGTGGACGCCACCCGCAGCCCCGAGGGCTTCGACCTGGCCATGATGGAGGAGTCCCACTCGGCGCTGATCGCCTGGGTGGAGTCCGCCGCCCCCGAGCAGCCCAGGCTCTTCTGAGACCCGACGCCGGGGCTCGGCGATGCGGCTGGCTACTGAGCCTGGCGGCTGCGGCTGGCCGGTGAACCCGGCGGCCGGATTTGCCGGGGCGGGGCCTTCGGGACGGAGACGCGACCTCCTGGCCGGATCGGTGACGTACTTTTCAGCCGAGGACTGCGTTTTCCTCCAGACCACTGAGGTCCCCTCCCAGTCATCTGGAGGAAAACGCAGTCCTCGATCACGAAGTACGTTCTCGACGACGGCGCAGGGTGCCTCCATTGCCTGACGTTGCGTCCCCAGGCCCCGGGTTACGCCTGAGGCACGACGTCCGATCCGGTGCGGGCGCCGTGCATGGACACTGGAGGGGCGCACCTCGGGTGACACGATGCTCAGGCCCGCCGGCCCCGGCGTCGCGCCGAGGCCGGGCCCGCCCCGCTAGGGTGGACGGGTGCGCCTCGTTATCGCCTCATGCTCCGTCGACTACTCCGGCCGCCTGGACGCCCACCTGCCCCGGGCCACCCGCGTGCTCATGCTCAAGGCCGACGGCTCGGTCCTCATCCACTCCGACGGCGGCTCCTACAAGCCCCTGAACTGGATGAGTGCCCCGGCCCGCCTGGCCGTCACCGAGCCGGACGAGGAGGCCGCCGCCGACGGCGTGCGCGAGGTTTGGGAGGTCAGCGCCACCAAGACCGACGACCGCCTCGTCATCCGCATTTTCGAGACCATCTCCGACGTCAGCCACGAGCTGGGCGTGGACCCTGGGCTCACCAAGGACGGCGTCGAGGCCCACCTCCAGGAGCTCCTGGCCGAGCAGATCGAGGTCCTGGGCGCCGGCTACCGCCTGGTGCGCCGCGAGTTCCCCACCGCCATCGGCCCGGTCGACATCATGGCCAAGGACTCCGAGGGCCGCTCCGTGGCCGTGGAGATCAAGCGCGTCGGCGGGATCGACGGCGTCGAGCAGCTCACCCGCTACCTCGAGCTCCTCGACCGCGACCCGCTGCTGACCCCCGTCCAGGGCGTGTTCGCCGCCCAGACCATCAAGCCCCAGGCCCGCGTCCTGGCCGAGGACCGCGGCATCCGCTGCGTCACCCTTGACTATGACGCCATGCGCGGCATGGACGACCCGAGCTCCCGCCTGTTCTGAGGAGACTGCCATGCCCGCCGCCCGCGCCTCCTCCGCGCCGCTGCCGACCGAAGTGAACCTGGCCCGCATCATCTCCCAGGGCCTCGTCCCGGCCACCTCCGCGTCCGACGTCGTCGCGGCAGTGGCCCGCCAGCTCGCCATCCAGGGCCAGCAGGTCTCCGCCGTCCCGCACGCCCTGCTCGTGCGCGCCCCGGCCGCCACCCCCGGCCGACGTCGAGACCGCCTTCGCGCGAGGCGACCTGGTGCGCTCCTGGCCGATGCGCGGCACCGTCCACATCACCACCGCCGCCGACCACCACTGGCTGCGGGCCGCCCTCATGCACCGCACCGACGCCTGGGTCCGGCGCAGCGAGGCGGACTACGGCGTCGATACCGCTGTGTGCGAGCGCGCCGCCGAGGTGGCCCTGGGCCTCATCGAGGACCAGGGCCCGCTGATGCGCTCGGTGCTGCTGGCGGCCTGGCAGGAGGCCGGCCTCATGGAGGCCTTCCGCGGTGAGGACGTCTCGGCCTACCGGCGCCGCCACCTCCTGGTGCGCCTTCAGCGCGAGGGGATCCTCGTCCAGGGGCCGCGGTCCGGCAACGAGCACCTCGTCATGGACGCACGTTCCCTCCCCGACGCCGACTCCGGGCCCGCCGGCGCAGGCGTCGCCCACGGCGGGACCGGCCACCGTGCCGCCTGCGCGCACATCGCCTACCGCTACGCGACCAGCCACGGCCCGGTCAGCGCCGAGGACCTGGCCCGCTGGACCACACTGCCCAAGACACAGGCCGCCCGCGCCCTGGAGGACGCCGTCGAGCTGGGGGAGGAGCCGGCCACGGCCGCGCCTGAGGGCACCGGTGAGCCGGCCGGGAGCCGTGTCCCGCTCGTGCGGGCTCTCGCCGAGGGCGGGGCCCGCGGAAACCTGCGGGCGCTCGGCCCCGGCGAGTCGGCCCCGAAGACCGGCCTGCTCTACATGCGCGCCGACCTGCCCGACCTCCTGTCCGCCCACCGCGGCGCCGCGCAGGCCACCCACTTCCTGGGCTCCTTCGACGAGCTGCACGTGGGCTACAAGGACCGCTCCTGCCTCACCGATGAGGACGGTGAACGCCTCATCTGCCCGGCGAGCAACGGCATGTTCCGCCCGATCCTGGTGGACCGCGGCCGACTCGTCGCCGTGCGACCGGTCGGCGAGGGCCTGCTGTGGAAGGGAGGGGCTGCGCCGTCGGCGCGCGTGGAGCGAGACGTCAACCGGGCCGTCTCCCGCATGGAGCAGCGGCTGGCCGGTTGAGTGGAGCGGAGCCGGAACCCGCCCGGGCAATGTGGGGGAGGAGACGCCCCGAAGGAGGTTGTCTGATGTCTGAAGTGGTGACAGAATCCGACTCATGAGCAACGAAGCCATGCGGGTCCGCGCACTGCGGGGACGCGTCGTCACCCCCGACCACATCATTGACGACGGGGCGGTCGTCCTGTCCGGAGCCCACATCGCGTGGGTCGGGCCCGCTGACCAGGCCGCCCGGGCCGGCTTCGCAGACGCCGTCGAGCAGGCTCAGGCCGCACCCGAGGGCGGCTACCTCCTGCCGGGACTGGTGGACGTCCACTGCCACGGCGGGGGCGGTGAGTCCTTCCCCAACGCCGAGACCGCCGAGCAGGCCATGGTCTCCGTGCTCGAGCACCGCCGCTTCGGCACCACCTCGCTCGTGGCCTCCTGCGTGACGGCTGCCCCCGAGGTCCTGCGCGCGCGCACCCGGGTCCTGGCGGGGCTGTGCGAGGCCGGAGAGCTCGCCGGCATCCACTTCGAGGGGCCCTTCGTCTCGGTGGAGCGCTGCGGCGCCCAGGACCCCACCTACATCATCGACCCCGACGCCGCCCTGACCCGCGAGCTCATCGAGCTCGGCGGCGGGCACGTCGTCACCATGACCATCGCCCCGGAGAAGCCCGGCATCACCGGCGACGACGGCGTCAACGCGGCCTCATCGAGGGCGGGGCGCTGCCCTCCTTCGGGCACACCGACTCCGAGGCCGCCCCCGTGCGCGCCGCCCTGGCCGACGCCGCCGCCCGCATCACCGAGCGCCTCGAGGCCGGCCAGCCGGTCCGCGCCCCGCGCTCGACCGCCACCCACCTGTTCAACGGCATGCGCCCCATGCACCACCGCACGCCCGGGCCCGTGCCCGAGTTCCTGGCGGCAGCCCAGCGCGGCGAGTGCGTCCTGGAGATGATTGGCGACGGCGTGCACACCTCAGCCCCGCCATCGTCCTGGACATGTTCGAGACCCTGGGACGCGACAACGTCGTCCTGGTCACCGACGCCATGGCGGCGGCCGGTATGGCCGATGGCGACTACGTGCTCGGCTCCCAGCCGGTCACCGTGGCCGACGGCGTCGCCCGCCTCACCGAGGGCGGCGCGATCGCCGGGGGGACCGCCCACCTCATCGACGTCGTGCGCACCACCTGGCAGGGGGGAGTCGACCTGGTCGACGCCGTCTACGCCGCCAGCGTCCAGGGCGCGATCATCCTCGGCGACCCCTCCGTGGGGGCGCTGCGGGCGAGCCTGTGGGCCGACGTCGTCGTCACCGACGCGGAGCTGCGGCCCGTCACCGTGCTGCGCCGCGGCGAGGCGGTGGAGCCCGCCGCCTGATCCTCCCGCACCACCGGCCCACGCGGGCCCCAGCAGTCTCTTGTCATGTGGGAGCCGATCGCCCCGACCTGAACCGCCAGGTCGGGGCGAACGTGTGGTGCGGGGGCCAGCGGGCTGCGCGCTTAGCCCGGCAGGCCCAGGAGACGGCGGGTGTAGACGGCCTGGCCGGAGTGCTGGGCGGCGTCGTCAATGACTGAGGCCAGGCGCACGGCCCGGGTGACGGGTGGGTCCCAGGACTCGTCGACGATGTCGTCGAGCGACTCCGGGGCGAGGGAGCGCAAGTAGGTGGCGGCAAGGGCGTAGGCGTCATCGAGGTAGGAGAAGAGGAGGCTGAGATCGCTGACAACGACCTGGGCGGCCTGCTCGGCTGTGTGGTGCCAGTCCTCGGTGTCGTCGGGCAGGGGCAGGGAGAAACGCCTCGCGGTGGCCGCCAGTGACCCAGACGGGCTCGACGCCCGCCAGGGGCGCGACCTGGATGTCGAGCTCTGCGGGCCGTGTGCCAGGCCAGCCAGGTCAGGGAGTCGATGCGGGGCGCCAGATCCGGGGTGGGGCGGGTGTTGGCCTGCTCGAGCGTGACGCCATCAAAGGCGCGGTCGAATCGCTCGCGGGACCGGGACAGGACGTCAATGAGCATTTCAAGAGTCGTCGTGATGTCAGGCTACGTGGCGGGCCTGGGCGGTGGTGGGTTGTGGGGTCTTGGTGTCACGTTTGGCGACTTTTAGGGCGTTCATCTGCTGCCGTGCTCGAGCTTGCGTGGCTCTGACCTGCGTATACGCGTGCCAGGGCGCGACGGTATCGGCCTGGGGTGCGTCTAATAGTCGCCGTTTGTGACACCACTCGGCGAGCTCGACGGTCTAAGGCGCGACTGTGTGCGCCAGCGTCTGGGACCTAGGTGCTGCGGGTTGAGTGGGAGGTCTCAGCGGTGCGCTGCGAGGCCTTGGTGTCATGTTTGGCGACTTTTAGGGTGTCCATCGGTCGATGGGCCCGGGTCTGTGGGGCTCTGACCTGTGCATATGCGCCAGGGTGCGGTGGTTGTCGGGCCAGGTGTGGTCTTAAAAGTCGCCGTTTGTGACACCGGTCGTGGAGTGAGCCGGCGGCCTGCGGTGCGGCTGCGTGTGTTGTTGGGTGTGGGGGTTAGTGGCCTTGGGCTTCTTCGGCGTCGTCGGTGAGGTAGGTGACGATGCGGACCAGGTCGTAGGGGGTGGAGGTCTCGGTGGTGGTGATGGTGCCTTCGATGGGTCGCCACTGGTCCTCGCCTTGGGGGCGGTATCGGGTGGTCCAGGTGGTGGTCAGGGTCGTGGTGACGCCGGTGGCGGTGTGCTGGTAGTGGTGGGTCACGGTCTGGTGGGGGTAGGGGCGCCGGGGTCGGTGGTGGTTGTGGTGGTGCCGTCTCCCCAGTTCCAGGTGTAGGAGGTGGGGGTGAACTCGACCTCGATGGAGGTGCCCAGGATGGTGGTGGTCTGGTGCTGGGGGCTGGGGTTGGTGTAGACGATGAAGGCTTTGGAGATGATGACCTTGGGGCCTGGGGGCTGGCGGGTGATGCCTGAGCCCGAGGGCGATCAGGGTGGCGGCCTGGCGGGTGGTGACCGTGACCGTACGGCCACCACCGTCAGTGTTGGTGGGCTGGTCGGGTTGGGTGGGGCGGTGGAGGTGGCCAGGTTGCACTTGCACTTGTCCAGCCCGTAGGTGTCCTTCTCGGGTGAGCACTCCCGATGCGACTGCTCCTCCCACATCGACGGATCCGAGGCCCTCACAGACGGATGCTCCTGAGACGCAGGCTCACCAGAATCCGACGCACTCTCTTGAGGGATGGTCTCAGTCACCTCCCCATAGGCCTCGCTGCCACCGTCGAGGTTTCTTGCCCCTAGTCTGGTCCCAGGAGTGTTGTCGGCCTGGTCGTCGGCTCGGAGGGAAGGGGCTGTAAGGATCAGAACCAAAACTATGGCAGCAATAATGCTGCGTCTTTCTAATTTCATTTAGAAACCGCCTCAACGGCCCCGACCATCCATCTGCCGTTACTGTATCGAACTCCGAAGTTAACCTCTTGTCCGTATGTTGCTTCGGATGTGGTTGGATTTTGCCCGTCGCCATAGTAGGAAGCCATTGCTCCGTAGTTGACGATGACCTTGACCCTGTTGTATTCGTAGCCTTCTAGCTTCTCGTAGTAAGTCATGCCGACAATTTCCTGATCCCATTTGTCGGCCCATCCTCCTTTGCTGTGAATGTCGTTGGCGTCGTCGATGGTGGACTTGCAGAACTTGCAGCGGTCGTCACTCATGGCGGCGAACTCTGTGGTGTTGCCGGTCATGAAGGCGTAGCGGTAGAGGTCGAGGAAGTAGCCGACGCTGGCTGCTGCACCCTCGGCGCTGTCCTCGTTCAGCTGCGGAGGCTTGGCCGGTGCGGGCTCGGACAGGGCAGCGTCACGCTTGGCGCGCAGCTCAGGAGTCAGAGCCGCTTCCCGCGAGGCAGTCGCCGAGGCATTGGCATCTGCAATCCCCTTCTCCGCCCGGGCAATGGCCGCTGACGCGCTGGTGCTGGCGCTCGCACTGGCCTCCGTCTTGGTGTCCTTCACTGAGCAGGCCGCCACCCCCAGCGCCAGCACGCACACCGCCACCAGCCCAGCCGCACCCCTGCGGCGGCTGCGCGCGGCAGAGTGGCGCTCCAAGATGGTGACCTGGCTAGAGCCGGATGCAGGACGCCGCACACCCACGGGCGCAGCAGATCGTAGGGACGTACTCATCACGGAAGCCTCCTCGCCACCGAAACAACTCCATACCCCGCCCGGCCGGGCGACGCTGCCCGTCCAGACGGTGCATTGACATTACCTGCCTGATCGCCCCATGGCCAGGTCTCGAACACATCCTGTGGAAAACTCCGAAACAGCACTCCCCACACTCCCGTGGGGAGTCGGCATCTCCCTCGTCACCCAGACCTCAGCCAACAGTCCTGACTCAGGCCAGGGGATTCAAAGCGACTGCGTGACCTTCGGTGGATCGGCGCCACCTGGCCTCGCACGATTCCACCAACCATCACGCAGCCACAACGGTGCCCCAGGGCCCAACTGCTGTACTCCAAGGGCTTGGTGAGGTCGCGTAGGGTCCGGTCCGCCGTGGGGCCAGTGGGTAGCGGTGTCCGTCGGCCTCGGCGGTGCGTTGTGAGCCGTTGGTGTCACGATTGGCGACTTTTAGGTGACCGTTGGCTGACGTGCCTGAGCCTGCGTGTCTCTGACCTGCGCATACGTGTCGGAGCATGACGGCAGTCAGTCTGGCTCGTCCCTAAAAGTCGCCTTCAGTGACACCGCACTAAGAGACCCACTCGAATCCGGGTATGGGGAACCGACTTCGGACGGCACGAGTTTGGCGTCGATGGTTCCCGGGAAACGCAACGGTTCAGCGAAGAGTGCGAAACGGCTCTGAGCAGGACGCAAGATCGAGAGGAGGCGGATCAGCCTGCCCGCTATCCGAACGGCAGCGGCCCTGCACCCCAATGTAGGTGAAGCCGACGAGTGTTAGGACTGGGGGTGGCGTCTGCCGGCCGCCCCTGCTCAGGCGAAGACGACGGTGCGGTGCCCGTTGAGCAGCACCCGGTGCTCGGTGTGCCAGCGCACTGCCTGCGCCAGCACTCGGCGCTCGACGTCCTGCCCCTTGGCCTGCAGTACGGACACCGAGTCCTCGTGCCCGGCCCGCGTCACGTCCTGCTCGATGATCGGTCCCTCATCGAGGTCCGCCGTCACGTAGTGCGCCGTCGCCCCAATGAGCTTGACCCCGCGCTCGTGCGCCTGGGCGTAAGGGCGCGCCCCCTTGAAGGACGGCAGGAACGAGTGGTGAATGTTGATGACGCCCCCGTGCAGCCGCTCGCACAGGGCGGGGGAGAGGATCTGCATGTATCGGGCCAGTACCACCAGCTCGACGTCGAGGGAGTCCACCAGTCCCTGTAGCTCGGCCTCGGCGGCCTCCTTGGTCTCCTTGGTGACCGGGATGTGGTGGAAGGGCACCCCGTAGAACTCGGCGACGTCCCGCAGCGTCTCGTGGTTGCCCACCACGCCGACGACGTCGACCGGCAGCCCCTGGCTGCGGGCCCGGAAGAGTAGGTCGGTCAGGCAGTGCCCCTCCTTGGAGACCATGATGAGGGTGCGCATCGCGCGCCCCACCTCATCGAGGCTCCACTCCATCTCGTACTCGCCGGCCAACTCGGCCAGGTCCTTCTCCAGCTCCACGCGCGGCACGGTGGTGAGCACCTGGACCCGCATGAAGAACAGTCCGGTCGAAGAGTCCCCGAACTGCTTGGACTCGGTGATGTTCCCGCCGCGGCGCGCCAGCGTCCCGGTGACCGCGTGGACGATCCCCGGGCGGTCGGGGCAGGACAGGGACAGGACCAGGTGAGCGGCGGAGTCGGATTGCACCGTGGAGTGAGCCATGGCCTCAGCCTAACCGGGACCGGCCCCTACCTTAGAAACGGCTCAGGTGCCGGTCCCGGAGGGGCCGTGTTCCCTGGATTATCGTCGCGGCTCAGCCCTGACGGGCCTTGAGGCGGGGGTTCTTCTTGTTGATGACGTAGGTGTGGCCGCGGCGTCGGACCACCTTGGACCCCGGCTGCTTGGCCAGGGATCGGATCGAGGCACGAACCTTCATGTCGGCTCCTTTCCTTCTTCGTGTCCAGTGAGGGCGGTGAGAAATCAAGACGAGGGGCCATCGGCGCCCCGCCTGAGCGCCTACCTCTTGCGCTTGCCGTAGCGGCGCTCGAACTTCTCCACCCGGCCGGCCGTGTCCAGGATGCGGCCCTGGCCGGTCCAGAACGGGTGCGAGGCGCTGGAGACCTCGACGTCGTAGACCGGGTAGGTGTTGCCGTCCTCCCACTCGATGGTCTCCGACGACGTCAGGGTCGAACGGGTCAGGAAGGCGAAGCCGGCGGACTTGTCGCGAAAGACGATGGGCTGGTAGCTGGGGTGGATCCCAGGACGCATACGAGCTCCTTGGATGGGGGTGAATGTGAGAACTGACGTGGTGAACGGGCACTGGTGTCGGCGCTGCGAGAGGGCGGTTGCGGCTGCGTGACGCCGCACGCCCCGGCGGGTGCGGGCCCACAGACCCACCCCGCCCGCACCCGCCTACCAGGAGGACTTGACGATGCCCGGCAGCTCGCCGCGCAGCGCCATCTCGCGGAAGCGCACCCGGGAGGTCCCGGTGACGCGCAGGTGCCCGCGCGGGCGGCCGTCCACCGCGTCGCGCCGACGCAGGCGAGTGGGGGAGGCGTCTCGGGGCAGCGCGTGCAGGGCCGCCATCGCCTCATCGCGCTCGGCCTGGCTCAGGTGAGGGTTGACCGAGGCCCGCTTGAGCTCGGCGCGGCGCTCGGCGTAACGCTCCACCACCTGCTGGCGCCGCAGCTCGGCGGCGATCTTGGACTTCTTGGCCATCAGCGCGACTCCTTGTACTCCACGTGCCGGCGCACCACCGGATCGAACTTGCGCAGCACCAGCCGGTCAGGGGTGTTGCGGCGGTTCTTGCGGGTTACGTAGGTGTGGCCCGTCCCCGCGGTGGAGACCATCTTGATGATCGGCCGCAGGTCCTTGCCCTTGGCTCCGCTCATGACAGCTTCTCCCCTCGGGCGAGCATCTGAGCCACGACGACGTCGATGCCCAGCTTGTCGATCGTGCGGATGCCCTTGGCGGACACCGTCAGGCGCACGGTGCGCCCCAGGGACGGCACCCAGTAGCGCTTGCGCTGCAGGTTGGGGTCCCAGCGCCGGGGCGTGCGCTTGTGGGAGTGGGAGACGGACCGGCCGAAGACAGGCCGGGCCCCCGTGACTTGGCAGTAGGTGGTCATGACGAGCATGATATAAGAATGATTCTCAGTTTCGTCAACTCTGCTGGAGGACCTCGTGACCGATCCCTCGGATGACTTTGCCGGCAACCTCGCTGACATCCCCGGCTCTCCGGCCGACGGCCGGCACACCCTGGCCGTCATCGGCGCCGTCGACCCCGCCCTGCTGGACCTGGTCGACCTCGCCCTGGCCGGCCAGGACGCCGTCGTCATCCGCGCCGGGCTCCACTTCGGCGCCGATGACGAGACCGGGAGCAGTGACACCGACGACGACCTGGTCCGGCTCGTCAGCCACAGCTCGGCTGAGGGCTTCGACGACGAACCAGTCAGACTCGACGTCCCCATGCCCTCCACCTGCCCCACCTGCTCCCTACGGGAGGTCCTGGCCGCCGTCGCCCAGGACCGCGCCGCCCAGGACCCGGGCGGCACCACCGTCATCCTCCTGCCGGCGGCCATCGAGCTCGCCCACCTCCTGCCCGGCCTGGCCGAGGAGCTCGCCGGCACCGGCGTGAGACTGGCCGGCGCCGCCCACGTCCTGGACGCCACCACCGCCCTGGACGAGCTCCTCGAGCACCGCCTGCTGAGCGCCTTCCCCGGCGACTCCCGCTGCACGGGCGCCGTCCACCTGACCAACCTCGGATACGCCGACCTCGTCCTGGCCCTGGGGCGCGAGGAGGACCCGGCCGGGGCCGACCTCATCGAGCACCTGCGCCCCCACGACGCCCTCCTGCTCCCGGGACTCGACGCACCCCTCCTGGAGACCCTCACCACCCTCACCCACGACGTCGCCGCCTCCTTGAGCCGCATCCACCCCGCCACCACCAGCGCCTGGGGCGGCCCCGACGAGCACGGCGTGTGGACCCTCGACCTCAGCGCCTCCCTGCCCTTCCACCCCGAGCGCCTGCGCTCACTCGTCGTCGAGCTCGCCGGCCAGGGGCCTGTGCGCTCGCGGCTGCTTCTGGCTGCCCAGCCGCCCCGGCCGGGTCTGCACCTGGGAGGTCGCCGGAGGCGCCGTGAGCGTCGGCGACGCCGGCACCTGGGCGGAGGTCCCGGCCGCCCCTCCGATGCCGATGACGACGTGGCCGGCGAGCCCCGCTGCCACCTCGTGGTCACCGGCGTCGGGGACGAGGAGATGCGCGAGCAGGTGCGCCGCGCCTTCTCCCGGATCCTCCTGCGCCCCGAGGAGATGGCCCAGGCCCTGGCCTGGATCGGTGCCGACGACGGCCTGGGCGACTGGTTCGGGCAGGAGGGCCAGGAGGGCTGAGCGCCGGCGGCCGCTGTGCGAGCCCCGCCCCGAGTAGGCATGAGGTGGCACGGGGAGACGCCGGGATGCACTGTGCGCGAGGGACGGCATGGCTCCGCTCCGGCACGGTAGGGTGTTCCCTGTCGCGACTGGCGCCGGGTGGATCACCACCGGGGAGCGGCACGAACACGACTCCGGGGTCGCCCGCCTGGGCCACGGATCGCCCACCAGTGCGCGCACAGCCGCCTGCCACGGCGCAGCGTGCGCCCCACACCTGAGGAGAGACATGACCGCGCAAGCCGTCACCCCGTCCCTGAACCAGCCGCTGGCCGAGCTCGACCCGGACATCGCCGAGGTCCTCACCGGTGAGCTCGCCCGTCAGCGCGAGACCCTGGAGATGATCGCCTCGGAGAACTTCGTTCCCCGGGCCGTCCTGGAGTGCCAGGGCTCGGTCCTGACCAACAAGTACGCGGAAGGGTATCCCGGTCGCCGCTACTACGGCGGCTGCGAGGTCGTCGACGTCGCCGAGTCCCTGGCCATCGAGCGCGCCAAGGCCGTCTTCGACGCCGAGTGGGCCAACGTCCAGCCCCACTCCGGGGCCCAGGCCAACGCCGCCGTCCTCCACGCCCTGGCCACCCCCGGCGACACCCTCCTGGGCCTGTCCCTGGCCCACGGCGGCCACCTCACCCACGGCATGAAGATCAACTTCTCCGGCAAGAACTACAACGCCACCGCTTACGGCGTGGACGAGACCACCATGCGCATCGAGATGGACCAGGTGCGCGAGGCCGCCCTGCGCGAGCGCCCCTCGGTCATCATCGCCGGATGGTCGGCCTACCCCCGCCACCTCGACTTCGCCGCCTTCCGCTCCATCGCCGACGAGGTCGGCGCCGCCCCTGTGGGTGGACATGGCCCACTTCGCCGGGACTCGTCGCCGCCGGCCTGCACCCCAACCCCGTCCCGCACGCCGACGTCGTGTCCACCACCGTCCACAAGACCCTGGGCGGCCCCCGCTCCGGCATGCTCCTGTCCAGCCGCGCCGAGCAGTGGGGCAAGAAGCTCAACTCCGCCGTCTTCCCCGGCCAGCAGGGCGGCCCCCTCATGCACGTCATCGCCGCCAAGGCCGTGGCCATGAAGATCGCCGGTACCGAGGAGTTCCGCGAGCGCCAGGAGCGCACTGTGCGCGGCGCCGCCATCATCGCCGAGCGCCTGGGGGCCGACGACGTCAAGGCCGCCGGCGTCAGCCTGGTCACCGGTGGCACCGACGTGCACCTGGTGCTGGTGGACCTGCGCGACTCCTCCCTGGACGGCCAGCAGGCCGAGGACCTCCTGCACACCGCTGGCATCACGGTCAACCGCAACGCCGTCCCCTTCGACCCGCGTCCCCCGCGCGTCACCTCCGGCCTGCGCATCGGCACCCCCGCCCTGGCCACCCGCGGCTTCGGGGAGGCCGAGTTCACCGAGGTCGCCGACATCATCGCCGCCACCCTCGTCCACGGCGCCGCCGGCACCGCCGACGACGAGGCCCTGGCCGCCCTGCGCGGTCGCGTGCGCGCCCTGACCGACGCCTTCCCCTCTACCCGGGGCTGGCCCAGTGAGGGCTCCCTGGAACGGGGCGGCCCGGGTCCTGGACGGCAAGGCCACGGCCGCCGCCCTCAAGGCCGAACTCAAGGAACGCGTGACGGCACTGCGCGAGCGCGGCGTCACCCCCGGCCTGGGCACGGTCCTGGTGGGGGAGGACCCCGGCAGCGTCAAGTACGTCGCCGGCAAGCACGCCGACTGCGCCGAGGTCGGCATCCTCTCCATCCGCGAGGACCTGCCGGCCACCGCCACCCAGGCCGAGGTGGCCGCCGCCGTCGACCGCCTCAATGCCGATGACGCCTGCACCGGCTACATCGTCCAGCTCCCGCTGCCGGCGGGCGTGGACACCAACGCGATCCTGGAGCGCGTGGACCCGGCCAAGGACGCCGATGGCCTGCACCCCACCAACCTGGGGCGCCTGGTGCTGCGGGCCTCGGGGCCCATCGACTCGCCCCTGCCCTGCACCCCGCGCGGCTGCATCGAGCTCATGGAGCGCCACGGCATCGACCTGGCCGGCCGCAACGTGTGCGTCGTCGGCCGCGGGGTCACGGTGGGCCGCTCCATCGGTCTGCTCCTGGGCCGCAAGGACGTCAACGCGACCGTGGACATCTGCCACACCGGCACGACGGATCTGGCCGAGCACGTGCGGCGGGCCGATGTCGTCATCTCGGCGGCCGGCAGCCCGGGCATCATCACCCCGGAGATGGTCGCCCCCGGCGCCGTCGTCCTGGACGTGGGTGTCTCGCGCGTCGTCGACCCGGCCACCGGCAAGGGCCGCATCGCCGGTGACGTCGCCGACGGCGTTGACGAGGTGGCCTCCTGGCTCTCGCCCAACCCCGGCGGCGTGGGGCCCATGACTCGTGCCCTGCTGCTGGCCAACGTGGTCGAGACCGCGGAGCGCTCGCTCTGAGGGGACGCCGCCGCTCGCCCGACCGGCCGATAACCTTGTGGCTATGACGGACGAGTCCCAAGGCGCCCATCCCTCCCATCCTGACCACCCCACCCATCCGGCTGAGTCGGCAGGGCTCCCCGAGCTCCTCGGAACCTGAGCCGACTCAGCCGGAGGCGTGCCCGCCGGCCCCCGCGGACACGGCGCCTGAGTCGTCCTCGCCGGAGGCGACCGGTTCCCAGGATCCGCAGCCGCACAGGACTGGCCTGCGGCGTCGGACCCTCATCCTCGGTGCGGCCGGCGCCGGCGCCCTCATCGCCGGCGGAGTGATCCTGGTGCGCTGCTCCACGGGGCGCCGGAGTTCGCCGACGCCTACGGCCACCGACTCGCCGGCCTCAGCCGCCTACCGGCCCGCCTATCACTACAGCCCCGCCACGGGGAATCTCGCCGACCCCAACGGTCTGGTCCTCTACGAGGGCGAGTACCACCTCTTCCACCAGCAGGACGGCACCTGGGGCCACGCGATCAGCTCGGACATGGTGCACTGGAAGCGTCAGGGGACGGCCCTGGAGCACGATGCGCAGGGCCTGGCCATGTCTGGCAGCTGCGTCGTCGACGGGGCCAACACCTCCGGCCTGGTTGCCGGCGGCGGCTTGGTCGCCGTCTACACCTCCACCGAGGGCGGTGAGGCTCAGTCCCTGGCCTACTCCACCGACCGGGGGAGGAGCTGGCGGCGCTTCTCCGGCAACCCCGTCATCCCCAACGACGGGCGCAAGGACTTCCGCGACCCCAAGGTCTTCTGGCATGAGGACTCCAAGGCCTGGATCATGATCGTCTCCGCCGGGGACCACGTCTCCCTGTTTCGCTCCACCGACCTCAAGGCCTGGAGTCACGCCAGCGACTTCGGTCAGGGCATCGGCTCGCACGCCGCCGTGTGGGAGTGCCCCGACCTCTTCCCCCTGACCGACTCCAGCGACGGGCGCACCCGCTGGGTCATGACCCTCTCGGTGGGCGCCAATGAGGAGACGGCCGGCTCCACCGCCCAGTACTTCATCGGCGACTTCGACGGCTCCGTCTTCTTCCCCTGAGGACCGCGACACCCGCTTCACCGACGTCGGCCAGGACTTCTACGCCGCCCAGAGCTTCGAGCACGTCGAGGGCCGCCGCGTGTGGCTGGCCTGGCTGGGCAACTGGAACTACCCCTACTCGCTGCCCACCGGGGACTGGCGCGGTGAGATGAGCATCCCGCGCGAGCTGTCCCTGACCACCGTTGGCGGCAAACGCACCCTCGTGCAGAAACCCGTCCCCGAGCTCGACGCCCTGCGCGGGCGGACCACCAACCTCGCCGGCCTCAAGGCCACCGACACGGTGACGGCTCTGGGCTCGGGCCGCACGGTCGAGATCGACCTGACCCTGGACATCTCCCAGGCCTCCGAGGCCTGGCTGGGCCTGGCCCGCGGCACGGTCGACGGCAAGACCCAGGAGGTGCGCGTCGGCGTCGACATCTCGGCCGGCACCCTCTACCTCGACCGCACCGACGGCGGGCTCACGCGGGTCGACGGCAAGGACGAGGGGACCACCACCGACTTCGCCCTGCGCCGCCAGACGCAGTACCACCCAGCCGGGTCCACAGTGCGTCTGCACCTCTACCTGGACCGCTCCAGCCTCGAGGTCTTCGTCGACGACGGCACCACGGTCGGCAGCCTCCTGGTCTTCACCGACCCCTCCTGCCAGGAGATCGTCCTGGGGGCCAAGGGCACGGCCACCATCACCTCTGGAAGCCTCACTCCGCTGGCCGCAGCCCTGTAAGGGCGCCGCAGAACGTTTCGACGACGAGAAGGCGGGGCCGCCGGAACAGAGGTTCCGACGGCCCCGCCTTGTGCTCGAACGGTGTTGTCCTAATGCGGCGCTACTTCAGTCGCTGCGGGCGGGTGTCACCGCCGTTGGAGCGGGCCCGGTCCGAGGGGATGTCCGCGAAGCCCCCCCAAACCGTTGGTGCCGTAGTTGCGGTCCACTGAGGTGGTGTCCCCGGAGATGTTCAGCTTCACCGTCGGGGCCAGCGAGCCTCCACGCACCGGGTTGCCGTCCTTGTTGCCGCCGATGGAGTCGATGAAGGACTCCACCAGGCCGCCGGGCATGACGTAGTGCGAGTAGGACTGGAAGGTGTACGGGCTCTGGTTGAAGTCCGGCGAGTAGGGCTTGCCCGGGTTGAAGTTGAGGTTGATGGGGTTGCCCAGTGCGATCCCCGTGTTCTGGTTGAGCGGCTTGTAGTCGCTTCTCAGCCCATCGCCCACGAAGCCGTAGACGCCCTCGGGGCCCTGGAGCCCGTCGGCATAAGTCTCCCGGTGCGAGATCGTGAACAGGTAGTACTTGCCGTCCTGGAAGTAGATCTGCGGCCGCTCAGTCTGGTCATTGACGCAGTTGCCGCTCAGCAGCGGAGGCAGGTACTCCCACTGAGTCATCGCCTTGTTCTTGGCCCGGGCCAGACCCACGTTGGCCAGCTGGTAGTAGCCGCCGCGCTGGTTGACCGCCTCGACCGTCTCCGCCTTGGGATCGCCCTGCTCGTAGCCGAGGTCCTCCGCGGTGCAGGTGGCCACAGCGGTGTTCTGACCGGCCTTGGCCGCGGCATCGACGTACTGCTGCTCACGCACGAAGGCCGAGTTGCCCTCGAAGACCATGTACTCGGTGGGGTCGGAGGGGTTGTTCTGGTCGCGGAAGGTGAAGGGGTCGCGGAAGTTCACGCCCGGGTTCTGCTCGCGGGTCTGGTAGTACTTGCCGTCCGGGACGAGCAGCTGGTGCTGGGTGCGGAAACCGGTGAGCCACACGCCGTTCTCGTCAGCGTAGATGCGTCCCTCGGACTGCACGATCCGCGGGTCGTAGGGCTTGGACGACCCGCCGTTGCCGTCCTGACCGTAGCCCCCGTCACCACTGCCACCGGTGGTGGTGTTGTAGAAGGCCACCGAGGTGTAGAACATACGGATCTTGTTGCCCTCCATGAGGCGGGCCGAGCCGGACCACTCGGTCTGGGCCGTGAAGCTCTGATCCTCGAAGATCGAGCCGGAGGCGCCGTCGGGGAAGACGTGCCCACCATAGATCCACCCGCCGTTGGAGCTGTTCGCGCCGTCGGCCGAGGAGGTCTGCGTGCCGGCCTTGCGGTAGAAGAAGCCCAGACGCGCGTGGGTGTGGCGGTCGTCGAAGGTGTAGCCGGCGTGCCGGTCGGCCACCAGGGAGAAGGCGATCTCCCAGCCGTTGTAGGAGATCTGGTGGGCGGCCTCATCGGTCAGCGTCCAGGTGTCCCACACCCACACGTCCTCGCTCGTGGCCGGGAAGCCGTTGGAGATCTCCGGCATCGTGAGCTGCTCGGGCATCGAGTTGGTGCCCGACGGCGCATTGGGGTTGGAGACGCGCTGGATCTGCATGGCGTCGGCGCGGGTCCACTTGGCGGTGTAGTTCTCCTCGACCCCGTGCGCCGCACCGGTGTGCTTGGTCGCGTTGGCCCAGCCGGGGTTGTCGGCCTTGAAGCCCTTCGCGTCCTGAGCGGCGGCCTGCTGGTCGCTCTGGCCCGCCTGGCCCTGCTCCGCGGGGCTCTGACTCGCCTGCGCCTGGCCGGCAGGGGACTGGTCGTTGTTCTGAGCCGCTCCAGCCTCAGGCGAGGCCTCGGCAGTAGCGGTGGGAGAGGCGCTGGGGGAGGGCGTCTCATCTGCGAGCGCGGTGGTCCCGGTCCCGGCCACCAAGAGTCCGAGCGCCAGCGCCGCGGCCAGTCGTCTGCGACGGGCGCGGAACGAAGTGTGTGTCACGGTCATTGTCCGTACTGTCCTTACTCATGAGGGATGAGGGTGTCAGTGCGCCGTGAGCCTTTGTTGTGCGATCTCCCAGGCCCAACCTTAGGAGAACCTGGGGGCGGAGGGACAGGCCTTTGGACCGCTCTGTCAATATCGGGACACTGCCGCCAAAGACGTAGCCCCTGTATTCTCAGGGTTTCTTGAGGTTCTCGGCACTTTGGTGACATAGACCACAAGCAAAGGTCTTATCGTCCGGTTAGTCTTGAACGCGTTCTCCGTGAGCTGTTTGGTCTCCCATGCCTGTCGGTTCAGGTGGTCGCTCAACGCTGGGCGGCCCCGTGTCTAACGGAGATCCTGTGAGTATCATTCCCATCCGTCTGCGACGGTTATCCGCACCAACATCCGCTTTCCTGGTGGCACTCGCCCTGGTTGCAGCCGGTCCGGCTGTGGCGGCCCCGGCATCCAACACGGCCGGGCAGTCCACCACCTCCCTGCGCAACACCTCCACGGTGAGCGCCCAGTCCCTGGCCCAGATGGTCGCCGGTCCGAAGGCGACAGTCTCCAACGCTTCCGTCTCCGGCAAGGACGTCCAGATCGGCACGGTCAAGGGCCTGCCCGGCGACGGCAACGCCATCACCGAGGGGGTCGCCCTGTCCACCGGCTCCCTCATCGACCCCGACCCCACCGCCGACTCCGATACCGACATCACCCGCTCCGCCGTCCTGGGACCCAATGACGCCCTGGACACCACCGGTGACTTCGGCGTCACCGAGGACCCGGCGGGACTGGCCAAGGTGGCCGGCACCGACGTCTACGACGAGGCCGTCCTGGAGTTCGACGTCACCGCCACCAGCTCCACCATCGTCCTCTATTACAGTCTCGGCTCCGAGGAGTACGCCGGTGCCACCGAGGGCACCCCGGCCTCCTGGCAGTCCCGTGGATACAAGGACCCGCTGAGCATCCAGGTCAACGGCACCGAGTGCGCCCACGTCCCCGGCACGCAGACGGCCGTCAGCGCCGCCTCGATCAACGAGTCCTCCAACGCCGCCTACTACACGGCCAATGTCTCGGGACACTCGCCGGGGCAGATCCCCGTGGAGTTCAATGGCTACACCTCCGCCCTGCCCTGCCAGGCCTCCGTCACCCCGGGGCAGAAGGTGCACGTGCGTGTGGCCATCGCCGACGCCCAGGACGGCCAGCTCGACTCCACGGTTCTCCTGCGCACCCAGGGACTGGGCTTCACCGACAAGCCGATCACCGACCCCTGCAACGCCAAGGCCGGCAGCTGCGACATCCCCGGCAACAGCAACGGCTCCAACGGGGCGAAGAACGGCAAGGACTCCGCCACTCCGCCCGGTCAGGGCAAGCCGGGCGTCACCGACTACAGCGCCGCCTCGCCCACCGCGAGCCCCAAGAAGACTGTGGCCGGTCTGCCCCTGACCGGAACCCAGGCGCTCTTCCTGGGAGGCATCGCCCTGCTGTTCCTGGCCGGCGGTGGTGTTGCGCTCATGCTGCGTCGTCGTCGCCTGACCGGCTCTGAGGCCGGCTGACAGCGAGACTGCGGCCAGCAGACGGCTGACGGGGCGGATGAGGCTCTCCTCATCCGCCCCGTCAGTCTGTGTCTGCGGCTCAGTCTGCGGCTCACCGCCGTCGGGCGCTCAGTCCTCCTCATGCCGGGAGGCGCGACGCGCCGCCAGCTCCTTGGCCAGCATCGCACAGCCCAGGATGCACAGCGGCATGGAGGCCAGCCACAACAGGGTGCTGACGCGGGACAGCAGCGAGGTCTGAGCCAGCACGGGCAAGGCGGCGGCGATGACGATAACCGCCATCCACACGCCGACTCGCCGGGCGCTGCGCGGCGCTCGGGTGTCGTCGGGATTCATGACCCGATCCTCTCACCCGGTGATCTCGAACCTGCGCTCATCCAGGCAGCCGGCGCGCAGGTCGGTGACGGTGAGCCGGCGCACCGAGGCCCACCGCGGGCCGCGCCGCAGCCACGCGATCAGCCGGCCCACGGCCTCCGGCTCGCCCTGAGCCGTGACCTCGACGTCGCCGTCGGGCAGGTTGCGGACCTGCCCCACCACCCCCAGCTCCTGGGCGGTGTAGGCGCAGTGGTAGCGGAATCCCACACCCTGGACCGTGCCCTGGACCAGGACGTGAACGGTTCTCACGGTGCTGGCACTCTACCGGCGTCGCTCATGGCCCTATCGTCTCAGGCTCAGGGCCGAGCGCGTAGGCTTGCCGCCATGCGTATCGCCACTGTCAACGTCAACGGCATCCGGGCCGCCGCCCGCAAGGGCATGGGGGAATGGCTCGCCGCCTCCGCCCCCGACATCCTCCTGCTCCAGGAGGTCCGGGCCGACGAGCAGATCGCCGTCGACCTCCTGCCCGGCTACGAGGCCGCCATCTGGCCTGCCGCATCAAGGGGCGTGCGGGTGTGGGTGTCGCCGTGCGCGAGGGCGGCCCCGCCACCCTCGGCGAGCTGCGCTACGGCGTGGCCGCGCCCGGCACCGAGGAGCCCGACGTCGACTCCGGCCGCTGGCTCGAGGCCGACCTGAGCCTTACCGGCTTCGACGGTCTGGAGCGGCTCACGGTGATCTCCGCCTACCTGCACTCGGGCCAGCTGGGCACCGAGAAGATGGACCAGAAGTACGCCCACCTCAAGCTCGTCGACACCCGCATGGCCGAGCTCCTGGCCGCCGCCCGCGATGGTGGGCCCCAGGTCGTCATGGCCGGGGACCTCAACGTGGTGCGCTCCGAGCGTGACATCAAGAACTGGAAGCCCAACCACAACAAGATCGCCGGCGTCATGGATGAGGAGATCGCCCACCTGGAGGGCTGGTTCGCCTCCGGCTGGGTGGACGCCTCGCGTCACCTCGTGGGGGACGAGGAGCAGGGGCCCTACACGTGGTGGTCCCAACGCGGCAAGGCCTTCGACAACAACACCGGCTGGCGGATCGACTACCAGGTCCTCACCCCCGCCCTGGCCGAGCGGGCCCACAGCGTCACCGTGGACCGGGCGCCCGACTACGCCTCGCGCTGGTCCGACCACGCCCCGCTCGTCGTCGAGTACCGCTGAAGACGCGGCTGACCTTGTTGGAGAACACGTCGGGGTCGGGTCCCTGAAAGGCCCGACCCCGGCGGCTTCTCAGTAGCGGATCGCGTCGATCGGTCGGATGCGGGTGGCCACGATCGCCGGGATGATGCCCGCCAGCGCGCCCACGGCGGTGGCCGCGACCAGGCCGATGACGGCCGCCACCATGGGGAAGGGCGGGGTCGTGGTCACCGGGATGCCCAGGAAGGCGCTCAGCGGCATGACGCGCATCCCTACGATGGCGATCCCGATGCCGACGACGCCGGCGACGACGGTGGCCACCACCGACTCCAGCATGATGGAGAAGAAGATGCGTCGGCTCGTCGCCCCGAAGGAGCGCCGCACCCCGATCTCGTGGATGCGTTGACGCACGGTCACCAGTGAGATGTTGACCAGGCTCAGGGCCCCCAGCAGCATGACGAACACGCCTGCGGCCGTGACCACCTGGGTGAAGGTGTTCGCGCTGGAGCTGAAGCCTCCGCCCTGGAGGTTGTCCTCGGCCTGGGTCGATCCCTGACCGAAGCGCGCGTCCAGGTCCTTCTTGGCCAGGCTGGCGACCTCCTTCGCACCGTCCTGACCGGCCCAGATCTCCAGCGTGGGGGCGGGGCGGGCGGCGTCCTTGGGCAGCCAGTGCTCGTAGGGCGTGTTGAGGGCGAAGGCGGTCACGGGCTGGGTGCACGGCAGGCCCGCGTCTCGCTCGGGGTCACCGGTGCAGCCGATGAGGGAGAGGTCCTCCGCCTCCAGGACGCCGACGATCGTGAAGGAGGTCTGCACGGGCGAGAAGGAGGTCACGGTGACCGGCTCGGTGAGCTGCTGGATCCCCATGGCGTCGAGGAAGCCCTGGGTGACGACCATGCTCGGGGAGAGGTCGTCCTCGTCCTGCGCGGTGAACCAGCGCCCCTGGGAGACGGTCTTGTGGTGCAGGAGCCCGTAGCTCAGGCTCACGGTCTGGGTGGGCACGCTCCGAGCGCCGTCGGGGAAGGAGAAGCGCACGTTGGAGGTGTAGGTCGTCGCCCAGGACTTGACCTCGTAGCGCTCGACGAAGCTGTTCATCGCCGTGGAGATCTTCGCCGCGGTCGCAGCGCTGGTCGTGGAGCCTCCACCCGCGCTACCAGCGCCACCCGCAGCGCCCGCACTGCCTGCGCCACCGGCACCATCTGCACCGCCGCTGCCGCCTGAGTCGCCGCCGGTGCTCGCCTCGGGGGCGTCGTCGGCCTGGAGGGCCTGGTCCAGGCCCTTGCCGGTGGGGCTGACGTTGATCGTCACCGTGCCCGGGCGGCCGGTGTACTTCTCACTGGCCTTGTTGATGGCGTCGACGGAGACCTGCCCCAGGGCGATGACGAAGGTCATGGCCGCCACCGCCGCCGCCACGCCCACCAGCGACAGCAGAACCCTCAGCTTGCCGATGCGCAGCTGGGCCCAGGCCTCGACGATGGCGCCGAATAATCCGGTGAGAATGCCGTTCATGAGGCTCCTTCGTGGCTGGAGGGCGCAGACGGGTAGGGGGATGCCGGAGGGGCGGTGACGACCTCACCGAACTCCTCCAGGCTGCCGACCTGGCGACGCATGACGGAGATCGGGGTCAGGGTGCCGTGATCGAGCCGGTACTGGGTGTGAGCGCGGCCGGCCACGGCCAGGTCGTGCGTGATGATGATGAGGGCGGCACCGTTCTCGGCGCACTGACGCTCCAGGAGCGTCATGACCGAGTTTCCGGTGTCGACGTCGAGGGCACCGGTGGGCTCGTCGGCCAGGATGACGCTGGGGCGGCGCGACAGCGCCCTGGCGATGGCCACCCGCTGCTGCTCACCTCCCGACAGGCGCGAGATGGGCGAGCCCACCTTGTCACCCAGGCCCACGGCCTCCAGCAGCTCGGCGGCCCGTGCGCTGCGGGTCCAGAAGGCCCTGCCGGTGTCGTACAGGAGGGGTGCCGCCACGTTCTCGGTGGTGGTCAGTCCCGGGATGAGGTTGAAGGACTGGAAGACGAAGCCGAAGGTCTGCCCCCGCAGGTGGGCGCGGCGACTCTCCCCGAGCCGGGAGGTGTCGGTGCCTGAGAGCGTGTAGTGCCCCGATGTCGGCTTGTCGATGAGACCCAGGATGTTGAGCAGAGTCGACTTTCCCGTTCCCGACCGTCCCACGATGGCCACGTGCTCACCGGGGGAGACACTCAGATTGACTCCCGTGAGGATCTGCAGGGGCTCGGAGTCGGGAACGGTGAAGGTACGGGTGATCTCCCGCAGCTCCAGCAGCCCGCTCACAGGATCTCCTTGCCTTCGGAGTCGTAGCAGGCGGAGTTGTCCGGCTCGCAGGTGTCCGGCGTCCCGGTGCGGCGCGTGTCCTTGTTGGGGACGAACTGCAGGACCTGCTGGTCGGCCTTGAGACCGGCCGTGATCTGGATATTCGTGCCGTCCGTGATCCCCAGCTTCACAGCGGTCTTGACCGCCTTGGAGGCGTCCCCGGACTCGGGTACCAGCCACACGAAGCCCGAGCCGACCTTGCCCTCCACGGCGGTGACCGGAACCATCAGGGTCTCTGAGGCGCTGCCGGCGTCAACGCTGATAGTGACCGGCATGCCGGCGAAGACCTTCTGGTCGCCGGGAACCGCGCAGCGCATCTCCACGCTGGTGCCGTCACCGGAGGTGGTTGTCGTCGAGCCGTCCCCGCCGGTGGTCGTGGAGGTGGAGGCCTTGGTGCCGACCTTGAGGTTGTTGCACTGGAAGGGCGCCGGGCCCCCTTCCAGGGTCAGGGTCGCGGCAGTGGGGGCGTTGGTGAGCCGGTACTGCTGCGCGGCGCTGACGGTTCCGGTGGCCGAGTAGGTCGAGGGGGTGATGGTGGCCACGACGACGCCGACGCCGGTCTCCTGCTGCTTGATGACCTTGGGAGTCACGGTGCCGCTGACCGGGGCGTAGATCGTGGACCAGGTGACCTTGTCCTCAGTCGGGGTCTGGGTGACGTTGCCACTCTCGTCGGTCTTGGTCACCGGGGGCTGGGACTCGGAGTGCTTGATGTAGAGGAGCGGGTCGCCGGCGCTGACCTGGCTGTCCTTCTCCACGGCAACGGAGTCCACCACGCCGGCCAGGTCGGCCTGGACCTCGACCGTGGCGTCCTGAACGATGTGACCCTTGACCGAGACCGTGTTCGAGATGCTGCCTTTGGTCACGGGGACGGTCTTGACGTCGGCGGCGTAACCGGGGGAGATGTCAGCGGTGGTGCCGTCGTTCTGCGAGGGGAAGAAGGCGATCTTCACCAGGGCGACAGCGACGACCACCGCGATGAGGGTCTTGAGGGCGGGCCAGACGAAGCGCTTCACGGCGTCCTCCATGGAAGGGGCAACGGAATCAGCACCCGGTAGGGAGTCCGAGTTCCTGATGAATACGCACAGAGACTACGGCAGGGGTGGTTGTCTGACCTCATCCTGAAGGAGGAACGCTGAAACCCCTCTCCAACCGAGGTTGGAGAGGGCTGATCGCCGTCAGGTGCGAGGGCTCAGCGGTACACCGGGCAGCTCAGGCGAGCCTGCCGGCCGGGGCGGCGGGAACCGCGTCGAGGAAGGCCGGCGGGTTGAAGCCCTCGCGCTGGTAGGCATCGGCCACGGCGCGGGCCACGTCGTGGACGGCGTCGGCGTCCACCAGGGCGATCGCCGAGCCGCCGAATCCACCGCCGGTCATGCGCGCCCCGTGGGCGCCGGCGGCGCGGGCCGCCTCCACGGCCACGTCCAGCTCGGGGCAGGTGCACTCGTAGTCCACACGCAGTGACTCGTGCGAGGCGTCCATGAGCCTGCCCGCCTCGGCGAGCTTCTCTCCGCGCAGGGGCTGCCCGTCCTGCAGGAGCGCCACGAGCCGGCGGGTGCGGTCGATCTCGGTGACGACGTGGCGGGTGCGCTTGACCAGCTCGTCGGCGTCGTCGCCGTCGGTGGCCGCCAGGCGCTCCAGGGCGCCGGGCAGGTCCTCGATCGCGATGTCCGCCAGGAGCTCCACCCCGAGGATCTCAGCGGCCCGCTCGCAGGCCGCTCGCCTGGCCCCGTACTGGCCGTCGTCCAGAGAGTGCTTGGCCTTGGTGTCGATGACCAGGAGGGCCAGGCCCTCGGCGGCCAGGTCGAAGGGCACGTGGGTCACCGAGCCGTCGCGGCAGTCCAGCTCCAGGGCGTGACCCTCGCGGCAGCGCAGGGAGGCCGACTGGTCCATGCCGCCGGTGGGGGCCCCGGCCATCTCGTTCTCCGTGCGCACGCAGTTGGTCACCAGGCGGGCGCGCCCGGCGTCGTCGGGCTCCTGCGCAGTCCCGGCCAGGCCCAGGTGCGCGACCTCGTCAATGGCGACGGCGGCCGAGCACTCCAGGGCCGCCGAGGAGGACAGTCCGCCTCCCAGGGGCACGCAGGAGACGAGTGCGGCGTCGAAGCCGGGCAGGTTCTCGAAGCCGTCGCGCTCCAGGGACCAGGCGACGCCGGCGATGTAGGAGGCCCAGTGCGCCACCTCCCCGGGGGTTCCCTTCGGGCCGATCGTGTCGAGGTCCATGACGTCGACCTCCTCCCGGGTCTGGGGGGAGACCAGGCGCACGACGCGGTCCTCGCGGCGCCGCAGCGCCAGGTGCGCCCGGTGGGGCAGGGCGATGGGCAGGGCCAGACCGCCGTTGTAGTCAGTGTGCTCGCCAATGATGTTGACGCGCCCGGGGGCGTACCACACCCCGTCGGGCTCGGCCTCGAAGACCTCGCGGAACAGGGCGGTCGCGGCCTCGGCGCCCTCCTGGGGGCTCAGTGCAGGGGCGAAGACGGGAGCATCGTTGGTCATCGTGGTCTCCTGTGATGGGTGGTTGAGAGTGAGCGGACAGGCTGAGGAAAGGGTCGGGAGCGGTGGGGCCGGGTCAGGTGGCGATGGTCAGGCGGGTACCGGCCTGCGTGAGCGCGTCGACGCCGTCGGCGTCGGGCTCGGCCTCGGTCACCAGGACCCCGATGTCCCGGGTGGCGCAGAAGGAGCGCAGTCCCAGGACCCCCCACTTGGAGGAGTCCAGCGTGGCCACCACCGTGCGCCCGGCGGCGACCAGCGCCTGGTTGGCGGAGGCCTCCTGCAGGTTGGGGGTCATGAGCCCGGCCTCAGGAGTGAAGCCGTGGGCGCCCAGGAAGACCCACTCCACACGCATCGTGCGCAGCGCGTCGACCGCAACCAGGCCCACCAGGGCGTTCGACGGCGTGCGCTCACCGCCGGTGATGACCACCGTGGGGGCGTCGCGGTTCTCGGCGCGGGCGGCGTCGGCGGCGTCGAAGAGCACCTGAGCGGCGGGCAGCGAGTTCGTGATGACGGTCAGGGTGGGGAAGTGCTCGAGCTCGGTCAGGGCCTGGGCGAGTGCCAGCGTGGTGGTCCCGGCCGACAGCGCCAGGGAGTCCCCGGGGCGGACCATGGCGGCCGCGGCCTGGCCGATGCGGCGCTTGGCCTCCAGATTGAGGGTCGACTTGGCGGTGAATCGCGGCTCGAGGGTGGTGGGGCCGGCCGCCACCGCCCCGCCGTGGACGCGTTCGACCAGCCCCTGGGTGACGAGCTCGGTGATGTCACGGCGCACGGTCATCTCGGAGATCCCCAGCTCCTCGACGACGTCCGCCACCCGGACCCCGCCGGTGGCCGCGACCCGTTCCAGGATGTGCTCCTGGCGTTGACGGGCGAGCATTGGGGCCGGGCGGGGCGATCCGACGGTGGAGGCTGAAGGGCCGGGTTGCATGGGGCCAGTCTGCCAGACCTCGGCGCCGAAAACGCCATGTTCGCACGTTCCCGCACAGAGTCGCACAGGCGTCGGTGGTGCCGTTGTTCCGCCCGTTCGGTCGGTCGTGGCACACTCATCCCGCTCGTGCTGCGCTCCCGGCTGGGATAACAGGGAGGTGACACGGTAATGTGTGCGGGTCACCCTCAGGACAGCCGCTCGTCCTGACGGCTGACACCTCATCATCTCGATCAGTAGTCACCCCGTAGGAGCCCAGGAGTCATGCAGATCCCCGCACCAGACGCGCACCAGTGCGTCATCGGTGTGGCCATCGCCCTGCCCTCCCACCATGCCGCCCAGGTGCGAGCGGTGCGGGAGGCCGCGGGGGATCCTCTGGCCGAAGTCGTGCCGCCCCACATCACGCTGCTGCCGCCCACGGCCGTCGACGTCGACGCCCTCGATGAGATCATGCAACACCTGCGCGATGTGGCCGCCGGGACGACCCCCTTCAAGGTGCGGCTGGACGAGGTCGGCACCTTCCGGCCCGTCAGCCCCGTGGTCTACCTCGGTCTGCGCAGCGGCGCCGAGGAGTGCAACCACCTTCAGATGCGGGTCCGCGACCGCCGGGGACCCCTGGCCCGTTCGCTCAGCTTCCCCTTCCACCCGCACGTGACCCTGGCTCACGAGATCGCTGAGGATGGCCTCGACACCGCAGCCAGAAAGGGAGCTGACCTCACCATGGACTTCACCGTTACCGAGCTTCACCTCTACCGCTACCGCAGTCGGTCCGCCCGCCACAGCGGCAGCCGGTGCCCGGCTTCGGAGGGGGGCTGGGACGTGGTGGCCGCCTTCGCCTTCGGAGGCTCCCTCGCCGCGGACGCCTCCGCCAGCACTGAGCTGCCCGAGGCGCCGATGGTCCCGACGGCTCCGGCGGTGTCGGCATGATCGAGCGCGTCAAGGAGCTGCTGGAGGCCGGGCGGCGCACGAGGATCGGCCGGGCCCTGATCCGCTACGGCACGGCGCGCGGCGCACTCATGGCCGGAGGGATCGCCTACACGGGCATGTTCTCCGTCTTCGCCGTCCTCGTCATCGGCGTGAGCATGCTGATGGCCATGCTCGGTCGGTACCCCAGCATCCGGGCGGCTGTCGTGGACTCCATCAACTCCCTGCTGCCCGGTGTCATTGACACAGGCAGCGGCACGGGGCTGGTCACAGTGGAGCAGTTGACGCTCTCCTCGGCGCTCAACCTCGGATCGGTGCTGGCGGCCGGGGCCTTCATCTACTCGGTCATCAGCTCATGGGCACTCTCAAGATCGCCTTGCGGGCCATGTTCGGACTGGTCAATCCCGTCATGAGACCGGTGGTCGGGCAGCTGGCGAATCTCGGGGGCTTCCTGGTCATCGTGGCCGGAGTGCTGGTGACCGCCGTCGCCTCGGTGGTGACGACGACGCTGTCGGGCAGTGTCGGTCGCTCCCTGGGCCTGCCGCAGTCGCTGACCGGAACCGGGGCGTGGGTGATGACGCTCCTGCTGTCCTTCCTCATCGACACCGGTGTCCTGGCATTCCTCATCACCATGTGCGGCATCCGCCCTCCCCGGCGCGACCTGCTGCAGGGCTGCATGCTGGGCGCCTTCGCGCTGGGCGCGCTGCGCCAGGTGGGAACCGGGGCGGTCGGCTCGGTGACGCGCAACCCGCTGCTGGCCTCCTTCGCCGCCATCGCCGTCCTCATCCTGTGGCTGCACCTGACCAGCCGCGTCGTGCTGCTCGTGGCGGCCTGGATGGCCAACCCGCCGCTGCCCCGCGACGTCGGCCACCCCGACGAGGTCCACGCCCACGAGCGTCCCAACTACGTGACGCTCTCCGTGCCCGAGACCCTGGCCTGGCCCCGCCAGTCCATCACCGGCAGCCTCGAGGCGGACCCGACAGCGCACCCCGACTACGTCCCCCCGGTGCCTATCCCCTGAAGGCAGGGGCCCGGCGCTGCCGTGAGCCCGATCTGGTGAACAGACAGTGAGCCGGGACGATAGCCTGTGGCGGTGACTGACACTCCTGGCACCCCTGGCGGCCCCACTCAGGCCGCACATCCCAGTGGCTCGGCTTCCGGCGACGGCTCAGCCCCGGCCATTCACGCCATCATTCCCGCAGGCGGTGCGGGCACCCGGCTGTGGCCGCTCAGCCGACGCCACCGCCCCAAGTTCCTCCTCGACCTCACCGGGGCCGGCCGCAGCCTCCTGCAGGACACCGTTGAGCGCTTGGCCCCACTGACCGCCACCACGACGGTCGTCACCGGCGTCGCCCACATCGCCGCCGTGGCCGACCAGCTCCCGAGCATTCCGCGCGACAACCTCCTGGCCGAGCCCTCCCCCGCGCGACTCCATGGCGGCCATCGGCCTGGCCGCCGCCGTCATCGCCCACCGCCACGGGCGAGACGCCGTCGTCGGCTCCTTCGCCGCCGACCACACCGTGGCCGACCGGGTCGCCTTCGCCGACGCCGTCCGCCAGGCCGCCCGCCTGGCCGAGCAGGGCTGGGTGGTCACCATCGGGATCGAGGCCACCGGCCCCTCGACCGCCTTCGGCTACATCCACGCCGGCGACCCCACCGACGTGCCCGGGGCCCCCGACGGACGCCGGGTCCTGGGCTTCACCGAGAAGCCCGACGCCAACACCGCCGCCGCCTACCTGTCCACCGGCGACTACCGCTGGAACGCCGGCATGTTCGTGGTCCGCGCCGGCGTCCTCCTCGACCACCTCGCCGAGCTCAGGCCCCAGCTGGCCCAGGGCATCGAGGCCATCGCCGCCGTCTGGGACGCCCCCGAACGCGAGGAGGTCCTGGCCGAGCGCTGGCCCGCCCTGGAGAAGATCGCCATCGACCACGCCATCGCCGAGCCGGTGGCCGCCGCCGGGGGGAGTGGCCACCGTGCCGGTCTCCATGGGCTGGAACGACGTCGGCGGATTCGACGCCCTGACCGACCTCGTCCCGCCGCGCACCCAGGGGCCGGCCACCGGTGCCGGAGTGCTCGACGACGTCGACGGCTCCGACGGCTCTACCGGGACGGGCACTGCCGGTGACGCCGCCCCCGCGAACCCCCGCGCAGAGATCCGGGCCCTCGACTCCGACGGCGCCCTCATCGCCGCCACCTCCGGACGCACAGTGGTACTCCTAGGGGTGCCGGGCACCGTCGTCGTCGATACTCCCGACGCCCTCCTGGTCACCACCCCCGAGCACGCCCAGGACGTCAAGGGCGTCGTCGACGCCCTCAAGGCGGCCGGCCGAGAGGACCTGCTCTAGCCGAACCACTGCACCGGGGACCGTCTCTCCCCTCGACTTCTCAGACGTTCACGCGGGCGCGATTCCGGGTATGGCTGGTCGCCCTGAAGGTGATGGTGGGTCAATGGAAGAGGTCCGGCGGCTCGCCAGTGTCCATGGCGCTGACATTAGCTCCGCTCCGGCGCCGCACGCCGAAGACAAACCGCGGCATTCCAACGATTTGCACCGGGCACTTCCGCGGCGGGCTCGTTGATGTCAGCGCTGTGGACACTGGTTGCCTGTGCGACCGGCTCAGCGGGGCCGGTCAGCCGGCCCTTTGAGGGGCCCGGCGCCGGAACAAGACAGTCCTCCGGCGCCGGGCCCCTCATTGAAACCACGACGATCACGAGCTCATTCCGGTGGAACAGGTGGTGTGAGAATGAGGGGTCGTCGCCTATCCTTGACACTCGAATGTGTCCCCTGTCGCACGCGAGAACCACGGAGGTTTCCATGAAGAAGGCCTGCTCCGCGATGACGCTCGGCGCGGCTGTGGCCCTGGTCCTGGCCGCCTGCGGGACGCCACCGGCCCAGCGGCCCGCCCGCAACCTCGAGGGCGCCAAGAACTTCACCGCCTGCATGCTCTCCGACGAGGGCGGATTCGACGACCACTCCTTCAACGAGTCCGGCAAGAAGGGCCTGGACCGGGCCGGCAAGGAGCTGGGAGTCAAGACCATTGCCGTGCAGTCGGAGAACTCGGCCGACTACGCCACCAACATTTACGCGCTCATTCAGCAGAACTGCAAGCTCGTCATCGGCGTCGGCTTCAACATCGCCGCCGACCTGACCGAGTCGGCCAAGGCCAACCCCGACATCCAGTTCGCCCTCATCGACGCCTCCTTCATCGGCGCCGACGGCAAGCCCGCCACCCTGCCCAACACCAAGCCGCTGCTGTTCAAGACGGCCGAGGCCGCCTACCTGGCCGGATACGCCGCCGCCGGTACCTCCCGCACCGGGGTCGTGGGCACTACGGCGGCAAGCCCCTGCCCACCGTCCAGATCTTCATGGACGGCTTCGCCAAGGGCGTGGCCCGCTACAACCAGGACACCGGCGCCCAGGTCCAGGTCAAGGGCTGGGACACCACCACCGGCAAGGGCGGATCCTTCGTCGGCAACTTCACCGACGCCGCCAAGGGCCAGGCCATCACCGAGCAGTTCATCTCCCAGGGCGCGGACATCATCATGCCGGTGGCCGGCCCCGTCGGCCAGGGCACGCTGTCCTCCGTGCGCCAGAAGAACGACGCCGGGGGCACCAACGCCGTCATCTGGGTCGACTCCGACGGCTACACCTCCTCCGGTGACGGCAGCATCATCATGACCTCCGTGGTCAAGGAGATCGGCAACTCGGTCTTCGACACCGTCAAGAACGCCTCCGAGGGGAGATTCTCCTCCGAGCCCTACATCGGAACCCTCAAGAACAACGGGGTGGCCGCCGCACCCTTCCACGACTTCGACTCTCGGGTGCCGGCGCCGGTCAAGGCCAGGCTCGAGGAGCTGCGAGGCCAGATCATCGACGGGTCCCTCGACGTCTCCACCCCCTACGACCCCTCCTGACCGCCCGGCCGGGGCCGGCGCCCCGAGCCTCCACCGCCACCCGGAAGCGAGCCTGTTGTGAAGCTTGAGCTGCGCGGGATCACGAAGGCCTTCGGGCCGCTCGTGGCCAACGACCATATCGACTTAACTGTCGAACCCGGCCAGATCCACGCCCTCCTGGGCGAGAACGGCGCGGGCAAGTCCACGCTCATGAACGTCCTCTACGGCCTCCACCAGCCCGACGCCGGAGAGATCCTCATCGACGACGAGCCCGTCACCTTCTCCGGGCCGGGCGACGCCGTGGCCGCCGGCATCGGCATGGTCCACCAGCACTTCATGCTCGTGCCCGTCTTCACCGTGGCCGAGTCCGTCGCCCTGGGCTACGAGCCGGTCGGGTCGCTGGGGCTCATCAACACCGGCGCCGCCGCCGCCAAGGTCACCGAGATCTCCCGCCGCTTCGGCTTCGACGTCGACCCCCACGCCCTCATCGAGGATCTGCCCGTGGGCGTCCAGCAGCGCGTGGAGATCATCAAGGCCCTGGCCAGAGACGCCAAGGTCCTCATCCTCGACGAGCCCACCGCCGTGCTCACCCCGCAGGAGACCGACGAGCTCATCACCATCATGCGCGAGCTCAAGGCCTCGGGCACCTCCATCGTCTTCATCACCCACAAGCTGCGCGAGATCCGCGAGGTCGCCGACACCATCACCGTCATCCGCCGCGGCCGCGTCGTGGGCACCGCCGAGCCCACCGCCTCGGCCGCCGAGCTCGCCGGCCTCATGGTCGGCCATGACGTCTCCTTGACCGTCGACAAGCCCCCGGCGGCCCCCGGGGACGACGGGCTCACCCTGGAGGGCATCAGCCTCATCGAGGACGGCACCACCCTGCTCCAGGACATCGACCTGCACGTGCGCGCCGGCGAGATCCTCGCCATCGCCGGCGTCCAGGGCAACGGCCAGACCGAGCTGAGCGAGGTTATCCTCGGGCTGCGTCCGCCCACCACCGGCTCCATCGCCTTCGACGGTCAGGACGTCACCCGCCGCACGGTGCGCCGCCGCCTGCGAGCCGGACTGGGCTTCGTGCCCGAGGACCGCACCACCGACGGCATGGTCGCCGAGCTCTCCGTCGCCGAGAACATGGTCCTGGACCGCTACGACGACCCCTCCCTGGGGCGGGGCCCGTCACTGTCCCCGACGCGCGTGCGCCACGCCGCCCACCGGATGCGCGAGGAGTTCGACGTGCGCGTCACCGACGTCGACGACGCCATCTCCACCCTCTCGGGAGGCAACCAGCAGAAGGCCATCCTCGCCCGCGAGCTCTCCCGGCCCCTCAAGGTCCTCGTCGCCTCCCAGCCCACCCGAGGCCTGGACGTGGGCTCCATCGAGTTCGTCCACCAGCGCATCGTCGCCGAGCGGGACACCGGCACCGCCGTCCTCATCATCTCCTCCGAGCTCGACGAGATCTACGCCCTGGCCGACCGCATCGCCGTCATGTACCGCGGACGGATCGTCGGCACCGTCCCGGCTGACACCGCCCGCGACGCCCTGGGCCTCATGATGGCCGGCACCCCCGCCGAGCAGGCCCTCGACCCTCAGGAGCAGACACGATGAGCACCCCCACCACCGGCTCCAGCACCGAAGCGACCCCGACGCCCCCGCCCGAGGACCACCCCGAGGAGCAGACCAAGCACGGCCCGAGCGGCCAGGCCGCCCTGCTGCGGCAGGTCGCCTCCTCACCGGCCGTCGTCGGGCTGCTCGCGGTCCTGACCGCCCTGATCCTCAGCTCGATCCTCATCCTCGCGGCCGACTCCGAGGTGCGCTACACCGCCACCTACCTGCTCAACCGCCCCGGCGACTTCCTCCACGCCACCGCCTCCACCCTGAGCGAGGCCTACAGCTCCCTGCTGCGCGGCGCCGTCTTCGACTGGCGCGCCACGACGGGCGTGCGCATGATCCGCCCCATCACCGACACCCTGACCAACGCCACCCCGCTCATCATCGCCGGGCTCGGCATGGCGGTGGCCTTCCGTGCCGGCCTGTTCAACATCGGTGGCCAGGGGCAGATGATCCTCGGGGCGATCACCGCCTGCTACGTGGGCATCGCCTGGAACCTGCCCCCGGTGGCCCACCTGCTCGTCGCCGTCGTCGGGGCGGGTCTGGGAGGGACTGGTGTGGGGCGGCATCGCCGGCGTCCTCAAGGCCCGCACCGGTGCCAACGAGGTGATCGTGACGATCATGCTCAACTCCATCGCCGCCCACCTGCTGTCCCAGGTGCTCAGCCTCAAGGCCTTCAACGGTGAGGGGGAGACCGGCAACCGCAAGTCCCTGACCGTGGCGGATACCGCCCAGTACCCCTGGCTGGCCGGCGACTCCTTCCGCCTCCACGCCGGTTTCCTCCTGGCCCTGCTGGTCGCCGTGGCCGTGTGGTGGCTCATGGAGCGCTCCCGCCTCGGCTTCCAGCTGCGGGCCACCGGCCTCAACGCCGACGCCGCCCGCACCGCCGGCATGAGCGTTCCCTGGGTGACGAGCCTGGTCATGATGATCTCCGGCGCCCTGTGCGGGCTGGCCGCCACCGCGCCGGTCCTGGGCACCCAGAAGAGCATGGACGAGTCCGTCGTGGGCACTATCGGCTTCGACGCCATCACGGTGGCGCTCCTGGGACGCTCCCGCCCCGTGGGGACCGTGCTGGCCGGCCTGCTCTTCGGGGCGCTGCGCGCCGGTGGGACTGCCATGCAGGCCGCCCCGGGAACCCACATCAAGATCGTCCTGGTCCTGCAGTCCACGATCGTGCTGTTCATCGCCGCGCCGCCCCTGATCCGGGCCATCTTCCGGCTCCCGGAGCGCCGCGACACCCTCGGCGGCACCGATCCGTCCCCCGCCTCAGTGCCGGCCGCAGCCCCGGCCGCTCCCGCCGCGAAGGAGGCCTGAGCCATGAGCGCATCAACCGTTTCCGCCGACTCTCACGCCGCAACCGCATCGGATGCCTCCGCGCCCGCGACGGCGGCGCCCATGGATCTGAAGATCCCGATCACTGGCGTCGTCGTGCTCCTCCTGCAGGGGCTCATGGCTCTGGGGGCCCGCGGCTCGACAACCTTCGACCTGACCGCCTCCTCCGACCTCTTCCGGCTCGGGGCCCCCGAGCTCAACGCGCGCCTGATCATCCTCACCACCGCCGTGATCGTCGCGGCGGCCACCGCCGTCGCCTTCGTCCGCTCCCGGCGCCGCAGCAGGATCCCCACCTGGGCCGTCGTCCTCATCGGCGTCGGATTCGTCCTGGCCTTCCTGGCCTGGGCCGGGGCCGGAAGCCGCGGCGTCATCCCCCTGGTGACCATCCTGTCCTCCGCGCTGGGACTGAGCGTCCCCCTCGTCTACGGCTCACTGGCCGGGATCATCGGGGAGCGCTCGGGCACCATCAACATCGCCATCGAGGGCCAGCTCCTGGGCGGGGCCTTCCTGGGGGCCGTCGTCGCCTCGGCCTGCTCCAACCCCTGGGTGGGGATCCTGGCCGCCCCCGTGGCCGGAGTCCTCGTGGCCCTTCTGCTGGCCCTGTTCGGCCTGCGCTACCGGGTCAACCAGATCGTCGTCGGTGTCGTCCTCAACGTCCTGGTCTCCGGGCTCACCGGCTTCCTGTTCTCCACCTTCCTGTCCTCCAGCCCCAGCCTCAACCGGGCCCTGCGCCTGCCCACCCTGGCGGTGCCGCTGCTGTCCCGGATCCCGATCATCGGGCCGGTCCTCTTCCGCCAGACGATCCTCGTCTACCTCATGTACGCGGCCGTGGCGGTCCTGTCCGTCATGCTGTTCCGTTCCCGGTGGGGGCTGAGGCTGCGGGCCTGCGGTGAGCACCCCAAGGCCGCCGATACCGTCGGCATCAACGTCATGCGCACCCGCGTGGCCAACCTGGCCCTGGCCGGGGCGCTCGCGGGACTGGGCGGGGCCTTCTTCACCGTCGGCTCGGGCCTGTCCTTCGAGAACGACATGACCGCCGGCAACGGCTACATCGCCCTGGCCGCCATGATCCTGGGCGCCTGGCGGCCCCTGGGCTCCCTGGGGGCGGCCCTGCTCTTCGGCTTCGCCACCTCCGTGGCCCAGACCTGCCGGTCATCGGCAGCTCGGTCTCACCGGACATCATCTCCATGATCCCCTACATTGTCACGATCCTGGCGGTGGCCGGATTCGTGGGTAAGGTGCGTGCGCCGGCCGCCGAGGGGGTGCCCTACCCGTGAGCAGCATCGCGCCCACCGAACTGACCGACGCCCACTGGCAGGCCCTGCACGAGCTCGCCGTGGAGGCCATGACCCACGCCTACGCCCCCTACTCCCGCTTCAAGGTCGGGGCCGCCGCCCTGGTCGACGACGGCCGACTCGTCTCGGGATGCAACGTGGAGAACGCCGGCTACGGCGTCACCCTGTGCGCCGAGTGCGGCCTCGTCTCCGAGCTCACCCGCACCGGAGGAGGGCGCCTGGTCGCCTTCGCCTGCGTGGACGCCCACGGCCGGGCCCTGGCGCCGTGCGGGCGCTGCCGCCAGCTCCTGAGCGAGCACGCCGCCGACGGTATGGTGCTGGCCATGCCCTCAGGGAGGATGACTATTGACGAGGTCCTGCCCGACCGCTTCACCGCCGACGACGTCGAACGCGTCGTCGGCCAGCAGAGCTGAGGGCCGGCTGACCAGCAGCCACAGATGGAGGAGAACCCCGTGACCGTCCCCGCCACACCCCGCCGTCGAGCCCTTCGACGCCGTCGACGTCATCGCCGCCAAGCGCGACGGCGCCGCCCTGACCGACGCCCAGATCGACTGGGTCGTGGAGGCCTACACCCGCGGCGCCGTCGCCGAGGAGCAGATGAGTGCCCTGGCCATGGCCATCTACCTGCGCGGCATGAGCCGGGCCGAGATCGGGCGCTGGACCGAGGCCATGATCGCCTCCGGGGAGCGCATGGACTTCTCCGGCCTGACCCGCCCCACAGCGGACAAGCACTCCACTGGGGGAGTGGGGGACAAGATCACCCTGCCGCTGGCGCCGCTCGTGGCCGTCTTCGGCGTGAGCGTCCCCCAGCTGTCCGGACGCGGCCTCGGGCACACCGGCGGGACCCTGGACAAGCTGGAGTCCATCCCCGGCTGGCGGGCCGACCTCATGGGCGAGGAGATCCTGGCGATGCTCGGCGCCGACGGCCCCGGCGCCGTCATCTGCGCCGCCGGGGCGGGACTGGCCCCCGCCGACAAGCGCCTCTACGCCCTGCGCGACACCACCGCCACCGTCTCCTGCGTGCCGCTGATCGCCTCCTCGATCATGTCCAAGAAGATCGCCGAGGGGACCGGCGCCCTCGTCCTGGACGTCAAGGTCGGCTCGGGCGCCTTCATGAAAGAGATCGGCCAGGCCCGCGAGCTCGCCTCCACCATGGTGGCCCTGGGCGCCGACGCCGGAGTGACCACCAGCGCCCTGCTCACCGACATGTCCACCCCGCTCGGGCTCACCGCAGGCAACGCCCTCGAGGTCGCCGAGTCCCTCGAGGTGCTCGCCGGCGGGGGACCGGCCGACGTCGTCGACCTCACCGTGGCCCTGGCCCTGGAGATGTGCGCCGCCGCCGGCAGACCCGTCGAGGAGGACCAGGCCCGCGCCGCCCTGGCCGACGGGCGCGCCATGGACGTCTGGCGCGAGATGATCTCCCGCCAGGGAGGCGACCCGGACGCACCCCTGCCCCTCGCCCCGCAGACCGAGACCGTCACCGCCCCGGCCGATGGGGTCCTCACCACCTTGGACGCCCTCGCCGTCGGGGTGGCCGCCTGGCGCCTCGGGGCCGGGCGGGCCCGCAAGGAGGACCCGGTCCAGGCCGTCGCCGGCGTCACCATGCACGCCAAACCGGGCGACGAGGTGCGTGCCGGCCAACCGCTGCTCACCCTGCACACCGCCACCCCCGAGCGCTTCACCCGCGCCCGGGAGGCGCTCGCCGGTGGCATCGTCATCTCCGAGGCCGGATCGCCGGAGGCGGCCGACGCCGTGGCCCGCCGGGAGCGCGGCGTCATCCTGGAGCGCATCGGATGACCACGCCCCGGCAGATGGAGCCCGCCATCGTCGCCCGAGCCGTCAACTCCCGGCTGCGGGTGGGGCGCCTCACCCAGGCGGGCCAGGCCATCACCCTGACCCAGACCGACGCCACTACCTGCGGGCCCACCTGCCTCCTGGCCGCCCGCCTTCTCCTGGCGCCTGGCGAGCGCGCAGCTGTGACGGATGACCTCGCCCAGGAGGTGACGGCCTCGCCACCCGGCCGGGAGGGCAAGCAGCTGGTCTCCGTCCTGTCCCGCCAGCAGCTGCGTCTCCAACGAGCCATGAATGTCCGCGGCCTGGGGATCCTGCCCTGGCCGAAGGCGCTGGGCTCCACGCCCTGGTCCGTGGCCCGGCAGATGACCGACATCGCGAGCGCCTGCACCCCGGGCGGCGGGCGCCGTCGTTACACGGTGAGGTGGGTGAGCGACCACGGCCCCGCCTGGGGCGGTGAGGTCGCCTCGATCCGTGAGGTGCTGGCCGGCGGACTCCCGGTCATTCTGGTCACCGGTGGTCCACTCGTTCTCGATGACGACGTCGAGGGTGAGCCCACGGCGAGGGCGAGGCTGCGCGCGTCCCTGGCACGCACCCCGGCCGTGCCCCGCCACTACGTCCTGGCCCTGCCCTGGCGGACCATCGGGCAGGGTGACCCCGGTGAGGGGAGCGCACATGTCTACGAGCCCTCCAGCGGCGCCGTGCGCCCCCTCGACCTGACCGCCTCGCGCGATCCGCACCGCCCCGGCCCTCGCGAGCTCGGCAACTGGCCCCGCGTCCTCGCCGTCATCGCGCCCGAGAACTGACCATGGCGAGTATTCTTATGGTCCGAGAGGTTGGGAATCAGATACGCGAATCTACGTTCCGGTAAGGATGGTGCCTGATGTCGACTGTCAGCCATGATGAGAGTCTCCGGGATATTCAGCGAGCCCTGGCGATCATGATCTTCACCGTCGGAGTCCTCGGGGCGGTGGCGATCCTGTCGGTTCCCTTCGCCATCGGCCTGTACGGTCTACATGGATTATGGCTCCCGGTGGTTCTCCTCATTCCGCTCGTCCTGCAGGCGTGGGCGCTTCGCGTCCTGCGCCGGGCAGAGTCGACGTTGCCCGGATGAAACGGGTCGGGACATGATGTCGTGACTGCCCACCAGGAAGGACCCCCATGACCACGCGCGCCCGGATCGCCCGCCTCATCGACCACACTCTCCTCAAGCCCGAGGCCACCACCGCCCAGGTCAATGCGCTCATCGCCGAGGCCGCGGACCTGAACACCTACAGCGTGTGCGTCTCCCCGAGCCTCCTGCCGGTGGACGTACCCGACGACTGCACGTGGCCACCGTTTGCGGCTTCCCCTCTGGCGCCCACGCCACCGCCGTCAAAGCCGCCGAGGCCGCCGACGCCCTGGCCAAGGGCGCCGAGGAGATCGACATGGTCGTCAACCTCCGCCTCGTCAAGGAAGGCGACGCCGACGCCGTCGAGGCCGACATCCGCGGCGTGCGCGAGGCCTGCCGGGGCGCCGTCCTCAAGGTCATCATCGAGTCCGCCGCCCTCACCGATGAGGAGATTGTCTCTACCTGCCGCGCCGCCGAGGCCGCCGGGGCCGACTTCGTCAAGACCTCCACCGGCTTCCACCCCGCCGGCGGAGCCTCCACCCACGCCGTCGCCCTCATGCGCGCCACCGTGGGAGACCGCCTCGGCGTCAAGGCCTCCGGCGGCATCCGCACCGCCGCCGACGCCCTGGCCATGGTCGAGGCCGGAGCCAACCGCCTGGGCCTGTCCGCCAGCGCCGCCGTCCTGGAGGGGCTGGCGGACTGAAAGGAACCGTGCGTCGTCGCACGTCACCGCACCTCACGGACGGGCCCGGCATAGCAGCCGGGCCCGTCGTCGTCCCCTTCGGTAGGCAGCAGGAAGGATCGCCTCAACTTGCCAAGTTTCGGGTCTCCGAAACTATACTCGGCTCTATGAGAACCATCCCCAGTATGAGTCGCCGCAGCGCCGCGGCGCTTGCCTGCCTCGCCCTGTCCGCTCCCGCCCTGGCTGCCTGTGGTCACAGCTCGACCTCGGCCGACGCTGCGGGAACGGTCAAGGCGGTCGCCTCCACCACGCAGATCTGCGACTACATCACCCAGCTCGCCAGCGGCGACGCCTCCAGTGATCTCTCCTTCGACCGCACCGGCGCGGACGGCAAGACCCAGCACTTCGGAGCCGACGCAGCCAAGGCCAAGTCCCACCTCACGCTCACCTGCCTGCTGGCCCCCAACGCCTCAGCGCATGAGCACGACATGACCACGGCCCAGTCCAAGGCCTTGTCCGAGGCGGATCTCTTCTTCATCTCCGGCGTCGACCTCGAGCACTTCCTGGACTCCGCCGTCGACTCCTCCGGCTTCAAGGGCACCATGGTGGTGACCTCCGGGGTCGCTGGGGCCGCCGACGTCGATGACCTGGCCGCCCAGAAGAAGAAGGAGGAGGCCAAGCCCTACAAGGTCGACCGGGGCAGCGCCAAGGTCGAGGTCGCCAAGTGGCCCTTCCCGCCGGAGGAGGGGGAGAGCGAGCCCGAGTTCCGCTTCGACCCGCACGTGTGGACCTCACCGAAGAACGCGATCGTCCAGGTCACCAACATCGGTGCCGCCCTGGAGAAGGCCGCCCCCGACCAGGCCGGTGTCTTCCGCAGCCACGTGGACGCCTACGTCGCCAAGCTCAAGAAGCTCGACGAATGGGCCGCAGGCTCCCTCAACTCGGTACCCCAGGACAAGCGGGTCCTGTTCACCAGCCACGACGCCTTCGGCTACTTCAGCAAGGAGTTCGGCGTGAAGTTCGAGGGTGCCGCCCTGTCCGACTTCAACGCCCAGCAGGACGCCACCGCCGACAAGATCCAGCAGACCGCGGACAAGGTCAAGTCCTCCGGGGCCGTGGCCATCTTCGCTGAGAACTCCAACAACCCCAAGTCCATCCAGAAGGTCGCCGAGGTCGCCGGAGTCAAGGCGGTCATCGGTGACGAGGCCCTCTACGGCGACTCCCTGGGGACCCCCGGATCCGACGGCGAGACCTACATCGGCTCCATCCTCCACAACGTCTCCAACCTCACCAAGGCCTGGGGCGGCACGGTCACCGAGATCCCCGCCGACCTCGCCCAGTGGAGCCCCAAGGCCTCCGACGTCAAGTGAGGAACCGAATGACAGACCCCCGTGATCGCACTCCCGCGATGACCTCCCCGACCACCCTGACCGCTGCTGCCGAACCGGTCGTCACCCTGGAGGACGCCTCCTTCTCCTACGGCTCCTCCACCGTGCTCACCGGTGTTACCGGTCAGGTCCCGGCCGGGCAGGCCCTCGCCCTCGTGGGTCCCAACGGCTCGGGCAAGACGACACTCATGCGGGCACTGCTCGGCATGGTGACCGTCAGCAGGGGCCGGGTGCGTGTCAACGGGGCGGCACCGGGCAGAGCGCCACGGGGGTCCGTCGGATACGTTCCTCAGCTCAGCGACCTCGACCCCACCTTCCCCGTCACCGTGCGGGAGGTGGTCCAGATGGGCATGTACTCCCAGCTCGGCATCCTGCGGCGCCCCGGCGCCGAGGCCCGTCGTCGGGCGCTGGAGGCCCTCGAGAGCGTGGGTCTGGCCGACCGCGCCGACCGGCGCTTCGGCACCCTGTCCGGCGGCCAGCAGCAGCGCGTCCTCGTGGCGCGCTGCGTGGCCGCCCGGCCCCGCCTCATCCTCCTCGATGAGCCCTTCAACGGCCTGGACCAGCCCAACCGGGACGCCCTGCTATCCATCATCACTGACCTCAAGGACCAGGGCATCTCCCTGGTCATCTCCACCCACGACCTCGTTCTGGCCCAGGAGACCTGCGAGCAGGCGGCCCTCCTGGCCGGACGGCAGATCGCCTTCGGCCCGCGCGACGACGTGCTCGTGGCTCGCTACATCGACGAGGCCTACGGCGGCCACGGCACCACCCGGCTGCTGGGGCTCCGTTCCGGCGCGGGCACGCAGGAGCCGTCATGAGTGAGGCGATGACGCTCTTCACCCAGGCCCTCGAGCAGCTGCGCCTGGCGGCCCTCAACATCCCCGGGCTCACCGAGCTGGCGACGTATCCCTTCCTCTTCCGCCCCCTGGTGATGGTGGTGCTTCTGGGCGTCGTCGCCGGCGTCATCGGTGTCATCGTCAACCTGCGCAGCGCCGAGTTCAGCGCCGAGGCCATGGTCCACGCCGTCTTCCCCGGGATCGTCGCCGGCGCCGTCTACTGGGGGATCGACGCGATCATCCCGGCGGCCTCCGTCGTCGCCGTCGCCGCGGCCGTGGTGCTGACCATCGTCTCGCACCGCTCGCATCGGGGGGAGGCCTCCGAGGCCGGCACCGCCGTCGTCCTCACCAGCTTCTTCTCCGTCGGGCTCATCCTGTCCCTGGCCAAGGGCGACATGTCCGGCCAGCTCGAGGCCCTCATGTTCGGCCGCCTCCTGGAGGTCACTGATGCGCGCCTCGCCCAGGCGCTCATCGTGTGCGCCGTCGCACTGCTGCTCATTGCGGCGACCTGGAAGGAGCAGGTGGCCTACGCCTTCGACCGCACCGGCGCCCGCGCCTCTGGGCTGAGGCTGCTTGCACTCGACCTGGTCCTCAACACCGCCATCGCTGCCGCGGTCGTTTCCGCCTCGACGGCGGTGGGGATCCTCCTGGTCATCGGCTACCTCGTCATCCCCGGTGCGACGGCGCGCGTTCTTGCCTCCCGGGTACGCACCATGGTCCTGGTCGCCATCGCCGTGGGTGTGGGCGGGGGATACCTGGGCATGCTGCTCATGGCCCTGCCCGAGACCTCCGACCAGCCGATCTCACCGCAGGCCACCGTGGCCCTGGTGATGACCGGGATCCTCCTGATCGCCGTCGGCGTCTCAACCGCGCGCGAAAGGCTGCGCGGGCCGGCTCGGCGGGCCGGCTCGGTGCAGTCCGCGGCACCTGCGTCGACCTCGACGACGGTGGGCGCCGATGGCAGTGCTGATCGCATTGGGGGACCGGAGGGCTCGGAGAGTACCGTGACCCCGGCGACCGAGAGGAGCCGGGTATGAGGATCGGGTTCGACATCCTCCTGCTGCCCATCATCGAGGTCGTTCTCATGGGGCTATTGGCCGGGCTCGTAGGGGCGCTCGCGCTGGTCCATCGCCGGATCTTCTTCACCGAGTCACTCACCCACGCGACCTTCCCGGGCGCGATCGTCGGCGTGGTCACCGCCGCCTGGTTCTCGCGGGCGGTCCTCGGCCAGCGCGCCGACTTCACCCTCCTGTCCGCGCTGGTACTGGCGGGAGCCGCCGTCATGTGCCTGCCGATGATCTGGCTCATGCGGCGCTTGTCCCAGGTTCCCGGGATCTCCTCCCAGTCGGCCGCCGGCGTCGTCCTCACCTTCGGATTCGCCCTGGGCTACTTCCTCAACAAGTGGTTCGCCCCGCTGCCGATCAAGGTGGACTCCTTCCTGGCCGGTTCCGTGCTCAACGTCAACCGCGTCGACGTCATTGCCGTCGGCGCCGTCCTGGCGCTGACGGTCCTCGCCCTCGCGGTGGTCGGGCGGTTCCTCACCTTCTACAGCTTCGACCCGCTGGGATACCGCGCCAGCGGTCTGAAACCCGCCTGGGCCGAGGGGACCGTCATGGTCATCATCACTCTGACCATCGTGATGCTCGTTCCCGCCGTCGGCACGATTCTGCCCATCGCGCTCATCGCCGCGCCCGCGGCCGCGCTGGCGCCGTGGACGCGCACCATGAGCCGGCTGCTGATCGGCGCCCCGATTCTCGGTGCGGCTACGTCCCTGGCCGGGCTGTTGATCGCAGTGCAGCTGAGCCTGTCCGCAGGCGGAGTCATCGCCGTGACCTCTGGGGTGGTCTACCTGGTCTCGGCCCTGGTCCACGGGGCCGCGATGAGCGGAGCCCGGATGCTGCTGCTACGCAGGGGATGAGTCCCCAGCACCGTGCGTGGCGCTAACGGCGTCATCGCAGTGAGGACTGTGGGCGGGGCCAGGCCGGCTTCAGGCGGCGATCCCCAGGATGCCGCGCAGATCCTCCTTGATGGCCTCCAGGCGCTTGGCGGCCGCCTCCCGCACCTGGGCCACCGGAGTGTCATTCGTCGGCAGAATCACCTCGCAGTAGCACTTGAGCTTGGGCTCGGTTCCCGAGGGGCGCACGACCACTCGGTCATCCGAGGCCGTCACCCACACCAGGCCGTTCGTGGGGGGAAGGGTGCCGCCATTGCCGTCCGAGATGCCGTCGAGCAGATCCACCGTCTTGGTGATCGGGGAACCGGCGAGCTTGGCCGGTGCCCCGCCCGAACGCAGACGTTCCATGGTGCTGGTGATGATGTCAAGGTCCTCGACCCGCATGTTCAACGGGCTCGTGGCGTGCAGCCCGTGCTCCCGTGCGAGCCGGTCGAGCAGATCCTGCAAGGTCCGGCCCTGCTGCTTGAGCACGGAGGTCAGCACCGCCAACCGCACCGAGGCGGAGATGCCGTCCTTGTCCCGCACCGCGGCAGGATCGACGCAGTAGCCCAGGGCCTCCTCGTAGCCGAAGACCAGGCCCGGCTCACGGCTGATCCACTTGAAGCCCGTCAGAGTGCGGCGGAAGCCCAAGCCGTGGGACTGGGCGATCCGGCGCAGCAGGCGGGAGGAGACCACGGAGCAGGCCAGGACCCCGTTGCCGGCGAAAGCGGCCAGCTCGGCGGCCTGCTCACCCAGAAGCGCGCCGACCTCATCGCCCGTCAACTGACGCCAGCCGCCGGGAGCATCCTCGTCCGGGATCGCCGCCGAGCAACGATCCGCATCGGGATCGTTGGCGATCACCAGGTCCGCCTCGACCTGACGGGCCTTGTCCAGCGCCAGGTCGAGGGCCCCGGGCTCCTCCGGGTTGGGGAAGGCGACCGTCGGGAAGTCCGGATCCGGCTCGAACTGCTCGGCCACCTCGACGACGTCGGTGAACCCGGCTCGCGCGAGCACCTCACGGCAGGTGGCCCCACCCACGCCGTGCATCGCCGTCAACACGATCTTCACCGGGGCGGGGGCCGTCATCCGAGCCGCCTGAGCGGCCCGCTCGATGTACTCCTCCCGGATCTGCGGGTCGACCGTCTCCCAGCCCGACTGCGGGCGGGGTACGGAGCTGACCGGGCCGACGGCGTCGATCGCCGCAGCGATCTGGCTGTCATAGGGGGGAACGATCTGGGCCCCCTGACCTGAGTCGGTCACGGCCCGCCCGCCCAGGTAGACCTTGCAGCCGTTGTCCTGCGGAGGGTTGTGCGAGGCCGTCACCATGACGCCGGCATCGGCCTCCAGGCGCCGCAGCGCGAAGGCGAGCACGGGGGTCGGGCAGTGCGACTCGAAGAGAATGGCCCGCCCGCCCGCACCGGTGACGACCGCGGCCGTATCGAGGGCGAACTGCTCGGAGTTGTGGCGGGCGTCGTAACCGATGACGACGCTGAAGCCCTCACCGAGACGGTCCTTGAGGTAAGCGGACAACCCCGCCGCGGCGCGGATGACGACGACCCGGTTCATCCGGTTGGGGCCCCCGCCCAGACGACCTCGCAGGCCGGCCGTGCCGAAGGCGAGGATGCCGCTGAAGGCGTCGCTGAGTGCCCTGCGAGCCGCCTGGGCCTGCTCGCCATGAGAACGGGCGGCGCTCAGCAGCTCAGTGAGCTCGGCGCGGGTGACGGGGTCCGGATCGTCCTGGATCCACGCGTCCACGGCAACGTCGTCGTACACATCTTCAGGGCCTCGGGTCATATCTGTGACGGTACCTCGCGATAACTTCTGGAAACGCTCACAATGACGCTCCTCACTGGTGTTTCCAAACACAAGGAGAATTCAGTCACCAGGGCGACGGAGAGCCCCTGAAGATAAGATGTCTTGAATTAAATTGGCGGTATAATTCGGGTTTGTTTTGAGAATTCTGAGAGATGAGATGCTGGTGAGAAAGGTGTGGGTGCGGCGGGGATGAATTTCTGGGACGTTTGTCCTTCGCGTGTCCTCTGCTCCTGCCCTCCGAACACATCGCCGCCTCGACAGGAATAGGGGATCATGGCCGCATGAGTACACGCGAGTCCCTACCGCAAGGGGCCAGTGGTGCTGCGCGGCACCCAGATCCCCACCCAGACTACCGACGCGCGACTGCTGAGCAGTGACGCCGATGCCGACTGGCTCCACGCCGACCCGTGGCGGGTCATGCGCATCCAGGCGGAGTTCGTCGAGGGCTTCGGAGCCTTGGCGGAGCTGGGGCCGGCCATCAGCGTCTTCGGCTCGGCACGCACCAAGCCCGAGGACCCTACCTATCGCATAGCCATGGAGGTCGGCGCCGGGCTGGCGCGCGCCGGCTACGCCGTCATCACCGGAGGCGGCCCGGGCATGATGGAGGCCGCCAACCGTGGGTGCCATGAGGCCGGCGGCACCTCAGTGGGCCTGGGTATCGAGCTGCCCCACGAGCAGGGCATGAACGAGTACGTCGATCTCGGGGTCAACTTCCGCTACTTCTTCGCCCGCAAGACCATGTTCGTCAAGTACTCCGACGGATTCGTCGTCATGCCCGGCGGGATGGGGACCCTCGATGAGCTCTTCGAGGCCCTCACTCTGGTTCAGACTCAGAAGATCTCCTCCTTCCCCATCGTCCTGGTGGACAGCGGCTACTGGGGTGGGCTGCTGGAGTGGCTGCGCACCACGATGATCGAGCGCGGCATGATCTCTACGAGCGACCCCGACCTGCTGCACGTCGTCGACGATGCCGAGGAGGCTGTGGACTACGTGGTCAGCGCGGCCCGTCGGCTGCGCGACGGCCGGGCGGGGGCGTGAGTCGCGTCATGGCGGGCCCATCCTCGAACGTTGCACCTTGAATGTCGTAGAATATGACAGGTCGCGCGGCGATGTGCCCGCGCAGCACTGACGAAAGGTGAGCACATGGCTGCCATGAAGCCCCGGACCGGAGACGGCCCTCTCGAAGTCGTCAAGGAAGGTCGCGCCATCATCATGCGGGTTCCGCTTGAGGGTGGTGGTCGACTCGTCCTCGAGATCACGGCCGATGAGGTCAAGGCGCTCGGAGAGGCCCTGGCCAACGCCAAGATCTGACCGATCCTGGCGCCCGGGGGCAGCCGGTACCACGGGGGCCTCGGCGTCGAGGAACCGGTGGCCGAGTCATCCAGCTTCGCGAAAGAGGGCCGGACCCCATGCGGGTCCGGCCCTCTTCCTCGTGCCGCCCTGCAGGGCGGTGAGCGATCAGGTCTGGCGCACGGAGACGAGCAGGCCGTCTCCGACGGGCAGCAGCGTGGTCAGTAGCGCCCGGGAGGCGCGCAGCGCCTTGCCGAGCTCGCGGGCTGCCACGGTGGTGACGTCGCGGCGGGCCGGGTCGGCCACGTGGTCGTTCCACAGGGCCCGGGTGACGGCCAGGACCCCACCGGGGCGCAGCATCCGCAGGGCATTGGAGGCAAGGAGGATCGCCTCCTCCGGGGCGACGTCGAGCACCACCATGTCGTAGGAGCGGGCCGCCATCCGGGGCATGACGTCCGAGGCCCGACCCTGGATGATGCGGGTGCGCGAGGAGGGGTAGCCGGCCCCGTCGAAGGCACGGCGGGCCTCGCGCTGGAGCTCGGGCTCGACATCGATCGTGGTGAGGACCCCGTCAGTGCCCATGCCGCCCAGCAGCCACAGGCCCGAGACACCGGTGCCGGTGCCGACTTCGGCCACGGACTTGGCTCCCACTGAGGCGGCCAGCATCCGCAGCGCCGCTCCGGTCCCCGAGGACACCGGGGTGATGCCGAGCTCGAGCCCGCGTATGCGGGCCTGGGCGGTGGCCTCGTCCTCCGCGGTGAAGTCCTCCGTGTAGACCAGCTCAGCGTCTTGTCCGCACTCACTGTGAGCCTTTCTTCTGCTGCGGGGCGCCAGGCGCACCCCTCGAGCCACATTGTTCCAGGTGTTCGGCCCGATAGGCGGAAGGCCGCTCGGCCGGGTGAGTCCGCCGGTAGGCGAACCGAGGCGGATTCGGACCGGTGGGACTCCCTATACTGAGCGGCGTGTTCGGCATCAACGGAAATGAGTTCCTCGTCATCATCCTGGTGGCGGTGATCGTGGTGGGGCCGCAGCGCTTGCCCGAGTACACCCGCAAGCTCACGCAGATGGTGCGCCAGCTCAGGGTGTTCCTGGACAACGCGCGCAGCCAGATCGCCGAGGAAGTCGGCCCCGAGATGGCCGACCTGGACCTGTCCAGCCTCGATCCGCGCCAGTACGACCCGCGCAAGATCGTGCGCGATGCCCTGGGGGAGGACATCGACGCCATCCGCGAGGACCTCGCCCACCCCTTCCGCTCCGTCGGCTCAGCCGCCAAGGAGATGTCCGACGACGCCGCACAGGCTGTCAACGACGTGGTCAAGAAGGATCGGGCCTCGTCGCTGAGCAAGCAGATCGAGGCCAAGCGCGACGAGCGGCTGGCCGAGAAGGACACCGAGAAGGCTGAGAACACCGAGAGCACTGAGGGCGCCGAGAACGCTGAGGGCCTGCAGAGTGCTGAGCAGCCCCCCCGCCACTGCGCCGCGGGGAGTGCTCCAGCAGGCCGACGACGTCGAGGATGACGCCGAGACTGAGCCTGGGTCGGTCGAGTCGACTGACGGGGCTGACGAGACTGAGCCGGAGAAGACAGAGCCCGAGCAGTCCGGGGAGGCCGAGGTCGCCGAGGACGCGGAGGGCACTGAGCAGCCGGAGCAGTCCGACCGTCCGGCCGAGCCGGTGGAGGTCCCGACAAGCCTGGTCGAGCCGCAGGCCGCTGCCGCCGGTGAGGATGCAGGGGACGCCACCGCGGCGGGTGATGACTCCCGTAATCGCGTGCGCCCTCTATCGCCGCGTGACATCGTGCGAGCCGCCAACGCCGCCGCCCGCACCCGCGCCGAGGCCGCGCGTATCGCCGTCGACTTCTGATCCGTCGAGAGCCGGCGGGGCCGGCTCAGGCCGGGGTGACCCCCAGGCTCTTGCCGGCCAGGCCGCGGGAGCGGTGAGTCAGGCGCTGGGCCACAGCGGACAGCTCCAGGGCCGCGGGGGCGTCGGCGGCCGGCTTGCCTTCCTCGGCCACGGTGGCCGGCAGGCCGGTGTCGGAGCCCTCGCGCAGGCGGATGTCCAGCGGCAGCTGGGCCAGCAGCGGCACCTCGTAGCCGAGGGTCTCGCTCAGGGAGGCGCTGACGGTCTCGCCCCGCCGGAGCCGAAGATCTCCAGGCGTGAGCCGTCGGGCTGGGGCATGTAGGACATGTTCTCGATGACGCCCACCACCTTCTGGTGCGTCTGGGTGGCGATGAGGCCGGTGCGCTCGGCGACCTCGGCGGCGGCCGTCTGCGGGGTGGTGACCACGAGGATCTCTGCGTTCGGGAGCAACTGGGCCACGGAGATCGTCACGTCGCCGGTGCCGGGCGGCAGGTCCAGCAGCAGGACGTCCAGGTCGCCCCAGAACACGTCGGACAGGAACTGCTGGACGGCGCGGTGCAGCATGGGGCCGCGCCAGACGACCGGCTGCTTGTCCTCCACGAACATGCCGATGGAGATGACCTTCACCCCGTGGGCCACCGGCGGCACGATCATGCCGTCGAGCTGGGTGGGCACCCGGTCCACCCCCAGCATGCGGGGGGATGGAGAAGCCGTAGATGTCGGCATCCACCACGCCCACGCTCAGGCCCTGGGCGGCCATGGCGGCGGCCAGGTTCGCAGTCACCGAGGACTTGCCGACCCCTCCCTTGCCGGAGGTGACGGCGTAGACCCGGGTGAGGTTGCCCGGCTGAGTGAAGGGAACCACCGGTTCGGCGGCCCCACCGCGCAGGCGGCGCCGCAGCTCGGCCTTCTGCTCATCGTTCATGACGCCCAGGCTCACCTGCACCTCGGTGACACCCTCGACGGTGCTGACCTCGCGCCGGGTGTCGGCGGTGATCGTGTCCTTCAAGGGGCACCCGGCCACGGTCAGGAGCACCTCGACACTGACCACGCCGTCCTCGGCGATGTCAACGGTGGAGACCATTCCCAGGTCGGTGATGGGGCGATGCAGCTCGGGGTCGATGACCCTGGCCAGCGCCTCCATGACGGCGTCATGAGTCGGTTGCGTCATAGGCCCATCCTAGGGGTGCCGTCGAACGCCACGACAGGTGGCGAGTCCCACGTGAGGGCCGGGTGCTCCCTCACTGGGCGGTGCGCTGTCCAGGAGTGGTGCTGGGCTCGTCGTCGCCGCTGTCTTGGAACTCGGCGATCTCTTCACGGGTGAGGCGCTCCTCGGCGAGGATCTCGCTGAGCATGTCGCGAAGTTCGCTGCGCACGAAGTCGCGGGTGGCGACGTCGTTCATGGCCAGGCGCAGGGCGGCGATCTCCCGGGTGAGGAACTCGGTGTCCTCCAGGTTGCGCTGGGCGCGCTGGCGGTCCTGCTCGGCGGTGACGCGGTCGCGGTCGTCCTGCCGGTTCTGGGCCAGCATGATGAGGGGGGCCGAGTAGGAGGCCTGGGTGGAGAAGGCCAGGTTGAGCAGGATGAAGGGGGTAGGGATCCCAGGCCTGCTGCATCTTGGCCAGGATGAGGTTCGCCACGATCCACACAGCGACGAAGATCGACATGTAGAGCACGAACTTGGGCGAGCCCATGAAGCGGGCGGTGGCCTCGGCGAAGCGGCCGAAGCCATCCGAGCGTGAGGCGTAGGCCGGATGCGTCCTGCGCAGCCACCGCAGGCGACTGTCGGGCAAGGGCTGGTCGAGCTGGTCAGGCATTGGCGCCCCTCTCGATCGTCTCGTCGGTGACGGCCTCGTCGGCCACGCGCCAGTCGTCGGGCATGAGGTGGTCCAGGACGTCGTCGACACTGACAGCGCCCAGTAGGCGTCCGGCGTCGTCGAGGACCGGCAGGGCCGTCAGGTTGTAGGTGGCCAGCAGGCGGGTGACGGTACCGATGGAGTCCTCGGGGCGCACGGAGTCGACGTCGGTGTCCATGATGGAGCCGACCAAGCGCTGAGGGCGCTCGCGCAGGGCCCGCTGGAAGTGGATCATGCCCACGAACTTGCCGGTGGGGGACTCCAGGGGAGGGCGGCACACGAAGCCGACGGCGGCCAGGGCGGGAGGGACCTCGGCCTTGCGGGACTGAGCCAGGAAGGTCGCCACCGTCGACTCGGGGGCAGGTGATGATCGGCTCGGTGGTCATCAGGCCGCCGGCGGTGTAGTCGTCGTAGGCCATGAGGCGGCGCACGTCCTCGGCCTCCTCGGGCTCCATGAGGCCCAGCAGCTCGGCGGCCTTGAGCTGGGGGAGGTCGGCGACCAGGTCGGCGGCGTCGTCGGGCTGCATGGCGTCCAGGACGTGGGCGGCGCGTCCGGCCTCCAGGCGGGACAGGAGGGCGACGGCGTCCTCGTTGCCGAGCTCCTCCAGGACGTCGGCCAGGCGCTCATCGGTCAGCTCGGCGGCCACGCGCATCTGGCTGTCCTGGGGCAGGTCGCGCATGACGTCGGCCAGGTCGGCGGGCTTGAGGTCCTCCAGAGTGGCCAGTAGTGCGGTGGCGCCCTGCTGGTCGGCGCTGGCGGCCAGGCCGCTGACCTCGTCGGGGCGCACCGTGAAGGTCTCCCCGCGGCGCAGGCCCAGAGGCCTGAGGAGGCGCGCTGGACGAACAGGCGGGTCACCTTCCAGTCCATGCCGCGGTCGCGCTCGATGGCCACGTCGCGCACCGTGACGTTGCCCGAGCCGTCGCGCATGGTGACCACCCGGTCCAGCAGTTCGCCGACGACCAGGGTCTCCACGTGGCGCTGGGTGAAGCGGCGGATGTTCATCAGGCCCGTGGTGATGACGGCTCCGGGCTCGATGGCGGTGATCCTCGACAGGGGCAGGAAGACGCGGCGCCGGCTGGAGACCTCGATGACGAAGCCGACGGCTCTGGGTTCTCCGCGCATCTGCAGCAGGACGACGACGTCATGGACCTTGCCCACCTCATCGCCCAAGGGATCGAAGACGGAGGTGCCGATGAGGCGGGCCACAAAAACCCTGCTGGTCGTGCGCGTCCTGGTGTTCTCCACAAGCCAAGCCTATGCGCCTGAGGCGTGATTGCCTCCCGATGGGTCCGTACCGCGTGCCCGCGCGTGCGACGATAGCCCCCATGAACGCCAATCCGAGCTCGTTGTCCTCCCTGACCTCGTCCAGTGGTGGTGTCATGCCCCAGGGGGAGGAGGTGGCCTCCTTCGCGACCTACCCCGAGGCGCAGGGAGCAGTGGACGCCCTGTCGGATCAGGGCTTCCCGGTGCAGCACCTGGCGATTATCGGCACCGACCTGCGTCAGGTCGAGCGCATCACTGGACGCATGAGCTGGGGACGTGCAGCGATGTCGGGGGGCCATGAACGGCCTGTGGATCGGGGTGTTCTTCGGCATCATCATGTCGGTGGCCGGTAGCAGCGGCCCCAGGCTCAACTTCTGGGCCTGCGTCCTGCTGGGGGTGCTGTGGGGCATCGTCTTCCAGCTCTTCAGCTACGCACTGACCCGGGGGCGGCGTGACTTCACCTCCATCAGCCAGGTTGTGGCCTCGCGCTACTCCATCATCGCCGCCCGGGAGATTCGCGAGGCCAGCCAGGCTCTGGCCGATGTCCCGGGCAACCTTGCGCGCGGGGGAAGGGCGCTGCAGCGCTCCCAGGAGCGGCGTCGGGCGAGGGAGGAGGCCCCTGGGCCCACAGCCTTCGGATCGCGCCCCGATGAGCAGCCCCGCTTCGGGGTGCGTCTGCCGCAGCCCGGCAGCGACGCTTCTGAGCGGACCTCCACCGCAGCGGCCGGCCCTGCCTCCGGCGCCCCGGCCGCTGCCGAGGACTACGACCCTTTCCTGCGTCCCTCGCGATCAGAGGATCACAAGGAGTCGGGGGCCTCGGCGTCGTCGCAGGAGCCCGGCGATGAGACTGGCTCCGGTAGCCGGGGTTGACCGGTGCTGAGGGACGAAGGGGCGCGACAATGAGCATTCCGGTGGGGCTGTCGACAGCCTGCGTGGTTCCCGGCAGTGTTCCAGAGACCTTCGCCATCGCCCAGGAGCTGGGCTACGACGGCGTCGAGATCATGGTCTGGAGTGAGAAGGCATCCCAGGATGCCATCCGGCTGGCGGCTCTGGTGGAGAAGCATGATCAGCCGGTACTGGCGGTCCACGCTCCCACGCTGCTGGTGACCCGCGGGGTTTTCGGTGCCGATCCATGGGACAAGGTGGATCGCTCCATCGAGCTGGCCCACTACCTCGAGGCGCCCACGGTGGTGCTGCACCCGCCCTTCTTCTGGCAGACCCGTTACGCGCGCTCCTTCATCGCCGGGGTCGCGCAGCGCGAGGCGACCACGGGTATCCACCTGGCGGTGGAGAACATGTTCACCTGGCGACCCCGCCACGCCCACTCCACGCGAGACTTCCAGGCATACTCGCCCACCTGGGACCCGGTGGGGCAGGGCTACAAGTCGGTGACGCTGGACATCTCCCACGCCGCCACCTCCGGCTCCGACGCCCTGGCCATGGCCCGTGCGCTGGGGCCCACGCTGCGCCACCTGCACCTGACTGACGGTGTGCCCGGGCCCCTGGACGACCACCTGCTGCCCGGGCAGGGCAACCAGGACTGCGCAGGGGTTCTCAAGCACCTGGTGGCCACCGGTTTCGAGGCCGGTGGGGGACAGGTCGTCGTCGAGGTGAGCACCCGGTCCATGACGGCCGCCCAGCGTGTCGAGGGTCTCGCCAGCGCGCTGGCCTTCGCCCGTGAGCACCTGGAGGGTGGGGAGCCGGCTCACATTCCCGAGCCGACCCGGAAGCGCTACCGCCGTTCCTGACCCGGTCTAGCAGTAGGCGGCCTCGTGCTCGAGGTGCGAGAGGGGCTCGAGCTGGAGGGTCGCGTGCTGGATCCTGACCGGGAAGTGCTCGGCCACGCAGCTCTGGAGCCGGTCGAGGATCTCCTCGGTGTGACCGTCGCGCAGGCACTCGTCGCGCACAACGACGTGCGCGGTCAGCACCGGCATGCCCGAGGCGACGGTCCAGGCATGCAGGTCGTGGACCTCCTCGACGTGGTCGATGCCAAGCATGTGCGAGCGCACCTGCGCCAGGTCCAGCTCCCGGGGAGTGAAGTCCATGAGCACCGCCAGGGCCGAGCGCAGCAGCGTCACCGCCCGGGGCAGGATGAGGACGGCGATGAGCAGGGAGGCCACGGCGTCGGCCCGGGTCCAGCCGGTGTATGCCACGATGACTGCGGCGATGATGACGCCGACAGATCCCAGGGCGTCGTTGAGAACCTCCAGGAAGGCTGCGCGCATGTTGAGGTTGTCGCCGTGCCCGCCGGCCAGTACCAGTAGCGCGATGATGTTGGCGACCAGCCCGATGACACCCATGACGAGCATGCCGGAGGCCTCGACCTGCGGGGGCTCTACGAGATTGTGGACCGCCTTGAAGGCCACGAGGACGCCGACGACGGCGAGCATGCCCGCCTGGAGCGCGGCCCCGATGACCTCGGCCCGGCGCATGCCCCAGGTGGAGCGGTCCGTGGCCGGCCGCGTGGACAGGTGCGCGGCCGTCAGCGCCATGACCAGGCCGGCGACGTCGGTGAGCATGTGCCCGGCGTCGGCCAGCAGTGCCAGTGAACCCGTCAGCAGCGCCGTGACGATCTCGGCCACCAGGACGGTGGCCGACAGGCACAGGCGACCAGGAGCCGACCGCGTGAGGCCCCGGCGCCGTGGTTGTGCGAGTGACCGTGGGAGTGGTGGTGGGAATGGGTGTCGGGCTCGTGGCCGGCTGGGGTGCTCACTGCGGCTCCTTGCTCCGGCTCGCTCCGTCCGCGGAGATGACGGCGGCCAGGGACTCGGCAGCGGCCAGGACCTGCTCGATGGCCTCGGGATTCTCGATCCGGCTGACGTTGGCCCGTCCGTGGGAGTGGCTGGAGATGAGACCGGCGCTGCGCAGGATCGCCAGGTGCTGGGAGACGGTCGACTGGGCCAGGCCCAGGTGCTCGGTCAACTCCACCACCCGGTGCTCGCCGCCGTGGAGGTGGCGCAGAATCGCCAGGCGGGTGGCGTCCCCCCAGGACATCGAGCAGGGAGGCCACGGTGGAGGCCTCGCGCACGGCGCCGTGGTCCTGGGGGCGGTCCTCGGGCAGCAGTCCATGTTTCATCGTCATGCGGCGATGCTATTCGCGGATAACGATGGGTGGCAAGGGAGGTGACCGAGCAGTCAGTCAGGCGGCAGTCAGTCGGCGACGAGTCCGCTCACCCAGGCCTCGACCTCCTCCACAGTGCGGGGCACGTCCTGAGTGAGGCGCTCCACGCTGCCGTCCTCGCGCACCACGACGTCGTCCTCGATGCGCACGCCCGTGCCACGCATCTCGGCGGGCACCAGCAGGTCGTCCTCGCGGAAGTACAGTCCCGGTTCGATGGTGAAGCACATGCCCGGCTTGAGCTCGGCCTCCATGTACATCTCGCGGCGCGCCTGGGCGCAGTCGTGGACATCCAGGCCCAGATGGTGGCTGGTGCCGTGCACCATCCAGCGCCGGTGGTACTGGCCTTCGGGGGCCAGGGAGTCGGCGGCGCTGACGCCCTCGGGCAGCATCCCCCACTCCTCGAGGCGGGCGGCGATCACCTCCATGGCGGCGGCGTGGACGTCCTTGAAGCGGCAGCCCGGGGTGCCCGCACGGGCGAAGGCGGCGTCGGCGGCGTCGAGAACCGCCTGATAGATCCGGCGCTGAGCCTCGGTGAAGCGACCATCGACCGGGATCGTGCGAGTGACGTCAGCGGTGTAGAGGGAGTCGACCTCGACGCCGGCGTCCACCAGGACCAGCTGGCCGGGCTCGACGGCGCCGTCGTTGTTGATCCAGTGCAGGGTGTTGGCGTGGTTGCCGGCCGCGGCGATCGTGTCATAGCCCAGGCCGTTGCCCTCCTCACGGGCCTTGGCCCCGAAGGCCCCCTCCAGGACCCGCTCACCGCGCCAGTGGCCGCGGGCCCGGGGGATGGAGCGGATGAGGTCGTCGAAGCCAGCCTTGGTGGCGGCGACGGCGGCACGCAGCTGGTCGATCTCCCAGGGGTCCTTGACCAGGCGCAGCTCGCTGGCGGCCTCGGCCAGACCCGCGTCCACCTCCGCGGCGCCCTGGCCGGTCTGCAGCCCGACCTTCTCCCGCGTGGTGGTCACCAGAGCGGTGACGGACTCATCGGCCTCGGCGACGACGCGCAGCTGCACCGCGTCGGGACCGGCATCCTTTGGCCAGCGCGTCGGGCAGGGAGTCGATGTGGGCGCAGCGCATGCCGGTGGAGGCCTCGACCTCCTCCAGGGAGGGCCGCACCCCCACCCACAGCTCGCCGTAGCGGGGGTCGCCGTAGAACTCCTGGCTGGATCGCGAGGCCCGGGGCCGGAAGTAGAGGACTGCCTCATGCGTCGGGGCGACGTCGTCGGTGTCATCGGAGCCGTCCGGGGAACCGGCGTCCTGACTCGGCTCGGTGAGGGGGTCCAGGACGAGCACGGCATCCGGCTCGAAGTCCGTGCCGGTTCCGGCCAGGTGGGCGAAGGCGCTGTGGGGCCTGAACCGGTAGTCGCAGTCGTTGTTGCGCACCTTGAGCGCGCCGGCGGGGAGCACCAGACGCTCGCCGGGGAAGAGCCTGCCGAGGGCCTCACGGCGAGCGGCCGCCCAAGGAGCCGCCTCGCTGCGGGTGGGCAGGCCTTCGGGACGCGGCCCCCACCCCGAGCCGATGAAGTCACGGAAGGCCTGGTTCTCGGGCTGGCGGGACCGGTTGGAGCCTCGCGCCGCCAAGGACTGGGGAGCTTCCTGCGAGGAGTCGGGGGTCTCGTCGGACGGACGGTTGTCTGCGGGAGAAGTCGATGCCATAGGGGCATCATTCCACTGTTGGGCCCCAACCGGCGCTCGGTGGGGGACTAGGAACGCCGGGGGCGGCTCAGCCCTGCTCATCGGCCGGGAATCGCACCCCCACCTGGCGGCGTGCCTCCTGCAGAACCCCGACCGCCGCCACGGAGCGGCTCAGCGGGTGCAGATCGGACTGGCGCGCGCCGGCACGCACCAGGCGGCACACCTCGGCCAGCTCGTAGGCGAGCTGGTGACCGGGCGCCTCAGCGCCGCGCTCGACCGACAGGTCCTCGTGGGCCTGCGCCCCCTGAGCTGTGTCATTGTTCGCCGCCGGACCGTGCAGTTCGATGCGCCGAGGCCACTGGCAGTCGTCAATGCTCAGCACGTCATGGTCCCCGGCGAAGCTCGACTCCATTCCCGGGGAGGTCTTTGAGTGCAGGCAGACGACCTCCAGCCCGGCGTGCTCACCGCAGTCGTAGGACAGGACCACCGTGCCCCGTGCGTCCACACCATGCTCCAGCAACGTTCCCGTGGCCGTCACCCGGTCCGGCTCGCCGAAGAGGTGAATGGCCAGGCTGACCGGGTAGACGCCCAGATCCATGAGGGAGCCGCCGCCCAGTGCCGGGTCGAAGGCCGGCGGCAGACCGCCGGAGCGGTAGACCTCCATCCGCGAGGAGAACTGCTCCTTGGACAGCACCACCCGGTGCAGCCGCCCCAGCCGTGGCAGATGCTCACGCAGCCGAGCCACCCCGGGCTCGAAGGCGGACAGCCACCCCTCCATGAGAAAGCGGTCGGCCGCCTGCGCCGCCTCCACCATCGCCTCGGCCTGCGAGCGCGTCAGGGCGAAGGGCTTCTCCACCACCACGTGAAAACCGGCCTCCAGGGCCGCGATCGCGTGCTGCGCGTGCAGGGAGTTGGGGGAGCCCACATGGATGACATCGATCGGGGCCTGCGAGCCCGGGCCGTGGGCGGTGAGCATCTCCTTAAGCGAGGCATGGGCGTACGCAATCCCGTGCTCGGTGGCGAAGGCTTCGGCGCGCTCGCGGTGGGCGGAGGTGACGGCCACGATCTGGGCACCCGGCTCGCGGGCGACTGCCTGGGCGAACCAGCGGGCGATGAAACCGGCGCCGATCACCCCGAAGCTAATTGGGGTGTCGGCGGCGCGCCGCGTGGTGGACACAATATTGCTCATACGGCTCGGCTCGCTCATGTCATCCAGTCTTCCACGCCTCCCCTACGCGCTACCTGCACTTACCTACACTGTCCCAGTGCGTATCGACCCCCACACCCACTCGGCCTGCTCCGACGGCACCGACTCGCCCGCCGGGCTCATGGCTCAGGCGGCCGCGGCCGGCCTCGACGTCGTCGGCCTGACCGATCACGACACGATGGCTGGTTGGCACGAGGCGGCCCGGGCCGTCCCGGATACCGGCGTCGCCCTGCTGCGCGGCACCGAGATCTCCTGCGCCGCTGACGGGGTCACCCTCCATCTGCTGTCTTACCTGCACCGGGCCGATGATGCCGGGCTGGAGGCCGCCTTCGCCCGCGCCCGCCGCTCGCGCGACAGCCGGGCGCAGCAGATGGTCGAGCGCCTCAGCGAGGACTACCCGCTCACCTGGGAGGACGTTCTGACCCAGTCGACCGACTCCCACACGATCGGCCGGCCCCATATCGCCGACGCCCTCGTAGCGGCCGGCTCCTTCCCCGATCGCAACGCCGCCTTCGCCGGGCCGCTGGCCACCTCCTCGCCCTACTATGTCCACCACTGGGCGCTGGACCCGGTGGAGGCCTGCCGCCTGGTGCGCGCAGCCGGTGGGGTCCCGGTGGCGGCCCACCCGCGCGCCGCCTCCCGCCAACGCCGCCTCGTGCCCGATGAGACCTTTGCCCAGATGGCCGAGGCCGGCCTGGCGGCCCTGGAGATGAACCACCGCGACCAGGACCCCGAGCAACGCGAGCAGGTTCGCCTCCTGGCCCAGCGCCTGGGCCTGGGGCTGTCGGGGGCCTCGGACTACCACGGCACCGGCAAGCCCAACCGCCTGGGGGAGAACCTCATGCCGCCCGAGCTGCTGGAACAGATCCTCGACGAGGGCACCCTCGACCTCGTCCGCCCCTGAGGGCCGACCGGCCACGGCACCCGACTCCCGCCGAGCGGCGGTGATAGAAACGCCCCATGCTGCAGTCTGTCTTCGACACCACGGTCTTCGCCACGACCTTCACCACGCTCTTGGTCATCCAGGACCCGTTGGGCGCCATCCCGATCTTCCTGTCCCTGACCTCGCGGCAGACACCCCCTGAGCGCGCCGCCTCTGCACGCCAGGCCACGGTCGTCTCCTTCGCCGTCATCGTGCTCTTCGCAGTCTTCGGACGCTACATCCTGAAGTTCCTGGGGATCTCCGTGCCCTCCCTCCAGGTGGCCGGCGGACTGCTGCTGCTCCTGGTGGCCCTGGAGCTGCTGACCGACAAGGTCGATGAGAGTCCCGATCCTGACGCCGTCACCGCCAACGCCGCCCTCGTGCCCCTGGGCACGCCCCTGCTGGCCGGGCCCGGCGCCATCGTCGCGGCGATGGTCGCCGTGGACACCACCGGAGGCGGGGTGGCCGGGTGGGTCTCCGTGACGGCCGCGATCATCGGCACGCACATCGCCATCTGGGCCTCGCTGCGCTTCTCCCTGGGGCTCAACCGGGTGCTGGGCACCTCCGGCATCCGGATCCTCACCCGGGTCATGGGACTGCTCCTGGCGGCCATCGCCGTCCAGATCATGGCCGACGGCGTCTTCGCCTTCCTGGCGACCCGCCTCTGACCCGGGTCGCCCGGAGAGCGGAGTCGGTTGGAGGCTGAGGGCAGGCATGCCTGAGCCTTTCAATCCATAGTCCATCCATAGGCTGCACAGTGGGTTCCTTGAGGGTGCCGCGGTTGATTGTGCCTATGAACTCCTCCGCAGCGGGCCTTTCGGCCGCATCCGCCTTCCCGACCGCCTCCGCGACTGCCTCGGTCCGGGTGCATCGCCCTCCGGCGCGGGTTCGCGAGGACCGTGCCACGGCGCTTGTCGCCTCCCTTGCCGGACTGGGGCTCGGTGTTGTCCTCGGGGCTGCGCTGCTCACCCTCGGGCCGGTCGAGGCGAGCTGGACGTGGGTGACCACCGCCGTCGGCCGGGTCAGCGCCGTCGTCGGCACTACGGAATGCTGTGGATGATCGTGCTCGTCGCGCGCGTGCCCCCCGTCGAGCGTGCCCTGGGCCACGACCGGCTCGTCGCGGTCCACAAACGGGTGGCGCCGTGGACCATCTGGCTCGTCCTCGTGCACATTGTCTTCTCGGTCCTGGCATGGTCGGGCCAGGAGGGCGTCTCGTTGCCCGCCGAGCTGTGGAGCATGACCCTGACCGAGCCGTGGATCCTGGCCGCCGACGTCGCCGTCATCCTGCTCGTCGCCGCCGGGGTGACGAGCTACCGCCGCGCCAGGCGGCGGCTGCGGCGCGAGGTGTGGTGGACCGTCCACCTCTACACCTACCTCGCCGTGGCCCTGGCCTTCGCCCACCAGATCACCGTCGACGGGCCGTTCCTGTCCGGATGGGCCCGCTGGGTGTGGATCGGGCTGTACCTCGTCGTGGCGGGGCTCGTGGTCGTCCACCGCGTGGCTCTCCCGCTCATCCGCTCCCTGCGCCACGACCTGCGCGTCGAGCGGGTCGTGCCCGAGGCCGAGGGTGTCGTGTCGGTGTGGATGAGGGGCAGGGACCTCGACGCACTGGGGGTGCGCCCCGGACAGTTCGCCAACTGGCGTTTCATGGCACCGCGCCTTGCCTACGAGGCCCACCCCCCTACTCCTTCTCGGCGCCCGTGCGCCAGGACCTCATGCGCATCACGGTCAAGAACCTCGGCGACGCCTCCGCGCTGACCGCCCGCCTGGCCCCCGGGACCCGCGTGCTCATGGAGGGCCCCTACGGCACGATGACCGCCGCGAACCTCGGGTCGGCGGGCCGCACCGTGCTCGTGGCAGCAGGCGTCGGGCTCGCCCCGGCGCGAGCCCTGGCCGAGGACCTGAGCGACGCCGGAGTGCGCGTCGACCTCGTCGTGCGGGTCCCCTCGCCCCTCCGCCCTGCCCCTGGACTCCGAGCTCCGGGTGCTCGAGCGCTGGCCCGGGGTGAGGGTCCACCGCCTTGTCGGGCACCGGGACTCCCACCCCATGGACGCCGCCCAGCTCCTCTCCCTCGTGCCAGACCTGCGCGAGGCCGACCTCTCACGTCTGCGGCCCGGAGGCCTTCAACCGCCTCGTCCTGGACTCGGCCCGCGCAGCCGGGCTGAGCCGCGACAGGCTCCACCACGAGGAGCTCGCGATGTGAGACCGCAGACCCCGGGCGTCCCCGCAAACCCGGGCGCCCGGACGGGGCACCCGGAGCGGGCGCCCGCGACACCCGACCAGACCCGAGACGACTTAAGGAGCATCCTCATGCGACCCACCATCACCGGAGCCCTCACCACCGGAGCGACGATTCTAGGAGTCGCCACCGTCATCGCCTGCAGCCCGACCCCCCAGGGGACCTCCGTGGCCACCACCGAGGTCGCGGGGTCCACGCAGTCCTCAGCACAGGCCACGACTGACTCAGCCACCGGGGCCTCGTCCGCGACCTCCGGGACGTTCCAGGGCGATACCTACAACAGCCCCTACGGGCCAATGCAGGTCGAGATCTCCGTCGCCGACGGGAAGATCACCGACATCACCTGGCTCCAGCTGCCCAGCGACGGGCACTCCGAGCGGATCAACGAGTCGGCCGCCCCGACCCTCGTCGAGGAGGGCCTGGCCGCCCAGAGCGCCGACGTCGCCTCCGTCACGGGCGCCACCTACACCTCCAAGGGCTTCACCACCTCTCTCCAGTCCGCGATGACCAAGGCGGACCTATGACCCTGTCGCATGTCCTCAACGTCCTCGGTCCGGCCGGTGGCCCGGCTCTCCTCGACGAGGCGGGTATCACGCTCACCGGCCGCGGTACCCTCGTGCGCGTCGTCGAGGCCTGGGGCACGGTCATCACCCTGGAGGCTGCCCTGCGCCCGGGCACGGCGGTCGACGCCGAGCTGGCCGCCCGTGCCGAGGAGGCCTTCGACGCCTGCCAGGCCGAGATGGCGCGGATCGACCGCCTCTTGTCGACCTACCGCAGCGACTCGCTCATCACCGCCCTCCGCACCGGTCGGCGCCGGGAGGAGGATCTAGCCCTGGAGGGAGACGAGCTCGTCGTACGCTCGGTCCTCGAGGAGTGCCGCCGGCTGCGGGCGCTGACCGGAGGATCCTTCGACCCCTGGTCGGTGCCCGGGGGAGTCGACCCGTCGGCCTACGTCAAGGGCTGGGGGGCCGGGCGCTTCGCGCTCATCCTCACCCAGGCCCTCGGAGGGGACCCCGCCTGGTCGGGCCGCGTGAGCGGGGTGTGCGTCAACGCGGGTGGAGACGTCTCGGTGCGCGGGACCCGCGCCGACGGCTCCCCGTGGACCGTGGGGGTGCGGGACCCGGGGGACCCCTCCCGGATCCTGCGCGTCATCGAGGCCACCGAGGGGCACGTCGCTACCTCCGGCCTCTATGAGCGCGGGGAGCACATCGTGGGCGCCCCGCCCCGCGAGGGCCGGGCCGAGTCGGGCCGGGTGCCGCGCTCGGCCACCGTGTGGGGACCCGACGACGGCATGGCCGACGCGCTGGCGACGGCGCTGCTCGTCGACGGACGCGCCGGCGCCGACTGGCTGAGGCGGGTCATGGACTCCGACCCTAGGGATCGGACGGAACAGGTCGCGCTGGGGGCCTGGGTCGTCGAGGAGGGCGGGGCCTGGCGCCTGGGGGAGACGGACTCCCTGGTCCAGGCCGCCGGCCCGAGGCCGCACGGAGCCTGAGAGCGCCCGAGGGCGCACGCAGGGTCCTGGCCGCGGCGGCGGCCTGCTGGCCAAGGGGCTCCGAGGGATCCTGAGGGGCACATGTTCCTGGGCATCACGGTGCCCGCCCTTCAGGTGGCCGGCGGTCTGCTCCTGCTCCTGGCGACCCGCCTCTGACCCGGGTCGCCCCTGAGCCGGACAGCGGCTGAGACCTACGTGAGTCTCAGCCGCTGTCCGGCCCTACTCGTCGGTCGCCCCGTCGACAGGGCGACCACCGCGAGTGCGCTTGCGGGTGCGCTTGCGCCGGGGCTTCGCCTCGCCGTCGGCCGAGCGCCGGGAGCGGGAGCGCTCACCACGCTTGGCGTCCCTGCCGCCACGACCACGACCGCGGTCATCGCGTCCACCGCGCCCGCCCTGCCGACCGGACTGCTTGCGTCCGCGCCTGCCGGTCTCGCCCAGGTCCTCAATCTCCTCGGCATCCAGGCCCTCCAGGGTGCGCTTGTGGCGGGGGAGGCGGCCGGTGACCTTCTCGGGGATCGACAGATCGGCGAAGAGGTGCTCGCTGGTGTGGTAGGTCTCCACCGGCTCCTCGATGGGCAAGCCCAGGGCCTTGGCGATGATCCGCCAGCGCGGCACGTCGTCCCAGTCCACGAAGGTGACGGCTGTTCCAGAGTTGCCGGCGCGGCCGGTGCGCCCGATGCGGTGGACGTAGATCTTCTCGTCCTCGGGGCACTGGTAGTTGATGACGTGGGTGACGTCGTCGACGTCGATACCGCGGGCGGCCACGTCGGTGGCCACCAGGACGTCCACCTTGTTGTTGCGGAAGGCGCGCAGGGCCTGCTCGCGGGCCCCCTGGCCGAGGTCGCCGTGCAGGGCCCCGGTGGCGAAACCGCGGGCGCGCAGGTCGTCGGCCACCCGGGCCGCCGTGCGCTTGGTGCGCGCGAAGATGATGGTGCGCCCGCGCCCCTCGGCCTGGAGGATCCGGGAGACGACCTCCACCTTGTTCATCGAGTGGGTGCGGTAGACGACCTGCTGGACCGTCTGGACGGTCATGCCCTCGTCGCCCGGGTCCTGGGCGCGGATGTGGGTGGGGCGGGTCATGTAGCGGCGCGCCAGGGCGACCACGGCCCCGGGCATGGTGGCGCTGAAGAGCATCGTGTGCCGGTCGGCGCGGGTGCGGGCCAGGATCTTCTCCACGTCCGGCAGGAAGCCCAGATCCAGCATCTCGTCGGCCTCGTCCAGGACGACGGTGGTGACGTGAGCCAGGTCCAGCACACCGCGCTCCATGAGGTCGATGAGGCGGCCGGGCGTGCCCACGACGACCTCGGCTCCCCGCTCGAGGTCCTCGATCTGGGGCTCGTAGGCGCGCCCGCCGTAGACCTGGACGATGCGCACGGTGCGCTTGGCGGCAGCCGTGGACAGCTCCTCGGCGACCTGCTTGGCCAGCTCACGGGTGGGCAGGATGACCAGGGCCTGGGGGCTGCCGGAGGCGGGATCCTCGTCCCAGCCCTCCTCCCCGGGACCCAGGGTATCCATGAGCAGGGGGATGCCGAAGCCCAGGGTCTTGCCGGTGCCGGTCTTGGCCTGACCGATGATGTCCTGCCCCTCCAGGGCCACCGGCAGGGTGAGGGCCTGGATGGGGAAGGGGTGGGTGATGCCCTTGGCGTCCAGGGCCTCGCAGATCTCCGGCTCGACACCGAAGTCGGCGAAGGTCTTGCGGCTCAGGTCGGTCTGGTCGCCCTCGTCGGTGATGTCGGGAGTGGCCTCGTCCAGGACGGGGGCGTGGGCGCCGGCCGTCTCGATGATCCCGGACGGGGCGGTCGTGGCGCCGGCAGCGGCGTCTGGCGCCCTCGAGGGTGATCTGGTCGTCTGTGGAGTTGTGGTCGGGCTCGACGGTGTCGGCCCCGTGGTGCTCGTTGCTCACGAGGTTCCTTGTCTTCTGATCAGGTTGAACCGGTCCGGCGCGGCTGTCGCTCGCGCGCACGGTCGGGTGCGCTGCGTGGGCGTTGGCGCCGTCGGATGTGGCAGCCGATCGTGAGTCATATCTGAGTCCATCTGACGACCGGGCAACCGTGGACGCCGTCAGCGTAGCGGGAAAACATGATGATGGCCTGTCTGGATGGGGAGGTGCGCCGTCGGCGTGGTCGATGTCACGGCTGTACTTCACGCACGGCAAGACCTGGATACGATGGTGGCCATGTCCCAGATGCCGACACCGTCACCTCAGCCCAACGCCTCCATCCCGATGCAGGTTGGTCCCCACGAGCTGTCTGTCGTCGGCGTGGTCGCGATCTCCCGGACGGCGGCCTGCACCCGCTACGCCAAGGATGCCGACCGGGCGCCGCGGATGAGGGCTCGGGTCGACCTGCTGCGCATGAGTGCCTGGGAGGTCGCCTCCTTCGACCGGGTCGTGGAGCTGGCCGCGGCCCACGGCATCGACGCCCTCGGGGCGGCCGAACGCTTCACTGACGTCCTGGGTGACTTCGACGAGCGACTGCGGCCGCTGGACTGGGCCGAGCGCTTGCTCAAGACCTACATCACCTTCGGGCTGCTCATCGACTTCGGGATGGCGCTGAGCGAGTCCCTGGACGACCCCTTGTGCAGCGGACTCATTCATGAGCTCAGCCAGGACCCGATCGGCACGTACGCCGTCGCCGAGCTGGAGGAGGTCGTCGCGGCCGACCCTCAGTTGGCCGCCCGACTGGGGCTGTGGGGGCGGCGCGTCATCGGTGAGGAGATCGGGACCTTCCAGAGGCTCCTGGGGCAGTTCCCCGAGCTTCTCGGCCAGATGGCGCAGGAGCAGGTCCACTCAGTACTGTCCCAGGGGGCGGTCTCGCGTATGAGAGGGCTGGGTCTGAGGGTCTGACCATCTCCCATTCCACCCGCGCGGCGGCGATGTGAAGTGTCCAACAGTGGAGTAGTGCCCGTGTCGCTAGCGTGACAGGACCAGGGCTGCGTTGGGTAAGGTGGCCGCATCCACATCCTCGTCACCCGACGTAAGAGCCTTGGCTCTCAAGTCCTCAAGGAGTTCCCATGAAGCGAAGCGTATGGATGGCTGCGTCTGCGGCCGTTGCCCTGTCCGTCGTCCCGGTCGGTGCGGCTGCTGCTGAGACGGACCCCGGCTCCTGCCGCCGAGCAGTCGGCGTCCGCAGGCCGGTGACGCGAAGGCCGAGGCCCTCAGCCCGACACCCCCTCCCCGGCTGTCCCCCACCCCTGAGGCAACAAGCCCGGCTCCGGCCCCCGCCCCTGCGCCTGCTCCCGCCCCCGCGGAGGATGCGGGCAAGACCGCTCCCCAGGCTCCGGGCGCCAACAATGCCGCGGCGCAGCAGGAGAACAAGCCGGAGGCTCCGGCCGAGCAGCCCCAGCAGAACCAGGGCTGAGCAGCAGCAGGGCGATTCCCGCCGGCTCCGAGGCTGCTCCCGAGCAGCAGGCCCCGGCGGCCCCCGAGCAGTCCTCTGAGGGAGGCGCCCCCGCGGCCGCCGAGGAGAGCGCCCCCCAGGGCGCCGCGAATGTCCCCGGTGAGCAGGCCGCCGCTCCCCGCGAGCAGGCTGCTTCCGGCCAGCAGGGTACTGCCACCGCAGGTCGCTCCACCCTCGCCCAGACCGGTGCGGGGACGACCGCAGCCTGGATGGTGCTGGGCACTGGTGCGACAGGCGCCGCCATGCTCATGGCGCGCCGTAGGCTGACCTACTGACACGCATCGGTCCTTGACGTTGAGGAGAGGTCTGGCCCATGGATGACCGGATGCTCGACGGGGACAGGGTGCTGTGGTTCATCGGCGGTAGTCCCGAGCGTGCTCGGGAGGCCCTTGTCACCGGACGCGCCTGGACGCCCGAGCAGCGTGCGCAGCTCGAACAGATCGCGGCATCTGCCGGATATTCCCCTCAGCAGCCTGCCGGGTATCCGCCTGCTCAGCAGCAGGTGCCCGTTCAGGAACCCGCACCCGTGTACGGGGCGCCTGCAGATCCCGTGGCCTTTGACGGCGCATTCAGGGGCGACGGCGCTGGCGGAGACACTGACTACGGGGTGGCTCAACCAACTCAGCCTGCTCAGCAGCCGGCTGCGATCTCGCCGCTCCAGCCGCAGATGGCGACACCGACGCAGCCTCAACCGCAGGGTTACCGGCTTCAGCCGCTGCCCACAGTGACCGAGATGGAGGCGCCGCAGAGTGATGTCTCCCAGTACTCGAAGGGCGCTCGACGTCGCGGGTGGGTGCTTCCGGTTGTAGCGGTCAGCGTGCTCGCCCTCGGGCTGATCGGGGGTGCCCTGGGAGGGCACTGGCTGTGGCCCGGTAAGGACGCGGCGGATCCGTCGTCCTCCGCTGCGGCGGCCCCCGCTGCCACCAAACCTGCGACCCTTCGCGCCGGCAGTGGTTCCTTCGTCTGCTCCTCGGGCGGTACCGGAGTCTCCTGCTGGGGTGCTGACGCCCAGGCCAACACCCAGGGAGCGCGTGTCTCGCCGACGGCTGTGTCAGGGCTGGAGAAGGTCAAGGTCTCGGCGCTGAGCGTGGGCAAGGGCTTCGCCGTGGCCGTGGACGACTCGGGCAAGGTCTACGCCTGGGGCGCCAACGAGGTTGGCCAGCTCGGCAAGAAGACTAATGAGGCGCTGGTCAACCAGGCCGTGGAGGTCGGCAAGCTGCCGGCCGCTCCCACCGCGCTCGTCTCTGGTTACGAGCACACCTGCGCGCTCGCCAAGGGAACAGTCTGGTGCTTCGGCTCCAACCGCTACGGGCAGGTCAACGGCACTGTCTCAGACACTCGTCAGGGTTGGTGCAGGTGGACAAGATCACCGGGGCCACCCAGATCGGTACCTCCGGTTACGACACGTGGGCCACTGTCGACAAGGGGACCTGGACTTGGGGCAACAACTCGTGGGGACAGGCCGACCCCTCGCAGAGCGTGGTCAACGTGGCGCCGACCCTGATACCCGCGAGCAACTGACGCCGGAATCGTCAATACAACAGCGCCCAGCCTCCTGAAGGAGACTGGGCGCTCGACGTATGTGTCGCGACGACGTTACTTGTCGCCCTTGAGGTGGTTCACCGCACCCTTGATGGCGTCCTTGGCGTCCTCGGCGACCTCCTTGATCTTGCCTTCGGCCTGCTGGAGCTTGCCCTCGGTCTCGGTCTCCTTGTTGCCAGTGACCTTGCCCGCGGTCTCCTTGGCCTTGCCGGCGATCCTGTCGAAGGTTCCGTTGTCGCTCATGAGAGCTCCTTTCCGTGGTGAGTCTCCACGAAACGGAGACGTGGAGGATGGCCCGACTATACATGCGCGCATCTGAGACACAGCTCGGTATCCAGTGAGAGCTTGTATGAAGATCCCCTCAAGTGTGTGACATATCTTATGTCACTGAGGGGGTGGTGGCTCTTCTCGTCCCTCCGGCGTCGTTCGCTGCATCTCAGTGCCCGTACACTTCAGTCAGCTCTCATTCGAGAGCGTTCTGATACTGACACTGAGGTCGATTACCCATGAGCAGTGCACCTGCGGACGTTCCCGCCGCCACTCGCGTCGAGAACGCCGGTCTTGACGTCATCTCCGAGTCTGATCGCAAGGGGCGGCCGAGCGATCTCTTCATGCCCTGGTTCGCGGCCAACATCTCCGTCCTGGGACTGTCCTGGGGTGCCTGGGTCCTCGGATTCGGACTGTCCTTCTGGCAGGCGGTCGTTGCGGGCAGCGTTGGCGTCATCGTCTCCTTCCTCCTGTGCGGTGTCGTGGCCGTCCTGGGCAAACGAGGCAGCGCCCCCACCTGGCGCTGTCCCGAGCGGCCTTCGGCTACAACGGCAATCGCCTGTCCGCGGCCCTGTCCTGGATCCTCACGGTCGGCTGGGAGACCGTCCTGTGCGTCTCTGCCACCCTGGCCTCGGCCACGGTGTTCCAGGCCCTGGGTTGGCACAACCAGGTCGGTGCCCAGATCCTGGGCTTCCTGCTCACTGTTGGCCTGGCTGCCAGCGCCGGTATTCTCGGCTTCGAGGCGATCATGAGGGTTCAGACCTGGATCACCTGGGCCACCGGTGTCCTGACCATCATCTACCTCATCCTCGTCGCTCCCCAGATCAGTGTCGACAGGATCTTGGCCCTGCCGTCGGGCGGCCCTGCGGCCTTCATCGGAGCCCTGGTCATGGTGGCCACCGGCTTCGGCCTCGGTTGGGTCAATGCCGCCGCCGACTACTCCCGCTACCTGCCCCGCAGGGCCTCGACAGCCGGCGTCATCGGCTGGACCACGCTGGGATCGGCACTGCCCTGCGTGGTGCTCGTCTTCTTCGGCATCCTCCTGGTGGGCTCCGACGCCGAGCTCGGCCAGGCCATCAACACCGACCCCATCGGCGCCCTGACCACGATCCTGCCCACGTGGTTCCTCATCCCCTTCGCGGTCGTCGCCATCCTGGGATTGGCTGGCGGCATCATCATGGACCTGTACTCCTCGGGCCTGTCTCTCCTGGCGACCGGCCTGCCCGTGCGCCGACACGTGGCCACCTCCATCGACGCCACCATCATGACCGTGGGCACCATCGCCGTCATCTTCGGCGCTGATGACTTCCTCGGTCCCTTCCAAGGGTTCCTCACCACTCTCGGGGTCGTCGTCGCCGCCTGGGCCGGAGTCATGGTCGCCGAGGTCATTCTGCGCAAGCGCGACTACGACGAGGAAGCCCTCTTCACGCCCGACGGCGTCTACGGCTCAGTCAACTGGGAGGCCATCGCCCTGGTGGCTGCCGGTTCCGTCGTCGGCTGGGGGCTGGTCGTCAACTCGGCTGCCTCCTGGTTGTCCTGGCAGGGCTACCTGCTCGGGCCTCTCGGGGGTCGCGACGGGGCCTGGGCTGGAGCCAACCTCGGTGTGCTGGTCGCTCTGCTCATTGGCGTGCTCGGGCACCTCGCCCTCGGCCGAGGCCGGGTGGCCCGCCAGGAGGCCCGTTCGTGAACGACAAGGCCACAGGCTTCACTCTCGAGCCTGAGCGTCTGGAGGCCCTGAGCGTGTCTTCTGGCGCAGAAGGCCCGGGCCCGGCCATGGAAGGCGCCCACCAGATCGCCCGACGCACCGGCGCGCCTCGCCACGATCTCCTGGTGGTCCTGGGGTCCGGCGCTGCTGACGCCCTGGCTTCCTGGGGTGAGCCGGCTGCGAGCCTGCGCCTGTCCGACCTGCCCGGGGTCATGGTCCCGGTCGCGCCGGGACATGAGGACCGCCTCGACTCCTATGCCGTCGCTCGTGGCCGGAAGATGGCCGGACAAGAGGTCGGGGGAGAGCGGCGCGTCCTCGTGGCTCGCGGACGGACCCACCTCTACGAGGGTCACGGGCCCGGACCGGTGGTCGCCCTGTCCCGTGTCGCGGCTGCAGCCGGCGTACGTGGCGCCGTCCTGGTCAACGCCGGCGGCTGCCTGCGCGGCTTCCACATCGGCGAGGTCATGACGATCACCGATCACCTCAACCTCACCGGCTCCTCACCCTTCGACGGCCCGGTCTTCACTGACGTGCGCAGTGTGTGGGACGACGAGTTCGCTGACGTCCTGCGCGGTGTCACAGAGAGGTCAGGCGTCTATGCCGCTGTGCGTGGGCCGGAGTATCAGACCATGGCGGAGACGCGAATGCTTGAGTCCGCCGGTGCCGACTGCGTAGGCATGTCCACCGTTCTGGAGGCCATCGCCCTGCACCACCTCGGGGTGCGCGTGGCCGGCATGAGCGTCGTCTCCGACCTGTCCTTCGCGCAGGCGCCCACCGATCCCGACGAGGTCATCCGACTCGTGGCCGGTGCGCACGACGATCGCCGCCGGCATCGAGGCGGTGCTGGCGGCGATGTCCTGAACGGCCGACGTCGAATCGTGGTGGAGTCCCGTTCCGGTCAGTTCACGCCCATGAACATGTAAGCGCGTGTCACCTTGCCGTCGACGTCACGGAAGACGGTGTCGACTCCGCGCCCTACGACGTCGCCGCTTGGGGCGGTCATCGACCAGCGCAGCAATAGTGCGTCGCCGGACTCCATGCGCTGGTCATAGCTGAAGGTCAGGCCCTGACCTGCAATGCGGTCGTTGTGGACGCGGTTGATGTGCTCAGCGATGTCGGCTGTTCCTGTGACGGTCAAGGCGGGTGAGGAGATGTGCAGCGACCCGTGCGGGGCCCACATCTGCTCGATGAGTGCACGGCGCTGATCGGCGTCGGGCTCAGTCCAGGTGCGCAGGTAGCTCGCGTCGAAGTCGGCACCGGTACGGGTGGTGTCGGTCATGAGTCGTTCCTCTCCTCAGGTTAAGTTGACGGTGTCAGCATAACTTGAATGTTGACTGTGTCAACATGTGGGTAGGCTTGGGTCATGAGCCCTCGCGATCCAGGTCCGACGCGCGCCGCCATCCTCGACGCCGCTGCAACGCTGCTCGAGGACAGGGGACCTGAGTCGGTGACGCTGCGCGCCGTTGGTGAGGCTGCCGGCGTGTCTCGCTCGGCGCCCTATCGTCACTACGCGGATAAGGCTGCGCTCATGCGTGCCCTGGCGGGACGGACCCTGCGGCAGATCGCAGAGCGGATTCGTCATGGTGCGGAGCGGCACCGGGGAGCGCGACAGCGGCTGCGCGCCGGTTGCTGGGCCTATATCGACTACGCAGTCGAGTGCCCCCACCACTACCAGCTGGTCTTCGGGGACGCCCCGATTGCGGAGCCGGACCCCGGGCTGGAGGAGGCCGCCGACGACGCCATGGCCGCCGTCGGCGAGCTCGTTGCCCAGGCCCAGGGAGCCGGTCTACTACGACCCGGCCCCACTCGTGAGATCGCCACCGTCATCTGGGTTCTGCTTCATGGGCTCGCTGCCCTGCAGATCACGGGTCATCTCCATGAGCCCCGGACCATTGACGGCGATGAGCATCTTGCGGATCTGCTGGACCTGGCCCTGGAGCAGCTGCGACCCGTGTGATGCGCCTTCGGTGGTGTTGGCCGGTAGCGATCTGAAACGTGTCTGGGACGCCCGTCCCCGCACGGCGGTGAGCGCGAGCGCCTAACCTTGCACCTATGACAACTGATGCAAAGACGCCCAACCAGGCTGTCACGACCCGCACCGAATCCGACTCCATGGGCACCATCGAGGTGGACGCCAACCGCTACTGGGGGGCCCAGACCGAGCGGAGCCTGCACAACTTCGACATCGGCCGCGAGACCTTCGTGTGGGGCCGCCCCATGATCAAGGCCCTGGGGATCCTCAAGAAGTCCGCTGCCCTGGCCAACGCCGAGCTCGGTGAGCTGCCCGCCGACATCGCCGAGCTCATCGCCAAGGCCGGCGACGAGGTCATCGCCGGTGACCTCGACGCCGAGTTCCCGCTCGTGGTCTTCCAGACCGGCTCGGGCACCCAGTCCAACATGAACTCCAACGAGGTCATCTCCAACCGCGCCATTGAGCTGGCCGGTGGCGAGCGCGGCTCCAAGACCCCGGTCCACCCCAACGACCATGTCAACCGCGGCCAGTCCTCCAACGACACCTTCCCCACGGCCATGCACATCGCCGTCGTCAACGAGCTGGCCGCCATGTACCCGCGCGTCCAGCAGCTGCGCGACACCCTGGATGCCAAGGCCAAGGCCTACGCCGAGGTCGTCATGGTGGGCCGCACCCACCTGCAGGACGCCACCCCCATCACCCTGGGACAGGTCATCAGTGGCTGGGTCGCCCAGATCGACTTCGCCCTCGACGGCATCCGCTATGCCGACTCCCGCGCCCGTGAGCTCGCCATCGGCGGGACCGCCGTCGGCACCGGCCTCAACGCCCACCCGAGAGTTCGGGGCCCTGTGCGCCAAGAAGATCTCCGAGGAGACCGGCATCGAGTTCACCCAGGCGGACAACCTCTTCGCCGCCCTGGGCGCCCACGACGCCCTGGTTCAGGTCTCCGGCGCCCTGCGCGTCCTGGGCGACGCCCTCATGAAGATCGCCAACGACGTGCGCTGGTACGCCTCCGGCCCCCGCAACGGCATCGGCGAGCTCATCATCCCGGAGAACGAGCCCGGCAGCTCGATCATGCCCGGCAAGGTCAACCCCACCCAGTGCGAGGCCATGACCATGGTGGCCACGAAGGTCTTCGGCAACGACGCCACTGTCGGCTTCGCCGGATCCCAGGGCAACTTCCAGCTCAACGTCTTCAAGCGGTCATGGCCTGGTGCGTCCTGGAGTCCATCCAGCTCCTGGGTGACACCTGCGTCTCCTTCGACACCAACTGCGCCTACGGCATCGAGCCCAACACCGAGCGGATCAAGGCCAACCTGGAGACCAACCTCATGCAGGTCACCGCCCTCAACCGCCACATCGGCTACGACAAGGCCTCCAAGATCGCCAAGAACGCGCACCACAAGGGCCTGTCCCTGCGCGAGTCCGCCCTCGAGCTCGGCTTCGTCACCGCTGAGGAGTTCGACAAGTGGGTCGTCCCCATGGACATGACTCACCCCAGTGCTGCTGAGGACTGATCATCTGGACTGTCCCTCATAGCTGACGACGGCGTCGCCCTTCACGTGAGGGCGGCGCCGTCGTCGTACGAGCCGAGCCCACATCGTGGCTTGCTCGCCAGCATGCGGATGCCGACTCACAGAAGCGGCACAGCCCCGTCCTGGGATCGTCCGTGCCTTAAGGTGATGTGCTAGCCACGTACGCAGACACCCGAGCGAGGCGCGCGACTGAGCGTGCCGGAGGGAACCACGATGAACCTGCCACGACGCACCATCCTTGCCGCCCTGCCCGCCACGGCGGGACTCCTGGGCCTGGGAGCCTGCTCCACCGGAGGAGCCACCGCGCAGGCCTCCTCCACGGCCTCGTCGCAGGCTCCCACCGATGCCAAGCTCGCCCTGGACCCCGCCGCCTGGCGCTACGACGCCGACCACAAGGTCTACTACCAGCTGGGTCTGCGCTACGTGGCCACGCCCCAGGCCTCGGACTACGAGACCCTGGGCATCTACGTGCCCGGTGCCTACTTCACCGGCAAGGACAACGGAAACGGCACCTACACGGTCACCGTCAACGCCTCCGGGCGCCGTCGGCAGCTTCACCGCTGCCACCGCACCCACCGTCTTCCCGGTCAACACCCCGGGATACTCCGCCCAGAAGCCGCCCACCGAGTACTCCTACGACACCATCAAGGCCTACATGGAGGCCGGCTTCATCTACGTCCACGCCGGTCTGCGCGGCAAGGACTCCAACTCCCAGACCTACTCCGGCAACGCGCCCTGGGGCGTCGCCGACCTCAAGGCCGCCGTGCGCTACCGGCGCTACAACGCGTCCTCCATCCCCGGCGACGCCGCGAAGGTCTACGTCTTCGGGCACAGCGGGGGAGGGGCGCAGAGCGCCGTCGCCGGAGCCTCCGGGGACAGTGAGCTGTTCGCCCCCTACCTGGCCGTCCTGGGGGCCGCCACCACTGACACCAGCGGCAAGGCCCTGTCCGACGCCGTCGCCGGAGCCATGTGCTGGTGCCCGATCACCAGCCTGGACAGCGCCAACGCCGCCTACGAGTGGAACATGGGGCAGTTCGCCTCCTCCGACACCCGGGCCGAGGGCACCTGGACGCGGGCCTACTCCCAGGACCTCGCGGCCGCCTTCCCCACCTACCTCAACGGGCTGAAGCTCACCGACTCCCAGGGCAAGCCCCTGACCCTGGAGTCCTCCTCCCAGGGCACCTACCTGTCAGGCTCCTACTACGACCACCTCGTGGCGGTCATCCAGAAGTCCCTCAACGACTTCCTGGCGGCCACCACCTTCCCCTACACGCCCTCCTCCACCGAGATGGCGGGGATGGAGCCCAGCGGTGGCGGCGGGGCGCCGTCGGGAACCCCGCCCAGCGACGCCGGCGGCACGCCCCCCAAGGGCGGGAAACCCGGAGGAGGCAGTCAGGGCAGCGCCGAGTCCACCACCTACAAGACGGTGGAGGAGTACATCGCCTTCCTCAACTCCTCCTCGCAGTGGGTCACCTATGACGCCTCCAAGAAGACTGCGACGATCACCGGCCTGCAGGGCTTCGTCACCTCCCAGAAGAACGCCTCCAAGGACGTGGGGGCCTTCGACGGCGTGGGCCGCGCCCAGACCGAGAACCTCCTCATGGGCTCGGGGGAGAACAAGCAGCACTTCTCCTCCCTGAGTCGGGAGGTCATCGCCAAGGGACAGTCCAGGTACGCGAGCCTGTCGGGCTGGAACAAGGACTACGGCGTCGCCGGCTACGAGAAGGACCTGGCCGCCAAGGACTCGGTCGGCACCGACATGGTCACGCGCGTGGCGATGTACGACCCCCTGTACTACCTCACCCAGGACTCCAAGGGGCGGGGCAGCTCCACCATCGCCCCCGCCTGGCGCATCCGCACCGGCATCACCCAGGGCGACACGGCCTCCACCGTCGAGGTGAACCTCGCCCTGGCGCTCCAGCAGGCCGGAGCCGGCAACGTCGACTTCGCCACCATCTGGGGGCAGGGGCACACGATGGCCGAGCTGACCGGCACCGGCGAGGAGAACTTCATCGCCTGGGTGACCAAGCAGGCGGCCTCCTGACCTCAGGAGGCGCCGGAGGCGTCCTGGGGAGCCTCGGGAATCCCGGGGAATAACGACGGCGTCGGGGTGGCTGAGGGGTCCGGTTTCCATCTGTCTCATGAATCGAGTGTCCATGCTGACCGCCGCAATGGTCCTCGCCGTCCTGGCCGCCGCCCTCCATGTCCTCATCTTCTACATGGAGTCCATCGCCTGGGAGGGGCCCCTGGCCCGCAAGACCTTCGGAGGCACGCCCGAGGAGGCCAGGCCCCACGCCTTCTACGCCTTCAACCAGGGCTTCTACAACCTCTTCCTGGCCCTCCAGACGCTGACCGGAGTCACCCTGGCGGCCCTGGGACACGTGGCGCTCGGCGCCGCCCTCATCCTGGCCGGAACCGGGGCCATGCTGGCCGCCGCCGTGGTCCTGGCCCTGGCCTCGGCGCCGCACCGTGGCGCAGCGGCCAAGCAGGGGCTCCTTCCGCTGTTGGCCATCGTCTGCACCCTCGCAGCACTGCTGGGCTAAGCCGCTCCGCTGCGACCCGGTCGTTCGCCGTTAGTCGCACAGACGACATCAACCCCGACTCCCCGCAGCTCCTCGAGTGCCTCGGGGTCGATCTGGCTTGTTGTCAGCAGCGTGTCGAGGTCCTCGATACGCCCGAACCGGTAGGTGTTGGTCTGGGTGATCTTGCTCGGTGCGGTCGGCAGAACGCGTCGGGTGGAGGAGGCCATGATGGCGCGCTTGACCATCGCGTCGTCGGACTCCATGACGGTCAGGCCCTCATGGGTGGACACGGCGCAGGCGGACAGGACCGCGACGTCGGCGCGGAACGCGCGCACCGCCTCGACCGCCTCAGCGGAGAACAGGGAGAGGGACTCCGGATCCACCGGGCCGCCCGCGATGGTCACCGCGGCTCCACGCACGGAGGCCACTGCCGCCCCGGCTCCCAGCGACAGGCACAGAACCCGGATGTCGCGGCCGGCCAGCTGCTCAGCCACCATCTCGCAGGTGGTCCCCGAGTCGATGATGACCGCCTCCCCGTCCTCGATGAGCTCGGCAGTGGCCTGCGCCAGACGGCGCTTGATCTCCACATCCTGCCTGCGACGCATGGAGGCCGGTCGGGCGGCTCCACGGCGCGGTGCACGCAGAGCCCCGCCGTGGACCCGGGTCGCCAGGCCCTCATGGGCCAGCTCTGCCAGGTCCCGGCGGATGGTGATGACCGAGACCCCGGTCAGCCGGGACAGCGCCTGCACACTGTGGACCGTGGTGGGGCTCAGGGCGCGCAGTATCGTGCGGCGCCTGTCGTGGGGACTCTCGCGCATGCTTCCTCCGCATCGGTAGCAACGAGGTGATCGTTTTGCTGGAGAACGAGCAATGACAATGATCGTATGGTCTTCTACTGTTGGTGTCAACGGATCGGAGTTTCGGAAATCCGTTGATTCAATGCCAAAAAAATCGCTGCCTAGAAGAGTGATCGTACGATCATTTCTGGTTGTCGGTAGTGATTCTTCACCGTCAGGAAAGGAATGACCATGCCGTACCTCGACCACGTCGCCATCTGGGTCGCCGACCTCGACAGCGCCCGCGACTTCTACTCCCACTGGTTTGACGGGCATGCCAACGGTCTCTACGAGAACCCCAGGACCGGCCTGCGCACCCACATCCTCCACTTCGCCGAGACGCCCGCGGGCGAGCGGGGGACCCGCCTGGAGATCATGACCCGTCCGGAGCTGGCCGAGGGGCGTGAGGCCGCCGGGCTGGGGTGGGCTCACGTCTCTTTTGGCCTGCCGGGGCGCGAAGACGTCGACCGCCTGGCTTCCTACATGTCGGAAGCCGGTGTGCCGGTCGTCGACGGACCTCGCGAGACCGGCGACGGGTACTACGAGGCCACCGTGCTTGACCCCGAGGGCAACCGCGTCGAGCTCGTTGCCTCCGACTACTCCGACGACGTCGCCCTGCGCCCGGCCTTCTGATCCGGACCTTCTGATCCGGAAAGCCCGCCCGGGGTCGCAGCCTGGGCATGCAGTGCGGGAATGGTGCGCACCGCTGCGGTGTTGAGTGGGGGCAGCTCGTCGATACCTTCGACGTGTCGATGGTGAGCACCTGGGTGTTTGCTTTCAATCCTGCACCAATCGCCTTGGGAAAGGCTGCCATCTGGCAGATCGGCAGATGGTGGCTGGTACGGTGGCAATACGCCATCGGGCCGCGCCGCCAGAGGCCATGAGAGGACACCCAGCACCCGCAATGAGCAGCACCATTACCTTCGATGCCGTTACCAAGTCGTACCCGGCCGGGAAGGGCGCCGAATCAGGTTCCCCCGCCGTCGACTCCTTCACCGCCCGTATCGAGGCCGGCACCACCACCGTCCTGCTGGGATCGTCCGGCTGTGGCAAGACGACCCTGCTGCGCATGGTCAACCGCATGGTGGAGCCCTCCAGCGGCCGGGTCCTCATCGATGACGCGGACGTCGCCACCCGCGATGCCGTGGCCCTGCGTCGCTCCATCGGCTACGTCATGCAGAACGCGGGGCTGCTGCCGCACCGGCGCGTCATCGACAACATCACCCTCGTACCCCGCCTCCAGGGCGCCGACCGCCACGACGCCCGGCGTCGGGCCCTCGAGCTCATGGACATGCTCGATCTCGACCGCGACCTGGCCGGGCGCTACCCCCACCAGCTCTCCGGCGGCCAGGCCCAGCGGGTCGGTGTGGCCCGGGCACTGGCCGCCGACCCCGAGGTGCTCCTCATGGACGAGCCCTTCGGCGCCGTCGACCCGCTCGTGCGCCGCGACCTCCAGCGCGAGATGGCCCGCATCCAGGCCGAGCTGGGTAAGACCATCATATTCGTCACCCACGACGTCGATGAGGCCCTCGCTCTGGGTGACGAGATCATCCTCCTGCGCGAAGGCGCCCAAGTCGCCCAGCGAGGCAGCGGCCCTCAGCTGCTGGCCCACCCGGCCGATGACTTCGTCGCCCGCTTCCTCGGCCTCGACGACGCCGCCCGCCAGCTTCAGCTCACGGACGTCGCCGAGTCCCGGATCGTCCTGGACCGGGCCGGCCGCGCCGTCGGGCGCCTGGCCGACGAATCCTCCTCGGAGGCGGAGGAACGGGCATGAGCTGGGTCCTGGCCAACCTGCCCACCATCGCCGGCCACCTCCTGGCCCACCTGCTCCAGGCGGTTCCCGCGATCATCGCCTCCTTCGTCCTGGCGATCCCCATCGCCCGGCTGGCCCGCGTGGCCCGGCCGTTGCGAGCCGTGCTGGTGACCGGCTCCTCGCTGCTCTACGCCGTCCCCTCCCTGGCCCTGTTCGTCATCCTCCCCATCATCCTGGCCACCGGCATCCGCGACCCGCTCAACGTCATCGTGGCCCTGACCCTCTACGGGCTGGCGCTCCTGGTGCCGGCCACCGCCGACGCACTCGACGCCGTTGACGCCCGCGTCCTGGACGCCGCCACCGCCATGGGCATGGGGCGCCTGCGCTGCTTCCTCACCGTCGAGCTGCCGCTGGCGGGCCCCGCGATCCTCACCGGCCTGCGCGTGGTGACGGTCTCGACGATCTCACTGACCACTGTCGGGGCGGTCCTCGGTGTGCGCAGCCTCGGCTGGCTGTTCACCGACGGCTTCCAGCGCGGCATCACCGCGGAGATCGTCACTGGGCTGGTCGCCACCGCGGCCCTGGCCCTCGTCCTGGACGGGCTCGTCCTCGCTCTGGGGCGGCTGTGCCTGCCCTGGACCTGGAAGCGCGCCGGCGACGCCGGGGCAGTCCCTGCCGGAGCCTGCGCAGCCGCCTCGAACAGTCAGGAGGGCAAGGCGTGAGGTTCGTTCTGGCCGCCCTGGCCTACATCGCCGATCCCGGTCACTGGAGCGGGGCCATGGGGATCGGCCCGCTGCTGGTCCAGCATGTCCTCTACTCCCTGGCTGGTGTCCTCATCGCCGCCCTCATCGGGGTCCCCGCCGGCTGGTGGGTGGGGCACACCGGACGCGGGCGAACCTGGGTGCAACCGCTCAGCGGCGCGGCCCGCTCCCTGCCCACCCTCGGCCTCATCACCCTGTTCGGCCTCGTTCTCGGGGTCGGCCTGAGCGCCCCCATGATCGCCTTCGTCATCCTGGCGCTGCCCAGTGTCCTGGCCGGAGCCATGAGCGGGGTGCGGGCGGCCTCAGCCATGGCCGTCGACGGCGCCCGGGCCAGCGGCATGAGCGAGCTACAGGTGCTGGGCCGGGTCGAGATCCCCTGGGGAGCGCCGCTGCTCGTCGGCGGGCTGCGCTCGGCCAGCCTCCAGGTCATCTCCACCGCCACACTGGCCGCCTACACCGGCGCCGGCGGGCTCGGCCGACTCATGTTCCTGGGCCTCAAGACCCAGGACTACGTCATGATGCTCTCCTCGGCGCTCCTGGTCATCTCCCTGGCCCTGGCCTCCGAGGCCATCTTCGCCCTCATCCAATGGGGGGTCACGCCCCCAGGTGCCCGGCAGCACCGGAAGGAATCAGCATGACTGCACCGTCCAACTCGCGCCCCGGCAAGCAGCTGACGCGACGCGGCCTGCTGGCCGGCGTCGGTGCGACCACAGGCCTGCTCGCCCTGAGCGCCTGCTCCGACACCGACCCCTTCGCCGTCGACCAAGCCTCGGGAGGCTACTCCGGCGGCCCGATCATCATCGGCAGCCAGCAGTACTACTCCAACGAGATCATCGCCGAGCTCTACGCCCAGATGATGGAGAAGACGGGCCTGACCGTCACCCGCCAGTACCAGATCGGCCAGCGGGAGGTCTACCTGCCCGAGCTCGAGGCCGGCAAGATCCACGTCATCCCCGAGTACGGCGGCAACCTGCTGGAGTACTACAGCAAGACCTCCGCCTCAGGCAGCCCACCGCCACCGCGACCCCCTCCCGTGCCGCCGGCGATACCGCCTCCATCCAGGACACCCTGCTGAGGACCCTGCCGCACTCGCTGACCGTCCTGAACCCGGCCGAGGCGACGGATCAGGACTCCCTGACCGTCACCAAGGCCACCGCCCAGGCCCACTCCCTGACCTCCATCGGCGACCTGGCCTCGCTGGGGCGGCCCATTACGATCGCCGCGAACTCGGAGTTCACCACCCGTCCATACGGCCCCAAGGGCCTCAAGGCCGTCTACGGCGTCGACGCCTCCGTCACGCCGGTGGAGGACTCCGGCGGGCCTCTGACCGTCAAGGCCCTCACCGACGGCACCGTCGACGTCGCCGACATCTACTCCTCCGATCCCGCCATCGGGGCCAAGGACCTCGTCATCCTGTCCGACCCCCAGATGCTCATCCTCCCGCAGAACGTCACCCCGCTGGTCTCCGCCTCACTGCCGGCCATCGCGGCCACCGCCATCAACCGGGTCTCGGCCCTGCTGACCCCCGACGAGCTGCGCTCCCTCAACCAGCGCTCCACCGGCGAGAAGCTCAGCTCCAAGACCATCGCCACTGACTGGCTCACCTCCAAGAAGCTGCTCTGAGCGGCGAGAGGACCGCGGTGTCCGGTCTGTCAGTGATGGCGGGGAGCGTGCGCGACGACAGTTAGTGATCTCTTGCATACAGTCACTCTCTATTGGAAAGTGGTTTCATGTGAGAGAGTTTAGTTGTTCGTTCAACAACTGACGCTCAAGGAGCTCTCATGTCCGTCCCCTCCATCTCCATCATCGGCGCCGGCAACATCGGATCGGCGGTCGCGGGTCTGGCGGTCAAGGCCGGTGCCAGCACTCAGGTCCTGGTGCGCGACGCCTCCAAGGCCACCGACCTGTCGGGCGTCGAGGTCGCCGAGATCGGTTCGCCCCTGACCGGTGACATCGTTGTCCTCGCCCTGCCCTACGCCGCCATCGACGAGGTCATCGCCACCTACGGCGCACAGGCCTTCGCCGGCAAGGTCGTCGTCGACCCGACCAACCCCCTGGACTTCACCACCCTCGACTCCCTCGTCCCGGCCGGTAGCTCCGCGGCCGCTGAGCTCTCCGTGAAGCTCCCGGACGCCCAGGTGGTCAAGGCCTTCAACACCGTCTTCGCCGGCGTCCTGGCGAGTGGCACCATCGGTGCTCGCCCGGCCACTGTCCTGGCCGCCTCCGACTCCGCGGAGGCCAAGGCGGGCCTGCGCTCCTTCGTCGAGGCCGCCGGACTGGCGTGGGCCGACGCCGGCGAGCTCAAGCGGGCGGAGCGCATGGAGGCGCTCGGGGCGCTGAACATCTCCCTGGGTGTCACGGAGCAGGTCGGTTGGACCGGCGGCTTCGCCGTCGTGTCAGAGTGAGCCTCGATTAAGGCTCCCGGTTCGCAGGTAACCTGTCGCCCATGCCCGTCGTCGGCCACTCACACGCGTGGGAGGCCGACGACGGATCAGCGACCAAGCACACGAGGAGACGACGTGGCCGACACTGAGCAGCCGACCGGCACGCAGCAGACGGGGGAGATGGCGCCCAACCCCTATAGCCGCAGCTGCCCCTCACGCGGCCTGCTCAAGTCACTCGGTGACCTGTGGACCGTGCTCGTCGTCGGGGCGCTTCACGAAGCGGGCCAGCCGCAACGCTTCAAGGAGATATCAACCCGCGTCGACGGTATCTCCACCAAGATGCTCACCCAGACCCTCAGGGGCCTTGAGCGCGATGGACTCATCGAGCGCCATCAGTACCCTGAGATCCCGCCGCGAGTGACCTACGAGCTCACCGACTCAGGCAGAGGGGCTGGCGGAGGCGCTGGCTCACGTCGAGACCTGGGCCACTGAGCACCTCGGCGCTGTCAGCCAGGCCCGGGCGCGCTACGACGCCGAGCACTGAGCATCCGCTGAAACGCCCGCCGAGGGCGTTTCAAGCGCGTCTACAGGTGCCGCCAGGTCTCCACGCGCCAGCGCGCGTCCCCGGATGTGGGGCGCCACTGCCCCCGCGAGTCGGAGAGGGCCGGATCGATGGCCCACTCCTGAGTGCTGATCCCCGGCGCGCGCACGAGCGCCGAGTCGGGCAGGCCGCGCTCGCGAGCCCGCTCGGTGGCGTCCAGGTCTAGGACGCTGACGACGAGCACATCGGGCAGACCGTCAGCCAGTGCCTGCTCGTAGACGCTCCCGCCTCCGATGACCCACAGGCGGGGAAGCTCCGCAGCACCCCCCTCACGAGGGTCGCGGCCCAGCTCGGCGGCTAGGCCCTGCGCCGCCAGCGAGAGCCCCTCGCGCAGCGAGCCAGCGCGGACCGCCCCCTCGGCCCGCCAGGAGCGGTCACGGGTGAGGACCACATTGCGCCGCCCGGGCAGGGGCCCTCCCAGCGACTCCCAGGTGGTGCGCCCCATGACCAGCCCACAGCCCATGGTCGTGGCCTTGAAGTGGGCGAAGTCCGCCGGCACGCGCCACAGCATGCTGCCGTCGGCCCCCAGGACGCCAGTGACGTCCTGGGCCCAGATCATCCCCAGGCCGCTCATACCGCGACCGGAGCCTTGATCGTGGGGTGGTGCTCGTAGCCCTGGGAGGCGTCGATGTCGTCCATGTCGTAGGAGTCGATGGACTCGGCCCGCTCCAGGCGCAGCGTGGGGAAGGGATGGGCGCTGGGCACCCGGGAGAGCTGGGTGCGGACCTGCTCGACGTGGTTGTCGTAGATGTGGCAGTCCCCGCCGGTCCAGATGAGCTCACCGGGCTCCAGATCCGCCTGCTGGGCGAGCATGTGGGCCAGCAGCGCGTAGGAGGCGATGTTGAAAGGGCACCCCCAGGAACAGGTCGGCGCTGCGCTGGTAGATCTGCAGGCTCAGGCGGCCGTCGGCCACATAGCACTGGAAGAAGGCGTGACAGGGGGCCAGCGCCATGGACCCCAGCTCGGAGACGTTCCAGGCCGACACCAGCATGCGCCGCGAGTCCGGGTCGGTGCGCAGCGTGTCGATGAGTCCGGTGATCTGGTCGATCGCGCCCCCGTCCCGGGTGGGCCAGGAGCGCCACTGCGAGCCGTAGACCGGTCCCAGCTCGCCGGAGTCGTCGGCCCACTCGTCCCAGATGGTGATGCCCCGCTCCTGGAGCCAGCGCACGTTTGTCTCCCCGCGCAAGAACCACAGCAGCTCACCCTTGACGGCCTTCATGGCCACGAACTTCGTGGTGATGCGCGGGAAGCCGCGGCGCAGGTCGTAGCGCAGCTGGCGGGCGAAGAGTGAGCGCGTCCCGGTGCCGGTACGGTCGGACTTCGCGGTCCCGTTGGTCAGGACGTCGGCCAGGAGATTCTCGTAGGCGACGTCGACGCCTGGCGGGGGGACGAGCCCCATCTGCGCCAGCGCCGGGTACTGGGCGGCTGACGGCGAGGGCTCGCTGGCGCTGGCGCTGCCGATACCGCTCACGCTTCGATCACCTCGACATCGGAGCTGTCGACGTAGCCTCGCGCAGTGAGCTCTGGTCCCAGGGCCGCCTGCGCTCCCTCGATGACCTGGTTGGCCAGTGCCCGGCCCCCCTTCCAGCCGATGGCGGCCCCGATCCCGAAGGGGAGGAGACGCCCCAGCGCCAGCGCCCCGCCCTTGGCGGCCGAGCGCTTGGCCACCCGCTTGATGAGGCGGGCGTTGATCGACTTTACCGACGGCAGGGGCATCTGCATGAGCACCTGAGCCGCCCAGAACATCGAGGACAGACCCAGCTGGCCCTGAACCGCCTCGGAGCCCTCCTTGCCCAGGAGGGCGGAGAGGACCAGGGCCCGACGGCGCTCGGCGTCGACGACGTGCACCCCCTGGATCTCCGCGACAGTCAGAACATAGGTGACGGCCGAGGCCATGAAGGCGGCGCTCTGGCCGACTGTCAGAGCTGCGGCCGCACCGGTTCCGATGGCCGGGATGGCCGCGGAGGCTCCGACGGCCCCCGATGACAGCCCCGCGTCCCGCCGGAATCGGGAGCCGGCCATTTCGACGAGCTCGGCGGTGTCGGCCCCTGGGCGGTCCCGGCGCATCCGTGCGACGCGCTCCTCGATGCGGGAGGCCGGGATGGCGATAGCCTTGTCGAGGGCACGTTCCAGCGCTGTGGAGCGCCCGGAGTGGGAGGTGTTCACAGTGTTCTCCTTACCTGAGTGACGCAGGGGCCTCGGGGAGAGCGGCCGGTTCAAGGGTCGGGGTGCTGAGTGCTCAGTCCTCGTTGGGGTCGACGATCGTCGTCGTGTAGGAAGCACCGTGCTCGATGGTGTGGCCCACGGTGCAGTGACGGTCCACGGCGCTGGCGACCCGCTGGCTGAGCAGCTCGCGCTGCTCGGCGTCGAGGGAGGACAGGTCGGTGACGATCTCGACCTGGAAGGACTCGTAGCGCTCCTCGGCGTCGTTCTTGACGGTCGAGCAGCCCACGGTGGCCTCGAAGTCCTCGCCCAGGGCCTTGGCCAGCCGGTGGTCGGCGGACAGGGTGTTGCAGGTGGCCAGGGCGATCTTCATCAGCTCACCGGGGGAGAACTCGCCCGGGCCCATGCCGATGCGGACCTCAGCGCCCGAGGAGTTGCGACCGATGTACTGGCGGGTGCCTGCGCGCTCGGCCCACACGGCGTTAGGGGCGGAGGCGGCAGTGTTGGAAGTGCTCATGGCCTGATCGTGCCATGAAACCGGGTGAGACTCGGCGGTGGAACTGGCGTACAGCCTCGTGCTGCGCCACTGGCGGACAGGGGCGCAGCACGGGAATAACGCCGCTGGGCGACGCAGCGCACAGTCAGTGATCTGTGCGTGATCCGTGAGTGATCGGGGCGTGATGAAGACGTGGATCAGTGCTCGGCGAGCCAGGCGGTGGCCCGGCTCTCCTCATCGGCGACGACGCGGCCCACCATGCCCATGGCCTTCTCCTCGATGGCCTTGCCGACCAGTGGCACAGTGACCTTGAGGTCGACGTCGACGGTGACGGTGGTGGCCTCACCGGCGGACTCCGCGGCGGGAGCCATGGTGGAGGTGGCACTGACCTTGACCGGGGCGTTCTTGACCGTCACGTCGTAGCCGCCGGAGCGTGAGCCGTCATCCTTCGGCTCGCCCCAGGACTCGGCCACGGAGAAGGACACCGCCGAGCGCACGAACCGTGAGGCGACCGAGGGCAGCTGGGAGGGCTGGATGCTCCCGGCGATGGTGGCCACGAAGCCTTGGCCGCGCTGGGCGACGTCCACCGAGGTGTTGTCGAGCCCGGCTCGCGAGACCCGCGCCTCCTGGTAGGCGGGGTCGGCGAGCATCTGCGCGGTGCGTGCCGGAGAAGCAGATAGGTGATGGTGATGGTCTTCCTCATGGTGCGATCCTGTCATGTTTCGCCGGTCCGGGGCATGTTCCGGCCTCCGCGGGGACGGAGGCCAAGGCGTGCTCGTGCGGTTGAATGCGGGATCGCTCAGTTCCCGAACATGTGTCCTGCTTGGCAATTAGCCGGCTCAACGAGCCGGTTCCGCTCACTGCCGATAACCTTGAGAGGTGCCTAATCTTCTGCCTAGCGCCTTGAGAGACGCAGTCGACCTCGCCGAGGCCGACCTTGACTGGATCCACCAGCTGGTGGCCGACTGGCAGCTGATTGCGGACCTATCCACCTCTGACCTGGTGCTGTGGGTGCGTACCCGTGCGGGGCGCTTCATCGCTGCGGGCCACACCCGCCCCTCGGGGGGAACCACCGTCCACCTCGAGGACGTCGTCGGGCGGCGCATGCCGGCCTCGCGTGAGGGCCAAGGCCATGGAATCACTGTCCACCGCCCAGATCCAGGACGCGGCCGAGCCCTACTGGACCGGTACCGCCGCGGTCCAGGAGGAGTACATCCCGGTCGTTCACGCCGGTACGCCGATCGCCGTCGTGACTCGGGAGACCTCGGTGGGCGTTATCCGGGGCGGGCGCATCGTTGAACGGGAGATGGAGGAGATCGCCGAGGTCCTGTGCCAGATGACCGCCTCGGGCGACTTCCCCATCCAGGGCGCCGGCACCACGATCCGCCACGGCACGCCGCGCGTGGCCGACGGCGTCCTGCGTCTGGACGAGGAGGGGCGGATCGTCTACGTCAGCCCCAACGGGCGCTCCTGCTTCCACCGCCTGGGCATCGAGGGTGAGTTGGAGGGGATCCTGCTGGCCGAGGCCGTCACCTCGATCATTCCCGCCCGTACCCCCGTCGATGAGACGCTGGCCGTGGTCCTCATGGGGAGGCAGGCCTGGCTCACCGAGGTCGAGGTCGGGGGAGTGTTCCTGTCTGTGCGCTCCATCCCCCTGACGCGCAAGGGGCGCCGTTCCGGGGCAGTGCTCCTGGTGCGCGATGTCACCGAGGTGCGTCGGCGCGAGCAGGTCCTGCTCAACAAGGACGCCACCATCCGGGAGGTCCACCACCGGGTCAAGAACAACCTGCAGACCGTCTCGGCGCTGCTGCGTATGCAGGCCCGCCGCGCCTCGAACGAGGAGACCCGCCAGGCCCTGTCCGAGGCCGAGCGCCGGGTGACCACCATTGCCACCGTCCACGACGCCCTTTGAGCCACAACGTCAATGAGCATGTGGACTTCGATGAGGTCTTCTCCTCCATCCTGCGCATGGCCGCGGTCGTGGCCACGCCCACGGGCGAGGTCAGCACCAAGCTGGAGGGCTCCTTCGGAGTGGTCGACGCTGACACGGCGCAGGCGCTGGCCACGGTGCTGGCCGAGCTTGTGACCAACGCCGTCGAGCACGGCCTCGATGGCCGCGACGGCCGCGTGACGGTCACGGCCCACCGTGACGAGGACCGGCTCGAGGTCCACGTGATGGACAACGGTGCGGGCCTGGCGCCGGACACCCTCATGACCGGACTGGGAACACGGATCGTCACCACGCTTGTGCGCGGGGAACTGCGCGGGGTCATTGATTGGGAGCCTCTGAGCGGAGGGGGCACCGACGTCGTCATTCATGCCCGCCTTCATCAGCGGGCTGCCAGGGCTGAAGCCTGACCTTTCCTTTCCCGCTGTAGAGAACCACTGGATCAACAAAACGGTGTTCGCACGATTAACCGTGCGAACACCGCAGTGTCAAGAACTCGATCAGTTTTCAGGAGGACCGGCGGGCCCTGGCCGCCCGGCGCTTGAGAGAACGGCGCTCGTCCTCGCTCATGCCTCCCCAGACGCCGGCGTCCTGGCCGTTCTCCAGTGCCCACTTCAGGCAGGTGTCCACCACCTCGCAGCGGCCGCACACCTCTTTTGCCTTGGCGATCTGGGCAATGGCGGGACCTGTGTTCCCCACGGGGAAGAAGAGCTCCGGGTCAACGGTGAGACATGCGGCTTGGCTGCGCCAGTCCATAAGGGCCCCCTACAAGGTCATCGGTCATGCGGTTGGCGCCGACCCAACTTGTCAGGGAACGGCGGCCGCGTCCGAGAACAACTTTCACACGACGGGGGGCGGTGGGCAAGACCTCGATCATGAGACCTGTGCCGATACCCTGTCGTGATCCTCACAGGATGCTGAGCTGTTGAGATAACACCACTTTCCTTCATTGAGAATGCCTGTTAAACAGGGTGTTCAATAGGACGATCATTGTCTTGGGGCCGGGGTAGCACGATCTGAATGGGCAGGCACGTTCCGCGATAGACGAGTGCCCCACGACCGGGCAGCGTCATCGCTCTGGGGTCGGTGACCGTCCGCAAGGAGATGCCGGCGGCCTGATCGGCAGGGCGCATGCCGGGCCACAGCACGACGAGTGCCTCACGCTCACGCATGGTGGAGATCGCGCCGCGGAAGGTCGTGGCGACCTTCTCCGTCGAGGCGGAGGCCAGGACCACCTCGGAGCGTGCTAGCGCGGCCTCCACCTGAGTGGCGGTGGCGATGTCCGCCAGGTCCAGGTCGTCAACGACGAGGGGGTCGGAGGCCATCGCCTGGGCCAGAGCCCGCAGTGCCGTGGAGCGCCCCGAGCCGGGAGGCCCGGCGACCAGGACGCTGGTGTGAGCCGGAAGCGTGACCGGTGCCGCCGCGTCTCCTCCCACAGCCCAGGTGCCCTCCGGGACGTCCTCCCAGGTGGGCCGGGTCGGCAGTGGTTCGAGTCGTAGCGCGTGGCCGACGTTGCGCTCGCAGGCGGATCCCGGGCAGTCCTCACGGAGCACGATCTGGCAGGCGGTCGTCGTCGCCCCGTCCAGGATGACGCCACGCCCCGGGGCGCCGCCGGTGACCACCCCGCGTGGAAGACCAGCGAGAGCGGCCTGTGTGCCGGTGGCCGCACCGAGAACCAGCCTGAGCCCCATGGAGGCGGCCCATCGGGAGGTGGAGGCTGCCAAGGGGGCGGTCAGCAGCAGGGGAGTGCCCGTCGCGGAGGCGGTACGGATGACGGCCTCCAACAGGGCGTTGCCCTGGCCGGGTCCCAGCACCTCATCAATGGTCGGGACGAGAGCGTCGACGTTGTCGAGGCACAATAGGTCCGTGCCGAGGTGCCCGCTGGCGGCGAGTCCCCACAGCCGGGCCAGGCGTCGCGGGTCCTCCGTGCCGACCACCGTGCCCACCCCGGGGTGGGTGAGGAGCTCGCGCATGGGTGAGGCCTCGTCCGGGGCCTGGTCGGAGGTGTCTAAGATCGGGGAAGCGAAGCCGCACAGGTGCACCCCTCGGCCCGCGCCCAGTGCCGCTGTCGCCGCCGAGGCAATGACAGTGGACCGCCCTGACCTCGGGGCCCCGAGGACCAGCAGCGGGCGTGTGACCCGCCAGTGCCACAGCCCCAGGCTCTGCTGGCGAGGAAGATCGGTCACGGCCAGGAGAAGACGGTCGTCGTCGCACACGGACAGCCCTGTGTGGTCGGCAGGGCTCCGTGGGGGCGAGCGCCCCGTCGGCTCCCTGCTCCTCAAGATCACCCGGTACCCGGGGGCTCCGGAGCCGAACCAGCTCGAGAGCCTCGGCCGCGCTGATCGAGGCGGGCAGGGCCGGCGCCCAGGGGCGCCACGGGGCGGCGTGCCCCTGGGCCGCGCGTGAGATGAGGTCGACGATCCTCTGGACCTCACGTGTCGAGCCGCACCAGGGGGCCTGAAGCACCTGACTGCCAGGGCTGGGAGAACCACTGGCCCCGTTGCCGGGGCCTCGCGGGTCGGGGCTGCCGTCCTCGACGCCGCCGGCGCCACTGACCAGGACCCGCCCGGGATGATGACCGATCCGGGCGGCCCCGTCGTGCCCCAGGACGTCCCTGGAGTCAGCGGCGTCGAGCACCCGTAAGCACACTCGCAAGGAGGTGTTGGCCCGAATCGCCGGGGACACGGCCCCCTGAGGACGCTGCGTGGCCAGAATGAGGTGGATGCCCAGGCTGCGCCCCTGGGCGGCGATACGCACCAGTGACTCCAGGACCTCGGCGTGCTCGCCGGCCAAGGTGGCGAACTCGTCCACCGCCACCACCAGATCGGGGACGACGACCTGTGGCGGCAGGCAGGAGAGATCCTTTGGCGCCGTGGGCGGCCAGGATCCGCTCGCGGCGGCGCACCTCGGCCTCCAAGGAGGACAGGGCGCGCTGGGTGCCGGCGGGATCCAGATCCGTCAGGACCCCGGCCGTGTGCGGCAGGCCGGCGAGGGGGCCGAAGGCGGCACCGCCCTTGTAGTCGACGAGGACCAGGGTGAGGCGGTCCGGCGCTCGGTTCAGTGCCAGCTGCACCAGCCACGAGATGAGCAGCTCGGACTTCCCCGAACCCGTTGTCCCGGCCAGCAGGGCGTGCGGGCCGTCCGCCACCAGGTCGGCACGTACCGGCCCCTGGGCTCCCACGCCGAGCACCGCTGACAGCGCCTGCGCGCCCCGGGTCGGCGAGTGCGCCTGCTCTTGCCACTGCTCCCGCAGCTCATGGGCGTCGAGGTCGTCCATGACCGTGCGCAGGGGGACCAGATCGGGGATGCCATCGACCCGGGACGACGACCGGGGCGGTTCCGTGATCCGGGAGCGGCTCAGGTGTTGAACCGCCTCCCACCAGGTCGGTGAGCACGACGGCGCCCCGGCCGGAGCGGGCCGTGTGCTCAGCGCCTGGGGCGGGACCCTATCGTGGGCGCAAGTCACTATCTGTGCGCTGTGAGGGTGGGCCTGCGGGCCCCAGGCGAGGCGTAGCCCCAGCCGGCCGCTCGCCATCTCCCATCCCTCACTTTGCGCACTGTCCCGATGGCCCGCGCGTTCATGTCGCAGGGCTCCTGACGGGGCATCCAACACGGTCACCCGGACCTCGTCGCGGGCCAGAAGCTGGGCACACCACCATCGCAGCGCATTGCCGGCGCCCGTGCCCACCAGGGCCAGGCTCTCGCCGTCGCAGAGCGTCAGGACGCAGCGTCGTCGGCGAGCGGCACTCCAGGCGGCCAGGTTCTCCTGGGCAGCCGAGGCGGGTGTCGTCGAGCCTTCGGCCTGGGAGTCCTGGACGGACTGAGACATGCTGGAGCGCGCCGCGACGGCCAGCAGCATCGTGGCAGGGTCCGGCTCATTGCGCCTCCAACCCGGTCGGCGTCCCCGGTGGTGCCGGCGAGCGCGCCATCGGGCCCCACCGGCACGCCCGGCGCGCCCGGCGCGCTGGGCTCGCCGTTGTTGCAGGAAGGGCACCAGACGCATGATCGTCATCGTGACCATCGGCGCCACCATGACCATGCCCATTGCACCGCGGCTGCCCGTCCTGAGCGCGATCAATGCTGAGCCGCCCATGACCAGGACGCAGACCAGTGAGCCCACCATCAACCATGCCGTTGACGAGGCCGGTGTCGCAGGGGCCGCCACCACCAGGTCGCAGGGGCGCCTGCGCAGCTCGAGCACGCTGTCCCCCAGCCGCAGGAGCGTCCCCTCCTTCATCCTCGTCTCCCGGCGCATACGCAGCCACAGCCCCAGGTGCCAGTAGCGGTAGGAGCCGTTGGCCGATCCGCAGTCCTGCGCCAGGACCCGGCCGCCGTGAAGGCGCAGGCGCAGATGATGGCGGGATACCAAGGGGTCACTGAGAACCTCGCCCCGGCCCAGAAAAGCGCCGTCCCTGACGGCCATCACCAGGCCACGGTCAGGACCGTCCAGGACCGCGAGGTGCCACGGACCGGCCAAGGCGGCCAGAGCCGCCTCCGCGGCTGCCTCACCCGCTGAGCGCCGGCGCAACGAGGACGAGGCCTCTCCCGGAAGGAGCCAGTGGTGGTCCGGGACGGCGGTGGTAGAGCTCATTCGTCCAGAATCGCCGTAGGGGGTCGTTGCGTCATTGTCAGGCAAACCCGGGTGTGGACAACCTCGGCGTTCGGGGATGTTCACGCTCACTGTGGACACGGGCGGATCCCGGTGTGAACTCGGTTGGGGGAAGATGGCCCCATGACTGACACCGACGCGCCCCGCGGATCCGCTCCCGCCCCGGCCCCCTCCTGGGCACGCTCCGATCAACGTGGCCCCGTGGATCTGAGCGCCATCCCCACCACCGCCCGGGAGCGCTGGAGTGAGCTGGTCCGTGACATCGAGGCCGCCCGCGACGCCTACTACAACGCGATCGATGCCGAGAGCCCCCTGTCCGACGCCGACTACGACACTCTCTACCGGGAGCTGGAGGGACTGGAAGCGGCCCACCCCCTCCTGGCCCGAGCCGGGTCACCGACCCGCTCCGTGGGCGGGCGCGCCGTCACCGACTTCGCCCCCGCCCCGCACCACGAGCGCATGTACTCCCTTCAGGACGTCTTCTCCCTCGACGAGGTCCAGGAGTGGGCCGAGCGCATGGTCTCCGAGACCGGGGTCGGTGACGACGAGCTCGCCATGACCGCCGAGGTCAAGATCGACGGACTGGCCGTGGCCCTGACCTACGAGGACGGCATCCTCACTCGGGCCGCTACCCGGGGGACGGCACCACCGGTGAGGACGTCACCGGCAACGTGCGCACCATCGCCTCGGTCCCACTGGCCTGGCCGGCGACGCCCACCCCTCCCTGCTCGAGGTGCGCGGAGAGGTCTACTTCCCCACCCAGGACTTCGAGGCCTTCAACGAGGAGCGCCGCACCCTCAACCTGCAGCGGCAGGCCGACGGCGCCCCCCTCCTGCAGGTCTTCGCCAACCCCCGCAATGCGGCCGCCGGCTCGCTGCGCCAGAAGAACCCCGCTGTCACCGCCTCCCGGCCCCTGGCGATGATCGCCCACGGGGTCGGTGCGATCACCCCCGCACCGGGGGAGAGACTCCCCACCCGGCAGCACGAGGTGGTATGAGCTGCTGGCCGGCTGGGGGCTGCCGGTGTCCCCCTACAACGCCGTGGTGAGGGGCGCGCCGAGCGTGAGGCCTACATCGAGCGCTACGCCGCCCACCGCCACGACCTCATCCACGAGATCGACGGCATCGTCTTCAAGCTCGACGACCACTCCCTTCAGCGCCGCCTGGGCCACACCTCCCGAGTGCCCCGCTGGGCCACCGCCTACAAGTACCCGCCCGAGGAGGTCCGTACCCGCCTGTTGGACATCGCCGTCCAGGTCGGGCGCACCGGCCGCATCACGCCCTTCGGCATGATGGAGCCGGTCCTGGTCGCTGGCTCGACGGTGGCCCGCGCCACCCTCCACAACGCCACCGAGGTGGCCCGCAAGGGCGTGCGCATCGGGGACATGGTCATCGTGCGCAAGGCCGGCGACGTCATCCCTGAGATCCTGGGGCCGGTCGCGGACCTGCGTGACGGCAGCGAGCGGGACTTCGTCATGCCGACGCACTGCCCCTCCTGCGGCACCGAGCTGGCGCCGGCCAAGGACGGCGACGTCGACCTGCGCTGTCCCAACACCCGGTCCTGCCCCGCCCAGCTCACCGAGAGGATCGCTCACATCGGCTCCCGGGGCGCCCTGGACGTCGAAGGGCTGGGGGACGAGGCCGCCGGCGCCCTGACCCGACCCGACGCCGGACGCCGCGAGGCCCTGACGGCGCTCGCGGCGGGGCGGAGCCTGGAGACCGAAGGCGGACGGCTCAGCCTCCCGCCCGGAGAGCTCGACTCCCTCCACGTCTCCCAGCGGGTGGAGGCCGTCGAGGAGCTCCTGAAGCAGGCGGGGATCACCGAGCAGACACCGGTGCTCACCGGCGAGGCCGCTCTGTTCGACCTGACCGAGGACGACCTGCGCGAGGTCTTCGTCTGGCGTCCCGTCTCCCGTCGGGGCATGCCCCACCGGGTGACTGGCGCCTGAGCCGGTTCTTCTGGACCAAGCAGACCTACGACGCCGACGGTCGGGTCAAGAAGGCGACAGCGCCGGGGAAGAACGCCACCGCCATGCTCTCCCAGCTCCGCCAGGCCCGCAGCCGCCCGCTGTGGCGCATCCTGGTGGCCCTGTCCGTGCGCCACGTCGGCCCGACCGCCGCCCGGGCTCTGGCGGCGCGCTTCAGGTCCCTGGAGGCCCTGTGCCAGGCCGATGTCGCCGAGCTGGCCGAGGTCGACGGCGTCGGCCCCACCATCGCCGAGTCCTGGGCCAGGTGGCGTGAGGTCGACTGGCACCGCGAGATCCTCAGCCGCTGGGAGGCCGCCGGGGTCCGCACCCGGGAGGAGGACTCGGAGGAGCAGGAGGAGCCGGCGCGCACCCTGGAGGGCCTGACCGTCGTCGTCACCGGCTCCCTGGAGGGATTCACCCGGGACAGCGCCAAGGAGGCCATCGTCTCGCGCGGTGGCAAGGCCTCGGGCAGCGTCTCGAAGAAGACGAGCTTCGTCGTCGTGGGGGACAAGGCGGGCTCCAAGGAGACCAAGGCCCGCGAGCTGGGGCTGACGATCCTTGACGAGGAGGGCTTCGTGGCGCTCCTGGAGGGCGGACCCCAGGCGGTCTCCTGAGGACGCACGAACGGGGCGGGGCACCTCCTGACAAGGAGGTGCCCCGCCCCCGTTCGCGACTCGGCCGTTACTGGCGCTGATACCGGCTCAGTAGTGGCTGTGGACCACCGTGTTCGTGTCGACCCAGTTGTAGATCCACTGCGCCTCGGGGACCGGCATGTTGACGCAGCCGTGGGAGCCGGAGTACCCGAAGCTGGAGCGCCAGCCCGCGCCGTGGAAGGCGTAGCCGCTGTAGAAGTAGCTCACCCACGGGACGTCCTCGGCGACGTAGGGGGAGCCGTCGGCGTTCTCACCGCGCATGGTCTGGGACTCGTACTGCAGGTAGACCTTGTAGGTGCCGGTGACCGTGGGGGTCTCGGCGGCGCCGTCGACGATGGAGACCGGGCCGTGCACGACGGTCGCCCCCTCGTAAGCAGTCACCGTCTTGTTCGACAGGTTGAGGTCGACCCACTTCTCACCAGGAGCGGCCTGGTAGGGCAGCTTCTCCGCACCATTGGCGATGGTGCGATCCTTCCACTCCGCCTTGACCGTCGTGGCCTCGAAGGAGCCGGAGTAGGCTTTGTTGCTGCCCAGGGACTGCGTGATCGCGGTGGTCACCGCGTCGGCGTTGTTGACGGTCTTGCCGTCCTTGGCCTCGGTCGGGGTGGAGACCACCTGGCCGCTGGCATTGACGTTGCGTTCGCCGGTGACGGGCTCGGAGCTGGCCTCCTCAGCCTGTGACTTGACCCACTGGGAGACCTTTGAGGAGTCCACGGCGATGGTCGGGGCGGACTCGGTCGAGTTGGTGATCTTGATCCACGAGGCCTTGTCCGTGTTCTCCGCCGTGTAGGAGTCCTCACCCATGGTGATGGTGACGTCCTGGGAGACCCAGCTGTTGGCCTTGTCAGCGACCTTCTGGGCGTCGGAGTCGGAGACCTTCGGCGCGGCGTCCGTGATCTTCAGGGAGATCGATGACGAGTCCAGGGACGTGGCGGCCTTCTGCGCAGCCTGGGCCAGGGCGTTGGCGTCCAGGGAGGAGCCCTTGGCCGAGCTCGTGGTGGTGAAGGTGGTGCCGTCCTCGCTGAGGATCACGGTGGCGTTGCGTGCCTTGGCGCGGTCCTCGGGGATCAGCGAGGTGGCGTAGCCGCTCACCTTGGTCTTGTCAGTGGTGGAGACCACAGGGACCTCGGTCTTGCCCTGGGAGACCAGGGCGCGGAGCTTCTCGCCGAGCGTGTCACCCCGGGCCATGACGGCGTCAGCGGTGGCCTGGGCGTCCACGGTGGTTCCCAGGTCTGTCAGGGAGGCGCTGGCGGTGACGTCTCCGGAGATGCCGACCTTGGTGTTCTTGGCGCGCTCCTCAATGGTCGCCACGATCTCCTGCCGGCTCTTGCCGGAGACGTCGGTGCCGGCCACGGTGGTCCCCGGGACGGCCCGGCCGTCGTAGTGGGCGGCGTAGGCATAGCCTCCGGCGCCGACAATGCCCAGCAGGAGCAGCGCGGCGGCCGCGACCCCCAGGGGCCAGCGGCGACGACGCCGGGGCTCCTCCCGGGACGACTCCGCATCGGGGGACGTGACCGCCGGGAAGGAGGAGGGGGCCGGGACGACTGCGGAGGGACGGTCGGTGCCGGCAGTGACCTCGGTGCGCTCGGTGCGCGAAGCATCCTTGAGGGTCGGCTCGCTGCTGGAGACCGGTTCTGAGACCGCTGCCGGGGCGACCGCCTCGATCTCCTCGGTGCTGCTCTGCTCCGCACTCATCACGCCTGCGGCGGTGCCGGCGGAATGCGTATGCGGTGCCGCGGCTCGCGCAGCCGCCTGGAAGACGGACTGACGACGCACGCCTTCGGGCTGCCCATAGGGCGTGCTGAGCACAGTGGTTTCGCTCTGGGAGGCTTCTCCCTGGTGCTGCGCACCAGTGGGGGAAGTATTGCTGCTCATGCATCCTCATCCCTCGGCCACGGGTCCCGTGCGGGGAGGCGTGTGGCCGAATCCAGTGGTCCATCCGACCTCCGGTGGTCCAAGGTTCTGGAAGGAGGTCTGATCCAGGGGCTGTTGCTGTCCCGACCTGCGTCAACGCGGCAGTGCCGTCGCCTGCGGGTCGGTCCACACCTGGTGATCACCATGACATCCGTGAAACGAGACGATGTCAATCATCCTTGGGGATGAGGCTGTGTGAGATCGCACGAATCTGGTATCGGTTCAGTTTCGCAGGGCCCCGTGGGCGTGGCGTCCACGTCCCTCCTGCGGGGCAAGAATGGGGCAAGGATGTCGATGAGGGCAGGTCCTCGCCGTCGAACCCGCCGCGACGTGTTGTCGCCGTGATACGGCCGTAGCCCGGCTCGACCCGGCTAGACTCCACACCATGTCTGCTATTTCCACTGATGAGGTCGCACGGGTCGCGGCACTGGCTCGGGTCGCCCTGAGCGATGAGGAGGTGACGCGCCTGGCCGGAGAGCTGGACGCGGTCGCCTCCTCCTTCGCCCGGGTCACGAGCGTGGTCACGCCCGACCTGCCGGCGACCTCCCACCCCGTGCCCCTGACCAACGTGCTGCGTGAGGACGTTCCGGCCCCCACTCTCGACGTCGACGAGCTCCTGGCCGGCGCGCCGGCCAGCGAGGACTCCATGTTCCTCGTTCCGCAGATCCTGGGGGAGGACTCCGCCTCATGAGCGCTCACAGCACCAACGCCCTGGCCGACCTCATCAGGAGCAGCGCCGCCGAGCAGGCCGCGGCCCTGGCGGCGGGGGAGGTCTCCTCACGCGAGCTCACCCAGGCCCACCTCGACCGCATCGCCGCCGTCGACGGCGCCGTCGGAGCCTTCCTCAACGTCGATACCGAGTGCGCCCTGAGCCAGGCCGACGCCGCCGACGCCGCCCGCAAGGAGGGCCAGGCGACCAGCGAGCTGACCGGCGTGCCGGTGGCCGTCAAGGACCTCATCGTCACCCGTGGCCAGGTCACGACCGCCGCCTCACGGATCCTCGAGGGATGGGTGCCGCCCTATGACGCCACCCTCGTGCGCAACCTGCGCGCCGCCCGCACCCCGATCCTGGGCAAGACCAATCTCGACGAGTTCGCCATGGGCGGCTCCACCGAGCACTCGGCCTTCGGACGCACCGCCAACCCCTGGGACCTGGGCCGCATCCCGGGAGGATCCTCGGGTGGCTCAGCCGCGGCCGTGGGCGCCTACGAGGCCCCCGTGGCCGTGGGCACCGACACCGGAGGCTCGATCCGCCAGCCCGCGGCCGTCACCGGCACGGTCGGCGTCAAGCCGACCTACGGCACGGTCTCGCGCTTCGGCGTCATCGCCATGGCCTCCTCCCTCGACACGCCCGGCCCCATGGCCCGCACGGTGCTGGACACCGCTCTGCTGCACGACGTCATCGCCTCTCACGACCCGCTGGACTCGACCTCGCTGCCGGACGCCCCGCGCGACATGGCCGCCGTGGTCCGGGCCGCCCAGGAGGGGAGGGACCTGACCGGACTGCGGGTCGGCGTCATCTCCGAGCTCGACGGCGGAGAGGGCTACCACGACGGCGTCGTGGCCTCCTTCCACGCCGCCCTGGAGCTGCTCGAGGCGGCCGGGCGCGCAGGTGGAGACCGTCTCCCTGCCGCACCTGGAGTACGCGCTGGACGCCTACTACCTCATCATGCCCGCCGAGGCCTCCTCCAACCTGGCCCGCTACGACGGGATGCGTTACGGCCTGCGGGTCGAGCCGACGTCGGGACCCGTCACCGCCGAGACCGTCATGGCGGCCACCCGCGGGGCGGGCTTCGGTGACGAGGTCAAGCGCCGCATCATCCTGGGCACGCACGTGCTGTCGGCCGGCTACTACGACGCCTACTACGGCTCGGCCCAGAAGGTGCGCACTCTCGTGCAGCGCGACTTCGCCGCCGCCTGGGACAAGGCGGACATCCTCGTCTCGCCCACCGCTCCCGGTGACGGCCTACCGCTTCGGGGAGAAGGACGACCCGCTGGCGATGTACAAGCTGGACGTGACCACGATCCCGGCCAACCTCGCGGGGGTGCCCCGGCATGAGCCTGCCCTCGGGGCCTGAGCGATGACGGGCTTCCGGTGGGCTTCCAGATCCTGGCGCCGCAGAGGGCCGATGACCGCCTGTACCGCGTGGGTGCCGTCCTGGAGGCCGCGCTGGAGGAGACATGGGGGGCGCCGCTGCTGTCGCGTGCGCCCGAGCTGGAGGAGACACGATGAGTGACACGCTGATGGACTTCGACGAGGCCGTTCGTCGCTACGACCCGGTCCTGGGACTCGAGGTGCACGTCGAGCTGGGGACCGCCACCAAGATGTTCGACGCCGCCCCCAACGTCTTCGGCGCTCAGCCCAACACGATGGTGACCCCCACGTCGGTGGGGCTTCCCGGTGCGCTGCCGGTGGTCAACGCCCGCGGCGTGGAGTACGCCATCCGCATCGGCCTGGCTCTGGGCTGCGAGATCGCAGCAGTCCTGCCGCTTCGCCCGGAAGAACTACTTCTACCCGGACCTGGCCAAGGACTTCCAGACCTCCCAGTCCGATGAGCCCATCGCCTACGACGGCGCCCTGGAGATCGAGATGGAGGACGGCTCCTTCTTCACCATCCCGATCGAGCGGGCCCACATGGAGGAGGACGCCGGCAAGAACACCCACATCGGAGGGTGCCGACGGCCGCATCGAGGGCGCCAGCCACTCCCTGGTGGACTACAACCGCGCCGGCGTGCCGCTGGTGGAGATCGTCACCCGCCCCATCGAGGGGCACCGGCGCCAGGGCGCCCTCAGGTCGCCGCCGCCTACGTGCGCACCCTGCGCGACATCTTCCGGGCCCTGGGGCGTCTCCGAGGCGCGTATGGAGCGCGGCAACGTGCGCGCCGACGTCAACGTCTCCCTGCGCGAGTCGCCCGACGCGCCGCTGGGCACCCGCACCGAGACGAAGAACGTCAACACCTTCCGTGGGATCGAGCAGGTCGTCCGCTACGAGATCCAGCGTCAGGCCGCCATCCTGGCCGCCGGGGGAGAGGTGCTTCAGGAGACCCGTCACGGCCAGGCCGACGGCACCACCCGCGCCGGTCGCGTCAAGTCCGACGCCGACGACTACCGCTACTTCCCCGAGCCGGACCTCGTGCCGGTGGCGCCCAGCCGCGAGTGGGTCGAGGAGATCCGGGCGGGCCTGCCTGAGATGCCGGCGGCCAAGCGTCGTCGCCTCAAGGCCGAGTGGGGCCTGAGCGACACCGAGATGCGCGACGTCGTCAACGCCGGGGCGCTCGAGCTCATCGAGGCCACCGCGGCAGCGGGGATCACCGGTCAGGCCGCCCGCAAGTGGTGGATGGGTGAGCTTTCCCGCAGGGCCAAGGAGCAGGAGACGGCCCTGGAGGACATGGCCGTCACGCCCGAGCAGATCGCCGAGCTGCAAGGGCTGGTGGACTCCGGGCGCCTGACCGACAAGCTCGCCCGCCAGGTTCTCGAAGGGGTCCTGGCCGGCGAAGGTGATCCTGAGGCCGTGGCCGCTGCTCGCGGCCTCGAGGTCGTCTCCGACGACGCCGCGCTGCTGGCCGCCGTGGACGAGGCCCTGGCCGCCAACCCGGACGTGGCGGACAAGATCCGCGGCGGTAAGGTCCAGGCCGCCGGCGCCATCGTGGGAGCCGTCATGAAGACGACCCGCGGCCAGGCCGACGCCAAGCGCGTACGCGAGCTCGTCATGGAGCGCGTGCAGGGCTGAGGCAGGTCTCACCACTCGTCTCCTGAAGCCTCCCTCCGCACAGCTGCCCTCTTGCATCGAGGCCGGCTCGGAGTACTCCGGCCCGTCACCGCTGCATCCAGCCAGTGGTGACGGGCCGGACTGTCCGTTGCCGGCGGTGCCCCTCAGCATCCCCGGCGGCTCGCGTCGGTGATGGAGCGCTTGCGCGCAGGGTGAGATTGCTTGCGAAAGCCGCTCGAAATCTCAGCATCCGGTCAGGATAGGACCGTCATCCGAGTGGCTGGCGGTCGGTGAGAGATAGGCTCGGAGTACTGACCTCAAGTCCCGCCCATCCCACGAGGAGTGCCCATGGTTCAGCCCAGTCCGAGTTACACCGTCGCCCTGTACCTCGAGGTGCCCGCCTCCCAGAAGGCGGTGGCCCGCCTGGTCGACACCGCCACTGCGACTGGTGCCATCGTCACCGGCGTCGACGTGGCCGATTCCGACGGCGACAAGCTCACCGTCAATCTCACGGCGGACACCCGGGACTCCAAGCACCGCAACGAGCTGGTTGCCAAGTTGGAGGAGATCGACGGCGTCGTCGTCCGCAACGTCGGCGACTCGACCTTCCTGACTCACGTCGGAGGCAAGATCGAGATCGCTAGCAAGTACCCGATTCACAACCGTCGTGACCTGGCCCGTGTCTACACCCCCGGAGTGGCCCGCGTCTGCAAGGCCATCTACGACCACCCCGAGCGCGCCCGGATGCTCACCATCAAGAAGAACACCGTCGCCGTCGTCACCGACGGGACCGCGGTCTTGGGGCATGGGGGACATCGGCCCGTCCGCCGCCATGCCCGTCATGGAGGGCAAGGCCGTTCTGTTCAAGCAGTTCGGCAACGTGGACGCCTGGCCGGTGGCCCTGGACACGAAGGACCCCGAGGAGATCATCTCCATCGTCAAGGCCATCGCCCCGGCCTACGGCGGCATCAACCTGGAGGACATCGCCGCCCCCAAGTGCTTCGACATCGAGGCCCGCCTGCGCGAGGAGCTCGACATCCCGGTCTTCCACGACGATCAGCACGGTACCGCCATCGTGACCCTGGCGGCCCTCATCAACGCTCTGAAGATCGTGGGCAAGAAGATCGAGGACGTGCGCATCGTCCTGTCCGGTGTCGGTGCGGCCGGCAGCGCCATCGCCAAGCTGCTCATGGCGCACGGCGCCACAGACATCGTCGGCTACGGGCGCACCGGGGCCCTGTCCGCGGCGGACACCGAGGGGATGAACGAGCACCGCAAGTGGCTGGCGGAGAACACCAACCCGCGTCAGGTGACCGGCTCCCTCAAGGAGGGCCTCAAGGGGGCCGACGTCTTCATCGGCGTCTCGTCGGGCAACCTGCTCGAGCCCGAGGACCTGGAGGTCATGAACGACGGCGCCATCGTCTTCGCCATGGCCAATCCGATCCCGGAGGTCGACCCGATCCGCGCGGCCGACTACGCCGCCGTGGTGGCGACCGGACGCTCGGACTTCCCCAACCAGATCAACAATGTCCTGGCCTTCCCCGGGCTCTTCCGCGGTCTGCTGGACACCGGGATCACCGACATCTCCACCGAGCTGCTGCGGGCCGCGTCGACCGGTATCGCCTCGGTGATCGCCGACGACGAGATCAGCCCCGTGTACATCATCCCCGGCGCCTTCGACACCCGGGTCGCCGACGCCGTGGCCAAGGCGGTCCGCAAGTTCGCTGAGACGGAGTGAGAACTAGGTTCCAGGTGACATGGCCAGGGGCGTGAAACACCTTCGGGTGTTTCACGCCCCTGACGGTACGCAGCACGTGGCCTGAGGTCGCTCATCGGTCACGACGACGGAGACATCAGCGCAGCCAGGAGTCCCCGACCAGACGAGACCACCAGGCGCCCAGCCCCAGGGTGTCGCCGGCCCGAGTCAGGGCGAACAGGATGGCAGACAGAGTCAGAACCCAGTGAAGATCGACCAGGGGGTTGGTCGCGGCGTTCTCGGTACCTCCGGTGCCGATGGGCCACAGGGCCAGATACAACGGCACCATGAGTGCTGAGGCCGCGAATGCGCTCACCTTGAGCCCGATGCCCAGAGTCAGTGCGACGCCCACCCCGAGCATCCCAGCCATGAACAGCCAGTCCCCGACCGGGTTGGCCAGCAGCTCGAAGGCGCTCCCGAAGGGGCTGTGAACTGCCACGCCCTTGATGAAGCCCTGGGCGGGCTGACCTCCGTTGATCCAGGCCATCTGACGAGGGGTGGAGAATCCGAGGCCGAACGTCTTGTCCAGGAAGGTCCACAGGAAGATGAAGCCGACGACGATCCGCAGGACGGCCAGCACGATGCGAGCCGACGGGCTGGTCACGATGTCGGATCCGGAACGAGGGCGCTTGGCGCCACGAGTGGAAGCAGGCACGGGAGGTGCTCCTTGATGATCGCTGGGGTCCGATGCCGGACGCCAGTAGTTGAATCGTAAACTGACTGGCTGATTGTAGCCATACCGAGCTGCTCGGTGGACACTGACGAATGGCGGGGTGTTGCTGATACGCAGCGATGCGTTCAGCGAAGCGGTTGGAATGGCGGGGAAAAGTCGGTGTGTCCTGGATCATGGGCGATCGGTTTGACGTCTGTGGGGTGGACCTGCCTAAGGTACAGCCCGCTGCCGAACGGCCCGGGCTTCCCCCGAGACCCTCCAGCAGCGAACTCGCTACGACAGAGCGTCGATCGGTGTGACCGGGAACAATGCTTCTGAGGTTGACGTCGAACCGGCAAATGTTCTAGAGTAGCGGAGTTGCTCGCCAGAGCGAAGTTGAGTCCAAAGGCTTGATTGAGCCCCGGCTGGGTGTGTTGTTTGAGAACTCGATAGTGTGTCATGTTTTTTATGCCATGGCCCTGGGGGCTGCGCATGATTTTGGTTGTGTGTGGTTTTTGGGGGCTTGTTTTTGTTTTTGGTTTGCCTGGTCCTCATTTTTTTGTTGTGGGGGTTGGGTTGGGCCTGGTCTGGTTTTCTGGACTGTTGTACTGACTGTTGGGTTCTGGCTGGCTGTTTGTGGTTGGTTGGGGCCTGGTTTTGTTGGTTTTGTTTGGAGAGTTTGATCCTGGCTCAGGACGAACGCTGGCGGCGTGCTTAACACATGCAAGTCGAACGGTGAAGGGACCAGCTTGTTGGTTCTGGATGAGTGGCGAACGGGTGAGTAACACGTGAGTAACCTGCCCCCTTCTTCTGGATAACCGCATGAAAGTGTGGCTAATACGGGATATTCTGCGCCTGCTGCATGGTGGGTGTGGGAAAGATTTGTGTTTTCGGTGGGGGATGGGCTCGCGGCCTATCAGCTTGTTGGTGGGGTGATGGCCTACCAAGGCGGTGACGGGTAGCCGGCCTGAGAGGGTGGACGGTCACACTGGGACTGAGACACGGCCCAGACTCCTACGGGAGGCAGCAGTGGGGAATATTGCACAATGGGCGCAAGCCTGATGCAGCGACGCCGCGTGAGGGATGGAGGCCTTCGGGTTGTGAACCTCTTTCGCCAGTGAAGCAGGCCTGTCCCTTTGTGGGTGGGTTGACGGTAGCTGGATAAGAAGCGCCGGCTAACTACGTGCCAGCAGCCGCGGTAATACGTAGGGCGCGAGCGTTGTCCGGAATTATTGGGCGTAAAGAGCTCGTAGGCGGCTGGTCGCGTCTGTCGTGAAATCCTCTGGCTTAACTGGGGGCTTGCGGTGGGTACGGGCCGGCTTGAGTGCGGTAGGGGAGACTGGAACTCCTGGTGTAGCGGTGGAATGCGCAGATATCAGGAAGAACACCGGTGGCGAAGGCGGGTCTCTGGGCCGTTACTGACGCTGAGGAGCGAAAGCGTGGGGAGCGAACAGGATTAGATACCCTGGTAGTCCACGCCGTAAAACGTTGGGCACTAGGTGTGGGGGGGCCTTTTCCGGGTCTTCCGCGCCGTAGCTAACGCATTAAGTGCCCCGCCTGGGGAGTACGGCCGCAAGGCTAAAACTCAAAGGAATTGACGGGGGCCCGCACAAGCGGCGGAGCATGCGGATTAATTCGATGCAACGCGAAGAACCTTACCAAGGCTTGACATGTGCCGGTCGGCTCCGGAGACGGGGTTTTCCTCCTTGTGGGGCCGGTTCACAGGTGGTGCATGGTTGTCGTCAGCTCGTGTCGTGAGATGTTGGGTTAAGTCCCGCAACGAGCGCAACCCTTGTCCCGTGTTGCCAGCACGTTGTGGTGGGGACTCGCGGGAGACTGCCGGGGTCAACTCGGAGGAAGGTGGGGATGACGTCAAATCATCATGCCCCTTATGTCTTGGGCTTCACGCATGCTACAATGGCCGGTACAGAGGGCTGCGATACCGTGAGGTGGAGCGAATCCCTTAAAGCCGGTCTCAGTTCGGATCGGTGTCTGCAACTCGACACCGTGAAGTTGGAGTCGCTAGTAATCGCAGATCAGCAACGCTGCGGTGAATACGTTCTCGGGCCTTGTACACACCGCCCGTCACGTCATGAAAGTCGGCAACACCCGAAGCCCGTGGCCCTACGGGGAGCGGTCGAAGGTGGGGCTGGTGATTGGGACGAAGTCGTAACAAGGTAGCCGTACCGGAAGGTGCGGCTGGATCACCTCCTTTCTAAGGATTGATTGTGTGGGGGTGGCTTCCTGGCCGTTGATCTTGTCTGGGCCGTTGATGGGTCTGGGCCGGCTGGGGGTGCTGCTCTGCGGAAGGGCCTGGGCAGTTGACTGTGTCCCGTGAGGCTTGTCTCTGCGGGGTGGTTGGCTTTGTCTGGTGCTGGTGTAGGAAACACGCCTGCTGCTGTGCTGCTGCGCTGCTTTGTGTGGTGGTGGGCGGCTGGTGGGTGCCCCCTGCGTGCTTGTGCGTGTGGGGGTGGCATGCTGTCGGGGTTCTGGGGCAGTGCGCCCTGGTTGCCCGGCCCTGTCTGGGGCTCCTGTTTGTGGGGGTTGTGGGTGGGTGTGGGTGGGTTGGTTGTGAACTGTATAGTGGACGCGAGCATCTTACTGTAAGATTTCTGCGACAAAAGTTTCTTGTTTTGTTCGTGTGTCTTTGTTGTTTGTTTTTTTGAGCGTTCGGTGGATGCCTTGGCATCAGGGGCCGATGAAGGACGTGGTGGCCTGCGATATTCCTCGGGGAGCCGGCTGGCGGGCTGTGATCCGAGGGTTTCCGAATGGGGGGACCCGGCACGAGTTATGTCGTGTCACCTGCATCTGAATTGTATAGGGTGTGGGGGGTGACGCGGGGAAGTGAAACATCTCAGTACCCGTAGGAGAAGATATTCCGTGAGTAGTGGCGAGCGAAAGCGGATGATGGTTAAACCGTGTGCGTGTGATACTCGGCAGGGGTTGCGTGTGCGGGGTTGTGGGGCTGTCCTGTTTTCTCTTCTGCCGGAGAGGGGGCGCGTGTGCTGGCTGGTAGCTGAATCGTCTGGGAAGGCGTGGCGTAGTGGGTGATACCCCCGTAGGCGGAACTGGTTGGTGCGTGTCTGGGACGGTGTTGCCCGAGTAGCACGGGGCTCGTGGAATCCTGTGTGAATCTGCCAAGACCACTTGGCTGCCTGAATACCTCCTGATGACCGATAGTGGATAGTACCGTGAGGGAATGGTGAAAAGTACCCCGGGAGGGGAGTGAAATAGTACCTGAAACCGGGCGCTTACAAGCCGTCAGAGCCTTCCGCATGCTTGTGTGTGGGGGTGGTGGCGTGCCTTTTGAAGAATGAGCCTGCGAGTCAGTGGCGTGTCGCGAGGTTAACCCGTGTGGGGTAGCCGTAGCGAGAGCGAGTCCGAATAGGGCGTTTGTAGTGGCGCGTTCTGGACCCGAAGCGGGGTGATCTACCCATGGCCAGGTTGAAGCACGTGTAAGAGCGTGTGGAGGACCGAACCCACCTAGGTTGAAAACTGGGGGGATGAGCTGTGGGTAGGGGTGAAAGGCCAATCAAACTCCGTGATAGCTGGTTCTCCCCGAAATGCATTTAGGTGCAGCGTCGCGTGTTGCCCGGCGGAGGTAGAGCTACTGGGTGGCTGATGGGCCCCACAGGGTTACTGACGTCAACCAAACTCCGAATGCCGTGCGGGTTCTAGCGTGGCAGTGAGACCGCGGGGGATAAGCTCCCGTGGTCGAGAGGAAACAGCCCAGATCGCCGGCTAAGGCCCCCTAAGCGTGTGCTAAGTGGGAAAGGATGTGCGGTCGCGCAGACAACCAGGAGGTTGGCTTAGAAGCAGCCATCCTTGAAAAGAGTGCGTAATAGCTCACTGGTCAAGTGATCGTGCGCCGACAATGTAGCGGGGCTCAAGCACACCGCCGAAGCCGCGGACCCATGACATGGTTCCCTTCACCGTCCCGCTTGCTGGGGTGGTGGCAGGGGTTGTGGGTGGTAGGGGAGCGTCCTGCACCGGGGAAGCCTGTGGGTGACTGCTGGTGGACGGTGCGGGAGTGAGAATGCAGGCATGAGTAGCGATACTAGGGTGAGAAGCCCTAGCGCCGAATGACCAAGGGTTCCAGGGCCAGGCTAGTCCGCCCTGGGTGAGTCGGGACCTAAGGCGAGGCCGACAGGCGTAGTCGATGGATGACGGGTTGATATTCCCGTACCGGCGAAGCACCGCCCATGCTGACGCGCGGGTGCTAACCCACGCCCAGCCACCATATAAGCCGCATGTGTCAGGTTCGCCTGACGGTGTGGTTGTGGTGGTGGGGTCTGGGGATCCTCCGTGCAGGTAGGCAAGCGTGTTAACAGGGGTGACGCACAGTGGTAGCCCGGCGGACCTGATGGCTTGGTCCGTTCAAGCGCGCAGCCCGTCCTCCAGGTAAATCCGGGGGACTGTCTTTGATGACGGGGGTGAGGCGTGATGGTGACCCTCACGCTGGTGGGGGATAACAGGGTGATCCTGGGGTGCCGAGAAAAAGCCTCGACGCGATGGTGCCAGCCGCCCGTACCCCTAAACCGACACAGGTGGTCGGGCAGAGTATGCCCTAGGCGCACGAGTGAATCATGGTTAAGGAACTCGGCAAAAATGCCCCCGTAACTTCGGGAGAAGGGGGCCTGATCCCTGAAGCCCCGTTTGCGGGCTAGGGGGAGGGTCGCAGAGGCCAGGGGAAGCGACTGTTTACTAAAAACACAGGTCCGTGCGAAGCCGTAAGGCGATGTATACGGACTGACGCCTGCCCGGTGCTGGAAGGTTAAGAGGAACCATCAACCCTCTGGGGGTGAAGTGGTGAATTTAAGCCCCAGTAAACGGCGGTGGTAACTATAACCATCCTAAGGTAGCGAAATTCCTTGTCGGGTAAGTTCCGACCTGCACGAATGGCGTAACGACTTCCCCGCTGTCTCAACCATGAGCTCGGCGAAATTGCAGTACGAGTAAAGATGCTCGTTTCGCGCAGAAGGACGGAAAGACCCCGGGACCTTTACTACAGCTTGGTATTGGCGCCCGCTATAGCTTGTGCAGGATAGGTGGGAGACTGTGAAGCCGTTACGCCAGTGGCGGTGGAGTCGTCCTTGAAATACCACTCTGGTTATGGCGTGCGCCTGAACCTGGGCCCGTGATCCGGGTTAGGGACAGTGCCTGGTGGGTAGTTTAACTGGGGCGGTTGCCTCCTAAAGTGTAACGGAGGCGCTCAAAGGTTCCCTCAGCCTGGTCGGCAACCAGGTGTTGAGTGCAAGTGCACAAGGGAGCTTGACTGTGAGACCGACGGGTCGAGCAGGTACGAAAGTAGGAACTAGTGATCCGGCGATCCCGTGTGGGTGGGTCGTCGCTCAACGGATAAAAGGTACCCCGGGGATAACAGGCTGATCCTGCCCAAGAGTCCATATCGACGGCATGGTTTGGCACCTCGATGTCGGCTCGTCGCATCCTGGGGCTGGAGCAGGTCCCAAGGGTTGGGCTGTTCGCCCATTAAAGCGGTACGCGAGCTGGGTTTAGAACGTCGTGAGACAGTTCGGTCCCTATCCTCTGCGCGCGCAGGAGACTTGAGAAGGCCTGTCCCTAGTACGAGAGGACCGGGACGGACGAACCTCTGGTGTGCCAGTTGTCCCGCCCGGGGCACGGCTGGTTGGCTACGTTCGGGAAGGGTAACCGCTGAAAGCATCTAAGCGGGAAACCATCTTCAAGATAAGGTCTCCACAAGAAGGACTTGTCCTTTTTGGTAGGCCCCCAGCAGACTACTGGGTTGATAGGCCAGAAGTGGAAGACCGGCAACGGTCTGTGAGCTGACTGGTACTAATAGGCCAACACAAACAACAACACCCCAACACACGCCACACCACGTGCGGTGGGGGGGTGAGCAACCACAGTAAAGCGAAGCGTCCACTATACGGTCCACACCCAACCCGCACCACCAACCACACACGCACCACGCGCGAGCGTGCGGGAGCGTGGGTTGCGAAGGGGCAGCCATTACGGACAACCGAATAGACTCGTACCAGAGACGACGGCCGCGCACTGCCCACGTAGTCGTCTCGGTGGTCACAGCGACAGGGAAACGCCCGGACCCATCCCGAACCCGGAAGCTAAGCCTGACAGCGCCGATGGTACTGCACCCGCCAGGGTGCGGGAGAGTAGGACACCACCGAGCACACACTTGAATAAGGTTCAGCCCCCGGCTCCGCATGGAGCACCGGGGGCTGAACCCATTGCCGGGACACTGTGGATTCGCCACCCACTAGCAACCACCAGCACACAACACCAACGCACGGCACGGAGCCATGCCCGAACCAGCCGCATCCACACCCGAACTGACATCGAGGCACGAAACGGTGCACCATTGTCTCTGTGACTCATAGCGACCTCCCCGCCACTCCATCGGACAACGGCCACGAACCGAGTCTCGATGCCGATCGGCTTATGCAACAGTCCGACGTCGTGCTGCACCTGGGACGGCTCATGCTCGCTGCCGGTGCCGGCTCCTACCGCATCAAGTCCTCCATGGCCAGAGCGGCCTCGGCTGTTGGGCTCGACCGTCACGAGGCGACCGTGACGATGACCGAGATCGTCACCTCCTCCTACGTCGGCAACCGTTTCCGTACCGAGGCCTGCGAAGTGCGTCGGGTCGGCGTCAACGTCGGTCGCTTTAGAGGCACTGCGCCGCATCGTCCACGACCTGCGAGCCCACGAAACCGTCGAGCACCTCGAGGCCAAGCTTCAACAGGTCGAGAAGATGCATGCTCGCTACAACGCCTTCACCAACGCGGCAGCATCGGGCGTGGCCTGTGCCGGATTCTGCTTCCTCAACAAGGGCGGTTGGGTGGAGTGCTTGACGGTCCTCGTCGCGGCATTCCTCGGACAGTTCGTTCGCCGGCAGATGCTGGAGCGCCACTATCAGCACTTTTTCACCTGGCTCGTCTGCGGAGTTGCGGCCTCCGGCACCTACATGGGCATCGTGACAGTCCTGAACGCCACTGGCGTGGTGGCGGGAAACCACCAGGGCGGCATCATCTCGGCGATCCTCTTCCTCATTCCTGGTTTCCCCATGGTCACCGCCATGCTTGACCTGTTCCGACAGGACTTCTCCTCGGCCCTGTCACGCAGCGCCTATGTGCTCATGGTCATGGCTGCGGCCGGCGTCGCCGTGTGGACCGTGACCTTCATCTTCCGCTGGGATGTTGCCGCGGCCAGCGGCAGCACGCTCGACGGTCCTCTCCTCTACGTTCTGCGCTGTTTCTGCTCCTTTATCGCAGCCTACGGATTCGCCATGCTGTTCAACGCAGGCGTGAAGGCCAGCATGCTGGCTGCAGTGGTCGGGGCTCTGGCCAATACCGGCAGACTGCTTCTCATTGACGTCTTCCACGTGCCATGGCAGCTCGCAGTGGGACTGGCCGCAGTCACGATCGGCCTGCTCGCCCAACTCTTCGTCTCCCGCGCCTCCCTGTCCCGGGTGGCTCTGTCCGTTCCCGCCGTCGTCATCATGATCCCCGGAGTCCCCTTCTACCGAGCCATCTCCGCGCTCAACACGCTCTCCGTGGACAAGCTCGGCGTCGACGTCGGCGAGGCGGCCACGAACCTGGCTGAGGTCTTCTTCGTCATCACCGCTATCGGTGTCGGTCTGGCCCTGGCGCGTATCATCACCGACCATAACTGGCGCCACGACGTTGCCACCTCCGGGCACATCACGCTGTCTCGCACACACGTCGAGGCCGTGGAGCAGCCTCTGGAGGACTGACCCTCGGCCTGTGCTCGCCTGTGACTACTGATGGTGGCCCGCCGCTGACATGCAGCGACGGGCCACCATTGATGATGCGGGACCCATGAGGCTCAGGGGAGCGGGTCACAGTCCGCCGAGGACCTGTGCAATGAAGATCTTGACGATCATTGCCACGGGATAGACCATCGCGTACCCCAGGGCCACCCGGGGGTCGGCACCGGTGCGCTCGTTGGCGAAGGCCAGAATTGCCGGCTGGGTCTGGGTGCCACCGATGAGGCCGGACAGGCGAGTGCCACCCATCTTGATGATCCAGCGCATGGAGGCGTAGATCCCCAGTCCTACGATGGTGGTGACGACGAAGCCGGTGACGAAGATCCTCCACCAGTCACCACCGGTGAAGGCATGCGCGATCTCCCCACCGGCCTTGGTGCCCGCCTGGGCCAGGAAGACCAGGAGCCCGAACTCCGAGAGCACCGCCGTGGCAGTGAAGGGCATGGCGGTCACGAACTTCCCGATGCGGCCAATGCGTCCGAAGATGAGTCCGATCAGCAGTGTTCCGGCAGCCGATCCGATGGAGAAGGTGGCTCCGGTGGGCGTGAGGAACTTCCACTCACCGATGACGATGCCCAGTGCCATCCCCAGGCCCAGCGCCACCGGGTTGATGGAGGACAGGCCGCGTGAGGAGTCGCCGAAGTACGTGGAGATCTCCTTCATGCGTCCGGTCGGGCCGACGACGCGCACCCGGTCTCCCTGCTGCAGCACCAGATCCGGGGTGCCCACCATGTCGACGTCGCCGCGGCGCACCCGCGAGATCGTCGCCCCGAAACGGCTGTCGATATCCAGCTCACCGATGGTGCGGCCGGCCAGCTTCGGGTCCGAGACCGTGATCCTGCGGAAGTCGAGGTACTTGCGGTCCTCGATGAGTGAGTGCGAGGAGCCGTGGCCCACCGCCTTGATCGCCTGGTTGACGGCGTCCTGGGTGCCGACGACGGTGATGAGGTCGTCCTTGTGCAGCCGGTCGTTATTCTTAGGACGGGTGATCGGCCCCTTCTCGCCCCGACGCAGGCGAGAGAAGCGCAGCTGTCCCGAGATCGTCTCAACGATGTTGCCCAGGAGCGGGCCGTCCTCGCGCTCCACCCGGATGGTGCGGTTGATGAGAGGGGAGGGAGTGTCCTTGTCGCTGCGCCGGTAGCGCAGCGCCAGCAGGCAGAAGAACAGCATGCCGATGACACCGTAGAGGTAGGTGACGGCATAGGCCACGGTGGCGTCACCCGGTCCCGCCTTGTCACCGGCCATGGCGGCGGCGTTACCGGCTGCGGCCAGGGCGGGGGTGTTCGTGACGGCGCCGGCGAAGGCTCCCGCGATCATCGCCGCCTTGAGCCCGAGCAGGCGCCCCATGCCCACGGCCGCCAGAGCCGCCACGCCCAGAACGCCCAGGAGGATCGCCAACGGCCCGCCGGCGGTTCGGATGACGTGGAAGAAGTTCGGTCCGGACTGGATGCCGATGGCGAAGGTGAAGATCGCCAGCCCCAGGGTTCCCAGCTCCTTGGGAACCTCAATGGGGTGGAGGCTGACGCTCCCCAGGCCGCCAGCGCGATGCCGCTGAACAGGACGGCCGCTGCCCCAGGCTCACGCCCTTGATCTTGATGTGCCCGAGCAGCATCCCGGCGCCGACCAGGAGGAACAGGACGAGAACCGCGTTGCCGGCCAGATGGTGGAGGACATTGGCGTGCGCCACCTTCCAGATCAGCAGTGCGGTGCTGCAGACCAGAAGGGCCGCTGCCGGGATGCGTATGCTCCCGCGCCTGGCGCGCCAGAGCAGCATCCCGGAGCCAACCATGAGCAGGACGATGACAACCGGGTTGTCCAACAGGTAGTCCAGGACCATAGCCACGTCGCTAGTGCCGCCTTCCGTGTCGCCGCTGAAGCTGAAAGTGACGCAGCGGACAGTTTGTCAGGAGTAACAGGAGCATTGTGTCATCTCCGTCGGCGTCGATGACGTACCAAGGTCCGTGATTCCACGGGGGAGCGGACAGGGCCTCTCGCGCGGCGAGCCGCCATGCCGCCAACATGCCACCTGGTCCGTGATTCCACGATGTGAGATTGCCGCCGTCTCATTATGACTCTGCACGGAGACTGATCTAACGTTCATTACCCGGCAGGTCGCCGGACAGTAGGCACGGAGAAGGAGAGCGAGCGATGACACGCGAAGACGCTCCCGCACGTCAGGACCACCAGGTCATGACAGGCGCCCAGGCTCTGGTGCGCGCGCTGGAGGAGCTAGGCGTCACAGACATCTTCGGGATGCCGGGCGGCGCCATCCTGCCCTTCTACGACCCCCTGCTCGCCTCAACGAAGATCCGCCACGTCCTGGTGCGCCACGAGCAGGGTGCTGGTCATGCCGCCGAGGGATACGCCATGGTCACCGGTCGCCCCGGGGTGTGCGTGGCCACCTCTGGCCCCGGCGCCACCAACCTCATCACCCCCATCGGTGACGCCCACATGGACTCCGTGCCCATGCTGGCCATCACCGGGCAGGTCGGAAGCCGCGGAATCGGGACGGACGCCTTCCAGGAGGCCGACATCGTCGGGGCCACGATGCCCTTCGTCAAGCACTCCTTCCTCATCACTCGCGCCGAGGACATCGTCCCGTGCGTGGCCGAGGCCTTCCACATCGCCTCCACCGGACGCCCCGGCCCGGTCCTCATCGACATCTCCAAGGATGCCCAGGAGGGACCCACCGAGTTCGTGTGGCCCCCGGCCCGTGACCTCCCCGGCTACCGCCTGCCGGGTAAGCCCAACCAGCGGCGCCTGGCCCAGGCCGCCGAGGTGATCTCCGCTGCCGAGCGACCCGTCCTCTACCTGGGCGGTGGCCTGAACCGGGCGCAGGTTCCCACCGAGGAGCTCACCGAGCTCATCGAGCTCATCGGAGCGCCCTTCGTCACCACCCTGACCGCCCTGGACGTCATGCCCAGCGAGCACCCGCTCAACCTGGGGATGCCCGGAATGCACGGCACCGTGGCCGCCGTCGGGGCCCTGCAGCGGGCCGACGTCATCGTCTGCCTGGGAGCCCGCTTCGATGACCGCGTCACCGGCAAGCCGGACACCTTCGCCACCAAGGCCTCGGTGATCCACGTCGACGTCGACCCCGCCGAGATCTCCAAGATCCGCACCGCCGACGTCCCGATCGTCGGGGACCTGGCCGACGTCGTTCCCGCGCTGAGCGCTGAGTTCCGCGACCACGTCGCCGCCGAGGGGCGGGTGGACATCGCCCCGTGGCGCCGTGAGATCGAGCGCATCCAGGCCACCTACCCCACGGGCTGGACCGACACCGACGACGGTCTGCTTCAGCCCCAGGAGGTCATCACCCATCTTGATCGGGCGGCCTCCGAGGACACCATCTGGGTCACGGGCGTGGGACAGCACCAGATGTGGGCGGCGCACTACCTCACCTTCCGCCGTCCGCACACCTGGCTCAACTCGGCCGGCGCCGGCACCATGGGCTATGGCCTGCCCGCCGCCATGGGCGCCAAGGAGGCCTGCCCCGACCGGCCGGTGTGGCTCATCGACGGGGACGGATGCTTCCAGATGACCAATCAGGAGCTGGCCACCTGCACCCTCAACAACATCCCCATCAAGGTCGCCATCATCAACAACTCCTCGCTGGGGATGGTGCGGCAGTGGCAGACGCTGTTCTACGGGCAGCGCTACTCCAACACCGATCTGCATACCGGGGCCGGAACGAAGCGGATTCCCGACTTCGTCAAGATGGCCGAGGCCTACGGGGCCGTGGGGCTGCGGTGTGAGCGCCTGGAGGACCTGGACGACGTCATCGCCCAGGCCAACGCCATCAACGACCGCCCCGTCGTCGTCGACTTCATCGTCTCCGCGGACGCCCAGGTGTGGCCCATGGTCGCGGCCGGGGTGTCCAACGATGAGATCCAGCACGCCCGCGGCATGAGCCCGGTGTGGGAAGAGGAGTGAGCGCCGTGAGCGAGAAGCACACGCTGTCCGTCCTGGTGGAGAACAAGCCGGGCGTCCTGACCCGGGTCTCGGCGCTGTTCACGCGCCGGGGCTTCAACATCCACTCCCTGGCCGTGGGGCCCACCGAGCACGAGGACATCTCGCGCATCACGGTGATCGCCGACGCCGAGGGACTGGCCATGGAGCAGGTCACCAAGCAGCTCAACAAGCTGGTCAACGTCCTCAAGATCGTCGAGCTCGACCCCGACACCTCGGTCGAGCGCGAGCTCTACCTCATCAAGGTGCACGCCGATGACGCCAATCGCACGGCGGTGCTCCAGGTCGTCGACCTGTTCCGCGCCCACGTCGTGGACGTCGCCCCCACGTCCGTGGTCATTGAGACCATCGGCTCAGAATCCAAGGTCAAGGCTCTACTGACGGCTCTCCAGCCGTACGGTGTCAAAGAGATTGTCCAGTCCGGAGCCGTGGCGATCACGCGCGGCCCACGATCCATCACCGACCAACTCAAGGAGAAGTGAGAAGCAATCATGGCAGCTGAGAAGTTCTACGACGACGACGCCGACCTGTCCGTCATCCAGTCCAAGAAGGTCGCCGTCATCGGCTACGGTTCCCAGGGGCACGCTCACGCTCTGAACCTGCGCGACTCCGGCGTGGAGGTCGTTGTCGGCCTGCGTGAGGGCTCCTCCTCTGTGGCTAAGGCCGAGGAGGCGGGCCTGCCCGTCAAGCCGATCGCCGAGGCCGTGGCCTGGGCCGACGTCGTCACCGTCCTAGCCCCCGACCAGGTGCAGGCCACCCTCTACCGCGAGGAGATCGAGCCGAACATCAAGGCCGGCTCCGCCCTCCTGTTCTCCCACGGCTTCAACATCCACTTCGGCTACATCAAGCCGTCGGCGGACATTGACGTCGTCATGGTGGCTCCCAAGGGGCCCGGTCACACCGTGCGCCGCGAGTTCGAGTCCGGCCGAGGCGTGCCCGTGCTCGTCTGCGTGGAGCAGGACGCCTCCGGCACCGCCTGGGACCTCGTCCTGTCCTACGCCAAGGCCATCGGCGGTACCCGCGCCGGCGCCATCAAGACCACCTTCCGCGAGGAGACCGAGACCGACCTCTTCGGCGAGCAGTCGGTCCTGTGCGGCGGCGTCTCCAAGCTCATCCAGTACGGCTTCGAGACCCTGGTCGAGGCCGGCTACCAGCCCGAGATGGCCTACTTCGAGGTCTGCCACGAGATGAAGCTCATCGTGGACCTCATCAACGAGGGCGGCATCTCCAAGCAGCGCTGGTCCTGCTCCGACACCGCTGAGTACGGCGACTACGTCTCCGGCCCGCGCGTCATCACCCCCGAGGCCAAGGAGCACATGAAGGAGGTCCTGTCCGACATCCAGGACGGCACCTTCGCCAAGCGCTTCATGGACGACCAGGCCGCCGGCGCTCCGGAGTTCAAGAAGCTCCGGGCCGAGGGCGAGGCGCACCCCATCGAGGCCACCGGCCGCGAGGTTCGTTCCATGTTCGCCTGGCGCGCCGACGTCGACAAGGACTACACTGAGGGCTCCGTGGCCCGCTGATGGAGTAGATGGCCGTGCCGTACGGCCGAATACTGTAGGCTTACCAGCGTATCCAGGCTGGTAGGCCTACAGTTGTAATCTACACAAGTATATTGTGTAGATTACACTTAATCGTGCGGTATTATCAGGGAAGGACATTCTGTGCTTACACGCTTTGAAGTATCGGGATTTAAGAACCTTAATGACGTTGCCGTAGAATTTGGGTCTTTCACCTGCATCGCAGGGCCAAATGCTGTCGGTAAGTCAAACTTATTTGATGCAATTCGTTTTCTTTCGGGTCTTGCAGATAGTACCTTTACGGAGGTGTGCGCCGGGGTCCGTTCCGTGGAGAAGGGGCACTCCAACAATCTGGGATCCTTGTTCCCTGAGGCTGTAATGTTGGGAGGTGAGAGTTTTCGTATAGCTGCCGAAATGATTGTCCCCGGAAAAGTTGTTGATGACTTTGGTCAAGAAGTTTCTCCGGCAAGAAGTTATTTGCGCTACGAGTTGGAGTTCAAGATTGAGCAAGATTCGAATGGTGTTTCAGGTAATGCTCGCTTACGTTTGGAGAATGAGAAGCTTCAGCATGTGCGCATAAAGGAGCGTCCATATTATTTCAAGGCTCACCCGTACTTGAAGAAATATTTGACTGGGTCAACTAAGCCTAAAGACTACATGACGCTTCACTCGAAGGAAGATCGCCCATACATGTCGGTTCCTTTCGAGAAAAGTGGTCGCCCGAGGCAGATACCTATTGCGGATGCTCCAAGGACCATACTTTCTTCTCTGGCTTCGGCTGAGTATCCCACTCTACTTGCAGCCAAAACGGAGATGGTTTCGTGGCGTTTCATGGCGCTGGAGCCCACTGCGATGCGTGCTCCTGATGAGAGGATGGAGACTCGTCCAATTGATGCCGCTGGAGCGCATGTCCCGGCGTCTCTTTACCGGCAATCAGTTGCTGATGGAAATCAAGAGGTGTATCGGCTTTTATCTAATGATGTCGGAGAGTTGGTGGACGTCAGGCAATTGCGTGTCGTCGAAGATAATGTCCGACAGACGCTTGAATTGCGCGCTCAGGTCGGGGGGGCGCCCGAATTGCCTGCTCGTTCTCTGTCCGATGGTACGTTGAGGTTCCTTACTCTTGCTGCTATGGCATACTCACCAGGGTATATTGGATTGCTGGGGATGGAAGAACCTGAAAATGGGATAAATCCGGCAAAGATTCGCGCCATGCTTGATCTTTTGTTGCGCCTTTCTCGACCCAGGAATGATTGTTTGAGTCAAGTTCTTATCAATACGCATTCTCCATATCTTGTTCAAGGTGTATTGGGAGAAGGTGCCGATAAAGTGTTGTGCGCGGTTTCCTGGCGTCGTCAGAATAAAGGTGGGGGAGAAGTGGTTTCGACATCATTTCATCCACTTCAGGATACTTGGAGATCTGAAAGATCTGGGGGCTCGGGGAAAGTTCTTCGGTCGCAGGCTCCGGTGTCCAAGTCGAAGTTGTTTGCATTTCTCAAGAGTCCTTCGAGCTGGGCGGAGTGCGAATCGTGAGTGACTGGTGGAGCTGCGGATTTGTGGGTGAAGGAACTTCCGATGATGCTCTCGTAGATGTTCTTGGGAGGCTTGCAATGAGTCTGCGTCCGGGTGACGACATTGACGTCTCTAAGCATCATTGGATTGAAAGGCCCTCTGATCGCTCGGTGAAGGGAAAGGTTGGGGCTTTGAGATCCGAGCCTTATGACTTGATTTTTATTCACCGTGACTCCGATGCTATGGGGTGGGAATCGCGAGCAAAAGAGATTCTGGGGTGCTGCGACGAGAGAGTGGTCCCTGTAATTGCGGTTAGGATGACGGAGGCGTGGGCAATTGCGCATCTCTGGTCTAACGAAGAATTTCGTGGCTGGGCGAAATCTAAAGGAATTAGTCTGAAGACGATTGAAAGTCAAGCCGATCCCAAAAGGTTATTGAGAGAGTATTGTAGTCGTAACTTACGGGAGTTGATTTCTGAAGCTGAGTTCGGGTATGAGCGGGATCGCATTATAAAGAGTATCGATATTGATGGTTGCGTCTCGCAACTGAAAGCTTGGAGGAAGTTGTGTGAGCAAACAAAGGAGGCCATGGTGAGAGTTAAGCCTTATATTGCTTGGGAAAACTAGTTCAATTGAACTCGGCCTCATCGAGCTTGCGTCGCTGGAGGCGAACGGCGAGGGCCACCAGGGCCATGACCGCGCCCATGAGGCCCACGAGCAGGGCGGCGCCGCGTCCCGGGCCGATGCCGACGACGGCTCCCACACTGGTGGACAGCGACCCTCTGGGCTCCAGCAGGGGCTGGAGCACATGGTCCACCAGGACTCCGGAGCACAGGTAGGCCACCAGGTAACCCATCTGGGTGACCAGGCTGATCGTGCCCCAGGTGCGTGCCTGCCGAGTGTTGTCGACCTGCGTGCGCACCAGGACCTCCGCACCCGCCTGGGACAAGGGCAGGCAGGCGAAGGTGAGGAAGCCGCAGGCGGCCACCCACCAGGCGCCCGGCCCCAGGGGGACCAGCGCCATGGCGGCGCCGGTTCCGGCCAGCCCTGCGGCAAGCAGCGTCGTGGGCTGGGCACTCTTCCAGGCCGTGACCAGGGCCGCGCCCACGAGCATGCCGGTGGCGGCCACCGTTTCGACCACCCCCATCTCGGCGGTGCTCACGGTGGGCAGGAGAATCGGCTTGATGAGAACCTGGATGACTCCGATGGCGAGGGTCGCCAGCATCATGAGAGTCACGAGGTTACGCAGACCGGGGGAGGCAATGATGGTCCTCCATCCCGCCATGACGTCGCGGTCGTCACCGGGCTGGGACGCTGCGCGTTGCGAGGCACCTGCTGCCAGAGCCTGGCGCACTGCCATGGTGCACGCCACGGTGACCAGGCAGGTGCTGGCGTCCAGCAGGACGAGACCCCGGGGGCCGACAAGAGGCATGAGGAACCCCGCCGCGGCCGGCGCCATCAGGTACTTGGCAGCGGAGGCGAGCTGGAGCAGACCGGAGGAGCGCACGTAGTCCTCCTCGGTCACCAGGTCGGTGACGCTGGCCCGCAGAGCCGGCTCGGTCAGGGCGGCCAGGCAGGAGGAGGTGAGGGCTCCTGCGCAGATCCAGCCCAAGGAGGGCCGGGGCGAGGACAGGGCCGTCAGGATGACGCCCAGCCCGAGAATCGAGCCGGCGTCACCGATCATCATCATCAGGCGGCGGTCGTAGCGGTCTGCGAGGACCCCGGCCAGGGGTGCCAGAAGAACAATGGGGGCGAAGGCGCTCATCTGGACGGCTGCCACTGAGGATGCCGTCCCGTAGGTGCGCAGAATGACGACGGCCAGGCCGAAGGTGCTCAGGCCCGTTCCCAGCGAGTTGATGAAGGAACCCAGGACCAGCAGTCCGACGTGCTTCATGGCTCCGCCTTCGTCAGGAAGCCGAGGCTGCCGGGCGCGGCACCCAGGAGGGTCTCACTGGCCCAGATGAGGGTCTCTTGGCGGCGGGCGAGCTCAGCGGGGCTGGGCTTCATGATGTCCTGGTCCAGTAGGATGCCCGAGGCGCTCAGCAGCAGCTCGATGACGTCATGGGGGCGCTCGGTGGTGAAGGTCCCCTCGGCCACCCCTGGGTGATGACCTCGGCCAGGACCGGGGTGAGGTGCTCGATCATCGCCGTGATGGACAGCAGGTGGAACTCCGCGTTGCCCGGTGCGTGGAACTGGTCGACGAGCTTGGTCTCGGTGTCCACCAGCCTCATCGCGCTCATGATCGCTGCGAGCTTGTCGGCCGCCGGGGCGATGAGGTGGCGATCTCGCGGGCCTGCTGCTCAACCTGGTGGACGATGCGCAGGACCAGGGCCTTGAGGATCTGCTCCTTGCTGGGGAAGTGGTAGTAGAGCGTCCCCCTTGGCGATGCCCACGATCCCCAGGATGTCCTCCATGGTCGTGGGTTGAAAGCCCTTGGTGGTGAACAGGGTATGGGCGGCGTCGAGAATCTCCTCGCGGCGTTGCGCGGCGGGGCGGTGGATGCGCGGCATGGCTCCTCCTTGGTGTGTCGGAAACAGACTAACCGACCGACGGTCGAGACGCGAGTGCGCACTTCCGTCATGCGGACTCTTTGTCTCGCATCCTGATCCTGCCCTAAGGTGGCCCCATGACGCAGACCATCAAGCTGGCAGTAATCCCGGGTGACGGCATCGGTAAGGAGGTCGTCCCCGAAGGGCTCAAGGTCCTCGAGCGAGCGCTGGAGGGAACCGGGGTCACGGTCCGTCCCACCACCTTCGACCTGGGGGCCGAGCGCTGGCACCGCACCGGCCAGACCCTCACCGATGAGGATCTCGAGGCCATCAAGGCCCATGACGCCATTCTGCTGGGAGCCGTCGGCGATCCCTCCGTCCCCTCCGGCGTGCTCGAGCGCGGCCTGCTCCTGCGCCTGCGCTTCGCCCTGGACCACTACGTCAACCTGCGTCCCTCGGTGTACTACCCGGGCGTGCCGACGCCGTTGGCCGATCCCGGCGACATCGACTTCGTCGTGGTGCGCGAGGGCACCGAGGGCCTCTACTGCGGTAACGGCGGCGTCGTGCGCCAGGGCACGGCGCACGAGATCGCCACCGAGGTCAGCGTCAACACGGCCTATGGGGTGGAGCGCCTGGTCCGCTACGCCTTCGCCAAGGCCCAGGCCAGGGCGGCGAAGCACCTCACCCTCGTCCACAAGCACAACGTGCTCGTCCACGCCGGCGACCTGTGGCGGCGCACCGTGGAGGCCGTCGGCACCGAGTACCCCGAGGTCGCCGTCGACTACTGCCACGTGGACGCCGCCACCATCTACATGGTGACCGACCCCGGCCGCTTCGACGTCATCGTCACCGACAACCTCTTCGGAGACATCCTCACCGATGAGGCCGGCGCCGTCACCGGCGGCATCGGCCTGTCGGCCTCGGGCAACATCAATCCCGAGAGGGCCTTCCCCTCCATGTTCGAGCCCGTCCACGGCTCGGCCCCGGACATCGCCGGTCAGGGCAAGGCGGACCCGACCGCCACGATCAGCGCGGTGGCCCTCATGCTCGACCACCTCGGGCTGCCCGAGGTCGCGGCGAAGGTCGAGGCCGGAGTCACTGCGGACATGGCCACTCGGCGCGGCGGCGCCCAGCGCTCCACCAGCCAGATCGGTGACGCCATCGTCGAGGGAGTGACGGCCGGGGTCGATACGTCATCGCTTTGAGACCCTACGGCCCTCTTCGTGTCCGGAGCGTGATCGCAGTACGCGAGCGGGCCGTTACATTCCGAGTATGTCGCTACTCGGCCCCCGACGTCGGACAGCCGCCTGCCTCCTGCTCGCCGGCCTCACCGGCCTGTGCGGCTGCGACGTCCTGACCGACGCCCCACTGACCGACTCCGAGATGTCCGCCTTCCTGGCCGAGGCGGACTCACGCGCCACCCGATCGCGGGGACATGCTTTCCAGGCGACCGCGGTGGCGGCAGCGGATCAACGCTCCGCCATCACGGGGGCCCTGTCGCTCTCCCGGATCCGGAGCGACGCCGCTGTGGAGGCCGCGACGCTGGCCACCAGGGCCGCAGCGGTGGCGAGCGTCCTGAGTCAGGCCGAGTCCGCCGGCCTTGAGGTTGCGAGGTCGGCGCTCGACCAGGCGATGCAGGGCGACGACGTCGAGGCGATCACGACGGCGCTCACGAACCTCCGTCACGCCGTGGCTGCGGCCGAGTCCGCGGTCTCCTCCCGGCGCTCGTCTCAGGACCGGGCGGCTGCGCCCGGGGAGGAGGGCCCTCCAGGAGGTCCTGGCAGGGGAGGGGACGGCGAGTCCGCAGAGGCAGACCGGCCGGGGAGGGGGGCCCGAGTCTCCCGCCCAGGTCGGCACCCCGTCCGATAGCGAGCCATCGGCACCCCAAGACTCCGCTGAACCGGCCCAGGGATCGTCCTCTTGAGGGGAGCAGCCTCAGAGGTCGTGATGAGACGGGGTCATCCGGTGGTGGAGGCAGCCGGCGTCTCAGACCCGGGTGCCGCCTTCGTTGGCCAGCGGGACTGACCCGACAGGCCGTCCACGGCGATGCCGTGAAGGACGGCGTCCCACGCCGCCTCGTCGAAGACCCCCTGCTGACAGACCTGGGTCACTGACACGGCTGCGCCGTCGGCCGACCACACCCGCACGAAGGCCCTCCCCGCGACCCGGGAACCACGGAGGCTGGCGCTGAAGGCGGTGGCGATACCGGCATAGGGTGCTGAGCGGTTCGTCGCCGTGAGCTCCTCTCGACCGGTTTGCCGGTAGTCCGGGTAGGTCCCCGCCAAAGAGGCGGACCAGTGCTCGGACAGGGCGCGATCATCGCCGCCGGAGACGAGCAGCGCCGCTGCGCTGGTCACCTCGGCGCTCACCTGGCATCCGGAGGAGGTCGAGGCGTAGGAGCGCGACCAGGATGCCTCCGGGGTTGACGCCGTCGCGGGCCCGGTAGAGGTGGTGCTCCCGTGCGGGGTGCTCGTGGAGGTCGGGGGCGCGGTGGAGGCGGTGTAGCCGGGAAGGTCCGGGAAGCTGACCGTGAGCGCGGCCGCGGCCGTGGCCTGGGCGGTCGGCAGCGCGGTGGGCATCACCATCCGGGGCGGAGCCGTCGAGGACTGCGACGCCGTAGAAGGGGGAGGCAGGCCCTGACACCGACCCGGAGAGCTGATCCAAATCCACCTGTGCACATCCGCTCACCCCAGTCAGGAGGGCGGTGCCGGCCACCACACCCCGGGCGAACCGGGCTCGAGGGCCCGGCCGATGAGCGCTGACCGAGGGGCGATGAACGGAACTCATGGCCGGAACCTATCTCCGAGCCTGCCTGCCGGCCAGCATATGGGAAGGTCGTGTCCGAGTTGTGGCCTCGGCGGTAGGGTGGACCTATGCCCGAGACAGACGCCACCTCAACCGACTTCGCATCCACCTCCTTGGCTCGCGCCGCCGAGGTCCCCGTCCCGCAGGCCGATGCGCTCGCCGGTCGATTCCCCCTGACCGCCAATCCCTCTCCCGTCGCTGACGACGAACGGGAAGCGGTCCTGGCGAGCCTCCACTTCGGTAACGCCTTCACCGACCACATGGCTCACGCCCGTTGGAGGCAGGGCGAGGGGTGGGGCGACTACGGCGTCATTCCCTACGGCAGCCTCAGCCTGTCCCCGGCCGCCGCTGTGCTCCACTACGGCCAGGAGGTCTTCGAGGGCATCAAGGCCTACCGGCACGAGGACGGATCGGTGTGGACCTTCCGCCCCCGCTACAACGCGGCGCGCCTCAACGCCTCCGCCCGGCGCATGGCTCTGCCCGAGCTGGCGGAGGAGGACTTCGTGGCCTCCCTGGTGGATCTGGTGCGCGCCGACGCCGCCTGGGTGCCCTCAGGTGAGGGCGAGTCCCTCTACCTGCGCCCCTTCGCCTTCGCCTCCGAGGCCTTCCTGGGCGTGCGCCCCGCCGCTGTGGTGGACTACTACGTCATCGCCTCTCCCGCCGGCTCCTACTTCCCTCACGGCCTGGAGCCCGTCTCCATCTGGGTGACCACCGAGTACCACCGCGCCGGGCGCGGAGGGACCGGGGCGGCCAAGACCGGAGGCAACTACGCCTCCTCCCTGCTTCCCCAGCAGGAGGCCTACGCGCAGGGCTGCGACCAGGTCTGCTTCCTCGACGACGTCTCGCAGAAGAACATCGAGGAGCTCGGCGGCATGAACCTCATGGTCGTCGACGCCGACGGGACCGTGCGCACACCACGCCTGACCGGGACGATCCTCGAGGGCTGCACCCGCAGCGCCATCATCCGCCTGCTGCGCGACTCCGGGCGGAATGTCGTGGAGGAGACCATCAGCCTTCAGGGACTGCTCGCAGACATCGAGTCGGGCCGGGTCAGTGAGGTCTTCGCCTGTGGAACCGCCGCCGTCGTCGTGCCTCTGGGGCATCTCAAGGGCGAGGGCTTCGACGCCCGCATCGAGGGCAGTGAGGTCACCCGGCAGATTCACGACCGGCTCACCGCCATTCAGACCGGCCGCGCCGAGGATCCCTACGGGTGGATGTATCAGCTCGTGCCTCCTCGTTCATAAAACCACCGACGATATTCCTTCTGAACGTCCAGAAAGATATTGTTTATGTGACGTGAAATGGTGACAGCGAGATTGCGGCGGTCTCAGTTGCATCTCATTTCATGAGCATTTTGCCCGGAATTCCTAAAACCAGGGGATTCCGGGCAAAACGCTCGAGAAATATGTGGTGCCATTAGCCCATGACTCAGTCCCTCCTACCAGAACCCGAAAGCAGTCCGATTGAAAAGGGCGATGCTGAAGCCGCCTCGTCAGGGGCCGACACGACCTCGGCGCGCGGTGCAGGCAGCGTCCTGCGCCGTCCCGGACGAGGATGGAGGATCGCCCTTCTCAGTGTCCTGGCGATCTTCCTGGTTCTGACCCTGGCCACAGGAGGCCTGGCCCTGTGGGTGCGACACTCCATCGCCTCCGGCATCGAGTTCATCGCCGATCCCTTCGCGGGCATTCCCGCACGGGCCCCGCAGCAGAAGGTGGCCGCGGGCGAGGAACCGGCTGTCAACATCCTGGTCCTGGGGACCGACTCGCGCACCTCCGCCTCCGACCCCTCCCAGTGGAAGGAGGGGGCCCAGCGCACGGACGCGATCATGATCGTTCAGGTCAGCGGAGACCGGAAGACGGTCTCAGTCATGTCGATCCCCCGTGACTCATGGGTGGAGATCCCCGGTCACGGCCAGGGGAAGATCAACGCCGCCTACTCCTACGGGGGGCCCTCGCTGACGATCCACACCGTGGAGAACCTCACCGGCATCCACATCGACCACTTCGCGGTGGCGAACTTCGAGTCCTTCGTCGCCCTGACCGACGAGATCGGTGGGGTGCGCATCAACCTCAAGACGCCTCAGACACTCGCCGGCAAGGAACTCGGCGCAGGGGCCCAGGTACTCGACGGGCAGCAGGCCCTGGCCTACACCCGCGAGCGCTCCTCCCTGCCCAACGGGGACTTCGACCGCGTCAAGCGCCAGCAGACCTGGATGCGCTCCATCGTGAGCAGGGTCCTGACCAACGGCACCCTGAGCAGTCCCACGGCTCTGTACTCCTTCCTCAAGACCGCCTCGCGGACAGTCGCCGTGGACGAGTCCTTCACGCTCAACCAGATGCAGTCCCTGGCCCTGGAGACGCGCCACCTCCACAGCAACGACATCAGGTTCATGACCGTGCCGACCGCCGGTACGGGAACCTCCACGGACGGGCAGTCCATCGTCACGCTCGACGCCGACGCGGACACCCCCTTGTTCAATGCCTTCGCCGAGGACCGGGTGAGCGCCTACCTCACCGAGCACCCCGACGCCGTTGAGCTGCTCCCCGCCACGGTGAACTAGAGGTACGGACACGTGGCTCACGGAGCAGCGTCCCCGGGGAGCTCCCCGGGGACGCGAACGAATGCATGGAGACTCATGACTGACACTACTGAAGTAGCCGACGTCGCGGTCATCGGGCTGGGGTACATCGGCCTGCCCACGGCCGCGGTCCTGGCCCGCGCCGGGCTCGACGTCGTCGGGGTGGACCGGATCCGGGAACGGGTCGAGGCCGTCAACCGCGGAGAGCTGCCCTTCCTCGAGGAGGGGCTGGCCACCGTGCTGGCCGAACAGGTCGAGGCCGGCCGCCTGCGCGCCCAGATGGAGACGCCGGCGGCACGGACCTACATCATCGCGGTGCCGACCCCCTCGACGGGCCCGGACCACACGGCCGATCTGTCCCTGGTGGAGGCCGCCACCAGGCAGATCGCCCCTCGTCTCACAGGGGGAGAGCTCATCGTCCTGGAGTCGACCTGCCCGCCCGGCACCACTCGCTCCCTGGCTGAGGCGATCGGCTCGATGCGCCCGGACCTGTCCACGGACGGCAGCGGCGCACGGCCCCAGGTGCATCTGTCCTACTGCCCCGAACGCGTGCTGCCCGGGCGCATCATGACGGAGATGGTGACCAACTCCCGGGTCATCGGCGGCCTGACCCCCGAGGCCTCGCACCTGGCCAGAGACCTGTACGCCACCTTCTGCGCCGGCGAGCTGGTCCTGACCGACGCCACCACCGCCGAGATGACCAAACTGACGGAGAACTCCTTCCGTGACCTCAACATCGCCTTCGCCAACGAACTGGCCCTGGTCTGCGAGAAGGTCGGGGTGGATGTCTGGGAGCTCGTCGACCTGGCCAACCGCCATCCGCGGGTGAGCATTCTGCAGCCGGGCCCCGGCGTGGGCGGCCACTGCATCGCCGTGGACCCCTGGTTCCTGGTGTCCAGCGCTCCGGAGGAGACCCGGCTCATCCGCACGGCCCGCCAGGTCAATGACTCCCGGCCGGCCCACTACGTCGGGCGCATCCTTGAGGCGATGGAGCCCTTCTCCTCGCCGATCGTGGCGGTACTCGGCCTGACCTTCAAGGCCGATGTCGATGACCTGCGCCAGTCGCCAGCGCTTGCGATCACTGAGCAGGTGGCCGCCGCCGCGCCCCATGCCCGGGTCCTGGTGGCCGAGCCGCACGCCAAGGGAGCTCCCGGCGTCCTTGGCGCGGTGGGACAACGTGCGGCTGACCGGGTGGCGGCAGGCCGTCGAACAGGCTGATGTCGTGGCGGTGCTGGTTGGCCACCAGGAGTTCGCCGACCTTGATCCGCACCTGCTCGAGGGGCGCAGCGTCATCGACGCCACGGGGTTCTGGCGCGCCCGAGAGCCCCAGCTAACGGGTAGAAGGACATGGGCAGCAGGCGTCTGAGACGTCTCATCGGTGCGGCTGTGCGCGGCGTGCACCGGCCCCGACTCAGCGTCATCGTCCGAGCAGCGGGGGCCGGCCCTCACCTAGAAGGGGCCATCCGCTCCGTACTCAACCAGACCTTCAGGGACCTGGAGGTCCTGGTCGTCGTCGGTCCGGGGGCCGATGCGCTGAGCTCCGGTGAGCAGGTGGCCACCGGCCTGTCCGCCAGGGACCGGCGCGTCCGGGTCGTGTCCTGCGACCCGGACGATCACCGGGGCGCTGGCCCGGATGGCTGGCTGGATACCGCCCTGAAAAGAACCAGGGGAGGCCTGGTCACCGTCGTCGACGGCGGGGACGGACTTGTCGCCGGTGCCTGCCAGTCGATGATTCAGTGCCTGGAGCAGTCGGGCTCCGACCTCGTCGTCGCACGCTCGCGGTCCTTGACACCGGCAACCGGGTCCGAGCTGGGGGCGAGACCTCCCCGCACGCCTCGCCTCGCGCAGCCGCTGGCTCGGGTACCCGAGGCGGCTGAGGAGCTGGTGGCCGGCGCCGTCATGGCACGCCGAAGGCTGTGGACACCGCTGAGGCGGCCCGGTGCGCTCCGCGCCCCCGCCGTGTCACTGCCCGCCAGGACCCTCGCGGTGCTTCTGGCCGCGACCCGGATGGACGTCCTGGATGAGGAGGTCTACACCTGGCGCGCAGGCTCTCCGGCCCGGGGCCCCAGCGCGGACACGGATCCCGGCGGCCTCCTGGCGGAGGTGGACGCCTTGGCGCAGCTGGCCGCCGACGCCCCGGAGGCGGTTCGCCGGCGCCTGGTCGCCGGACGCCTGAGCCGGGACCTGGTTCGTCTGGCCGAGACCGCTCACCGGGAGGGGCCCGACTTCGCCAGCAGGCTGCGCCGCATTGCGAGAAGGGCACTCGCCGATGCCGGCGACCTCGTGTGGGAGGCGATCGGGCTGCTCGACCGACTCGTGCTGTGGCTCCTCATCCAGGACGAGCCGGCCGGCGCCGTGGAGCTCGAAGAGCTGATCGGCAGACGCTGCGAGGACCTGGGCCACCTTCCCTGACCATCGAGGCGGGTACCGTGCGCCCCGAGCCACCCCTCCTGGATGGGTTCACGGTGCCCCGCCGGCTCACCGAGGTCCAAGACGCTGACTTGAGACTGCATGTCGGTGTCGACACGGTGCGCTGGCTGGGCCCCAGGACCCTGGAGGTACGCGGCTGCGCCTGGGTCTGGGGCCTCGACCCGGGCCTGATCGACCGCCCGACCGTCGAGGTGGTCGATGAGACCGGACGAGTCCAGGACCGCGTCGAGGCAGATCGCTGTGAGGCGCCCCGAGCCGACCTGGAGGCCGGCGACCCGTGCCGCTCCTACCTCACCTCGGGGATCGTGGTGCGTCTGCAGGTCGAAGCGGGCCGCCCCTCCTGGTTCCGGGTGGTGACACGCGTGGCCGGGCGAGAGGTGCGGGCATGGATGCCGCAACCGGCCGGCTCCAGCAGGAGGCCCCCGGCGCCGCCGGAGACCGGGCAGCATCTGGAGGCGGGCGGTCATCGGGGGCTGCTCCAGGTCGCCCCGGCGCCGAGCGGGATCCGGGGGAGTGAGGCGCGGCCCGGCGGGGAGATCGACGTCGTGCTCCTCTACGCACGTCTGGACACTGACGCAACGCTGGAGCTGAGCGGAACGGTGGCGCCGGCCCCGCACAGCCTCGACATCGTCCTGGGCGGCAGGGCCGCCGAGGCTCAGGCGATGACGGTGCCGGCCGTCTTGGCCGCGGGTGGCGGCTGGTCGGTGCGCATCGATTTGGCTGATCCCGACGTCGAGCTGGCGACCTACCCGCTGAGCTGGAGCGCCGTGTCCCAGGACGAGCCCGGCAACAGGATCGAGGGAACCTGCCTGGCCGGCGAGGGGATCGACGGTCCGGCCACCGAGGTTCCCATCGCCGCGGCGCCCACTAGCTGCGCGGCGATGGGAACCCGATAGCGACGTCACCGGGGCGGGTGCCGGGCGCCCGGCGCGCCGCGCGCGGATCCTCACCCGCACGGACGGCTCCGTGGCTGTCGCTGTCATCCCTCCGCTGACTCCTGGCGAGCGCTCACGACGGGGCCACCGGCTCCTCATTGAGCGCGAGGCGGGCCCTCTGAGACCGGGAGTGTTCCTGGAGTCCTTCGGTGGACGCAGCGCGGGAGACAACCCGGCCGCCATCTGCGAGGACCTGGCGGCCCACGGCGTGGGAGCGCCCCTGTGGTGGTCGGTTGTTGACGGGACGGTTCGCGTGCCGGTGGGCGCGCGCCCCGTCGTCGTCGGATCCCCGCAGTGGGTGGAGGCGCTGCGCACCTCACGTGTCATCGTCACCAACGACCACCTCCCCTCCTGGTTCTCCAAGCGTGAGGGCCAGTACCTGCTCCAGACCTGGCACGGCACTCCGATCAAGAAGCTGTTGCACGACGCCCCGAGAGCCGTCACCCTGAGATACCGGCGACTCATGGACCGCCAGGTTCCCCAGTGGGATCTGCTGCTGGCCCAGAGCCCGCAGGCCGGTCGGCGCCTTCAACAGGCACTGGGATACCGCGGGCCGGTTCGGGTGGGGGAGTACCCCCGCAACGTGAGACTGCTCGGAGGCGCCCACGTGCGAAGGCGGGTGCGCCACGAGCTCGGTATCGCTCCGGGACAGCCCGTCATTCTCTACGCCCCGACCTGGCGCGAGAGCCTGCGGCCCTCGACGGGTGCTGCCGGCTGTGCCGCCGAGCACGGGCCGGGACCTGTGGGGGCACTGGACGGGCCGCGTCTGGCTGAGCTCCTCGGTGCGGTGGTCCTGATGCGCAGCCACCACATGAACCGGGCCGGATGTGTCCCAGGGATGATCGATGTCAGTGGGTACCCGAGTGTCGAGGAACTCATGCTGGCGGCCGACATCCTGGTCTCGGACTACTCGAGCATCTTCTTCGACTTCGCTTTGACCGGGAAACCGGCAGTGGTCTACGCACCCGACCTGGCCTCCTACCGAGATGTCGAAAGGGGCCTGTACGGTGACTGGCCCCTGGGCTCGGGGCTGCCGGTCGCCGCCGACCACGATGAGCTCGTATCCCACTGCAGCGGCTCCTCGGCGACATCGACGTCGCTGAGGGGTGCCACTCCCCACTGGAGGTGGAACCCGTGCCGATCCTGGACAACCTCACGTGGATCCGGGGATGGATCGCTCGTTTCCTGAGCTGATAAGCGACCGGAAGGGCGGATGAACATCGCCTCTCAAAAGAACTGGAAAGAAGAATTGTGACGAGAGCGTGAGAGTGAGGGAAAGGTGAGGCGGAACTCTCTATGATATTCGACGGCGAACGTCGGGTATTTCGGCGGCATATCGGTATCGCATCGATTCTATGACATCTTCGATTGTGGTTCTCGGGGTGGGGAATACTCACGGTGGTTTGTCCGGAGTGTTGTTGAGGGCGAACCTCGAACGTCCAACCAGGAAGTGACCCCATGAAGCGCGTGATTACCTATGGCACATATGACCTGCTCCACTACGGTCATATTGCGTTGCTGAAGCGTGCGCGCGCGCTGGGAGACTTCCTGATGGTGGCGCTGTCCAGTGACGAGTTCAATGCCGGAAAGGGCAAGCAGGCCTACTTCTCCTACGAGGAGCGCAAGGTGATGCTCGAAGCCATCCGGTATGTCGATCTCGTGGTGCCCGAGCTGACCTGGGGGCAGAAGACTGAGGACATCGCCAAATACGGAATTGATGTCTTCGTCATGGGGGACGACTGGAACGGCGAGTTCGACGACCAGCTCAAGGGTCTGTGTGAGGTCGTCTACCTCCCGCGGACTCCCGAGGTCTCAACGACTCGGATCAAGAGTGATATGCGCCTGGGCTGAGTGGTGTGCTGAGCGGCGGCCCGCTGTGCGGACTGCATCGAGGGCCGGGCGGAGGTTCAGGTCGAGGCTCGCTGCATGCTGCGTCAACAGGCGCAGGATTTAATACGCGTAATGTTCATAGTGAAATAAGGGCGATCATCATGAGTAAGGATGCTGTTCTCAGAAAAATGGGGCGTGCCGTTTCCGGCCGTCTGAAGCTGCCGGCCACCACCCGGCTGGTGCGCTACGCCGCCGCCAGGGAGTATGAGGATGGTAACCTGGCTGAGGCAAAGCGTCTGTATGAAAAGCTCTCTGAGAGCGGCCACGACACGGCCAGCCGGCTGCGGCTGGGAGTCATCGCTGAGCGTCAGGAACGGTTCGAGGCGGCCTTGAGGACTACACCGAGGTGGCCGACCGCGACCCCTCCTGCGGAGAGGCCTTCTACCGTGCCGGCTGCCTCCTCAAGCGTCAGGACGATCCGGAGGGGGCCTCCATCTTCTTCTCGCGGGCCCTCTCCTCGGGGGTGCGGGACCGGCGCTACTCGGAGAATCTGCTCGCCTGCCTGCCCGCGAGCACCCCGCAGTGGCAGCGCCTGGAGGTTCTGCTCTCCGGACTGCCGGAGCACGAGAACGACGCCGCCTGGCTGCGCAAGCTCCTTCAGGCTCAGCTTCACCTGGGGCTCAACGGGCCGGCCAGGTGCACCCTGGACGCCCTGGCCGACATCGATGAGCTCAGCGCGCAGGAGCTCTTCGAGCAGGGGGTCATCGCCCACCGTGAGGGTGATCGGGCCTCCGCCGCCGCCAGCTTCGCCGCCGCCTGCAAGGCCGCCGGAGGAAAGGCCTGCAGCAAGGGACCGGCCCAGTTCGCGTGCTCCCGGGGAGACTGGAGGCTGGCGGCCGAGCTCTTCGAGATCTACCCGGGCGAGGGAATGTCGAGGGTGGAGCGGGCCTACGAGCTGGCCTACTGCCTGGACCGTCTGCGCGAACACGAGCGGGCACAAGGACAGTACGCCCTGGCCGCCTCACTGGACACCGGCAACGGGAACACTCTTTACAAGCTGGGACTCGCCTCGGAACGTGTCGGCGACCTCGCCACCGCGGAGCGCTCGTACCAGGAGGCCTTGCGGACGCACAAGAAGCCCGCACGCAGCTGGTGGAACTATCGCCGTGGGGTCTGCCTGGCAAGGCTGGGACGCCACGACGAGGCGCTGGCCTCCTTCTGGGCCTACCTGGGGCCGGCCCCGCGCGGGCTGGCATCGGTGTCCAAGCAGCTGGCCAGCACAGGCTTCCTCGACCTGGTCCGCGCGAAGAGCACACCTCCGCCTCGGCAGCGGCCGGAGGACCTGGTCGAGTCCACCATCGGCGACGTCATGCTCGGCCTTCACGAGGCTGTCAGCTCCCACAGCTCTACGGATGATCCCGGTGCCGGTAAGGTGATCCCCTCCGCCGCAGCGGGTCAGGCCACTCAGTCCATCCGGCATGTCCTCCCGCTGGTTCTCAAAGGGGACCGGAATCACCGCCTGGTCCTGGCCCAGCTGGCCCAGGACGCCGGGCAGGTGGAGCTCGCCTGCGAGATCCTCGAACAGGCCGAGGAGTTCGGCTGCAAGGACGGGCTGGACCCACGGGCCTATGGACGCACCGCGACAGCCGCCCGCAACATCCGCTACGCCGAGGCCCTGGAGGTCCTTCCCGTCAGCCCCCACCTGGTGCTGTGGGAGTCCAACCACGGCGCCTCGATCGGCTGCCACCCCCTGGCTATCTTCCGCTGGATGGTGGACCGGCCGGAGTACTCCCACCTGTTGCACGTGTGGGCCGTCAATGACCTGGGCGCCATCCCCGCGGATCTGCTGGGGCGTCGCAACGTCGTCTTCGTCCCCCTGCACAGCACCGAGTACATGCAGTACCTCGCCACCGCCGGGTACCTCGTCAACAACGTCTCCTTCGCCCCCTACTTCGTGCGCCGCCGCGAGCAGCGCTACCTCAACACCTGGCACGGCACCCCCTTCAAGACCCTGGGGCGGTCCATGCGGGGAGGTCTGCTCGACTACGAGAACCTGCAGCGCAACTTCCAGCTGAGCACCACGCTCATGGCGCCCAATGAGCTCACCCGATGGGCGCTGGTGGAGGACCATGATCTGCTCGACGTCTACCGGGGCCGCACCATCATCGCCGGCTCCCCCCGACTGGACACCTCGCTGACGATGAGCGCCCAGGAGCGCACGGCGCTGCGAGGTCGCCTGGGACTTGCTGAGGACGATGAGCGCCGTCTGGTCCTGTTCGCCCCCACCTGGCGCGGCGGGGTCAGCAAGCGGGAGCTGGACCGCGAGGCCCTGGTCGCCGACCTGACCGCCATGGCCTCCCGTGACGACGTGCTCGTGGTCTACCGCGCCCACCGTCTGTCCGAGAAGCTGCTGGCCGGCGTCGATCTGCCGGTGAGCGTCGTCCCCAAGGACATCGACACCAATGAGCTGCTGGCCGCCGTCGACGTCCTGGTGACCGACTACTCCTCGATCCTCTTCGACTTCCTGCCCCAGAAGCGCCCCATCGTGCTCTACATGCACGATATCGAGGAGTACCGGGCCGAGCGGGGCCTGTACCTCGATCCCGCGGAGGTCCCCGGGCTGGCCTGCTATGACCGCGCTGAGCTGGCCTCCGCCATCGGGCGTGCCCTGGCCGGAGAGGGGGTCGTGCCCCAGAAGGCCCTCGACCGGTACTGCCCCTACGAGGACGGACATGCCTCGTCACGCCTGGCCCGAGCCTTCTTCGACGACGACCTCGACCACGGACGCCGGGCGATCATCAGGGACCACGCCCTCGAGCCCGCATCTGGCGACGGTGCCCGCAGACGCCGCACCCTCCTGTTCCACGCCTCCATGATCCCCAACGGGATCGCCTCCGCCCTCCTGGCCCTCCTGGAGGCGCTCGATCCGGACCTCTACTCGGTCAACCTCGTCGTCGAGCCCTCCGTCCTGCGCAACAACGAGGACCGTCAGGAGATCTTCCGACGCCTGCCCCGTCACGTCCACGTCATCTGCAAGCCCGGGGCCGCGCCCTGGCGGATCCACGAACGGGCCTGCGTCAACGACTTCGCCCGCCACCCCGACGCCTTCACCTCGCAGAGCTTCTGGGACTGCTACTGGGCCTACTACGAGCGCGAGACGCGCCGCATCCTGGGCGACTTCGTGCCCGACGCCGCCATCGAGTACGACGGCTACGCCGAGACCTGGGTCTCGCTCATCGCTGCCTGGGGGCGCCGCGGATCGCGCACCTCCTGCTACCAGCACAACCAGATGGACAACGAGTACCGGGACAAGTACCCGGGCCTCAAGCGTGTCTTCACCCTCTACAGCGCTGTCGACGCCGTCGTCGCCGTCAGCCCGGGACTGGCCCGCCACAACCGCAGCGGGCTGGCCGGGCTGGGCATCGACCTCACCCAGCACCAGCTCTCGGCCCGCAACCTCCTGAACATCGAGCGGGTCCGCCGCGGGGCACAGGCACCCGCCCCGGAGGCCTTCACCACGCTGAAGAACGAGCACGACATCGTCCTTGCCACCATGGGGCGGATGTCGATGGAGAAGAACCAGGCCGCTCTCATCGAGGCGCTCGCCCTTCTGCGCAAGCAGGACGGCACCGATGGCGGCGGCGCTCAGGGACTGAGCATCGGCCTGGCGATCGTCGGCTCCGGGGTGCTCGAGGCGACGCTGCGGGCCAGAATCGACTCCCTGGGCCTGTCCGGGCACGTTGTGCTGCTGGGACAGATGGACAACCCGTTCCCGGTCCTGGGCGGAGCCGACCTGTTCGTCCTGCCATCCCTGCACGAGGGGCAGCCGGTCACCCTGCTGGAGGCGATGACGCTGGGAACCGGGGTCGTGGCCTCCGACCTTCCGGGCAACCGGGAGCTGATCGACCTCGGATACGGGGTTCTGAGCGGCACCTCGCCCCAGGACATCGCCCAGGCGATCCGCTCGGCACTGGCCGATCCCCGCCTCGCCCACGGAGACTTCGACGTCACCGAGCACAACGCGCGCTCACTGCGGGACACCCTGGAGGCAGTGCTCGGCCCCGAGGCGCTCCACCAGCAGCCGCAGGGGAAGACGGCTTCCAGGAGGAGGCGGCGCAAGCGAGGGGCCTCGCGAGGGAAGTCCGCATGACGGGCCCCCACGGGGCACAGCCCACAGCGGCTCGCCAGGGTGCGGTCTGCGCCCCGATGCCGGCCGGCAAGCCCTCGGCGGAGCTGGAGGAGATCCTCCAGCAGGTCCTCCAAGGGCTGTCCCGCGGGGAGGAGTCTGGAGCAGCACCCCGTGTCGCCGTGCTCCTGGACCGCCCTCAGCCCCACCTGAGCAACTGGCTCGGGCCGGCGCTGGGAGCGTGCGAGCTGATCGTCTGCATGATGCAGGAGGAGCAGGAGGAGCAGGACGGGTGCCCCGAGGCGGAACCAGTGGAGTACTCCGGTCTCATCGGTCCGGCCCGAGTGGTTGCCTTCACGAACCAGGTCGACCTGCACCAGGCCCTGGCCACTCACGGCCGGTTCGACGTCCTCGTGGACGCACTCACCCACAGCCCGGGCATGCGCGCCACGTCCGCCCAGCTGTTCATCGGCATTGTCCGCGACGGCGGGTACTACGTCGCCATCGATGGTGCGGCGCTGGGCGAGAGCCCCAACACCGCTGGGCTCATCACCTGGGCCTCGCGCAGTCTCGCCGGCCTGCACGGAGCCGAGGGGGAGCTGAGCGGGGACGAACGATCCTATGGTGAGCAGGTGGCCGCGCTGACCGTCCTCGACGGCGGCGTCGTGCTGCGTAAACGAGGAGACGGATTCGTCAAGCTCCGATACGCCGAGACCCCGCCGATCCTGTCCGCCCGCTACGGCGAGTCCTGGGGGCGGTCGCTGGAGACCCTCGCCGCCCGCGTCACCCCGCTGGAGGTCATTGGCGTCACCAACAACCCGGGACTGTGCGCCAAGAGGCTTCCGCGCGAGAACCGGATCCCCGAGACCTCCGTCCTGGAGTACCGGGACGTGTGCGTCGCCCCCCGCCAGGTGCTTGTCAAGGATCATCTCCTGCTGCCCAACACCTTCCGCCTGGCCACGACCAAGCGGCTGGTCAACACGGCGCTGAAGGATCTCAACCACTACTACGCCGCGCCCACGGTCGATACGCAGTCGGCCCCGAGACGTGAAGGAACCTTCTTCTACCTGGACATCGAGTACAACCGGCACTTCGGCCACTTCATGACCGAGGTCGTTCCCAGGCTCTACGCCTGGGAGCTGGCGCAGGGCGACGTACCCCGACATCCGGCTCCTCACCAACAGCAGGGCCGACCGCGGCCGTCCCCCTGCCTACCAGCGCATCCTCCTGGAGGCCTACGGCATCGACGACGACCAGGTCGAGGTCATCGCCTCCCCGGTGAAGGTCGACACTCTCGTGTGCGCCATGCCCCTCATGCAGAACGGGCGATTCGCCGACCCGGCTCTGGTCTCAACCTGCCACCGGCTACGTGACGGCCTGCTGGAACGATCCGTCCCCAACGACAAGCCCCAGCGCAGGCTCTTCATCTCCCGCAAGCCCGACATGTGGCGCGAGTGCCTCAACGGCAGCCAGGTCGAGGAGTGCTTCGCCCGCAGGGGCTTCACCATCATCCGGCCTGAGGACCACTCCATCGTGGAGCAGGCCCGCATGTTCTACGAGGCCGACGTCGTAGCCGGGTACATCGGCTCGGCCCTGTACAACATCATGTTCGCGCGCCGCCCGATCGACGTCATCGGCTTCATCAACCAGTCCTACCTGGCCACCAATGAGTACCTCATCTGCTCGGTCCTCGGCCACCGCCTGCACCTGTTCTACGGCGATGAGATCACCGACGGCAGGGGGAAGGACTGCGAGGGCCGGGACCTGGGAGTCACCAATCGGGACTACGTCTTCAACGTCGAGCGCGACGGCGACCAGCTCGATGAGCTGCTCGACTCCCTGGAGGAGACATGGGGGGAGTCATGAGCTCGTCGGAGACCCGCACCTCGCCTCGGACGGCCCCCGAGCTGCGGCGAGCCCTGTGGCACCTGCGTCACTCAGGGCTGTCGGGGCTGCGTGAGCACCTGCGCCGTCGTCGGGCCACCGCCTGGGCCCGCCCCCGCCGGTGGGCCTCCAAGAGACGGGGCCGGACGCTCCTGCCGGACTGGCCGCTGCCCACACCCCAGGAGACCGGGCCCCGTCACGACGTGACCGTCGGGGTGATCGCCGACGAGTTCACGGCGCTCGCCCTGGGCTACGAGTGGCGCTCGGTGCCCCTGACCCCCACCGGTTGGCGCGAGCAGGTCGAGCAGACCCCCATCGACCTGCTCTTCGTAGAGTCCGCCTGGCACGGCAACGACGACGCCTGGCGCTTCCAGGTCATCGGCTCCCAGGGACCCTCGGGCCACCTGAGGGACATGGTCACCGCGCTGCGGGAGCAAGGAGTGCCGACGGTCTTCTGGAACAAGGAGGATCCCGCCCACTACGACGAGGCCATCGAGACCGCACGCCTCTTCGACTGGGTCTTCACCACCGATGAGGCGATGGTGGAGCACTACCGGCGCGACCTGGGACATGACCGCATCGGGATCCTGCCCTTCGCCGCCCAGCCCGCGATCCACAACCCGATCCGCCTGCTGGACGAGGCGGGGCGTCCCGCGCCCCTCAGGGATGTCGCCTTCGCCGGCACCTATTTCGCTCACAAGTACCCCGAGCGGCGCGAGCAGATGGAGATCGTCCTGGGCGGCGCCCACGACGTCGCGGCACGCCTGCCCCGTGGGCTGGACATCTTCTCCCGGTACCTCGACGGTGACGACACCTACCAGTTCCCACCCCCCTGGGACTCACACGTGCGAGGCAGCCTCACCTACACCCAGATGCTCAGCGCCTATCGCGCCTACGCCGTCTTCCTCAACGTCAGCTCCGTGGTGGACAGCCCCTCCATGCTTCCGCGCCGCGTCATCGAGGTCCTGGCCTGCGGCACTCCCGTGGTGAGCACCCCGACGCCGGCCACCGACCGCCTGCTGCCCGCAGGCGCCCTGGCCAAGGTCACCGACCGCGCCCAGGCAGGGCACACCGTGCGCGCGCTCGTGACCAACCCGGTCCTCGGGGAGTACATGACCTACCTGGCGCAACGGGAGATCTGGAGCCGGCACACCTACAGCCACCGCGTGGAGACCGTGCTGCGAGCCGTCGGCATGGGGGAGCGGGTCAGGCCCCGCCCCACCATCGCACCGCTGGTGTCCACCATCCGGCCCGAGCAGATCGACCACGTCCTTTGGGACCCTGGCCGGTCAGCAGCAGGTGACGATGGCCCCGGTCATCCTCACCCACGGTTTCACCGCCCCAGCCGCCAGCAGGGCCCGGGCTCGCGAGCTGGGCCTGGAGATCGACTGGGTCACCGCCGAGGCCAGCACTCCCTTGGGGGGCTGCTACAACCTCATGCTCTCGCGGGTCGAGGCCGACTACATCGCCAAGATGGACGACGACGACCTCTACGGCGATCACTACCTCTTCGAGTCCCTCGCGGCGGCCGACTACGCCCGTGCCGAGGTCGTGGGCAAGCACGCCCACTACCTGCACCTGACGGGCCCGGACCTGACGGTGCTGCGCTTCGCCGACTGGGAGCACCGCTATACGACTTTCGTCTCCGGGCCGACCCTGGTGGCTCGAGCGGACCTGGCGCGCGAGGTGACTTTTCCCGAGACGACCACCGGTGAGGACACCGGTTTCCTCAGTGACTGCGCACGCGCCGGGGCCCGTATCTATTCGGCCTCCCGGTTCGGGTTCGTCCAACGGAGAGGGACGACTTTCGGACACACCTGGGACATCTCCAACGCGGAGGTGCTGGCTACGTCCACCATTAGTCATTGGGGACCGCCCCACGAAATGGAGATGCCCACCTCATGAATGCCCGCAGCACCGAGACCTTGCACGTCATCATCATCGGTTCCGCAGATGGGCAGGACACACTCGGCTCTCTTGACCAGGACTCGCCCGAAGGCGGGATCGTCCCCATTGGCTGCCCCGATCCGGCGGGGCTGGGCCAGGTCCTGTGCTCTCTGGCCGCAGGGACCCGGGTCCTGCTCCTCCAGGCGGGAGACCGGGTTGAGCCGGGCTATCTCACCTCAGTGGCCCAGCACGGCACCGGCGAGGCGGTCGTCCTCACCCCGACCGTGACCATCCGCCCCGACGGCACCCGCGACGAGCGGCTGCAGTGGCGCTTCAAGCACGGCAACCGCACCGCTGACCTGACCGTCGAGCCCCACATCTTCCCCGACACCGTTAGCGGAGCGGTGCTCACCATCCCCCGCCACGGCCTGCAGGACTGGGACGGACCGGGGGCCCTCCACGGCGCCGCCGGCGTGCAGACCGCGACCGATGACGAGAACACCGCCCTGAGCGGGCTCATCGCCCACATCATGGCCACCGGTAACCGGGTGGGTCTCCACGACGGCCCGGCCGTCATCCGCCACACCCCCAAACCCCCGGCCCCTGGGACAGGATCGACCACTACCGCCACCTGCTGGGCACGGTGCTGCCGGCGTGGCTGCAGGCCGGCAGCCCCCCACCGGCCTGGGTGCACCAGCTCATCATCCACCGCCTCATCCAGGTCACCGACGCCGACCGCGGGCTGCGCTACCCCTCGGCAGGACTCACGGCCGCCGAGCGTGCCGAGGTGGCCCAGCTTCTGCGCGCCGTCACCCGACGTCTCCCCGCCCCCAGATCGAGGCGTACTGCTCCACGCCGCTGGCCGTGGGCCGTCGCACCGCCCTGGTCGCCATGGCCGCCGGCCCCATGCCCGCCCCGATCCTGCCCTCGGGACGCAGGTTCCGCAGCGACCAGAAGGCCACCTACTTCTACACCGGCGACATGCCCCAGGAGCAGTGGAAGGTTGATGGCGCCTGGGCCCAGCCGACCAGCGCCAAGACAGTCGATCACCGCTACTTCGACGACGTGGTCCTCCACGAGCGCATCGTCTGGCTGCCCAAGGGCCAGATCACCGCCGTCATCGACGATCAGGAGCTCCCAGTGGCCCCCTACCGGGGCGACCCCAGGCCGCCTCAGACGCCACCGGGGCGAGGCCGCCCAGGAGGGGCCTCATCCGGGCTGCGTCGGCGCCTGGCCCGGCTCCTGAGCCCCACCGGCGCGCAGGACGACCAGCGATCCGGCGGTACGTCACCGGCCCCGGAGGCATCTTCCGCGGCGTCCTCCACGACCTCCGTGGCCTCCTCCTCAGCGCCCACGCCGTACACCGCCTCATCCCCCTCCGACTGGCCCCGCACCTGGCTCTACATGGACCGCCATGACAGCGCCGGCGACAACGCCGAGCCGCTGTACCGCTACGCCCGCACCCATGCACCCAGCGTCAGGCACATCTTCGTCATTGAGCGCAGCTGCCCGGACTGGGAGCGCCTCGCACAGGACGGCTTCGTCCTGCTGGACCCGACCGGTCCCGGATTCGACGCCGCCTGGAGCGGTGCCGAGACCATCCTCCTGTCCGATATCGGCGACCCGCTCATCGCGGGCCGGCTCACCGGAGCGGGAGTCGGCCCCGACCAGCGCCTCGTCTTCCTCCAGCACGGCGTGACCATGCGCGACATGTGGCGCTGGTTCAACGGCGCCCGCCTGGACGTCGTCGTGTGCGCCACTGCCGCCGAGCAGGCCGGGCTGACTGCCGACCACACCTCCTACACCCTCACCGACCGAGAGGTCTGGCGCACCGGCTTCCCCCGCCACGACCACCTCCACAGCCTGCTGGGACGCGAGCGCGACAGCATCCTGCTGGCCCCCACCTGGGACCCCGAGGTCTCACGCGCCCTGGAGTGCGACCCCGACGCCGTCGGACTCCTCAGCGCGCTCTACCGGCCCTGGCTCGAGCTGGCCGCCGGCCTGATCCAGGACGGCCACCGCACCGTCCTGTTCGCCCACCCCAAGCTGGTGCTGCACGCACCCGAGTGGTTCCGGGCCCTGGGCGTGCCCGCAGTCACCGGTCGCGACCTGCCCGAGACCCTGGTCCGCTCCTGGGCAGTCGTCTCGGACCGCTCATCCGTCCTCGACGAGGGCATGATCGCCGGCTGCGTCGGCATCGTCTGGGACCCTCGAGGGCGGCCGGACACGGACCGCTACCGCGCCCGTCACGAGGCCATCGGAGCTATCGGCGCCGACACCTCTGCGCAGGTGCATCAGGCGGTGGGGACGTCGTCGCCGGCCGAGTCACCGCCCCTGAGGACCTCCTCCTGCTCGACGCCGGAGCCTGCGCCCGCCTGACCGCGCTGCTCCGACGCGACATGATCTGATGCGGGCCCCGCTGGCGGGGACCCCGCGGATGCGCCGCCGCCCGCCCCTGGTCAGCCTCGTCATCCCCGTCTACGGGGTGGCCCCTTACCTTGCCCGCTTCTGAGCTCGCTCGACGCCCAGGACCACCCGCACGACCGTCTCCAGGTCGTGCTCGTCCTGGACGGGGCCTGCGACGACTCACCGAGGGCCTGCCGGAGCTGGGCGCGGCGAACCGACCTCGACGTCGAGATCATCGAGACGGACAACGGCGGACAGGGCCGTGCCCGAAACCTCGGGATGGAGCGGGCCCGGGGACAGTGGATCGGCTTCCCCGATCCCGACGACTGGCTCGCCCCCGACTTCCTCACCCGGCTCCTGGCTGCCAGACGCCGCGGCGACGTCCTCCTGGCCGGCCGCACCCTCATCCACCAGGACGGTGCTGAGATCCCCCACCCCCTCGACTTCCGCTTCCAGAGCGGGACCGCCCGGGTCGACGCCGCCCGGCAGCCGCAGGCCATCCAGCTCTCCGTCCACGAGTGCCTCATCCGGGCCGACCGGGCGCTCGCGGCCCGGTTCCCCGAGGACCGTGAGGCCCCCACCTTCGAGGACGCCCTCTACCTGGGGCGTATCCGCAGCCGCTGGGGCCGGATCACCTACGTGCCCGAGGCCGTCTACCACTATGACAAGCGGGTCGCAGGCGACTCCGCGGTTCAGACCGCCTGGTCGCGGCCGGGCCGCTACATCGCTCAGATGCGCACGCGCTACCACGCCCTTCTCGATGCCGCCGGTGGGGCGCCCTGGGCTCAGCAGACGATCCTGTACGACCTGGGCTGGTACTTCGGGGTCGTCGACGCCGGCCGGATGCCCACTGATCCGCCCGGACTGGGGCAGGCGCACGCGGCTGAGATGCGTGGGCTGGCGCAGCGCCTCGACTCCGAGCAGATCCTCCGCAGCCCTTGGGGCAACCTCGGTGCCCGGGACCGGGCCCGCCTCCTGCTGTGGAAAGGCCGGCCCGAGGTGGCGGTGGTGCGCGACGGCGAGGTCATCGAGCTGTGCACCGTCGAGCCCGCCGGCCGGCAGGCGGAGCCCCTGGGCTACGCCGGCACCGACGTCGGCTGGGTCCTCACCGGAGCCGAGGCGGCGCAGCGCTACTCCGGTGCAGACGTCCCCCGCGTCCCTCTGTGGCCCCGCCGACCCCGGCTGGCCGAGCCGCGCCCGGCCGGGACGGGGCGCCTTCGCAGGCTGCTGCGGCGTCGTCGCTGAAGCGCGTCGATCCCCACCGGCCCGACGCCGCCCTGCCTCACGGGGTGGGGCTCACAGCGCCGGGGCGAGGCTGCGCGGTGCCAGGGAGATCTCTAACTCGTCGGCGACCCAGGAGTACAGGGAGCCGGCGTAGTGGAAGGGGGCGGCCCCCCAGCGGTGCGCGTCGTCGGCCACCACGAGCTCGTCGGGCACCTGCAGAATCCGCAGGTCGGTCTCCTGGTAGACCAGCTCGATGTAGCGGGTCATGACCCAGTTGGCCTCCATGGCCGTCTGCCCCCAGCTCGGGACGGTGGACATCCCCGATGTGGTCCGTGTCGCCCAGGGAACGTTGATGAGGATCGTCCGCTTCGCCAGGTCGAGCCGCTCCAGGAGGGCGTGGAAACGCAGCAGGGCCGGCCGCCACAGGTGCAGGTGCTCGGCCGTCCCCAGCTCGAGGAACCTGGCGGGAAGCCCCTCGTAGAGGCCGGCCGTCAGCGCCTCGGTCGAACGCGTCAGGAAGGTCCCGGGGGAGGTCTCCAGGACGCCGAGCCGCTCATCGGTCAGGTCCCACAGCAGGAGGTCGGTGTAGGAGGCGACGGCCGTCAGCTGCGCCTCCAGGTTGCCTACCATGTCAGACAGGAAGGACCGACGGGCGAAGGATGACCTGAGCAGGGACAGATCGACGTCGCCGACGTCGGCCGGGCACCCCGCACTGATGAGGGACTGACGGGCGATATAACGCTCCACGCTCCAGCCCCGCCGCTCCATCTCACCGGCCACGTCCCTGGCCACGCAAGAGCCGTAGACCGTGATTCGTCCTGCTGTCATGGTGCTTTCCTCACTGTTCATGGGTCATACTCCTCGAGCGTGTCGGTAGGGCAGGGTGCGGCTCTCCGAGCGTTGGATCCGCACCCCCGCCGGTTTCCACTTCTCCCGGCACTCGGCCAGGATCGTGGCGGCCTTGTCCGGCTTGTTCTTGGCGATGTTCCAGGACCACCACCGGTAGTCGTGGGCGATCTGGGGGCCCGGGCCGTCACCGATGAGCTCGCCATCCATGAGCCACAGCGCCCGGGTGCACATCTCCTCGATGACCTGTGCGGCATGGTTGACGATGAACACCGTCCCGGCGGCGCGCCGCAGTTCGGTCATCTTGATCTCGCTGCGCTCCTTGAACGCGGCGTCACCGGTGGACAGGGCCTCGTCGATGAGGAGGATGTCCGGGTTCGCCGCGGCGGCGATCGCGAACCGCAGACGTGAGGCCATTCCCGAGGAATAGGTCTTCATCGGGCGGTAGATGGCCTTCCCGATCCCGGCCAGCTCAATGACCTCCGGGATGATCGCCTCGATCTGCTGGGGAGTCAGCCCCATGGCCAGGCAGCCCAGGCGCACATTGCGCTCGCCGGACAGGTCCGGGACGAGGGCCGCGTTGACGCCCAGGAGCACCGGGGTGGAACGGGCGCTCACCGTTCCCGAGGTCGGCGTCTCCAAGCCGCCCATGACGCGCAGCAGCGTGGACTTCCCCGCCCCGTTGCGCCCCAGGATCCCGATCGACTCCCCGGCGCGAGCCACGAAGGAGATGTTCTTGAGGGCCTCGACCCTCACTTTCGGCCTGTGCCCAGTCATCCCCATGACGATCTTCTGCGCCACGGAGGCGGCGCGCAGATCCTCGGCGTCCGTGGAGGGCGCCCGGTAGCTCACCCCGATCTCGTCGACGACGACGGTGGCGGTGCCGATGCCGGCCTCGTGACCCTCGGCCGCGGTCATGACGGCGGCTGACGAGTCGCCATCCGATGTCATCATGACGATGGGGGAGGGAGATGTCGCCTCCCCCCGGCCCGTCCGCCTGGAGGGCCGCTGAATCCTTCCCTGCTCCGGTCTCAGCGCTCGACACCGTAGGCCTCCTCCTTCTCCCAGAAGAACACGAAGGACACGGCGGTCAGCCCCAGCGACCAGGCACTGAGGATGAGCCACATGCGCGGCTGCGGAACACGCTGGTACAGGATCACGTCCCGGTACATCGTGATGATGAGGTAACCGGGATTGAGGTCCATGGCCCGCAGCATCACCGGGTGATTGATGAACCGTTCGTAGGAGAAGAAGACTCCTGAGGCGTAGAACCAGAACTGAGTCAGGAAGGGCCAGATGTTGCGCATGTCCGGGATCGTCGTCGTGATACGGGAGGCCGCCAGCGTCAGTCCCAGGCTCAGGAGCACCTGAAGCGCCAGGACCGGGACGATGAGGACCCAGTGCCAGCTCGGCCAGGCGTGAGGAGGAAGGACCACCACGAGGACGAGGAGCGCGATCATCGGCGGGACCAGGTCGATCGCGCTGCGAATCGTGTACGACGCGGGCAGGGCGGCCCGAGGGAAGGAGAAGCCTCGAATGAGGTTCCTGCCGGTGACGATCACCTGGCTGCCACCGGTGACCGCCCGCTGCAGCGGCGGGAAGAACGTGACGCCGATGATGAGGTAGCCGATGAAGTTGTCAATACCGCGGCTCGTCTGCAGAAGCAGACCGAAGACCAGGAAGTAGACGATCGCGTCGAGCATCGGCTTGGCGATGAGCCAGGCGTTGCCCAGGAAGGTGCCCCGTTGAGAGCCCAGGGCCTTGGCCCGGGCGTCGGCCCAGATGAAGTGCCGGCGCTGCCAGAGCTGGCGGATGTAGGCCCCCAGCGGCGGGCGCCGGCCCACCGGGTAGAGCTCGCTGAGCTCGACGACGCTGACACTGACCTCCGAGCTGCCGCCCCAGAACGGCTGCCCATCGGACCACGGGGCCCAGGACGCCCTGCTCATACCAGCTCCTTGTAGATCTCGGCCTGACGGACTGCGTTGCCGCTCCAGGTGGGCAGCGGCTGATGCGTTGAGGGCAGGGGATCTCCAGACGCCATACCAGTCAGCACTCGGCTGAGCGCCTCGACGTCGCCGGCCGGGAAGGACCGATTCGTCGCTGAGGCGGTGAGCTCGCTGAGCGCAGGAAGGTCGGAGACCACCACCGGCCGCCCCAGCGCCATCGCCGTCATCGGCTTGAGCGGCGTCACCAGCCGGCACACCGGCGTATCCAGCCTCGGCACGCAGAAGACGTCCAGGGCCTGGTACCAGTCCAGGGCCGTGGCGCGGTCCACCCGTCCGGGAAGGACGCACACCGAGGTCTCCAGCCCCAGCTCTCCGGCCAGGGCCATCAGCCTGGGGCGGCTGACCCCGTCACCCACGACGGCGCACCGCACGTCGTCCCCCCGGGCGCGGCAGTGCGCCACGGCCCGCAGGAGCACGTCGAAGCCCTCGTAACCCACCAGGGAGGAGACGCTGCCCACCCACAGACCGTCGGGGGACAGTCCCAGCCTTTGGCGGGCATCTGCCGGCGCGTACCTGGTGGCGTTGAGGACATCCTGCTCCACGGCGTTGGGTATGACCGTGATCCGGCCGGGCTCGATTCCTCGGGCCGCGAGGTCCTGGGCCTGGACCCGTGAGAGGACGACGACGGCGTCGGCCCACCGGGCCATCTCGGCCTCCTTGGCCCGTAGCAGCGCGAAGCGCTCGGAGCCCAGTGCCTCGGCCTGCTGACGCACCGGCCTGGAAGCCACCCAGGTGCACTCCAGTACCCCTCGCATCTCGTAGACCCAGGGCAGACCGTAGGAGCGGGCCACCGCCTGGGTGACCAGGGCGTTGACGTAGTTGGTGGTCGTGTGCAGCACGTGGGGGCGGAACGCCTCCACCTCCCGCGCCAGCAGGTGGCTCATCTGAGTCAGTCGGGCTATCGGCGCGGCCTGGGTGCGCGCGGGCAGAAGCCGCCGGTAGGTGACTGCGTCGATGACGTCAGTGGCCTGAGCGGCGGGCCTGCCGATGATGACGGGGTAGCCGATGCGGGTCACCGCCCGCACGTCGATGCCGGCGTCGGACTGCGCCTGAAGGAGTGCGTGCGAGCGCACGGTGTAGCCGGATTGGGTGTGGGGCAGTGAGCTGGTCAGCAGGTGAAGCACTCGCAGCGGCTCGCCGGGGTCAGGAGCGGTCCAGCCCGGTGAGGGGGACAATCGGGGCAGGTGAAAGCCCGGGCTCATCATGGCGAGCTGGGAACGCAGACGGGCCCGCAGCGCCCCGGAGACGGGCGCTGCCTCCAGTGCGCTGAGCGCGGCGCTCAGGTGGCCCCGGGACCACAGGTCCCGCGCGCGCACCGCGGGGCTCAGGCCCTTGGTGTCAAGATGCCTGCGCTCCGCCGACCCCAGGTGGATCGCCATCTCGGCGGCGAGCCGGCGGCCGAGGGCCGATCGTGGTACCGCCCGGCTCAGCGCGTCACCGGCGCAGTCCGGTCGGTCGGCGATGAACGCCGACAGCGCCCGGCGCAGCTCGTGCTCACCGGCCCCGATGCCGAGCGCCCGTGCGCTCCGGCCGCGCCAGGGCTCAGGCATCCGACGTGCCCCCTGCAGGGCCAGGAGCACCGGGTCCTCGACCAGCTGCCGGGTGGCGGAAGTGCTCAGTAGTGCCAGGTTCCTCAGGATCTGGAGGTCAGTCACCGGCCACCTGCCTCAGGAGGGACTCATAGCGGTCGGTCATGACCTCGGCGTCGGCGTGGTCCGCCAGCCAGCGTCGTCCACCCGTCACGTCCAGACGGCTGCGGTCGGCGGCCAGCGTGCTCCACAAGGAGGCCAGGGCCTGCGGGTCCTGCGGGGCAGTGACGTCACCGCAGCCGGCGTCCTCCACGATGCGCCGGGCCTCCCCGTCCACCGAGGCGCACACGTGCACTCCGGCAGACATGATCTCGTAGAGCTTGGAAGGGACCGTCACACACATGGCCGGCCAGTTCTGCAGGCTCACCAGCGCCGTATCGGCCCAGGCGTAGTGCTGATCCACCTCGCTCCAGGGCACAGGGGGGAGGATCTCCACGGGGGCGGCGAGCCTGTGGGCCAGGGCCGCCACCTCCTGGAGCTGTGCGCCGTCGCCGACGATCCGCAGCACCACCGGGGTGCCGTTGCGCTGAGCGATGTGTGCGGCCCGCACCGCGAAGCCCAGTCCCTGAGCGCGCCCCACGGTTCCCAGGTACAGCACGTGCAGGGTGCCGTCCCAGCGGCGTCGGTCGGCACCCGTGCGGCCTGTCTGCACCGCTGCGCCGGTGTTGCGCACCGTCACCACGCGGCGTATCCCGCGCGAGCGCAGGACCTGGGCGAAGGAGTCGGTCGTCGTCACCACGGCCGCGGCCTCCCGCTCCAGGCGGGTGATGAGGGGTGGCAGGAGGCCACGCGTACCGTGGTCGACGATGTGAAGCCGGCGGGCTCGGTGGGCCCATGCCAGGGCCGATGGGCAGGTGGCCGGCTCGGACCACTGCGCGGCTGACAGGAGCAGATCCGGCCAGGCGTCGCGCAGCTCCACCACGACCGGGCGGCGCAGGGCCCTGCCGACGGCGAGCGCGGCCGGGAGGGTGGGGAGCCCGGGAACCGAGCCGAGGATGACGTCGGGACGGTTGGCGCCCCGGAAGCGCGCCACCCCCAGGCGCACGGAGTCGGCCGCCGCGACCATCTGATCGGTGCCGCGTCCGCACACTCCGCTGCTGTAGGGGCGGAAGATCGTGCGGTGCACCATCGCCCCGGTGACGTCCCGCCTGATCGAACCGGCCACGTGGGCCGCGCCGCCTGGCAGGAGACGACCGCCCGGGTAGTGGGGGGCCGGAGCCAGCACCGCCAGCTCGTGGCCCCGTGAGATCAGCGCCTCGGCCAGTCGGTTCCAGCGGCGTTGGGGGGCGCCGACCTCCGGTGCCCAGTAGTGGGTGAGCAGAAGGATGCGCATGTCCTCACCTCGCCCTTCGAAGGGTGGGGGAAGGGGTTGGGGGCTCCGATGATGGAGGGCATCTTCAGGTAGAGGATCAGGACTGCTGCCATGGCGACCTGGGGCATCCAGAGCCGGTTGCTGGTCAGGAGGCTGCCGGCCGCCAGGGCGGAGCACGACGCCGCCGCCAGGGTCACCAGGAGGGCCGAGGCCCAGTGCGGCCATCCGGCGCAGACCAGGCGCTGGTAGACGTGCAGCCGGTGCGGCGCGTACCAGCACTGGCCCGCTCTCAGCCGCTTCCACAGGGTGTAGCCGGTATCGGCCAGGAGCACGAGGACGGGGGCGAGAGCCGCCTCCACGGCCACACCCTGGGCCAGGCAGGCCGTCACGGCGAAGGCCCAGGCGCTGCCCAGGGCGTAGGAGCCGGAGTCACCCAGGAACACCTTGGCGCGAGGCGTGTTGAATGGAAGGAAGCCGAGGCAGGCTCCGGCCACCGAGACCATGACGAGCCCCAGCCCGGGAACCGGGGCGAGGATCGCCACCTGGACGTACCACAGGGAGGTCAGCAGGGCGTGGCCGCAGGCCAGGCCGTTAGCGCCGTCCATGAAGTTCGTGGCGTTGACCAGCGCGGCGGTGCCCACGCAGATCGCCGGGGTCCACCACAGTGAGACCTCGAAGGCGCTGTGCGCTACCAGACCGAGCCCTGCGCCCAGGACGAGCTGGAGAACCAGACGGGCCCTGACGGACACCGAGAACAGGTCCTCGATCAGCCCGAGCAGCGCGAAGGCGAGCACGGTCGCCAGCCCCATGAGCGCGAGGCCGAGACCGGTCAGTGAGTGAACCGTGTCGTGCCGGTGCACCGCAGCCAGTACGGTCGCCCAGGTGGCCAGCGAGGCGGACAGGACAATGGCGAGACCACCACCGCGGGGAACAGGCGTCTTGTGAAGGGATCTGTCCCCGGGAACATCAATGACGCGGGCCCTCCGCAGAAGTGGAATCACCGCTGCGGTCAAGGAGGCGCAGACGGCTGCTGTCACGGCGAGTCCGCTCAGGAGCAGGGTGGTCATGAGGCCGCCTCCAGGGCCCGCCGGGCGTGAGCCCGCCATCTCAGTCGGTGCCGCCACTGATCCGCCACCGCGACGGCCGACCCTGCCAGGCCCGCGGTCCACGGAAGCAGATGGACCTGCGTGGCGAGGTCGAGGAAGCAGGAACCGACTGCGAACCCGGCCCCGGCCACGATGATGAAGGGCATGACCCGCGTCGAGGCCCACGGCCAGTAATGCCATGTCACGCACCAGGCGGTCACCTGAATGAGAACCGCGGCCGCGACCCCTATCAGGAGCAGACGCGGATAAAGAATTCGATGCGTTGATAAGAGCGTCCTGATAAGGGTCGCTAGGAAGAGCCACAGCGCCCAGGAGGTGATGTCTCGGCCCACTGCCGAGAAATCAGACGGGAGGCCGGGCGCTGAAGCGGCCACGGAGGGGACACTGGAGGAGGTGCGGGAGGGGTGGCAGGGGTCGGGCAGGAGCTACTGCGACCACTGGTGACCTCCGGTCTTCTGGGACAGGGAAAGGCCTGGGGTGCGGCCTTCTTTACTCGCTTTCTTATAACGGTAGTTGTGTCGCCCAGTAGGAAAAGCGGTAGTCGTCATGATTGGCTCGTCTGCAATCAGACTGTGATGTTCAGGACTTATCGTGACGGCGCCGAAACCGCTCGTAATCGTTGCGATACCGCGGAATACTGGGGTTCTGTCACATGATGGCCTCAGCTTGTGGTGTCCCGAGCCGAGGAGTGGGGCGGCGGTTTCGCGCATTCATTGGGTTACGCGATAGTGGGTGACGGCCGACATAGTTGAAGCCTGCTTCAGAGGGGTAACAAAGGATTCTTGGGGGGGTGTCTCGTGCCTAGACTTAGTGGCGAGCGCGTTCAACCGCCATACGCGCAATCGACGACAACACCATCGATTCTTGTGTGATTCATACAAAGATCGACGGGTTCAACCCGCGAGGACAATCTCTATGAAACGCATCATCACCTACGGCTCCTTCGACCTGCTCCACTACGGGCACATCGAGCTGCTACGCCGGGCCAAGGCCATGGGTGACTATCTCATTGTTGCGCTGTCGACCGATGAGTTCAGCGCCTCCAAGGGGAAGCGCGCCTACTTCACCTATGAGCAGCGCAAGGCGATGCTTGAGGCTGTCCGCTATGTCGACATGGTCGTTCCTGAACGGACCTGGGGTCAGAAGAGCCAGGACATCGACGAGTACGGCATCGACGTCTTCGTCATCGGCGATGACTGGATCGGCACCTTCGACGAGCAGCTTGAAGGACGCTGCGAGATCGCCTACCTCCCGCGGACCCCGGAGATCGGCTCCGCTCAGGGACGGCCGTGCCGCGAGGGGCGGGAGGACGCTCAGGAGGCTCTCGTGAGGTGAGTGCTCTCAGACGTGGCGATTGTGTCCGGGGCCGAAGTAGACGTCGTCGAGCGTAGCGGTCTGTAGGGAGCGCTGACGCAGAATGTCGATGATCTGGCCGTAGACCTGAGTGACGGTGGGGAAGTTCGCGTGACCGATGACGATGTGCTGCGCGAGCAGCCACTTCTGCGCCTCACCGAGAAGGATCTCCGGCGTGAGCAGCCCGGAGTCTCCGAAGGAGCCGTACCACATGGTCGTGGTGGTGTAGCCGATCTTGGCGCAGACCGAGTCGGTGTAGGAGCTGCGGCCGCCGTAGGGCGGCCGGATGAAGGGGGCGCCAGTGACGCCGTAGGTGTTGCGCAGCAGGTTCTCGCACTGGGTGAGCTCGTCGATGATCCCGCCCTCCGACAGCGTCGTCAGGTCGGGGTGAGTCCAGGTGTGGTTCGCCAGCTGAACCTGCCCTGATTCCACCAGGGGCCTCATCTTGTCCCGGTTGTCGGTCCAGCTCGGATAGCTGCCGGTGACGAAGAAGGTCAGTCGGACTCCTGAGTCCTTGGCGAAGTCCAGGTAGGCGTTCACGACTGAGGAGTCGACGCCGTCGTCGATGGTGATGGCCACGACGTTGCCGACGTTCTCCGGTAGGCCGGTGATGAGTGAGTCCGCCGGGCTGGGAGTGGGCAGTGGCGGCGGGCCGTCCTGAAGGTGGAGCGGGCTGAGGGAGGGGTCGGTGAGGGTGTGGGTGAGGGGGTCGGCGAGGCCTGGGGGAGCTCTGCGTCGGGGATGAGGCCGGTGAGGCGGAATGGGCTGCCGGCCGTGCGGTGTTGCAGGCGCTGAGGCAGCCTGCGGTTCCGGCGGCCAGGGCGAGCAGGAAGTCGCGGCGTTGCATGGGATCGACTTTCTCGAAGGTGGGTTGTCGGGGCACCGCGCACCTGCACCGCCGGCCGAGGCGGTGCAGTCAGTGAGCTTGGCGGTTGATCGGGGCGCAGGGGAACGGCTGGAGCCTTCACTGTCGGCTGTATGCCTGCGCCACGGAGGTGACAGCGTCGCTTGCTGCCAAGGAGAGGGGAGAGGTCGGCGGGATGATCCGCTGTCGGTGGGGTGGCTGACGGGGTTTGAACCCGCGACCTCCTGGACCACAACCAGGCGCTCTGCCGACTGAGCTACAGCCACCATGTACGGTATCACCGCAACGAGTCGGTACTGTATCCGCTCCTCTCCCCGCACACCAAACTGGACTCGGTGCACTACGTCACGTTGCGCTGCTGCACTGAGGGCGCCGTCGCCCTCTTCACCTGGTGGGTGTGCTGAGGATCCGCTCGGCCACGTCCTTGCACTCCTGGGAGCTGGGGCCCTCCCCGCTGGGGAACAGCACCTCGCGGTAGTAGCGCAGCTCGTCGATGGACTCCAGGATGTCCGCCAGCGCGCGGTGCCCGCCGGCCTTCTTCGGCGCGTGGAAGAAGGTCCTGGGGTACCAGCGCTTGGCCAGCTCCTTGAGGGAGGAGACATCCACGATCCGGTAGTGGAGGTGCTTGATGAGATCGGGCATGTCGCGGGCCAGGAACGCCTTGTCCGTGCCCACGGAGTTGCCCGCGAGCTGGGCGGTGCGCGGCTCGGGCACCAGGGAGGTCACATAGTCCAGGACCGTGGTGCGGGCGGTCTCCATGGTCACTCCGTCCTCCAGCGCGGCCAGCAGGCCCGAGGAGGTGTGCATGGTGCGCACATAGTCGTCCATCTGCTCCAGCGCGGCGGCGGGGGGCTTGATGAGCACATCGATTCCCTCAGCCAGGGGCTTGAGCTCATAGTCGGTGACGACGACGGCGACCTCGATGAGCGCGTCGGCGCTCTGGTTCAGGCCCGTCATCTCACAGTCGATCCACACCAGCGGGTCAGAGGTAGTCATCTGCTTGCTCACGGGAGCCACTGTAGTCATCTCGGCGAGCTTCAGGCCTGGGACCCTCCCATGGGGTGGTGAGATTCGAGGCGTTATTGGCGGCGATGTGCTGGCGGAGCGGTCCGGTGGCGCGAAGATCGCGATAAGGTCTCCATGAAGTCTGACCGCCCTTGAGCAACACGGAGCACTGATGTCCCACAGCCCCGACCCCCGTCACCTCGGAAGCTCCTACATCATGGAGACCCGGATCGGTGCGGGTGCCCAAGGAGAGGTCTGGCGCGGTCGGCGTACCGACTCTCGCGAGACCTTGGCCTTCAAGGTGCTGCGGGCGGACCTGGTGGAGAATCCCGACGTCGTGGAGCGCTTCATCAAGGAGCGCTCCACTCTGCTGCGGGTGCGCAGTCCCTATGTCGTCGCCATTCGTGACGTCGTCATCGAGGGTTCCACTTTCGCGATCGTCATGGACTATGTCAACGGTGGTGACCTGCGAGATCTGCTGAGGGCATACGGCTGCCTACCGCCTGCGCAGGTGGCGTCCCTGGGGACGCGTATCGCTCAGGGACTGTCCTCGGTTCATCAGGCCGGCGTGATCCACCGGGACATCAAGCCTGCCAACGTCCTGCTCAGCTCTCGCCCCAGCCGGGGCGGCGACCCGGCTGAGACGGTCATCGTCGGGGTCGCGCCCGGAGGGGAGGTGCCCGAGACTGTTGTGCCCCGACTCGCGGACTTCGGGGTGGCGCGCATCTGCGACACCTTCTCCGCCTCCCACATCACGGGGGCCATCGGTACACCGCTGTACATGGCGCCGGAGATCCTGTCGCTGCAGGCCCCGACCTCGGCGGCCGACATCTATTCACTGGGTATCATGCTCTACGAGATGGTGTGTGGGACGACGCCGTTCGTGGGGCAACCCGCCCAGCTGCTCAGCCAGCACGCCCGGCGTGACGCGGGCCGGCCCCAGGGGGTGCCCGACCCGTTGTGGGAGCTCATCGCCTCGATGATCTCCAAGCAGCCCGACATGCGTCCTTCGATTGAGGACGTCGCCCAGCGTCTGGACGTCATGCAGTCCACTCTGGCCGGTCTGCCGGCCGCACCGCGGCTCGCCTCGCCCCCGCAATCAACGGTCTCGCTCGTTCCCTACGACTGGGAGGCCCTGCCTCCTGCGGCTCCCGAAGCTCCTGCGGCCCCGCCGGCGACGCTGCCGACTCCCTCGGCGACCCCGGCCACGATGCCCTTCGCCCCGGATGCACCGACCCTGGTGAGCGGGCAGCAGTACGTCCCCGGCCCCGGACAGGCTCCTGTCAGCCCGGGGACGGCAGGGACCGCAGGCTTCACTGTTCCGGCGATGCCGACCGGCCCCGGTGTCTCCGACCCCTCTGCGCCCGCCTTCTACAGTCAACCGGGCCCGCAGTACCCGGAGGCTGCGACGGGTGGTCCGCAGGCCGGAGCGCGTCGGCGGTGGTGGCGGCGCCGGTGGGTGGCTGTGGTCGCCGTGGTCACGGTCCTGGCGGTGGTGGGGGCGAGCGCGACCTGGTGGTACTTCTTCTCCGGAGTGCAGACCGGCAAAAGGTGGGCGGTGGAGCTGCCTGCTGGCAACGGTGTCCGGGAGTACCTGCGCTACTCGTCGGTTTCCGACCCCGTCCTGTCCGCAGACGGGACCACGATGGCCTTCCATCACGATAGTAAGACGCGCCTCGTGGATCTCACGAAGAGCACGACGACGCCGGTGTGGAGCGGTGAATGCGACAAGACCCTCCCCTGGGTCGGTGGCTCGATGCTCTGCACCAAGTCCAGTGATGAGTCCACGGTGGTCGGGCTGCGGGCAAGACCTCCAAGGCGCCTTTCTCCAAGGGATCCTTCTACATCGGTGCGACACCCGACCTCGGCATCGTGTCCGACAAGGGGGAGTCCTCCGACGGAGGCTCCATGAAGGCCTACGACGCATCTGGCAAGGAGAAATGGACCGCTTCGGGTCATTATGAGGCAGGCCGGGTCGACAACGGTTTCATCCTCACCTACGAGAACAAGTCGCGACAGTTCCAGGTGCTGTCGGCCAAGACCGGCGAGGTCCTCGTCTCCGAGCCTGGCAAGCAGCAGGGCTCGGACTTCGATGAGGACTCTCGATTCCCTGGCGGTTTCAATATCGAGTCCGGGCCGGAGGCCTTCTCCCGAGTGACGTCCTCGGGCGCCACGATCTACAAGGCCAACGGCAGCGAGGCGGCAACCGTCTCAGGCAAGTTCTCGGAGAAGCACTGGTGGGCTGCGTCAGCACCACTGGATGCCTCCTCGCTGAAAGACGCCTACTCCTCATTGGTGAAGGCATCGTCCTCGACCACCCCGGTCATCGGTCCCAACAGCACGGTCAACGTCGTTATCAATACGAGCGCCTGCACGGCCGAGGTCGGCAGCAAGAAGCTCGCGCTGCCTGAGTTCTCGCAGCGCGAGGGCTGCCACATCAGACCCATCGGGCTACTCAGTGACGGGCAGGTGCTGATCGAGGTCGGAAGGCCGAGCATATGGGACAGTGAACCGGGCAACCTCGTCGTCGCCGTGTCACCCGAGACGGGCAAGGTCGGCTGGAAGACCCCCGGAGCCTATGCTGGCACCGTTGTTCCCGCCGAGGGCCAGAGCGACGCCCGTCTCCTGGCGGTACAGGGCTCCTCTTTCAACTTCGACCTGGTGATCTCCCGCATCACCAGCAAGTAGGATCACCTGCGATATGCGGCGCCGGGGTGCGGACCATCTCTGTGGTCGGCACCCCGGCGCTCATACTCAGGAGGGTCTGAAGGGAATCAGCGACGCCCGCGACGGGCCAGGGCGACGTAGCACATCACCATGCAGGCCAAGCCGATGGCTGAGAGTAGGCCGTAGTCCGTCAGCCACTGCGCGGTCTCGTGCTTCCACAGTGCGTCGTGGCGGTTGGGCAGGATGGCGAGCATCTCCAGGGTGGAGGAGGCCATCGCGTAACCCCACCGCGATGGCATGAACCAGGCGAGCTGCTCGAAGACCGCCCGCCCCGCGATCGGAATGATGCCGCCGGACAGGACCAGCTGGGCCATGATGGAGACCACCAGGACTGGCATGACCTGCTCGGAGGAGGAGACCATCGCGGAGACCGCCAGCCCCAGGAGCCCGGAGACGAAGGCGACGGCCCAGCAGCAGAAGGCCAGCTCCAGACCCGGCCACCCCTCCAGGATGACGGCATCTGAGGGACCCTTGTTGAGGGCCAGGGCGATGCCCATCATCAGCGCGGTCTGGATAGTGGTGATGAGCGCCAGAATGGTCGCCTTGGAGAACAGGTAGGCCCCGGATCTCAGACCGACGGCCTTCTCCCGCAGGAAGACGTCCCGCTCCCCGATGAGGTCACGGATGGTCGCCGACATCCCGGAGAACGCCGCCCCGGTGATGAGAATGACCAACAGCTGCAGTGCCTGGCTGGAGTACTTGATGATCGGGGGAGTGGGGTTCTCCGGCGTCGGGGCAGTGGGCTCCGGGTAGTGGGGGACCGCGAAGCCGTCGCTGCCCTCGATCGCCTTGGTTAGCAGTCCCATGATGATGGGCAGCAACAGCATGAAGGCGAGGTAGGACGGGTCCGCCGCCACGATCCTCAGCTGGCGCCGTACGAGGGTCGAGACCCTGCCTGAGCACGGACTGCTGCTTGGGCGGCTTCTCCTGCGTCGCCGGTCCCGCAGCCGCTGCGGGAGCCCCTCCGCGCCGCGTCGAGGGCACCGTGGCCTCCATGTACTGACGCAGCTCCGCGGTGTGGTTACGGATGAGGGCGTAGACATCGGCGTAGCCGTCCACGGCGGGCGGGTCGGGCAGGGTGCCTTTCGGCGTATTGAGCAGCAGGCGGCCCTGAGAGGCGATCTCGTTGAGCCTCTGACGGAAGTAGGGGAGCACCTCTCGGGGGGAGCCGTAGTAGACCGGCTTGCCGCCCGCCGCCAGGATGAGGACTTTGTCCGCACGGTCAATGTGGTTCTCATTGTGGGTGACGACGACGACCGTGCGGCCGGTGTCACCAGGACGGGTGCCGTGAGCCAGGGACGCCAACAGGTCCATGACGTCTCGGTCCAGCTGGGGGTCCAGGCCGGAGGTGGGCTCGTCGAGGAACAGGAGGCTGGGGCGTGTTAGCAGCTCGATGGCGGTGGAGACCCGCTTGCGCTGTCCTCCGGAGAGTTTCTTGACCCGCTTGTCCACATGCGCGGTCAGGTCAAGATCCTCCAGTACCTCGGCGATGCGCCGGCGCCGCTCGGCCTTGGACACGTCCTTGGCGAAACGCAGCTCAGCGGCGTACTCAAGGGTCTTGCGGACAGTGAGGGCCGAGTGAATGACGTCGCTCTGGGGGACCACGCCGATCTTGTTGCGCATGACCGGGTAGTGCTCGTACACGTCCAGCCCGTTGAAGAGAACCTGGCCCTCCTGGGCCTTCTGCTCACCGGTGAGGGCCTTGAGCAGCGTCGACTTCCCTGCTCCCGACGGGCCGACGACGGCCAGCAGCTCGTTGCCAGGCAGGGAGAAGGAGATGCCGTCAAGCAGCGTCATGCTGCCGTTGTTGACGCGGAAGGTCAGGTCCTTGCCCACCAGCTCTCCGCCGGCTCCGCCCGCGACCTGGACCTCGCACAGACCATCCGGGCTCAGGGCGATGAAGGTCGATCCCAGACCGATGAGCACGGGCTGGGTGACCTGGACCTGTGACACGCGCTGCCCGGCGACATACAGGCCGTTGGTGGATCCCAGGTCGGTGACGACCATTCCGCTGGAGGAGACGTCGATACGGGCGTGGTGCTTGGAGATGAGCGGGTCATCCAGGACCAGGGTGTTGTCGGGCGCGCGCCCGATGGTGCCTGAGGAGGTGACACGGAAGGACGTGACCGTGTGCCTCGAGGTGGGGAAGGCTCCCGAGCTCGCTGAGCTCGATGAGGGCGGCGCCGGGCGGCCCGGGGGTGCCACGTAGGTGGCAGCTGAGGATGCCGATGCCATGGCCTGGGGCACGGGCGCGGACTGCGCCGAGAGGGCCGGGGCCGGGCTGACTGGACGCTGGAGGGGAGCGGCTTGGGGCGCGGAGGCCGCACTCGGCTGTGAGGGGATGAAGGGGGCGCTTGACGCAGACGGAGCGGGCTGTCCCATCGGCTGGGACTGGATGGGGGCGCCGGTCTGGGCCGCGCTGCCGGAGACGATCGGAGTGAGCCCCAGCGCCGGCCCGGAGGCGTCGCCCAGCTGGATGCGAGTGCCCTGAGTCACGAGTGCCTCGCGCGTCACGGTCCCGTTGACGAGCATGCCGTTACGCCCCTGGCACCTCACTGCCCATCCCGTCGGGGTGGGGGTCACCTGGAGATGGGTGCGGGAGACCAAGGGGTGGACGATCTGAACGTCGCTGTCCGGTGAGCGCCCCACGGTGAAAGGAGCAGTAAAGGTGTGAGGCTCCAGAGATGCCTGGGCAGAAAGGGAGCGCACGATGAGTGCGGGAGTGGGCAAGGCGCGGTCCTTCCGAAGGGGTGGGATGGGGGCTCCCAGTCACGATACTGGTGTTTCGGCGTCGTCGCTAAGAGTGAGGACTCCCCGCCGTGAGGTTGGATACATGCGGACAGGGGTGGACTCCCACGGCGGTACGGGGGCGCGCCGCCGACCTGGCTGTCTCCGGCGCAGAGGCGCTGGGCCTACCGGCGGGCAGACCCTTCCATCGGAATCCACCATGTGGGGAGTGCTCCGCACCCACCCCCTCATTTCCCAGGGCAGCGTGTGTGCCGTGAGGCCTCAGCGGGCGTTGTTGATGAACTCCAGCATTCGATCGAGGTCATGTGCCCAGAAGATCGTCAGTCCGTTATTCTGTGCATCGACGAGGTTGTGAACTGTGACGTTCCTGATCAGCCTTCTGCATATTCCGCCGATAGGTCTGCTGACGGCTCGTTGCGATCAGGCTTGTGGTGGAGATCGTCATCGGAGACGGGGGGTGAGGCGAGGTAGCGCAGGGCGTAGCGCTTGTCCGGATCGGTGATGTACTCCCGAACGACGGTGGCAAGTTCTTGGAGATCAAAGCTTTCTTCGAGGAGATTCTCTACGGAATCCCGATACTTGTCGAAAAGATCGTAATAGAGTTCGAGCGGTTCTTCAATGCGCTTGTTCTTGAAGATCTCGGTTGCTCGTGCGATCTGCGCGGCGAACTCAGCCTCCGACCAGCTCGGCGGCGCTACGTGAGTCATGACGGCCCTTGTCGCGGAGCAGTGGGAGGTCTGGAACCACCAGACGCTCCATTTCTCGTGGCTCGAACTTTGTCAAACCCCCAGCATAGGTGCGACCGCTAGTCGTCGACACGTTGACACGCAGGTACGCGGCGAGGGCGTCGAGATCCGAGTCGCTCATGGTTTCCCTCGGGTAGATTCCGTGAGCGATGTTGATATGGCGGGCACCGACGATGTTCCTCACGAATGCCGGAGGTCGTCGTGCCATGTAGGTCGTCAGGATAGGTGCCGGCGAGGCCAGTCCGACGCTCCACCACGCGCGCCGATTACGAGCGATATAGCCGTTGGCGACACCGAGCTTCTTCGCCTTGCGCAGAAAGCGATCGACTCTCTTCCGGTCGGGCTCGTCGAGGAGGTCCAGATCGGCAGGAAGGTCGATGACTGCCTTGAGATCGTCGGAGTTGGTCAAACGCTCGCCTGCGGCGAAGAGCTCGCGTGCGCGGGTGACCGTCGGGAGGAGAAGATCGTCAGGAAGGTCGACGGCATCGCGAGGAGTGACCCATATCTTGTTCGCGCCGGTGACGGTGCCTCGATGGACGCGTGCGAGCTCTCCAAGCTCAACGTAGCCGTCGGGGAGCCTCGGAGTCACTCGGGTGATGACTGACCAGCGGGATGTCTCGGCGAGGCGCCGGCGCGAGACGGGGAATCCGGCCGAGAGATCGCCGAGCGCGTCAATGCTCTCAACGGTCTGGATCCGCACGTCAGGGACATGTGCGCCGACCTCGAAGCATGTAATAGTGCCGGTGACGGTTGCGTCATCGAACGGCAGACTCGTCGGACTCAGGATGTGGAGGCTCGACACGGAGAGAGGGCCGATGAGGAGGTCGCGAATGAGCTGGCCGTAGTTGACGTCGAGCCATTCCGAGCTGGTGATGAAGCAACCGAGGTCTCCTGCCCGGGCGTAGAGCGCGGTCGCCAGGAAGAAGTGGGCGTGGAGACCGGCGAGCTTGCTCGCCTTCATGTCCATCCGTGAGGCCGTCTCCCCGAGCCAGGTCTTCCATCGCGCATCGATGTTGTGGTGCCGGACATACGGTGGGTTCCCAAGGAAGAGTGTGATCCCCTCGATCGTGGGTGGTGTGAGCGCGCGATAGTCGCCGACGACGATCTTGAGGCGCGATTCGAGTCCCAGGACATGGGCGTTGGCGCGAGTCATGAGGGCGGCGTAAGGGTCGAGGTCAGATGCGATCCCGACCGCGTTCGGGAAAGCGCGTAGGGCGGCGAGAATATATCGACCGGATCCGCAGCCGGGATCAACGATGCGGGCCGGGGGCACACGTCCTTTCGCCCACTCCAGCATGGAGCGAATTATGGGGGCGGGAGTGAAGGTCTGGCCGCGTGGTCGACGCTCCTCGGCAGTGCGTGCTGTGCAGAAGGCCTGGCCAAGAGGATCCTTGCCGTCAAGGGTGAGCCTGCGTATCTCTGAAAGATCGAGAGGTTTGACGGGCTGAGTGGGAAGCACAGCCAGCTCTGCGGATGACAGGCAGTGGCGATCGACGCCGAGCGCGAGGCAGGTCGCGGCGATCTGGTCGAGGGTGACGTCATTCATTGCGTCATACATTGAGGGTGAACACCCCTCGGGAGACTCGGGTGAAGACGCGCTCATCCTGAAGTGCGCTGCGGTAGGAGGAGTCTGGGCACACGCCGACGACGGGCTCGACGCCCTCGCGGATCTCCTTGATGGATGCGGGTGTGCCACGTTTGGCAAGAAAGTCGCGCATGGCGAACTTGAGTTCGTTGTGCGGCCTGCGTTTCCTGACCAACAGCGGCTCCCTGTACTGCTTCACTTGTCGACCGTATTACGTCGACTCTACCATGAGGCGTTCCTGTGGGGTGCTTCCTGTCCGGCGGTCATCATCGTTCCCAGCGTGGAGTGCGCTCTGCGCAGCGGTGTTGGCCAGAGTGTGTCTGGGAGGAACTGCCACCACGCGATGTGATCCACCCGTGACACATGTGTCGATCAAGCCGGTTGCAGGGTTGTTGCAGTGCCATCACGGTTGTATTGCGGGTTGGGCGGCCAGCGGTCCGGGGGGCGCCTGTTGTGGCAGCACAGAACCGTTCGATCGTTCGGATCGATGTGTGCTCGTCATATCAGTGTGATCGGCTCGAGATCATCTCCTGGAGCTGATGGCGATGGCAGGGCCGCCCTACCGTCGGGTACTGGGTCGTCATGGTGATGGCGTAGGCTGGTGAGGCGCTTCGCGCACGCCTCCGTAGCTCAATGGATAGAGCATCGGCCTTCTAATCCGCAGGTTGCCGGTTCGAGTCCGGCCGGGGGCACTGACAGTCGAGGTCGAGAAGGTTGATATTCCGCGGACTATCGACCGTTCGGGCCGCAGGCTCGCCGGGGTCGTGACGATGGTGTTGCACCCCTCGCCCCGTTGACGTCCCGCTTTGGAGGACGTGGTCGGCGGCTGTGTTTCTGGCTCGCCTGAGAGGATGACTGGTCGCCTCCCGAGGTGCTCGGCGCGCGCTCGCAGTGGTCACAGCGGGATGACAGGAGATTCTCACTGAGCTTGCGACACATGTGGTGTGAACTGTCGAGATCAATCGTCGACTCTGCTGCCCTGTGCTCATAGTGTTGGCACATGCCCGCTCCTGTCCCCTCGCGCCACTCTCAGGATGACGCGCCCGTCTCCTCCCTGAGTCGCGCTCAGCTCCTCGATGTCTGTCCGACCTGGTCCGGGACCTCGAGCGCCTCGACCTGGCCCTGAGTGCCGACGGCGTCGAGGCTGCGCGCACATTGCGCGACGGTCTCATCGGACAGGTCCGTGACCAGGTTGTTCCCCGCCTGCAGGATGCCGATATCCCGTCCATCGTGGTGATCGGGGGGTCCACGGGTGCGGGGAAGTCCACGCTCGTCAACTCCGTGCTCGGCCAGGAGGTCTCCGTTGCCGGAGTGCTCAGGCCCACCACACGAACCCCGGTTCTGGTGGCCAATCCGGAGGACGTGGACTCACTGTCCGAGCACCCTCTGACCCAGGTGTGTCGGCAGGAGGTCTCCGCTGCCATTCCGGCTGGCCTGGCCCTGATCGATGCCTCGGACCTGGACTCCGTGCATGAGGCCAACCGGGCTCTGGCTGGAAGGCTGCTGGAGGCGGCCGACCTGTGGCTGTTCGTTACCACCGCGGCGCGTTACGGCGATCAGACGCCGTGGACGACGCTGGAGGAGGCCGCGCGCCGTGAGACTCCCATCGGTGTGGTTCTCAACCGGGTGCCGGCGAGGATTCTGCCCGAGGTGCGTCGGGATCTCATCACCCGCCTGCAGGGGCTGGGACTGTCGGAGGCGCCCTTCTTCGTCGTGCCGGACGCCGGGCCGCACGAGGGGCTCCTATCGGGTGACGGCGTCAGCGAGCTGCGCGACTGGCTGCAGCTCCTGGCTGGGCGTCACCGCGCAGCCGGTCTCGTGCGTCGTACCGGCAGAGGGGTGTGGAGCACTCTGCGCGCTGACCTGGAGCGCCTGGCCGACGACGTCGACGCCCAGAACGCGGTGGCCGAGGAGCTGGAGAGAACCTGCCAGGAGCTGAGGCAGACCGCCATTGAGGCGTTGAGCGCCGACATCAGGGCTGGTTCAGCGGGCCAGGGCGCCACTGCCACCAGATGGATCACTCTGGCTTCCTCCGGAGGTCCGCTCGCCTCGCTGGCCCAGGGGAGGCAAGTTGCGCAGGGGATTCCTGGGACGGGCGGACAAGGCTCGCGCCGAGGGGCTCTCCCAGCTGGCCAACGATGCCCGCCAGGCCCTGGCCAACCAGCTTCAGGCAGCCATCGTTGCCTTGAGCGCCGAGGCTCGCAGGGCCTGGGCCGAGGTGGGGGCCGAGGAGCGCGCGCACAAGATTCTGGGGCAGGGTGGCGACGCGGCCGCGACCATTGAGGCCTGGATCGGCTACCTGGAGGCCAATATCGAGAGCCCGCAGGATATCCGTAGACTGAGCCCTGGCAGTGTCATCGACCTTCTCATCTCCGCTGCAGCCGGTGTCGACGGGGCCGTGTCGGCCGCCAGACGCCTGGGACTGGAGGAGCAGACCGCTCAGGCCGGTGCCCTTCTGGTGGAAGCGGTCACCGAGGCGTTGACTGCCACAGTCCCCAAGGGGGGCGGCCACCTCGCTCGCCCCCGCCCCTGGGTTCGCCGCTGCGCTGCGTCTGCGCTCGGGCGAGCTCAAGCCCTTCACCCGTCCCGGAGCCACAGCATGAGCCATCCCGACAACGTCCCCCTCCACCTCCTCGGCCCAGAGAGGATTCGAGGTGCTCGACGCCGCGCACCTCGATGCCCGGCTGAACGCGGTTCGAGAAGCCCTGCGCCTGTGCCCCACGGAGGTTCCGGCCTCGCTGTCGATTCCTGCCCACAAGGCGCTCGATGCCGTGGCCCAGCGTCTGGCGCTGGGAGTGGATCACACCGTCGTAGCGCTCTTCGGGGGCACCGGCTCGGGCAAGTCGTCGCTGTTCAACGCCTTGACCCAGCTGAACTTCGCAGATGTCGGCGCGCGTCGCCCCACGACGTCACGGGCCGCCGCGTGTTCCTGGGGTGACGACGCCGGCCCGCTCCTGGACTTCCTCGGGGTCTCCTCGGAACGGCGTATCCGGAGGGACTCGATCCTTGACGGCGAGGACCAGGGCTCCATGTCCGGTCTGGTCCTGCTCGACGTTCCCGACTACGACTCGGTGACGACGGAGCATTCCCTACAGGTGGATCGCCTCGTTCCGCTGGCGGACATCCTCGTGTGGGTGGTCGATCCTCAGAAGTATGCCGACGCGGCTCTGCACGACGGCTACCTGCGCGGACTGGGTGCTCGTCAGGAGGACATGCTCGTCCTGGTCAACCAGGTGGATACCCTCCCGGAGAGCGGCTTGGCGAGTCTGCTCGACGACGTCGGGTCTCTTCTCAAGGACGACGGGCTCAGCCAGGTTCAGGTGCTCCCGGTCTCGGCCGTGCGCGGCGACAACCTTGACGTCGTGCGAAGCATGCTGCGCCAGCGCGTCGCACGGGAGTCCAACGCGGCACGCACGGCCTCGGCCGAGCTCGACGCGATCACCCGTCGTCTGCGTCCCACGGTGGCCCGCGACAAGGTGGAGCTCGATGCCGAGCTCACCGAGGAGACCACTAAGGTGCTGCTGCAGGCTTCCGGCGCCCAGGCGGTGGAGGACTCGGTGAGGGCCGGGCTGTCCAGGGTGCTGCCCAGGGCCCTGGCCCGTCCCGAACCGCCCTCGCGCACGGCAGTGTCCTCGGCCCACTCCACCTGGGTCCACCGCACCTCGCAGGGGCTGCCGCCCACGTGGGCCCGGAGTCTGGAGGCCTCCGTCGCCTCCCCGGAGACCTTGGCGGGGCAGACCGCCGAGGCGGTCGGTTCAGTGGCGCTGCCGGGGCACCGCCAGCCGCTGATCGACCTGCTGTGGTGGGGAGGCCTGCTCATGGTGCTCGGCGGGGTGTCGTGGCTGACCGCCTCCGTGGTGCGAGAGGGGCTCGAGGTCCTGCACCGCAGCATCGAGATCGCCCCGGTCTGCCTCGTCGCCGTCGGACTCCTGGCGCTCCTGATCGCCACGGTGCGCCGGCGCAGCAGAGCGCGCCGTGAGGCCCAGCGCTATGGACAACGGGTGCGTGACCGCCTGGAGTCAGTGGTTGAGCGAGGACTGAGCCGGCCGGCTGGCAAGATTCTGGACAAGCACCGGGTGCTGCAATCGGCTCTGGGGCTCTAACCCCGTCTGTGCAAGGCCACCGTGTGGCCACAGCCCATAACCTGTCCTTCAGGGAGGCTGAGGTGGGGAGTGAGCCCGGGTCCGGCTGGGCACCTGAGGGGTGGGCCGAGCACCGTTGTGGTGCAGGGGCGGCAGAGGGTCGCCCGTTCACAACCAAGGAGCCCCCTCATGACTCGTCAGCTCGACCTCACCGTTCAGGGCGTCGTCGGAACCAATCCGGTCCTGTCCCGCGTCGGGGATAATGCCCGTCCCTACTGCCGTTTCCGTGTCGCCGTCACTCCGACCTACCGCACTGAGCAGGGCTGGAACAATGCCGAGACGATCTGGTTCACCGCCAAGGCGTGGGGCCAGCTCGCCGCCAATCTGAGCCACTCCCTGCGCAAGGGGGACGCAGTCCTGCTCACCGGACGCTTCTCCCAGGAGTCCTGGGAGAGCAACGGCAGGAAGCACGAGACCAACGTCATCACGCTTCAGGCCGCCGGTCACGACCTGACCAGGGGGGAGTCCCGCTTCGCGCGCGTCAGAGCCGCGGAGTCGGCGCCGTCGGCCTCCTCGGGGGCGGGAACCGGTGATGCCGAGCTCGAGCCCGGTGGCGAGGAGCGCGTCCCGTCGGATCACTGGGAGGTTGAGGCGGTGGCCTCAGGCGCCTCGGCTTCACCGGCCCCGGGGCCTGGAGACCCCCGAGAGTCCGCAGAGTCCACCGAGCTCAGTGAGTCCACCGAGTCCACTGAGCCCACCGGGCTTGGTCAGTCCAGCGCGACGCACGCGCAGAGCCCTGAGTCCTTCGTCATCGATCCGGCCTGTGCGCGCAGTGAGGATCAGACCGGGGAGCCGTGGCCCGTCTACGAGCTCGCTGATGATCTCGTCGAGCAGGCCGTGGGGGTCAGCTGATGTCGGAGTGTGCGCGCAGGAGGTAGTCGAGGTCTGCGGGATGGGCGACCTCGAGCACCTCGATGAGGATGCGGGTCACCAGGTCGGCGGTCTCGTCTGCGTCGGACAGCAGCCTGGCGAAGACGTGATGGCTCTCATGCCAGCCGATCGCCCCCAGGATTCTGCGCTCGGTGGGGCCCAGCAGCACCCGTCCCTGCGCATCGAGCTCGGGCAGCGAGACCTCGATGCCGTCGGAGCGGCCGACGAGGACCACGCCCGGCAGGTCTGGGGAAGGAACGGGTGGAGTGATCAGGGACAGTCGTGTCAGTAGCTGCGACCAGCGCCCCTGGGGGCCAGCTCCTCGGGCTTGACCATGGGGAGCGGGGCGGTCAGCAGCAGGGTACCGCCGGAGGGGTCAATGGCGGCCTCGACGGATTCTCCCCGCTGCGCGGGCGGCCTGCACACCTCGTCGAGGAACCGGGCCAGCGACGAGGTGAAGCCCGCCCAGGAACCCAGGTCGACGCGATCCTCGAAGGCGCGTGTCAGCGCGGGCGATAGGGAGGTCTCACTCATGCTGCCAAGCCTAGGGTGCGTTGCCGGTCATTGGGTGGAGCTTGGGGCTGTCGAGGTCTGGGATCACAGGAGGATTACGCCGACTCCCGGCCATCACAAGCCACATCGACGCTGGGCGTGTCACGGCGGAAAAATGGCGTGTCGGCGCATACGGTGGCCACAACGCCATGAACCCGAGTGCCGTGCTCGGGGCGCAGCAGGGGAGCAACGAGCAGATGATCCGCTTCAACCACGTCTCGAAGGTCTATGACCGGGGGATGCGTCCGGCGCTCGACGACGTCGACATCAAGATCAATCGTGACGAGTTCGTGTTCCTTGTCGGCGCCTCGGGATCGGGCAAGTCGACCTTCCTGAGGCTGGTCATCCGGGAGGAGCGCCCCACCAAGGGACGCATCCACGTCCTGGGACGTGACCTGTCGAAGATCTCCTCGTGGAAGGTGCCCCAGCTGCGGCAGGAGATCGGCTTCGTCTTCCAGGACTTCCGGCTCCTGGAGAACAAGACCGTCCTGGAGAACGTGGCGCTGGCCTCCCAGGTGATCGGTAAGCCGCGCCACTACATCCTCTCCGCTGTGCCCGAGGCCCTCGACCTGGTGGGGCTGGCCGGCAAGGAGAGGCGCCTGCCGCACGAGCTCTCCGGGGGTGAGCAGCAGCGTGTGGCGATCGCCCGCGCCATGGTCAACCGGCCCAAGCTCCTCCTGGCCGATGAGCCCACCGGGAACCTGGACCCCTCGACGTCGGTCGGGATCATGCGTCTGCTCGACCGCATCAACCGGCAGGGGACCACGGTCGTCATGGCGACTCACGACGACGAGATCGTCGACCAGATGCGTAAACGCGTCATCGAGCTCAAGGGCGGCGAGGTCGTGCGCGACCAGGACCGCGGCGTCTACGGCTCGGACCGCTGAAGGAGAAGAACTGTGAGACTGCGTTTCGTCCTGTCGGAGACCGCCAAGGGCATGTACCGGAACCTGGCGATGACGGTGTCCGTGATTCTCGTCGCCTTCGTGTCGCTGCTCTTCGTCGGGGCCTCGTCACTGCTGCAGAGCCAGATCTCGACCATGAAGGGCGACTGGTACGACAAGGTCGAGGTCTCGGTCTACATGTGTCCCAAGTCCTCGGCCTCCTCCAACTGCGCCAATGGCGAGGCCACCGCCGCTCAGATCAGCGAGGTTGAGAACCTCATCACCAGTGGTGCTCCCTCCGGTTACGTCAAGTCCTATCAGATGGAGACCAAGGCCCAGGCCTATCAGAACTTCATGAAGGCCTATGCCAAGTCCGCCGTCGGGAGGAACGCGACGGAGGACATGATGCCCGTGTCCTTCCGCATCAAGCTCAAGGACGCCGAGAACTACAAGCTGGTGGCCGAGCAGTTCGAGGGGCACAGTGGCGTGGAGCGCGTGGTGGACCAGCGCTCCACCCTCGAGCCGCTCTTCCTCGTGATGAACCGGGCCTCCTGGATCACGGGAGGGCTGGCAACCATCATGGCGGTGGCCGCGGTGCTGCTCATCTCGACGACCATCAGGCTGTCGGCCATGTCCCGCTCCCGACAGACCGGGATCATGCGTCTGGTGGGGGCCTCGAACCTCTTCATCCAGCTGCCCTTCATCCTCGAAGGGGGTCATCGCCGCCCTCACCGGGGCGATTCTTGCCGTGGCCACGTTGTGGGTGGGAGTCCGCTACGTCGTGGAGGGGTGGCTCGCCTCCTCCATCTCCTTCACGAGCGCCTTCATCAGCACCAGGGATGTCCTCTTCCTGTCGCCCTGGCTGATCCTGGCCGCCATCGCCCTGGCCGCGGTCTCCTCCGCCTTGTCTCTGTCCAAGTACACGAGGATCTGATCTCACATGCTGTCTCGTCTGTTCCTGCGCCGCTCACGCCGGCGTGCCGCAGTCTGCGCCCTGGCCGCTGCCAGCCTCGTCTTCTTCTACTCCGGGGACATCTCCCTGGCTGATGAGCGGGATGACGCCGTTGCCAAGCAGAATGAGGCGGAGCGCAAGCAGCAGCAGGTGATGTCCTCGCTGGAGGGGGTCAGCGCCGATCTGGGGCAGGCCTACATCTCACTTCAGAACGCCCAGGCCTCGTTGAGCACCGCGGAGACGCAGCTGACCACCGCTGAGACGACTCTGGCCGCCAAGGAGAGGGAGCAGCAGATCGCCAGTGACCGCTTGAGCACGGCGCAGAGCAGCCTGGAGACGGTCAAGAAGGAGTCCGAGGCATCCAAGAAGACGGCCGAGGAGACCTCCGACTCCGTGGCGGAGATCGTCGTGTCCACCTATCAGGGGGGACAACTCGGTGACCTCCTGGAGCTATGTTCTCGGCTCGCAGGACGTCGAGGAGCTCAGCCAGCGAGCCTCAGCGGTTGAGATCGGCTCAGGGGTCCAGGAGGCGGTACTGTCCGCCGCCGAGGTCGAGCGCGCTCAGAACGCCAACCGTGAGGCCAGGCAGAATGCTGCCACCACGCGAGTCAGCACGCTCAAGACCGAGGCCGACACCGCAGAGGCGAACGCCAAGTCGGCCCGGGACGCGGCCAAGACCAAGCGGGACGAGGTCGCCAAGCTGGCCGCGCAGAAGAAGTCGGCCGCCGAGGCGCTGGAGAGCCGTAAGAGCGATCTGCAGTCCCAGCTCAACCAGGCCAACGCCGATGCCGCGGCAGCGGCCGCACGAGTCGCCCAGATCGACGCCGCCAACCGAGCAGCGGCCAGCGCTGGAACGATGCCCTCGGTCCCCGCCAGCTCGATCGGCGCCGACTCCCTGGGAAGCGGGTACATCGGACACCCGATCACCGGCCCGCTCGAGGTGACCTCGCCCTTCGGGTACCGCGTCCACCCGGTTACCGGTGTCGCCACAGGGCACCAGGGGGTCGACTTCGCCGCGAGTGAGGGGACGCCCCAGTACGCGGCGGTCTCCGGAGTGGCCACCTACTGGGATTCCGAGTCCTGCGGCATCGGCATTGACATCAACGGTGGCATCATTGATGGGCACTCCTACGTCATCACCCTGTGCCACCTCTCCTCGCGCAGCATCGCCGACGGCCAGCAGGTCAAGCGCGGTGACGTCGTCGGCGCGACCGGCTCCACCGGCTACGCGACCGGAGCGCACGTCCACTTCCAGGTGGCCCAGGACGGGGCGTACATCGACCCGATGTCCCTGCCCGGCTTCTAGTCGGGTCGTTCTTGACGGGGCCCGTAGACTCCTGTCCCTGCGCGTCGTCGTGTCGCGCCACGATGCCCCGGTCGGGCTCGGCCCGCTCGGAGGGGACTCCGGGCCGTGCTGACATGGGAGCGCCAGCCATCCCGTACTCGTGAAAGGACAGGCCGATGACCCCTGCCTCCAAGTCCGCTCGGGCGCCCAAGCCAACGGCTGGGCAGAAGGCGAAGGCCGCCTCCGACGCCCACAAGACGGTGGCCCGCAACCGCAAGGCGACCCACGACTACTTCATCGAGGACCGCTACGAGGCGGGACTGGTCCTCACCGGCACCGAGGTCAAGGCGCTGCGCATGGGGCGGGCCTCGCTGACTGAGGCCTGGATCGAGATCGACCGCCATGGCGAGGCCTGGCTCCAGGGGGCGCATATCCCCGAGTACCTGCAGGGGACGTGGAACAACCACTCCCCGCGTCGCAAGCGCAAGCTGCTCCTGCACCGCAGCGAGCTGGAGCGACTCGCGACCCGGGTCCAGGCCAAGGGCTACACGGTGGTCCCGCTGGAGCTGTACTTCATCGGGGGACGTGCCAAACTGGAGATCGCCCTGGCTCGAGGAAAGCAGGACTGGGACAAGCGTCAGGCGCTGCGTGAGGCGCAGGACAAGCGGGAGGCGGCCCGGGCCATGGCCGCGGCCAACCGGCGTCGGGGCTGAGGCACGAGGGAGCAGGGCCCCTTGAGCGTCTCTACCTGCTGACCGGCCGCGTGAGGTACGGAGCAGGAGCCCTCAGTGCTCTCGTCTCCTGGTTCTGCTAGAGTGGCCTGGCTCTGTTGAGAGCGCGTTCCAGGTCTCCTGCGGGAGCCCGGTGACACTTCCATAGGGGATGATCGGTTTCGACGACGGTCGTAGGTTCAGGAGAAGCGGGTCGAGGATGCGCAGTCATCTCGTCAACGCTCTGCGCGAACCAATAGGTGCCGATAACACTCGCACCGACTTCGCCCTCGCCGCCTGAGCGAGCCTCGAAGTCCGTCAGCCCGGGGAACGCTTCCACCCCGGTTCCTGGCGTCATCTAGGAAGCCACTGCTGAGAGCCCGTGTCGGTAGGGCTCTCGGGACTTTTCATCGACTGAGCCCGTCGGCGTCCTTGCTCGCGTGAGACGCCGGGGCTGAGAAAAACGCTAGCGAGCTGCACCCGGAGAAGTCCTGTTGTGCGGCCGTCGGACGGGGGTTCGATTCCCCCCATCTCCACTTGAGGGGGAAGTGTCGAACTCTTGCTTTCGGGCGTAGGTTCGCACTTCCCCCGCTCTGTGTCCGCTGGTGAGCGCTTCTTCTAGGTCCTCGAACTCGATGGGTGTTGCGCTGTTGTGGAAATAGGACGCGATGACGATCTGCTCGCGCCCGATGAATACCTTATCCACGAAGTACTCGAAGAGCTGGTCGCGGGTCTCGGGTGTGTCAATGGTGGCCTCAGCGAAGCGCTTGTAGAACGCGCCGATGCTCGCCTCGTCCTCGTAAAGTGTGGCCTTCACATGCTCGGCCTGGATCGCTGCGTCAAGCTCACGCTTTTGCTCTTCCAGGGAACGCATGGCTTCGGCGGTGGTCTCGTTGAAGATGCCTTGGGAGATGGCCTTGACGAAGTTGGCGAGCTTCTTTTCCACGTCTGCGCGCCGAGCTTCCAATGCCTTGAGGATGTCATCTCCACGCCCATGGGTTTGCTGGTAATGATCGGCTAGATCAACAGCGAGCGAGGCCAGCATCTCAGGGTCTGCGAGGAAAGAGACGACGATCTCTTCAATCCGTACCTCGATTTCATCCTTGCGAACGGTCTTGGCTGAGCACTTCTTTTTGCGCTGAATGAGGCAGTAGTAATACCGATATGTCTTGCCGGTCTTCGAGGTGCCACTCACGCCCTCCATCGGCACGCCACAGGTGAGGCAGTACGCCCTGCCTGTGAGCCAGTAGTCGGGTGCGTTCTCGCCTTGAGCAGCGAGCTCGGCTTTGGTCTTCGCCCCACGACGCTTGTTGATCGCGAACCGGCGTTGGACTTCATTAAACGTGAGGTCATCAACGAGGCGAGGCATCCCGTCCTCATGGACGTGCCCGCCATAGGCGTACTCGCCAATGTAGGCGCGATTCTTGAGCATCTTGTTGAGATTCTTCGGCGTGAACCTGTATCCGCGCGTTGTACGGATTCCCTGGGCGTTCAGCTGGTTACAGATTTTCTGCATGGACACGCCCGAGGCGTAATCGTGGAAGATCTGCGTGACGATGGGAGCCGTCTCCGGGTCCGGGATGTAGCGCTTGTCCTGGTCCACAGTGAAACCGAAAATTTTGTGACCGTTGGAGAGCGCTCGCTCGGCGTTGTAGCGCTGGCCTCGTCGGATGTTAGCTGAGAGCTGGAGTGAATAGTACTTAGCGAATGCATCTGCAACACCCTCCATGAGCACAGAATCTGGCGATTCGGTGGGGGAGATCCCTTCGATGTAGTGGACACGCGCTCCGACGGAGCGGATCGCTTGCTTGACGAGGAGCAGCTCGGCGCGGTCGCGAGCAAGGCGGTCGTTCTTCCACACCGCGACGTAGGCAGGCTTGATCTTGGGTAGCTCGCGGAGCATCAACTGATAGCCCGGCCTGTCAGCGTTGGTGCTGGTCTTCGCCGCGTCTTCGTACTCATTGACTACGACGAGACCCTGTGACTTCGCCCAACGTTGTACCATCTCACGCTGCTGCTCGATGCTCGCCTCGTTCTGCGAGGAGGATGAATACCATAATGCTGACGACAGCCGTTTCAGGGAATGCGTGTCTCGCCAGATCACGGTGCTCGCTGGTCGGAGTCGCTAACTCACGCGGCTACTGACTTTCGCGCGACAAGATCGCTGATTGATGGGCGTCAGGCAGAATATTGATGGTTGCGGTATCCGTCTGTTCGTCATCGCTGGGTAGACCGTCGTCATCGACAGACCGGTTTCGGTTGGACGCATTGGAATCTGAGCAAGACAGGCAACTGGGCGTCGTGCCGAGGCGTTATGGCGGTGGAGACGCTGGACTTTGGGCGCGTGAAGGTCCGTTGCCTGTTGACGCCGTGATGGGGATCTTATCCAGGCATGCGGTGAGCAGTGACGCCAGTGGCAGAACGTTCTTGCGCAGGAGGATCGATGCTGCATCAGCAGACCTGGTCCGTAACGGTCGCGCGGTCGGTCCGGTGGTGGTCTCCGTGGTCGTTTCCGTATCATATTTGTTTCAGACCGCGGTTGGGCCGACATCCACGTGGTTGCCAGTTGTCGGGCCAGGCCAGCGATGGTGGCTCCTTCGAAGCGCAACTGTCGGATCGCCCAGCGGATCGCCCGCACACCCAGACGCGCCCGGGGAGCACACACCGAGTGGTTCTGCTCAATGAAAGTCACGATCCGGCAGGTGCGTTCGCGGCACATCCAGCGCCGTATTGCGCCACCAGATCCGCACCGGGACCCCGGCCCAGGGCGCGTCGATCACCTCCACCACCACACGCCCGTGACCTTGAGCGATCACCCCACAACCCGGGCAGCCAACCAGCTGGTTGCACGACTCAACATCGAGCACCAGAGCATCTGGGGTGCGAGCCACGCCCATCAGATGGAAGCCCTCCAAGTCGACGAGCAGATCACACCGATCACAACGATCAAGCGACACGGAGCAGCAGCAGGTAGGGTGAGACACCGCCCAAGGTCCTTGACGACAGCGGGGGTACAAGTCCGCTCATCATCAAGGACCTCGACCCCTACCCGCAACCCCCGACCAACACCCACTCACCCACACTCAACTCGGAAGAGCCGTATTGTGCCACCAGATCCGCACAGGGACCCCGGCCCAAGGCGCGTCGATCACCTCCACCACCACACGCCCGTGACCTTGAGCGATCACCCCACATGAAAGTCACCCACTTTCTGGTGTGAGGAGGGACACATTTGTCTTATGTGTCCTGGTTTACTTTGACAGCTGTTTTGGGGACCTAACCTGGAGTCAGGCTTGAGAGTCAAGTCGATAAAACTAGTGAAGGAGTTCAATCATGAACGTAGAAGCTTCGTGCCAGATTGGTGTGAAAGGAACTGTAGTCCAACGCCTGTTGGCGGGGGCAATCGGAGGTCTGGCCGGTGGCATGGTCTTTGGAATGATGATGTGGAAGATGGGGATGCTGACCATGATCGGATCCATGATGGGGGTGGAGTCCGCGCTAGTTGGTTTTGGCATTCATATGATGATTTCGGTGATATTCGGGCTGCTTGCCGGGATTTTACTGAAATTTATGCCTTCCTGCCCCGGGCAGGGGATGCTGTTCGCCGTCGTTTTCGGTGTGGCCTTGTGGGTGATGGGCCCGCTGGTGGCTATGCCACTGATGATGGGCGGTGCCGTCTTCCAAATCACCCAAGCTTCGATGATGTCCTTGATGGGGCATGTCATCTACGCCCTAGTGACGCTTTTCGTAGCGAAGGCTCTTCTTCCTCGTTTTGCAGGCAAACGGGCATGACCTACTCTTGTAGTGTGAGCATCTCGGAAAACATGGAAAAGAATCTAGGAGGCCAGCCGTCACTTAACCCGACGCACATGGCAGAGCAAGTACAGCCGTGTCTGCGGGCGGTGGAGTTGTTTGAACAGATTCCTCCTGCAGAGTTAGCTGGCGTTAACCAGATGCTCCCATTCAAGACCTTCGCTTCGGGGGACATGATTTACGACCCGCTACGCCCTTCTCAAGTGCTGTTCATCGTAAAAAGCGGCCGGGTTCGTTTGTTTCAGACCAGCCCCAACGGCAAAACCTTCACACTGGCGATTTATGAGCCTGGTGACGTGTTCGGAAACATGTCGATTGTCGGCCAACACATGGGTGCAAGCTACGCAGAAGCCTTAGAAGACAGCAGCATATGCCAGCTAACACAAGAGCAGGTTGAAACCTTTTTCCTTGCCGACCCGCGTATTTCTCAGCAGGTCACCGCCATCCTCGCTAGGCGTGTAAAGGAACTGGAAACTCGCCTCAGCGATTTAGCGCTGCGCCCCCTTCCCCAACGGATGGCATCTTTGCTGCTGTCTATCGCGCGGCCCTCCCACTTGCCCTGGAAACATGATCTGATTGTTCCCATGACCCACGAGCAGCTCGCCAATGTCGCGGGTTCCACCCGGGAAGCAGTCAGTAAGGCCCTGGCAGATCTGGCCAAACAGGGCATGATCATCCAAAAACGCGGATCGATCATTCTGACCGACCCGCAACAACTAGAAAAGAACTCTTACATGAGTAGCCAACAATTACTTAGGTTTATAGGCTCTTCCGAGTTGAGTGTGGGTGAGTGGGTGTTGGTCGGGGGTTGCGGGTAGGGGTCGAGGTCCTTGATGATGAGCGGACTTGTACCCCCGCTGTCGTCAAGGACCTTGGGCGGTGTCTCACCCTACCTGCTGCTGCTCCGTGTCGCTTGATCGTTGTGATCGGTGTGATCTGCTCGTCGACTTGGAGGGCTTCTATCTGATGGGCGTGGCTCGCACCCCAGATGCTCTGGTGCTCGATGTTGAGTCGTGCAACCAGCTGGTTGGCTGCCCGGGTTGTGGGGTGATCGCACAAGGCCACGGGCGCGTGGTGGTGGAGGTGATCGACGCGCCCTGGGCCGGGGTCCCTGTGCGGATCCGATGGCACAAACGCCGATGGATATGCCGCGAAACCACCTGCCGGATCGTGACTTTCATTGAGCAGAACCACTCGGTGTGTGCTCCCCGGGCGCGTCTGGGTGTGCGGGCGATCCGCTGGGCGATCCGACAGTTGCGCTTCGAAGGAGCCACCATCGCTGGCCTGGCCCGACAACTGGCAACCACGTGGAATACCGTGTGGTCCCATATCAAGCCGTGTCTGCACGGCCGCATCTGAACCCCGCCCGCTTCGCAGGGGTTCAGGTGCTGGGGGTTGATGAGCACGTGTGGCACCACCAAGACCGACGCCGCCGGGGCCCACGAGATCACCGGCATCGTGGACCTGACTCGCGGGAAGGATCATCCCACGGCAAGGTTGAGTGGACCTGGTGCCGGGCAGGTCTGGCACCGTGTACAAGAACTGGCTGGCCGAGCGCGGAAAAGACTTCCGTGCGGGGGTGCGAATCGCGACGCTGGATCCCCTTCAGAGGGCAGCAAGAACGCCATCGCTTGGCCTGCTCCAAGGACGCCACCAGCGTGCCAGGCGCCTGTCACATCGTCACACTCGCCGGTGATGCCCCAGGTGAGGTGCGCCGCCGCGTCCAGCAAGACACGACCGGACACCGTGGACGCACAGGCGATCCCCTCTACCAAATCCGGCTTCTCCTGCGCGCCTCGCGTGATCGGCTCACGAAGCGTCAACAAGAACGACTCCATGAGGCCTTCACGGCAGATGAGGCGCATATCAGTGTCGAAGTCGCCTACCGCTGCGCCCAGCAAGTCCGAGACGTCTTCCACCAAGCCACACCCGCCCAAGGACGACGCCTAGCCGCCCGTCTCATCGAGAGCCTACCAACGTGTCCCATCCCCGAAATTGCTCGCCTGGGCCGGACCCTACGCACGTGGACGGACGCCTTCGTGGCCTACTTCGACACAGGCGGAGCCAGCAACGCACCCCACCGAAGCCATCAACGGACATTATCGAACGAGGCAGACGCACCGCCAGAGGCTACCGCAACCCCACCAACTACAAACTCCGAATACTCCTCATCGCAGGAGGCCTCGACGCCTCCACCCACACCCAACTCTGAAGAGCCTCTTATTCCATAGAAATTGAAAGGAAAAGAAGAACTATGAGTAAACGTCCCTTGGGGGCTATCAATCAACGCCCCTTCGGGGCGTAAGGTCATCTTCGCTCATGCATAACCTCATGGGAGGAGGTGGCAGAAGAGGATTTATACCGCCTAATCGGCGTTGACACCGTCTGTTCACCGCGTAAAAATACAAAAGCGGTATAGCGTTTTCCCTCGTATCTCAACCGAATCCCGAGCCTTTACCACCTTTACCGCCTAAAACCGAAAACTTTTATATATACGCACGCATATATAGGAGATGTACACACACGCGTACACTTTTTAGAAATCAGGCGGTAAAGGCGGTAACACGCCATGTTTTAACTGATATACCAACGTTTTCGATATACCGCTTGGCCTCAAACAGGCGGTGAACAAGCGCTAAATACAGCAAACAGGCGGTATAACATGTGCTACTTGATGTGCAAACCCCACCTCATGAGCTCGTATGAGAGCGATAGATATCATATGAGGCTCTTCGCGTTTGAGGGTGTGGTAGGTGGGGCTTATCGGCTGGTTTAGGTGGTTGTTGTCAGGTGGTCTTTGATGCGTCCGGTGTGGATGAGGCTGCGGATGGTGTAGTGCGTGAGGTTGCGCAAATCCCAGGGCGATGCCGCGTAGGTGCTCCAGGCGCCCGTTGATCGCTTCAGTGGGGCCGTTGGAGGTACGGGGGGCAGTCGAAGTAGGCCAGGATGTCGGAGGCTCTTTCGGTCAGGGTCCTGGCCAGGGGTCTGGATCTCCTCCAGCCCGTCTGGGACAGCCTGCCTCAGGGGAGCTGATGAGCTGTTGCATCAGGTACTTTCCCAGACCCGGGTCCTCGGCGCGGTAGGCCTGGATGAGGCGCTGGTAGACGCCCCAGGCGGCCTGGACCGCAGCATGGCGATCATCAGCGAACAGGGTCTCGAGACGCTCGGCCTGGGCGTCGGTGAGCAGGCCGGCCCCGGTCAGTAGGGTGCGCCGGGCCCGGTAGAGCCGGTCACCCGCCCGGCCCCGCCGGCCCGTGATCGCTCGTTGGATGCGACGGCGGCACTGGTCGAGCTTGTCTCCTGCTAGGGATACGACGTGAAAGGGATCCATGACCGCCCGCGCCTGTGGGAGCTCCTCGCCGGCGGCACTCTTGAACCCGGTGAAGCCGTCCATGGCTACCACCTCGACCCGCCCGCGCCAAGACTCGCCCCGAGCGGCGAGCCAGGTCTTGAGGGCCTTCTTGGACCGGCCCGGGACCACGTCCAGAAGCCGGGCCGGACCACTGCGGTCGCGTACGGGGGTCAGGTCGATGATGACGGTGACATAGCGGTCGCCCCGCCTGGTGTGGCGCCACACAGAGGGGGTACCTCCCGCATGAGAGCGAAGCGCGCGGGGGAATCGTCGACGCCGAGGACCTCCACACCATCGAAGCGGTGAGGATCGTCTAACAACGTGGCCTGAGCGCTTGTCAGGATCGCGTTGTTGGCGGTGTGCCAGGAGATCCCCAGTGCGGCTGCCACCCGGGAGACCGACATGCACTCCAGGGCAGGGCCCGCAGCCCCCACTCGGCCGCCGCGTGGGTCAGCCGCGCCCGTGGCTGAGCCAGGGCCGAGTGTCCCTGTCTCCACACCCGGCGGCAGTGGGTGCAGGCGAAGCGCCGCAGGCACACCACCAGCTGCGTGGGCCTCCACCCCACCGGCACGTGGGGCCAGGCGCCGGGCCACCGTCCCACGAGCCTGCCCTGCGCCCCGCAGGCTCTGCAGAAGGGGTCCTCGAACCCCGATCGGCATGCGGCACTCGATCACCGCGTGCTTGGCTGTGAGGTACTGGCCCACCGCGGTCAGTCCCAGGGCGTCAGGCCCAGGAAGGTCGTCAGATCAGGGCCGGTGAAGGTAGTCTCAGGCACGTCGAGGGTCTCTCGTGACGGTTGTGTAGCAGCTCCCATCATCGGGGACCTCGACCCCTACCCGGCGTAACGACGCGCCCGCCCCACCTATGCACTTCAACAGGCTTCAGCTACCACACCCTCAAACGCGAAGAGCCCGAAAAGTGCCTGCGACTGCCCGGCTAGGGGTACAGGATGGGGTATAGAGCTTGGGAACGCTAGTACGGCCCCGCCACCCATTGAGGGTGGCGGGGGCCCGCTGCTGCCGCTGTGGCAGCGCTCAGGCGTCAGGTCCCCCGTTGGTTGTCTTAGGAGAGGACGGCGAGGTGGGGCGTAGTGGTCGGTGATGGCTTGGTGGTAGGCGGGGTGTCTCCGGCGTGGGCGGCTTGGAGCATGGCTCAGTGGGCTTTGGCGGTGCTGGTGAGGGTCTTCGAGCTTGGGGGCGTCAGGAGGGGACGGTGAGGGTGTGGATGGCCCAGAAGGCTTCGGTGAGGTGGAGGTAGAGGTGGTTGTCGAGGGGTTCGAGTAGGCGGGTGTGGAAGCGGCGGTCCTGGTCGGTGAAGAGCTTGCCTTGGGAGGCGAGGTGCTCGATGTTGTCGACGAGGGTGTCGAGCTCGGGGTCGTGGCGGTTGTGCCAGGCGTGGGTGACGGGTTCGGCCAGGGCGTTGTCGAGGGTGATGCGTACTTCGACGATGTCTCGTAGTCCGCGGTGGTCGTCTCCGGGGTTGAGGAGGCCTTTGAAGATGAGGGACTCGACCATGGGGCGCATGGAGACTTGGCCGACGAACATGCCGTGTCCGTGGCGTACTTCGACGATGTCGAGGGCGACGAGGGTGCGGACGGCCTCGCGGACGGAGGAGCGGGATACTCCCAGGTCGGTGCACAGCTGGGACTCGGTGGGCAACGCATCACCGGGATGCAGACCCTTGGTGAGAATGTAGTTCTTGATCTCGGCCATCGCCGTGGATGACTGAGTCATCGGGGTGGTGGTAGGCCGGACTATGACACCGCGGGAGATCTGCATGGTCCCATTGTCCGACTTTTTGGTTCATTTACGCTGGTGAATGTCGAACTGCACTCACCCGTGCGTTCTCAAGGCTTCGAGCGGCTGCGTTGCTGAGGAGGAAGCCTTCGAGGGAGATCCATCGTCGGGCGGCTGTCGGACGATGGGACCTGATGCCGCAGATCATTGACCGATTGTGAGCGGCTGCACGCTACAGCGCTCTGAGTGCAACGAGTTACGGCATGTCTCGCACGCATGAGGGCTCCCGCCCGTCACTGCCTACGACAGTGCCACCGCCGCTCTGCTCGAGCGCATCGAGTCGCTCGGCGTCTTCGGAACCATGACGGTGCGAGAAGATCGAGCTGGCGCGTACCGGCTGACGAGGTCCGGGCGAGTTTTCTGCTCAAAGCACCCCGACATCGACCTGGAGGACGTGGACGTCCTTCCGTCGGGATGGGGACGAGACTTCCGCGCGCGGTTGCGCGAAGCGCCCAGGGTGCCTGCGTGGGCCGCCCCGGCCCTGTTCCTCTCGCTGCACGGGGAGGGCTGGTGATGGGTGCCGTTTCAACGGTCTGTCGACCGTTGTCCCGTGGCTGCGGCGGTACGGGGGTGTCATCGTCGGCCCCGAGTACCGTCTGGCTCCTGAGGATCCGGCACCGGCCGGCGTCGAGGACTGCTACACCACGCTGTGCTGGGCGGTCGAGCACGCCGAGGGAGCTCGGTGCCGATCCGGGCACGTCATCGTCGTCGGGCCGAGCGCCGGGGAGGGCTGAGCGCCGGCACGCTGCTCATGTCGCGAGACAGGCGAGGCCGGCCGTTCTCAGGCGGGCTGCTGGACTACCCCCATGCTGGACGACCGCACCGGCATGCCGCCACTGGCGGGGCTCGGTCTCAGCGCGTCGAGTAGCCCGGACGACGGCACCTGGCCGACGGCGCGCAACAATGTTGCCTGGGATGCTGCCCTGGGGAGCGGCGAGGTACGGACCTGGTCACCCCCCACGAGGCCCCGCCCGTGCCACGTGGTTGGGTGGGCTGCCACCGCTGTTCATCTCAGTGGCCTCCGCCGAGGTCTTCCGGGACGAGGATGTCGCCTTCGCCTCTGGGGTGTGGCGTGATGGTGGTGATGCCGAGCTGCATGTCTGCAGGGGCACCCACGCCATGGAGTTCGTCAACGCGCGATGGCTCGCGCAGGGACTGACGGCAGCACGCGATCTGTGGATGGACAGGCTGCTCCGTCCGGAGGACCCGCGCCTCAATGTCGTCGCCGTGGCGCAGGCCGGCACCTATCCCGCCCTGACGGAGGAGTTCTCTACGGGGTGTGTGTGAGGACGGCGAGGGTGGGGGCGTGGTGGTCGGTGATGGCTTGGTGGTAGGCAGGGGTGTCTCCCGGCGTAGGGCGGCTTGGAGCATGGCTCGGTGGGCTTTTGGCGGTGCTGGTGAGGTCTTCGAGCTTGGGGGCGTCCAGGAGGGGGACGGTGAGGGTGTGGATGGCCCAGAAGGCTTCGGTGAGGTGGAGGTAGAGGTGGTTGTCGAGGGGTTCGAGTAGGCGGGTGTGGAAGCGGCGGTCCTGGTCGGTGAAGAGCTTGCCTTGGGAGGCGAGGTGCTCGATATTGTCGACGAGGGTGTCGAGCTCAGGGGTCGTGGCGGTTGTGCCAGGCGTGGGTGACGGGTTCGGCCAGGGCGTTGTCGAGGGTGATGCGTACTTCGACGATGTCTCGTAGTCCGCGGTGGTCGTCTCCGGGGTTGAGGAGGCCTTTGAAGATGAGGGACTCGACCATGGGGCGCATGGAGACCTGGCCGACGAACATGCCGTGTCCGTGGCGTACTTCGACGATGTCGAGGGCGACGAGGGTGCGGACGGCCTCGCGGACGGAGGAGCAGGATACTCCCAGGTCGGTGCAGCAGCTGGGACTCGGTGGGCAACGCATCACCCATCTGCAGGCCGGAGCGCAGGGATGTAGTTCTTGATCTCGGCCATCGTGGCCTCTGCCTGAGTGGCGGGCGTCGTCATCAGCGCGGAGTAGGGGCCGTGAGAGATGATCGGCTCGTCGCCAGATGTGACTTTCATCTCTTCATCTGTGATGGCGGTTGCCTGCGGTGCGGATGCTCTGTTCATGGTGCTGCTTCTCTTGATGTTGGCCATGGTTCTTGCCCTGTCAATCATTGTTGATCACTACGATGCGATTCCGCTCGTCGAACGGCTCGCCCCGGCAGTGGGGCGGGGTTGCAACTATCTTGCCTGCGAGGTTGTGAGTGGTCTGGACGCCCTGACTTCTGCTACAGTCATCCTACCAACGTCAGACATAAGACGTCAGACATCAGGAGAGAATCAATGGCGATCACGACTCCGGCCGGCTCCAGCCGCCGGGACTTCATCAGGCTGACCGGCACCCTCGGAATGGCTGCTGGTCTGGCCGTCAGCCTTGCGGCCTGCGGCGGTAAGGGCAAGGCCTCGGGTGGCGCGAAGGCCAGCGGCATGGCTGCCGATCAGGAGGTCACCCACAAGGACGGTGTCATCACCGCAGGTATTTCCTACGAGCTGGGCACCAGCTACGACCCGATGACGACGTCGTCGGCTCTGACGGTCGCTGCCAACTGGCACACTCTGGAGGGGCTCACCGAGCTCCACCCGGCCACCCGGGAGGTGTACGCGGCTCTGGCGGCGGAGATGCCCAAGAAGGTGGATGACACCACCTATGAGGTCGCGCTGCGCAAGGATGCGAAGTTCTCCGACGGCTCGGCCGTGACTGCCGACGATGTCGTCTTCTCCTTCACGCGCGTGCTCGACCCGGCCAACAAGTCGCTGTACTCCCAGTTCCTGCCCTTCATCGACAAAGGTGGAGGCCAGGATGCGGGCACGGTGACCATTAAGCTCAAGTACGCCTTCTCTCTGGTCGCGGAGCGTCTGAGCGTTGTCAAGATCGTCCCCAAGGCGGTCGTTGAGGCGGACGCCAAGAAGTTCGACATGAACCCCACCGGGAGCGGTCCCTACAAGATGACCGACAACGGCGCCGCCAGCCAGAAGGTCGTCTTCGAGGCGCAACGACAAGTACAACGGTCCTCGCCCGGCGCTGGCCAAGTCCATGACCTGGCAGATCCTGCCCGACGACACCACCCGCACCAACGCGATGAGCTCCAGTTCCGTGCAGGCCATCGACGCCGTTCCGGCAGCCAACCTCAAGACGCTCAAGGACCCGGTCAAGGTGGCGGCGCAGCGAGGGCTTCGGGCTGCTCTTCGCCATGTTCAACCACACCACCTTCTCCAACGTCAAGGCCCGGCGAGGCGGTGCTCTACGCGCTGGACTACGCCAAGATCTGCAACACCGGCATGGCCGGCCTGGCGACACCGGCGACCTGTTTCGTCCAGGACGGGCACCCCGCGTACAAGAAGGCCAAGACGGTCTACTCCAAGGACACTGACCAAGGCCAAGTCGCTCCTGGCGGAGGCTGGCATCACGACTATCAACCTGCTGTGCACGGACCACGGCTGGTTCTCGGCCGTCAGGCCCATCATCCGTGAGAACCTCGAGGCCCTGGGGTGACGGTCAAGTACGACGAGAAGAGTCCGCGGACACCTACTCCTTCATCGACTCGGACGAGGGCACGTGGGACGTGCTGATCGCTCCGGAGACCCCTCGGTCTTCGGCAATGACGCTGGACCTGCTCATGCGCTGGTGGTATGGCGGTGACGTGTGGACCGAGACCCGGATGCACTGGAAGGGTTCGGAGAGTCAGGTCGCGGTCGAAGCTGCTGGAGGAAGGCGGTCAAGCTGGAGGGTGACAAACAGGTCGCCAAGTGGCAGGAGATCTTCGACAAGCTCTCCGGAGGAGTGCCGCTCTACCCGATCTTCCACCGCAAGGCTCCAACGGCTTATGACTCGACGACGTTGGAGAACTTTCAAGCCCATCGCGCTGACCGGCCTGTCCTTCGTGGGGACAGGGTCGACCAAGTCCTGAGGCTCGTGTGCGGGCGGTGCGGCGGTCGCCAGCGGGTGCCGCGCCGCCCGTGCTGCTCGTGGCGTCAATGCGTCCAAGGTAAGCAACGGACTTGCAATCGACGTCAGACATCAGACAATTGGCGTGGCAGCTCGCTCTGCAGCTGCCACGCCACTAACCACCACCTCGAGGCGGCAGGGACGCTAACGCAAAGGAGCATTTCGGTGTCCAGCCTCATCCGCCTGATCGGACGGCGCTGGTCGCGCTGCCGGTCATGGTGCTGGGCGTGACGCTGCTCGTCTTCGTCGTCATGTCGTTCTCCTCGGCGGACCCGGCGCGTCTCGCGCTGGGCGAGTCGACCACGCCGAGACGCCCTCGAGCAGTACCGAGTCGCCCACCATCTCAACGATCCTTCTCAAGCGGTTCTGGGAGTACCTCCTGGGTCTGATCCACGGCGACCTCGGTACCTCCTGCTTCACCGGCGTCAAGATCACCGGCATGGTGGCCGATGCGTTCCCGATCGCGCTCCAGCTGACCTTCATCGGAATCTTCGTCGCGCCGTCATCGTGGCCACGGTCCTGGGCATTACGGCGGCCCTCTACCGCGACAAGTGGCGGGACCAGGTCATCCGCGTCATCTCCATCGCCTCCCTGGCCACCCCGTCCTTCTGGCTCGCCCTGCTGCTCATTCAGTGGTTCTCCGACATCCCGGGGAACGGGGACCTTCCCCGCGCTGGTGTCCGAGTGGGTTCCCTTCAGCGAGGATCCGGGGAACGTACCCTCAATCAGATCTTCCTGCCGGCACTGGCCATCGCGGTGCCCAACGCCGGCTCGCTCACCCGTGTGGTGCGTACCGCCATGGTTGAGGAGCTCGACCGCGACTACGTGCGCACCGCCATCGGCGGCGGTATTCTCAAGAACGTCGTTGTGGCCCGCAACGTGCGCTGCGCAACGCGCTCATCCTCCGCTGACCGTGCTGGGACTGCGCATCGGCTACGCCATGGGAGGCGCCGTCGTCATCGAGATGATCTTCAACATCAAGGGAATGGGCCAGCTCATCTTCCAGGGCATCACCCGCAACGACGTGAACATCGTCCAGGGGCGTCTCCATCACGGTTGCACTGGCCTTCATCATCATCAACATCGTCGTTGACGTGCTCCGTCCTCGTCAGCACGAATCAGGGCATCTGATGCTGCACCGCTCCCACACTGGATAAGGCCTCGCGGCCGGGCTGCGCTTCAGGGCTGGAAGGCGCTTCCTGTCGGCTCGAGATCGCCATCATCGTGCTGGGCCTCATCGCCCTGGTCGCCATCCTGGCTCCCATCATCGCCCCCTCTCTCCCGGTGCCACCGGGTTGGCGGAGACAAGACGACCTCCTACATCGAGGGCGTCGGTGAGGTGACCTCCTCGATCCGGTCGTCGCCCCGTCCGCGTCTCACCTGTTCGGGACGGACGGCACCAGTCGTGACATCTTCTCCCGTGCCGTCTACGGCGCCGGAGATCTGCTGGTCGTGGGCCTGACGGCCACCGGTCTGCCCGCCCTTGTGGTGGCCTCGGTCACTCGGGAGGGCCGCTGCCGCCACGTCGCGCTGAGTGGATCGCTGAGACCCTCATGCGCGTGCTCGACGTCGTCATGTCCTTCCCCGGCATCGCTCTGGCGGCCGTCCTCGTCTCGGCGATGTCGACCCGCCGCCGATGCTGCCGGTGCATCATCGTCTCCATCGGCATCCTCTACATCCCCAGCTCACCCGCGTGGTGCGTGCCAACATCATCTCCCAGTTCAGGAGGACTATGTGGCCGCCTCCAAGGTGATGGGGGCCCCAGTGCCATGGATCCTGCTCAAGCACGTGGCCCGTAACTGCATCACCGATCATGGTCTTCGCAACCGTCCTGGTGGCCGACGCGATCGTCTTCGAGGGCCTCGCTGTCCTTCATCGGTGCGGGCATCAGGTCCGTCAACACCCGACCTGGGGCGGCATGCTCTCCGAGGGCGAGGCTGCTCCTGTCGGGCCACTGGTGGCCGACCTTCTCGCCCAGCCTGCTCATCCTCATCACCACCCTGTGCCTCAACGTCCTGTCCGAGGGCTGACCGATGCGATGGCCTCGCCGCGCATCAGGCCAAACCGATGTTCCGAGGCCGATGAGGAGGCCATGGAGGCTCGAGGAGACCCTGAACGCCTGGGACGACGCCGCTGAGGCGGTGGTCGCCAACGCCTCCGTCGCCGACGGGGATGACGCCGACAACGGGCTGAGCTCGCTGACCGGCGTCGTCACTCCGCGACAGAGGACGTTCCCCTGTCCGAGCAGCTCAGCTCCTGCGGGTGGCCGAGCTCGCCCGGCGAGACCGCCTGGTCTACGAGGACGCACCGGTGAGGAGCCGGTCCTGGAGGTCAAGAACCTCACGATCGCCTTCCCCGAGCAGCACGGTGAGGTCAGCATCGTCGATGGCGTCTCCTTCTCCGTGCGTCGGGCGAGACCATGGGCCTGGTGGGAGAGTCCGGCTGCGGGAGTCCATCAGCTCGATAGGCCGTCGTGGGGCTACTGCCCCCTCGGCCCGGCTCTCAGTGAGATCCTCTTCAAGGACGCAACATCCTTGAGATGACGCGCGCCGGCGAGCACAACGCGCTGCGCGGTCACGAGATGAAGCATGGTCTGCCAGGACGCGCTGTCCTCGCTGAACCCCTCCATGCTCATCCGCACCCAGATGGCCCAGCTCGGCGCGCGCGAGGCACCCGCAGTGCCGAAGAGCTGCTCGAGCTGGTGGGGCTCGACCCCAAGCGCACGCTGCGCAGCTACCCGCACGAGGCTCTCCGGCGGTCAGCGTCAGCGCGTTCTCATCGCCATGGCGCTGACCCGTGACCCCTCCCTGGTCCTGGCCGACGGGCCGACGACCGCGCTGGACGTGACCGTTCAGAAGCGGGTCATCGACCTGCTCAACGAGCTGCGTGAGAGCTCGGCTTCGCGATAGTCTTCGTCTCGCGACCCACGCCCTCGTGGCCAAGCTGGCCCACCGGATCACCGTGATGTACGCGGGCCAGGTGGTTGAGCAGGCGCCCACCAGCGAGCTGCTGGCCAACCCGGTTCACGAGTACCCCGCGGCCTGCTCGGGGCGGTGCTCTCCATCGAGGCCGGCTCCAAGCGACTCCACCAGGTGCGGGGTCGTCCCTCACCCAGCGAGTTCGTCAGGGAGACCGGTTCGCCCCGCGATCGTCCCACCGACAGTCGGACTTGAGACCCGTCCGGTGCTCAAGCCCGTGCCGGGCACGACGGAGCACAGCTACGCCATCACCCCCGAGCTCGAGGCTCTGCTCGCGAAGGAGAAGCACTGATGTCCCCCAACACGTCTGCATCGTCCTCATGGAGCGAGGACCAGCCGGTCGTCGAGCTCAAGAACGTCAACGTCATCCACAAGTCCCGCACCGGTGGCCTGTTCAGCGGACACGGTTCACGCGGTCAACGACGTCTCGCTGAGCGTCAAGCGCGGAGGAGACGCTGGGACTCGTGGAGTCGAGTGCAGCAAGTCCACCACCGCCCGAGTCATGGTGGGGCTGCAGCCGGTCACCTCCGGTGAGGTCATCTTCAAGGGCCGTCCGTTGGGGCGCTCGGCCTCGGATCGTCGCGATCTGGGACGCAGCATCTCGGTGGTCTTCCAGGACCCGGCCACGGCTCTCAACCCGCGCATGATCGTGCACGACGCGCTCATCGACCCGCTCAACGTCCACGGAATCGGGTCGCCGAAGGAACGTGAGGCCAAGGTGCGCGACCTGCTCCACCTGGTCGGGCTGCCCCTGAGTGCGCTCAACGTGCTGCCTCGGCAGATCTCCGGTGGTCAGCGCCAGCGCGTCATGCATCGCCCGAGCGCTCGCCCTGGACTGACATCATCGTGGCCGACGAGGCCCACCTCACGCCCTGGACGTCTCGGTGCGCGCCCGGGTGCTCAACCTCCTCCAGGACCTCAAGGCCTCCTTGGGACTGGGGCTGGTGTTCATCCAGTCACGACATCAACACGGTGCGCTACGTCTCGGACCGGATCGCCGTCATGTACTTCGGCAGGATCCTCGAGCTCAACACCACCGAGAGATCTTCAACAATCCTCGGAGGAGTACGCGCACTCTGCTGTCGGCAGTGCCCTCACTGCTCGACGTCTGAGTAGACGGCCCCGGCGGCTGCCGGCGCCAGCACCTCAGGTGAGGGCGGACCACTCGGGTCCGCCCCCACCCATGCTATACGAGTCGCTGGGAGACCCGGGCACCGGGGTGGCGCCAGCCGGGAGCATCTGCAGCAATACCTCGTGACGTCAGATGTCAGACGTCCGATAACCTTTCAATGAAGAGAGTCACCACAATGGACAACCGTTTCACCGGCGTCATCCCGCCGGTCGTCACCTTTCTACCGCCGCGGGCGAGGGTTGACTTCGACAGCCTGGACAAGGTCGTCGAGCACCTCATCGCCGGTGGTGTCAACGACACTGTTCGCCTTGGGGTCCTCCGGAGAGGTCGCTTACCTCACCGCACGCCCAGCGCGACGCCGTCATCGAGCAGGTCGTCAAGGCTGCGGCAGGACGCGTCGGTGCTCGCCGGTGCCATCGACACCACCGCTCACCGGGTCGTTGACCAGGCTCGTCGGGCGGCCGCCCTCGGTGCCGGGCGATCGTGGCCACCTGCCCGTTCTAGCGCTCAGCGACGCCGAGGAGATCAAAGGCTCACTTCCGAGCCATCGCCGCGGCCATCGACGTCCCAGTCTTCGCCTACGACGTCCCCGTGCGCCTTGGCGGCGCGAAGCTCGGTGTGAGTTTGCTCGTCGAGCTGGGCAAGGAGGGTGTCCTGGCCGGTGTCAGGACTCCTCCGGTAACGCGACGTCGCCTTCCGCAGGCTGTGTGGCCGCCAATGAGGCCGCAGGCCACCCCTGGCCCTTCTGACCGGCCACGAGTGCGTCGTCGACGGCATGCTGCTGCTGGGTGCCGACGGCCTCGTCCCCAGGTACGGCAACGTGGACCCGGTCCGCTACCGCCGAGATGTGGAAGGCACTCCCGCAAGAGCGTGGGACGAGTGCGCCGTCTCAGGACGAGGTCTGCGCCGGCTTCGAGATCGTCTTCGTGCCCCCAGGGGCCGTTCGGCCGACAGGACCGGCATCGGCGCCTTCAAGACCGCCATGGAGGCTATCGGGATCATCGCCACCAACGGATGGCCTTCCCCGTCAAGGCGCTCGAGGCGAGACCAAGGAGCGGGTCCTGGAGATCGTCAAGGCCCAGGGCCTCATCGACGTCCCGGCGGCTGCATGGCCCGGTGGTCGCCGGCACCGACCGATCCGGGCATGCAGCCGCTGTCGGCAACGAGGCCTGGGGAGCCTCGCACCCAGGCGGCACTCCTGCGGCTGCCCTCATTCATTCTTCACCCGGTGCGCCAGCGCCAGCATCCCGTCGGAGGCGTCATGAGTCAGGATGTCCTCCCATCCACCCCTCGCCCCATCATCATCGTCGTCCGGTCAGGCCCCGCTCGTCGTCGGACTCGACCTGGAAGCGGCACCAAGATGGCTGCCGCGCTGGTCGACTCGGCGGAGACCCTACAAGGACCGGTGAGCTCCTGCCCGACCCCGGCTCACGAGGGGCCTGCCGCCATGCTCAATGCCATCAGCGGCCTGATCTCGACGGTCGTCGAGACCGGAACGCACCAGGAGCCCGGCAGGCCGCGGCGATCACGGCGGTCGGGATCGGCACGGCCGGCGTCGTCGATCGTACGAGCGAGGGACCATCCTGTCAGCCACTGACGCCATCACCGGATGAGCCGGCACGCAGGTCGCCGCCGGCGTTCACGAGGCAGCTCGCCGCCCAGGGGTTGGGTGAGCTGCCGATCCACGTCGAGAACGACGTCGACGCTACGCCGCCGGAGGCCTGGCTCGGTGCCGGCACTGGGGCTGAGGTCGTCCTCATGGTGGCGGTGGGCACCGGGGTCGGCGGAGCCCTCGTCCTCGATGGGCGAACTCGCAGAGAGCGCCCACCACGTGGCCAGCGGATCGGCCACGTCCCCGTCCCAGGGCCCGGGGCGAGCCTGCACCTGCGGCGGGGCCGGGCACCTGGAGGCGTCACCGCCGGACCCCAGATCACCGCCGCTACCTGGCAAGGGCGGGAGCCCCGACGTCCCCGACGCCCCGCGGGGTCGAGGAGCGCGCCGCTGCCGGGGATGACATCGCCGCGGAGGTCTGCCGCGACTCGGCGCCTGCCTGGGCAGAGCCCTGGCAGGACTGGTCACCGTGATCGACCCCGACGTCGTCGTCGTCTCCGGTGGCCTGGCCCGCGCCGGTGACCTGTGGTGGGAGCCTGCGGCAGACCTTCGCCACGCAGAGATCATCGACCCCCTGGCCCCATCAAGATCCTTCCCGCCACCCTGGGGACCACCGCGCCGATCGTCGGCGCGGCTCGCCACGCCCTCGCCTGGCCGCCAGCAACGACAACCACCGCCCCTAGCCTCACGCCTCGGGCGCCCATCAGACAGGACACACCTATGACCGAGCAGTCACCCTGCACAGCCGTCAGCGCAGACGCGAGCCGCCTCCACGGGGATGCACCCGTTCTGGAACGCCTCAGGGAGGACTCATCGCCTCCGCCCAGGCCTGCCGGGTGAGCCCATGCGCGACCCCGCACCATGGACCAGGTGGCCCAGGCCTGCGTCGCCGGCAGCGCCGTCGCGCATCCGTGCACAAGGACTGGCGGACCTGGCCCTCATCTGCCAGCACGTCGACGTCCCCGTCATCGGCCTGTGGAGGACGGGCGACGGCGTCTTCATCACCCCGACCTCACCCACGCCATCGCCGTGGCCGCCACCCGGAAGCAGATCGTGGCGCTGGACGGCGCCAGCGCCCCCGCCCCGACGGGCTGAGACTAGCCAGACCGTCGAGGGGCTCGAGCAGCCCGCCCGAGGTCCTCATCATGGCTGACTGCGGCTCCTGGATGACGCCAAGGCCGCACGGACACGGGAGTGGACATCCTGGGGACCACCTGGCCGGCTACACCGGGGCGTCCCAAGACCGAGGGGCCGACCTCGAGCTCGTCGACCGGGTCGCCGGCATCGCGGAGGTCCCGCTGGTGGTGGAGGCAGGGGTGCACGCCCACACAGGCGGCTGCCGCTGCATGGGCACAGGGCCTTCGCCGTCGTGGTTGGTACTGCCATCACCCACCCGACGACCATCACCTCGTGGTTCGCCGGCGCGCTGCCCGGCGCCCTGTGGAGACTGAGCGGAAGGGCGCAAGAGCGGCGTCGTTCGGGACTTGCTCCGTGTGTGACGGGTGTGACTGCTGTGGTGCAAATGTGCGGTGTTACTCGTACCGCAGCGCGACCTCCGGTCTGACCTGACAAACCCAGGTTTTATGCGTAGCGTTGCCAGAAGTGGCACCACACAGGGTGTCCGTCCACGATCGAGAGGAAGACATGTCCGTCAACCGCACCGAGCTCATCGCCGCCATCGCCGAGAAGGCCGACTGACCAAGACCGACGCCGACGCCTTCTAGGAACCTTCCAGGATGTCCTCGTTGAGAACGTCGCCAGGGTGAGGCAATGAAGATCACCGGCCTCATGGGTATCGAAGCGCGTCAGGCGTGCCGCACACTGGCCGCAACCCCGCACCAGTGAGGAGATTCAGATCGCCGGCGCTACGAGTGTCAAGGTCACCGTCGGCTCCTCGCTCGAAGAAGGCTGTCGCCGAGTGATACGTGGGGCCGCGCCCCTGACATCCTGATTCCGGCCCGTTGCCGCCCGTCGGTGTGGCAACGGGCCGAATCATATTCGCCGCGGTGCCCTCCTCATCTGCCTGATGATGCACGGGCAGGTTCTCCGGGAGGACGTCGAAACGGTGATCTCCTCCTTGCGGCGGAGGGATGAAGAGGCGGGCGCTTTTACAGTGGAAACATGTCTGCTTCCACATTCGCGGTGAGCTCGCCTGACGGTACGGACGCGGTGACGGCGGACACTGGCCGGGGCATCGCCCGCTCCCGCCTCCGTCCCAGCGCTTCAGATGAGGGGGCTGATCAAGGCATTCGACCGTAAAAATCGCCGTGGACCGGCTGAGCCTCGACATCCCCGTGTCCAGCTTCTACGGCATTGTCGGCTAACAGGGCGAGCAAGACGACCAGCCTGTCGATGGCCACCGGCTGCCTGCGCTGATGCCAGCCGGGTCCTCGTTCATGGCGTCGACATTGTGGGCGCAGCCTCAGCGGGCCAAGACCCTCCTGGGGAGTCCTGCCCGACAGGCTGCGCACCTTCGAGCGTCTCAACGGCCTTGAGCTCGTCACCTACTCCGGACTCCTGCGCGGGCTCGAGCGCGACGTCGTCATGCCCCGGGCGACCGAGCTGGTCAAGGGTGCTGGGGCTGTGGGAGGCCGGAACCACCCTGGTCGCCGACTACTCGGCGGGTATGCGCAAGAAAGATCCACCTGGCCTGCGCCAGCGGGTGCGCTCGCCCTCCATCCTGGTCCTGGATGGGCCTTTGAGGCCGTCGACCCGATCTCCGCCCAGACGATCCAGGCGATCCTGCGGGACTACGCCGCCGCCGGAGACTGATGGTCATCTCCAGCCACGTCATGGCCACCGTGCAGCGCCTGTGCGACACGTGGCCATCATCAACGCCGGCCGGGTGGTCGCCGCAGGCACGACTGAGCGAGGTCGCCGCAGGCTCAGACCTCGAGCAGCGCTTCACCGAGCTGGTGGGGGTCAGGTGCGAACGGAGGGGCTGTCATGGTTTGCGACCCTCGTCAAGCTGAGTGGCGCCTGACCCTCAATGCCTGACCAAGAACGTCTGGGCCATCGTCAGGACCGTGATCAGGGCCCTCTACGGTATCAGGGCGCTTGTCATGGTGCTGACCGGCGCCGTCGGACTGGGGCTCAAGGCCGACCAGACGTCATCATGCTGGTTCTCGAGGGCTCTCGGGGCGCTGCCTGATGGCCGGCGGGCCGTGGTGCCACTGCTCGTCACCGGGGTCGACTCCACCCTGGACCCCGCGCCATGGCGGCCTGGACCACTCCGTCAGAGGGCTGGCGCTCGGCCTGCTGGCGCCAGCGCCCTCGAATCGATTGCTGCGGCTGCCGTCTGTCTCATTCAGTCCTCACCTGGCTGCTGGCGGGCCAGTTCGCAGCAGCGCTCCTGGCGCTGCTGTGCGCTCGAGCCGCCTGGCCTGCCGTCCTGCTGTCCCGGATCATCATGACAGCCGTGAGCGTCTCCGCCTCACGCCGGGGCGTGAGGCGGCACATCATCACCTGTCGCGTCCTTCATGGTGTGCACAGCTGCCGAATCTGATCCCCAGATCCTCGGGGACGATCCTCGATTTTCTTCAACGGCTCAGTGGTGCCGCCAAAGGTCATGGGGCTGAGGCCCCTTTGGGTGGTTCTCTCGGCCCCGGTCTCACGACCACCGGATCCGTGATGCCGGCTCTGGCTCTGGCGATCGTCACCTGGGTCCTCCCGGAGTCCTGTTTCCCCTGTGGCGGCGTGGTGGGCAAGGTGATGACCTCTCCGGGGACGTCACGCGGATGCGAGGCATACGCAGCCAAGTAGCACGGGGATCAATGCGCGGCCTATGGGGCCTGCCGACGCTGCTGCCGTGGGCTGAACTCGGCGCCTCCCTGCCTGCTCCCGCCGCTGCTGTGGCGGCCCGCAGCCTGCGCTACTGGCGCACCGATCCCAGTACCTGGTTCGAGTTCCTGTCCGTCCTGATTCTGCCCGTTGTGCTCGTCCTGGGGCCTGCTCTCGCTCAGCCGATTCGCTGCCGGCGACAACGGTCAGCCGGTGGACATCAGCTTCGCCCTCGGGCACGCGCCGGCGCTGCTGTTCATGGCGCCGGCTCTGGCCAAAGTCTTCATGGGGTGGGCGATCCACGATGACCTCGGCCTGGACTCCACCGCCCTGTGGGGTCATATCAGCGCCGGTATCAGCGGAGCGCGACCGTCTGGGGCGGGTGGTCGGTGCGGCATGTGGCAGGTTCCGCGCTGGTTGCTATCGACCTGCTCATGGTCGTGTGGACAGGACGATGGGATGCGCTCCCCGCCGTTACCGGTGCCTGCCTGGCCTCTACGGCTGCGCGCTGGCCTGGTCCTGCCTGACCAGTGTCCTGCGTTCCCTACGAGACGCTCGCCCCGGGGGACAGTCCCATGCGTTCGCGGACCTCGGGCACGGCTTTTGCTGGCCGCGCTCATTCAGATGGCGCAATCCTGCTGCTGGCGCGTGTGCTCCCCGGTCCTGGGGCTGCGGTCTACAGCGTTGTCAGGGGCGTCGGGGTGGGGTGGGCGGCGCTTGTCGCCGGGATCGTGTGGTGCGGTCTGCTGCTGCTGGGGTGGGTCGTCGTCGGCGGGCGGATGCTGGACCAGCGAGACCGCAGGTTCTTGCCACGATCCGTAGCTGGCCGGGACACTCCCCAGCCGGTGCTGAGTCACGCTGGTCACACCGCGGCGGAGTGATTGATTCTGACGACTCGGGGTGGGATCGCTTTAAAGGTCGCTCCACGCAGGTGGCGGCTCTCAGAGATCAGTAAGCTCCGAACAACCGGTCGTTATGTCAGAGGACATTATCGATGCAGCTAGTCATTCTGGATTCCGCGCAGGCGATCGCACGGCGGGCGGCCGACGAGATCGAGGCGCTGCTCAGGGACAAACCAGCAGCCGTGCTGGGAACCGCGACGGGCTCCTCGCCTCTGCCCCTGTACGACGAGCTCACTGCCCGCTGCGCCGCCGGCCGCCTCAGCTTCGCCGAGGTCACCGGATTCATGCTCGACGAGTACGTGGGCCTTCCGCCGGGCACCGGGCGCTACGCAACCTTCATGGAGACCAATCTGCGCTCCCGCGTCGACATGCGCCCCGGGCGCTCCACGGCCGGACGCGCTGAGCGGGGACCTCGAGGCCGCTTGCCGGGACTACGAGGCGCAGATGGCCGCAGCCGGATACTGCGACCTGCAGATCCTCGGCATCGGCTCCGATGGGCACATCGGGTTCAACGAGCCCGGCGGCGCCCTCGACTCGCGCACGCACCTGGGCGAGCTCCGCGGGCAGACCCGCCGGGACAACGCCCGCTTCTTCGGCGGCGGCGACGTCGAGGCCGTGCCCGCAGTGCATCACTCGGGGGCTGGCCACCATCATGGAGGCCCGCAAAGCTGGTCCTCATCGCCACCGGCGAGGGCAAGAGCCAGAGGCCATCGCCCAGCTCGTCGAAGGGAGGTCAGCGCCCGGTGGCCAGCGACCGTCATGCAGCGTCACGATGACGCCCTTGTCCTGGTCGATCCCGCCGCCGCCAGCCAGCTCACCTCGACGCACTGAGCGGCGGCAGGCTCCCTCAAGAGCCTGCCCACAGGACAGGGCGGGCGACTGCCGGTGCGCACTGTCCGACCTACACTGGGCGGCATGACAGACGTCCTCGCCAGTGCCGATCCCGGATCGCCCGGGCCCCGACAGACCCGGCCGCCGAGCCCACCCAGGGCGTCGGTACGGCTGTCCTGGAGCGCGAGGGCTCCAGACGACCGACGACGGCGACGCCGACCGCTTCGCCCACTACGTCCGCAGAGGACAAGATCGCCGCAGCCGCTGTCACCGGGCGTCCCGTCGTCGCCCTGTGCGGCAAGGTGTGGAACGCCCGGGCGCGACCCGTCGAAGTACGGTGTGTACCTGCAAGTCCATCTACGAGGAGATGCGCGCAGGGAGGGCTCCGGCGACGGCAGGGGCCGCGTTTCCCCCGCTTCCCGTTCGGGCGGGCGGTCGGTGAACGCCGCCCGCGGCGATCAGGCGACCCACCCGCGACGCGAGCCTCGACGTCGGCGGCCCAGAACCTCTCCCCGGCCTACCGCGCCGCGCCGCCTGGGGGACCCGCCGGTTCGCTGCGTGCCTGGCGGGCCGCTGCGCTCGCGCAATACCTGGAGACGATGCCCCAGGACTTCCTTGCGGTGGCCACCCCGGGGCCAGCAAGACGACCTTCGCACTGCGAGTAGCCACCGAGCTGCTCAGCTCCGCAGACGTCCACAAGGTGACGATCGTCTGCCCCACTGAGCACCTCAAGTACCCAGTGGGCCGAGGCCGCCGCCCGCGTCGGCATCCATATCGACCTCTACTCCAACTCCCAAGGGCGCTCGGCTCGCGCTTCGACGGCGTCGCCTGACCTACGCCCGGGTGGCCGCCAACGCCAGCCTGCACGCGCCCGCACCGACCAGGCCCGCACCTGGTCATCCTCGACGGATCACCATGGGGAGACGCCCTGAGCTGGGGAGACGCGATCCGGGAGGCCTTCACCCCGGCGCGGAGGCGACTGGCCCTGACCGGAACGCCCTTCGCTCCGACACCTCCCCGATCCCCTTCGTGCGGTACAGGAGGAGGACGCCTCCGGGGCGAAACGCTCCCAGGCGGACTACTCCTACCAGATACTCCGATGCCCTGCGCGACGGGTCGTGCATGATGATGTTCATGTCCTACTCAGGGCAGATGCGGTGGCGCACCAAGGCCGGTGACGAGGTCGCGGCGCGCTGGGCGAGCCCCTCACCAGGATCTGGGTCCCAGGCCTGGCGCACCGCGCTCGACCCGGCGGGGTGGATCCCCGCGGTCCTGGCCGCCGCCGACCAGCGCCCTGACCGGTGCGCCGCCAGGTCCCCGACGCCCGGAGCCCTCGTCATCGCCTCCGACCAGTCAAAGGCCCGCGCCTACGCCAAGCGGCTGCGCGCCATCACCGGCGAGGCCCCCACCGTGGTCCTCTCCGACGACAACGGCGCCTCCAGCCGCATCGAGGCCTTCTCCGCCTCCACCGACCGCTGGCTGGTGGCCGTGCGCATGGTCTCCGAGGGGTGGACGTGCCCCGCCTGGCCGTGGGCGTCTACGCCACCTCCACCTCCACCCGCTCTTCTTCGCTTTGAGGCCGTGGGGCGCTTCGTGCGCTCGCGGGCCGGGAAGACCGCCTCGTGTTCCTCCCTCGGTCACGCCGTTGCTGGCCTGGCCGGGAGATGGAGGTGGCCACGCGACCACGTCCTGAGCCGCCCCGACTCTGCAGCGCAGGGAGGATGCCCCTGTTCAGCCCCGAGGACCGGCTCCTCGCCGAGGCCAACAAGACTGAGAACGCCTCGGCCGAGCTGCTGCCGGGCTTCGAGGCCATGGACAGCCAGGCCGAGTTCGACCGGGTGCTCTTCGACGGCGGCGAGTTCGGCACCGGCGCCATGGTGGGCACGGCATCGAGGCAGGAGTACCTGGGGCTGCCCGGTCTGCTGGAGCCCGAGGCAGGGTGACCGCCCTGCTGCGCCAGCGCCAGGGACAAACAGATCGCCTCCCAGAAGAGGCAGGCCGCCGCTGCAGGCTGCAGCGGGCGGAAGAACTCAGGGGTCGACGATGCCCGGCGGCGGGCGGCGGCCCGTGAAAGAACTCTCCCAGCTGGTGGCCGCCTGGGCCCGCCGTTCGAGCCAGCCCACGGCGTCGTCCACAACGAGCTCAGGCGCGTGTGCGGGGGGCCGGAGGTCGCGGCCGCCTCCACCGAGGAGATCGAGAGCGCATCCAGACCCTGCGGCGCTGGTTCGTCGGCAAGCGCTGACAGTGCTGATAGGGCCGACGGCACTAGCGGCGACAACGTCGACAACGCTGACAACGCTGACGAGGAGCGCCGGCCAGGGGGTGGGATGCGCCCCTGGCTGCCGGTCGGCGTCGGGTGGCGCCTCGCCCGTCGAGGTCGACGTGGCGGGTCGGCAGCGCCGAGTCGCCGTCGCTCGAGACGCCAGGCGTCGTAGGGGAGCTCGGCGCGCGACGCCCGGTGCCGCTCCGCCGCGGCGCTCAAGGCCTCCTTGCCGCGGTGCTCCTCGACGATCCGGCCCTCATCGACCAGGGGCACCTGCAAGCGGCCGGGCGCAGCCTGGCTCAACACCGACATCCCTCGTCCTGTGAGCTGGAGGCGACCACCAGCTCCTCGGCAGCACGTGCCCTGGGAGGTCAGGATGCGGCCGGCCCTCTGCGGCCACCGGTGGACTTGCCGCCCGGGGAGAACTTGGCGACCTCCTCCATGGTGCCATCAGCGCCCTCGCGCTCCACCAGCACGGGCAGAGCGCCGCAGTCGGGCGCCCGAGCCCGTCACGAGCATGGTGCCCACGGCGTAGGAGTCCACAGGGCCCGCCCCAGTGCCCGCGATGGCGTGCTCGTCGAGTCGTTGGTGACGGTGATCCTCGTCGAGGTCGCCCCCAGGAGCGTCGAGCTGGGCGCGCACCTTGAAGCGCCTCGGCCACCAGGTCGCCAGGTCAGGCGCACCGCCCAGGCTCACCGCCGGCGGCGCGGCCGCCTGACGGCCCGCTCCACGCCGGTGGCGATGTCATGAGGTGTCCACCAGGATCGTGGTGCTCGGTCGAGGGCTGGCCACCTGCGCGGCGAGGCCTCCTCCTCGGTGTCGTGCAGGAGGGTGAAGGGTGGGCCGAGGTCCCCACCGTGGGAATGCCGTGAGGAGGCCCGCCTCCAGGTTGCTCGTCCCACGAGCCGCCGACGACCGGGGCCCTGGCCGCGGCGACGGCTGCCTGCTCGTGGGCTCGGCGCGCCCGAAGTCCACGCAGAGGGCGCCCGTGGGCGGCGATGGTCATGCGGGAGGCGGCTGCGGCGATGGCGCAGTCGTGGTTGTAGATCGATAGGGGCCAGGGTCTCCAGGATGCAGGCCTCGGCGAAAGGTGCCCTCCACGGTCAGCGGCGGGGGAGCCGGCGAGTAGCACTCGCCCTCGGCAGCCGCGGATCGTCGGTGAAGCGGTAGTCGCGCAGGAAGTCAGGGTCTCGTCGTTGAGCGACCCCGGTGCGGTGCAGGAAGTCGATCTGGGCGGGGTGAAGGTGAAGGCCTCGATGGCGTCCAGCAGCCGGCCGGTGCCCGCCACCACACCGAGCGGCGTGACCCGGGAGCCTGCGGCCGAAGAGCTCGAGACGCTGCGCCGTGGGCGGCCCCGATACCAGCGCTCCTTGCAGCATCGTGAGCTCGTACATGTCGGTCAGCAGGGAGGTTGAGGCCGTGGATACGTCCATGGAGGCGGCGGTGGAATCGGCAGAGGGCGCGTGGCTGTTCACGGGACCAACCTATCGCGGCTCACCGCTACCCTGGTGGTATAGAGCACCTCGTTGCCCGTTGCGGAACCGGAGATCCTGGAGGTCGCGCGTCCGTGCCCAGCGCCTGTGGTGCACCGTGGTTCACGACGACCGGTGAACACGATGAGCTATGTGACCTGGGTGTTCCTCTCTGCTCGGCTTCTCACTGCCTGTGGCCGAGGCCCGGATGATGCAGGTGCACACCACCGGCCGCGCCGTGGTCTCGAGGAGTCCGCGAGCGCATGGAGGTCGATGTCACGGCGATGCACGGATACGGCCTGCGCGCCACCATCGAGCCCATGGTGACGACGCCGGTGCGGATGACTCTTCGGAGGGCGCTGATGCGCGCTTCCGCCGAGTCCCCGAGGGGCTGGTCTGCGGCCTTGACGACTGGGAGCGCGAGCTCTGGCCAAACTGGCCCTGGAGGTGAGAGCCCTTCTCCAGGCGGATGCTCTCCCCATCCAGGGGGCCAGCCAGTCGAGACCTCCTCGCCGCCGCGTCCCGACACGGTGCGTCCTGGGGAGAGGCAGGCGGGACCGTGAGGTCCTGGAGGCCCTGGACTTCGACCTCGATCCGCCGACCAATCACGTTCCTCCGGCCGCCCGAGCGCGGACCCCGTTATCGCCGTCCTGCTCCCGCAGGCCTCGGAGGATCCCATCACCTCGATGAGTCAGCAGCCTGACTCGTGCGCGCCTGCGGGTGACAAGGTCGACCGCCTGGTGCGCCCTGGCCACTCGAGCTGCGGGCGCCGTCGGGCCCCTGAGGGAACGGTGCTCGTGGCCCCAGGCAGGAGTCCGACTGGCTGAGGGGCGAGCAATGACATCCGGCTCGTGCTGGCCCAGCGTCTGGGCATCGGGGTCGGCTCAGGACGCTGAGCACGTTCACTCCGTCGCCTTCCAGGAGGCCCCCGAGGAGGACCTCTCGCGAGCAGTGGTACCGGGGACGGCGCTCGTCACGACAGTGGTCACCTGGTGGCAGGAATCACTGGTATCCACGCTGTTCAGGGGGCACAGGGGCCCGCATAGTCTCGCGGTGTGAATGATGCTCCCGATCGGGATGTTCGACTCTGGGGTCGGTGGCCTCACCGTCGCCCGTTCTGTCCTCGACCAGCTGCCCCAGAGCAGGTGCTCTACATCGGGGACACGGCCCAACAGTCCCTACGGTCCCAGGGACATCGCCGAGGTCCGGTCGCTGGCTCTGGGCATCATGGACGAGCTCGTGGACCGAGGGGGTCAAGCTGCTCGTCATCGCCTGCAACACCGCCTCGGCGGCCGTCCTGCACGACGCGCGGGAGCGCACCCCCTGGGACGAGGGAGTCCCGGTCATCGAGGTCATCACCCGGCGGCACGCACTGCGGCGAGTGACCCCGCAACGGCAAGGTGGGGCTGATCGCCACCCGTGGGACGGTCGACTCGCGCGCCTGCGACGACGCCCTCCAGGCCGTTCCCGGCGTCGAGCTCGTCTCGCAGGCGTGCCCGCGCTTCGTCAGGCTGGCCGAGCGGGGGTGACCACCGGCCCCGGGTGCTCGACGTCGCCGAGGAGTACCTGGCCCCCATCAAGGCCGCCGGTGTGGACACCCTCATCCTCGGCTGCACCCACTACCCGCTGCTGGTGGGGCCGATCTCCTACGTCATGGGGCGGGACGTGACCCTGGTGACCTCCTCGGACGAGACCGCCAGGACGTCTACCGGGCGCTGGCCGGCAGAACCTTCTGCGTGGTCCCGATGCCCTGAACCGCGCCATGACTTCGCCTCCACTGGTGATCCCGAGGCCTTCTCCGTCCTGGCCCGGCGTTTCCTGGGGCCCGAGGTCACCGCCGTTGAGCACGTCGCCTTCTCCTCTGAGACAGCCGGCGCCCCTGCCGGGTTGCCTCACCCTCCCTCACCTCCACCTCCCATCAAGGAACTGCATGAGACTCACGATCATCGGATGCTCCGGCTCCATGTCAGGGCCCCCAGTCCTCGGCCTCCTCCCTACCTGGTGCAGGCCGACGGAGTCGACGCCAACGGCACGGTGCGCACCTACTCGATCGTGCTGGATCTCGGCCCGGGTCGATGGGGCAGCTGCTGCGCCACCTCGATCCCGCCGAGCTCGACGCCATTGCGATCTCCCACTGCCACGCCGATCACATGGTGGACCTGGTGGGCATGCACGTCTACCGGCGCTGGCTGCCCACCGGGGCGCTCGGGCCGGTGGCCTGCCTGGGGCCCTCGGGCTGCTGGAGCGCCTCCAGGGGTCGACAGCGTCCCACCCAGTGAGCGCTACACGCAGCAGGGTTCGGCTTCGTCACCGCCGTGCCCGGCCGGTCCTACAGTGTGGGCCCCCTCGTGATCTCCCCTTCAGCGCTCCACCCCGTGGAGGCCTACGGCTACCGGATCGAGGGCCCCAGCGAGGAGGATCCCTCTCGTCGGGTCAGCCTGGCCTTCACCGGGGACACGGACATCTGCCAGACGATGAGCGACATGGCTCAGGGTGTGGACCTCCTCCTGGCCGAGGCGGCCTTCGTCGAGGGCCGCGACACCGTGAGCGGCATGCACATGACGGGGCGTCGCGCCGGTGAGCTCGCCGCCCAGGCCGGTGCGGGGCACCTGGTCCTCACCCACATCCAGCCCTGGACGGATCCGGCCGTGCCCCTCAAGGAGGCCGCAGCCGTCTACTCCGGCCCGTTGGAGGCAGCGACGGCGGACGCCGTCTGGGAGCTGTGAGCGCTGACGGGCACGATCGCCCCGCACCGCGCAGAACGGTCTCCTTCACCCCGGCTGTTCCCGACGGCGTGGACTGCCCCTGGACCCGGGGAAGACGGACGCGCTGGTGGCTGGTGGTTCCCGCCGACCTGGCGGCGGCGGCCCTCGTGGCCCTGTTCGGTGCCGCCTCCACCCGCAGCCTGGGGGAGGTTCCCGCCTCCCTGTGGCAGGCGGGCGCGGCCCTCCTCGTCGCCTGGGGCGTGACCTGGCTGCTGCGACGCTCTCACCCCGATCACCTGGAGATGGCGCTGCCCGAGGGACTCATCGTCGTGGGTGTCAGCTGGGTGGTCTGGACCGTGCTGCGCCATGTGGCATCCGCCTTCGACGGCGTCTCCGCCATGGCCTCCTGGGCGGTGATGACCGGCGCCTTCCTCCTGGTGTTCCTGGGCGGATGGAGATGGCTCTACGGCTACGTGCGCGCACGACTCCCTGACCCCCAAGCCCGTGGCGCATCGCCTCGCAGAGCAGGAGAGGAGGCACCTAGCCCCGCAGTGGTTGGCCCGGACTCGTTCCAGTATCAGGTCGCTGTCTTTACGCAATGACAACCCGGTCATTCGTGCTTCCGCCATGCACCACCGCGCCAGCCGACGTCGACCGCATCGGTGTCACTGACGCTGAGCGCTGAAGGAATCCCACCACGGTTCCGCTGGTCCGGATCGCCCAGGTCGATGCCGGGCCACCGTGGAGACCGCCGTGTCCGGGGCGGGGTCACTGGTGACCCACCTGCACGGCGTCGTAGGGACACGGCAGCTGGCGGTGCGGTACGTGGTCAACAAGGGAGGGGCCGCATCGTGCCGACGGTCTCCCAGGAGAGAATCAGGGTCCTGGGTGACCTCACTGAGCACGCCGGAGGAGCGCACACCGGTCAACGCCATCAACGACGTCGACTCAGCTGGCACGGTGCTCCAGCTCGCCCGCCCGGGCAAGGCCGGAAGGAAGGCCGGCAACATCGAGCCGGTCACGACGGCGCTCGTCCAGGGACTCGGCCAGGGGCCGGAGCGTCAGCCAGCAGATCAGCTGGGAACGAGGTGCCCCACTCCACCGAGAACCGGGTGGTGCCCAACGGGCCGGAGCGCTTCGCCTACCAGGCCAAGGCGGGGAGAGTGGGTCGATGTCAACCTCACCGACTCAACGCTGACCGCCTACGAGGGTCAGAAGGTCGTCTACGGGCCGATTCTCATCAACCACGGCGGTGTCGGGCACGAGACCGTCACCGGCACCTACGAGATCTACCTGCGCTACCAGGCGCAGGACATGGGCTGCACCCCCGAGTGGCCCTACTGCGAACGAGGGGTCCCGTGGGTGAGCTACTGGCACGACAGCTACGCCCTCCACGGCGCCTTCGCGGGCTCAGCCGGCCAGGACGTCGGCCAGGACCGGTGCCAGGGCGCGGAAGGCCTGTCCCCGGTGGGAGATGGCGTGCTTCTCCTCAGGCGTCATCTGGGCGGTGGTGCGGCCTCGGCCGCCCGGTGCATCCTCCTGGACGGGCACGAAGATCGGGTCGTAGCCGAAGCCCCCCTCACCCTGAGGAGCGTGGACCAGTCGCCCCTCCATGGAGCGCTCGATAGTGGTGACCTGCTCCGCCTGCCCGCCGGAGGCCGGCTGGACCAGGACCGCCGCGCAGGTGAAGCGGGCGCCGCGGTGCGGGTCGGCGACGTCGCCCAGCTGGTCCAGGAGCAGTTGAAGGTTCGCGGTGTCGTCCCCGTGCCGGCCGCTCCAGCGCGCCGAGAAGATCCCCGGCGCCCCACCCAGGACGTCGACGCACAGGCCCGAGTCATCGGCGACCGCGGGCAGGCCCGTGGCCCGGGCCAGGGCACGGGCCTTGAGCAGGGCGTTGTCGGCGAAGGACAGACCGTCCTCCACCGGCTCAGGCGCCTGGAGGGAGGCGGCCGAGATGACGGATTCGGGCACCAGTCCGGGCACGAGCGGCGTCAGGATCTGTCGTAGCTCGGTCAGCTTGCCGGCGTTGTGGGTGGCCAGGATGAGGCGGGCTCCGGCGGGCACCTGGACCCGGTTCGTGAGAGGGGCGGCGCCGTCGGCGTTGGACGAGGCACTCACGGCTCAGGCCTGCGTGGACTGGGGCGAGGAGTCCGCCGAGGACACGGTGAAGGGCTCACCGCTGGGGCCGGCCAGGGCCTGGCGCTGGAGCGCCGCCAGGCGGCTGTTGCCGGTTGCGGCCAGGTCGAGCAGCTCTCCGAGCTCGGAGCGGTCGAAGGGGGCGTGCTCGGCGGTGCCCTGGACCTCAATGAAGCGCCCGTCCCCGGTCTGGACGACGTTCATGTCGGTCTGGGCGCGCACGTCCTCCTCATAGGGCAGGTCCAGGCAGGGAACGCCGTCGATAATCCCCACCGAGATGGCCGACAGGGAGTCGGAGAGCACCGGCTTACCGGGGCGGGCCTTGATGAGGCCGTGCTGCGTGCCCCAGGCGACGGCGTCGGCCAGGCCACGTAGGCGCCGGTGATCGCCGCGGTGCGGGTGCCGCCGTCGGCCTGCAGCACGTCACAGTCCAGGGCGATCGTGTTCTCGCCCAGTGCGGCGACGTCGATGATGCCGCGCAGGCTGCGGCCGATGAGGCGGGAGATCTCGTGGGTGCGGCCACCGACCTTGCCCCGCACGGACTCCCGACCGGAGCGCTCCGAGCCGGCCCGGGGGAGCATGGCGTACTCGGCGGTCACCCAGCCCTCGCCACTGCCCTTGCGCCAGCGCGGGACGCCCTCGGTGAAGGAGGCGGCGCACAGGACCCGGGTGCGTCCGAAGGTCACCAGGACCGATCCCTCGGCGTGGTCGAGCCAGTGGCGGGTCATGGTCACGGGGCGCAGCTCGTCGACGGCGCGGCCGTCCTTGCGGGTGAAGGGGGGCAGTTGTCATGGGCTCAGGCTACCCGGCGGCCATCCGGTCTCGGGGCGGCTCAGCGCCGCGGAATGCTTCATGTCTGTAGTCCGCACCGGTGGTCAGGCGGTAGCGTTCGTTGAGACATCTGCTTGCGGCCGTGAGCCGACGGAGACACAGAGGAGAGCACCTATGACCTATGTCAACATCACCGCGCTGACCTTCCCCGAGGGCGCCCAGGCCGAGATCGAGAAGCGCTTCGCCGCCCGGAAGCGAGGCGTTGACACCTCGCAGGGCTTCCAGGGATTCGAGCTGCTGCGCCCGCTGGCCGGAGAGGACCGCTACTTCGTGGTGACCCGGTGGGACAGGCGCGAGGACTACGAGCGCTGGAGTGCGGCGAGGCCCGCCGGCGGGCACGAGGACGACAAGCGCCGGGGCATGAGCGTGGAGGTCCTCGGATTCGAGGTCGTCCAGCACGAGGAGTGACTCAGGGAGCCGGGGAGGGGGCCGTGACGAAGACCGACGCCGGCACCCCGCACCGGGAGTAGACGAGCTGGCAGGAGTGGCAGGGGCCGAAGGCCTTGGTCGGAGTCTGAATCTTCACCCGGGTGACGGTTTCGGGCAGGCGTGCGACGCCGAACTCGGCGGCGCTCTGCTCAAGCATCTTGTAGGCGGCATCGACCTGGTAGGACCACCGCCCGAAGGCCCCTCCGCCGCGAATGGCGTGGTCGAGCCAGGCCTCGTACCAGGAGATGAAGCTCGGGGCCACCCGGGTGAAACCGTCGTCGCAGGCTCGTGAGTCCAGCCAGACGCTGCCGTCGTAGGGGCTCATGCGCCACTCGGCGCCGCAACCGGCGTCGGCCAGGTGGATGCCTCCGTCATCGGCCGGGTAGATGTCCAGCCCGTAGCCGGGGCCGGCGCCCGAGCCCGCGATGGTGCTGAGGAACCAGCGCAGGTCCTCCGGCAGCGAGTCCCGCAGGAAGGGTTTGGCGGCCCCAGCCTCATGCCGTGGTGGCGGCTGCCGAGCCAACCGGCTTCGCTGCCGGGATCGTAGGAGGTCGCGGCGATGAGGTTGAGGGTGTGCTGGAGCCCGTCCCTGGTCAGGGGCGGGGCGGGCTCCAAGGGCGTGAGCACCGACCACTCCCGGAGCATGCGGTGGCCACCGGGTTCGGGCGGGATCGCGTCCAGGACGCTGCGTCCCGCGGGCCAGTCGGCGCCGGCGAACTTGAGCTCGGTGATTGAGCGGGGGCCGATGGCCGCGTAGCACCCCAGTGCCACCGCCTCATTGGAGCGAGTGGCGGGAATCAAGGGACTGGCGAGTCCCGGTCGGTCAGGGCGCGGGGGCCTCCCAGCCGCCGGCGGTAGGCCTCCACCTCCTCGATCGGCATGTTCATGCTGCGGTCGAGATGCCCGGTGGCCACCCGGTACCGTCTGCCTCCCACCGTGGCCTCAAACTGCTCGACCTCGGGATTGTCAGAACTGATGAGGTCCGGGCGGCCGATTCCGGTCAGCAGGACGGGGCCGAAGGCACAGGCCCAGTTGCAGCCAGCAGTGACCACCGACGCCAGCTGGCTGGAGCCGTAGCCGCTGGCCGTGACCAGGACCCGTCTGCTCCCGAAGGCGCCTCCACTGATCTGAAGAAAGAGGAAGGCGCCGTATGGTTCATGGTCCTGAATCTCGTCAATGAAGCATTCGATGATGGGCAGGCCCTCGCCCAACCGGACTGTCTGGGCATCGTCGATGGTCTCGGTCGTGGCGCCTCGGAAGTGTCTGGCGATCGTCTGCGCCAGCACGACGTCGAATGCGGGGGCGCCCGAATCGAAGGAGTTCTCTGTCATCGATGCCTCGGAACAGGTCAGTGGATGCGGCGGGTGTCGGAGCATGCAAAGAAAACGATCCCGCTCGTCAGAGCACGCAGGCTCTGACGGCCTCGGGCCCCAAAATCTGTACACCTGGGCAGCATCAATCCGAACAACTGGCTACCCCTGCTCACCTTCCGTAGGCGCCTCATCGCGGGCGAGGTAGCTACGGAATCGAGCACATCAAGCGTAGCGCCTACCGCCGAGGCGAGCGAGACCGCAATGGTAGACAGCATCCGCAACGCGGCCTGCCGTCCGATCAGCGCAGCGAAGAAGCAGCAGATACTCGATCTGGAGCCCACCGGCATGTCCGTCCGAGCGATCGCTCGGCAGGTCGGCACATCCACTTCCACGGTGAAGGCTGTCTGCCGCCAGGCCACGCAACCACCCCGCCGCAAGCGACGCTTCACGGACGACGACCTCCGGCGTGCTCAGCAGCTTCACGCCCAGGGCCGTACGTACATCGAGATCGGCCTGGAGCTCGGCTTCGGACGGGATACGGTGAGCAAGCATCTGACGGCGGCACAGGCCTGAATGATGGGCGGGGGAGTGGAGACAGACAGAGAGTACGCCACTACTTGTCTTCTCTCGTTGCCGCCGCAGGTTGAGCCCGGCAAGTACTTTAGCGTTGCTAGCAGTTCTGATTCCCGTAGAAGGTGAAGTCGGAACGAGCACGAATACACCACAAGATCCGTCTGCGTACCCTGCCAGCGGTGATCAGTATTCGACGTGATTCCGGAAATTACTATTGACATCGCCAAAGAAAAGCATATAATCATAAGTAGACACAGGCCAACACCGTGTCACCAGGATCTCCGGCGGGTGGTTTCTAAGCCACACAGCGGGAGATTTTTATTTGGTGAGCTTTAACGCGGTTTCCTATCAAAGACTGACATGAAGTCCTTGCGGCCAGTACGCTTGTCTTCCTTGACCTGCACGCAGAAGTACACACCGTCTTTCGTGACGCCGTAGAAGCGGTGCAGCATAATGTTGAGATCATCTGTCCGAAAAATAGTATCTGGTGCGATCTGAGAATGACGAAGCAGGTCGAGTGCCGCTTTGTAGAACTTGAGCCTTTTCCGTCGCTCCTTTGGGTGCTTCTGCATCAGGTGAGTCCAAAACACGTCGAGAAAAATCTTGCTGCTATTGAAATACTTCGACCTCACATATGGTTGTCGTTTGCTTGATTGTGCGACGACATGATACTCGGCTCGAGCTCGCTTTAATACTTCATCATAGGATGACCCAGGTAAGCGCACATATTTCGATGTATAGACATTCATTACTCCAATCAGTATACAATGATTGCAATACTATGAGAAGGCTCGAAACGGTGTTACAGTGCAGGTTTGGTGCCGACACAGGACTGCTAATGGCATGCTTGCATCCAAGCGCGACAGGTTCTTGTATAGCGCATCAAGCCTATCAATCTAACTTGTGTGACAATTCTTCTCCAAAGTATCGTTCTCGAGAAGATTTGTGAGGCGTTGCAGGAGTCCAATGAGGAGCGCTTCTAGCGGGAGGGGTCGGGTTTTTAAAGATTCGACTCCTCCGCTCATCGCATTGCGCAGCAAATTCTTCTGTGAGGGAGTCTCGTGCCTTGAGTTGCCAGTACAGTCGTAGTCGTAGGTATCGATCTCGGCTAATACAAACACCATAAACATGCGAAGGCGTTCATCGAATTTGCGTTCTGCATAGAATGGAGACTTTCCCCATTCAGAGACTTCTGGGTCGATAGTCAGTCGGGGGTTGACACTAACTCCTTCAGCGGATTCTGAATCAGGGAAAGTTAGTCGAGCTAAGTCGCAATATCCGGACTCAAGCATCCTCTCTCCCCATTCCCATCTAGGTTCTACTCCGCTTGGAATATGGGCGATCGGATCTGCTGTAACGATCCGAGCCGTCCAAATGGTTAACCGGCGGTGGCGATCTATGCGAGCCAGCCTATTGATCCAACCGAGGTAGTTAGCGTCTACGTCAGAGGCGAATGGCTGCATAATTCGCAGCAATTCCAGTTGGTGCTGCGGGAGTACTGACAACTTTTGGGAGGTGCGTTTCCAGGAATTTTGGCTATCGCAAATTGGGTACTGGAGGCGATCTTCGTGTGGAGGGGGTAGTCTACCTGAAGAATAGGCTGCAGCTGCCCAAATAATGTAATCGAGAGCCGACCTAAGATTATACAGCCACTCTCCAAACAGCGCAGGAAGTTCCTGGGGAAATTCTTCATATTGCTCCACTGTGAGGATATATTCCGTGGCGTTGGTGCGCGTTAAGTGCGCAGCAAAGGGGTGTGGCTCCAAAAACTCATTCCAACACTCGATCATCTCTCTGGAATGAACTTTCGCTCTTTCAACTCGGTGGCGTGCTGGCTTAAATAAATTCACTTCATTCTTTCCGTAGGTGCGTACGGTCGCGTCCTGAGCTTCTCCGCAAAGGGTTATCGCCGTCGCTAGCCAGCCCGGCGTCATCGCATCCGTCTGGTTTCGTACCGCGACTTCTTCATCGTACGTCGGCAGCTTACCTGTAGATATTATCGTCATCTACAATTTAATTTTTATCTACGAATATAATTCAACTCGACAATTCCATTGTTTGTTATCGTGTTGATTAATTTCAATTTATGTTCCGCATCATTTTGGCTAAATAATTTTATACCATTCCCTAAAATTGTCGGAATAATGGATATAAGATACTCATCAATCACATCTGAAGAAATGGCTTGTTGAACTAAGTCTGCTCCTCCACATATCCAAATATCTTTTCCTTCAACCCCTTTTAATTTCTTGATCAATTCCTCCAAATTATCACTTGTAAAAATGATCTTATCGGAATCTTGTTGTTCTCGGTGAGTGAAAACATAAGTCAATAAATTGTCATAAACCCAATCATCAGGGGATAACTCAGTTATTATCTGATTGTAAGTATTCCAACCCATCAGAACTGTGTCTATATTTTTTATAAACTCAGAATAGGTACTTTCGTTTTCTAAACAATCTTCATGACCTTGCAGAAAAGCGACACCCCCATTTTTATCAGCAATATAGCCATCTACGCTCATAGCTATAAACAGTTTTACTTTTTCTCATATCTTAACCTCAACTTCTAATTTTCTCTCTAAATATTTTAGGATATTATATCATTTTCAGAGCGTCTGTTTTCTTTATTCTTTCCGCTGGGCTTGCACTATCTTTAACAGCTTATCTTGAAAGGTGTCTTTGCTCTTTTTATGAAAATATATCTCGGTTACAAAGGTCTTTCCGTTCATCTTTTTTGTTAGAACACCATCAGGCTTGCCTCTACCCTGCGCCTTTGCTGTACTCGCAGATCGCAGTCTGGTAACGGGGTTGCGTATCCCTGCCATCGCTGGCAAACCCTCGAAGGGGTCGAGCTCTTCTTCTACACCTCCAACCCACTCACCAACCCACCGGCGTCGGTGTCGAGGGCGTGGGCGATGCGGAGGATGTTGTGGAGGCTGAGGTTGCGTTGGCCGCGTTCGACCTGGCCGATGTACGACCAGTGCAGGGTGGTGCGCTCGGCCAGCTTCTCCTGCGACAGGCCCAGTTGCTCGCGGCGGGCGCGCACACGTCGACCGAACTCACCGGTGGCTGGTGAGAGCGGCGGCTTGCGGTCGGTGGGCACGGCTCCATCTCAACCGGCCGAAGACTCCCAATCCAGAGACGATGTATCTCATGACGATGTATCCTGTGGCTGTCCGTAGCGGTCGAGCAGGTGAGGAGGTGAGCCAGATGAACGGCGGAAGCTGACTTTTCCCAGGAACTATCCCTCTCGCGAGGAGGCGACTGCCTCAGGCTGCTTGGTCTGGGGCAGCTCGTCGTTCGGTCGCCCATGTGAAGGCCACGCCAGATTGGGGGAGGAGCCAGCTAGAGGTCTCGACCGTGATCTCCTTGCCCGGTACAGCCTCTGGCGAATGGACGACGCTGGAAGCCGGCGTGGTCGGCATCGTGTCACTGACCTGGACTTCAGCAATGGTGGTGTCTGTGTAGTCCAGGCGCAGTGACCAGCCCCGTGTCGGTTGAGCGACGGCGAAGTACAGCCGGTGGCTCCACTGCGGGGTGATGGTGCGGAAGACCTGGCGGATGCGGACTGGCTTGCCGCTCCTGGCGTCTTCGTCCAGGTCGACGCTGTAGGTCTGGCCGGTAGCACGGGTACTGCGGCGGATTGGCTGTGGCCGGCCATCGACGGTCAGCTCCAGCAGCTCGTAGGCCTCTCGGCGGCGGGCGTCCATGCCGGGGCGTGGTGCCATGAACCAGGTGGAAGTGGCTGGGACGTCCTGGCGTAGCTCGTTGTACTCATCCTGGTCGGACACACACGCAAAGCGCCGGGTGGCACTGCTTGGCACAGTGGTGTACTCCCACTCCACGGTGACGTCGAGCAGAGGAGTACCTGCGGTACTCCTCTCTACTGCAGTAGAGAGCCGAACGCGCACCGTCACGTCGTACCACCGCTCAGCGGCGCGGATGGCTTGGTCGCGGATGTCGCGGTAGATCTCGCGGGCGAACTGCTCGTCGCCCAGGCGTAGGGCCATCACGTTGGCGGCGATGTCGTCCAGCAGCTCCGGTGTCGCCACGCGCTTCAAGTCCTCAGGGTGGATGGCGAAGCCCTCCACCACCGCATCACGCATCGCCGGAGCCTCCTCACGGATGATCTGGCGGAAGCGAGCCAACGTGTGCGCCTCCTGGTCTCTCCGGAAGGTGTACTCGAAGAACGTTGACAGCAGCCCCGCACCAAACAGCGTCCCACCCAGCTCGCCCAGCGGCAGGGCGTGCAGCCACTGCCAGCTTCCTAGCTGCAGCGAAGACAGCCAGGCGTTGAGCATCATGAGGAGGATGCCAGCCAGGGTGAAGGATACGGCCAACAGGGCGGCTTTGAGTCGACGGAGGCGATGGTGGGGAGAAGGAATGCTATCGGACATTACATTATTAATTTTAGCACTTTTATAATCCGGATAAAATATACTGGAACATAATTTCCTTTAGGTTGGGCTTCCTTGTTACTGGACAAGTTATACTGACTTGGAAGCGCGAGAAGGGTGCTCTGAGGCTGAGAAGGTGCTCATCACTCCTACGACAAAGCGCCAACGTGAATCGCCAACACAGCTGGCAATAGCCGATCTATCTGTCAAACGAGGAGTTGTAAAACAATTGAACGATGATGGATACTACTGTCCAATTGATCTCGACGCTCCTTTTGTATTGACTGAAGGGCCTCCCGATTACAATTCAATTCCTTACTATTGGCGTCGTATTGCAGGAGCAGGATACTGCAGGAAGGCCTATATTTCGACACTCGGCAAGCCGCGGAGCGCGATAAACTGTTCTCGAACTTCTGTAGCATTCGAGGCGGTGCCGGAGCCTGATAACGCGTGGGATCCCTGTGCAGTCCGTCTCGACCTCAACGGCAAAAAGGCCGGATACGTCAATGCCAGTGCTGCGCCAAGGTTATATTCGATCGCGCGCTATTGGGAGTTTCAAGGAAAGAGGCTCGTACTTCCTGGGGTGATCTGGTTCGATCTAAGTGAAGGAAGTGAAAACTATGATCTAAACTCCTGGGTAGCGCTTCCGACGGTTCAAGAGGTTAAGAATCACATTCCGGCGGATCTCATTATCCAAGAACTTGTCTCATGGTGGAAGAATGCCCCACAAGATATATGCGATGACCTTGAAGAATCTTACTTCCATCTGTCTCATAAGGTTTATCGTCATCTCGTTGATAATCATCATCTCATTCCGCACGTTCCTCTAGAAGGACCAGCTGAGGGGCCTTCGCCCTTGGTTGTCGATTGGGCGCTGGCCGAAATTCGCAGCATGTTCTACGAAGAGAAGGCGGCAAGACAAGCCTTGGAGCGACAGCAGTTCGAGGCGAATGTTGTGGAAAAAGTTCATGCAGGCATGAGCTATACGGCCACAGCCAAAGCTCTGGGCGTCAGCCCATCAACGGTTTCTAAGATAGCAAAGAAACATGGAATCAAAAGCACCCGCAATACTACTGACGTTGCCCGGATAGTCGAGCGGTGCCGCACCGCGTTGTCGCTTCAGTCGTCAGGCATGTCTGTTGCCGAAGTGGGTGAAGCAATGGGACTCAGTGCTCGCTCGGCCGAGAAGTTACTCGGAAATAGCAGGTTTTACGCGACGCCCAGAGACTATCCGGAGCGGTTGCACTTGGCGGAGCTCCAACTTCGTGGGAAACTAGAGCGTGACCTGGAGATATCTGAAGATAAAAAACGGCAGGCTCATCGTGATGCCGCTGTTCTGACGTATTTGAGAACAGAGCAACCGCAGAGCTAAGGTTAACGCAGGATGTCGTAAACTGAGCAATAGAAGCGTCGTTACTGAGAAAATAGTAGTAGAAATGACTGACAAGAGCAAAGAAACAACTCCACTGGGCGATGACGAGAGGGACAATGAAGCCTCTCGCGAAGACGATGAATCCGTCGATTCGATGATGGATGCTATAGAAGCGGATGGGGGTGATGGTGTTCGAATGACATTGCGAGAGATGCAAGAAGCAATCAATGACGAGTCTCATCCTCAGCATGAAGAAGCATTGAGACAGAGCAAGAAGCTTGCCGACGCCCTGAAGCCTGCTATGCGAGCACTTAATGAACGTGTGGCGGAGCAAATTTCACGAATTAGAGTGCCAGTAAGTTTTGATCCTAAAGTGGTCATACAAAACGACTCATTCAAGAAGATCGTCGAATCAGTGCCTCCAATAAAGGATATAATTTCAAAAGTTTACATAGACGATGCGTCAGCGTTTCCAGAGTCAGCCATTGTTCAACCAGCTAATGAGTTTCAATATAGGCGTAACTTTGAAGTGACGCTAGACGGGATCGCAGAGGCTGTTCAGGAGCGCGATGAGCGGGCCGAGAGGCAGGTCGAAATGGCTGCTGCCCAGTTGGATGTACTGCAGACGATGGCCGCTAATCTACAGCAACTCAACCAGAAAATGGAAAGTGTGGATCGGAGAATCGATGAGAGCAATAAAAGTGCAGGCAAGGCTTCCCGATGGGCCCTTATTGTCGGGGTGTCGACTCTCATAGTCACGACTATCGGTATTATCGTAACGATGAATATGGGTTGACAGAAATCAAGATTAAGGCTTGATTCCGTGCGTCTCTATCGATGGCGAGCGGCGTGGCTGACCCGGCGCCTGACCTACGTACCGGTGGGGTGGAGACTCACGCAGCTGCTGGTGCATGTGCGGCGCTTTGCTCCCCGTGCGAGAGGTGCCCCCACTGTGTCGGGCCGTACCAAGCGGAGCGACAAGTACGCCCGCGGTGATCATCGACCTGTTCCCGTACGCCACCAGGCGGAGTCAGCGCGTCTGCTGGATGTGGCCCTGGGTGGTCCAAGAAGATCCTTAAGACCTGGCTTGCCCAGTGCAACCAGGACTGGCGCTAACGGGGCGAGGTGGTAGCCATGGATAGTTTCACCGGGTTCAAGAGCGCCGCTGGCGAGGAGCTCCCAAAGACCCGGGCGGTGATGGTGTCAAGCCCCGGGTTTTGTGGAGGCTGGTTTATCTGGTTCCGGTGGTTGCCGGTTGTGATTGTTCCTGGCGGTGGTGGTCGTGGTGGGTGTCGGGCGCCCAGGCGGCTTCGTGCTCGGCGGGGGTTCGCATCCCGATGGCGGAGTGTGGCCGGGTGGTGTTGAACCAGTGGACCCACTCGGCGGTGGCGACCTCGACGGCGTCGATGTCCTCCCAAGGGCCCTGGTTGCGGATGAGCTCGGCCTTGTACAGCGAGTTGAGCGCCTCGGCCAGAGCATTGTCGTAGGAATCCCCCTTAGAGCCTACAGAGGCGACTGCCTCGCAGTCGGCCAGAGCCTGCCCATAGCGAATGGACCGGTACTGCACCCCACGGTCGGAGTGGTGCACCAGCCCCGTCAGGTCAGCACCGGCTCGTTTCCGCTGCCAGACGGCCATCTGAAGGGCGTCCAGGGCCAGGTCGGTGTACAGGCCGGTGGAGGTCTGCCAGCCCACGATTCGCCGCGAGTACACGTCGGTCACGAAAGCCACATAGACCCATCCGGAGAAGGTGCGTACATAGGTGATGTCGGCGACCCACAGCCCACCCGGAGCAAACGCCTCGAAGTGGCGCTTGACCAGGTCGGCCGGACACTGCTCTCGCGGCGCGCTGCGCGTGGTGCGCGGGGACTTGGCACGTCCGACTCCGCGCAGACCCAGGTCGCCCATGAGGCGTTCGACGGTACAGCGGGCCACGTGACCGGCACCGTGACGCTCGGCGCTCTCAGGTCGGCCCCGTATCGCGTGCATCTCGCGGGCCCCCAGCACCGGGGTAGCTGGTTCTTGTGGACCCTGGATATCTCCGCCTTGAGGGTCTCGTCGCGCAACGACCTGGCTGATAGGGGGCGGGTCTTGGCTGCGTGAGTCAGGTACTCGGGGCGATCTTGACTCCGGCGCCAGTGAGCACCTTGCAGACCGGCCAGGCCCCGAACTCCTTCTTGCGGGAGTCGATGTACTGACAGATCAACGAGATGGGCGGTCGAGCTCCGCCGCGATAGACAAGCCGACCGTGCTCTTCAGGATCGCGTTGGCTCTTCGCAGCTCTCGGACCTCTTTCTCAAGCTCCTTGATCCGCTGCGCCTGGTCAGTGGTGGTGCCCGGCCGGGTGCCCTGGTCGATCTGAGCCTTCTTGACCCAGGTGCGCAGAGCCTCGGGTGACACCCAGCTCGTCGGCGATCCGACGGATCGCGCCCTGGCCCGAGTCGGGTCAGCCAGTGCCTCCAACGCCATCCTCGTAGCTCGCTCACGCAGCTCATCGGGATACTTCTTCTGTCCCATGACAGTGATCCTTCCGTGTCATCACTGCCTCCATCAAACCCGGGACGATTCACAAGTCTTCTTCGAACGAGTGCTGGTCAACCCACTGGTCGATGAGGAGGGCCGAGTCATCTTGCCTGGCACAGGCGATGGAACGACTGACGGCGGCAAACAGCCGGGCAAGGACGCGGGCGCACACGATGAGCAGCACAGCGCTGGAGAAGAAGGACTCGGCGATGACAGCGGGGGAGGAGCTGCTGATGCTGACGCGCCAGCCCCGGTTTCTCACTCCATCCACCTCGCCGATACCGGCTCCGGCACTCGCCTCAGCGCTCTGCTCGTCCCACCCTTCGACCAGCTGGCCAGCCCCAGCCTGCACGCCGCTGCTCATGCGCACCACCTGCAGCACCTGGCTCAGCCCGACAAGCCGACCACGCCGCCCATCGCTGGCGATGAGCCCACGAGCCCCACAACACGAACAACGCCCACCCTGGTGGGTGAGCGTTGTTCAACATCTGGAACCGCATCCCAGCCTATTTCGACTGGGGTGGGTTCGTGTAAGAGCTTGCTGGTACGCGAGAAGGGACTCGAACCCTCACGCCCGAAGGCACCAGGACCTAAACCTGGGGCGTCTACCAATTCCGCCACTGCGCTGTGCGGCGCCCACTCTACCGACCCAAGTCCCGGATAGCAGAATGCGGCGGCCGCTGCCGTGCTCGTATCAGTCCACTCAGTCCACGCCCAGTGCGGCGCGCAGCCGCTTGACGTGACCGGTGGCTCGCACGTTGTACTGGGCCAGCGCCACGGTCCCGTCCGGGGCCACCACCACGGTCGAGCGGATGACGCCGGTGTAGACCTTGCCGTAGTTCTTCTTCTCGCCCCACACTCCCCAGGCCTCCATGACGGCGTGGTCGGCGTCCGACAGCAGGGGGAAGGGCAGGTCGTGGCGGTTGGAGAACTTGGCCTGCGCGCTTTCCGGGTCGGGGGAGATGCCGACGACGGCATAGCCGGCCGCCTTGAGCGCTTCCAAGGAGTCCCTGAAGTCGCACGCCTCCTTGGTGCATCCCGGAGTGCAGGCCTTGGGGTAGAAGTAGACGATGACGCCCTTGTCCGTGCTGGCGCAAAGGTCGCCAAGGGTCACGGTGCGGCCGTTCTGGTCGGGCAGGGCGAACTCCGGGGCTCGGTCACCGGCGGCGAGCTGGGTCATGGGTCCTCCTCGGGCTCCTGGGCGGATGCGCTCATCCTCGCATCGCCTCCGGTTCCTGCGGCAGTGAATTCGAGGACTTACTTTCGTGATCTGGCAAACGTTCAGGACGTCAGTCGCACGGGACCCCTGACCCGGCTCCGGGTGGAGCCGGCCGGTCAGGCGGCCTGGGCGAGCGTTCGCCGCGAGGCCTGCTGCGCCGCCTCCAAGCGCTCCAGCGCCCGCTCGAGGCGGGAGGGGGAGGCGGTTGCCCCCAGCGAGGCGAGCTCCGCGCGAGCGGCGAAGAGCTCCCTGATAGCGGCCTCGTCGGCCAGGGCGTCAGTGGCTGCCGGCCCGGTGGCCGGAGTCGTCATGGTGGTCATGGTGTGGATGTTGCGTGTCATACGTATCTCCTCATCTTCCTTCAACGTCGTCGGCCCGAAGGGGCCTGGGGTCGCAGCACGTGCTGAAGCAGGGACGTACCTGCCGAGCCGGCGTGCGCGAGTCAAGACTCCTGGCGCAGCGGCCGGTTGCGCCGCTGCAGACAGTGGTCACGAGGGCGTGGGAACCGACGAAACGGTGGCATCCTGAGAGTTTCTCAGTGCGGAGGCGGTTGTCTTCAACCTCCTTGGCGCGCTTACTAATGTGCCTTCGGGATCATCCCGGGCGAAGCGCGTGCCCTTCGTGGTACACCGCCAGGGACTTGAACCCTGAACCCGCTGATTAAGAGTCAGCTGCTCTGCCAATTGAGCTAGCGGTGCTCGGTCGGTTGTGACCAGCTCTTCCGGCCCCGAGGGCTGGAAGATTCGTACACCGCCAGGGACTTGAACCCTGAACCCGCTGATTAAGAGTCAGCTGCTCTGCCAATTGAGCTAGCGGTGCTTTCACCACAGCGATGTCATTTGACGTGGCTCGCTGGGCGACGGAGGAATACTTTACGGATGGAGGAGGGCTTCGTCCAGTCAGGATCCGTGAAACCAGGCGATTGTGCGGCAAGTCTCAAAGGGTGCGGTGGGGTGGGTGGGCAGACTCAGTTGCCACTGCGCGCCGCCCAGTGTCCCTGGTCAGTGCGACGAACGGCCCTCGCGGCCTTGCCTGCGACGGCGCACGTCGGCGGCACGGGCGCGGTCGCGCTCGACATCGCGCCGGTCGAGGATGACCCCCTCGACGGTGCTGCCTTCGGTGCGCCAGCGCCGGTCCGCCCGCTGCGGCGATGGCTGCTCCGCCCGGCGGAAGTGCGCTTGGCGTCGTCGTCCTGCTCGATGCGGCCGGTGCGAGACCATTGGTGGTACTGCTTCAGCGTGGCCGCCTGCTCCTTGGTGAGCCGGTGCCACAAGGGCAGATCGAGCTTCTTGCGGTCGCGCACCCGAGTGCCGAGGGTCCAGCCCGCCAGCATGATGAGCGCGACCACCATGCCGCCCCACGTGCTGCTGCGGCCGGCCCGGGCGCCGGTGAGTATCGAGACGGTTCCTCCAAGAATGCCTGCGGCAAGAACGGTCCCGACGACGATGGCGGCCATGGATGCCCAGTAGCGCTGCGCGGCGGTGATGCGCGGCCCGCGGGTTTGAGAGCTCACCTCGGCATTGTGGCACCCTCGCACGCGAGGGCTGAGCAACGGGAGGGTGTCGAAGGTTGCGGAACGGAGACCTCCTGGCCGCCCCAACCGGTGGGTAGACATGTTCGCTGGTGCGGGCACGGTTCAGTGTCACATGTCTGCGGCTCTCGCCGCGGTCCTGTGCGCGGTAGCGTGGGCCGCATGAGCGACCCGATCGTGACGCTGGCGACCTGCGCCGACTTCCCTGACCTTGATGACGATGACCGTGGCCTGCCGGATGCCCTGCGTGCGCGCGGCATCGAGCCGCGGGTTGCCGTATGGGACGACCCCGACGTCGACTGGAGCCAGTCCGGCACAGTCGTGCTGCGCAGCGTGCGCGACTACGCCACCAAGGGCAACTACTCCCGGTTCCTCCAGTGGGCCCGGTCAGTGCCCAGGCTCGCCAACCACCCCGACGTCGTCACCTGGAACTCGGACAAGCACTACCTCACCCGGCTCAGCGAGTGGGGGGTCCCCATGATCCCGACGATGTGGTTGGAGCCAGAGGCCGGATACTCCAAGCACCAGGTTCACACCCGCTTCCCGGCCCATGGCGACTTCGTCGTCAAGCCGGCCGTCTCCTCGGGCGGGCGCGGCACCGGGCGGTACACCGCCACCGACGCCGCCTCCCGGTCCGCGGCGATCAATGACGCCATGCACCACCTGCGTCGCGGGCGCACCGTCATGGTCCAGCGCTACCTCGAGGAGGTCGACCGTAAGGGCGAGGTCTCCCTGGTCTACTTCAACGGCGTGCTGTCCCATGCGGTGGAGAAGGCCCCGATGCTCCACCCCTCCTTCAAGTCCACCGACGAGATCCACGAGGAGATCGTCACGGCGCGCGAGCCCAGTGAGCAGGAGTGGCTCTGGGGCGAGCGGGTGCGTAAGGCCATCCACACGCTGATCAAGGAGGTCTCCGGCCGCGACATCCAGCTCCTGTTCAACCGTGTCGACGTCGTCGGGGACGGTCAGGGCGGTTTCTACCTCATGGAGGTCTCGCTGATCGATGCGGGCCTCTACCTCGGGGCGGCACCGGAGGCGCTGGACAACTTCGCCGACGCCATTGCTCAGCGCATCTTCTGGTGACCTCGTGGGCGCGGGCCTCTCGAGGTGCCCGGGTGTGGTAGATAGGTGCCATGCGCACGCTGCTCAACATCATCTGGGTCGTCTTCGGCGGGTTCTGGCTCTTCCTCAGCTACCTCTTCTTCGGACTGATCGCTGCCTGCTCATCGTCACGATCCCCGCGGGCGTCGCCTCCTTCCGTATCGCCGCCTACGTCCTGTGGCCCTTCGGGCGTGAGGTGGTTCCGGCCCCCGGGGCCGGCGCCATGAGCGGGATCAGCAACATCATCTGGTTCCTCGTCGCCGGGCTCTGGCTGGCCATCGGCCACCTCACCACCGCCGCCGCGCAGGCCATCACCATCATCGGGATCCCGCTGGCCGTGGCCAACATCAAGCTCATCCCCGTCACCTGCTTCCCCTTCGGCAAGCAGATCATCGAGACCCGCTAAGGCCCCTCGGGCGCCGGACTGCCAGCGGGTCTCACAGGCTGACGCGGCGGTTGACTCCCCAGTAGCCCACGTAGCAGACCACGAGGAAGACGGCGGTGATCGCCAGGCCGGCGCGCTGCTCGGGGTCGAAGACGATGAGCAGGCACGAGGCCATAGACAGCCCCAGCGCCGCGATCGAGACCCACGGATACCCGGGAGCCCGGTAGGCCAGGTCCTCAAGGCTGCGGCCCTCAGCGAGCCAGCGCCGTCGGAAGGACAGGTGGCACGCGGCAATAACCACCCAGACCAGGACGACGGCGAGACCGGAGATTGACACAAGGGCCAGGTAGACCGTGGAGGCCGCATAGGTCGAGGTCAGCAGCGAGGCCAGCCCGCCGACCATGGACAGGCCCATCGCCAGTGCGGGCACCCCGTAGCGGTTGGTGCGGGCCAGGACCTTTTGGGCAGCGTGCCCTCGTTGGCCAGCGACCACAGCATGCGGGTCGAGGCGTAGAGCCCCGAGTTCGCCGCCGACAGGATCGCGGCCAGAATGACGATGTTCATGAGGGTCCCGGCGTAGGGCACGCCGATTCTGGACAGGACCGTCACGAAGGGACTCTCCTCGACCCCTGCCTTCTCCCACGGGATCAGCGCTGCGATGACGACGATCGAGCCGATGAAGAAGATGGCCAGACGGGCCAGGGTCGCCCGGATCGCGCGCGGAACAGTGGTGCCCGGATCCTCGACCTCTCCCGCGGTGATGCCAATGAGCTCGGTGCCGGAGAAAGCGAAGTTGACGGCCAGGATCGTGGTGAACACCGCGCCGAAGCCGTTGGGGAAGAGACCGTCCCGGTACAGGTTCGTTAGCCCCAGGAACGAGCGACGCCCCTCGTAGGGCAGCAGCCCGACGATTGCGGCCGTGCCCAGAGCGATGAACACGATGATGGCCGCCACCTTGATCCCGGACAGCACAGTCTCCGCCTCGGCGAAGACCCGGACCGAGACCATGTTGAGCACGAGGACCAGGACGATGAAGGCGGCCGCCCACACCATACCGGAACGCCCGGGAACCACCCGTACATGATGATCGCCGCGCCGGTGAACTCACTTCCCAGGGCGACCGTCCACGTGAGCCAGTACAGGACGGCAGTGACGAAACCCGTGGCCGGCCCCAGGTACTGACGGGCGTAGACGTGGAAAGCGCCGGTGAAGGGCATCGCAACGCTCAGCTCTCCCAGGCACAGCATGACCAGGTAGACGATGACGGCACCGATGGAGTAGGCCAGCACGGTCCCCAAGGGGCCGGCCTGGTGGATCGTGTTGCCGGTCGAGAGAAACAGTCCCGTGCCGATGACCCCGCCGAAGCTAATCATCATGAGGTGACGTCGGTTCATGCGGCGTTCCAGCGCGGTGACACGCCCCTGGTTGTCGGGGCCTCCCGGAACCTCGGGGCCATCGTGCCGGGGCTGAGGCGGAGGAGCGGGTGAGGTATCCGATGCGGGGGCGAGCTCGCGGTGATGTGCAACCGGGTCCATGCCTGAGACGCTACCGGTGCGGTCTCGAGCCATTCGATACCGTGTCGCAATGCGAACGCTCTCGGTACCCGCCACGTCCTTCGGGCGTGAACCGGCTCGGTTGTCTGATCTACTGGCCCGAGGTCCGGTCGTCCTCGACGGGGCGATGGGGACCGAGCTCGACGCCCGCGGGGGGTCGACACCCACAACGCGCTGTGGTCGGCGCGCGCGCTCACCACAGCGCCCGACGTCGTGCGCGAGGTGCACTCCGACTACCTGGATGCGGGGGCTCGCGTCATCACCACCAACACCTACCAGGCCACGCTCCCGGCGCTGATCCACTCCGGGGAGGATGCTTCCGGCGCGAAGCGGGTCATCGCAGCCGGCGCCCGCCTGGCCAAGGAGGCTGCCCACCAGTTCGGCAAGGGCCGCCCCGAGGAGCCGGTGCTCGTCGCCGGAGGACTCGGACCGTATGGAGCCTATCTGGCTGATGGCAGCGAGTACACCGGTACCTACGGCGTCGACATCCTTGAGGACCCCGGTTTCCAAGAGGTGCACCTGCCTCGTATCGAGGTGCTGGCGGGGGAGGGGATCGACCTGTTCGCCCTGGAGACGCTTCCGCGTCTGGATGAGGCACAGGCGCTCGCCTCCATGGTCAAGGGCCTCGCTCCTCAGGCCCAGTGCTGGGTCTCCTTCCAGGTGCGCCCCGACGGCGCCACTCTTGCTGATGGCACGCCGCTGGCCGAGGCGGCGGCCTGGGCCGCGCAGGAGGAGGCGGTCGTCGCGGTCGGCATCAACTGCGTGGCCCCGGGCGTCGTTGGCCGAGCGCTTCCGGTGCTGCGTGCGGCGACCGGCAAACCGCTGGTGGCGTACCCCAATGCGGGTGATCTCTACGACCCGGCGACCAAGACCTGGCAGTCCACAGGTGACGGGGCTGGAATCCCGGAGCTGGCGCCCTCATGGATCGCCGAAGGGGTTCGGCTCGTCGGCGGCTGCTGCCGCACCCGGCCGGCCCAGATCCGCCAGCTCGCCCGCGCGGTCTGCCCCTAGCCGCGCAGCCCTCTGACGTCGCCGGCCCGGTGAATCAGCCCGGTAATCGACCAGCCCACCATTACTCTAGTGCTAGAGTAATGGCATGTCCTCCGACGCCGACATCGTTGTCCTCTCGCTCCTTGCCGAGCAGCCGCGCCATGGCTACGACCTCGATCGGGTCATCGAGCAGCGCGGCTACCGCCAGTGGACCTCCCTGGCCTTCTCCTCCGTCTACTACCTCCTCAAGCGCCTGTCGGAGCGGGGGCTCCTCGAGCCCGACGAGGGATCTCAGGGGCGGCGCACCGTCTTCCGCGTGACCGAGGCCGGGCGCCGCGAGCTGAGACAGGCCGCCGGTGAACGTGTCCTCGCCCCGGCTCCGCCTTCCGCCGGTGTGCTCCCGGCGCTCAACGCCTATAGCCGGCTCGACGATCCTGCGCTCGCGGCCCTCCTCGCGCGTCGCGCCGAGGCACTCCTCGGCAGGCTCGATGAGCTGCGCGCCCTGCGCGCCCAGGTCGACGAGGAGCACGCCCTGGCCATCTTCGACTACGAGATCCTGCGCCAGGAAGCGGATCTCGCCTGGACCCGATCCCCTCCTGAAGAAAGCAGACAGTGATGAGGACTGACATCAAGAAGGACCGCAAGGACCTGTACCTGCCGGGAAAGGCCGACTTCACGGAGGTGGACGTGCCGGCCATGACCTACCTGGCCATCGACGGCCACGGCGACCCCAACACCTCACCGGCCTACGCCACCGCGATCCAGGCGCTCTACGCGGGCGCCTACGCGATCCGCGCCGTGCTGAAGAAACGAACCGGCGACGACTTCGTCGTCGGCCCCCTGGAGGGACTGTGGACGAGCGCCGACAATGCGGCCTTCGTCGCCGGTGACAAGGGGGAGTGGGACTGGACCATGATGATCCCCCTGCCCGAGGTGGTCTCCTCGCAGGACATCGCCGAGGGGCTGGCGCAGGCGGCGCGCAAGAAGCCGGAGCTGCCCGTCTCCGCTCTCAAGGAGCTCTCCCTGAGCGAGGGCAGGTCGCTGCAGATCCTCCACGTGGGCACCTACGACGACGAGGCCCCCACTCTGGCGCGTCTGCACGACGAGGTCATGCCGGGCCTCGGCCTCACCTGGAACGGACCCCACCACGAGATCTACCTCAGCGACCCCAGGCGCGTGGCACCCGAGAGGATGAAAACCGTCCTGCGCCAGCCGGTCAGGTCCGTCGTGGAAGCCAACGAGGCGGGTTAACCCTGCTGCGGGCCAACGGACAGAAGGTGGACGACCGCGCGCCCCTCCCGGTCGCACTCGGCCAGATCCACCAGGGCCGTCAGCCGCCAGTCGTGATCGCCGTCGGGGTCCTCCAGGACCTGCGTGGCCAGCCACACCTGCTTGCCGGAGGCCTCCAGGGCCTCGCGCAGGCGCTCACTGACCCCGGCGGCCGCCAGGGCCGTCTCATCGGGGGCCTCGTCGAGCGGCGCCAGCGAGATCGCCCGAGCCGAGGTGTCGGTGCCGATCCAGTCGTACTCGTCCCAGTAGCGCCCCAGCACCTCATCCCAGCGGTCCTCGCCCCAGCCGGAGGAGGCGTCCAGACGGCCCAGGGCCTCGACGTCGTCGCGCGCCATGAGCTCCACACGCCGGAACATCTCCCGGCGCACCGCCACTCGGAAGGCGTGACGGTTGCGAGTGAAGGCCACCGTCCCGTCCTCGTCCGCGCCGAAGGCCCGCTCCACCCCGGATGAGTCGTCCGCGCCGGGACGGTCGCCCTCCAGCAGGCCGGCGGCCTCGCCGGCCTTGCCCGCCTGCGCCTGACCGAGCGCCTCCCACTCATCGAGCAAGGAGGAGTCGACGGCGCGCACGAGTGCCCCCAGCCAGTCGATGAGCTCGACCACTTCAGGAGTGCGGTGCTCCTCGGGCACGACCTGGCGCAGCGCCCGGTAGGCGTCGGTCAGGTAGCGCAGCACCACGCCCTCGCTGCGGCCCAGCTCGTAGCGGGAGATGAGGTCGGAGAAGGTCATCGCGTTCTCCACCATCTCGCGCACCACCGACTTGGGCGCCAGCTCGTGCTCGGCGATCCACGGGTTGGCCTGCTTGTACATCTCCAGAGCAGGAGTGAGTAGCTCGGCCAGCGGCTGGGGCCAGGTGACCTCCTCCAGGGCGGCCATGCGCTCCTCGTAGTCCATCCCCTCGGCCTTCATCGCGGCGATCGCCTCGCGGCGGGCGGCGCGCTGCTGGGCGTAGAGCAGCGGACGCGGATCGTCCAGGGTGGCCTCGACGACGCTGACGACGTCGACCGTGTGCTCCGGGGCCTCCACGTTCAGCAGGTCCATGGCCGCTAGGGCGAAGGGCGCCAGGGGCTGGTTGAGGGCGAAGTCGGCCGGCAGGTCCACGGCCAGGCGCAACCGGGGGCGCCCATCGGCGGCGGCTTGGGCGCTGGAGACATGCGTGAGGACCCCCGCCGTGCGTAGGGACAGGTAGATCTCCAGGGCGCGTCGCACGTGGCGGCGCCGCTGGGCCTCGGGCTCGTGGGCGCGCTCCAGCAGTTCCGCCATCGCCGCCACCGGGTCGCCAGCGCGCTCCATGAGGTTGAGCACCATGGTGGTGGTGACCTGGAACTGGCTGGTCAGTGTCTCCGGGGCCGCGTCGCGCAGCCGCTCGAAGGTCTTGTCCGTCCAGTTGACGCGCCCCTCAGGGGCCTTCTTGCGCACGATCTTGCGGCGCTTGCGCTCGTCGTCGCCGGCCTTGGCCAGCGCCTTGGCGTTCTTGATGACGTGCTCGGGGGCCTGGACGGAGACGTAGCCGCGGGTGTCGAAGCCGGCGCGCCCGGCTCTCCCGGCGATCTGGTGGAACTCGCGGGCGGTGAGGTGGCGCTCCTTTGGAGCCGTCGAACTTCACCAGGGAGGTCATGACCACTGAGCGGATCGGCACGTTGATCCCCACCCCGAGCGTGTCCGTGCCGCAGATGACGGACAGCAGGCCCTCGCGGGCCAGGCGCTCCACCAGCCGCCGGTAGCGCGGCAGCATGCCCGCGTGGTGCACGCCGATCCCGGCGCGCAGCAGCCGCGAGAGCGTGGCTCCGAAACCGCCCCCGAAGCGGAAGTCGCCGAGCGCCTTCACGATCTCGGCCTTACGCGACTTGGACGCCAGATCCACGCTCAGCAGGGAGGTCGCCCGCTCCACCGCCTCCTTCTGGGAGAAGTGGACGACATAGACCGGCGCCTTGTCCTGCCCCACGAGGCGCTGAAGCAGCTCACCGATCGGCTCGACGACGTACTCCATCTCCAACGGCACCGGCCGCACGGCGTCGTCGACGACGGCGACCTCGCGGCCCGTGCGCTCGCGCAGGTCCCGCACGAAGAAGGAGACGTCGCCCAGCGTGGCCGACAGCAGCACCATCTGCGCCTGGGGCAGCTCCAGGAGGGGCACCTGCCAGGCCCAGCCGCGCTGCGGGTCGGCGTAATAGTGGAACTCGTCCATGATGACGCAGTCCACATCCATGTCCTCGCCCTCGCGCAGGGACTGGTTGGCCAGGATCTCCGCGGTGCAGCAGATGATCGGGGCGGCGGCGTTGATGGAGGTGTCCCCGGTGACCATGCCCACGTTGTCCGCCCCGAACAGGCGCACCAGCTCGAAGAACTTCTCACTGACAAGGGCCTTGAGGGGGGCCGTGTAGTAGGACCGGCCCCCACGGGCCAGGGAGGCGGTGTGCGCGGCCAGCGCGATCATCGACTTGCCCGAACCCGTCGGGGTGGCGGCGATGACGTGGCGGTCCTCCAGGATCTCCGACAGCGCCTCATCCTGGTGCGGGTAGAGGGGACGGCCGGTCGTCTCCGCCCAGCTTGAGAAGGCCAGGTAGACCTCCTCGGGCTCGGGGACGCGCTCGGGATCGTCAGCCGGAATGAGGGCGTCGAGCATCGCGTTGAGGGCCGGAGCAGTCTGGGAGGTCACGGTGTCATCGTCTCACGTGGGTACGGCAGGCGGCGCTGCCGGCCTGTGGCATGCTGGGCACCTACCGTCCGTCCAGTCTGCCGTAGGAGAAAGATGGACCCTCGTGCCCGCATCGAGGCCTTCCTCGCCGACTACGCCGCTGCCCACGCCGAGGTCAAGCCGCTCTTTGATAACCAGGAGAAGGGGGCGCCACATGATGATTTCGCTGCCTGGAGCGAGAAGCTACGTGACATCGACGCCGCGCACAGGAATGGCGAGTTCTACCGCCAGTACGCCCTCAGTTTTGGTAGTTCTCCTGACTTCAGCCCGGATACTGTCGAGATCGAGAAGATCGAGGTCTACGGCAACATGGCCAGGGCGAGGCTCACACGAGAAATCCGTTCTATGGGCGCCCCATCATCGAGATGATGCTGGTTCGTGTTAGCGACGACTGGCGCATCGACACCATTGACGACTACCGCGAGGAGCCGGGCTCCCCACTGGTGGACAAGGACGTGCTCGAGGCCTGGAAGGCCGCCGCCGATAAGACGGAGCCGATGGAGGCCCAGCACAAGGAGGACATGCCCGATCCCGCGGCCGTGTTCTCCGCCTCCTGGGCCTGCGAGGCGCTCAATGAGGACTATTTTGAGGTCTTCCTCAGCGACACCTTGGAGTGGCGAGAGGAGGACGGGGATAGGAACGACCCGGAGATATACGCCGCTGTACGCGCCAGGGCCATCGCTGAGATGTACCGCAATGCTGAGGTCGGACCGGTCGAGATTCAGGAGATCGGTCAGTTCCCGCACGGCAGCTACCTGGCGGTGGGAGACCCCTTCGGAGAGATGTGCCTGTGCGCCCTCAAGGTCGAGCCCGGTGTGGCTCGGGCTCAGGCCCTGCTCACCACGCTGGGGGGCGAGCGGTGCGTGGCCGCTCTGCGCGTCATCCTCGCGGACCGCGAGCCGGTGCAGTGGAAGCACGCGATCGTCATGAATATACATGTTGTACTCAACGGATGTGCATCCGTGGCATGAGGTGGACACCAGGTCGGGTAACGGCACCATCGCCGACGCCGACGCCTACTTCGGCATGACCCACCGGCAGTACTCCAGGGTGGGGCGTCAGGTGGAACGGGCCTTCCTCATGGATCCGGGGTCGGGGCCCATCGGGGCCTCGACCTATTCCGGCCGGCAGTACGGCGTCGCCCAGGCCTACTGGGGGCTGGATGAGGATGACCGGCCCGTTCAGCTGGTGCTCGACCACCAGGAGCTCTGGGCGTCCGCCGACCCGCCCGAGGCCACGACCGGGGCCTGAACCGTGTGGCGTCGGCCCTCGCCCATGTCCTGAGGAACGGCCGCACTATGTTCCGGGCGGTGATTCATGAGAGCATGCGGGCCGTCCCCACCTGTCGCGACACCGTGAAAGGCTGAATATCCCATGGATGCCCTCGCCGCTCAGCTCGCGGCGGTCTCGGACTGGATCACGCTCCACATCACCATGTGGGTGCTCGTCGGTACCGGGATCCTGCTGACCGCCCGCACCGGTTTCGTGCAGCTCCGCCGCCTGCCGGACATGTTCCGCCAGGTGGCCGGATCGCGTTCCGGGGCTCAAGGAGGCATCTCCTCCTTCCAGGCCTTCACGATCTCCCTGGCCGCCCGCGTGGGCATCGGCAATGTCTTCGGAGTGGCTGCCGCCCTCATCTTGGGCGGCCCCGGTGCGATCTTCTGGATGTGGGTGGTCGCCCTGGTCGGCATGGCCACCGCTTTCTTCGAGGCGACCCTGGCCCAGATGTTCAAGGTCCGTCACTCCGATGGCTCCTTCCGCGGCGGGCCCGCCTACTACATGGCGCGCGGGATGCGCAGCCGCCCCCTGGGGGTTGCCTTCGCGGGGCTGACGATCTTCACCTGCGGCTTCTCCATCATCATGGTCCAGTCCAATGCCGTCGCCGGGGTGATCGGCCCGGATTCCCCGCTGCACCTGCGCCCAAGCGTCGCCGCCGCGGTGCTGGTGGGACTGGCCGCTCTGGTCATCCTGGGGGGAGTGCGCCGGGTCGCCCGCGTCACCGAGTGGATGGCGCCCATCATGGCCCTGGTCTACGTCGTCATGGCCGTTGTCATCGTCGCCCTCCACATCACCCAGCTCCCGGGGATTATGGTCACGATCATTTCCTCGGCCTTCGGCCCGGTGCCCTTCGCCGGAGGGGTGACCGGTGGCATCATCGCCGCCCTGACCAACGGGACCCGCCGCGGCCTGTTCTCCAACGAGGCCGGGCAGGGCACCGCCCCCTTCGCCGCCGCCACTGCCACCGTGGCCCACCCCGTCCAGCAGGGCCTCATCCAGTCCCTCGGCGTGTTCGTCGACACCATCATCGTGTGCACCGCAACCGCCTTCATCATCCTGGTCTCCGGGGTCTACAGCCCCGCCCTCGTCGAGGCCGGCAGGCTGACCCCCAACGCCGCGGCAACCTTGACCTCCGACGCCGTCGCCGCCACCCTCGGCAGCTGGACGGCCATTCCCATGGCCATCGTCATCTTCGTCCTGGCCTTCTCCTCCATCATCGCCGCGGCCACCTACTCCGAGGTCTCCATGACCTTCATCTCCGAGCGGCCCGAGTGGCGCTGGCTGCCCCGGCTCGTCTCGGTGGCCTCCACCGGGCTGGGAGCCCTTGCCACTCTGACCGTCGTGTGGAACACCGTCGACATCACCATGGCCGTCATGACCCTGACCAACCTGGTCGCCCTCATCTGGCTCGCCCGCTGGGGAGTGGGGGCGCTCAAGGACTGGGACGCTCAGCGCGCGGCGGGACGCGTCGCCCCCCTGTTCAACGGCGTGGGCAACCCCTACCTGCCCGGTGACCTCCCCGGTGACGTCTGGACCGGCGAGAGGACCCACCTGGCCGAGGTGGACAGCACCGCCGACGACGTTCCCGCAGCCACCCCGGCCAGCAGCCAGCCCGCCGCCTCGACAGGAGCCGACGCATGAACCTCACCAGTATCGAGAACCTGCTCAACTCCGTCGACGACTTCTTCTACACCTATCTTCTCACCGCCCTGCTCATCCTGGCCGGCATCTACTTGACCGCACGTAGCCGTCTGGTTCAGCTGCGCCACTTCGGCACCATGGTCAACTCGCTGTCCGGGTCCCGATCCGGTGCGCAGGGCGGTATCTCCTCCTTCCAGGCCTTCGCCGTAGGACTGGCCGCGCGCGTCGGCATCGGCAACATCGCCGGAGTCGCCCTGGCCATTGTGGCCGGCGGCCCCGGCGCCCTGCTCTGGATGTGGGTCGTCGCCCTCATCGGCATGGCCACCAGCTTCGTGGAGTCCACACTCGCCCAGATCTTCAAGGAGCGCGGCCGGGACTTCACCTTCCGCGGGGGCCCGGCCTACTACATCAAGAACGGTCTGGGCTCGCCCCTGTGGGGCAAGATCTTCGCCGCCATCTGCATCGTCTCAGTCGGCGTGACGGTGGTCATGGTGCAGACGAACTCACTGGCCCAAGTCATCACCGCCACCGTCCCCAGCGTCTCGGCCTGGATGGTCGGGTCTTCCTCGTCCTGCTGACCGCACCCGTGGTCCTGGGTGGTGTCCGGCTCGTGGCCCGCGTCGCGGAGTGGCTGGCCCCTATCATGGCGCTGGCCTACGTGCTCATGGCCTTGGTGGTCATCATCCTCAACATCGGTAGGCTCCCGGAGGTCCTGGTGAGCGTCTTTGAAGGGGCATTCGGTCTCAATCAGGCGCTGTTCGGCACCGCTGGAGGAGTCCTCGCGGCGCTGCTCAACGGCGTGCGTCGCGGCCTGTTCTCCAACGAGGCCGGGCTGGGAACCGTCCCCAATGCCGCCGGCACCGCGACCGTCGCCCACCCTGTGCGCCAGGGCCTCATCCAGTCCTTCGGCGTCTTCGTCGACACAATCCTCGTGTGCACGGCCACCGGCCTGCTCATCCTGCTGACCACCAAGGCCTACCACCCCGGCGACGGCTCCCTGGTCGGAGCGATCCTCACCCAGCAGGCCGTTGCCGAGCACCTGGGGGCCTGGACCACCTGGCCCATGGTGGTGCTCATCTTCGTCCTGGTCTTCTCCACGGTGCTGGGCTGCTACTCCTACGCGCAGGTCAACGTCAACTTCCTGGGCGGAGAACGACGGGCTGAGCAGATCTTCGGGATCCTCCTGACCGCTGCGGCCTTCGGCGGCACCGTCCTGACCCTGCCCGTCGTCTGGGCCCTGTCCGACATCGCCCTGGGGCTCCTGGGCGTGCTCAACCTCGTCGTCATCATCCGGTTGGCCCCCTGGGTCATCGGAGCCCTGCGGGACTTCGAGTCCCAGCGCGCCCGGGGCATCACCGAGCCCGCCTTCGTGGGTCACGGCAACTCCCTCCTGCCCGGTGATGTGGTCCCCGGCATCTGGGAGCCCGACGACGTGGTGAAGCGGGGCTGATTCTCATGGCACCTCTGGGGCGCATCTCATGGATGGGCCAGGTCGACGCCGCCCTGGCCTCCGTCTCCGACATGCTCTACTCCTGGGGCCTCATGTGGCTCCTCATCGGGGCGGGCATCTTCTTCACCGTCAGGACCCGGGGCGTCCAGGTGCGGCACACCGACGCGATCGCCGCCTCAGTGGTCGGCTCCCGCGACGGCAGCCACGGCGGCATCACCTCCTTCCAGGCCTTCGCCGTCGGACTGGCCTGCCGGGTGGGGACCGGCAATATCGTCGGGGTCGCCCTGGCGCTCATCCTGGGCGGGCCCGGAGCCGTGCTGTGGATGTGGCTCGTGGCGATTCTGGGAACCGCCACCGCCTTCAGCGAGGCCACGCTCGCCCAGCTGTTCAAGGTGCGTCGCCTGACGGCACCTTCCGCGGCGGTCCCGCCTACTACATCTCGCGAGGACTGGGGCTGCCGATCCTGGGCGGGGTGTTCGCCGTCGTCTTCCTCATCTCCAACGGCCTGGTCATGCCCATGGTGCAGGCCAACGCCATCACCGCGTCCCTGGAGGGGGCCGGAGGACTCTCACCGAGTCTGGGCGCCGTCCTTGTCGTGGCCCTGACCGCGCCGGTCCTTCTAGGAGGCCTGCGCGCCATGGCCCGCGTGGCGGAGTACCTGGCCCCACTCATGGCGCTGGCATACCTCGCGCTGGTTCTGGCCATCCTCCTGACCCACCCCGTCCAGGCCCTCGAGGCGCTGACCTCCATCATCGAGGGAGCCTTCGGCCTGCGCCAGGGGCTGGGCGGCCTGGCCGGCGGAGTGACCGCCGCGCTGCTCAACGGCGTGCGCCGCGGCCTGTTCTCCAATGAGGCGGGACTGGGAGGGGGCCGCCTGCGCCGCGGGCTCAGCCACCGTGAGCCACCCCGTCCAGCAGGGATTCATCCAGGCCTTCGGGGTCGTGGTGGACACCCTGTTCGTCTGCACGGCGACGGCGCTGGCGATTCTGGTCGCCGGTGCGGACGTCCTCCATCCCGGGGTGAGCGCCAAGGACAGTGCGGGAACCCTGACCCAGGACGCCATCGCCCACCTCGTGGGGGAGTGGAGCCGCTGGCCCATGGCGTTGCTCGTCGTCGTCCTGGCCTACACCACCATCATCGGAGCCTTCTCCTACGCCCAGGTCTGCCTCGACTACCTCACTGACCGCCCCGGGGTCTCGCGCGCGCTCCAGATCGGCGCCGTCGTCTGCGCCGGCGTCGGCAGCGTGCAGCAGCTGACCACCGTGTGGACCCTGGCGGATGTGCTCCTGGGGCTGGGCGCCATCATCAACCTCGTGGCGCTGGTGCTCCTGAGCCGGTGGGTCGTCGGTGCGCTCAGGGACTGGGAGTCCAGGCGGGGCATGTCAACGGCGGAGGGCGACCAGTCGGTCTTCCGCGGGGACTCCGAGTATCTTCCAGCGCCCCTGCCGGAAGGCGCCTGGGAGCGGGCAGACGACCGGTAGATGGGCGGCGTCGCGCACAACGCACCACGCCGCCTTGCGCACGTGCGGCAGCGACGCCGCAGGGTCGTCACCGAATCGAAACACTGTCACCGTAGCCTTCGCGAATACGGTGCCCGCCCTCCCGAAGGAGGGGGACGTGGACGGGACGTGTATTCCGGTACGGACTGATCCCGTGCTGGTTGACGTGTCCGTCGCCCACCCCGCCCGCGCCGTCGTCCCACCCCTACGGAGGTTCTCACGTGCAACCGGTTCTGGCTTCCCTGACCAGTGCGGCATCCAGCGCAGGCAACAACTGGAGCGCATCCCTGGAGCGCTTCTTCAACGATGGCGCCAAGATCCTCGATGACGCCGCCGGGTACCTGTTCCTCTACCTGCTCGCCTGGCTGCTCGTGCTGGGAGGCCTGTACTTCACCGTGCGGACCGGATTCGTGCAGCTGCGGCTCTTCCCCTACATGGTGCGGGCCATCACCTCCTCCCGTGACAGCAAGGAGGGCGGGATCTCCTCCTTCCAGGCCTTCGCCGTCGGGCTGGCCTCCCGCGTGGGCACCGGCAACATCGTGGGTGTGGCCATCGCCATCACCATGGGTGGTCCCGGTGCCGTGTTCTGGATGTGGGTCGTGGCGCTGGTGGGCATGGCCACCGGATTCATCGAGGCCACCCTCGCCCAGCTCTACAAGGTCACCCACCCCGACGGCACCTTCCGCGGCGGCCCGGCCTACTACATCCAGCGCGGCCTGGGGTCCAAGCCCGCCGCCAAGCTCTTCGCCGTCGTCATCACCTTCGTCTTCGGCTTCGCCTACGAGGCCACCCAGGCCAACACCATCGCCGCCACGATGGAGAGCACCTTCCACGTCGAGCCGTGGATGACCGCCGTTGCGCTGGTCGTTATCACCACGCCGATCATCTTCAAGGGCATCAAGTCGGTCGCTGCCGTCTCGGAGTGGCTCGTGCCGATCATGACGGTGGTCTACGCGCTCATCGCCGTGACCATCCTGGTGCTACACGCCAGCGCGATCCCGGGTGCGATCTTCTCCATTCTTGAGGGCGCCTTCGGGCTCAACCAGGTCTTCGCGGGGACCGCCGGGGGATTCACCGCCGCACTTCTCAACGGCACCCGACGAGGCCTGTTCTCCAACGAGGCCGGCGAGGGATCGGTCCCCAACATCGCGGCCACCGCCACCGTTCCCCACCCGGTCCAGCAGGGATTCGTGCAGTCCCTGGGCGTCTTCGTCGACACGATCGTGGTGTGTACCGTCACCGCCCTCATCGTCCTGCTCTCCGGGGTCTACGACCCGGTGGCCGCTCAATCCGCCCCAGAGGTTGCCAATGGCGCCGCCAACACCCTGACCTCGGCATCGGTCACCAACGTCCTCGGTGGCTGGGCGCAGTACCTCATGGCCGTCATCATCTTCGTCTTCGCCTACTCCTCGCTCCTGGGTAACTACACCTACGCACAGGTCAACATGGACTACCTCCAGGGCAAGCAGCACAAGCACTACGCCCTGCGGGCCATGATTATCGTGGCCACCGCCGTCGGCTCCCTGTCCACCCTCACCTTCGTGTGGAGCCTGTCCGACCTCGTCATGGGGGCCATGACCGTCATCAACATGGTCTCCATCCTCGCCCTGGGAGGCTGGGCCTTCGGGGCCCTGCGCGACTGGGAGGCCCAGCGCCGCGCCGTCGAGGCCGGCGAGAAGGACGAGATCCGCTTCATCGCCACCGACAACCCCTATCTGCCCGGCACGCTCCCCGGAGACATCTGGGCCGCTGACGGCGCCGCCCACGCCGCCATCACGGAGCGTCGCGCCGCGCTCGAGGAGGCCTCGGGCAGCTGAGCCCAACAGCGCTAGGCTGAGGCCCATGAAGATCGCGCGCTTCTCCACCGGTGACGAGCCCCGTTACGGCATCGTTCAGGGCCTGCCCGAGCATGAGGTCGCCTCGGGCGAGTCCGAGGGGCACCTCCTGGTCCTCAAGGGAGACCCCCTCTACTCCCTGCCCGAGGCCACCGGGGAGGTCGTCGAGCTGGGCGAGGTCCGGCTCCTGTCGCCGGTCATCCCGCGCTCCAAGGTCGTGGGGATCGGTAAGAACTACGGGGGCCACATCGCCGAGATGGGGGAGGACGAGCCGCCGCGCGACCCGGTGGTCTTCCTCAAGCCCAACACCTCCGTCATCGGACCGGACGCTCCCATCGTCCTGCCCGCCTGGAGCGAGGAGGTTCACTACGAGGCCGAGCTCGCCGTCGTCATCAAGACCCTCGCCAAGGACGTCCCCGTGGAGCACGCCGACGACGTCATCCTGGGGTACACGGTCGCCAACGACGTCTCGGCCCGCGACCGCCAGCGCGCCGAGCCGCAGTGGGTGCGGGCCAAGGCCTTCGACACCTCCTGCCCCCTGGGGCCGTGGATCGAGGTTCCCGAGCCCGGCCGCGAGCCGCTCTTCTCACCCGGCGACGCGGTGGTGCGCGCCCGGGTCGATGGCCGCCTCGTCCAGGAGGGACGGACCGCTGACATGATCCGCTCGATTCCCGAGCTGGTCGCCTACATATCGACGATCTTCACCCTCCTGCCCGGTGACGTCATTCTCACCGGCACACCGGCCGGAGTCGGCGAGATCCGTCCCGGTCAGCGCGTCGAGGTCGAGGTCGAGGGCATCGGCTCCTTCTCCAACCCGGTGGTCCGTCGCTGAGTCCATGCGACTGGTGCCCAGGAGTGGGAATCCTCGCCTGAAGACGACGATGGGTGGGGTTCTCGTGGTACGCCCCGAGAGCCCCACCCATACTCGTGAGTGCCGGTACTGCTCTTCGGCTCATGGGGAGCCGAGGGGCCGATCAGGTGTCCTTGGGAGAACTTCCTGAGCTCTTCTCATCGCTCTTCTTGTCCTCGGACTCGCTCTTCTTGCCGTCGTTGCCGTCCCTGCCGGCACCATCGCTGGAGCTGCCCTCGTCCATGTCGGCCGGGCCAGGATTGGAGATCGGGGTGGCCTTGAACAGTTCCTCCATCTCACTGGAGGAGTAGACGTTGACGGGGCAGGCGTACATCCCCTGGAGCATGACGGGCCTACCCACCGTGCTGAAGACACGGACGACCCTGGTGAGCTTGTAGTCCTTGTGGTCGGCTCCGGTGTATGTGAAGTCCAGGCGCTTGGTCTCGATGGCGTGACCGTCGGTGTCCTTGACCAGGGTGGAATCGTCCTTGGTGGGCTCGAAGGAGACGTTCGTGAAGTCCGACGACTTCTGATAGGCGTCGATGACGGCATCTGCCTGATAGCCCGACTCCGCCTGATCGTCCTTCGTAGTCTGGGCGTACAGATTCTGCGTCGCGGTGAACACGCAGCCGTTCTGCTTATCCATCTTGTTCTTGCCGTCGACGTCGTAGACGGTCACGTTCCAACCGGAGTGGGACTGCGGGAACTCCCATGAAGGAACGTACTCGACGTTGCTGTTCTTGCTCTCCTTGGAGGGCTTTTCCGATGGTTCTGCACTCTTGTCCGACTTTTTAGCGGATGATGACGCACTGCTGGAGGCACTGGGGCGCGCGGGGCCGGACTCGTCCTGGCACGCAGCGAGAGCCGGAACGGCCAAAGCGAGGCTGAGGCCGGCAACAACGGGGAGTCTGAGGGCAGATCGGCGGCGGTTGGTGGAACCTGCCGCCGGATGTAGGGACGGGGACATGAGCCTCCAAGGAACGATGAGTCGGGAGTCTTCCCGAACGGACTAGGGATGTCATCACCTCTGGTGGGAGCCGCGAGGACTTCATGGCGGCGACATCATGATCTCACGGATGGCACCCTAATTCCTCCGTATGTGCAGTGCGATGGGGCGAGATCCCCATCTCGCGGAGTCGAGGGCGAATACTTCAGGTGAGAGACCCAGATAATGGGGGGCGTCTATGCGGTAATTCCGCTTACAGGATGTGGGTGGTCATGCCGAAGAGGGGTGACCTCGATGGAGAGGAGATTGATCTCCTCATAGCGTCTCTGTGTCTGATGATGAACTCTGGGCAACGCATGGTCCTCAGAACATGTTGATGGAAAGAAAGGCCGTCGTTGCCAGGAGGGCGGTGCTTGCTCGGCATCTTGCCACAGGGGCCTGGGTTGCTGGTTCTGACAACTGGAGTGTTCGCGGTGCCTGCGTCGGCGGCCGGCGTGGCGGGGGCCGCTCGAGGGGGGTTCCTGACCTGTTCCCTGAGCGGCACAGGAGGGGACTATCCTGGCCCCATCATGCCTGAACTCAGTGATCACTCATCCGCCTTCCGTCCTGAGCCTGCCTCCGCCTCCGGTGTCCCGGAGCAGGGCTCATCGTCCGTGCGCGTACGTTTCTGCCCCTCACCCACGGGAACCCCTCACGTGGGCATGGTGCGCACCTGCCTGTTCAACTGGGCCTACGCCCGCCATACCGGTGGCACCTTCGTCTTCCGGATCGAGGACACCGACGCCGCTCGTGACTCCGAGGAGTCCTTCGACGCCATTCTGGACTCCCTGACCTGGTTGGGCCTGGACTGGGACGAGGGCGTGGGGAAGGGTGGCCTCATGAGCCCTATCGCCAGTCCCAGCGCATGGACCTGTACAAGGAGGTCGCCGCTGAGCTGCTGGCGGCGGGCTACCTGTACGAGTCGTTCTCCACCCCCGAGGAGATCGAGGCCCGTCACCGTGAGCGCGGTGAGGACCCCAAGCTGGGTTACGACGGTTTCGACCGCGATCTGACCCAGGAGCAGAAGGACGCCTTCCGCGCCGAAGGGCGCCTGCCCGTCCTGCGGATGCGGATGCCGGAGGAGGACATCACCTTCACCGACCTGGTCCGCGGCCCCATCACCTTCAAGGCCGGTAGCGTTCCGGACTACGTCGTTGTGCGCGCAGGTGGTGAGCCCCTCTACACCCTGGTCAACCCTGTTGACGATGCCGCGATGGGCATCACCCATGTTCTGCGAGGTGAGGACCTGCTGTCCTCCACTCCGCGGCAGGTGGTCCTCTACCGGGCTCTGATGGACATCGGTCGGGCTCAGGTTGTTCCCGAGTTCGGCCACCTGCCCTACGTCATGGGGGAGGGCAATCGGAAGCTGTCCAAGCGAGACCCGCAGTCCAACCTCCTCATCCACCGCTACCGCGGCATGATCCCCGAGGGCCTCCTCAACTACCTGGCCCTCCTGGGATGGTCACTGAGCGCGGACCGCGACGTCTTCTCCGCCGCTGAGATGATCGAGGCCTTCGACGTCCACGACGTCAACCCCAACCCGGCCCGCTTCGACCCCAAGAAGTGCGAGGCCATCAATGCCGAGCAGGTGCGTGCGCTGGGGGAGACCGACTTCCGGGACCGGCTCGTGCCCTACCTGGCCGACGCCTACCCCGACCCGACCGGAGAGACCGCTCAGGTGCCGCTGGTCTCAGCCGACTCCTTCGCCAAGCTCACTGCGCGGGAGCAGGAGATCCTCAACGAGGCGGCCCCTCTCATCCAGACGCGGATCCAGCTTCTGCGTGAGAGCCGCGACATGCTCGGCTTCCTGTTCGTGTCCGACGACGCTCTCGTCGTCGACGACAAGGCCCTGGCCAAGCTCAAGGCCTCGGCCGGAGACGTGCTGGATGCGGGTATCAGCGCCCTGGAGGGGCTCAGCCCTGAGCAGTGGGACAAGGACCATCTGGAGGACGTGCTCAAGACCGCCATCGTCGAGGGGCGGGGCATGCCCGACGGCGAGGGGATCAAACCGCGTCTGGCATACGGTCCGTTGCGCGTCGCGGTGACCGGGCGGCAGGTCTCTCCGCCCTTGTTCGAGTCCATGGAGATCCTTGGAAGCAGTTCCACCCTGACCAGGCTGAAGGCTCTTCGGGCCCGGCTCGGGTGACGTGACTGCAGAATCAACTGAGCCGGTGGGGCCGGGACGCAGCATCAGGTGCATGCGTCCCGGCCCCACCGGCCAGTGAGTGCAGGGCCGCGCTGGCCAACTACATGGCTCCGGCGTCGATTCCCTGGATCCGGATGCCCCCCAGGATCGTGTGCCACTGATCCAGTCCGATGAGGGAGCCTTGAGGGCACAGCAGCATGACCTCGAAAGTGAACCCCTTCTCTCCCACTCGCCTGTCGAAACGATATCCATCCATGGGCGTGTTGGGGGAGTCGGAGAAGTTGGCGGTCACGGAGAAGGTCTCCTCATAGCCCGGGAAGGTCCCGCTGTCGTCCCGGACGGCCTCCACGAGGTTCGGCCCTTGTGTCGTCTGATAATTGGAGAAGATCGTCTGCTGACTCTTGAGGGCCGCTTTGGACTGAATATCGTCTCCGACTCCTCGGAGGGTGTAGAACCTCTCCTCGGCGTCGCTGGAGACGAAACCGAAGCAGGCGGGGTTGGCGTTGACCGTGTAACCGTCAATAGTCCCGTTAGGGCCGGCCGAGTCCTTCTTGATGCGCTCGTCGTCGTGCGTCCAGACCGAGGAGTCCTCGCTGGAGATCGTGACGCTCGGTGCCGTCCATGTCGTCGCCGAGGGTGAAGGCGTCGACGGTGAGGCGGTCGGGCTCGGTGTTGGGGACGGCGAGGGGGAACTGGATTCGCTGGCCTCGGCGGAGGCTTCGGCGGGCTCGACGGTGAGCTGCCCCTTATGGGCGGGGCCGCAGGCGCTCAGCGCCAGACTGGCTGCGAGGCCCAGCCCCACCAGGGCGAGGTGACGAGCTCTGGAGGGGGTGCGGGTGAGGAACATCTGGCGATGGTGCTGTGCTGAATGAGGCAATGCGGCTCTCCTGGTGGTGAGGAAGGAGGAGGGAAGGTGTTGTGGCTCGGTACTGGGACTCATCTATCCCATGGCCCCAGCATCGAGTCCCTCCACTCGTGTCGAGAACAAGAACTGGTGCCATGTGTCGGAGGGGGCAAGATTGTCCGGGGCGCACTCGAGGAAGATTTCGAGTGTGACACCCGGATCGCTGATCTGCCGGAAGAACCGATATCCCGCTACGTCACCGGTCGAGCCGTTGGCATATGTGACAGTGGCTGTGTATGCGATCTCGTATCCGGGAAGCGTCCCATTGTCGTCTCGTACGGCGTTGACGGAGGTCGGACCTGAGGCCACCACAAAGGAACTGTGGTTGGACATCGTCTCCTGCACCTTGGTGGAGGAGGAGAGGTTGTCTCCACCCCTTCTTCCTTCATCGTGAATTGTTTGGCTTGCGTCGTAGAAGATGATGGCTAGGCAGCCTCCTGCGTCGAACTTGTAGGCCTGGCTGATTTTTGATGGTGTCTCGACCGGATGCTCGAGTATGTCGTCCTGCCGGTGCCAGGTACCCGTGGTGTCGTTGGAGATCGTGACGTTCGGGGCCGTCCAGGCTGTTGCGGACGATGTTGCCGACGGTGTCGGGGTCGCGGACGGCGCATCCGAGCTGGAGGAGGTGGCCGTGGAGGAGGCGCCGGCGGGTTCGACGGTCAGCTGTCCATTGTGTGCGGGGCCGCAGGCGCCAAGGGGGAGAGCTGCGATCAGGGTCAGTCCAAGGGTGAGGAGGCGAGTGCGGCAGGGGCCGTGACCTGCGCGGTGACGGTGCCGCAGGCGGGTGGGCATATTGCCTCCCAGGAGAGTGGGGTGAGCAGGAACTAGATGGGAGTGTAGGGGATGCCTCTGGGGGTCCGCTCGGTTGTGAGTGCTCTGGAGGGAGCTGGTGCTCGTTGCCAGGGGGTGTGTGGCGGTGATTGGGGGGACGGAGGGGAAGGTGTGTGAGGCTCCTGTTGTGTGTCGGTCTTCACCTCCTGGCGATTTGATGGGGTGGGGGTGGGCGTGTAGATTACTGCCCGCTGCCTCGGACGTGCTCCGTTTCGAGGTGAAGCCCTTTGGGGTATGGTGTAATTGGCAACACGACTGATTCTGGTTCAGTTATTCTAGGTTCGAGTCCTGGTACCCCAGCGGATCTCATGATCTGTGGCCCCCATCGTTTAGTGGCCTAGGACACCGCCCTCTCACGGCGGCGGCGCCGGTTCGAATCCGGCTGGGGGTACGAGGGTCCGGTTGTCGGTTTCGGCGCTCGGACTGTCATATGCCCCCATCGTTTAGTGGCCTAGGACACCGCCCTCTCACGGCGGCGGCGCCGGTTCGAATCCGGCTGGGGGTACGGATCAAGCAGCCCGATCAGGTCTGCTGGTTCACAACTCCATAGCCTGCCCCCATCGTTTAGTGGCCTAGGACACCGCCCTCTCACGGCGGCGGCGCCGGTTCGAATCCGGCTGGGGGTACGAGGATCAGGTGCCTGCTTCACTGCACAGTGGAGCAGGCACCTCTGTCGTGTCTTCCCGGTTCTGAGGCATGTGCGTGTCATGGTGATGGCCTCTGCGGCCGGCCCGGCTCGTGTGGCAAGGGGCCCTGGTTCATTCGTCAGGCGGGCGCCAGCAGGTCACTTCCCGTCGTCACGGCAAGCCCTCGCTCCAGCAGCGAGCGCACGCCTCCTTCCAAGGCGGTGAACAGGGCCTCGGAGGGCTGCGTGCGCCCGTCGTGACACAGCACCACCGACCCGGCGCCGGCAGCATCCTTGATGGCGGCGGCCTTCGCCGCAGTGGGCGTGTGAACGCTCCACAGCAACAGGTCCATCTTCTTGAGTGAGGCGACCATCATGGCCGGCGCGTCAACCCGGCCGTAGGGAGGCCGCCACAGGCGTGGAGATGGGGCGCCGGCGGCCATGATCGCCTCACGTGTCCGTTCCACTGAGTCGCTCAGCTCGGAGAAGCTCACGCCGTAGACATCCGTGTGCACCCAGTTATGAACGGCGACCTCGTGCCCCTCGGCGACCTCTCGCGCGATCAGCTCGGGGTGGGCCTGCACCGCGGAGCCCAGGACGAAGAAGGTGGCCTGCACGTGCAACCTCGCCAGCATGTCAAGCACCCGTGGAGTCCAACGGGGGTCCGGGCCGTCGTCGAAGGTCAACGCCAGCTTTCCGGACTTCCCGTCGGTCTGGAACACCACTCGCGTTCCGAGCGGGTCGCCGGGACCCGCGGGGCGAGGGGCGGTTCTTGCCGTGGGGGAGAGGTGGGTGTCCCGCCAGTGGGCGGCTCCTGCGCCGGCGCCCGCACCGAGGAGACCTGCAGTCGTTGCCAGGGCGGCTCTTCCCAGGAGGCCTCGTCTGCTCTCGCGAGGGGCGGGACTCGGCTGTGACTCGGTTGACGAAGAGGGAGCGCTGTCCCTGGCTCCGTCTTCCGGCAGGCTCGTGGTCGTCACCGGCATATCGTAGAGCGAACCCGGCAAGCCCCTGAACTCGCCGTCGGAACGTTGCGGAAGTGCGACAGAATCCAACTGGATCGAACCGTGTCAATCGATAATCGCGGCATCCTCGGTAGGATGCCCGCGTGACGAACTTTCCCGCGCTGAAGACCCCCGGCCCCCTCGCTGATGGCGCCATGCGCATCACTCCCCTGGGGGGCCTGGGCGAGGTCGGCCGCAACATGACCGTCTTCGAGCTGGACGGCAAGCTGCTCATCGTCGACTGCGGTGTGCTCTTCCCTGAGGAGGACCAGCCGGGTGTCGACCTCATCCTTCCTGACTTCTCCTCCATCGAGCACCGCATCGACGACGTCGTCGCCCTGGTCCTGACTCACGGGCACGAGGACCACATCGGGGGTGTGCCCTATCTGCTGCGCCTGCGTGAGGACATCCCCTTGGTGGGAAGCGAGCTCACGCTGGCCTTCGTGGAGGCCAAGCTCAAGGAGCACCGTATCCGTCCGGTGCTGCGTCAGGTCGTTGAGCACGAGGAGGTCTCCTACGGCCCCTTCGACCTGGAGTTCGTGGCCGTCAACCACTCCATCCCCGACGCCATGGCCGTCATGATCCGCACCGATGCCGGCAACGTGCTGGCCACCGGTGACTTCAAGATGGACTCCCTGCCCATCGACGGGCGCATCACGGACCTGCGCTCCTTCGCCCGTTTCGGTGAGGAGGGTGTGGACCTGTTCTGCGTGGACTCCACCAACGCCGAGGTCCCGGGCATGGTGGGCCATGAGGGAGAGATCGGCCAGGTCCTGGACAACGTCTTCGCCGACTCCGACGGCCAGATCGTCGTGGCCTCCTTCGCCAGCCACGTCCACCGCGTCCAGCAGGTCCTCGACGCCGCCGCCCTGCACGACAGGCGGGTCGCCCTCGTGGGGCGCTCCATGGTGCGCAACATGGGGATCGCCGCCGAGCGCGGCTACCTCAAGGTCCCGGCCGGCGTCCTCATCGATGCTCGGGACATCACCTCGCTGCCCCCGCACGAGAGAGTCCTCATGGTCACCGGCTCTCAGGGAGAGCCCATGGCGGCCCTGTCCCGGATGGCCCACTCCGAGCACCGCAGCGTCACCATCGAGCCCGGGGACACCGTCATCTTCGCCTCCTCCCTCATCCCCGGCAACGAGAACTCCGTCTTCCGGGTCATCAACCAGCTCATGAGGCTGGGGGCACGCGTGGTCCACCAGGGCAACGCTAAGGTCCACGTCTCCGGGCACGCCTCCTCCGAGGAGCTGCTCCACGTCTACAACATCGTCCAGCCCCGCAACGTCATGCCCATCCATGGTGAGATTCGTCATCTGGTGGCTAATGGTGGACTTGCCGTCAAGACGGGAATCGCCCCGGAACGGGTCATGCTGTGTGAGGACGGCGTGGCCGTCGACCTGGAGGGTGGAGTGGCCCGTATCGCCGGCCAGGTGCCCTGCGGCTACATCTACGTCGACGGCTCCTCGGTGGGGGAGATCGACGAGGCCGAGCTCAAGGACCGCCGCATCCTGGCGGAGGAGGGTTTCGTCTCGGTCTACGCCGTGGTGGAGACCACGACTGGCACGATCCTGGCCGGCCCCCACATCCAGGCGCGGGGCGTGGCGGAGGACGACTCGGTCTTCGAGGAGATCCTTCCCGATGTGACCGAGGCCCTGTCGGCTGCGCTGGAGACCGGGAAGGCGGACGCCTACTCCCTCCAGCAGGTCATGCGCCGCACCCTGGGGCGCTGGATCGGGCGCCGCCTCAGGCGCCGTCCCATGATCGTCCCGGTCGTCATCGAGGCATAGCAGGAGGGTGCTTACTGCATGACTCTCTTCCGGCCCGCATGCTTCATATCCACCGGATCCATCCTCATTGACATCCCCCTCCACGTCAGCCGTGTGCCGACGCCGGGAGGGGCGATCACCGGTGCGTCGTCGGGTCCGGTCGTGGGTGGCGGGTACACCGTGGTCTCGGCCGCAGCCCGGCAGGGAGTTCCACGGCCCTGGCCGCCACCTTGGGAACCGGACCCAACTCCGCGCGGGTGCGTGAGTCGATGCGGCTGGACCGGGTCGAGCTGCTCGTCGAGGAGCTCGTCGGGGACATCGGCACCTGCACCACGCTCATCGAGCCCTCCGGCCGACGCACCTTCATCACCACCGCGGGCGTGGAGGGCGAGCCTCAGCGTGAGGATCTCGAGAGCATCGACCTGAGGGCCGGGGACTGGGTCTACGCCACGGGCTACGATCTGGCCCACTACACGAGCCGCGGCATCCTGGCCGACTGGCTCCTGTCGATCCCCGACGGCGTCGGGCTGGTGATCGACCTTGGTCCGGTCCAGCCCGATATCCCGGACCAGGTGCTCCTACCGCTGCTGGGTCGAGCGACGATGCTGACCGGCAATGACTTGGAGATGAGCCGGCTCGAGGAACGCCTGGGTGGCATGAGGGCCATCCGGCAGACGTGTCCGCAGGCACTGATCGTCCACCGTACCGGTGTCCACGGCTGTGTCCTCCATCCGGTGGGTGAGGCGGCGATCGAGGTTCCCGGTTTCGTGCGCGAGGTCGTGGACACCACGGGGGCGGGAGACACGCATACCGGTGTTCTGGTCGCCGGCCTTCTTGACGGACTCGATGTCGTTGAGGCGGCCAGGCGTGCCAACGCGGCCGCGGCCCACGCCGTCGCCTGCAGCGGCCCGGCCCAGGCCCCGCTGCGCGAGGAGATCGATGAGTTCCTCCGGGTATGCGATGAGAGGCTCTGAGAGCCCCTGAAGGGTTCTGGGGTTGCGCCTGCCTCTGCCACCCAGGAGGTGAGTCCCAGTACCCGGCCGCGGCACTGAGAAGGTGACGTGTCTCCGGCCGGCGTAGGCGGCGTGGCAAGGCCAATGACACCGAGAATCCGATAGTTTCTAGAGCATCATGGCCAATCGTCGCACCACGAGAACAGCTGCGTCTTCATCAGGAACCGGCAGAGGGCGTAATCGAGGTGGCTCCGCTCCAGGGGCCGCTCCCTTCTCTGCGCCTGGAACCGGACCCTCTGGCGGACGCTACCGCCGCACCGGCTGGGCCTTTCTCATTCTGGCCCTCGCAGCGGTGCTGGCGCTGCGCGAGTGGTTCGGGATCTCCGGCGCCGCAGGCGATCTCCTGCACCACATCGCCGCGGGCCCTGTGGGTGTCCTGGGCATCTTCGTGCCCCCGCTCCTGGCGGCGCTGGGCGTCGCCATGCTGCGGGTCCACAACCTGGGGGCGGTGCACGCGCGGGTCTCCGTGGGCTGCCTGGGGCTGCTGACGGCTCTGACCGGAATGATCCAGGTCGGCAGCGGCAACCCGGTCCTCAAGAACAACCTCGGCGGACTGGAAGCAGCCGGGGGGCTGCTGGGATGGCTGGTGGGCTAGCCCCTGGCGGCGCTGTTCTCCTCCGTGGGGGCCTTCATCCTGTTCATCCTCCTGACCGCGTTCTCCGCACTGGTCCTGTCCGGCAAGACTGTTGCCGAGATCCGTGAGCTGTTGGAGCAGCGCCGGGCCTCAGAGGGTGACAGCCCCGCCCAGGGCGCCGGTGGCATCGGTGACTCCCTGGCTCGGCGCCTGCTCGGACGCGCGCGTGGAAACGCTGGGCGAGCCGCCGCCTCGGGTGAGGACCCGGATCAGACGGCGCTCCTGGACTCCTACGACGGTGACGAGCCCTTCCGCTCCGCCTTGGAGGTGGAGGAGTCGGCTTCTCGTAAGCGGGGCAGCGGCCGGCGCAAGCGCTCGGCCGACCGGCAGGCCCAGCAGACGACGATCACCGAGCTCTTCGAGCCGGGCGGCGATCACGGTGCTCACTCCGGCAGCGAGGAGTTCGTCATCCCGGACGTGGGCGAGGAGACCGACGTCATCGCCTCCCCGGCGCCCTCAGCCTCCTCTCCTGCTCGGAGCAGGCCCACCGGCTCGACAGGTGGCCCCGCGGCCTCCGGCCCGGTCTCAGGGGGACAGCGCAAACCCTCATCCGCCAAGCGCACGGCTACGAAGCCGGCCCCGCAGACGCCGTCGGGTTTCGACGCCGTCACCGAGGAGACCCCCGAGGTCGTGCTCGAGGAGCCCGACCTCGCCGACCAGATCGCCATGGGCAACATGTCGTTGCCTGACGGCTCGACCTACACCCTGCCCGAGGACGCGCTGCTCGGTCCAGGGCCGGGACACTCCACCCGCACCCCCGCCAACGACGCCATCGTCGAGGCTCTGCAGAATGTCTTCGCCGAGTTCAACGTGGACGCCACGGTCACCGGCTACACGCGCGGTCCTCAGGTCACCCGCTACGAGGTCCACCGGGGTCGGGGGGTCAACGTCTCTCGCATCACGGGACTGGAGAAGAACATCGCCTACGCGGTGGCCTCCGACGAGATCCGTCTGCTCACCCCCATTCCGGGAAAGAGCGCCATTGGCATCGAGATCCCCAACAGCGACCGGGAGATGGTCAAGCTCGGCGACGTCCTGCGCTCCCAGGCCGCGCGCAAGCAGGCGCACCCGCTGGTGGTCGGGTTGGGCAAGAACGTTGAGGGCGACTACGTCGTCACCAACCTGGCCAAGACCCCGCACCTTCTGGTGGCCGGTCAGACCGGATCGGGTAAGTCCTCCTTCGTCAACTCGATGATCACCTCGATCATGATGCGCGCCACGCCTGAGGAGGTGCGCATGGTGCTGGTGGACCCCAAGCGGGTGGAGCTGACCATCTACGAGGGCATCCCCCACCTCATCACGCCGATCATCACCTCCCCCCCAAGAAGGCGGCCGAGGCTCTGGAGTGGGTGGTGCGCGAGATGGACGCCCGCTACGACGACCTGGCCTCCTTCGGTTTCAAGCACATCGATGACTTCAACAAGGCAGTGCGGGCCGGAGAGGTCCAGCCCCTGCCGGGATCCCAGCGAGAGCTGAGCCCCTACCCCTACCTCCTGGTCGTCGTTGACGAGCTCGCCGACCTCATGATGACCGCCCCTAAGGACGTGGAGGCCTCGATCCAGCGCATCACCCAGCTGGCCCGCGCCGCCGGGATCCACCTGGTCCTGGCCACCCAGCGACCCGTCGCCCAGGTGGTCACCGGCCTCATCAAGTCCAACGTCCCCTCGCGCCTGGCCTTCGCCACGGCCTCTCAGCTGGACTCTCGGGTCATCCTCGACCAGAACGGGGCTGAGACGCTCACCGGCCAGGGTGACGCCCTCTACCTGGGTCCGGGCGCCTCGACGCCGGTGCGTATCCAGGGCTCGTGGGTCACCGAGTCCGAGATTCGCTCCGTCGTCGAGCACGTCAAGTCCCAGCTGACGCCCGAGTACCGCGAGGACGTCGTCGTCCCGGAGGTCAAGAAGCAGATCGATGAGGAGATCGGCGATGACATGGACCTGCTCCTGCAGGCCGCCGAGCTCATCATCTCCAGCCAGTTCGGCTCCACCTCCATGCTCCAGCGCAAGCTGCGCGTCGGCTTCGCCAAGGCCGGACGCCTCATGGACCTGCTCGAGTCGCGTGAGGTCGTCGGCCCCTCGGAGGGTTCCAAGGCCCGCGACGTCCTCGTCCAGCCCGAGCAGCTCGAGGAGACCCTGGCCTGGATCAAGGGCGAGGGCGGTGCGCCGGGAAGCGCTGAGAGTCCCGAAGCCCCTGACGCCTCTCAAGGCGAGCCCGATTCCGAGGCCCCGTCGGCTCCTGCCACGAATGAGCCCCGTACTGCGGTCATGCCGTCGAACCGCTACAGCACGGATCCGTTGGAGGTCGCCTCGAGCCTGCCGGAGTCTGAGTCCTGGGACGATACGTCCGCCGATGAGGACTCCGAGGACGCCTGGTCGCTCACTGGCCGCGGCTCATCGTGGTGAGGGGGAGGCCGATGCCGTGCCCTGCGGGCCCGGGTGGGCCCCTGCCCGTGTGATGACCTCGTCCCGGCTGGGAATCGTCGGAGCCGGTCCGGTGGCCTTGGGCGGTGTGGTGGACACGGTCGAGGCGTCCTTGACCTGAGAGGTCAGCAGGTTCCAGCGCCGGTCGATCTGCTCCGTGCTCAGGCCCAGGTCGGCAGGGCGTTCACCGTTGTGAAGCGCCGCCAGGTCCCGGATCTTGTAGCCACCGGCGAGATCCATGGTGAACGGGTGCCAGTTCAGCTTGTCCACGCTCACTGAGCCGTCGGCGTGGGAGGTGACGTCGGCCCAGACCAGCTGACCGACGTCGGACAGCGGGGCGCAGCACTCCTCATCCTGGTTGGAGATGTAGTTGCCGGCCGAGTACGACACCCACATCCCCTTGCCCTCGACTCCTCCGGAGAGCTTCTCGGCGGGCTGAGGCACATGAGGGTGAGCGCCGAAGAGGATGTCGACCTGCCCGCTGTCTGCCAGGGCCTGGGCATAGGAGACCTGCGCGTCGTTGGGCGTGGTCTCGTACTCCTCACCGAGCTGGGAGTGGACGACGACGAGGTCGGCGCCCGCCGCACGGGCCGACGTTGCCGCCTTCGTGATGGCGCCGACGTCGTTGAGTGCCACCGAGTAGCCGGTGGGATCCTCCAGGCCGTTGAGGTCCATGGTCGTGGAGATCTGGGCGACGGTCACGGTGCGCCCACCCCGCTCAAGCTCGTAGAGCGCGAAGGGGACCGAGGCGTCCTGTCGGCTCCGGTAGGTGCCCGCGTGGCCCATCCCGTGAGCGTCCAGGGCGTCCAAGGTGGCCACGACGCCGGACTCCCCCCCGGTCCGCAGCGTGGTTGGAGGCGGTCGCGCAGCCATCCCATCCGGATCTCGCCAAGGCGGCCACGACCTCGGTAGAGGTGCCGAAGGCGGGGTAGCCCGAGTAGACCCCGTCCGGAGCGACAGGTACCTCCATCCCGCACAGGGCCAGATCCAGGCCCTCGACCCAGGGGGTCTCAGCGGCGATGTTGGCGGTGATGTCCCCCGATGCCCCCGGGGTGGATTCCATCACCGGCATGTGCATGAGGACGTCGCCGGCGTAACCCACGGTGAAGTGCACGTCCTGCGAGCCGCCGACGCTGGCGGAGGCGGACGGAGTCGGCGATTGAGCCGGCACAGCCTGATCGGAACTCGTCGAGCAACCGTTCATGGCGACGGATGCGGTGAGAACGACGGCGGTCAGCAGGGCCGGTCCTCGTGACCTGCGGGTGAGACATGCGGAGCCTGGTGAAGGTGATGGTAGAGACGTGGAGGAGTGCATGGTGATGAATGTAAGAAGCGAACCTTCAAGGTGTGTGCACAGTTCGTGCTGGCTTCACCAGTGCCAGGCGGATGTATGTGGATGGCAGCGTGAACCGTGGGTGAAAACAGATCCTATGTCGCGTGTCGTCTGCGATGGAGCATGACGCGTACGGTGCAGCCGCTCGGATGCGAGGCCGTTGAGAAGATGGATCGAGGTTTCTCCGTCGATGGGTGGCCGTGCGCGACTAGGCTGGTCTTGATGAACGCCCCGACCGCCCCGGACGGCGCCGCGCAGCCAGAGCAGGCGCCGCTGCTCAACATCGCCAACGTCCTGACGGTGCTGCGCCTGCTGCTCGTTCCCGTCTTCATCTGGCTCGCCCTGCTGCCCGGGGACCGGGCCAGGCTCGCCGCAGTCGTGGTCTTCGTCGTGGCGGCCTTCACGGACCGCCTTGACGGCCAGCTGGCGCGCTCGTGGGGGCTGGTGACCTCCTTCGGCAAGATCGCCGACCCGATCGCGGACAAGGCGCTGACCCTGTCCGCCTTCGTTCTGCTGAGCGTCAACCAACGACTGTGGTGGTGGGTCACCATCCTCATCGTCGTGCGCGAGCTCGGCATCACGGTTATGCGCTTCTTCATGCTGCGCCGTGCCGTCATGGCGGCCTCGCGCGGCGGCAAGATCAAGACGACGCTGCAGATGGTGGGGCTGGTCGGGCTGCTCACGCCATGGTCCATGCTCCTGCTTCCCGCGGGCCCGGCCGCGTTCCTGACCAAGGCGGCCTACGTCATTGTGGCTGCGGCACTCATCGTCACGGTGGTGACTGGCCTGGACTACGTCCGCGAGGCGATGCGGCTGAGCCGTCAGAGCGGACGGAGCGGCCAGTGACCTTCCCGAGGCGGATGCCGCTGTGATCGTGGATGCGCAGGGCGCCCAGGACCGTATCCGCGTGGCGACGGCTCTGCTGCAGGCCGCTGCGGACCACGGAGTGACTCTGGCGATCGCCGAGTCGCTGACGGGCGGGCAGGTCTCCTCCAGTCTGGTGGAGGTCCCCGGCGCCTCCCGTGTGCTCGTGGGAACGGTCGTGGCCTATGCCACCCGGATCAAGGCGCAGCTCCTCGGGGTCGATGCCGCGCACCTGGAGCGGACCGGGCCGGTGGACCGTGATGTCGCCCTGCAGATGGCGGATGGAGTACGCCGGCTCCTCGGGGCCGATGTGGGGCTGGCCACCACCGGGGTGGCCGGGCCGGGGCCGGCAGACGGTCATCCGGCGGGAACGGTCCATGTCGCCGTCGTCGCTCCTTGGGGACAGAGGCACCGCGAGCTGCACCTGGGCGGTGATCGCTCGCAGATCCGGTGCGCCACCGTGATGGAGGTGTGCGAGCTGGCCATCGGCTTCCTACAGAAGGACGAGTGTGGGCCGCAGCCCTGATTGCTTCTCAATGACGACTGACCAACTACAGACCGCAGACTAAGACGTATTTCAGATTTCTCTCAGGAATGCCGGTAGAGTGGTTCTCAACGTCACCGGAGCCGGAGAACTGGCCCCACGTGGCGGGAATGAATCCACGACGTGAATGGTTGTGCTAGACGATGAACAACACGACTCACCCCCGCACCACTCGCCCGATCAACAACCGGATGCCGATGCGCCAGGGACCCGGGGCAGGGTACGGTGTGTCCGTGGACACCCCGAAGCACGAGAATGTCGTCCTGCGCCGCGAGATCGGAGAAGTCCTGCGCGGCGTCCGACAGCACCAGGGACGCACGCTGCGCGAGGTCTCCTCGCAGGCCCGTGTCTCCCTGGGGTACCTCTCCGAGGTCGAGCGCGGTCAGAAGGAGGCCTCCTCCGAGCTGCTCGCCTCCATCTGCCAGGCGCTTGACGCCCCCCTGTCCATGGTGCTGCGTGAGGTCTCCGACCGCATCGCCCTGACCGAGGGCGTCATGATTCCGGACACGGTTCCCGATGAGCTCGTGCGTCAGCAGGGGGTCGCCCTGCGGTGACCATCCGCTGACGCTCTGCGTGCGCTGCTCTTGTGGCGCGCAGATCGTTGCCAATGAGCCGACCTTCCCGGCGGTGGGGCCACGACGAGTGGACTCGCCGCCGGGTTGCCTGTTGACAAAGGGGGAGTGGTGAAGCACTCGGAGTTCTGGAACGCCGTCGAGACGGTCTTCGGTCCGGCCTACGGCCGGTCCCTGGCTCAGGATCTGGTTCTTCCAGGGCTGGGGGTGACCTGCGTGCAGGCGCTCGACGAGGGCGTGGCCCCGGAGCGGGTCTGGGGTCTTCTGTGCGAGGAGACCGAGCGCTCGGATGTCGAGCGGTGGATCTTCCGCTCGGATCCGCGTCGCTGAGCCCAGGTGACGAGGGCGGATGCGGGGGACAGGTTTGGAGCCGCCGACACGCGCGTGACGATGATGTCACGATCGAACAGGTGTTCGGGTACTGTTCTCCACGAACGACGACGACGCCACGTGAGTCCACAGGGCTGATGTGGGGCCGAGATAGATGTCAGTGGTCAGGCATACCGTCGTTGGTGAGCCCCGGAGAGGGGACCTCGCCGAAGTTGACCAGCCATGTCCGCCGCGGCTGCGCGCCGCCCTGAGAACCGAGGTAGAACAATGCCTGCTGCCAGCCAGACCCAGGACCGTTCCAAGGCCCTGGCCACAGCCCTCGCCCAGATCGACAAGAGCTTCGGTAAGGGATCCGTCATGCGCCTGGGGGACGAGTCCCGTCCTCCGGTCTCCGTCATCCCGACCGGGTCAGTCGCCCTCGATGTGGCTCTGGGAGTCGGAGGACTCCCGAGGGGGACGCATCGTCGAGGTCTACGGGCCGGAGTCCTCCGGAAAGACCACCGTCGCCCTGCACGCCGTGGCCAGCGCGCAGAGGGCCGGCGGGAACGCGGCCTTCATCGACGCCGAGCACGCCCTCGACCCGGTCTACGCCAAGGCCCTGGGCGTCGACATTGACAACCTCCTGGTCTCACAGCCGGACACCGGGGAGCAGGCCCTGGAGATCACCGACATGCTGGTGCGCTCAGGAGGCCTGGACATCATCGTCATCGACTCCGTGGCGGCTCTGGTCCCCAAGGCTGAGATCGAGGGGGAGATGGGGGACTCCCACGTCGGTCTCCAGGCCCGCCTCATGAGCCAGGCGCTGCGCAAGATCACCGGTGCGCTGTCCTCCACCGGCACCACCGCCATCTTCATCAACCAGCTGCGCGAGAAGATCGGTGTGTTCTTCGGCAACCCCGAGACCACCACCGGTGGAAAGGCCCTGAAGTTCTACGCCTCCGTGCGCCTGGACGTGCGCCGCATCGGCGGCCTCAAAGGACGGGGACCAGCCCGTGGGCAACCGCACCCGGGTCAAGGTCGTCAAGAACAAGATGGCGCCGCCTTTCAAGCAGGCCGAGTTCGACATCCTCTACGGCCAGGGCATCTCCCGCGAGGGCAGCCTCCTGGACCTGGGAGTGGACAACGGCGTGGTGCGCAAGTCGGGGGCCTGGTTCACCTACGGGGAGGACCAACTCGGTCAGGGCAAGGAGAATGCCCGCAACTTCCTCAAGGACAACCCGCAGCTGGCTGCCGAGATCGAGGAGAAGATCCTCGCCGCCTTGGGCATCGGTGAGCCCGGCCGTAAGGCCCGGGAGGCTGAGGAGCTCGCCGCTGCCGAGGCCGCCGTGGCCGCGGCAGCCGTCCCGGTGGAGAGCGCTGACACCGCCGCCACGAGCGCGGTCAAGAGTGCTCGAGGACGTGGGAAGAAGACCACCGCCACTGCGAAGACCTCCAAGAGTGTCAAGACTCCCAAGGAGGCGTCGTCGGATGAGCCGGACACCATCTTCGGTGAGGAGGCCGGCGGGTTCTGATGCCCTGGCTCATCCCTGACGCCCACACGCAAGCGGTCGAGGCGGCGCGGGAGATCGTCCTGCGCCGCCTGGACCGCAGCGCGGCTCCTCGCGCCGCCCTGGCCGAGCTCCTCGAGCGCAAGGAGGTGGACTCCCGTGTAGCCTCCGAGGTCCTTGACCGTCTGGAGGCCGCCGGAGTCATTGACGACACCGCCTACGCGGCCCGCCTGGCGCGCACCCGCTTCGCGGAGAAGGGGGCGGCCAGGCGGGCCATCGCCGAGGAGCTGCGGCGCAAGGGACTGGGTGAGTCGGATGTCGCTCAGGCCCTGGATCAGATCAGCGCCGAGGATGAGGACTCAGCGGCGCTGGCGCTGGCTCGCAAGAAGCTCTCCGCCACCGGCCACCTGCCCTGGGAGGTGCGCCGGCGTCGCACCGAGGCCGTGCTGGGGCGCAAGGGCTACAGCCGGGACGTGACCATGCGGGCCATCGCTGCGGCTCACGCTGAGGAATTGGAATGAGGACGGGACTGCTTGTGGGGCGTCAAGAGCCTGAGGCCTGTGTGCCGGCCGACTAGGCTTGGCTCATGACCCAGGTGATTGCGGCCACTGGCGGCTCCGACGCTCCGATCGACCTCCACGCGTTGGCGGCCTCAGCGGGAATAGCCGCCGAGTACGTCATTCCCTATGGCCGCGATGTGACCAAGATCGACCTGCGGGCGCTGGAATCCAGCCAGCACGTGAGCGGCGGTGGGGCGAGTAGCCCTCACTACGTCGTCGTCACTGCGATCACGCCGACGCCTTTCGGGGAGGGCAAGACCACCACGGCCATCGGACTGGCCCAGGGGCTCACCCGCTTGGGCCAGCAGGCAGTCCTGACTCTGCGCCAGTCGGCCATGGGCCCCACCTTCGGCATCAAGGGCGGAGCCGGAGGCTCCGGAGGCGCCCGCATCCTGCCGGCCGAGCGGATGAACCTGCACCTGACCGGCGACTTCCATGCCATCACCGCTGCCCACAACCTCCTGTCGGCGATGATCGACAACCACCTGCACCACGGCAATGAGCTCGACATTGACGAGCGCACCATCACCTGGCCCCGGGTGCTGGACGTCAACGACCGCGCCCTGCGCCATATCGTCACCGGTCTGGGGTCCAAGATCGATGGCGTCACCCGGCAGGCCTCCTTCGACATCACCCCGGCCAGCGAGCTCATGGTCATCATGTCGCTGGCCACGGACCTGTCCGACCTGCGCAGGCGCCTGGGGCGCATCGTCATCGGCCGAAGCCGTGGCGGGGAGTGGATCAGCGCCGAGGATCTCAAGGCGGCCGGGGCCATGTGCGCCGTCCTGCGCGATGCGCTTGAGCCCAATCTCCTGCGCACCGGCGAGGGCACCCCCGTCCTGGTCCACACCGGGCCCTTCGGCAACATCGCCACCGGATGCTCCTCGGTCATCGCCGACCGCGTCGCCGCGGCAGGAGCCCGCGACGGCGGCTACATCCTCACCGAGGCCGGCTTCGGATCCGACATGGGCCTGGAGCGTTTCATCGACCTCAAGTGCGCCGTCTCCGGGATGCACCCGAGCGTCGCCGTCGTTGTGGTCACCATCAGGGCGCTCAAGGCCCACAGCGGACGCCACCGCCTCGTCAGCGGCAAGGACCTGCCTGAGGAGATGCTCCAGGAGAACGTCGATGACGTGCGCGACGGCGCCGCCAACCTGCTCAAGCACCTGCAGATCGTGCGGGGCTTCGGCATCACCCCGGTCGTGGCCGTCAACGTCTTCCCCACCGACCACGACGCCGAGATCGAGGAGGTGACGCGTATCGTCGGCGACGCCGGAGCCCGGGTCGCGGTCTGCCACCCCGTCACCAGGGGAGGCGAGGGCTGCCTCGACCTGGCCGGAGCCGTCGTCGAGACCTGCCAGGAGGCGGGAGAGCCGGCCTCCACCCGCCCGGCCTACGAGCCGCAGGACGACCTGCGCACCAAGATCTCCAAGCTCGCCGACCTCTACGGCGCCGACGGCGTGGACTACACCCCCGCCGCGAGCAGACTGCTGGAGGCCTACGAGCAGGCAGGCTTCGGCCACCTGCCCGTCATCGTCGCCAAGACCCCGCTGTCCCTGTCCGCTGAACCCGGCCGCAAGGGCGTGCCCACCGGGTGGCGCCTGCCGGTGCGCGAGGTACGCCTGGCCGCGGGGGCCGGCTACGTCTACGCGATCTGCGGCAGCCTGTCGACCATGCCGGGGCTGCCGAGCCGGCCCCGCCGCCGAGCGCATCGACGTCGACCTCGACACCGGGCAGATCGTGGGGCTGCGTTGACGATCACGGGCCGGGTCCGGCGGCGTACCGGACCCGACCCGTGGTTGGTCGCGAGCAACCGAGCTGTCAGCTCTTCTTGTGCTTGGACGTCTTGAACAGGAGGTTGACCTGCTCGTTGTACTTCGTCAGCGTTGAGGCCGGCACCCGGTTGGCCCACAGGTCGTCCGTCGCCGGCTTCATGATGGCGCCCACATCCGCCCCGAAGTAGGTCAGTGGGAAGAAGAACGTGGACTTGTCCTCCAGGTGCTGGGTGAAGGGCTTGGTGGGAAGCCCCGTTTCCTCAAAGACCTTGACGGCCTTCTTCGTGGAGGAGGCGATCGCCGGGAAGACGATTCCGTGAGAGGCCACGATGTCCTGTGCCTCAGTGGTTCCCAGGAAGGCCACCCACTTGGAGGCGTTGTCAATATTGGCCGACTGCTTGGAGATTGAGTCGCCCAGCCCGTTGAACAGGGAGACCGACTTGCCGTTGGGGCCCACGGGGTTCGCCGCGATCCCGACCTTGACGTCGAGCTTGGCGTAGGTGCCGAACATCCACGACCCGTTGAAGCACATGGCGATCTTGCCGCTGCCGAGTTGGACATCGGTACTGGTTGTGGAGGAGAAGGCGCCGCGCGGAGGCATGTATCCCTTGTCCACCAGGCCGAAGTACCAGTCCATCGTGTCCTGGAAGACCTTCTCGTCGTAGCGGTAGTGGTCACCCCAGGTTTCCTTGTTCGTGTAGAACCAGTCGCCGGCTGAGCCGGTGAAGGGGCTCCACTGGGTCTGGCCGTCCCCGGTACCGGCGTCTTGGATACCCAGGCCGTAGACGGCCACGCGGTTCTTATCGAAACCGGGCTCATCTCCGCGCACGCCGTTCTTGTCCACAGTCAGGCGGGCGAGGATCTTCTCGAAGGTTCCGCCGTCAGCGGGGTTCCAGGACCAGTCGGCCAGGTCCGCCTCGGACAGGCCCGCCTGGGCGAGCATGTCCCGGTTGTAGAAGACCGCCACGGTGTCCCAGTCCTTGGGGCAGCCGTACTGGTGGCCGTCCTCCCCCTTCCACAGGTCGATGAGGCCCTCCTGGAAGGCGGACTCATCGACGCCCGCCCAGGCGGCCTGCTTCTCCAGTGGAACCAGGACCTCCAGGTCCACGAACTGGGCGAACTTGGAGATGTGGTCGGTGAAGGCGTCCGGGCCGGTCCCGGCGATGAAGCCGGCCGTCAGCTTGGTCCAGTAGTCACCCCAGGCGATCTGGGTGATGTTGACCTTGATACCGGTCTTGGCCTCGAAGGCCTTGGCGCAGGCCTCATAGGCGGGCAGCTGGCTGGCGTCCCACATCCAGTACTCGACGGCGCCGGCTCCCGACTTCCTGGAGCCGCCGGAGCAGGCGGCCAGGGTCAGGGCGGCCGCGCCCGAGGCCAAGCCGCACAGAAGGCCTCGGCGCGACAGTGAGGAGCGAAGAGGGCTGATCGGTTGAGTCGTCATCTGGTGCCTCACTTGATTCCGGTAAAGCCGATGGAGTTGACGATGCGCCGGGCGAAGGCCATGAACAGCAGGAGCATCGGGAGGGCGGCCACGAGCGTGGCGGCCATGAGCCCGGCCCAGTCGGGACCGGTCTGAGGGGCCTGGGAGCGGAAGACCGCCAGGGCCACCGTGAGTACCCGCGAGGAGTCCGTGTAGGAGACCAGCAGGGGCCAGAAGTAGTCATTCCAGGCCGTGATGTAGGTCAGGATCGCCAGCGTCGAGATCGGGGCCTTGGCCATGGGCAGGATGAGGGTGAAGAACACCCGGACCTTGGAGGCTCCGTCGAGTAGGGCGGCCTCCTCCAGCTCGCGCGGGACGTTCATGAAGAACTGTTTGAGGAAGAACACCGCGAAGGGCGTCATGAACATGGTCGGCAGTGCCACCCCGAGGAAGGTGTCGATGAGGTGGAGTTGCTTGACCAGTACGAAGTTGGGCAGGAGCGTGAAGATCGAGGGGACCATGAGGGCGCCCAGGAACACGGCGAAGACCGTGTCGCGTCCCCCTCCAGCGCAGGCGGGAGAAGGAGTATGCGGCCATCGCTGAGAAGAACACCTGCCCGACGGTGACCAGTGTGGAGATGATGACCGAGTTGCGCAGGTAGAGCCAGAAGTTGATGGCTGCGCCGCTGCCGCCGTCGGCCAGTGCCTCCTCAGTGGACTGCATGCCGAAGACACGGGCGAAGCCGCGCAGGTTGATGTCCACCGGCAGCAGGCTGGTGGGGTGGGCGGTGATGCCCGCGTTGGAGGACAGTGCCGTGCGCAGGACCCAGTAGAAGGGCAGGAGCGTGAACAGCATGATGAGGATCATCGCCGCCCAGGCCAGGGCCTTGCCGATGGTGAACCGGCGGCCTGGGGCCTTGGAGGACGCCGCAGCGGACGCCTTTGGGGACGGCGTGGAGGACACGGATGCGGTTGTCATGGTCATGAGTGGTCCTCTTTCAGTCCAGGTCCGTCTCGCCGGCGCGGGTCATGCGGTACTGCAGGATCGTGATCGCCGCCAGGACGAGGAGCAGCCCCACCGCCATGGCGGAGGCGTATCCGAACTGGAAGCGTCCGAAGGCCATGTCGTAGATGTAGTACTGCAGCACTCGGGTGGCGTTGACGGGGCCGCCCTGGGTGGCCACCGAGACGGTGTCGAAGACCTGGAAGGAACCGATCATCGTCATGATGAGCACCAGCGCCAGGATGGGACGCAACAGCGGGACGGTGATCCGCCAGAACATCCGCCACTCGCTGGCGCCGTCCATCTTGCCCGCCTCATAGACCGTGTTCGGGATCGACTGCAGACCCGCGAAGATGAGCAGGGCCGTGTAGCCCACGTGCCGCCACACGTTGATGATGGCGATGGTGGGATGGCCATCGACGAGGAGAAGAAGTCGACGGCTGAGCCCGTCAGGGACTCCAGGAGCTGGTTGGTGATGCCCAGCGTGTTGTCCAGGATCCACAGCCACAGCATGGCGGCGACCACGTTGGAGACCAGGTAGGGCGTCAGCACGATGGAGCGCACGAAGGTGGACTGGGTCAGGCGCTGCATGAGGACGGCAATGAGGAGCGCCAGGATCGTCTGCAGACCGATGTTGATGACCACGTACTCACGGTGACGACGACGGCGTTCCAGAAGGTGTCGTCCTGGGCCATGCGCTTGTAGTTGTCCAGGCCGGTGAACTCCTCGGGAGTCAGGAGGTTGTACTCGGTGAAGGACAGCCAGATGCCTCGGATGAGGGGCCAGATGTAGAAGGCGACGAGGCCGATCGTCGCCGGGAGGATGAAGGCGAGGCCGAGCTTGAGGTCGGAGCGTGGCTTGCGTTGCCGACGCGATGGTCGTGCGACCGGGGTCGAGGTTGACATCGGGTCTCCAAATCGACGGTGATGAGGGAAAACGGGTCGAAGACGGACGGGCGGGGTAGGGGCGGGTAGAAGAAGAGAGCACGGATCAGCGACTCGGAGAGTCGCCGATCCCTCAGTCGACGGCGCTCACGCGCAGCAGGACGAGGTGGTCGGGGTGCAGCACCGGCAGCGCCAGCCCCGTGGTGGTCAGGTAGGAGCCCGGCAGGGTGACGCCCTGGGCCATCCAGCCCGCCGCCAGGCGCAGCTCGGGGTAGACCGGCGCCGCCAGGCGCACGTGGTAGCGGCGTGAGGGGTCCAGACCGGGCAGAGGGCGCGGCGCCGTGGGCCAGGCCAGGAGCTGGCCCAGCGAGGCGATCTCGAACAGGGCGTCGGAGCCATCAGGGGCGACGACCCCCTCAATGCGCAGCACGTCGTCGTCGGGCAGGTCCGCATGGACCGTCACCCCCGAGTGCAGCAGGCCGCGCAGCTCCTTGTGCAGCGCGATGATGGAGGCCAGGCGCTCGCGGGTGGCGTCGTCGGCCTCGGTGAGGTCCCACTCCACACCCATATGGCCCCACAGGGCGGTACCGGCCCGGAAGTCGAGATCGAGGTCGCGCAAGGTGGTGTGGGCCCGTCCCGAGCCGACGTGGGTGCCCACCATCTCGGGAGGAAGCAGCAGTGTGGTGCCTCGCTGGATGTTCTGGCGGTCGTGAGCGTCGATGCAGTCCGAGGCCCACACCCGCTGAGTGCGCTCCATGATCCCCAGGTCGATGCGGCCGCCGCCGCCGGCGCAGGACTCGATCTCCAGGGAGGGGAAGCGCTCATGGAGCGCATCCAGGAGACGGTAGACGGCCAGGGTCTGGTCGTGGACGGCGGCCGCCCCCGGGCGCCCCGCGGTGGGGTCGGAGACCTCATGCCCCGTGGACAGCAGAGGGGAGTTGTGGTCCCACTTGAGGTAGGCGATGTCCAGGCGCTCCACGAGGGTGGAGATGGCATCGAACAAGTAGTCCCAGGCTCCGGGAGCGGACAGGTCCAGGACTCGCTGGTGGCGGTGCTCGGGCGCTCCGCCGGCGCCGTCGGACAGGATCCACTCCGGGTGGGCGCGGGCCACGTTGGAGTCGACGTTGACCATCTCCGGCTCGAACCACAGGCCGAACTCCATGCCCAGGGCGTGGACGTGCTCCACGAGCGGCTCCAGGCCGTTCGGCCAGGCCTCCGGGGAGACCTGCCAGTCGCCCAGTCCCGAGGTGTCGTCGCGGCGGGATCCGAACCAGCCGTCGTCCAGGACGTAGCGCTCGATACCGACCTGGGCGGCGGCGTCGGCCAGGGCCTTGAGCTTGTCCAGGTCATGGTCGAAGTAGACGGCCTCCCAGGTGTTGAGCAGCACCGGGCGGGGACGGGTGGGGTGGGACGGGCGCGAGCGCAGCCAGGCGTGGCTGCGCTGGGCCAGGGCGTCCAGGCCCTCGCCCCAGGAGAAGACCGTCCACGGAGAGGTGTAGGTCTGCCCCGGGGCCAGCGAGACCTCGCCCGGCAGGAGCAGCTCTCCGGCTCCCAGGAGCTTGCGGCCCGAGGCCGGGTTCATCGCCAGGTGACGGACGTTGCCGGACCATGCCGCGTGAACGCCATGGACGCGCCCGCTGCGCCATCCGAAGCCGGTGGGGCCGGCTGCCAGCCAGGTGACGGCGTCGTGCCCCGGGCGTCCCTCCCAGGACTCGCGCAGGCGGGTACCCGGGGTGAAGGGGGTGCGCACGAGCCGGCGCTCCTGGACATGGTGTCCGGTGGTGTCCAGCAGCTCATCGGCGCTGTCGGGCAGCGGCAGCACCGGGGTCAGCTCGCCGACGACGAGGTCGGCCCCATGCTCGCCGTCGGACTCGGGGCGGTCATTGCGGACCCAGGCGCGCAGACGTACCAGGCCGCAGGCCTCCAGGCGCAGCTCGGTGCCCAGGGTCAGCTCGTGGGCGGCGTCGGTTCCGCTGGAGCGCACAACGAGGGCGGGACCGGCCGGGGTGTCCTCGGAGCCCTCCTCGTGGGTGAAGGCGGTGGGGTGGGGTGAGAAGGCCGAGCCGTCGGTGCGTGAGAGCGCCACGGCAGGACGTGAGTTCCAGCCCAGGTGGGCCAGGGCAGGATCGGAAGGTCGTTGGTGATCCAGGCGGTGTTGGTGCCCAAGGACGCCTGTGCGGCCAGGGCCACGTCGGACAGGTCGTCACCGCTGATATCACCCAGGTCAGGGCCCCAGTGGCGCACCACCGGGAAACGGTCGTCGGGCAGGTCGAGGACTACGGAGGTGTCGGCGCATCGCAGATGGAGGGTCATCATCGTCCTTCCGAGGGAGGGGAGGAACCGGGAGTGATTCCTTGTAAGATGAAAATAATTGACAATGCTAGATTTTGCAAGGGTTTGCTCTACAGTGTCGGTACGAAGTGGACGGCGGTGAACGTCGTCCCAGGTCACAGGCCGTGCGGCCCCAGTGGCAACTGACGACGATGGGAGTGGGAGTCGACGATGGGCGGTGGACGCAGCCTCGGCGCCAGGGCGCTGCTCGCCCTGATCTCCGCCGGCCCCATGAGTCGCGGCGACCTCGCCGAGCGCCTGGGGCTGTCCGCGGCGACGACGACACGTACGGTGCGCCCCCTCATCGAGGCGGGACTCATCGAGGAGCAGCCGCCGGTGGAGGTGGCCGGGCCGGGGCGACCCACCCGCCTGCTGGCCGTCGTCCCGAGCAGTGCCACCGTTGCAGGCATCAAGCTCACAGATGACCGCCTCTACGCCGTCCTGACCGATCCGCTGGGCGAGGTCCTCATCAGTGACTCTCGGCCGTTGACCGACACCGATGCCGGCTCCGTGACCGCCCTCATCGCCTCGGTGGTGGCGCAGCTGGCCGAGCGCAGCGGGCGACGGCCCGACGCCATCGGAATCTCCCTGGGGGCGGCCGTCGTCGGGAGACGGACTGTGGTGGTGGCCAGCTTCCTAGGATGGCGCAACGTACCTCTGGCCGCCATGGTCACCGAGGCCACCGGGCTGCCCTGCGTGGCGGCCAACGACGTGCGCGCCTTCGCCTACGCCGAGGCGTGGTTCGGGGCCGGCCGCGGGAAGGACCCTCTCGCGATGGTCACCTTGGGGGCTGGAATCGGCTGCGGGGTCGTGGTGGCCGGTGAGGTCGTCTCCGGTGCGCAGGGGGCGGCCGGCAGTGTCGGGCACCTGCCGGTGGATCCCTCGGGACCCCCCTGCGAGATCGGGCACCCCGGGTGCGCTCGGGCCCTCGCCTCGACCCCCGGGATCCTGCGGGCGGCCGCCGAGCACCTGGAGTGTGAGGCCGGCGAGCTGAGTCTCGATCTGCTCCTGAGTCCCGACATGCGTCGCCACAACGGCGTCGACGACGTCCTACGGCGTGCGGTGCTGGCGATCGGAAGGGTCGTGGGGACGCTCATCGCCTACGTCGACCCCGAGCTCGTCGTCGTCTCCGGGGAGGGGGTCGCCGTGGTGGAGACCTACCGCGAGGTCTTTGATGAGGAGGTGGGCGGTCTGCGGCACTGGGCCGCCGCGCCCGTGCCCGTCCTGCTGCGTCCCTTCGAGTTCGACGAGTGGGCGCGAGGGGCGGCCGCTCTGGCCCTGGATCAGTGGACGGTGGTCGCAGGAAGCCGGTGAAGGCGGCTCTTGGTCGGGCACGGCACTGTGACAGGAACCATGTCTAGGAAATAGGTCCTAGCGTGATCTTGTACTAAGGGTGCCCTTAGATTGTGCCCATGAGTCGTCGCACCACCATTGCCCTGTCGACCGCCGGCCTCCTGGCCGCCGGAGCCGCCCTCGCACTGGCCGTACGTCCGGCCCGCCATGACGTCCCCCGACGTCGCCACCGGCACGGGCAGCCGCCGTCCGCCCCGCGTCGTCATCGCCGGTGGCGGCTACGTCGGCTTCTGCGTCGCCCGGGCCCTGCGCGCCCAGCTCAACCTCGACCAGGTCGAGATCGCCATCATCGACTCGCGCGCCTACATGACCCTACCAGCCCTTCCTGCCGGAGGTCGCGGCCGGCTCCATCCAGCCGCGCCACGTCGTCGCCCCCCACCGCCGTAACCTCGACGGCGTCACCATCATCACCGGCGCCGTCACCGCCATCGACCACGCGAGCCGCACCGTCACCGTGCGTCCCCCGACCCCTCAGTCCACACACGAGCGGGTCGAGCCCTACACCCTGACCTACGACCACCTCGTCATCGCCCTGGGCGCCGAGGCCCGCACCCTGCCGATCCCCGGCCTGGCGGAGCAGGCCATGGGCTTCAAGCAGGTCGAGGAGGCCACCGCCCTGCGCAACCGGGTCCTCACCCGCATCGAGGACGCCGCCTCCACCTGGGACACCGAGCGCCGCAGGCGCCTGCTCACCTTCGTCTTCGTCGGAGGAGGCTTCGCGGGCGTCGAGGCCATCGCCGAGCTGGAGGACATGGCGCGCGCGACCGTGCGCACCATCCCTTCCATCGAGCAGCGCGACCTCCGCTTCGTCCTCGTCGAGGGCTCGCGCCGCATCCTGCCCGAGCTCACCGAGGAGCTCTCCGGCTACGGGCTGCAGCAGCTGCTTGAGCGCGGCATCGACGTGCGGCTCAACACCTTCCTCAGCTCCTGCGTTGACGGCCACGTCGTCCTGTCCGACGGCACCGAGTTCGACGCTGACACCATCGTGTGGACCGCCGGCGTCAAGGCCGCCCCGGTGCTGCAGACCGCCTCCGACCTGCCCATCGACGCCCGCGGCCGGGTCACCGCGCTGCCCACCCTTCAGGTGGCGCGCGACGGCGCGCCGGTCGAGGGAGCCTGGGCCGCCGGCGACTGCGCCGCTGTCCCTGACCTGACCTCCGAGGACCCCGAGGCCACCTGCGCCCCCACCGCCCAGCACGCGGTGCGTCAGGCCAAGCTGCTGGCCGACAACCTCGTGGCCGTCCTCGCCGCCGGGGACGAGAACGGTGTGCCTCTGAAACCTACGCGCACGCGAACCTGGGCACCGTGGCCTCCCTGGCATCGGCAAGGGCGTCGCCCGCATCATGGGCTGGGACCCTGCGCGGCTTCACCGCCTGGACCGCTCACCGCGGCTATCACGTCTACGCGATGCCGACCCTCAACCGGAAGGTGCGCATCATGATGGACTGGCTGGCCGCCGTCGTCTTCCGTCGCGACCTGGCCTCCTTCGGCTCCATCGCCGAGCCCGGCGCGGCCTTCGCCACGGCGGCCCGTCACGACGCCGACCTCGCCGCCCGCCGCAAGGCCGCCGACAGCGGGTCCTGAGTGCTCAGCCGTCGACGACGGCGTCGAACTTGTCTGCGTAGTCCTGGGCGCTGAGCAGATCTCCCTCAGCGCTGACCGTCACCGTGAACAGCCAGCCGGCACCGTAGGGGTCCTCGTTGATGGTGCCCGGCTCGTCGATGACCGCATCGTTGACGGCGATCACGGTGCCGCTCACGGGTGAGACGAGGTCCGAGACGGACTTGGTCGATTCGAGCTCGCCGCAGGGCTCGCCCGCCTCGACCTGGGCGCCGACCTCGGGCAGGTCGACGAAGACGACCTCACCGAGAGCATCTGCGGCGACGGTGGTGATGCCCACGCGTGCGGGCTCACCGTCCTCCAGCCACTCGTGGTCGATGCTGTAGCGCAGGTGGGCGCGCACGCTCTGAGCCATGATGGGGTCCTTCCTGTAGGTGGTGGTGGGTGGTACGGGACGCCTTATCGGGTCCGCTTGTAGAAGGGGGAGTCGACGACCGTGACCTCCAGCGGCCTGCCGCGCACGTCGGCGACGAGCACCGTGCCCACGGGCCAGGTGGGGGCGTCCTCACTCCAGGGACGCAGGAGTGCCAGGGCCACGGGGTGACCCAGGGTGGGTGACAGCAGGCCGGAGGTCACGGTACCGAGCACCTCGCCGTCGTCGCCCAGTACCGGCGCACCGGCCCGGGCCGCACGTCGACCCTCAGCGGTCAGGGGAACCAGCACCGAGGTTCCCTCGGTGCCCTCCTGCTCGGCCCGGGCGGCCAGGGCGTCACGTCCGATGAAGTCGCCCTTGTTGAGCCGCACCACCGCGCCCAGGCCGGCGTCGTAGGGCGTCATCCCCCTCGTGGAGCTCGTGCCCGTACAAGGGCATCCCGGCCTCCAGTCGCAGAGAGTCGCGCGCCGCCAGCCCGCAGGGGGTCAGCGCCGGCACCGGCTCGCCGTCGATGACGGTGGGCTCCAGGGCCGCCGCGGCACTGGTGATGACCGTCCACAGGTCCACGGCGTCCTCCGCGCCGCAGAACAGCTCGAAGCCGTCCTCACCCGTGTAGCCGGTACGGGCCAGCAGCACCGAGTGCCCCGCCGCCGTCGCCCTGACGGCAGCGTAGAAGCGCAGGCGCTCCAAGAGCGTGGGACCGCACAGCACGTCCGGTCCGCAGTCTTCCTCCTCCGAGCCCTCAAGGGGCCTGAGGGCGCCGGGCATGGCGGCACCGGACTCGACGACGCCGACGAGCACCTCCTGCGCCCGCGGCCCCTGGACGGCGATGAGGCAGGTGCGCAGAGAGATGTCCTCGACCGTGCAGTCGAAGCCCGCGCAACGGGCGACCAGCTCGGCGGCGACGCGCTCGCAGTTGCCGGCGTTGGGCACCACGAGATACTCCTCGTCGCCCACGTGGTAGACGATGAGGTCATCGATGACCCCGCCGGAGGGCGAGACGATCATCGTGTAGCGGGCGCGCCCCACCGCCACGGCCGACAGGGCCCCCACGAGCGCGTGGTCCAGGGCGGCCCCCGCCTCGGGGCCGGCGACCTTGACCTCACCCATGTGGGACAGGTCGAAGATCCCCGCGCTGCGGCGCACCGCGTGGTGCTCGGCCAGGTCAGAGGTGTAGCGCAACGGCATCTGCCAGCCGCCGAAGTCGGTGAAGGACGCGCCCAGGGCCGTGTGCACGCGGTGCAGGGGCGTGGTGCGCAGGACGGCTGCGCCGGTCTCGGTGTGCTCGCTCATCGCTGTCTCCTCATCAGACGTGGTCTCGGCTCAGGCCTCGTGCGCCCTCGAAGGCATCGGGTGGCGGGCAGGTGCACATCAGGTGGCGGTCGCCCCACGCGTTGTCCACCCGCGAGACCGGGGGGAAGTACTTGTCCGTCTCCATTCCCGCCAGCGGGAAGGCCGCGGTGGCGCGCGAGTAGGGCCGCTGCCAGGGCTCGGCCGTGACGGCCGCCAGCGTGTGCGGCGAGCGGCGCAGCACCGAGTCCCTCCAGCACCACGGCCCCCGAGGCGACCTCGTCGATCTCGGCACGGATCGAGCGCATGGCCGCGATGAAACGGTCCAGCTCGGCCAGGGGCTCGGACTCGGTGGGCTCGACCATGAGCGTGCCGGCCACCGGGAAGGAGAGGGTCGGCGCTGGAACCCGTAGTCGATGAGCCCTCTGGCCACGTCCTCGGCGGTCACGCCGGTGGCGGCGGTTAGCGTACGCAGGTCGAGGACGCACTCGTGCGCCACGTGCCCGCGATGGGTGTACAGGGTGGGGAAGACGTCGGCGAGCGCCTGCGAGAGATAGCTCGCGTGGGCCAGCGCCGTGAGGGTGACCCGGCGCAGATCGGCGTCGGTGAGCGTGGCCAGGTACGTCCAGGCCAGCGGCATGACCCCCGCCGAGCCGAAGCGGGCCCCCCATGGCCGCTGCTCCGCCGAAGCCCCGGTCGTGGTCCTCGTCCGTCGGAGGGCCGATCCGGCGGGGCCGGCCGGAAGGTAGGGGGCCAGGTGCTCCTTGACGACGACGGGCCCCACGCCCGGACCGCCGCCGCCGTGAGGGACGGCGAAGGTCTTGTGCAGGTTGAGGTGGGACACATCGCCACCGAGGTCCCCCGGGCGCAGCAGCCCCGTGAGGGCGTTGAGGTTGGCGCCGTCGATGTAGACCTGGCCGCCGGCGTCGTGGACGAGGGCGGTGACCTCAGTGACCTGCGGCTCGAAGACGCCGTGGGTGGACGGGTACGTGAGCATGATGGCCGCGACGCGCTGACCGTACTCGGCCAGGAGCTCGCGCAGGTGGTCGACGTCGATGGAGCCGTCCTCGGCGGTGGCGACCACCTTGACGCTGAAGCCGGCGCCGGCGGCCGAGGCGGCGTTCGTGCCGTGGGCGCTGGCGGGTACCAGGACGAGGTCGCGTTGCTGCTGCCCGGTGGCCCGGAGGTAGCCGCGCACCGCCAGCAGGCCGGCGAGCTCGCCCTGGGCGCCGGAGGCCGGCTGCAGGCTGCACCGGTCGTAGCCGGTCAGCCGCGCCAGCCGGTCGGCGAGACCGTCCAGCAGCAGGCGCCAGCCGCGCGTCTGGGTCGCGGGGGCGTAGGGGTGGATGTCGGCGAGCCCGGGTTGAGCCATACGGCTGACTGCGCGGCCGCGTTGAGCTTGAGGGTGCACGAGCCCAGCGGGATCATCGTCCGGTCGAGGGCGAGGTCGCGGTCCGCCAGCCGCCGGATGTAGCGCACGAGGGCGGTCTCGCTGCGGTGGCTGTGGAAGCTCGGGTGGGTCAGGAAGGTGCTCGTGCGTGCCAGCGAGGTGGGCAGGGGGAACCGGGAGGCGCCGTCGGTGCCCGGGGCGGGATCCTGCGCGGCGCTGGGGTTGGAGTCGGCGAGCGCTTGCAGGACCGTGGTGACGTCGTCATCGGTGGTGGTCTCGTTGACGCTCACGCCCACGTGGTCGGCATCGAGCAGGCGCAGGTTGTAGCCCAGCGCCTCAGCGCGCTCGATGGCCCCGCGGGCGGCGCCGGGCAGGCGCACGCTCACCGTGTCGAAGAACTCCTCGTGCTCGAGGGTGAGCCCGAGCGCGCAGGCGCCGACGGCCAGGTGCTCGGCCCGGAGGTGCACGTGCTCGGCGATGGACACCAGGCCCTCGGGACCGTGGTAGACCGCGTAGAAGGCCGCGACGACCGCCAACAGGGCCTGCGCGGTGCAGATATTCGAGGTGGCCTTCTCCCGGCGGATGTGCTGCTCGCGGGTCTGCAGGGCCAGGCGGTAGGCCTCACGGCCCTCGGTGTCCCGGGAGACGCCGACGACGCGTCCCGGCAGCTGGCGCCGCAGCGCCTCGGTGACAGACATGAAGCCCGGGTGGGGGCCTCCGAAGAACAGGGGCACCCCCAGGCGCTGCGCGGTACCGACGGCGATGTCCGCGCCGACGGCGCCCGGCTCGGTCAGCAGCGTCAGGGCCAGCGGGTCGGCATCGACTGCCACCAGGCCGCCGCGGGCATGGACGGCCGCGACGGTACCGGCGAGGTCCTGGACGAGTCCGCGGCTGGTGGTGTGGGCGAGGACCGCCCCGGTCAGGGGAGCGCCGTCGTCGGTGATCGTGGAGATGCAGACGACCTCGACGTCGATGCCCAGGGCCTCGGCCCGGGCCGAGGCCACCTCGATGAGCTGGGGGTGCAGGCCGGAGTCGAGGAGCACGGGGCGCTGGGCCGCGGTGCGCGCGTGTCATGAGCAGGACGGCCTCGGCCACGGCCGTGGCCTCGTCCAGCAGGGAGGTGCAGGCCACCGGCAGGCCGGTGAGATCGGCCACGACGGTCTGGAACAGCAGCTGGGCCTCCAGGCGCCCCTGGCTGATCTCCGCCTGGTAGGGGGTGTAGGCGGTGGTCCATGCGGGGTTGGACAGGACGTCGCGCACGATGACGGCGGGGGTGACGGTGGGGTGGTAACCGCGCCCGATCATCTCGGTGTGCGGGTCGTTGAGGGCGGCCAGGGACCTGAGCGCGCCGACGGCCTCGTTCTCGCTCAGCCCGCCGACGACGGCATCGGGTCGCTCGGGCTGCTGCGGGAGGTCGAGGACGGGAAGGGTGGCGGGGACCACCCGGACGGCCAGGTCCTCCAGGCTCCGAGCACCGATGCGGGTCAGGACCGTGTCCAGGTCCGCTCCCGTCGTGCCCAGGTGCCGGTCCAGGAAGCGCGTGAGTGTGGGGCGCCGTCATGACCCTCCCTCTCGTCGTGTGGCGCGTCACATCCTAGTGAAGGAGCCCGCATCCGCGCAGCAGAATGGAAGCGGCGCGCCGTGAGGCCCAGGTCGAGGACCATCAGCCGTGCATCTGGTCACGACGCTGCGCCAGGGCTGGGCGGGGCCCCGCCGCCACCTACACTGCTCGGCGATGACCACGCTGACCACCTCCGCCCCCGTTCTTGACGCCCGAGGCGGCCTGCCGCGCACCTACCACGTGCGCACGCTCGGCTGCCAGATGAACGTCCACGACTCCGAGCACATGGCGGGACTGCTGGAGAGAGCCGGCTACCTGCGCGTCGAGGACGTGCCCGAGGCCGCCGCCCGCGCCACCGACGCCGGTGACGGCGGGGCCGACGTCGTCATCATCAACACCTGCTCGGTGCGTGAGAACGCCGCCACCCGGCTCTTCGGCAACCTGGGCCAGCTCGCCGCCGTCAAGCGCGAGCGCCCCGGCATGCAGATCGCCGTGGCCGGGTGCCTGGCCCAGCAGATGGGGGAGGGGATCGTCGAGCGGGCCCCCTGGGTCGACGTCGTCTTCGGCACCCACAACCTCGACGTCCTGCCGGCCCTGCTCGAGCGCGCCCGGCACAACTCCGCGGCCGCCGTCGAGCTCGAGGAGTCCCTCAAGGTCTTCCCTCCACCCTGCCCACCCGCCGCGAGTCCTCCCTACGCCGCCTGGGTCTCCATCGCCGTGGGATGCAACAACACCCTGCACCTTCTGCATCGTGCCCTCCCTGCGAGGAAAGCAGCGCGACCGGCGCCCCGGCGACGTCCTGGCCGAGGTCGAGGCCGTCGCCGCGCAGGGCGCCATCGAGGTGACCCTCCTGGGGCAGAACGTCAACTCCTACGGGGTCGGCTTCGGGGACCGGGGCGCCTTCGCCGCTGCTGCGGGCGACCGGCGCAGTCGAGGGCATCGAGCGCGTGCGCTTCACCAGCCCCCACCCCGCCGCCTTCACCGACGACGTCATCGAGGCCATGGCCGCCACCGAGGCCGTCATGCCCAGCCTGCACATGCCCTCTGCAGTCCGGCTCGGACCGGGTGCTGCGGGCCATGCGCCGCTCCTACCGCACCCAGCGCTTCCTGGGCATCCTGGACAAGGTCCGCGCCGTCATGCCCGAGGCCGCCATCACCACCGACATCATCGTCGGTTTCCCCGGTGAGACCGAGGAGGACTTCCAGGCCACCCTCGACGTCGTCGAGCAGGCCCGTTTCGCCTCGGCCCTACACCTTCGAGTACTCCCCCGCGCCCGGGCACCCCCGCCGCCGACCGTGATGACCAGGTCCCCACCGAGGTCGTCAAGGACCGCTACCGCCGGCTCGACGCGCTCGTGCGCCGCATCGCCCATGAGGAGAACGAGCGCCAGGAGGGGCGCGTCGTCGAGGTGCTCGTCGCCGAGGGCGAGGGGCGCCGGGATGCGGTCACCGCCCGCATCTCCGGGCGCGCCGCCGGCGTAGTCGTGCTCGGCCAGACCCTCGCCCCGCCCGAGGGTCTGGCCGAGAACGACTACGCCGGCGGCGCCCCGCGCCCCGGAGACATGGTCACCGTGCGCGTCACCCACGGCGCCCCCCACAACCTCATCGCCGACTCCGCCCGCTGCGGACGCGAGCTGGACCCGCGCGCCGCGGCCGCCAACGAGGCCCTCAAGCCCGGCGACCGCCTCTGGCTCGACGACGGCCCCGCCCTGTTCCAGGTGCGACGCACCCGCGCCGGAGACGCCTGGGAGCGCCGCCAGGCCGAGGCCTGCGCCACGCCCGAGCCCGACACCGCCCCGGTGAGCCTGGGCCTGCCCACCCCTGCGCGTGGGCGCACCCGTCTGACTGAATCCCACGTGAGGCTACCTTCAGTGAACGAGTGCTCTTGCGTTCTGTACCTAGAGGTATGTACAGTTCTGGTGTCAGTTTCAGGAGGGAGCAGACTCGGGTGGCCGTCGTGCCTCCCGGGGGTACGTCATGGTGAGGTATGTACAGTTCTGGCGTGGACTCGAGAGAGAAGCTGGTTGAGGCGATGGCAGAGCTGATGTGGGAGCGTGGTTACAGCGCCACGAGCCCGCGAGCGGTTCGCGAGCTCTCCGGCGTCGGCCAGGGGAGCATGTATCACTACTTCCCGACCAAGCGGGATCTCGGGCTGGCGGCCTTGAATCACAACTGCCAGATTCAGCTGGATTCCTGGAAGGCCACGCTCAAGGACCTTGAGGATCCGCTTGAGATCCTCAGTGCCTACCTCACCCTCCCGCGTGATCCACTCAAAGGCTGCCGAGTCGGTCGGATGGCCCAGGACAAGGCGGTGGTGGCCGACGACGGTCTTCGCGAGCCGGTCGCCGCGACCTTCGCCCGACTTCGCGAGATGCTGGCCGCTGTCATTGGTGCGGCCAGGTCGCAGGGGCGTCTGCCGGCAGACCTTGAGCCGGACCACCTGGCTCGCACGATGGTCGCCGTTGTTCAGGGCGGTTATGTCCTGGCCATGGCCGAGCAGGACAGGGCCCCGTATGACGCGGCCTGTCAAGGCGCCCTCGAGCTGCTCCGTGTAGCGGCCGGGGCTGCTTCCTCCTGATCCTGACAAGTCGGCGTCGGTGTCCGCCGGCGCCACCATTCACCGAAGGAGAAGGATCATGACTATTCGTATCGGTATCAACGGCTTCGGGCGTATCGGACGCACCTACTTGCGTGCTGCGCTGGCCGGCGCAGCGGATGTCGAGGTCGTTGCCGTCAACGACCTGACCGACGCAGGCACGCTGGCCACGCTCCTGGAGTGGGACTCAGTGGCCGGGCACCTCGACGGCGTTGCCACCGACGGCGAGGACCTCGAGGTCGAAGGGCGGACCATTAAGGTCTTCTCCGAGCCGGACCCGGCCAAGATTCCCTGGGGTGAAGTCGGGGCCGACGTCGTCATCGAGTCCACCGGGTTTTTCGTTGACCGGGACAAGGCCGCCCAGCACCTCAAGGGAGGCGCCAAGAAGGTCATCATCTCCGCACCCGCCAAGGGCGACGTCCCCACCTTCGTCCTGGGGGTCAACGACAGCCAGCTGGATGTCTCCGCCGCCGACGTGTTCTCCAACGGATCGTGCACCACCAACTCCCTGGCCCCGCTCGCCAGGGTCCTCCACGACGCCTTCGGGATCGAGAGCGGTCTCATGACGACGATCCACGCCTACACCGGGGACCAGCGGCTTCACGATGCGCCTCACAAGGACCTGCGTCGGGCGCGCGCTGCCGCCGCCTCCATCGTTCCCACCTCCTCAGGGGCCGCCCGGGCCATCGGTCTGGTCATCCCCGAGCTCGACGGGCGCCTGACCGGCGCTGCCATGAGGGTTCCGGTCCCGGTCGGCTCGATTACCGACCTCACCGTGGTCACCTCCCGCCCGGCAACGGTTGAGGACGTCAATGCAGCTTTCCGCGAGGCTGCCGATCACGGACCACTGGCCGGATACCTGCAGTACTCCCAGGCGCCGATTGTCTCCCACGATATCGTTGGCAACCCGCACTCCTCGATCTTCGATGCGCCCCTGACCGAGGTGATCGACGGTCAGGTCAAGGTCTTCGGGTGGTACGACAACGAGTGGGGCTTTTCCAACCGCCTCGTGGAGTTCTCCCAGAAGGTCGGTGAACAGCTCTGACTCGTGCTGCGCCTTGGATGCGGTGCGGTGCGGGCTCAGTGCCGACTCCGGTCGCACAGCCCGCACCCTCCGCGTCCGACGGCGAGCGATGGGAAAAGGGCCGGGGAGCCGCCTGAGAATCCCGTCTGTTTTGCGCTGACGGTGGAGCGGGCCGGGCTGCGCTGGGGAGCAGCCCGCAGGCCCCGCTAGGCTGGGAGGCATGCCCAGCTTCGACGCCAGCTCTGCTGCCGCCGCCACGGTCCCCAGGCCCGTGGACGTCGACCGTATCCACGAGTGCGTTAAACGACTGGGACTGCGCTACTTCATCGATGACGAGGGCGACATCGGCATCCCCTGGCGCTACGTCACCGTCCACGCCATCTTCCAGGACACCAGGGCCGTCCAGATGCGCGGGATCTGGCACCGCATCGCCGACACCGAGCACCTGACCCAGTTGCGTGCCCTGGTCGAGGACTGGAACACCACCCGCATCGGCCCCAAGGCCTACCTCACCGTCGCCGACGGCGGAGTCGTGCGTCTTCACGGCGAGTACACCTACCCCCTCGAGGCGGGAATGACGGACCGACAGCTCGAGGACTTCGTCTTCGGCGGCTGCCGGCTCATCGTCGCCCTCATGCACGAGGCCGAGGAGCAGTTCCCCGACGAGCTGCGCGGAAGCCTGGAGCCGTGATGCCCAGACTGCAACGCCTCACCGACTTCATCGCACGCCTTCTGGGCAAGGAGTGGGATGTGCGGGCGCTGGACCGCCGGCGCAGCAGCGGGCCGGTCGACTCGCAGGGCCGATCCGACGAGCCCCCGACCATCTCGCCGTACGTCACAGGTCACGTGGAACCCTCAGCCTCAGGGGAATCAGCCGACTCAACCACTCCAGCCGGCTCCAGCGGTCCATCGGAGCCGGCCAGGACAACCGCCTCGGCGCAGACCCTGGACGCCTCACGCAGCCGGTCGAGCACATCAGGCCGGTCGGAGGAGGAGCCGGCAGCGGGAGGACAGGGCGCCGACCGCTCTTCGGACCTGGATCCGACCGATGAGGAGCCCCAGGGGCTGACACTGGCCCGGATCGAGTCCATGCTCACCGGCCCCATGGAGTACAACGTCCAGCTGACCGAGGACCGCGAGCACCCCTGCCTCCTGGGCACCTGGGACTCCTTCCCCTTCGTCATCGAGATTCCTGAGGGGCACGACGGCTGGCTCCTGGTCTCCGGGGACTGGGAGGAGGCCGCCCCCGCCTCCCAGAGGGACGAGATCGCCGCCAGCGTCAACGACTGGAACCGGGACAAGTTCTTCCCCACCGTCGGCGTCGTCGACACCCCCATCGGTCCGCTGGTGCGCGCCACCTACCTCACCGACCTGTCCGCCGGGGCCACCGACGCCCAGCTGCGCCTCCACCTCGACACGGCGCTGTCCGCCTGCACCCAGGCGCTCAGCCTCGTGGGCCCCTCCCTGCCGGAGATCTGAGCCCCATGAGCCCAGGGTCCCCGCGCGCCCCCCGTCTGCCCAGACTCGTCGTCGTGGGGCCCACAGCCACCGGCAAGTCCGCCCTCGCCCTCGACCTCGCCGAGAAGATACAGACCGACGAACCGGCGACCCGCGCCGAGATCATCAACGCCGACGCCTCCCTGCTCTACCGCGGCATGGACATCGGCACCGCCAAACCCAGCCCCGCCGAGCGGGCCCGCGTCCCCCACCACCAGATCGACGTCCTCACCGTCAGGGACCGGGCATCCGTGGCAGCCTTCCAGCGCAGCGCCCGCGGCGACATCGACGCCGTCGAGTCACGGGGCCACCTGCCGATCATCGCCGGAGGCTCTGGCCTGTACGTGCGGGCCCTGACCGACGACCTCGACTTCCCCGGCACCGACCCGGCCGTGCGCAGCCGCCTGAGCGAGCGCGCCGAGCAGGAGGGGACCGTCGCCCTCCACGCCGAGCTGGCCCGCCTCGACCCGGTCGCCGCCGAGCGCGTCGAGGCCTCCAACACCCGCAGGATCGTGCGGGCCCTCGAGGTCATCGAGATCACCGGCCGTCCCTTCTCCGCCTCCCCTGCCCCGCTACGAGGACATCGCCCCCACCGTCCACATCGCCCTGCGCTGCGAGCGCCGGCTCCTGGATAAGCGCATCAACGAGCGGGCCCGCGCCATGTTCGACGGCGGCCTGATCGAGGAGGTGGAGGCCCTCATCGACCAGGGCATCCGGGAGGGGGAGACCGCCCTCGCGCCATCGGCTACGCCCAGGCGCTCGCGGTCATCGACGGGACCATGAGCGTGCCCGAGGCGGTCGACTCCACCGCCCTGGCCACCCGTCAGCTCGCCTCCCGCCAGATCAAGTGGTTCCGGCGTGACCCGCGGCTGCACTGGATCGACGTCGCCCTCACCGAGACCGGGCAGTGCACCGACTCCGAGCGCTCCCGGCTCACCCGGCGGGCATGGGAGTTCGTCAGCGAGCATCGCGGCGTCGCTTAGGCTAAGGGCCATGCCGCACTCGACAGGCCTTCGCGGTCGTGAGCTCATCAAGGGCCACGCGACCCTCAACGACTTCCTCATGCTGGTCGACCCCGGCTGCGAGGTCGCCATCAGCGGCGCCGACATCGCAGCGGTCTGCGACCGCCACCGCGGCATCGGCGCCGACGGCTTCGTGCGCGTCGTACGGACCACTGCCCTGCCCGGCGGCGGAGCCTTCGCCGCCTCCGTGCCCGAGGCCGAGTGGTTCATGGACTACTACCGCGCCGACGGAACCGTGGCCGAGATGTGCGGCAACGCCGCACGCCTGTTCGCCCACGTCCTGGACCGTGAGGGCCTGTGCCCCATCGCCGACGGCGAGTCCGTCACCATCGGCACCCGCGGCGGGGCCCGCACCATCACCCGCCTGGGGGAGCTGTGGACCGTGGACATGGGGCCGGCCCGCCTGGCCAGCCCCGAGGAGGCCGAGGACGAGGGCTGGGACACGGCCGTCGTCGTCCCTGGCCTGGACGGGCCGCGGGCCGCCCTGAGTGTGGAGATCGCCAGCCCCCACACCGTCGTCGCCCTGGGGGAGGAGGGCGAGCTCGAGGCGGCTGCTTTCGCCGGGCTCACCGACTCTGCGGATCCGGTCGCCTATGACCCCGCCCCCGAGGCCGGTACCAATCTTGAGCTCGTCGTGCCGCTGGGGGAGGAGACCGACCCCGACACCCAGTCATCGGTGGGTGTCGCCCGCGTGCGCGTCCTGGAGCGTAGCGTGGGGGGAGACCCTCTCCTACGGAGCGGGGTGCTGCGCTGTCGCTGTCGCCCTGCACGCCTGGAGCGGTCCGGGCGCTCCCGAGGACTACCGACTGCTCGTTCCCGGCGGAGAGATCGGGGTCCACGTGGGCGGCGACCCCCTGGGCGAGGACAGCGGCGTGCTGCTGACCGGCCCGGCCACGATCACCGGGCGGATCACCGTCGCCTGAGGCCCCTCAGACCCGCCGCCATCCGCACTGCTCCCGGACGTCGCACCGACGCCACATCCGAGAAGAGAAACCGACCACCACTATGAGCCAGCCATCCACACGCGCCGCCGTCAGCACCATCCTGCCGACCGGCCTGATGCTCTTCGCCCTGTTCTTCGGAGCGGGCAACCTCATCTTCCCGCCCCTGCTGGGGGCCGCCTCGGGTAGATCCTTCATCCCGGTCATGGCGGGCTTCCTCGCCACCGGGGTGCTCATGCCGCTCATCACCGTGGTCGCCGTCTCCACCTCCGGTGAGGGGATCCTGGGCCTGGCTCGCAGAGTGGGACCCCGATTCGGCACCGTCATGCCGCTGGCGGTCTACCTGGCGATCGGCCCGCTGTACGCCATCGCCCGTGTCACCACGGTCGCCTACGAGCTGGCGACCCGCCCGGTGCTCGAGCTGCTGGGGATCCACGACTCCCGCCTGGCCCTGCTGGCGCATGTGACGGTGTTCATAGGTGTGTCCTTCAGTATCGCCCGCAGCCCGAGCCGCCTGGCCGACCGCGTCGGGCGCTGGCTCACTCCCGCCCTGCTGGCCCTGCTGGCCCTGCTGTGCGGGGTCACCATCGCGATGTCCCCCAGGGTGGAGCGCGAGGCCATCGAGCCCTACGCGAGTGATCCTCTGACCAATGGGCTGACTCAGGGCTACCTCACTATGGACGTCCTGGCGGCCACCGTCTTCGGCATCGTCGTCATCACCTCTCTGCGTGAACGCGGCCTGACCTCCCCCCGCGGCCCTGGTGCGTGGCACGGTCCTGTCCGGTGGTATCGCCGCTGTGCTCCTGGGACTGGTGTACGTCGGCCTGGCCGTCCTGGGGACGCGTACCCGCGGGCAGATCACCGTCGACACCAAGGACGGCACCGCGCTGCTGCGCAACGCGGCCTCATCCACGCTGGGGACCTCGGGAGTGGTCATCTTCGCCGCTATTGTCATCCTGGCCTGCCTGACCACCGCCGTAGGACTGCTTGCCTCCTGGGCCGGCTACGCCTACACCGCCTGGCCGGCCGTCTCCTTCAACCGGCAGCTCGCCGCCTGCGCGATCGTCTCCTTCGCCCTGGCCAACCTGGGCCTGAGCGCCATCCTCAAGATCGCGGGACCGTTGCTGTTCCTGCTCTACCCCCTGGCCATCGCCCTGGTCGCCGTGACCCTGGTCGACGCTCTGGCACCGGGACGGCTCAAGGCCGCCTACCGGTGGTGCGTGACCACAGCCGGGATCTTCGGCTCCGTGCCCGCCATCACCGCTGCCGGCTGGGATGGGCCCAGCAGGCTGCTGGCGGGCACCGGCCTGTGGAGCGACTCCACCGGCTGGATCCTGCCGGCACTCCTCGCCTTGAGCATCGGAATCCGTCTAGACGTCCGCTCCGGAGCCTGGTTCACGCCCGCCGCCGGGGAGCCTCCCAGCCGGGCCCAGCAGGACGTCGAGCACGCCGCGGCCTCACAGCTCTAGGCGGTCCGGCACGCGGTAGCCTCTCGACGTGCCCACGCCTCGCCCCCGCGACCCAGCCCAGACTCCGCCCCCGAACCATGAGCGCCTTCTGCCGACACCGCTCATCCCCGCCTTCGTCACGCTGCTGGCCGTCTCCTCGGTCAATGTCATCCCTGCCGGCGGTCTCCCACAGCCTGAGCGCCGGCACCGCCGGGCTCCAGCTCGTCGTCTCCGGCTACGCCCTCGTCTTCGGGGTGGCCCTCGTCCCGGCCGGCCGTGCCGGCGACGTCATGGGGCGGGGCGGCTCTTCGTCATCGGCATGCTCCTGTTCGGGGCCGGCTCACTCGCCTCCGGCCTGGCCCCCGACGTCGTCACCCTCAACCTGGCCCGTGTCGTCATGGGAATCGGCTCAGGGCTGCTCAACCCGCAGGTGACCGGCATGATCCAGCAGTACTACTCCGGTGAGGCCCGAGGACGCGCCTTCGGGCTCTTCGGCGCCGTCATCGGGGTCTCGGTGGCGCTGGGGCCCGTGCTCAGCGGCGGGTCCATCGGCTGGCTCGGGGACGACTGGGGCTGGCGCGCCTCCTTCCTCATCAACGTCCCCCTCACCCTGGCCGGCATCTGGGCCGCGCGCCGCTACCTGCCGGCCTCCGCCTGGCAGCGGGGCAGCGACACGCCTCAGACGGAACAGGCGGGCAGCCCCGACAGCGACGCCGCCGGGAGCGCCGGCGCCACCGGGGCCGCCCACCGCGGCCGGGTCGACCTCGACCCGGTGGGGATGGGGCTGCTCGCCGTCGGCACGCTGCTCATCATGATCCCCTTCATGGAGGCCTCGGCCGGCGCCTGGATCTGGGGCCTGGAGGCCGCCGGCATCGGCGTCATCGGCGCCTGGGTGGCCTGGGAGAAGCGCTACCGGGCCAGGGGCGGCGCCCCCATGGTGGACCTCAGCCTGCTGGCCATCCCCTCCTTCGCCTACGGCAGCCTGGCCATCGCCGTGTACTTCCTGGGCTACACCAGCGTGTGGATCATCGTGGCCCAGTACGTCCAGGCCGGCCTGGGATCCACCGCGCTGGCCAGCGGCCTCATCGGAGTCCCGGCCGCCCTGGCGGGATCGATCGCCGCCGCCGTCGCCGGCCGCCGGGTGATCCGGGTGGGGCGGGCCATGGTGCTCGGTGGCATGGTGCTGGGCATGGTCGGGCTGCTGGGGAGCATCGGCATCATGCACATGCATGCGCGCGCGGACTGGAGCCCCTGGTGGCTGACCCTCACGCTGCTGGTGCTCGGAGTGGGGCAGGGCCTCGTGGTCTCCCCGAACCAAACCCTCTCCCTGGCCGACGTCCCCCTTGAGTACGCCGGGGCCGCGGGCGGCATCCTCCAGACCGGTGAGCGTATCGGAGCCTCCATCGGTATCGCCGTCATCACGGGCCTGACCTTCCGGGTCTCACACTCCTCGGGCTGGGAGGTCGCCGCTCAAGCCGGCCTGCTGGCCGTCGTGGCCACCATCGCCGTCGCCGCAGGGATCGCCGTCATCGACCTGCTCCTGGCGAGGCGACGACGCCGGTAGTCGGGCGGGCCCCGTCCGGGTGCCGGCCTGACTGTGTGCCAGCAGTGTCAGTGGTGTACCCGCAGGACTCTGAAGCCCTTTGAGGAGGCCTTTCGACTCACGTCCCAGCCCTGGTCCGTCAACCAGGCCGCCAGGGAGTCGGCTCCCAGGTTCTTGAGCACCACCAGCCAGGCCTCGCCGTCGTCGGACAGCAGCGCCAGCCAGTCCAGCAGCAGGGCGTGCAGGGCCTCCTTGCCGATGCGCACCGGAGGGTTGGACCAGATGAGATCCACCGGTGTCGAGCTCTGGCGCAGCTCGGCCAGCAGCGCGTCGGCCGGGGCGGTTCGCACGTTGTCCAGGCCTGCGGCAGCGGCGTTGCGAGCGGTCAGCGCCAGGGAACGCTCGTTGACATCGGTGGCCAGGATGGTCGCCTGCGGAGCGGCCCCGGCCAGGGCCAGCGTGATCGGCCCCCAGCCGCAGCCCAGGTCGAGGAACGTGCCGGTCCGGGGCGGATCGGGGACGTGGTCGAGGAGGACCTGGGTGCCCTTGTCGAGGCGGTCGGCGCTGAAGACTCCCGAGGCCGTGACCACCGCGTGCTCCACGCCGCGGATCATGAAGCGGTGGGTGCGCTCCCTCGGGCTCGACGGCGGGGGAGGCGGTGAAGTAGTGCTCGCTCACGCCCACCAGGCTACCCGGGCTCTGCTCGTCGACAGGGGGAGGAAACCAAGGCGGTCATCAGTCCGCTGCTCCCTTGCCGGGCGAGGATTGCCGATTTTGCGAGACGCAGTTTTATGGTAATACGATCGTCTCTCTATAGGAGGGCGGACGGTAGGAGAGGGATGTTGTCATGAGCCGATACAGGGCTCTCGCAAAGGCGCTCAGCGGCTGGGCAATCTTGACGTTGGGGGTGAATCTTTCGATAGCGATCGCACAGGCTGTCGGATCCAGGACTGAGACCGGACCTGCATTCATTCCCGTGTCTCAGGCAGTTCTGGTCACATTGTTCGTTGTTCCCGCGATCGTGGCTTGTCGTCGCCTCCTTGACCGCAGGACTCTCGCCGGGATGGGCCTATCACGTCACTGGCCCGCCGCGGCCGCTACCGGGGTGGCCGTCGGTGTCGGGACCGGGGCTGTTGTGTGGACACCCGTGTTCTTGATCGGCTGGGCCCGGTTCGATCACCTCGAACCGGCGGCGCTCGTAACCTTCCTCGCAGTCAACGCGGTCGTCCTGCTGCTGTACGAGGCATTGCCGGAGGAGATCGCGCTGCGCGGCTACGGGTGGTCGACCCTACGGGAAAGCTGGGGCCCGCTCGCGGCCACCATGACGATCACGGTTCTCTTCTGCCTCACTACGGCGTTGAGCAATCTGATTCGAATGATGTCAACGCTCGTTCTGGGAGGCGGAACGACGGGCTTCTCTCTGGCGCCGAGTGGTAGCGACCCCTTTTTCTACATAGTTTTGCTGTTCGTCTTCGGCATCACACTGGTTGCGGCCCGACGGATCCCACTACCGGGTGCGCTCACCTCTGCGATCGCCTTCCATCACACGTTTCTCACCATCAACCGCGTGCTTCTGGGCGGTCTTGGCTGGATCAGTTCCGGGGTCGGGATCGAGTTCGCCACGCCCGAGGTGCCCGCGATCAGCCTTGTGCACGCTGCGCTTGCCGGAGCTGTCTTCATGGTGGTGCGGCGGTGGCTGGAACGCCGCACAGCGGTTGTATCGAGGCGGGTAGCCTGATGTGATGACGATGTCTCCGGTTCCATCCGACCCCGTGTCGGAAGGTCCGGTAGCACATCGGAGAAGTTAACGGGAGGCGCCTGCGGGGCCATGGCCACAGGTGTGGCGATCATCGGGGGCGCTGCGCGCCTCCAGCCCCTGGTTCTGGCCCGGAGTCGCCGGCGGGACCACACTGGTGCTCTGGTCCTGCTCCAGCGTCCTGCCTGCAGGGACCCTGTGCCTGGCGGTCGGCCGGCGCGCGGGCATCGCCACCCTGATGTGGGTGTGCGCCTGTTTCCTGACCCTGGATTACCTGGTTGCTCCCAGCGCCCACGATGTCCTGGACATGACCCCGATCCAGATCGGCTGGGCGCTCACCGCAGGCGGTATCGGCTGGTCGGTCGTCGCGCTTGTCTGCGGGGCCCATCCGGCGCGGGAACTGAAGGCCTACCGCCGCCGCACCACGCTGGCCGCGGCCTTCGTCGCCTCCACGGTATCCGGTGTCGAGACGGACCGGCTGTGGCCGACACTCATCTTGCTCACCGTGGGGCTCCTCCTCACCCCGCTGCTGGCCCGACGCGCCGCCCGAGTCGGCGGGTGGCCCCACGCGCTCGCGGGCAGTACCATCGCCCCCATGTGGATCCTTCGTATGCGCTGAAACGGCGGCCGGCGCCGCTCCCCGCCAGAACCATCGCGCCCCATCGGAGGGGCGCAGGCATACGACGAAGGACATTTTGTGACCCATCACCACTCCAACACCCCCTCCACCCCCGAGGAGGCAGCAGACCTCCGCGACGACCGCGACGCCCATGAGGGCCGTGACGTTCACGACGTCCATGACGTTGTGGCCCGGGTCCTGTCCCGGACCGGAACCGCCCTGGCCTCCACCGCCGCCCAGCACGAGCGTGCCGGTGGGTACGCGGACGGCCTCGACGACGGCGCCCTGGAGCGGGAGGCCCGCGCGGCCCGCCGCCGTGTGGCCGGACTGTCCACCGAGCTGGAGGACGTCAGCGAGGTCGAATACCGCCAGGTCCGCCTGGAGAAGGTCGTCCTGGTCGGCCTGGAGCTGCCCCGGCCCCACGGCCCGGCCACCGGCGCACCGGGGGGCAGTGGCCAGGTGCGCGACACCCAGGACGCCGACACCTCCCTGCGAGAGATGGCCGCCCTGGCCCAGACCGCCGGCAGCGAGGTCCTCGACGCCCTCATCCAGAAGCGCGACCACCCCGATCCCGCCACCTACCTGGGCAGCGGCAAGGCGCGCGAGCTGGCCGACGTCGTGGCCGCGGCCGGCGCCGACACGGTGATCGTCGACGGCGAGCTCGCCCCCTCCCAGCGTCGAGCCCTGGAGGACGTCGTCGGCGTCAAGGTCGTCGACCGCACCGCCCTCATCCTGGACATCTTCGCCCAGCACGCCAAATCCCGCGAGGGCAAGGCCCAGGTCGAGCTTGCCCAGCTGGAGTACCTCCTCCCGCGCCTGCGCGGGTGGGGCGAGTCCATGTCCCGACAGGCCGGAGGCCGTGTGGCCGCCGGTCAGGGCATCGGCTCGCGCGGCCCCGGAGAGACCAAGATCGAGCTCGACCGGCGCCGCATCCGCCAGCGCATGGCCCGCCTGCGCCGCGAGATCCAGGCCATGGCGCCCTCACGTGAGACCAAACGCGGCTCGCGCCGACGCGGGGCCATCCCCTCGGTGGCGATCGCCGGTTACACCAACGCCGGCAAGTCCTCCCTCATGAACCGCCTCACCGAGGCCGGCATCATGGTTGAGGACGCCCTGTTCGCCACCCTCGACCCCACCGTCCGGCGGGCCGAGACCTCTGAAGGGCGCACCTACACCCTCACCGACACCGTCGGTTTCGTGCGCAACCTGCCCCACGAGCTCATTGAGGCCTTCCGCTCCACCCTGGAGGAGGTGGCCGGGGCCGACCTCGTGCTGCACGTCGTCGACGCCGCCCACCCCGACCCCCTCAGCCAGGTGGCCGCCGTACGCACCGTCCTGTCCGAGATCCCCGGCGCCCTGGACGTGCCCGAGCTCATCGTCCTGAACAAGACCGACCTCGCCGATGCCGTCACCCTGGCTGCGCTGCGCACTGGCCTGCCCGGGGCGGTCGCGGTCTCGGCCCGCACCGGGGAGGGGATCGAGGAGCTGCGCGCCCGCATCGAGCAGATGCTGCCCCACCCGCAGGTGAGCATCGACGTCGTGGTGCCCTACTCCCGTGGGGACCTCGTCTCCCGGGTCCACGCCGAGGGGGAGATCGACACGGTCGACTACATCGAGGCGGGCACTCACGTCGTCGCGCGCGTCGGTGCCGCCCTGGCGGCCGAGATCGAGGGCGCCGCCGCAGGCGTCACGGTCGGCTGAGAGGCGCCGTGACCCCGAGCGAGCCGAGCCGCACGGATCGGCCTGACACTGACGGCGCCGGCGACCGCAGGGTCCTGGACGTCCTTGACGCCGCGGTGCGCTCCATGGGCGGCAGCCCCCGCCAGGGGCAGACCACCATGGCCCGGGAGGTCGCCCAGACGCTGGCCGACGGCACCCACCTCCTGGTGCAGGCCGGCACCGGGACAGGAAAGTCACTGGGCTACCTGGTCCCCGCCATGGTCCACGCCGTGCAGGCCGGTGCCCGGGTCGTGGTCTCCACCGCCACCCTGGCCCTGCAACGGCAGATCCTCACCAAGGACGCGCCCCTGGCCGCCGATGCCGTCGAGCATGTCACCGGTACCCGCCCCGAAGTTGCCCTGCTCAAGGGCTGGCAGAACTACCTGTGCCGCTACCGCCTGGACGGCGGCTACCCGCCGGAGGAGGACGAGGCCGCGCTCTTCGGCGTCGGGGACGCCATCGCCCAGCCGGCCGCCGGGCACGGGAGCGACGCGAGCCTGGGGGAGCAGGTGGTTCGTCTGCGTGAGTGGGCGACCAGGACGGACACCGGCGACCGCGACGACCTCGTCCCCGGTGTCTCCCAGCGTGCCTGGGCCCAGGTCTCGGTCTCCCGGGCCGAGTGCCTGGGACAGTCCTGCCCCCTGAAGTCCGAGTGCTTCCCCGAGTTGGCGCGTGCCGCCGCCTCCCGGGCCGATCTCGTGGTGACCAACCACGCCATGCTCGGCGTGGTCGTGGCCGGCAACCCCGGGGTGCTGCCCGACCACCAGGTCCTCATCGTCGACGAGGCCCACGAGCTGGCCGACCGCATCCGCTCCCAGGGCACCATCGCCCTGTCGGCGTCCGCTGTGGCACGCACCGCCGCCACCGCCCGCAAGCACGCCTCCGTGCTGGTCAGTGAGCTGGAGTCCGTCGGCCAGACCCTCCAGCTCGCGCTGGCCGAGCTGCCCGACGGCCGCCTGGAGGCGCCCCTGCCCACCGCCCTGCACGATGCGCTCGTGCTCCTGGACGGCGCCGCCCGCCAGGTCGCCTCCGACGTGCGCGACCAGGCCCGCGCCCTGGGGCGCGACCGCTCCAGCGAGGCCGCCGGGGGCCTGGCGGTCGCCCGCACCGCCGTCGCGGACCTGGTCGACGCCCTGGACCGCATGACCTCGGACTCGGTGGCCCAGGGACGCGACGTGGCCTGGATCGAGCGTCCCCGCATGGGCGCCGAGCCCCCGCGCCTCCTCCTGGCCCCCATCGAGGTCGCCGGATCGGTGGCCGGCCACCTGCTGGGCGGCCGCGCCAGCGTCATGACGTCGGCGACCCTCGCCCTGGGGGACAGCTTCGACCCCATGGCCCGCTCCCTGGGACTGACCCTGGCCGAGCAGTCCTGGAGAGGCCTCGACGTCGGCTCCCCCTTCGACTACCCCCCGTCAGGGCATCCTCTATGTGGCCGCCCACCTGCCCCGCCCCGGCTCCGGCATCTCCGAGGCCGCCCTGGATGAGATGCTCGCCCTGGTCGAGGCCTCCGAAGGCGGCATGCTGGGCCTGTTCTCCTCCCGGCGCGCCGCCCAGGAGGCCGCCGAGGTGCTGCGTGGAGCCACCGACCTGCCCATCTACGCCCAGGGCGACGACCAGCTGCCCACCCTGGTGCGGGCCTTCGCCGAGGACGAGGCCGCCTGCCTGGTGGGCACCCTCTCGCTGTGGCAGGGCGTGGACGTGCCCGGGCGCACCTGCCGCCTCGTCGTCATCGACCGCATCCCCTTCCCCCGGCCCGACGACCCGGTCGCCCAGGCCCGCACCGACGCCGTCGTGGCCGCCGGCGGCAATGGCTTCATGAGCGTATCGGCCACCCACGCGGCCCTGCTCCTGGCCCAGGGGGCGGGGCGCCTCATCCGCCGCAGCCAGGACCGCGGCGTCGTCGCCGTCCTGGACTCGCGTCTGCGCACGGCGCGCTATGGGGGCTTCCTCACCCGCTCCATGCCCGCCCTGTGGCCGACGACGAAGCCCGATGTGGTCCGTGCCGCCCTGAGGCGCCTGGCTGTGCGGACTGATGCCCCGGTGGAGGAGTGAACCCGTCGACTGGGCCTTTGGGTATGTGCCCCTCGGGAGGATATGCACGTAGGCTTGAGGCGAGCGGGTGCTCGCGCCCCTGCGGTCCTGCCCAGCAGATCCCATCGAGGAGAAGAACGTGTCAGACCCCATCACCACTACCGCTGAAGGCTCCTACCCCACCAACCGTTCCGGCCGCCCCTCCAAAGTCGCTGTCATCGGTGCCGGGGCCGTCGGCTCCACCCTCGCCTACGCCTGCGTGACCAAGGGTGTTGCCCGCGAGGTCGTGCTGCAGGACATCGTCAAGGAGAAGGTCGAGGCCGAGGCTCTCGACATCGCCCAGGGAATCCAGTTCACCTCCGCCGGCTCCGTCTCCGGCTCCGACGACCCCGAGATCTGCCGCGATGCGGACGTCATCGCCATCACCGCCGGCGCCAAGCAGAAGCCCGGTCAGTCCCGCCTTGAGCTGGCCGGCGCCACCGTCGGCATCATGGAGAAGATCCTCCCCAAAGCTGGTCGAGGTCGCTCCCAGCGCCATCTTCGTCCTCGTGGCCAACCCGGTGGACGTGGTGACCTACTGCGCCAAGAAGATCACCGGTCTGCCCGAGAACCAGGTCTTCGGCTCCGGCACGGTGCTGGACACCGCCCGGATGCGGTACCTCATCTCCCTGGAGACCGGCACGGCCGTCCAGAACATCCACGGCTACATCGCCGGTGAGCACGGCGACTCCGAGGTGCCCCTGTGGTCCTCCACCGAGATCGGCGGTGTGCCGATCACCCAGTGGGGCACCACCCTCGACGGCGGCGTGTTCGACGAGTCCAAGCGTGAGCGCATCGCCCACGACGTGGTCCGCTCCGCCTACCGCATCATCGAGGGCAAGGGCGCCACCAACTACGCCGTCGGCCTGGCCGTGCAGCGCATCATCGGCGCCGTCCTCAACGACGAGCAGCGGGTGCTCACCATCTCCCCGCTGCTGGACAACTGGCACGGCATCTCCGACGTGTGCATGGCCGTCCCCACGATCGTGGGACGTGAGGGCGCCGGGCGCCGCCTCGAGCTGCCCCTGACCGCTGAGGAGAAGGAGCGCCTGACCGCATCCGCCGACCACCTGCGCGAGGTCGCACGCGGCCTGGGCTACTGAGCCACTGGTCTGAAACGTGGAAGGACCGCCCCGGTCAATGGGGCGGTCCTTCTGTCATGCGGGTCTGGCGTGCCTACAGGGCGCGCAGCACCGTGACCACCTTGCCCATGATCGTGGCCCGGTCTCCGTCGATCGGGGCGTAGCTGGAGTTGCGGGGGAGCAGCCACTGGTGGCCGTCGCGACGCGAGAGCACCTTGACCGTGGCCGAGGCACCGTCGACGTCCTCAATCATGGCCGCCACGATCTCACCGTTGGCAGCGTCGGGCTGGGAGCGCACCACCACCCAGTCGCCGTCACAGATGGCGGCCTCGATCATCGAGTCCCCGTGCACCTCCAGCATGAAGAGCTCGCCCTCGCCGGTCAGGCGGCGGGGTAGGGCCATGACATCAGTGACCTCCTGCTCCGCCAGGATCGGGGCCCCTGGCGGCGATCCGCCCCACCAGCGGGACGGCGACCGCGTCCCCGTCCTCGACGCCGGGGACGCTGGGGGAGTCAAGAGAGGAGACGTGAGCGCTACCGGGGGTGGCCGCGCGGCCGCTCGGTGCGCTGTCGGCGCAGACGACCTCCATCGCCCGAGGCCGATTCGGGTCTCGGCGCACCAGGCCCAGGCGCTCGAGCTTGTCCAACTGGTGCTTGACGGAGGAGGGGCTGGTCAGGCCCACCTGCTCGCCGATCTCACGCAGTGAGGGCGGGTAGCCGTGGGTGGCGATGGCCGCGCGGACGGCCTCATAGACCGCGCGGGCGCGCTTGTCGAGGTCGTTGATGACCTCCGCGACCGCTGCTGCGCTGATCTGCTCAGAGCTGCCGGCTCCGGCATGCGGCGCCGGGCTGGGTGAGTCGCCCTGGCGTGCTGTGGTGCTCATGGTCCTGGCCCTCCCTGCCGGACGGCCCTCAGGCCCCGAGGGCGTCAAGGGCACGGAATAGATGTCGGTGGTCCGTGATCATCTTGGACGTGACCAGCCTACCGGCGAGACGACCACGATTCAAACACATGTTCGAAGACGTGCTGGACGTGTCGCCCATCAGGCGCTAGTGTATCGAACAAGCGTTCGTCGAACATGTGTTCAGGAGGTTGCTGTGAGTGCCATCGCCATCCCGCTCCCGTCCCGCCAGACTTCTCGGGGGCGGACTGATGAGCCTGTCGCTGGGTCGGCCAGCGATCGGGGTGCCAGGCAGTCCTCCCGTCGGCCCAGGCTGAGGCTCGTCACTGACGACTTCGTCCCCGAGGTTCCTGTGCGGCGAAGCCTCGAGGGTGCGCGGCGTCCCGTGCCTGCATCCGCAGGCGTTGCGACACTGCCTGCGGTGTCGGAAATGCGTCGCCCTGTGGCGCCCGTGGCACTGCGGGGTCGTCGCACGGATCTGGAGCGCCTGGCTCCTCAGCACCCGGCAGTGCGGGCTGCCGGGCTGCGACGTGCTGCCCAGCAGGAGGGATCCGGCGAGGCGGCGCCACTCAGAGTGTGGGCAGAGAGAGCCCGTCGTGTCCCGCCCGCGGGAGGTGGCGGAGGTGGCGGTGCGCTCCCGGGCGGGGCTGCGGCTTCTTCGTGGCGGGCTCGCGGTCATCGTCGCGGCCTTCGTGCTTGCCTGTGGCGGACTGGTCGTCGGGGCTCTGGCGGGCCTGGTCTCTGCGGCCCCCGCCACGGCGGTTGCGCAGGTGTCGGCTGATACCACCACCACCGTTGTTCGTCCTGGTCAGTCCCTGTGGGACATCGCCGAGGCGAGCGGGACCTCGGACGTTCCGGGGATGGTGGCCCGGATCGCCGAGCTCAATGACCTCCAGGGAACCACCATCCGTGCCGGACAGACGCTTGAGATTCCTGCGGCGTGAGAATCGGTGCGGGGGTCGCTCCTCGAGGTGGGCTTGCGGGGCGGCCTGCCGGGCGTTTACCCTCCGATGGACTGACACGTAGTCCAGTGAGTTCGGAGGTTGTAGGCGTGCACTGCCCCTTCTGCCGTCATGACGGCTCACGCGTTGTCGACTCCCGGACCGCTGAGGACGGCACCTCCATCCGTCGTCGCCGTGAGTGTCAGCAGTGCGGGCGCCGATTCACCACTCTGGAGACCGCCAGCCTGTCGGTCCGCAAGCGCTCCGGCGTCGTCGAGCCCTTCAGTCGGGACAAGGTGGTGGTCGGAGTCAGGCGCGCCTGTCAGGGGCGTCCCGTCTCCGATGATCAGCTCGCGCTTCTGGCGCACCAGGTTGAGGAGGCCATTCGCGCGGGAGGTCAGGCGCTCGTCGACTCCCACGACGTCGGACTGGCGATCCTGGGCCCCTTGCGTGAGCTGGATCAGATCGCCTACCTGCGCTTCGCCTCGGTCTACTCCTCCTTCGACTCCCTGGAGGACTTCGAGAAGGCCATCGCCGAACTGCGCAGTACTGAGACGACCTGCTGACCTCGTCTGCCGACGAGAGTCTGCGAGGCGTGAGGTACCTGTCAGGGGCTTTGCGCCGAAGAAGGACGTGGCAGACTTGAAGCCATGCGCGTCCTCATCGTCTCCGACTGCTATTCGCCCAGGCTGGGCGGCATCGAGACTCAGGTGCGGGATCTCGCCCGCAACCTGAAGCTGGCCGGCCATGAGCCCGCCGTCGTCACCGCCACGCCGGTCGGTGACGGTCGTGGCCGCAGCGTCGAAAGGGCTGACGGCTTCCCCGTCTACCGCACCACCGCGCACCTGCCCAAGGAGCTGCCCGTTCACCCTCGAGCAGGCCGTGAGCTCGATGACCTCCTGTCCCGCCTGCGTCCCGACGTCGTTCACGCCCACGTCGGCGTCGTCTCACCCTTCGCCTGGTCCGGCATCGCCGCCGCCCGGCGAGCGCGGCTCCCGCTCGCCGTCACCTTCCACTGCGTCCTGGGGGCCCCTGGGCGCGTGTGGCCGGAGCACTGGGGCCTGTCAGTCCTGTGCGGATGTGGCAGCGCGGCGGCGCCGACCTGACGGCCGTGTCCTCCATGCTCGCTGCCGACGTTCATCGTGCCGGCGCTGACGACCCTGTCACCGTTCTGCCCAACGGCATCACCGTTGAGAACTGGCGCCTGGAGCGCCCTGGTCCCCAGGAGCGACGGCCTCACCGGCCGGTCACGGTCGTGGCCTCCCTGCGATGGGTTGAGCGCAAGCGGCCCCTGCAGGTCGTGCGTGCCTTCGCTGAGGCCGTCAGGAGCGTTCCCGGCACCGATGCGCTCCTCAAGATCTATGGGGACGGTCCGCTGCGTGAGCGACTCACCCGGGAGGTTGCCGAGTCTGGCCTGGCCGACCGCATCGAGCTCGTGGGTCGTGTCGAACGCACTGAGCTCGTCAGGCCTTCACGCACGCAGACATCTACCTGCAGACCTCGCCCGCCGAGTCCTTCGGTATCTCCACCCTGGAGGCCCGCAGCGCCGGGCTGGCCGTCGTCGCTCTGCGCTCCAGCGGAGTGCGTGACTTCATCACCGACGGCGTCGATGGCCTCCTCGCTGACGACGACGCCGGTCTGGGTCGCAAGCTCGCCACTCTCCTGGGGGACGACGAGCTCCTTGAGCGCATCAAGACCCACAACTATGAGAACGCCCCCCTTGCCCGAGTGGGGCACTGTGGTGCAGATGCACGTCGATACCTACCGGCGTGCCATCGACCTGGCGGGTGCCTGAGGAGCGTCTGGATATGCGAGTCGGTGCGGAGGTGAGGGCGTTATCGGATTCCGTCAGGCGGTGGTGATGTCGGTGAGCACCTCGGAGAGCCGACGCGCCGCAGCCATGACCACGTGCCCGTGAACCCGACCGGGCTGACGACCCATGCGCTCAATAGGACCGGAGATCGAGATGGCGGCCACGACCTTGCCCCCCGGGGCCGCGTACCGGCGCCGAGACGGAGGCGACCCCGGGCCTCGCGCTCCCCAACTGACTGAGCCCACCCCCGACGTCGGACCGCCGAGAGCATGGTGGCGGTGAAACGGGCCCCCACCAGGCCGCGGTGCAGACGGTCGGGCTCCTCCCAGGCGAGAAGCACCTGGGCGGCCGACCCACCCTGCATGGACATCGTGGCGCCCACGGGAATGGAGTCGCGCAGCCCGATCGGGCGCTCGGCATTGGCCACGCAGATGCGCACGTCCCCCTGGCGGCGGTAGAGCTGCGCCGACTCGTGGGTCTTGTCGCGCAGGGCCGCCAGCACCGGCCCGGCGGCGGACAGGAGATGGTCCTCGCCCGCGGCGCTGGCCAGCTCGGTGAGCCTGGGGCCCAGGATGAAGCGTCCCTGGGAGTCACGGGTGACCAGGCGGTGGAACTCCAGGGCGACCGCGATGCGGTGAGCCGTGGGGCGGGCCAGGTGCGTGGTGGACACGAGCTGGGCCAGGGTTGCCGGCCCCGACTCCAGTGCACTCATCACCAGGGCGGCCTTGTCGATGACGCCGACGCCGCTGCTGTCGTTCTCCGGGGAGTTCTCTGAGGGGCTGTCCATAATCTGATACTGGCATTTCAAGGTATGAGATTTCAAGTTAGGGTCCGCCAGGGAAGCGGCGCAGTGTCAGCATCCTTCAGGTCAAGGCCATGGCCTCGGATGTGGCGCGGCCGCCTCGTGCGGTCTGCGCGGGTCAGTGGCGTCGTCGGGTGCTGCTCGGCGCGGGCGGATCGGGAACACTGTTGCTGAGAGGATGAAGTCGATGGGAATGACTCTCGCCGAGAAGGTCTGGCGCGATCATGTGGTGTCCAAGGGTAGCGACGGCGCCCCCGACCTGCTGTACATCGACCTTCACCTGGTCCACGAGGTCACCAGCCCCCAGGCCTTCGAGGGGCTGCGTCTGGCCGGACGCCCGGTGCGTCGTCCCGACCTGACGATCGCCACCGAGGACCACAACACGCCCACTGTGGACATCGACCTGCCGATCGCCGATGTCACCAGCCGCGCTCAGATCGAGACCCTGCGTGCCAACTGCGCCGAGTTCGGGGTGCGGCTGCACTCCCTGGGCGACGCCGACCAGGGAATCGTCCACGCCGTCGGTCCGCAGCTGGGGCTGACCCAGCCCGGCATGACGGTGGTCTGCGGCGACTCCCACACCTCCACTCACGGCGCCTTCGGGGCCCTCGCCTTCGGTATTGGCACCTCCCAGGTCGAGCACGTCCTGGCCACCCAGACCCTGCCCATCGCCCCCTTCAAGACGATGAGCGTCACCATTGACGGGGACCTGCCCTCGGGCAGCGGGGCCAAGGACATCATCCTGGCCATCATCGCCAAGATCGGCACCAACGGGGCCCAGGGGCACGTCATCGAGTACCGTGGACGGGCCATCGAGCAGCTCTCGATGGAGGCCCGAATGACGATCTGCAATATGAGCATCGAGGGTGGGGCCCGGGCCGGCATGATCGCCCCGGACCAGACCACCTTCGACTACCTCAAGGGCCGTCCTCACGCCCCCGCCGGCGAGGACTGGGACGCCGCCGTGGAGTACTGGTCCAGCCTGCGCACCGATCCCGACGCCGTCTTCGACACCGAGGTGGTTCTCCAGGCCGAGGACATCGAGCCCTTCGTCACCTGGGGCACCAATCCCGGGCAGGGCCTGCCGCTGTCCGCGCGGGTCCCCGACCCCGAGGACATCGCCGACGCCACCGAGCGGCTGGCCGCCGAACGGGCCCTGGAGTACATGGACCTCGTACCGGGAACGCCCCTGCGCGACATCAAGGTCGACACCGTCTTCATCGGTTCGTGCACCAACGGCCGTATCGAGGACCTGCGGGCCGCCGCCGAGGTGGTGCGTGGGCGCAAGAAGGCTGAGGGGCTGCGCATGCTCGTGGTGCCGGCCTCGGCCCGAGTGCGTCTGCAGGCCGAGGCTGAGGGCCTGGACCGGGTCTTCACGAGCTTCGGTGCCGAGTGGCGCAACGCCGGCTGCTCCATGTGCCTGGCCATGAACCCCGACAAGCTCTCCTCCGGGGAGCGTGCGGCCTCCACCTCCAACCGCAACTTCGAGGGGCGTCAAGGAAAGGGCGGACGGACCCACCTCGTCTCGCCCGTCGTCGCCGCGGCCACCGCCGTGCGCGGGGCACTGTCGGCCCCGTGGGACCTGCCGCCGCGTCCGGAGGCCACGCAGGACTCGGGTGATATCCCGACGGTCTCGGCGATTGCGCCGGTCTCCGCCGCGCCGGAGGCAACCGTCCAGTAGGGGCCGGCGCGCAGGAGATGAAGGCAGACAGGCGAGGACAGGCCCGGTAGGGGCCGGATAGAGGCAAGGAGCTCAACGACCGTGGACAAGTTCATCCGACACACCGGCATCGGCGCCCCGTTGCGGCGCAGCGCCGTCGACACCGACCAGATCATCCCGGCGGTGTATCTCAAGCGCATCACCCGCACGGGCTTCGACGACGCCCTGTTCGCCTCCTGGCGGGCCGGTGAGCCCGACTTCATCCTCAACCAGGAGGCCTACAAGCGGGCATCGGTGCTCGTCGCCGGTCCCGACTTCGGCACGGGCTCCTCGCGGGAGCATGCCGTGTGGGCGCTCAAGGACTACGGCTTCAAGGTCGTCCTGGCGCCCCGCTTCGCCGACATCTTCCGCGGCAACGCCGGCAAGCAGGGACTGGTAGCCGGCGTGGTCTCCCAGGAGGACTGCGAGCAGCTGTGGAAGATCCTCGAGACCGAGCCGGGCACCGAGGTGACGGTGGACCTGGAGAACCGCACGGTCGAGGCCGGCTCCTTCCGCTGTGCCTTCTCCATCGACGACTACGTCCGCTGGATTCTCATGGAGGGGCTCGACGACATCTCCCTGACCCTCACCCAGGAGGACGCCATCCGCGCCTACGAGGAGGCTCGCCCGACCTTCAAGCCGCGCACGCTGCCGGCCAAGCACCTGCCGGCCCAGGAGGTCGTCTCGGCCCGGGCTGCGGACATGCCCCGGCCCTGAGCAGGACCGGAAGGCTCGAAGTCGGCGCGCGGAAGAGCTCCTCCTCCGAATTTCATCGGCATTGGCACGGTCTACGATAGTATTAATTGGGGCTTTCTGTGAGTCGAAGGCCACCTGATACGGCCCTGAAAAAGGTCATGGGAGTCCCTTCTGTGCGCTTATGCTGGGACGGCCTCGCGCGCCTGCGCGGGGACGGGTGAGCGGCTCACGTGCGCGGCACGCCCAGATGACGTCATGGAGGTGTGCATGGTCGACGGTCTGCTCCAGGTCGAGGGTGGTCGCCCGCTGACTGGTGAGATCACCGTCCGCGGAGCCAAGAACCTGGTTCCCAAGGCGATGGTGGCGGCGCTGCTGGGCTCGTCTCCCTCGGTGCTGCGCAATGTCCCGCTCATTCGTGACGTCGATGTTGTCTCGGGGCTGTTGAGCCTGCACGGGGTGAGCATCGACTACGACCAGCGCGAGGGCGTCCTCCAGCTGGACCCGTCCAAGGTCGAGTCGGCTCACATGGCTGATATCGACGCGCATGCCGGCTCTTCGCGCATCCCGATCCTCTTCTGCGGTCCGCTCCTGCACCGCCTGGGGGAGGCCTTCATCCCCGACCTGGGCGGGTGCCGCATCGGTGACCGCCCCATCGACTTCCACCTGGAGATTCTGCGCCAGTTCGGCGCCGCGGTGGACAAGCAGGCTCAGGGCATCCGGCTCACCGCGCCGCACGGTCTCAAGGGCACCGTCATCGAGCTTCCCTACCCCTCGGTCGGAGCCACCGAGCAGACCCTGCTCACCGCTGTGCGCGCTCACGGACTGACCGAGCTGCGCAACGCCGCCGTCGAGCCCGAGATCATGGACCTGGTCGACGTCCTGCAGAAGATGGGCGCCATCATCTCGGTGGACACCGACCGCACCATCCATGTCGAGGGCGTCGATGAGCTGTGCGGCTACACCCACTCGGCCCTGCCGGACCGCATTGAGGCCGCCTCCTGGGCCTCGGCCGCCCTGGCCACGCGCGGGGACGTGTTCGTGCGCGGAGCCCACCAGAGCCACATGACCACCTTCCTCAACACCTTCCGCAAGGTGGGAGGCGCCTTCGATGTCACTGATGCGGGCATCCGTTTCTACCACCCCGGTGGGGATCTGAAGTCGATTGTGGTGGAGACCAACGTCCACCCCGGCTTCATGACCGACTGGCAGCAGCCTCTCGTCGGGCGCTCACCCAGGCCCAGGGTCTATCCATCGTCCACGAGACCGTCTACGAGAACCGCTTCGGCTTCACCGGTGCCCCTGTGCAAGATGGGGGCCACCATCCAGGTCTACCGCGAGTGCCTGGGCGGCACCGAGTGCCGCTTCGGCCAGCGCAACTTCTACCACTCCGCGGTCATCTCCGGGCCCACGCCGCTGACCGGTGCCGACATCGTCGTGCCCGACCTGCGCGGTGGCTTCTCCCACCTCATCGCGGCCCTGACCGCCGAGGGCACCAGCCGGGTCGAGGGCGTCAACCTCATCGACCGCGGCTACGAGCACTTCATGTCCAAGCTGGAGTCCCTCAACGCCGCCGTCACCCGCCTGGCCTGAGGCGGGCCGGTCCCTGCCTGCGGGCTCGCGAGGCCAGGGCCGTGCGGGCCGCGGGCTCGGCTCGGACAGCCGCCTTCAGAGCGCTGAAGCCGATAGAGTTCACCCGTGCCTGCAACACGCCCCATGACCCCGTTCTACCGCTTCGCCGCGCGCGGGGCGATCATCCCGTTCCTCAAGATGGTCTCCCGGCAGAAGGTGACCGGCCTGGAGAACATCCCCCGCGAGGGCGGCTTCATCGCCGTGGCCAACCACCTGACCGACCTCGACTCGCTCACGGCCATGCGAGCCCTGGTCGATGCCGATGTCCCCGTCTACTCCCTGGCCAAGTCCACCCTGTTCAAGGTGCCGGTGCTCGGCTCCATCCTGCGGGCCGGCGGACAGATTCCGGTCCAGCGGGGCACGCAGAACGCGGCCACGGCCCTCAAGGCGGCCAGTGAGGTCCTGGCCGACGGCGGCGCCATCATGATCTTCCCCGAGGGCACGCTCTCCCGCGACCCCCTCAAGTGGCCGATGGTGGCCAAGACTGGGGCGGCCCGGCTGGCCATGACCAGTGGTGCCCCCGTCCTGCCCATGGGGCAGTGGGGCGCTCACGAGATCCTGGACACCTACGGGCGTTCCTTCCACCCCTTCCCCCGCAAGGACGTGCGCGTCACCATCGGTGAGCTCATGGACCTGTCCCGATTCGGCTCGGACACCCAGGACCGTGAGGCCGTGCGCGCCTGCACCACCGAGATCATGCGGGCCATCACCTCCCTGGTGGAGGAACTGCGCGGGGAGAAGGCCCCCCGCCCCTTCGACATGCACTACGACGGCGACCCCGGCAAGGGGGAAGATCGGCGTGCGTCGCCCCGACCCGCTGCCCGAGGCGGACACTCAGGAGGAGGGCCAGTGAACGGCGTCGAACCCGCAACGAGTGCGCCGCTGCGCCCGGCCGCGGCCGTCATCGGCTCAGGAGCCTGGGGCACCACCTTCGCCGGCCTTCTGGCCCAGGCCGGCACCCCCACGACGATCTGGGCCCGGCGCCGGGAGGTGGCCGAGGAGATCAACGCCGGCACCAACGAGCGCTACGTCCCCGGCCACCGCCTGCCGCAGGGCCTGAAGGCGACCACCGACCTGGCTCAGGCCGTCACGGGAGCGAGCGTCGTCGTCGTGGCCGTGCCCTCCCAGGAGGCCCGGAGGGTCCTGGAGCGCCTCCGGGGCGTACTGGCCGACGACGCCGTGGCCGTCTCCCTCATGAAGGGCATCGAGCTGGGTACCGGGCTGCGGATGAGCGAGGTCCTGGCCGAGGCCTTGGGCATCGACACCTCCCGCGTCGTGGTCGTCTCCGGCCCCAACCTCGCCGACGAGATCGCTGCCGGCCAGCCCACCGCCACCGTCGTGGCCGCCGACGACGAGCAGGTCGCCGCCCGGATCGCCTCGCTGTGCGCCACCGGCACCTTCCGCCCCTACACCAACACCGACGTCCTGGGTGTCGAGCTGTGCGGGGCGGTCAAGAACGTCATCGCCCTGGCCGTCGGCGCGGCCGCGGGCCGGGGCCTGGGGGACAACTCCAAGGCCACGATCATCACCCGGGGCCTGGTGGAGATCACCCGGCTGGGCCTCAAGCTCGGGGCTCGCCCGGAGACCTTCTCCGGGCTGGCAGGCATGGGGGACCTGGTGGCCACCTGCTCCTCGCCCCTGAGCCGCAACCAGACCTTCGGCCGCCACCTCGGCGAGGGGATGAGCGTGGCCGAGGCCGCTGCGGCCTCCCGGGGCGTGGCCGAGGGGGCCAAGTCGGCCCGCGCCGTCCTGGACCTGGCTCGGGCCCACGGCGTGGACATGCCAATCACCGCCGGAGTCGTCAGCGTCGTCGAGGGCGCCGCCAGCGTCGCGCAGGTCACTGACGCGCTGCTGGCTCGCCCCCGCAAGGCCGAGGGCGTGCACGCGGAGCCGTCTCAGGCGTAGCCTCCCCGGCCCGTGAGAGCCGGCTTTCTTCCGGGTTTGTTGTGTGTTATCAGCATGTGGGGCGCCGCGCGGTAGCGTGGGACCTATGACAGCCCTCCAGGAAGCCGGCCCCTCCGTGCCCAGTTCTGACAAGTCCACCGTGCGTGTCGCCGTCGTCTTCGGTGGACGCAGTGGTGAGCACACGATCTCCTGCGCCACCGCAGCCGGCGTCCTGTCAGCCATTGACCGCAACCGTTACGAGGTCCTTCCGGTGGGCATCACGCCCGAGGGCCAGTGGCTGCTCGTCGAGGACGATCCGGCCGCCCTCGAGCTCAGCGACAACCGCCCCCCGGTGATCATCACCGCCGAGGGCTTGGGACGCGGGAGGCTCACCGCGCCCCTGGGAGGCGGCGAGCTCACGGTCCTCGGTCCCACGGGGCCTGAGGTCCTGGGGCAGGTCGACGTCGTCCTGCCGCTGCTGCACGGGCCCTACGGTGAGGACGGAACCATCCAGGGCATGCTGGAGATGATGGGCATTCCCTATGTCGGCTGCGGGGTGCTGGCCAGCGCCGCGGGCATGGACAAGCAGGTCACTAAGGTGCTCCTGGGGGCCGCGGGCATCGCCACGGCGCCGCACGTCGTCGTCGGTCCCCATGCCTGGAAGCGGGACCCCGAGGCGATCCTGGAGGCCTGTCGGTCCCTGACCTACCCCCTGTTCGTCAAGCCCGCCCGTGCCGGCTCCTCCCTGGGCATCAGCAAGGTCGACCGCCCCGAGGACCTGGCCGGAGCCATTGAGGCGGCCCGCGCGGTCGATCCCAAGGTCCTCGTGGAGAGCGGCATCGTGGGACGAGAGGTCGAGGTCGCCGTCCTTCAGGGCCGCGGCGACGACGCCCCCCGAGTGGCCGAGCCCGGCGAGATCGCCATGGACGCCTCCCAGGGCGCCGGCGAGTTCTACGACTACGAGACTAAGTACCTGGCCCACGACGCTGTGGCCATGGTGTGCCCGGCGCGCATCAGCCCTGAGGCGCGCGCGCTCCTCATGGACACCGCGGCCCGGGCCTTCGAGGCGGTCGGCTGCGAGGGGCTGGCTCGGGTCGACTTCTTCCTCACTGAGGCCGGCGAGGCGGTGGTCAACGAGATCAACACGATGCCCGGTTTCACCCCCTTCTCCATGTACCCCTACATGTGGCAGGTCTCCGGCCTGGGCTACACCGAGCTGGTCTCTGAGCTCATTGAGCTGGCCGTGGCTCGATCCACCGATGTCAACCGCTGAGCAGGCCACATTCGGCGCAGAGGTCGTGGGGCAGGACGCGCGGGTCGGTGACCTCAGCGAGGAGGAGCTCCTCGCCGTCATCACCCCTCCTGCCCCTGCGGCCCGCAGACCCCCGTCGGCACGGGGGACGACTGCGCGGTCCTGTCCTTCCCCGACTCACGTACGGCGGTGAGCACCGACGTCCTGGTCGAAGGGCGCCACTTCCGCACCGACTGGTCCACGGGCCGCGACGTCGGGGCCAGGGCCGCGGCCCAGAACCTCGCCGACGCCGCCGCCATGGGGGCCAGGCCCGTCGCGCTCGTCGTCGGCCTGGTCATGCCTGCGTCCACCCCGGTCGGCTGGGTGCGGGACTTCGCCCGAGGGCTGGCCCAGGGCTGTGAGCCCTGCGGGGCGGGCGTCGTGGGCGGTGACCTCAGCTCCGGTGACTCGCTGATCGTGTCCGTCACGGTCCTGGGTGACCTTGAGGGCCGGGCCCCGGTTCTGCGAAGCGGGGCCCGGCCCGGTGACGCCGTCGTGCACGTTGGAACCCTGGGACGCAGTGCAGCGGGACTGGCCCTGCTCAGCGCGGGCACTGATTGCGTACCAGGTTCAAGTGCCGCTGTCCCCTCAGGTCAGGAGCACCCCCAGGCTCAGGCCTGTATCGAGACCTTCCGTGCCCCCGCCCCGCCCCTGGCGGCGGGCCGAGAGCTGGCGCTGGTCGGCGCCACCTCCATGTTGGACGTCTCCGACGGTCTGCTGCGCGACGCCGGCCGGATTGCCCGCGCCAGCGGTGTCGTCATCGATCTCGATGATCCCGGTGACCTGCCGGACGCGTCCTTCCTCGAGTCGGTGGCCGTGCTCGTGAGCGGGCACGACGGATCGGCTGCTCGAGACCTGGCCCGCAGCTGGTTGCTCGCCGGGGGAGAGGACCACGGACTGCTCGCCACCGTCCCGGCGGACGGTCTCGATCGGCTACCTGCCGGAGCCCGGGTGATCGGCCGGGTCCTGAGCCCGCAGGAATCGTCGGCCGGGATGCCGGGGTGCAGGCCGAGCGTTCTCCTGGCAGGAGAACCCGCGCAGGAGCACACCGGATGGGACCACTTCTCCCACACCTGACAGGCCGTCACCCGTTGAGGGTTGAGGAATGCCGGGTACGACAAAGGCCGCCGACTGCTTGCGCAGCGGCGGCTCGTGCTCGAAGGACTCGAGATGATACGCTCAGATGTTGCGCGTCACCTTCCCGGCCTTGAGGCAGGACGTGCACACGTTGAGGCGCTTGGGGGCGCCATTGACGAGAGCACGCACACGCTGGATGTTGGGGTTCCACCGGCGGTTGGTCCGCACGTGGGAGTGCGAGACGCTCTTGCCGAAGATGGGGCCCTTGCCGCAAACGTCGCACACAGCAGCCACGGTCTCACTCCTGATCTTCAATGCTTCAACGCTCAGGCCGATGCCTGGCGCCAGGTCTTACCGCCCAGGCGCGGGGCGCCGGGCAACCCGAACACAATAGCGGACCTGCGTGCAGCGGCCCAAGCCGCCTTGGCGTGCGTTCGGGCACATGCCTTCGAATTTGAGAGGTGGGGGTAAGTGTGAACTAAGCAGAAAACGTGATGAATATCATCATATGACGAACGTGTGCTCTTTTCGGATGTGGTGGTAAGGGTCTGACCAGCGTGCCGGTGTCCCCAACCTCCCTTCGGCTCTCTGTCGCTCTGGGTGAGGTGCTGGTGTGGTCATCCTGCTCCGGTGGGAGGAATGTGATCGGGCAGGTACTCTGAAACCACATATCAAACCAAAGGCTCGGCCCAGCCATGAACCAGGCTCGCTGAACGCCTGCACATATGCAGATCATGCAATGGAACAGAAGGTGTTCAGAGCGTGACACACATGGTGTGCTGGTCGTAGCCAGGAACCAGGGGAGGCGAAGATGGCGCAGTCTCAAGGACATCGCCCCGTTACCCCTGTCTCAGGGACCCATGTGCTGCAGGGGGTCGCAGTACGCCGCTGGATCGCGCTGGCGGAGATCGTTGCCGACCAGACCCGGGACCTGGTGGATGTCCTCAATGTCTTCCCCGTGCCGGACGCGGATACCGGAACCAACGTCCTGCTCACCCTGCGCTCGGCCTCCGACGCCCTCCACCGACTGGGGCGGGCCGCTGACGCCGCCCAGGTGGCCCGCGCCGCAGCTGACGGCGCCGTCCGGGGAGCCCGCGGGAACTCGGGTCTTCTGGTCTCCAGGCCCTGGCCGCCTTCGCCGACGTCTGTGCCGAGGCTCCGGATCCCGCCGGTCTGCGCCCCGTCGAGCTCGTGCACGTCTACGAGGCCATGGCGGACACCACCTGGGCCGCGGTCTCCCGTCCGGTCTCGGGGACCCTGCTGTCGGTCGCCCGGGACGCGGCCACAGCGGCCCGCTCCGCCCTGGAGGAGGCGACGGCGACCTCTCCCGCGACCCTGAGCCTCATCGCCGCTGCTGCCGCCTTCGGCGCTCAGGAGTCCGTTGTGGAGACCGCGGGCCTCGGGCACGGCCCGGTGGATGCCGGGGGAGCGGCCTTCATGCTGCTGCTGACCTGTCTGTCGGACACCATTGACGCGATGCAGGACGCGGGTCCCGGGGCGACTGAGGCCCCAGAGCTGCGTCAGGGGCACCAGGACGCCGACGAGCACGCCCCCTACACCGCCGTCGCCCGCCAGATGCTCACCGACCTGGCCGCAGGTGGGGTGCCGCACAGCGTTGGTCCCGAGCCCCTGGGCATGTCCACCGGCGAGTTCGAGGTGATGTATCTGCTGGAGGCGACTGCAGTCCAGGCTGGTCAGCTGCGTCGGGACCTGGAGCGCATCGGCGACTCGGTGGGCGTCGTCGGCACCCCGGACGCCCTGGGAGTGGGCCTCTACCAGGTCCACGTCCACACCGACACTCCGCGTGCCGCTCTGCCGCACGCGGGCCGTGCCCGGCAGATCTGCATCCACCACCTCCACCCCACCGCCCTGGTGAGCTCCACGGACGAGCCTCCGTCCCCGTGGGGGCCGCTCGACTCGGACCCCACGGGCCACGTGGTCTCCTTCGAGCGCCTGGCAGCGCGCCGGGCCGAGCGCAAGGCGAAGTCGGTGCGCATGCACCCCTCCCAGGCGGCCTCTGCCCGTCCCGCACCGGCGCAGGCCCCGCAACTGGCCGTGCGCTCGCGGCAGGCCGGCGTCGGTGTCATCGCCTGCACCCGGGCTCCCGGGCTCATCGAGCAGCTCGCCCGTTCTGACACCGCCGTCGTCCTCAACCCTGATCGGGAGGGGATCGCCCGCGCCGCCGCGGACCTGGGCGCCTCCCAGGTCATCGTGCTGCCCTGTGACGCCGCCTGTACCGAGGCGGCCCATGACGCCGCCCGCTTCCTGGCGGCCCGTTCCGCGGTCTCCACCGTCCGCCCGCCGGTGGGTACCACCCGCAAGACGGGCGCCGCTCGAGAGACCGCCCGCGCCGGGGTGTCCTCAGAGCGCTATGAGGCCGAGGGTATTCAGCTCCTCGTGTGCGACACTGATGACGAGGCCCGGGTCCTGGCCGCCGCGGTGGCCCTGGCCGGCAGGAGTGAGCAGGCGGAGCTGGCTGAGCTGGCCCGCCGCGCCTGGAGCGCCGCTGCGGGGTTGCGCACCATCGCCCTCAATGGTGCCCAGGCCGACGCCGAGGCCGTGGCTCGCGCCGTGGCCTCGGCGCTGCGCCCCTCCGATGAGCTGCTCACCGTCATCACCGGCCGCAATGCCGGCCGTGACGTCGGTGCCCTGGCTGCCAGCGCGGCGGTGGGGGCCCGGGGACACGTGGTTGGTGAGGACGTGGAGGTCGCTGTCCATGCCGGCGGCCAGGAGCACCCCGACGTCCTCATCGCCATCGAGTAGCCCTCTCTGCGCGCTGCCATGTCTCGAGGCGCCCGCATATGCAAGCGCCTCAGGTCATGAAGGGCTCCCAGGCTCCTTCGTCATAGGGTGGGGCCGTGTCCGGCTCATCTGATCGCTCAACCCGCACGCCCCGCCCCGGCAGCGTCGGCCTGCTCGAGCGTCCCGTGACCCGGCTCGTGGGCAAGCGCACGGCCGCACAACTCGCCAAGCAGGGGGTGGAGACCGGGGCGGACCTGCTGCGCCTGCTGCCCCGGCGCTACGATACGTGGGGGGAGCTGACTGACATGCGCACCCTCGTCGAGGGTGAGCAAGCCACCATCCAGGCCCAGGTCGTGCGCGCCTCCTCCCGGCGCACCCGCTCCGGACGGGTCCCGGCCCTTATGGAGGCCACCGTCACCGACGGCGCCTCCACCATGGACCTCGTCCAGTTCGGTGCGGCCGGCCAGATGCGCGCCCGAGCTGCCCAGCTGGCCCCCGGAACCACCGTCCTGCTCAGCGGCAAGGTGGGACTCCACCGTGGACGCAAGCAGCTGTCCAACCCGCGCCTGTACGTCCTCGACGAGCTCGATGAGGACGAGCGCGAGGCCCTGCTGGCCCGCCCCATGCCCATCTACCCCGGCACGGAGGCCCTCCCGTCCTGGCTAGTGGCCAAGGCGGTGCGCAGCGTCCTGGACCAGCTCGAGTCGGGCGACGTCGCCGACCCCCTCCCCGAGGAGCTGCGGCGCGAGGCGGGGCTGGTCGACGCCTACACCGCCTACCGCTGGGTGCACCAGCCCGAGGACTCCGGGCAGTGGAAAGCTGCCCGGAAACGGCTGCGCCACGAGGAGGCCCTCATCCTGCAGGTCGCCCTGGCCCAGCGCCGAGCCCATCATGAGGCGACCCGCACCGCGGTCGCCTGGCCCGTACCGGAGACGGAGGGCTCCCTGAGAGCGGACCTCGACGCCCGTCTGCCCTACGACCTGACCGCCGGGCAGAAGCGGGTCGGTGAGGAGATCTCCGCCGACCTGGCCCGCACCGTTCCCATGCAGCGCCTTCTTCAGGGCGACGTGGGAAGTGGTAAGACCCTCGTGGCCCTGCGCGCCATGCTCCAGGTGGTTGGAGGCGGCGGGCAGGCCGCCCTCCTGGCCCCCACCGAGGTCCTCGCCGCTCAGCACCACTCCTCACTGGAGGTGGTCCTGGGGCCCATGGCCCGCCTCGGGATGCTCGGCGGCGCCGAACACGCCACCCGCGTCCACCTGCTGACCGGCTCCACCCCCGCCGCTCAGCGCCGTCGGATCCTCACTGAGCTGGCCGCCGGTGAGCCGGCGATCGTCGTGGGTACCCACGCCCTGCTGTCCAACACGGTGCAGATCCCCTTCCTCGGCCTGGTCGTCGTCGATGAGCAGCACCGCTTCGGCGTCGCCCAGCGCGACGCCCTGCGCGAGCGCGGCGGTCTGACTGACCCTGCCACTGGACAGACCCATACGCCCCACCTCCTGGTCATGACCGCCACCCCGATCCCGCGCACCATCGCCATGACGGTCTTCGGGGACCTGGCCACCTCCGTCCTGGACGAGTTGCCCGCCGGGCGCAGCGCCGTACCCACCCACCTCGTCCCGTGGTCGCGCACCTCCTGGGTGGAGGGCATCTGGCGGCGTGCCGCCAAAGAGGTCGCCTCCGGGGGGCGGGTCTACGTCGTGTGCCCACGGATCGAGGTCGACGACGAGTCCCGGCAGACGCCGATGGACGGCGCGGCGGCTGTCGAGACCGACGACGGGCCGAAGCAGGAGGCGCTCGCGGAGGAGGGGGACGGCTCGCATCCCGACCGCCCGCTGGCCGCCGTCGAGGAGTGGAGGCGGCGACTGGAGGGGGAACCGGCCCTGGAGGGAATCGGCGTCGGAGTCCTCACCGGACGCATGAGCAGTGACGACAAGGCTGCCTCCATGGCCGACTTTGCCTCGGGCGCCACCCCGGTCCTGGTGTCCACCACCGTCATCGAGGTGGGGGTGGACGTGCCCGAGGCCTCCATGATGGTCATCCTGGACGCCGAGCGCTTCGGACTGTCCCAGCTCCACCAGCTGCGCGGGCGGGTCGGGCGCGGCAGCAGGCCGTCCCTGTGCGTGGCGGTCACCGGTGCGGAGGTCGGCTCCACCGCCTTCCACCGGCTCAAGGCATTCGCCTCCACCACGGACGGATTCGCGCTGGCCGAGGCCGACCTCGAGCTGCGCAGCGAGGGCGATGTCCTGGGGGCCTCGCAGTCGGGGCGCGCTTCCGGGCTGGACTTGCTGCGCGTCACCCGCGATGCCCGCCTCATCGCCACCGCGAGGCACCAGGCGGAGCAGATCGTGGCCACCGACCCACAGTTGCGTGAGCACCGGGCCCTGGCCGCGGCGATCGTCGAGCGCCTCGATGAGGAGTCCCAGGCCTTCCTCGAAAGAGCGTGAAGCGCCCAGGGGTGAACCGGGGAGCGTCCGCGGCTCAGGCCGGCTCGGCGAACCAGATCGTGGTCTCGCCGTACCGCTTGTCCGCGAAGCGCTCCAGCCCCGCCGGCCAGGTCGGTTCCGGTGAGCGCGTCGAGCGCTCGACGACGACGACGGCGCGCGGCGCCAGCCACGGATCCTCGCTGCGGACCAGGGCAGTGAGGATCGCCGTGAGCTCCTCCTCGCTCAGTCGTAGGGAGGATCGATCAGCACCAGGTCCGCCGGAGCGCCCGCCGGGCCGGCCAGGAAGGCGGCCGCCTTCGCGGTCACCGCCGATACCCCACTCAGGCCCAGTGAGTGGATGTTGCGTCGGCAGGTCTGCGACGCACCGCGCGAGGAGTCCACGAGCGTGACCTCGCCGGCTCCTCGGCTTGCGGCCTCCAGGCCCAGGGCCCCGGAACCCGCGCACAGGTCCAGCACCCGAGCGGCGTCGAGCACCCCGTAGTGGTCCAGGCGGGCGAAAAGAGCCTCGCGGACGCGCTCGGAGGTGGGGCGCGTCCCGGACCGGGGCACCTCGATCCTGCGTCCACCCACGGTTCCGGCCACGATCCTCGTCATGGGACAGACCCTACCCGGCCCGCAGACTGTGTCCCCAGTGGCTGCGGCGCTCAGCTCTCCTCGGCCGGGGCATGCTGACCGTAGCCGGTGTCCCGGATCTTGCACGCGACCGCCTCGATCTGCTCAGCGGTGAGGATCTTGGGGCTGCCGACGGCGAGCGTGCGCAGGTAGAGCTCGCAGACCCACTCCAGCTCCTGGGCCAGGACATAGGTGGAGGGTAGGTCCGGGCCGGTCACCACGGAGCCGTGGTTGCTCATGAGGGCCGCGGTGCGTCCCTCAAGGGCCTTGGCGACATTGGCGGCCAGCTCGGGGGAGCCGTAGATGGCGTAGTCGGCCACCCGCACGTCGCTGCCGCCGAACATGCAGATGTAGTAGTGCACGGCCGGGAGCGCGCTCACGCCCTCGAGGCTGGCCACGGTGGTGGCAGCGTAGGAGTGGGTGTGCACGACCGACATCTGTCCGGTCGCCCGCAGCGCGGTCAGGTGCAGGTCCAGCTCGCTGGCGGGCTTGAGCGGTCCCTCGACCTGCTTGCCGGTGGCGTACTCGACCACGGCGACCAGGTCGGGGCGCATCTCCTGGTAGGGCAGCCCCGAGGGGGTGATGGCGACCAGGTCCCCCTCCCGAACGGACAGGTTGCCGGCGGTGCCGACGACCAGACCGTCGTCGGATAAGTGGGAGCAGGCATCGGCGATCTGCTGTCGAGCGTCGTTGAGAAGCATGATGGGCTCTTTCCCCGGGGCGTACCGCTGCGCGCCCCGTTGCGTCAGAAGTGGTACCGAGGCATCGTCTCATGTTGGCGCTCTCATGTCTACGATTTGGCGATTTTGTTTTTATGCTTGACATGACCGCTTGGTCGGGGTCATCCTATGTTTGCGCTCACATCGATGTGGGTCCTGGTCATCGTCGCCCAGTGAAAGGAAACTTGCCATGTCCGCTGCGTCCTACCCCGCTATCGGAATCCGTCCCCTCATTGACGGACGTCGTCGTGGCGTGAGGGAGTCCCTCGAGGACAAGACCGCTCAGCTGGCCAAGGATGTCGCCGAGCTCATCTCTTCCCGACTGACCTACCCCGACGGCAGCCCGGTGCGCTGCGTCGTTTCCGAGACCGCGATCGGGGGCGTGGCCGAGGCCAACCGCTGCAAGGAGCAGTTCCGCACCGAGAACGTGTGTGCCGACCTGACCGTCACCGCCTCCTGGAACTACATCACCGAGGTCCTTGACCTCGACCCCTCCATCCCGCACGCCATCTGGGGCTTCAACGGCACTGAGCGCCCCGGGGCCGTGACCCTGGCCGCCGCGGCCGCCGCCTACAACATGCTGGGCATTCCCTGCTTCGGCATCTACGGCCACGACGTGCAGGACGCCGACGACTCGGGCCTGACCGACGACGTCGTCGAGAACATCCTGCGCTACGTGCGCGCCGCCCTGGGGGTCGGCCTCATGAAGGGGCGCAGCTACCTCTCGATCGGGACCGTCTCCATGGGGATCGCCGGCTGCCGCGTCCCCGAGCAGTTCTTCGTCGACTACCTGGGCATGCGCGCCGAGTACATCGACATGATCGAGATCGACCGCCGTATCGCCCACGGCATCTACGACCACCAGGAGTACGAGACCGCCCTGGCCTGGGCCCGGGAGCACCTCACCATCGGGGAGAACCGCAACCCGGAGGCCAACCGCTTCACCCAGGAGGAGTACGACGAGCAGTTCGACTACTGCATCAAGATGCTCCTCATCGGACGCGACCTCATGGAGGGCAACCCCGCCCTGGCCGAGCTGGGCTTCGTCGAGGAGGCCGAGGGACACGACGCCATCGCGGCGGGCTTCCAGGGGCAGCGTCAGTGGACGGACTACAAGCCCAATGGGGACATCCTCGAGACCTTCCTCAACACCACCTTCGACTGGAACGGCAAGCGGCCCGAGAAGGTCTTCGCCACGGAGGGCGACGCCGGCAACGCCGTGGCCATGCTCTTCAACTCCGTCCTGACCCACCGTCCTCAGCTCTTCAGTGACGTGCGCACCTACTGGAGCCCCGAGGCCGTTGAGCGGGTCACCGGTTACAAGCTCGAGGGGCGCGCCGAGAACGGCTTCATCGACCTGCGCAACTCCGGGGCCACCACCCTCAACGCCACCGGCCAGGAGAAGGACGCCGAGGGCAACCCCATCATCAAGCACTGGTGGGAGATCACCGAGGCGGACATCGAGGCGGATCTGAAGGCCTCCACTTTCCATGCCGCCACCCGTGAGTACTTCCCCGGAGGCGGCTTCTCCACGCACTTCACCACCGCCGGCAACATGCCCGTCACTGCGACCCGCTTGAACTTCGTGGCCGGCCAGGGGCCGGTCCTCCAGATCTCCGAGGGCTGGACCGTGGAGCTGCCCGACGACGTGCGCGACCAGATCGTCAACCGCACCGACCCGACCTGGCCGACGACCTTCTTCGTTCCGCGCCTGACCGGCCAGGGCGCCTTCACCTCCGTCTACGACTGGATGGCCAACTGGGGCGCCAACCACACGGCCACCGGCTACGGGCACTTCGGCGCCGACCTCATCACCCTGGCCTCGATGCTGCGCATCCCCGTCTACATGCACAACGTCGAGCGTGAGAGGATCCTGCGCCCCAAGGCCTGGGTGCCCTTCGGCACCGCCGAGCCCGAGAGCGCCGACTTCCGGGCCTGCGCCACCTTCGGTCCTCTCTACCGCTGACGGGTCGCCGCCATGACGAGCACCGACGAGCACCACGCCCTTGCCCTCGACCTCGGCTCCAGCTCCGTGCGAGCGGTCCTGGGAAGCTACCGGCAGGGGGTCATCAGCACCGAGGAGGTCTTCCGCCTCCACCACCAGGCGGTGGACGACCACGGCACCCTCACCTGGGACCTCGAGCGCATCATGGATGGTGTTCGTCGGAGCATCGCCATGGCGACGCAGCGCCTGGGGCGGGCCCCCGACTCCATCGGCATCGACACCTGGGGGGGTCGACTACGGCCTGCTCGACGCCCAAGGGGGTCTGCTGCGCGCCCCGCGTGCCTACCGGGACCGGCGCATGGCACGCTGGGCCGCAGACCTGGACCGGGCCCTCCCTGTGGAGGCCGCCTGGCGGGAGACCGGCATCCTGCCCCAGCAGATAAACACGGTCTACCAGCTCTACGCGGACCTGAGGCAGGAGCCCGACCTCATCGATCGCGTGGATCGCTTCCTGCCCCTGCCCGACCTCGTGGCCCATCTGCTCGGAGCCCCCGCGCAGGCGGGGCGGGCGATCGCCTCGACCACCGGACTCGCCTCACCCGGGGCGCGAGAGTGGTCCGCTCGCGTGCTCCAGGCCGCCGGGATTCCTCAGGGGTGGGTGCCCCCGCTCGTCGACGACGCCACGGTGGCCGGGACGACCCCGGAGGGGATCACCATCGTGCGTCCCGGCGGGCACGACACCGCCTGCGCCGTCCATGCCCTCGGTCTGGCCGGTGACGAGGTGCGCCTGTTCATCTCCTCGGGATCCTGGAGCCTCATCGGGGCCGCTGTTCCCAGCCCCGTCCTGGATGAAGCGGCGCTGCGGGCCGGACTGACCAACGAGGTCCGCACCGACGGAGGTATCCGGCTGCTGCGCAACCTCACCGGCTTCTGGCTGCTCCAGGAGTGCCAGCGAGCCTGGAACGAGCCCGACACCGGTGCGCTGGTCGAGGCGGCGGGGGGAGTGCGCCTCCCTCGGGGTCGTCATCGACCCCGACGACGAGCTCTTCGCCAGTCCCGGCGACATGCCGGACAAGATCGCCCAGTGGTGCCGCAGTCACTACAAGGTGACTCCCGAGGGACCGGCGCAGACGGTCCGGCTCATCCTCGAGTCGCTCGCCTGCGCCCACGCCGCCTACGCCCAGGGGCTGCAGGACGTCGTCGGCGACCAGCTGGACCCGGCGGCACCGATCCACCTGGTGGGAGGCGGGGCGCGCAACAGCCTCCTGCCGGCCATGACGGCGGCGGCCTGCCACCGTCGGGTCATCGTGGGCACACCGGAGGCCAGTGCCCTGGGTAACATCCTCGCCCAGCTCGAGGCCGCCGAGGTCCTCGACCCGAGTGCTCGCGGTGAGGTGCTGCGCCGCAGCATCGGCTCCGTGGAGGTCGAGCCCTCCGGGACCATCGCCGATCCCGGTACCTTCGACGCCATGCGGGAACGGCTGGGCAACGCCACCGCCGACTGACCACTTGGCACGTCGAGCGCAACCACACATTGAACTGAACACCCACCACACGAAAGGAGCAACGATGCTCCGCAACATTCCTGCCAACCTGTCACCCGAACTCGTCAAGATCCTGCTCGAGATGGGCCATGGGGATGAGATTCTCCTGGCTGATGCGAACTTCCCCGGGCACCACCTCCACCCCACCACGGTGCGAGCCGACGGCCTGGGGATCCCCGACCTGCTGAGGTCCATCCTCACTCTCATGCCCCTGGACCGCTACAGCAGCTACCAGGTGGCCCTCATGGAGACGGTGGGCGACGACCCCCGGCCGCCGGTCTGGGACGTCTACGAGAAGATCTGGAACGAGGCCGAGAAGGACGCCGGACCGGTGAGCGTCAAGACGATTGAGCGCATGGCCTTCTACGACTACACCCCCAGCGTCTACGCCGTCGTCCTCACCGGGGAGACGGCCCTGTACGGCAACCTCATTCTCAAGAAGGGCGTGCTGTGATGACTGCGACCCGCGACTCCGTGGCTGAGGAGGCCCCCGTCGGAAAGGGGACGGCCAAGCGGAGTTTCCTGTATCCCGGGATGGTGCTGCCCTTCTGTCTGCTGGTCTCCTGCTTCGCCGCCTGGGGCCTGGCCGGAAACATGACTGATCCCCTGGTCAAGGTCTTCGGCTCCGTGTTCTCCATGTCGAACCTGCAGTCCTCGCTGGTGCAGTCGGCCTACTACGGGGCCTACTTCTGCCTGGCGATCCCGGCGGCCTTCATCAACAGTCGCCTGGGCTACAAGGGCGGTGTCCTCATCGGGTTGGTGCTGGCGGGATCCGGCGGGCTCCTGTTCATCCCCGCGACCTACGCCATGACCTACTCGGTGTTTCTGACCGCGCTGTTCACCCTGGCCGCCGGCCTGTCCATCCTGGAGACCAGTGCCAACCCCTTCGTCATGTCAATGGGGCCGGAGCACAACGCCACCCGGCGCCTCAACTTTGCGCAGGCATTCAATCCCATCGGTTCCAATCTCGGGGTGCTGCTGGCCGACCTGCTGATCCTGTCCAAGGTGAACCCGGCCACCGCCGAGCAGCGCAAGGCCATGAGCCACGAGATGCTGCTGGCCACCCAGAGTGCAGAGCTCAAGGCGGTCATGGGCCCCTACGTTGCCCTCGGGCTCCTCTACCTCCTGCTGGCCTTCCTGATCAGCAGGGTCAGGGTTGCGGAGCGGCCGGTGGATTCCACGGTGGGTAACAGCGGTGGGACCGGCAGACTTATGCGCCTGCTGCGCAACAAGCGCTACAGCTTCGGGGTAGTGGCGCAGTACTTCAACGTCTCCGCCCAGACCTGCATCTGGACCTACACCCTGCACTACGTGACCAGTGCCTTGAAGGTGTCCGACGACGTCGCCGGCGACTGGCTTCAGGCCAGCCTGATCATCTTCCTGGTCTTCCGTTTCCTCATGGTGGGGCTTATGGGGCGGTTTGACGCACGCAAGCTGCTTCTGCTCATGTGCTCCCTCGGGATTGGCCTGTCCCTGTTCGCCATGGTGAGCGTCAACATTCTGGGGGTGCTGGCCATCATCTCCCTGTCTGCCTGCATCTCCCTGCTGTTCCCCACCATCTACGGCGAGGCCCTCATGGGGCTGGGGGAGGACACCAAGTACGGAGCCGCAGGCTTGGTCATGGCCATTATCGGTGGGGCCACCATGCCTCTGGTGCAAAGTGCCATCATGGACCACACCTCTCCTGCGGTGTCCTACATCACGGTAGCCGCGTGCTTCGTGGTGGTGGCCGCCTACGGGGTCTACACGCTGCGCACGCCCAGGCCCGTCAGCGCCGACTGACGGTCGCCTCTCACTTCGGAGCTCTGTGCGCCCACTCGGTACGAGCCGGGCGCGCAGAGCTTCGTAGGTCCAGTGGGGCCAGTGGGCCCGCCTGGAAAGGTGATCGTCGGTGCTAGGCCGTGGTCGATGAGGCCCTGACGACGAGCGTCGGCTCCAGGCAGACACTGCGGGCGGGGGCACCCTCGACGATCTCGTCGGACAGGCTCAGTGCGGCCCGTCCCAGGGCGTCGAAGTCCTGCGTGACGCTGGACAGGGACGGGGTCGCCCAGCGCGCCAGGGGGATGTCATCGAAGCCGACAACGGCGACGTCGTCGGGGATTCTCACGCCGGCGGCGAGCAGCTCGTGGCACAGCCCCAGGGCGATGTCGTCGTTGGCGGCGAAGACGGCGTCGGGCAGGCCGCTGTCGAGCAGGCGCCGAGCCACTCGTGCTCCGGCCTCTCCCGTCCAGGCGTCCGTGCCCACCCAGCGGCCGGGAATCCCGGCCTGCGCGCACGCCGACTGGTAGGCGGCCAGCCGCTCCGAGGCGTCCTGCCAGGACAGGTCCCCGGTGACGTGCAGCAGGCGGCTGCGCCCCTGCGCCAGAAGGTGCTCCGTGGCCAGCCTGGCTCCTCGGGCCTGGTCGATGGAGACGGTGGACAGCTCGGAGAACTCGTGCTGACCCGAGATGATGGCCACGACCGGACCGCGGTGGCGCTGGGACGAGAGGATGGCCAGGACGTCGGCGCGCTGGGCCAGGACCACGATGGTCGCCACGCGGTGACCGTGCAGGTGGGCCAGTGCCTGTCGCACGGACTCCGGGTCGCCGCCCTCGGCAGTGGCCAGGACGAAGGTGTCCCCCGCTCGCGCACCGCCCTGGCGATCGCGGAGAAGGTGGAGGCCATCCCGTGCGACAGCCCGGCCGTCAGCAGGATTCCCACGGCCCCGGAGGATCCCGAGGCCAGCGAACGGGCGGCGAGATTCGGCTCATAGCCCAGTGCCTGAACGGCCGCCAGAACCTTCTGACGTGTCTCGGGACGGACCGACGGGTGGTTGTTGAGCACGCGGGAGACGGTCTGCGCTGAGACTCCGACTGCCTCGGCCACGTCACTAAGGGTCACGCGTGTGGACACAAGGGAAATATAGCAGCGCCGCCCCAGGATCCCGGGGTGCCGCGTTGGCGTGCTGGCGCGGGCGGTGCGGCGCGCGTCCCGCACCGCGGCTGGCCCAGCCAGTAGCGTGAGCGTATGAGCCTGGCCGTCTACCCCGGAAGCTTCGATCCCCTCACCCTGGGGCATGTCGACATCGTCGCCCGTGCGACCACGCTCTTCGACGTCGTCGTCATCGGGATCGCCCACAACGCCGCCAAGGCCGGGCGCCACCTGCTCGACGTCCACGAACGCCTCCACCTGGCCAGGGAGGCCACCTCCCACCTGTCCGGCGTCGAGGTGGACATCGTCCCCGGGCTCCTGGCCGACTACTGCAGCCGGCGCGGGGCGAGCGCCATCATCAAGGGCCTGCGCAACGGCAGCGACCTGGATGCCGAGCTGCCCATGGCCCTGCTCAACCGCGACCTGGGGGCGCCCGAGACGGTCTTCCTGCCTGCGTCCGCCGCCTACGCGCACATCTCCTCCTCCCTCGTCAAGGACGTCGCGGGCTACGGCCGGGACGTCTCCGCCCTCGTCCCGCCCGCTGTGGCCCACGCCCTGGCGGTCCGGCTGGCTCAGGCCCCCGGGTCTGCGGCTCACGACGGCGTCGACTCAGGACTCGTCCCGCCCGGGACCCCGCCAAGCCGCTTCGTCGGCGCCGACCACACTCGAGAGGACCTACCGTGACGACCAGCCGCGATGCCGGAGACGACCTGCTGCGCATCCTCGATGAGCTCGACGAGCTCATCAGCAACGCCCGATCCATGCCGATGAGCGCCTCGGCGATCGTCAACCGGGAGAACGCCCTGCACCTCATCGACCGGGCTCGTGACGCGGTCCCGAGCGCCGTTCGCCGTGCCGAGAAGATCGTCGCCGATGCCGACGCCGTCCTGGCTGAGGGACGGGCCGAGTCCGAACGGCTCGTCCAGTACGCCCAGGAGGAGTCCGAGCGGCTCGTGGCCGGGGAGAACATCGTGCGCATGGCCAATGACCGGGCTGACAGCATCGTGGCTGCGGCGGAGGACAAGGCCGCCTCCCTGCGTCACGGGGCCGACGAGTACTCCGACCGCACCCTGGCCTCCCTGGAGGCCGAGGTCGCCAAGGTCGCCGAGCAGATCCGCGCGGGCCGTGAGGTCCTGGCCGGCCGCCTGGGGGACGGCGCGGGGCAGCCGGTGGAGATCCAGGAGCCCGTCCGCCGCCGTTCGGCCTGGTCCGTGGACCCCTCCGCCCACTGAATCGGCGGCGCCGTCCCACCGGGTACGCTCGCGCCAGACATCACGTCCATCAACCCCGCCCACCAGCCGCCCAGGACCGTGTCCATCGCCTGGGCATCACCTGGGCATCACGCGGACACCATGCCGCTGGGGCCCCTCGGTCATCGCTGGGTACGGTGCGGTCAACCCGCTGTGGAGGAACCTATGCCAGGACTCATCGTCGATATCGTCGACCTGCCCCGTGCCACCGGCTCGGTCAAGAACCTGCAGATCCGCACCCCCGCCCCCGCCGACCTGGGCACCGAGGTCATCGGTGTGCCCGAGGGCAGCGACCTCGCCCTCGACGTCACCCTGACCTCCATGGACGACGGCGTCCTGGCACATGCCGACGCCGACCTGCACGTCCACGGCGAGTGCGTGCGCTGCCTGCGCGACCTCGATGAGGACCGCAGCGTGAGGATCGACGAGCTCTACCTCTTCCCCGAGGTCATCGAGGCCCAGCGGGCCGAAGGCGATGAGGAGGCCGAGGACCTCCTGGCGGTGGGGGAGACCACCCTGGACCTCGAACCGGCGCTGCGCGACGCCCTGGTGCCCACGCTGCCCTTCCAGCCCCTGTGCCGCCCCGACTGCCCCGGACTGTGTCCCCGACTGCGGTAAGCGGCTCGAGGACCTACCCGCCGACCACCACCACGAGGTCCTTGACCCGCGCTGGTCCGCCCTGGCCGGCCTGCTGGAGACCGACACCGGTCAGGAGGGCGAGCCGGACGCGCCCACGAGCGGGGAGGAGCAGGCCTGATGGCCAAGCGCCGCAGCGCCCCGCCCGCGCGCACCGACACCGAGGCCCTCGTCTACCGCTGGGGGCCGAGCATTGATGCCCAGCTGCTCGACCTGTCCCTGACCCACCGCTCCTACGCCCACGAGAACGGCGGCCTGCCCACCAACGAGCGTCTGGAGTTCCTGGGCGACTCCGTCCTGGGCATCATCGTCACCGAGTACCTCTACCGCACCCACCCGGAGGTCCCCGAGGGCCAGCTCGCCAAGATGCGCGCCGCCACCGTCTCCGAGCCGGCCCTGGCCGCCGTCGCCCGCGACCTGGGACTGGGGGAATTCATCAAGCTCGGCAAGGGCGAGGCGCTCTCGGGCGGGCGGGACAAGGACTCCATCCTGTCCGACACGGTCGAGGCCCTCATCGGCGCCACCTACCTCACCCACGGTCTGGAGGAGACCCGCACGGTCGTCACCCGGCTCGTCTCCCGCTTCCTGGACTCGGCCCGCACCCGCGGCGCGGGCCTGGACTGGAAGACGAGCCTCCAGGAGCTCACCGCCGTCCACCAGCTCGGCAACCCCGCCTACGAGGTCACCGGAACCGGCCCCGACCACCAGCGGGTCTTCACCGCCAGCGCCATCGTCGACGGCGAGGTCCTGGGGCAGGGCACCGGCAGCTCGAAGAAGGTCGCCGAGCACGACGCCGCCGAGGCCGCCTACGCCACCATCCTGGCCGCCCGGGGCGACGGCGGCCTCAACCTGCCCGGAGTCAACGAGGCCCTGCGCGCCGACCTGCTCACCGGGCAGACCCCCCAGACGAGCTGATGCCAGAGCTGCCCGAGGTCGAGGTGGTGCGCGCCGGTCTCGCCCGGCACGTGGCCGGATGCACCGTCACCCGCGTCGAGGTCCTCGATCCGCGTCCGCTGCGCCGCCAGGACGGGGGAGCGCAGGCCTTCATCGACCAGCTCACCGGGCGCACCCTGACCGCGGCCGTCCGCCGCGGAAAGTTCCTGTGGCTGCCCCTGGACGACGGACGCGCCCTGTCGGCCCACCTGGGCATGAGCGGCCAGCTGCTCGTGCGCGGCACCACCGCGGACGCTTCTGACACTGCCCCGGAGCCCAACCGTGCCGCGGCCTTCCTGGCCGACCCGGACACTCTGCCCGGCGGGCGCCCAGCGGACCTGAGTGCTACCGAGCAGCCCCGCTACGTGCGGGACATCTCCACCTCCGCCCGCCACCTGCGAGTGCGCCTCCACCTCAGCACCGACCGCGACGATGACGGCGACGACGGCGCCGGCGCGGCGGTCCTCGACCTGGTCGACCAGCGCATGCTCGGCGGCCTGCACGTCGTCGACCTGACCCCCACCGCCGACGGCGCTCCCGGCGGGATGGGCGACCCGCGGCCGCTGCTGCCCGCCGACGCCACCCATATCGCCCGTGACCTGCTCGACCCGGCCCTGGAGCTGAGCGGCCCCACCGGTGTCGTCGCCCGGCTGCGCGCCTCGAGGCGCGCCATCAAGACTCAGCTGCTCGACCAGGGACTCGTCTCGGGCATCGGCAACATCTACGCCGACGAGGGCCTGTGGGAGGCCGGGGTGCACGGCCTGCGCCCGGGAACCGGTCTCGGCCCGCAGGTGGTGGCCCGAATCCTTGAGTCCACCGCCGAGGTCATGCGCCGGGCCCTTCAGGTCGGCGGGCACGAGCTTCGACGCCCTCTACGTCGATGTCGAGGGCGCCGCCGGGTTCTTCGCCCGCGAGCTGGGCGCTTACGGGCGTCAGGGACTGGAGTGCCACCGCTGCGGGGCCACCATGGCGCGTGAGGCTCTGGGAGGTCGCTCTCACACCTACTGCCCCCGTTGCCAGACCCGTCCGCGTCGGCGCCGGTAGGCTCCACAACGGCATCACCGCGGAGCTGCCAGGGTTGTGACGTAGGTTTCCATACCCTGGTAATGTCATGAGTATGGCACACACCTCATCGTCGGAGATCGTCCGCGTCATGATCGTGGACGACCACGAGATCGTCCGTCGCGGCATCGCCGAGATCATTGACCGCGCTGATGGGCTCGACGTCGTCGCCGAGGCGGGATCTCGGGCCGAGGCGGTGCGTCGGGCCGAGCTGGTCCGCCCCGATGTCATCCTCGTGGACCTCCAGCTGCCCGACGGCACCGGCATCGAGCTCATGCAGGAGCTGAGGGACTCCGTGCCCCAGGCCCTGCCGATCGTGCTGACCTCCTTCGACGACGACGAGGCCCTGGCCGAGGCCCTGGCAGCAGGTGCCCGGGCCTACCTGCTCAAGACGGTCCACGGCGCCGAGATCAGCGACGTCGTGCGGGCCGTCGCCTCCGGCCGCGTCCTGCTCGACGAGCGCACCGTGACGCGCCGCCGGGCGGACCACGACGACCCCACCGCCGACCTGACCAACGCCGAGCGCAAGGTCCTCGACCTCATCGGCGACGGCCTGTCCAACCGGGAGATCGGTGAGCGGCTCGGAGTCGCCGAGAAGACGGTCAAGAACCACATCACCTCCCTGCTGGCCAAGATGGGTCTGCAGCGACGCACCCAGGTCGCCGCCTGGGTCGCCGGTCAGCGAGCCTCAGGCTGGCGCAACAGCTGACGGGTCCTTCTGTGCGCTGAGCCCGCCACTGAGGGGCGCACGCGGACTCAGCGCACCCGGCCGCCCCCGTCCAAGGGCACTCGCCAGGTGAAGCAGGTGCCGCGCCGCTCGCCGTCGGAGCGGGCCCGTGGACCAATGACGAAGCTGCCGCCGTGGCGGCGGGCCCGCTCGGCCATGTTGGCCGTCCCCGAACGGCGCGTCACGGAGGGATTCACCCCGACGCCGTCGTCACGGCAGACGATCTCCACCACCGGGCTGCCCCGGAAGGGCTCGGCGTCGCCCGAGGCGTGACCCTCGTCGTCGCCGGGGCCGCAGCACTGCTCCGAGCCCGGCTGCACCCCCTCGATCTTGACGTCCACCGTCACCGAGGAGGCGTGGGCGTGACGGGCCACGTTGCTCAGTCCCTCACGCACGACGGCGACCATGTCGTCAGCGATGTCCGGTGCCACGGCGGCGTCGACCGAGGCGATGAGCCGGTCCTCCTCGTCGCGGTCCACCTGGGCCAGGCCCCGGCCGTCGACGCTCAGCAGCAGCGAGGGGGCGTAGCCCAGGGCGTTGCGGGCCAGGGAGGCCTCGCGCCGCAGCCGCTCGATCACCCCGACCTCCTCATCGCGATCGCGCAGGGAGCGCACGATGGAGCGGATCTGGCCCACGGAGTCGTCCACCGCCTCCAGGGCGGTGCTCAGCACGGAGCACACCGCATCCAGGTCCGCTTGCGCGCTGGAGGCCAGCCGTTCCCGGGCCGCGGAGATCTGCATCCCGGTGGCGAAGAGCTGCTGGATGGCCAGGTCGTGCAGGTCTCGGCCAATCCGGGCCCGCTCATCGAGCAGCGTGGCCATCTCCTCGGCGTGCTGGGCGTCGGCCAGCTCGAAGGCCATCGTGGCCTGCCCCGCCACGAGCTCGGCGATCTCCAGGTCCTGGGCGGTGAAGGGTGCCGCGCCGGGGGAGCGCAGCAGCAGCATCACCCCCACGCCCCGCCCCCGGTGGATCATGGGGGCGTAGAGGGCCGGCCCGAACTGGGCCAGCTGGGGGACCAGCAGGTCGCCGTCACCCCAGGCGTCCTCCAGGGAGTCCACGACCAGACCGGTCTGATGGGCCAGAGTGGTCAGAGCTCGACCCCTCGGGCGGGAAGAAAGTGCCGATCAGCTCCCTGGCGTGCTCGCCGTCGGCGATCTCGCAGATCCAGCGCTCCCCGATGCTGGGCAGGATGAGGGCGGCGGTGTCGGCGTGAGCGACCTGGCGGACACGGTGGGCGATGAGCGTCAGTGCGTCATCCTCCTCGGCGCCCGAGAGCAGTAGCGTCGTCAGCTCCTGGGAGACCACCATCCACTGCTCGCGGTCACGGGCCTCGCGGTACAGGCGGGCGTTCTCCACGGCGACGGCTGCTGCCTGGGCCAGGGTCAGGACGGCTTCGGCGTCCGAGCGGGTGAAGCCCCCCGGCTTGTCACACAGGTAGAGATGCCCGTAGACCTGGCCGTGAAGGCGCAGCGGGGCCGAGAGCAGGCTGCCGGTCTCCTCACCCTCGATGGCACCGGTGAAGGCCGATGTCCTGCCCAGGTCGTTGTCGATGACCATCCCGGTGCCCTCGAGCCCGCCGAGCAGGGACTCAGAGGAGGCGTGCGAAGTGCCGGCGGTATCGGGGGCGCCGGCCATCTGGGCGAGCTCATCGAGGGTCGCCGTGGGCACCCCGCTGCACAGACCGGTGCCCGAGCTCGTGCCGGAGGGATCGGACGAGAGGGGGCCGGCCGGGTCAACATCCATGTCGGCGTGGTTGAGCACGGCGATGGTTCCCCACGAGGCACCCGTGATGGAGCAGGCCGACTCCACCAGACGGCGCAGCGCGTCGGGGACCCGCAGGGAACTGGTGAGGCTCAGGGCCGCCTGGATGAGGGCGACAGTCGCCTCGTCCAGGCTCGGCTGAAGGGCCGACACCCGGCGGCCACGGGTGGAGACCAGCTGGTCGGCGTGGACGGCGTAGGCCAGACGCCCCGCCGCGGCGTTATCCTCCGAAGAGGTCGCCAGCGCCTCCTCACGTCGCGCCGGGGGGCCGTCGAGCTCCTCCAGGGCGTCCTCGGGCACACCGGGGAAGCCAAGACTTCTCGCCGAGAGTGTCTGCTGCACGTGGGGAGTGGGGTGTCGTCATTGTGCTCAGCTCGTTCAGCTCGTACCGGAAACGTGGTCCTGCTGCCTGTCCTGATCCTCCTGGGAAAGCGACCACCGGTAGATCTCGGAGACGTCCTGGAGCTCGCGGTGGCTGCCTCGATTCAGGATAGTCGCCGGCGCCTGCACGCCGGTGGCATACGACCGGTGCCCCATGACAAGGACCTCGTCTGCGTGCTCCAGGGCGCTGAGGCGATGGGTGACCAGGAGAGCGCCGCGGCCCTGGTCACCCGCCGCCAGCAGATCGGTCACGAGCCGGTCCGCGGTGACGGCATCGAGATGCTCACCGGGCTCGTCCAGCAGCATCAGGGGGGCCGGAGCCGCCAGAGCCCGGGCCAGCAGGAGCCGACGTCGCTCCCCACCGGACAGCGTTGTGGCATCGGTGCCGATGGTGGTCTCGACACCCTCGGGAAGAGCCTCGAGCCAGTTCCCCAGGCCGGCTCGCCTCAGCAGCTCGCCGGCCTCGGTGGGGTGACGTCCCCGCGCGCCACGCGCAGGTTCTCCAGCACACTGGTGTGGAAGACGTGCGCGTCCTCCGCGGTCAGGCACACCCTGGCCGCCACCTCTGAGCGGGCCGCCTGCCACGGGGGAACGCCGTCGAGCGTCAGCGTGCCCCCCCGAGGCTCCAGCAGCCCCGCCAGCGTGGCCAGCAGTGTCGACTTGCCGATCCCCGACGGCCCCACGATCGCCACCCGGCGACCGACCCGCAGATCCAGGTCGATGCCCTCGGCCACCACCGGGCCGCCCGGCCAGCCCACCGCCAGGCCCCTTGCCTTGAGGTACGGGCCCTGGGCGGAGGGCTCGGGCAGCTCCCGAGGCGCACAGGACGTCGCGGAGCCGCTGGCGGCACTGGCCTCAGCCGCCTCGATGAGCTCCACGATGCGGCAGGCGGCGCCGGCCGACCTCACCAGCTGCACGCTGGCCGGGCCGAGCGCGGAGGTGGCTTCGAAAGCCGCCAGCGGAACCAGGACGATCACTGCCAGCCAGACCGGGGCCAGCTGCCCGGCGGAGACGGCGCTCACCCCCACCACCAGGTTGCCCAGGACCGCCAGGCCCATGGCGGCCACGTCCACGGCTGCTGCGATCGCGGCCGGCACCGCGGCCCGGTCCCGCAGACGGGTCAGGCTCTCCTCCCGGGAGACGACCTGGCGCATCGAGCCGGCCAGACGTCCCGGAGACGGTCAGCTCAGGAGCACCCTTCCAGGACCGCCAGCACCTCCGCGGACAGCTCGGTGGCCTGCCTCTGACGGGCCTGCTCGGCGATTCTCGCCGAACGGATGGTGGCCAACGGCCCCGCCAGTCCCGACAGCAGCAGACAGGCCAGCAGGATGAGGCCTGCCGGCCAGTAGACCACGCCGACGCCGAGACATGTGGCTGCGCCCAGGACGGCGGCGACAGCCGCCGGCAGATAGGCGCGCACCACGAGATCCCCGACCGCGTCGATGTCGCTGCCCACTCGCGCCAGGACGTCGCCGCGGCGCAGGCCCGCAACCGTGTCGGTGCGGGCTGAGGCCAGGGACTCGTAGAGGCGGGTGCGCAGCGCGCCCATGCCTCTCAGGGCGGTGTCATGGGAGACGAGCCTCTCGCAGTAGCGCAGCACGGAGCGTGAGATGCCGAAGAGCCGCACCGCCACCGGCGCAACCCCCAGTGCGACGACGTCGGGCATCTGTGAGGCCCGCGCAATGAGCCAGGCCGCCACCCCGGACAGGGACACGGCCGAGGCCATACCCGCCGTCCCGGCGACTACGGCCAGGATGAAGCGTGATCGGTCCAGGTTCAGCAGTCCCAGGGCCCGGCGCAGGGAGCGTCGCTCATCAGCGGACAGCGCGGGGGAGAGGGCGGAGGTAGTCGGATGCGCGGGGTTCACGTGGGTCTCAGGGGTCTCAGGGGTCAATGTGCTTGCCGTGCTCACAGGGCCTCCTCCTGCACCGTCGCCGCCTCATGGGCAGATACCTGGTCAGGTACCCGGTCAGGTGCGAGGTCCGCCGGCGGTAGCGGTCGGCTCGTCACGGCGATGGTCTGCTCGGCCAGGGCCATGAGTGCGGGACGGTGCGCAATGACCACCACTGTGCGCCCCGAGGCGTGCAGCGCACGGACTGCGTCCAGGACGTGGGCCTCACTGGCCGCGTCCAGGTGCGCGGTCGGCTCGTCCATGACCACCAGGGGCGCCGTCGAGCACAGGGCTCTGGTCAGGGCCAGACGCTGGCGCTGCCCCACGGACAAACCCACTCCTGCGCTGCCCACCGGGGTCTGCCAGCCCTGCGGCAGGCCGTTCACGACCTCATCGAAGCCCGTGGCACGGGCCGCCTCGACCAGTACGTCGGGGACGCCCTCTGCTGTGGAGCGCCCGGCTCGGCATGATCCAGGACGTTGTCCAGCACCGTGCCCGGGGTGATGGTGGGGCGCTGGGGCACCCAGGCGATCTGCTCCCACCAGGTGGCCGGATCGATCTGGGCGAGGTCGACGACGCCGCTGGGGGCGCCGCCGTCCGGCACGATCCTCACCCGCCCCCGGTCGGGGGGCAGCAGGCCGAGCAGGACCTGCGTCGTCGTGGTCTTGCCCGCACCCGACGGGCCGGTCAGCGCCACCAGGCTGCCCGGCCGGATCGAGGCACTGAGCCCGGCCGGGGCCCACGCGCCCCGGGAGGAGACGGACACCGCATCGATCTCAATCGTCGATGAACGCAGGTCGGGAGCCGGCAGGTCGCCGTGCTCGGGAACCGGGGTCTGAAGAACCTCGAAGACCGCGTTCGCCGCCGCCACCCCGTTGGCCGAGGCGTGGAACTGGAAACCCACCTGCCGTAGCGGCTGATAGACTCAGGGGCCACCATGAGGACGAGCAGGCCGGTGAACAGGTCCATGCGTCCGGCCACGAGCCGGAACCCGATCTGGACGGCGATGATCGCCACCGACAGCGTCGTGATGAACTCCAAGACCGCCCCCGACAGGAAGGCGACCCGCAAGGTCGACATGGTGGTGCGCCGGTAGGAGCGGCTCAGGGAGCGCACCTGCTCGGCTGGTTCCTGCTCGCGCCCGAGGGCCTTGAGCGTGGGCAGGCCCGAGATGAGATCGAGTACCTGATCGCCTAGGACCTGCATGGTCTTGAGGCGCTCCTGGGAGACGGACTGGGTCATCCTGCCGATGAGAATCATGAAGATGGGGATGAGGGGCAAGGTGCACACCACGGCCACCGCGGCAGACCAGTCCTGGGTGAGAAGCACCAGCACCGTGGCCGGTGTCACCGTCGAGGCCAGCACCAGCTGGGGAAGGTAGCGGGTGAAGTAGGGCTCGAGGTCGTCCAACGCGCGAGTCAGCAACGTGGCCGTCTGCGTCCCGTGAATCGCCTGCCAGCGGGGGCCTAGTCGGGCTGCGTGTTCCAGAACCTGCCGGCGCAGCTCGACGATGGTCTCCGTGGCGGACCGGTGGGCATGAACCTCCTGGAGCAGGACCACCAGGGCCCTGGCCGCCAGGACCCCACCCAGCGCCACCGCCAGTGCCTTGACAGCCGACGGTGCAGCCCCCTCGGAGATGACCGAGGAGACCGCACCGGAGATGAGGAAGGCCTGAACCACCACCAGCACGGCGGTCACCATTCCGGTGACGGCGGTGGCGGCGATGTATCGGCGGGCGGAGCGTGCGTAACGCATCAGCCGGGGATCGAGGGGCTTCACCTGCTCAAGGATAGGGGAGTAGGTCCAAGGGCCCGGAGACCCCCGGCCGATGCGTCGCGCTGACGGTCAGTACCCGAAGTGCGCCTCGGGCTGAGCCGAGTCACGCACCAGCGTGGGGTGCAGACCGCCCTGGTCGGGGTCGATGCTCTCGACGCTGATGCGCGAGGCGAAGACCTTGTAGCTCCAGATCGTGTAGGCCAGGACCCCGGGGACGAACACGGCCGCGGCGACGCTCATGATGAGCAGGGTCGTGTCGGCGCTCGCGGCCTGCTGGATCGTCAGCGAGTAGGCCGGGTCTACCGAGGAGCGCATGACGTTGGGGGCCATCGCGGCGAAGATGAAGACGACGGCGAAGGCGATCCCCACAAAGTGCAGGGCGAAGGCCCGGCCCTCCTTCCCAGTGCGTCCCATGAGCAGGGAGCCGATGAGTCCGGCAGCGGCGACGACCAGCGGAATCCAGGACAGGGCGCTGCCCGAGTAGGCCAGCTGCGCCCACAGGGCCCAGGCGGCGGTGACCGCGGTGGCTGCGGGGGCGAGCCGGCGTGACATCCGCAGCGCGCGCTGCGACAGATCCCCAGTGGTCTTGAGCGCCACGAAGAGCGCTCCGTGGTTGAGGAAGAGCAGGCAGGTGACGACGCCTCCCAGCAGGGTGAAGGGGGTCACCATCGTGAGCAGGCCCCCGGTGATCTGGTGGGCGGCACCGGGCACCAGGGAGTCGGCCGGCACCTGGGAGGCCGGGACGACCGCGCCGTTGGAGATTTGGACGACCTCGATGTGCATGCCCTGAACCAGGTTCGCGAAGGCCACGCCCCACAGGATGGAGGGCAGCCAGGCGCTGATCGTGTGGACCCAGTCCCAGCGGTCGCGCCAGGTCTGGGAGTTGACCTTGGGACGCCACTCGATGGCGCACACGCGCACGATGAGGCACAGCAGAATGATGAACAGGACGATGTAGGCCCCGGAGAACAGGGTGGAGTACCACTCGGGGAAGGCGGCGAAGGTCGCCCCGCCGGCGGTCAGCAGCCACACCTCGTTACCGTCCCAGTGGGGGCCGATGGTGGACAGCGTCGCGCGCCGCTCGCGCTCGTCGCGGCCCAGGATCTTCAGGATCATGCCGACGCCGAAGTCGAAGCCCTCCAGGGTGAGGTAGCCGATCCACAGGACGGCGATGAGGATGAACCAGAGGATGCTCAGTGTCATGGATTTTCTACCTTCCTCGGCTCAGTAGGCGAAGGACAGGGCCGGGGCGGCCTGGGAGGAGTCAACGGAATCGTCGCTGGAGTCCGTGCCCTTGCCATCCCGCTCCGTCTGCTTGGACTTCTCGGTCTTGTCCGGCACCGGGGTGCGCACCCCTTCACGGATGTAGCGGCGCAGCAGTACGAACCAGACCACGCCGAGCGCGGCGTACAGCAGGGTGAAGATGACCATGGAGGCCAGCACCGTGCCCGAGGAGACCACGGAGGAGACGCCGTCGGCGGTGAGCATGTAGACCTGGGAGACCGGATCGGACAGGTTGGGGACGATGACCCAGGGCTGACGGCCCATCTCACGGAAGATCCAGCCGAAGGAGCAGGCGATGAAGGGCAGCCACATGGTGGCCAGCGCCGTTTTGCCCAGAACCGGGCGGGAGATGAGCCTGTTGGAGCGGGTCAGCCACAGGGCCAGGACTCCCAGGGCCATCGAGGCCATGCCCAGTCCGATCATGAGGCGGAAGGACCAGAAGTTGACCATGACGTTGGGGCTGTAGTCGACGGCGTTGCCGCGCGCGTCGGTGGTGCCGTACTGCTTGTAGATGTCACCGGTCTCCTTGAGTCCGGTGACCTCGGCGTTGAAGTCGTTGGTGGCCATGAAGGAGTAGACGCCGGGAACCGATATGAACCGGACCATGCCGTCCTCGTTCTTGCAGTCCCCGAAGGCGGCCACGGTGAAGGGGGCTCCGGCCTCGGTGTGGCACAGGCCCTCGGCGGCGGCCATCTTGCCCGGCTGGTACTCGGCGACCAGCTGGCCCTGCATGTGGCGGTGCCGGCGGTGACCAGACCCGCGGCCACCATGGTGACGGCCCCGAAACGGGCCACCCGCCGCCACAGCTCACGCGCCTCGAAGTCCTGCTTGGCCTGGGCGGCCTTGACCATCCACCACACGGACACGCCCATGACGACGGCGGCGGCCACCAGCAGGGCCGAGGAGATGACATGCAGCACGGTGGCCCACACCAGCTCGTTGGACAGGAGCTTGAGGAAGCCGCTCACGCCGTCGAGCTCGGCGCGACCCGTCTTGGGGTTGACGACGGCGCCCACCGGGTGCTGCATCCAGGAGTTGGCGGTGAGGATGAAGAAGGCGGAGAAGTTCGTGCCGGCGGCCACGGCCCACATGCTCAGGTTGTGCAGCCTGGGGGACAGGCGGTCCCATCCGAAGATCCACAGGCCCAGGAAAACGGACTCCATGAAGAAGGCCAGCAGGGCCTCGAAGGCGAGGGGGGCGCCGAAGATGTTGCCGACGAACCTGGGAATACTCCGACCAGTTCATACCGAACTGGAACTCCTGAACGATGCCGGTGGCCACACCCAGCGCGAAGTTGATCAGCAGGATCTTGCCGAAGAACTTGGTGGCCACGAGCCACTGCTTGTTGCCGGTCCTGCGCCAGAGCGTCTCCATGAGAGCCACCAGCGGGGACAGCCCGATGGTCAGCGGAACCAGGATGAAGTGGTAGACGGTGGTGATACCGAACTGCCAGCGCGCCAGATCCAGAGAGTCCAGCGCCATGGGAGAGATGGCCATCCGTGCCACCTTTCGGAGATGACGATGAGATCGATAGGAGATCCTGTAGAGCGTTCTACAGGTCAATAAGTGTATTGTAGGTCATCTGTGACGCCATGTCGTGAAACTCGTGGGGCGGGATGGTGCTGAGCGGTGCGTTCCGACTGGTTCTTTTCCTGTGGGTGCATCACTGGTGGAGTGTTGTCGCAGCGGTTCAACGGATGAACGTTGAATGGTCTGAATAGTCGCGAGAATGGTTTGAAAGTCTGTGATGCCTCGGCGGGGATTCAGCGTGTCTGACCAAGGGGTGGGCGACTGCTGGGCGCGTGATGAGGTCAACGTGTACAGAGACCGGGGACACCATGAGTCGCACAAGCGCTCATCGGCGTTTGTGTGGGATACTTCGAGTCGGCATCGGGTGCCTCGTACCAGTACCCGAAGCCGCGTCTTACGACCGACCCTGTCCGAGGACCTTGCGCCGCCTGAGATGCGCCGCTGCGAGCCCGGTCTGAGTGGACGTCAGGTAAGGCGTGCGCCCTCGCGGGCGCTCTCAAGACTTTCTCGCTGCTCCCGCTAGGGGGCACAACCGCGCTGACGCGTCGAGGGTACGACGACGGCGTCGGCCCCGGAGAGTGCAAGCCCCATGGCACGTCGCACCACATCAGAATCAACAGAATCGTACGAGCAGGAGCGCGCTGACGGTGACGCCGTGAACGCGCCGACTCCGCGCCGTCGCCGCAGGGTCACCGCGGCAGCGGCCGCCCCCGAGAAGGCTCCTGCTGCCGAGCAGCCCGGTTCGGTAGGGGCCGCCGATGCCGTCACCGCCTTTGGGGCGGAGGAGCCCGGCGTGCAGCAGGCCCCGCAGGCCGCGGCTGTTGAGTCGGCCCCGCCTCGTCGTCGTCGGAAGGCCGTCGCGGCCTCTGCCGCCCCCGAGAAGGCTCCTGCTGCCGAGCCCCGCGTCACTGCCGGGGCGGACGAGCCAGATGACACGCACGTGACCGAGGACGCATCGAGCGGCGAAGCCGCGCAGGAGGATGCTCGAGCAGCAGGTCGACGACCGACGGGGACCGACGGCGAGGGAGCCCGACGATGCCTCAGGAGGATGACGAGCTCACCGGGGCGGACTCGGGTGAGGAGGAGGACCTCCAGGCCCCCCGTCTTCCTGCCGCCTCGCTCCTGTTCCAGGCCCCCGACCCAAGTCGGGCCCGCCGGCGCCGTCGGGTCACCGCGGCCACCGCCGCCCCCCAGGCGGCGCCGAGCGCCTCGCGCCACCAGGGCGCCAAGGACTGGGCGGACGAGGAAGACGCCGACGCGCGGACCGGTGCCCAGGGACATGACGAGGATGCTGAGTCCGAGTCCTCCCGTGCCGACCGCAGTGGCGGTCACGGCCGTCGGCGTCGGCGGGCCGCCGCCGGTACCGGGGCCCCGCAGGAGTCCCGCGAGGACTCTGCCCTTGACAAGACCGACGCCGAGGTCTCTGAGGCCGACGGCACGACTGCTGACGGGACCGATGAGGCCCAGGCCGAGTCCTCGGAGGACGGCCGTGAGGGCGGGGTCCGCCGCAAGCGTCGCCGCGGTGGTCGCGGTCGGCGCTCGCGCTCGCGGGCTGAGGACTCGACGCGCACTGACGCCGATGACGAGTCGCCGGCCGTGGAGGATGACGGAGCCGATGAGGCTCCATCGCGCGAGTCCTCCTCCGATGCCGCTACAGAGACCGCCACGAGCACCGTGTCGGGATCGCGCCGCCGGCGACGTCGCTCCCGTACCCGCTCGGAGGGTGGCGACCTGCGTGACGAGGTGACCGCCCTCAAGGGATCCACCCGCCTGGAGGCTAAACGCCAGCGCCGCCGCGAGGGCAGGGCGGCCGGGCGTCGTCGTCCCATCGTCACTGAGGCCGAGTTCCTGGCCCGTCGCGAGTCTGTGGACCGGCAGATGATCGTGCGCGAGTCCGACGGTCTCAACCAGATCGCCGTCCTGGAGGACGGGCTCCTCGTGGAGCACTACGTCTCCCGGCACACCCAGACCTCCATGGTCGGCAACGTCTACGTCGGCCGAGTTCAGAACGTCCTGCCCTCCATGGAGGCCGCCTTCGTGGACCTGGGCAAGGGGCGCAACGCCGTCCTCTACGCCGGCGAGGTCAACTGGGACGCCGCCGGCCTGGAGGGACGGCCCCGCCGCATCGAGGACGCCCTCTCCAGCGGCGACACAGTCCTGGTCCAGGTCACCAAGGACCCCATCGGCCACAAGGGCGCCCGGCTCACCAGCCAGATCACCCTGGCGGGCCGATACCTGGTCCTGGTCCCCGGCGGCACCATGACGGGGATCTCGCGCAAGCTGCCGGACACCGAGCGCAGCCGCCTGAAGAAGATCCTCAAGCGGATCGTGCCCGACTCGGCAGGAGTCATCGTGCGCACCGCCGCGGAGGGGGCCACTCAGGAGCAGCTGACCGCCGACGTCGAACGCCTCGTGGCCCAGTGGGAGGCCATCGACAAGAAGGCGTCCTCCGTCATGAAGGGCAGCGGCAAGGCCCCCGTCCTGCTCAAGGGGGAGCCCGAGCTTGCCGTGAGAGTCATCCGCGACGTCTTCAACGAGGACTTCCGCAAGCTCATCGTCTCCGGCGACAACACCTGGTCCACGATCTCCCAGTACATCGACGAGGTCAGCCCGGATCTGTCCGAGCGCCTCGAGCACTGGGTCGGGCCCGAGGACGTCTTCGCCGCCCACCGCGTAGACGAGCAGCTCGCCAAGGGCTTCGACCGCAAGGTCTGGCTTCCCAGTGGCGGCACCCTGGTCATCGACCGCACCGAGGCGATGACCGTCATCGACGTCAACACCGGGCGCTTCACCGGCGCGGGGGGCACGCTGGAGGAGACCGTCACCCGCAACAACCTGGAGGCCGCCGAGGAGATCGTCCGCCAGCTGCGCCTGCGCGACATCGGTGGCATGGTCGTCATCGACTTCGTCGACATGGTCCTGGAGTCCAACCGGGACCTCGTGCTGCGCCGGCTCGTGGAGTGCCTGGGGCGCGACCGCACCCGCCACCAGGTCACTGAGGTCACCTCACTGGGGCTGGTCCAGATGACCCGCAAACGGGTCGGCCAGGGCCTGGTCGAGGCATTCTCCACCACCTGCGAGCACTGCAAGGGCCGGGGCTTCATCGTCCACGACGAGCCCGTGGAGAACCAGCAGATCGACATGTCGGCCTCCGCCTCACGCGGCGGCGGACGCTCGCGCGGACGCAAGAACCGTGAGGAGCAGGCTACCGGCGGGGGCAAGAAGGAGACCAAGAAGGACTCCCAGGAGACCAAGGGCTCCAAGAGCTCCAAGGGCTCCGGTCGCGGCAAGGCATCGGCAGGGCGCGACGTTGCCGCATCGCCCGAGTCCGGAGTAGACGACGAGGCCCGGGCGGCAGTGCGAGGCGCTCTGGCCCAGATCGCGGCCGCCGCCGAGCAGGCTCACAAGGACAGCCAGCAGGAGGGACAGGACCCTCATGAGGGTCAGGGGGCCGTTGAGGTCCCGGAGGCCAGCGTGAGTGACACCGCCGACGCTGCGACGCAGACCGTGGAGAACGGGCAGTCCTCCGATGGGCAGGACGCTTCGGACTCCCCGGCCGAGGACAAGCCGGTCAAGACCCGGTCGAGGAAGGCGGCTGACAAGAAGTCGGCGAAGAAGACCGGTGAGAAGAAGGGCGACAAGGCGGACAAGAAGTCGGGGCGGAAGACCGGCAAGAAGGCCGAGAAGAAAGCCGCCACGACCTCCGAGGACCCCGCTGAGCCGCAGCCTGGCGAGGCGTCGGCGGAGCCGGTGGAGGAGAAGCCGGTGAGGAGAACGCGACGGCGGGCCACGGCCAAGAGTGCCGCGCCCTCGCCGGAGAATTCTTCAGACGCCCCGGAGGCATCGGCCTGACGAGGTCTCCGTGCCCAAGAACACAGGGGGTGGGGTGGATCGGAGGTTGGTGCTGGCGACATGATCGCCTAGAGTTATCTGCCGGTGCTTCTTGCGCCATTGCCCAGACAGGGCCCTCCCGGCGAGGCCGATACCGGTCTTGCGGCGAGTGAGAGCCTTTCGAAGAATCTACAGAGATGAGCATTCAAGTGGTCTACGCGATCGTCAAGGCCGGCGGCCGTCAGGAGAAGGTCTCCGTCGGCGACGTCGTGGTTGTCGACAAGCTTGCTGGTGAGATCGGCGACGAGGTCACCCTCGCCCCCGTCATGCTGGTGGACGGCGACAAGGTGACCACCTCTGCCGCCGATCTGGCCAAGTCCTCCGTCACCGCCGAGATCATCGGCGACGAGAAGGGCCCCAAGATCAACATCCTCAAGTTCAAGAACAAGACCGGCTTCCGCAAGCGCCAGGGCCACCGCGCTCAGCTGACGGCCGTCAAGGTCACCGCCATCAAGTGACCGCCCCGGCGTCAGCCAGTACGCGGGCATCCTGAACGCACACGCTCGAGAAGAAAGAAGCCTTCAACCATGGCACACAAGAAGGGTCTTGGTTCCTCCCGTAACGGCCGCGACTCCAACGCGCAGCGCCTCGGCGTCAAGCGCTTCGGCGGCCAGTTCGTCAAGGCCGGCGAGATCATCGTCCGCCAGCGCGGCACCCACTTCCACCCGGGCCGTAACGTCGGCCGCGGCAACGACGACACCCTGTTCGCCACCGCCGCCGGTAACGTCGAGTTCGGCACCTTCCGCGGTCGCCGGGTCGTCAACGTCGTGCTCCCCGAGGCCTGAGCCCCGAGCACATCACACGTCGCGAGAGGGCGGACGGCACCTGCCGTCCGCCCTCTCGCGCTATCCCGGACTCACAGGAGACCCCATGCCCAGCTTCATTGACCGAGTGGTCCTCCACGTGGCCGGCGGCGACGGCGGCAACGGCTGCACCTCCGTGCACCGTGAGAAGTTCAAGCCCCTGGCCGGGCCCGACGGCGGTGACGGCGGTCATGGCGGCGACGTCGTCCTGACCGTCGACCCCCGGGTGACGACCCTGCTGAGCTACCACCGCTCCCCGCACCAGCGGGCCGGCAACGGCACCCCCGGCATGGGGGACTGGCGCCGCGGTACCGACGGCAAGAACCTCGTCCTGCCCGTTCCCGAGGGCACCGTCGTCAAGGACTCGCGAGGCCAGGTCATCGCCGACCTCGTGGGGGAGGGCACCAGCGTCGTCATCGCGCAGGGCGGCACCGGCGGACGCGGCAACTTCTCCCTGGCCTCCTCCAAGCGCAAGGCCCCCGGCTTCCACCTCCTGGGAGAGCCGGGTCAGGCCCAGGACATCACCTTGGAGCTCAAGACCATCGCCGACGTCGCCCTAGTGGGCTACCCCAGCGCCGGCAAGTCCTCCCTCATCGCCGCCATGAGCGCCGCCCGTCCCAAGATCGCCGACTACCCCTTCACGACCCTCGTCCCCAACCTCGGGGTCGTCGAGGCCGGCGACGTGCGCTACACCATCGCCGATGTCCCCGGCCTCATCCCCGGAGCCTCCCAGGGCAAGGGACTGGGGCTGGACTTCCTGCGGCACATCGAGCGCTGCGCCGTCATCGTCCACGTCCTGGACTGCGCCACCCTCGAGCCGGGGCGCGACCCCCTCCTCTCCGACCTGGACACCATTGAGGCAGAGCTCGCCGCCTACTCCGAGCGCCTCGGCGAGCAGGAGGACGACCCCTCCCTCACCGGCCGGGTCCCCCTCATGGAGCGCCCCCGCATCGTGGTGCTCAACAAGGTCGATGTCCCCGACGCTGCGGAGCTCGCCGAGTTCGTGCGCGCCGACATCGAGGCCCGGGGACTGCCCGTCCACATCATCTCCGCGGTCGCGCACACGGGGCTGCGCCCCCTGTCCTTCGCCCTGGCCGGGGAGGTCGAGCGGGCCCGGAAAGCCGCTCCGGCCACGTCCCAGCGCGACGGCGAGCCCGGTGCGACTGACGGTTCGGGTGAGCCGCGCCCCGTTATCCGGCCCACGGCGGTCGGGCGGCGGGAGAAGGAGAGCGTCGCCCAGGTGCGTCTGCTGGCCCATCCCAGCGAGGGTCAGGTCTACCAGGTCCGCGGGCAGCGCCCCGAGCGCTGGGTGCGTCAGACCGACTTCACCAATGACGAGGCCGTCGGCTACCTCGCCGACCGCCTGGCCGCGGCCGGGGTCGAGGACGAGCTCGTCAAGGCCGGCGCCCACGCCGGCGACACCGTCCTCATCGGCGAGGTCGACGGGGGAGTGCTCTTCACCTGGGAGCCCACGATGACCACCGGGCCCGAGCTGCTGGGCGCCAGAGGCACCGACCTGCGCCTGGAGACCAGTCGGCGTCGGACCAACGTGGAGCGGCGCAGCCAGTACCACGAGATGATGGATGCCAAGGAGGCCGCGCGACAGCAGCTGCGCGACGAGGCCGCCGAGGGCCTGTGGACCGATGCCGCCTCCTGGCACGGGGACGACGAGGACTGAGGCGCGAACCCATGACTCCAGCAGCAACCGGTGCCGATTCAGACCACGGACAGGAACGCCCGGAACGCCTGCCTGCCGGAGCCCGCGTCGTGGTCAAGGTCGGCTCCTCCTCCCTGACACGCGCCGACGGCGGGCTCGATCTCAACCGCATCGATATCCTCGCCGGCCTCATCGCCGGAATGCGCAGTCGCGGCCACGATGTCGTCCTGGTCTCCTCCGGGGCCGTCGCCTCAGGGCTGGTGCCCCTGGGGCTGAGCCGGCGCCCCGACGAGCTCAGCCTCCTGCAGGCGGCCGCCTCCGTGGGACAGGGGCGGCTCGCCGCCCGCTGGGAGACCGCGATGAGCGCCTACGGGCTGGTGACCGCCCAGGTCCTCCTGACCGCCCACGACGTCGCCATCCGCAGCCACTACCGCACGGTGCGCGCCACCTTCGACTCCCTGCTCTCACTGGGAGCCGTCCCCATCATCAACGAGAACGACGCGGTGGCCACCAGCGAGTTCAGCCTCGGCGACAACGACCGCCTCGCCGCCCTCGTGGCCCACCTGGTGACCGCCGACGTCCTGGTGCTGCTCACCGACGTCGACGGCCTGTGGACCGCGCGCCCCGGAACCCCCGGCGCCACGCCCATCCGCCACGTGCGCTCCTCAGCGGACCTGGTGGGGGTCAGCGTCTCAGGACGCGGCTCCTTCGTGGGAACCGGCGGCATGACCACCAAGCTCCAGGCCGCCACCATCGCCTGCGCCTCAGGCACCACCACCCTCATCGCCCGGGCCGACGACGCCGCAGCGCTCCTGGGCCAGGAACAGGTTCCCACCGACCTGGGCACCTGGTTCGAGCCCACCGGCCCCCACCGCCCCAGCCGCCGGCTGTGGATGGCCCACGCCTCCCAGCCCGACGGGCGCGTTCTCATCGACGCCGGGGCGGCCCGGGCCCTGACCGTGGGGAAGAAGTCGCTCCTGCTGCCGGGCCTGACCGGCCTCGACGGCGACTTCGAGTCGGGCTCCGTCGTCGACGTCGTCGGCCCCGAGGGCGTCCTGGCCCGGGGGATATGCCGCTACGCCGCCGCCGAACTGCGCGAGGTCCTGGCGGCCCGGTCCGAGGGCGCCCCCGCCCCCGACCACGTGGCACCCGTGATCCACCGCGACGATCTGGCCGAGCTGCCCCGCATCGCCGGAGTCTGAGGACACCATCGGCCTCGTCTTCTAAGGTGTCCCCATGAACGACATTGAGGCCCACGAGCTCGTCACCACCACCGCCCGCTCAGCCCGCGTGGCGCAACGGAGCCTGGCCAGGGCCCCACGCGCCGTCAAGGACGCCGCCCTGGAGGCCATGGCCCACAGCCTCACCGAGCACGGCGAAGCGATCCTCGCGGCCAACGCCGCCGACCTGGAGCGCGGACGCCAAGGCGGGATGAAGCCCGGCCTCCTCGACCGCCTGGCCCTGGACTCTCGGCGACTGGCGGCCATCGCCGACTCCCTGCGTGAGGTGGCCGCCCTGCCCGACCCCGTGGGTCAGGTCGTGGACGGCTCGGTCATGCCCAACGGACTGCGAGTGCGCCGGGTTCGGGTGCCACTGGGCGTCGTCGGCATGATCTACGAGGCCCGCCCCAACGTCACCGTCGACACCGCCGCCCTGGCCGTCAAGTCCGGCAACGCCATCATCCTGCGCGGAGGTAGTGCCGCCCAGGACTCCAACGCCGCCATCGTCGCGGCCCTGCGCAGTGCCCTGGAGGCGCAGGGACTGCCCGCAGACCTCGTTTCGAGCATTGATGCGGCCGGTCGGGACGGGGCCCGCGCCCTCATGCGCGCCCACGGCCTCGTCGACGCCCTGGTGCCGCGGGGCGGGGCCGGGCTCATCCGCACCGTCGTCGAGCAGTCCACCGTCCCCGTCATCGAGACCGGATCGGGCAACTGCCACGTCTACGTCGATGCCAGCGCCGACCTGGAGGCCGCGGTGGACATTATCGTCAACGCCAAGACCCAGCGCGTCGGCGTGTGCAACGCTGCCGAGACGCTCCTGGTCCACGCCGACGTCGCCGCCACCTACCTGCCGGCGGCTGCCCGCGCCCTGTGGGACAAGGACACCGTCCTGCACGCTGACCCCACCGCCCACCGGATCCTGACCGAGGCTGCGACGACCGCTGGACGTGATGACCTCCTGACCCAGGCCACTGAGGCCGACTGGGACACCGAGTACGGCTCGCTGGACCTGGCCGTGCGCGTCGTGAAGAGCCTGGAGGAGGCCATCGACCACATCCGCGCCCACACCACCGGGCACACCGAGGCGGTCCTCGCCCAGGACGTGAGCGTCATCAATGACTTCATCGCCGGCATGGACTCGGCGGCCATCATGGTCAACGCCTCGACCCGCTTCACCGATGGCGGACAGCTGGGCCTGGGGGCCGAACTGGGCATCTCCACCCAGAAGCTCCACGCCCGCGGCCCCATGGGATTGAGCGAGCTGACGACGACGACCTGGATCGTCGAGGGAGACGGCCACATCCGTCCCTGAGCCCCCGCGTCTGCGCATGATGTTCGGACGTCTCGGACTTGTGCGGATTGTGAGAAGTCCGTGGATCAGTTCTGTCACTCCCCGGCGCTGTGCTCCGGTGATTTGTCCTTTCATTCATGTTACGGTCGACAAAGTCGGGTAGGTCCCGTGAAGCCATAGCCAGGGAGAAGGGGGTTCAGGATGGCGAGTCTGCTGCATCGTCTCGGCCGTGGCCGTGTCGTTGCCGCCACGGTCGTCGTCGTGACAGCGGGGCTCCTGCTCGCGGTCAGCCGCATGGTCTTCTCCCACCCCGCCGAGTCCGCGAAGGAACCGGGAATCGTCCTGACGGCGAGCCCACGGGTCATGTCGTCCCAGTCCTCAACCACGGCGACGCCGAGCCAGGGCACCGGCAGTGCCAGCTCCACCCAGCACGCGCCCGGCGGTTCCGAAGCGGGCTCCTCGACGCAGGGCCACGCGCCTCAGGCGGTGGAGCCCGACCCGCCTGTCGCCGTCGACCACGGCAATCGCCAGCCGGCCCCCGCCGCACCGGCTGCCCCGGCTGGGACTGCCGCACCGGCCGCCCCCGGACGCACCGAGGTGGACGATGACGACGACGACAAGAAGCCGGTTGGAAACGGTGTGAAGGAAGCCGATGACGACGACCGGGACAATGATTGAGAGGACGGCTGAGGAGACGGGCCGCGCAGCGGATCAGGTGAGCCGGTAGCCCATGCCGCGCACGGTCTCCACCCGCTGCCTTCCCAGCTTGTTGCGCAGGTAGAGACATAGACCTCCACCACGTTGGAGCCGGGATCGAAGTCCAGCCCCCACACCGAGCTCAGTAGCTGCTCGCGGCTGAGGACCTGACCGGGGTGACGCATGAAGGTCTCGGCCAGGGCGAACTCCCTGGCGGAGAGCTCCACGGTTCGCCCCTCCAGCGTCAGAGTGCGGGCGCGCAGGTCCAGAACCATGTCGCGATGTGTCAGACGCATCTGGTCGGGGCCGGTGGCATCCGGGCGCAGCCGTACCCGAATACGGGCCAGCAGCTCCTCAAAGGAGAAGGGCTTGGGCATGTAGTCGTCCGCGCCGCCCTCCAGACCGGCGACGCGGTCGGCCACCGAGGAGCGCGCCGTGAGCATGATGACCGGTGCTCCCACTCCTTGGCCGCGCAGCTGCTGGAGCACCTCGAAGCCGTCGATGTCGGGCAGGCCCACATCCAGGATGATGAGGTCGAAGTCCTCCTGGACCGCCAGGGCCACGGCCTGCCTGCCCTCGGCGGTGGTGTGCGTGGTGAACCCGGCCGCCTTGAGACCCTTGGTGAGGAAGGCGACGATACGGGGCTCGTCCTCAACGATGAGGATGCGGCTCATGGTGAGTGACTCCTTTGGGACGCTGTCGGGGGCTGGGCGGGGCCTAAGTCCCCGGCGGGTGCGAGGACGCCGCCTTGGGAGGAGGACGAGGCAGTGGAGGTCTTCAGAGGGACCACCATGGTGAACACCGATCCTCGGCCCACCTCAGAGCGTATGTCCAACCTCCCGCCGTGCGCTGCGATGATCGTCTCGACGATACTGAGCCCCAGTCCCGTTCCGGAGGCGAGCTCCTGAGCACCGACGGTGCGCTTGAAGCGCTGGCGCACCAGGTCGATGTCCTCAGGCGCGATCCCGATGCCCTCGTCGGCCACCCACATCTGCAGGTGTCCGTCGCGAACGGCCGAGCCCAGGGACACAGTCGAGCAGTGCTCGGAGTACTTCACTGCGTTGGCCACCAGCTGGAGCCAGGCCTGGGTGATCCGGGTGGGGTCGATCATCGCCCGGGTGAAGGCCGCCGATTCCATCTTCCAGCGTCGCTCGCCCAGGGCGAGGGACTTGTCGAAGACCAGCTCGGTCAGCTCGGCGACATCCGTGTCCGCCGGGGTGACGAAGTCGCTCTGGACGCTCTTGGCCAGCAGGATCAGGTCGTTCACGAGCATCCCCATCCGGTCGAGCTCGTCAAGGGCCAGCAGCTGGGTCTGGCGCACGTCCTCGGGATCTGCGGGGTCGGTGAGCTCGAGGTGACCGCGGACCACGGCGATCGGGGTGCGCAGCTCGTGGCCGACGTCGTCGAGCAGGTTCCGCTGGGCCTCCACCGAGGTCTGGACCCGGTCGAGCATCCGGTTGACGGCCTCGGCCAGGGCCGTCAGGTCGTCCCGGCCCTTGACCGGCACCCGGGTGGTCAGGTCCTCCTCGCCGATGGACTCGGTGGCTCGGCGCAGCTGCTCGATGGGGCGAAGGAGCCGTTCGACGGCGAACCAGGCCAGACCTGTCACCAGGGCGACGGTGAAAACGGCCGCCGCCGCGTAGAAGGCCATGGTGCGCCGGAGCTGGGACTCGGCGATCTTGAGGTCGATGACGTGTACGAGTGCGCCGCGTTGGGAACCTCCTTGCAGCGGGACGATGAGGACCCGGTAGCTCGAGGCGGGGGTGCGCACTGTCTCGATGACGGACTCCGAGGCGGAGGCCTGGGCGGTCACCCGAGTGAGCAGCTTCTTGTCCTCCTCGGGGCGGAAGGAGACGTTGTCCGCGGAGACCCAGGTCAGCTCGGTGCCGGCATCGGTGCCCACGAATCCGAGCTCGGCCTCGCCGCGCCCCTCGGCGGTGCGCTGGATGTGCGTGCGGAGAACCGCGGAGACGTCCTCCAGGGGCTGACCGCTGGAGGGGTCCTGCCTGTCGGCGGCCAGCTGGCGGATCCGGTCGCGGCTGTGCTCGAGCCGGTTGGTGGCATCGGCCGATACGCTGGATTGCCCCAGCGCCCACACGATTGTCCCGCACATGACCAGCGCGATGCCGGCCACCAGCACGATGGCCCACATGACACGGGTGCGAATGGTGACGGTACGAGTGGGCAGCAGTGAGGTCACGTCGCCATTGTGCCCGGATCCACTGGGCTCCGCCCCATGGATCCGGGCCGGGGCGGAGCCGGTAGCTGCCCGACTCAGCGTCCTACTCCCGCGTAGGTCCACCCGGCCTCACGCCAGGCCACCGGGTCCAGGGCGTTGCGTCCGTCAATGATGACGCGCTCGGCGACGCCAGTGGCGGCCTCAGCGGGGTCGAGGGCCACGAACTGGTCCCACTCGGTCAGCAGCAGGACGAGCTCGGCTCCCTTGAGCGCGGCGCGGGGATCGTCCTCCAGGGTGAGGTGGGGGTGGGAGCGAGCTACGACGGGCAGGGCCTGCGGGTCACAGACCGTGACCTCGGCCCCGAGGTCGGCCAGGCGGGAGGCGACGTCCAGGGCGGGGGAGTCGCGCACGTCGTCGCTCAGGGGCTTGAAGGCCGCCCCCAGGATGGTGATGGCCCGGCCGGACAGGTCGCCGCCCACGTGGGTGCGGGCCAGCTCGACGATCCGGTCGCGCTGCTCGCGGTTGATGGAGTCGACCCGGCCCAGCAGGTCCGCCAGGTGCACGGCGCCGTGAAGGTCGGCGCTGGCCTGCAGCGCCCGGATGTCCTTGGGCAGGCAGCCTCCGCCGAAGCCGACGCCTGCCTGGAGGAAGCGCCGACCAATGCGCGGGTCATGGCCGATGGCGTCGGCCAGCACGGTGACGTCTGCCCCTGCGGTGTCGCACAGGTGAGCCATGGCGTTGATGAAGCTGATCTTGGTGGCCAGGAAGGAGTTCGCCGCGGTCTTGACCAGCTCTGCGGTGGGGTAGTCGGTGACGATCCGGGGGATGCCCTCCTCCAGCAGGTCCCGGTAGACGGCGTCGAGCGCGGCCTGGGCCTCCTGGGCGTCGGTGGGGTCGGCGGGGACCCCGTAGACGATGCGGTCGGGGTGGAGGGTGTCGGCCACGGCGAAGCCCTCGCGCAGGAACTCGGGGTTCCACAGCACCAGGGCGCGTCCGGCCAGGCGCTCGGCCACCTGCTGGGCGGTGCCCACCGGGACGGTGGACTTGCCCACCACCAGGCTGCGCCCGCCCTCGGGCAGGGCATCGTGAAGCATGTCGACCACGCTCCACAGCTGGCTCAGGTCGGCCTCCCCTCCGGTGGCGGACTGCGGGGTCCCCACGGCGATGAAGTGGACGTCGGCCTCGGCCAGCTCGGCCGGTGTCGGCGTTGAGGTGAAGCGCAGGTCTCCCTGCTGGGCCCCCGTGACCAGGAGCTCGGGCAGGCCCGGCTCATAGAAGGGGGCGCGGCCCTGGGAGAGGGCCTCGACCTGCTCGGGTCGGGTGTCGATCCCCAGGACGTGGTGTCCCAGGTGGGCCATGGCGGCGGCGTGGACGGCGCCGAGGTAACCGCAGCCGATGACGGTGAGCTTGAGAGGGGTCATGAGTTGTTCCAATCGTTGGTGAGGTCCAGGGGCATGAAGGGGGAGGCGTGTCCCAGGCAGTGGCGCACCCAGACGGGCAGCCACTGGTGGGAGGAGGGACGGAAGGCGTGGACGAAGACCAGCCGCAGTGCTGAGGAGCGGTAGTAGGTCTCCAGGCGCTGCGCCGTCACGGGCAGTGCGCGGGCCAGGTCGTCGAGCAGTCCGCGGACCCGGCAGTGGGCCTCAGGACCGAGCCGGCCACGAACCGCCATGAGATCCGCGTGGGCCCAGAGGTTGCCCAGATCGAGGGCCGCCTCGGCCATGGCCGCGGTATCCAGGTCGAGCAGGGACAGGTCGGTTCCGTCCCACAGGAGCTGTCCGTCGTGGAGGTCGCGGTGGGTGATGACGTGTGTCTCGCTTCCCTCCCTCAGGCTCAGGCAGGTGTCCACCACCTGCTCGTGCAGAAGGTCCTGCTGGTCGATGACGCCGTAGCGGCGGGCCGAGGCCAGCCAGCGCCGCAGCACCTCGGCCTCCTGACGCGGCCCGTGAACGGCAGGTCCGCCTCACGCTCGCCCAGGCGCGACCATGCCTCCGTGAACCGCTGCCACCCGGGCAGGCCTGCGTCACCGAGATCGTCGAGACTGCGGCCGGGAAGCAGCTCGAGATCGACGACGTCGTCCCCGTTGCCCAGGATCCTGGGCATTCGTAGGCCGGTGACCTGTAGCACCGAGGCGGCGGTCGTGTGGGCCCGCACCAGGGAGGCGGCCTTGTGGGGCCGCACCATCTTGCGGACCCGGGAGGCCTCCATCACGACGGCGCGGCGGCCGGCGCGGTGGACGACGAGTCTCCCGGTCAGCTGCGTGGACAGGGTCGGCAGGGCCGGGTCACTGGCGTAGGCAGCAGGTCGGGGGCGCCCCCCACGGTGACGTGCCCGGCGCGCAGGCGGCCCTGGCCATCGACGCACTCGATGCTCGCGCTCGCGGGGCCCGAGTCTCGTGTGGCGGGCCAGGCCCGCCGCAGCCCGGGGACGGCCCGCAGCGTGCTGAGCATGTCGGCCGCCTCCGTCGTCTGTGTCATCCCGGTCATTGGTGTTGTCCTCGTCGTGTCCGTCATGCCCAGCTGGCCTCCTTCTCCGGCGACTGGGCGATACGCTCGATGGCGGTCAGATCCGCGTCGATGCCCTCACGCCAGGACGGGTCGGCCCGTCGCAGGGGATCGGCCAGTCTCGTCAGCCGGGACAGTGCGATCGCCCACCCCAGCTCCTCGTCGCCCGGCACCGGCCGGTGTACGGAGTAGCCATCCAGCAGCGCATGCCGCTGAGAGGACGGCGCCTCCGCCAGGTAGGAGCCCAGGTCCGTGGCCGCCGGTGCCAGGCGCACCCGGTCGAAGTCGGTCAGCCAGATCCGCCCGGTCGAGTACTCGTAGAGCACTTGGTCGGGGGGAGGCGTCGCCGTGGGCGAGAACCGGTGTCCCGGGGAGGTGGGAGGGCAACATGTCGCCCACCGCCCGCACCCGGCGCGCCAGCTCAGGGGCCAGGACATCGAGCTGCCGGGCGTGGACCTCGGACAGGTCCCGAGAGCTGGGAGGCTGGTGCGTCAGCCGGTTGACGAGGCCGGCCGGCAGCTGCCCGATGCAGGAGTGCAGCTCCGCCAGCAAAGCCCCCACACGCCTGGTGGCCTCCATAAGGCCCTGAGCCGTGGTCGGCCCGTCGGCGGCGTCGGCATAGACGTCAGCCAGGTTCGTGTCTCCGCACCACTGCTGCACGCTGAGGCGGCCCTCGCACCTGGCCACGGCCTGCGAGTCGAGCAGGCCGGGGACCGGGAGGAGCCCGGACAGGACGCGGTGGACGTCGTCAGCCGGCCCACCGGCTCCGGTTCGCAGTCGCAGGACCGTGGAGCCGTCACGCAGGACCAGGCGCCGTGAGGGGTTGTAGCGCAGCACGTCCCGGGCCTCCCAGGCACCCAGCACCCCCAGATCCCTCGCCTGTGCGAGAGGCTGGGCCAGCTTGGGGTCGGTGAGGACCTCACCACTCTGCAGCAGTAGGCCCTCGTCCAGAGGCAGGGTGACGGGGGGCTGCGCCAGACCCAGGCGGGTGGCCAGACGCTCGGCCTGAGCGGCTTTGGAGTGCGAGACCGGCCAGAGCAGACGGGCCCAGCCCGCGGTGAGCCCTGTGCTCCGGTCTGTCAGAGAGACCAGGACGGAGACCTCCGGCTTGATGCGCAGCCTGTCTGCCCGCACCGGGCGCTGAAGGCGCTCACTAAGCCGATCGGCGTCGAGCATCGCGGCGACGGCCTCAGCCGTGGTCATCGCGCTGATGAGCGAAGGAGTCATGATCCGCTCCCCACCAGCGCGAAGGACTCGGCCAGGTGACTGTTCGCCCACCGACGGAACTCGGCCGAGGACTCCATGAGTTCCTGAGGGCTGCCCTCCAGGCGGATCCGCCCGTCCTGGATCCACACCACCCGGTCGGCGCGCATGGCGGCCTGCGGGTCGTGAGTGACGGTCAAGGTCGTGCGCCCGGCCACCAGCTCATCGATCGCCTCCAGCACCGCCGAGGTCGAGGCCGGATCCAGCCCGGTGGTCGCCTCATCCAGGATGACGATCGGCGAGTTGCGCAGAAGCGCCCGCGCGATGGCGATGCGCTGGCGCTGTCCACCGGACAGAGTGCCGCCCCGCTCGCCCACGGCAGTGTCGTAGCCGTCAGCATCTGGGTGATGAAGTCGTGGGCGTGGGCAGCACGCGCGGCCGCCTCCACCTCCTCGTCGGAGGCATCTGGCCGCCCCAGCCGGATGTTCTCCCGGATCGTGCCGGTCAGCAGCACCGCCTCCTGGTGCAGGACCGAGGCCTGCGAGCGCAGGAAGCGAAGATCCAGATCGTCCAGGCTGTGCCCGTCCAGGCTCACCGTGCCGGACGTCGGATCCAGGGCCCGCACCACCAGGGACACCAGGGTGGACTTGCCCGAGCCCGACGGCCCCACGAGGGCCACGTGCTCGCCGGGAACCACCGTCAGGTTCACACCGTGCAGCACCGGGCGACCCTCGTAGGCGGCGTGCACGTGGTCGAAGTGGATCATGCCGCGGACCCGGTCCAGCACGGTGGCGTTATCGGGGGAGACGATGTCTGGCTTGACCGCCATGAGGTCGGCCACCCGCTCACCCGAGGCCGTTGCCCGAGCGATGCGGCCGGTGTACTTGGCCATGTCCCGAAGCGGCTTCATGGTGGTGCGCAGGTAGGTCGTGAACAGCACCAGGTCCCCCGGGGACATGGCGCCGTTCAGGACCCGGATGCCCCCACCGACCATGACCACGGCGGTCGCCACGCCGACGATGACGTCCGTGGAGCGCTCCAGGCGCGCGGCGATACGGCGCGAGCGCACCCCCTCACTGAGTGACACCGTATTGGCGCCCGTGAAACGTTCATGGAGCAGCGGCTCCAGACCGTAGGCCTGGACGACCTTGATGGCCCCGAGCGCCTCCTGGGCGGTGTTGGCCAGGTTCCCCTCGGACTTGCGGCTGCGCAGGGAGGCCGCGGAGATCCGCCGCGAGTTGCCCGAGGAGGCGAGCATGAAGGCCACCACCGCCAGGAGCACGATCATGGCCAGCAGCGGGTCCAGGAACACCATGACCACGACCATGACCAGCAGGGTCAAGGTGTTGGCGGCCATCGGCAGGCCGGCGGTGACAGCCACCTCCTGCATGCGGTTGACGTCGGCGATGAGTCGCTGAACCGTGTCCGCGCTGCGGTTGCGGGCGTGGAACTGCTGGGACAGGCCCTGGACGTGGTGGAAGGCCCGGCTGCGCAGGGAGGCCGCGGTGCGCGAGCCCACCAGGGCGAAGGCCACGGTGGCCAGGTAGTTGCACACCGCCCGCCCGGCCACGATCGCCAGCAGGGCGATACCGAGACCTACCAGGGAGGAGACCGTGGCGGGGGCGCTGCCCGTGTGGCGGCCCAGCGCAGCCACCAGTGAGTCGATGGTGACCTTCAGCGGCCAGGGCTCCAGCACCCGGAAGACCACCTCCGCCAGAAGCACCGCGGTGCCGCCGGCCATGAGGCGCCACTGCGGCGCGGCATCAGGGCCCACCAGCCGCAGGGTCTGTCGCATGGGGGAGTGGCGCATTCGACTGCGCCCGTGACGACGAGGAAGCGGAGCCATTACCGCACACCACCCTCAGCGACGCCGGCCAGCCCCAGGATCCGGGTGACGACCCGATTCCAGGAGTGACGCTCCTCGGCCAGCACGCGCCCGCTGCGCCCCATCCGGGCCCGCCGCTGGGGGGGGAGGCCGCCAGATCATCCAGGGCCGCGGCCAGCGCTGTGGGGTCCGAGGGCGCCACGAGCACGCCGTGGTGCTGCGAGCCCTCCTCGAGCAGCTGAGGGATCTGCCCGACGTCGGAGGCCACGACCGCCAGCCCCGCGGCCAGGTACTCCAGGACCTTCATGGGGGAGAAGTACTGCTGCTCCAGGCCCCCCAGATCCGGATAGGGAGCCACCCCGATCGCCGCACCCGCCATGTGGGCGGGGATCTCCTCAGGGGCGACCGCCCCACGGAAGTCCGCCTCCACCCCCAGGCGCTCGGCCTGCGCACGGAGCGTGACCATCTCAGGACCGTCCCCGATGATCCGCAGGCTCCACTGCTGACGCGCCAGGGCCGCCGCCGTGATGAGGTCGGCCACCCCGTGCCAGGGCTTGAGCGTCCCCACGAAGGTGACGACCACCCGCTCAGGGTCCGCCGGCTGAGGCTGAATACGGCGCACGCTCACACCGTTGGGAACCGTGTGGACCCTGGCGGCAACAGCCTCGGCGTCCGGCATATCGGCGGTGCGACGGCGAACCCAGTCGGCCACCGGGTCTGAGACGCACACCGTGACCTGGGCCGCCCCGACCTGGCGGCGCAGCACCTGCTCGGCGCCGGAGGCATCCACCAGCGAGCGGTGACGACGCTGCTCGTCAATCAGCGGAGCATTGACCTCCAGGATCCCTGGCACCCCGGTGGCCGCCGTGATGTCGGCCAGAGCCGTGGAGAACAGGGAGTAGCGCTCGTAGACCAGGTCAGCACCATCGGCGATCACCTTCGAGGCGATCCTCTGCGCGGCACGCACCTGCGCCTGCTCCCGCTCAGCGGGGGAGACATTGGCGACCGGCTCCAGGTGCAGCTCGAGGTCGGCCAGATCATCCGGCACGTGCTCGCCTGAGCGCAGGGCATAGAGCACCACCTCGTGGCCGGCGGCCCGCAGCTCGCGAACGACCTCCTGAATGTGCACCGAGGCGCCCTTGGTCCCGAACACCGGGATGCCCGGGTCGCAGCAGATGTAGGCGATGCGCATCAGGCGGCTCCTTCCTGATCGGCCAGGTACACGCCGGCAGCAGGGACGGGCCCCGACTGCCAGGCGGCCAGGACTGCGGCCTGGGCCCGGGAGTCGAACTGCTCCTCGATCAGCGCCCGGGCCCCGCGGGACAGCGAGACGGTGTCCACCTCGCCCCGTGCGATCCCGCGCAGGGCCACGGCCAGTGAGGCCGGGTCCCGGGGGAAGAAGGATCCCGGTGACGCCGTCGTGAACCACCTCAGGAAGTCCCGACACCGCGGTGGCCACCACCGGCGTCCCGCAGGCCATCGCCTCCAGGACTACCGTGGGCAGACCGTCGATATTGCCGTCGGCCGCCTCGATGCAGGGCGCCGCGAACACGTCCGAGCGCGCCAGCAGCTCGCGCACCTCCGCCTGCGTGAGCGGACCCAGCAGACGGATCCTGTCGGCCAGTCTCAGGCGCTCGATCTGTTCGGTCAGGCGCTCACGCTCATCGCCGTCACCGGCCAGCTCCACCTCGACGTCGATACCAGAGCTCACCAGGATCCTCACCGCCTCGACCAGGTCGGCGAAGCCCTTCTTTGGGCACCAGGCGACCCACGGCGCACACCCGCAGCGGCTCTGCCCTCGTGGCGGACACCGGCTGCGGGGCGCGGTAGGAGAAGCGATCCAGCTCCAGGGCGTTGTAACGCAGCGACACCGTGGCCCCCGTGCCCGCCAGCACGGTTTTCAGGTAGTCCTCGTTGTAACGGCTGATGGCGATGACCCGCTGGGCATCGGCGCAGATCCGGCGCAGCCACACCGGGTCCACCGACTCGTGGAAGATGTCCTTGGCATGGGTGGTCACGGTGTAGGGGATGCCGGTGAGGGCCGAGGCGATCCACGCCACCCGTCCTGCCAGGGACGCGAAGTGCGCGTGCAGGTGGGTGATGGAGTCGCGGCGCGCCTGGCGTGCCAGCTCCACGCCCTGGGCCACCACGTCACCGGGCAGCTCGGCCAGGACCGGCATGATGGCGGCGAAGCGCTCGCGGTCCTCCTGGCAAGTCAGACCCGCGGTGAGCTGGCTCCACAGGTCGATGGCCCGGTTCGGTCGCCCCACCCAGTTGACGCGGGCGGCGACCCGGGCGATTTCGGGGTGGAAGCGCGCATCCGTGGTGGGGCGCAGCGCATAGATGCTCAGGTCCTCGCCCTGGGCCTCGCGGGCCAGGATCTCGGTGACGATGAAGGTCTCCGAGAAGCGGGGGTAGACCTTGAGGACGTATCCGATACGGGGGGCACCCCGGTGGTTCCGGTGGGTGTCGAGTGGGGGATTCATGCGGGGATCTCCATCCTGGTGAGGCTGGTGGCGTGGCTGGTGAGGTGAGTCAGACATGTGGTGGGAGCGTTGTTTGTGTCGTCCAAGAGCTCGGCGGCGAGCAGGGGGACTGTGGCCAGGCCGTCCAGGCGCAGACGACGTCGCCCCGTCAGCTGGTGACGGCCGGCCTCCTGGTCGCCCAGCAGCTCGGAGAGCCGGTCCTCCAGTGCCGTGGCACTCAGATCCGTGACTCTCAGGAGGTCGACGGCGCCCGCCCTCTTCAAGGCGGAGGCGCGGATGAACTGCTCCAGGCGAGGAGTCTCGCGAGGGACGAGGAGGGCCGGTGTCTCGGAGGCGAGGATCTCGGTGACCGTGTTGTACCCGGCCATCGCGATGACCGCAGCGGCCTGCTGGATGTGGCGACTCATTCCCGGCCAGGACCGGCGCACCACGGTGCGGGGACCGGCCGCCTGAGCGACCTGGTGGAACAGGGCGGCGTCGAGCTGGGGGCCGGTGACCACGACATGCCGGTAGCCGTCAGGGACGCGTACCTGCGCGGCGGCACGCAGCAGGTTGATGCCGTCGGAGCCGCCACCGGCGGTCGTCAGGATGAAGGGCTCGGGGTCCAGGGCGTTACCGGCCAGCACGGGTGAGGCCTCGGAGCCGTCCCGGGCCTCGGCGATATCGCGACCATGGGCGAGGTAGCCGGTGTAGTGCATCCGCTCCTCCAGCGCAGGCGGGGCCTCGCCGGTGGCGCTCAGGTCGTGGACCGAGGCGTCCCCGTAGACCCAGACCTCGTCGATGAGCCGGCGCAGCGTGTCGGCATCACCGAGCTCATCCCATTCGCGCTGCACGGTTGCGGGGGTGTCCAGGACCTCGCGCAGACCGAGCACCACGCGCGCGCCGGGGTGAGTGCGGCGCAGGTGTTCCAGGGGCTCGCGCAGCTCCTGGTGCACGCCGTAGGGATGCCGGTCGATGATGAGCAGGTCCGGGGCGAAGGTGCTCAGGACACCGGACAGCAGGGAGGTGCGGACGTCGCCCAGGTGCTCGCGGGCGATGCGCAGGCGCTGGGGCTGGTAGACGCCCTCGGACTTCTTGACCCCCGGGAGTACCAGCCAGTCGAAGCCGTCAGGGAGTCGGTACTCCTGCCCCGGCGCCAGGCCGGTGATGACCAGGCCTGTGACGTCACGGTCGGTGAGACCCGGAAGCGCCCGGGCCAGGTGGTGGGCCAGAGCGAGGTTGCGGCGCAGGTGGCCCAACCCCTTGGCATCGTGGCTGTAGAGGGCCACACGTAGGGGAGCGCTCGTCATGATCGTCTCTCTTCTCCCGGTGTTGGTTCTGGATCGTTCTGAAACGATCCTGACCGGTCAGAAGAAGATGACGATTAGGGGGAGATGAGAAAGCTCTCAGGTTTGCTGGAGGCTAGACCAGTCGCACCTGGACTCCGGCTTGCCGCAGGGCCTCAACCTGGTCGGCGGGGGCGGCATCGTCGGTGATGATCGTGTCGATCTTGGTGCTGGGGCAGATGAGGGCGAAGGCCGTCCTGCCCAGCTTGGAGCTGTCGCACACGATGACGACGTGCTCGGCGGCCTCAACCAGGGCGGCGTTGACGGCCGCCTCCCCGTCGTGCTGGGCGTAGGCGCCTCGCTCATCGAGGCCCTCGACTCCCAGGAAGAGCGTGCCCACGCTGATCGAGGGAAGGATGAGAGAGGCCAGGGGGCCGGTGAGCTCGAAGGAACGGGCTCGCGCGATCCCGCCGGTGACGACGACGCGCACGCACTGGCGCACGGCCATCTCGTTGGCGATGTTGACGGCATTGGTGACGAGGGTGACCGGCACCTCTGGATCGGTCAGCTCCGGTAGGAGCGCGATCTCGCGAGCCACCTCGGTGGTCGTGGTGCCGCCGTTGAGGCCGACGGAGTCGCCCGGGTGCACCAGAGCAGCCGCTGCCTTGGCGATACGGGTCTTCTCATCGGCCATCTTGGAGGTGCGGTAGCGCAGAGGAGGCTCGGTGGAGGTGGGGTTGGCAATGGCGCCGCCGCGGGTACGGCTGATCAGCTGCTGGTCCGCCAGATGGTCGAGGTCGCGTCGTGCGGTCGCTGCCGAGACCCCCAACCGCGTGATGATGTCGTCGATATGGACGCTGCCCTCGTCCATGATGATGTCGAGGATGGCCGAATGCCGATCATGCCGAGACATCTCGATCCTCCTGAGGGTCAAGGGTGTGGTGCGGGACGGAGAGAGTATGGGCTGGGACGGGGCGTGTACGTGATTTGTGCATCAACTACTTGCCGTATTCTAGTGACCGTGCGGCAGGTAGTCGTTGTATGGACGTCAGCATAGTTCAGTGATACCCGCAGTTGCCTCCTGAGGGCGACACATCGCGATACAAACCTTGCTACTGTCGTCGATATCAATCACGCCATTGCGTGGGGCGGCGGCCCTCGTAGGCTTGCCGCCTGCCTCCGAGAACAGAGAAGATATGGGTTGTCCCGTTGACCTTGCCGAGCCCTTCCGCCGTGAGGAGGGCATCGTCGCCATGGGGGTCGATGTCAGTGCCGACGCCGTCAGCGCGGTTGTCGCTGACGGCCGGGGGGACGTCGTCTCCTCTGTGGAGAAGCCGGTTCCCAATGAGTGTCGCTCGGACGCAGACCGGCTGGCCCAGGAGGTCGGGAGCGCGATCCGATCCTTGTACGCGAGCCTCACCGACGACCTCAACCTCAGTGGCGGGGCGCCGGGTGTGACGGCCCTTGTCGTCGGGATCAGCGTGCCCGGCGTCATCGACGAGGATGAGGGGTGCGTGCGCCGCAGTGAGGCTCTCGGGTTGCAGGACACCCCGTTGGCAAGCCTGGTGAGGCAGTCGCTGTCGTCTTGGGCCGCTGAGGTGCCCGGGCTATCCGGAGGCCTTGAGGTGAGGCTCTATCAGGATGCCGGTTGCGGCGCCTGGGCCGAGAGCCAGTGGGGTGCGGCCGGGTGGGACTGCCTCTATCTGGCGGTCGGTGAGCGAATCTCCTCCGCCGTCCTGCTGGGTGGCGTCCCAGTGCTCGGTGAGGGCTGGGCTGGTCAGGTCGGTCGGATTCTGGTACCCGATCCGGACTGGAGCGGGGGAGAGGGCCCGTCTGGAGGATGTCGCCTCGATGTGCGCCATGGTGAAGCGGCACACTGCCGGCAAGCTCGATGACTCCGCAGTCTCTTTCGGCTCTGGTGGCGCAGCGCCCGAGCCTGGCGGCTGCGATGACGCTTCCGATGAGTCGTTTCCCCAGTGCGCCTCGGGCCTGGAGTCCCTCCTGGGTGCGATAGCTGCTGGGACCGGGAGGCGCGCCGGGTCTGGGATACCGGCCTGGACTGCCTGGCTGAGCTCGTCGCTCAGGGGGTGGGTCTGCTCGGCCCCCTCGACGTCGTCGTCAACTCCGAGCTGATGCCGGCTGACGAGGGCGCATTCCTGGAGCCCCTGCGACGCCGGGTGGCTGATCTCGTGGGTGACCTGCCGGCGCCGCGGCTGGTGGCGGCCCGGCTCGGGGCGACCGCCGCAGTGCAGGGAGCAGCGGGGCGCGCACTGGCTGGCTGGAAGTAGTCTGGCCGTAGCCCGAATGTCGCCTTGCGTCTCTGCGCCCTTGGCTGATAACTCGCTTATGGCGTTGCGGAGACCCACAATGGGTGCAGGCCATGGCAGTATGTTCGCCAACTGCAGTCGTCCAAGCCGGTTGAGGAGAATCAAACGTGTCCCCCAGGAGAGAAGCGAGGCGCAGCGCGTGACCCCGTCTGCTCGTCCGCTTCGCATCGGCATCATGGGCGGAACCTTTGATCCGATCCACCATGGGCACCTGGTTGCAGCCAGTGAGGTGCAGAACGTCTTCGCTCTCGACGAGGTCATCTTCGTGCCCACTTGGGCCCAGCCCTTCAAGAAGGAGCGCAAGGTCTCACCGGCCGAGCACCGGTACCTCATGACGGTCATCGCCACGGCCTCCAACCCGAGGTTCACGGTCTCCCGGGTCGATATCGACCGGGGTGGGACGACCTACACGATCGATACCCTTCATGACATCGCGGCCGAGTATCCGGGCGCGGAGCTGTACTTCATCACTGGAGCCGACGCCCTGGCACAGATTCTCACCTGGAAGGACAGTGAGGAGATCTTCGACCTGGCTCATCTGGTGGGGGTGACGCGTCCCGGGCACGTCCTCAGTGACTCCGGGGTTCCCCGTGACCGGATCTCGCTGGTGGAGGTGCCGGCCATGGCGATCTCGTCGACCGACTGCCGTCAGCGGGTCGGGGAGGGGGCACCGGTGTGGTACCTGGTTCCTGACGGTGTCGTGCAGTACATACGCAAGTACGGGCTCTATCGTATGGCCTTGCGGCCGGCGTCGGCGACGTCGATGACGGCGAGAGTGGCCCGCGAGCAGTCCCTGAGGAAGGAGAACGACGGTGAGCACTGAGCAGACCGGCGTCAATGCCCCCACGTCCGAGGAGCCGACGCCAGATGAGCACGCTCCACGCGGTAGTCGTCGTGCGATCCGGCAGGCGGAGCGCGCCGCGGAGCGCGAGGCGATCCTGACCGGTCAGCAGCCGCTCCTGACCCGGCGTGAGATGAGGCGTCTGCGTGAGGAGGCCAAGGCGCTCAGGGCTGCCGTCGAGGCGGGCGAGATCACCCCTGAGCAGGCTCAAGCACTCCAAGACCCTCTTGCTGATCCCACGTCGGTCACCTCCCGTTCCTCCGCCACCTCCGGTGACGAGGGCGAGTCCGGGCCGGGGGAGCCGGGCGAGCCAGTTGCTGTGGACGGGGGGGTGACTATCTCGAGCAGGGCGGGCAGAACCCGCCCCCGAGCATGTCCGTCCCCGAGGGGTCGGCTGCCTCCGCCCCGAGCTGGCGCTCGCTGTCGGCGGCCGAGGCCGTGGCGATCTCCGAGATCGAGACGGGCCTGATGGAGGCGGTGGACCTGCCGGTGGCCACTCTTGACTACGACGCTCACTGGGCCGCGAACGCCAGCTCCGAGCCGGCGCCGGTCCCCACCCGCTTCTCACTCAAGGACCGCCTTGAGGGAGGCTCCGTCCCCGAGGTGGAGGAGCCGGAGAGCCCGCAGGACAACGAGTCTCAGGGCGCCGTTGAGACGAGCGACAACGCTGAGGCTGAGGAGCCCGCCACCAGCCTTACGACTACCGGGAGGGTCTGGAGTCGGCGGCCCAGGACGACGGGGATGCCTCCACGCAGTCCTCCTCAGCGACCGACGCCGTGAGTGCCGCCTCCGCTGTTCCTGCTGTTTCGGCGACGGCCTCCGGTGCCGCTGACTTCGCCGCCTACGGGCAGGCCGGGGCCGCGCGGTCCACTGAATCCGCCCGCAGCGGTGTCAGTGCCGGGTCAGCGTCCTCTGCAGGCTCGGTGCGCCGACCCATCGTGCGGATTCCGGCCGCTGCGCAGGGGGTACGCACCGTGAACGCCTCCACGGGAGAACTCAGCTCGGTCCAGCCAGTGGACAGCTCGCCGTCGGCCCAGGAGGCCGCCGACGCGCAGGACGTCTACGGAGCCCCCTCCATTGAGGAGCCGATGGTTCAGGGTGGCGCTGAGGTCGAGATCGACGTCGAGGCGCAGACCATGGTGGTTCCGGCATCGGCACCCTCGACTCAGGCTGCGCAGGACTCCGAGTTCGGTGCGCCCGGGGCCCCACAGTGGAGGTCGCTGCATCAGGCCCCGCAGGCGGGCAGCTTCCAGGAGGCGATCGTGGACGGGACGGCTGAGACCGCAGCCGTCTCCGGTGAGGCCGTCAGCCCCTACGCCTTCTACAGCGACGAGGTCGAGAACGGCAACGGTCCAATGGGGGCCTCCGAATGGGACTCTGTGGCGGCCCCGGCTGCCGAGGTGCCCGAGGAGCCCTACCTGGCTCCGGTCAACGAGGTCACCGGAAGGGTGCCCACCCCGGATCACGTCCTGCCGATGGAGCAGCCCGGTTCCTCCTCGCGCATCGGTAAGATCCTCATGGCCGCACTTATCATCGTCCTCCTGCTGCTCATTATCGGTGTTGTCCTGGCGCTGCTGATCTCCAACGGCAAGCTCGGCGGCAGCTCGAGCGCCATGGCGGCCAGCATCGGTGCGGGGGAGTGGATCCGTCAGCTCGTCTGACGGTGGCGTGCACGGTACAGTCGCCGCTGCCGCATGATGACCGACTGACCGCGTTCTGAAGGAGATCCGTGTCCGCCACTGAACACGCCACCGCCCTGGCGATCGCCGCTGCTCGCGCTGCGGCCGATAAGAAGGCTGAGCACCTCACCGCCATTGACGTCTCCGAGCGACTGGGACTCACCGATGTCTTCCTCCTGGCTTCCGGGGCGAACGACCGCCATGTCCACGCCATCGTCGATGCGGTCGATGAGGCTATGCACCATGCCGGAGCCAAGCGCCGTACCCGGGAGGGTTTCGCCGACGCCCACTGGGTCCTGGTGGACTACGGCGACGTCGTTGTCCATGTCCTGCAGAACGAGGATCGGGAGTTCTACTCGCTCGAACGTCTGTGGAAGGACTGCCCTGCCATCGAGCTGCCGGTGGACCTGACGCATGAGAATGGCCAAGACAGTGATTCCCGTGGTCGGGAGACCACTGCGTCATGACGGACCTCATTCTGTGGCGCCACGGCCAAACCGACTACAACAGCCAAGGACGTATTCAGGGCCAGGTCGACATCCCTCTCAATGAGACCGGACGCGACCAGGCCCGGCGTGCCTCAGAAGGCATAGCGGCACTGAGGCCCACACGCATCGTCTCCTCCCCGCTGGTGCGGGCTCGGGCCACGGCTGAGGTGCTGGCGTCGCTGACCGGACTGAGCGTCGAGATCGATGAGGGTCTGGCGGAGAAGTCCTTCGGGGACTGGGAGGGCCTCAAGGCCGCTGACATCAAGAAGCAGTGGCCGGAGCACTACGCCACCTGGCGGGCCGGGGGAGACCTCCCCCAGTTCCGGATCGAGGGGCGCCGCCAAACCGCCGAGAGAGTGGGAGAGGCGCTCAAGGCCATCGTCGCAGGCTCCCAGAAGGACGACGTCGTCGTGGCCGTCTCCCACGGAGCGGCTACCAACCTGGGGGCCACCTACCTGCTGGGGATGGACGCCCAGCAGTGGTTCGGCCTGCGTGGCATGAGCAACTGCTGCTACGCGCTCCTGCGGACCACCAAACGACCTCCGGGCTGGTCGGTGGTGTCGTGGAACGCCGGACCGCCGGTGGACTCCAGCCCACTGGGCAGGATCCTGGGCTGAACGGGTGAGGTAGTGCACGTGGTGCGGATTTGCCCTGACGGGCCCGAACTTCATACAGTTATCCGCGTCGCCGCACGTGAGCGACACCCGAACGGGGCTATGGCGCAGTTGGTAGCGCGCTTCCATGGCATGGAAGAGGTCGGGGGTTCGAATCCCCCTAGCTCCACGATCCCCTCGGACTGAGTGCCGGGTGGGGTACCCGTCAAGGGGCTATGGCGCAGTTGGTAGCGCGCTTCCATGGCATGGAAGAGGTCGGGGGTTCGAATCCCCCTAGCTCCACCACATCACCGAGCAGGCCCCGCCATCCAGGCGAGGGCCTTTTTGTTCCCCTGCTTGCTGCAGGCTGCTGGAGTGTGCGGCACAATGCCAGCATGACTACCGCCGTGCTGGTCAAGGCCCTGGGTGCCTTCTTCGCGATCATGAACCCCTTTGTCAACCTGCCCCTGTTCCTGAGCCTCACCCAGGAACAGGATGCTGCGACCCAGCGGCGCACAGCAGTTCGTACAACGATCTCCTCCACCGTCATGTGCACCGTCGTCCTGCTCCTCGGTGCGACGATCCTGAGATTCTTCGGTATCGGCGTAGACGATTTCCGGATTGCGGGCGGAATCGTACTGCTCATCATCTCCTTGTCCATGCTCAATGGCAGTGGCTCCAGCGCTCACGAGGGCAGTAGGCAGGAGAAGGGCCAGCGCAACGTCGTTGCCGGTGGTGGGAACGACGTCGCCTTCTACCCCATGACCTTTCCCATCCTCGTGGGGCCCGGAACGATCGCAACCATCATCGTCATCCAGTCCCAGGCTCGGGGTGTGGGCGGGCATACGGCGGTTGCGGCTGCCCTGGCGGCCGTCCTCGTGACGCTCGGGATCGTTCTCTACTTCTCAGCCAGCATCGGTGCTCGCCTGTCCATGACGATGCGCACCATCATGACCCGCCTCATGGGCATGATCCTGGCCTCGATCGCGGTGCAGATGATCGTCGTCGGGATCCAGCACCTCTTCCCTGGACTGGCTCACTGAGACACGCTCCACGGGCTGGTTTCAGCAAGGAACTGGCCCCTCGGGCGGTCTGAGGGTAGCCTCACCTTCAGATGTTGCCGGGAGCACCCGCTCCCACGTGCGGCAACACGGTAGGAAGGTAAGCGTGTGACCTCCGTTCAGGTTCCTGACATCATGCAGCGTGCCCGGCGCACGGCCCGGCGTCTTCTGGCCGGCAGTGGGAGCGCGGCGGTAACGGCCTACCGCATCGACCCCTCCGCGCCGGCTGCGTTCGTCGCTCATGCCTTGCGGGCCGATGGCCGGATCCTCGTGGCCGCATGTCCTCCCCAGGGCACCCCGTTGGCGATCGCGCCCGACGACGTCGCCGTCGACATCCGACTCGATGTCACTCTCGACGCCGCCGAGCCCGGTGTGCGCATCACGGCTGCCACCGCTCACCTGCTGGGGAGCCTGACCTGGGTCGAGGGCGAGGATCGCGCCCTGCTGCTGGCCTCCTCTCGGGCTTCTGCCTGCCACTGCGCCATCGTCGGGGAGGATCCGTTCGAGCGGGTCCGGGAGATCGCCGCGGGTCCCGGCGGCCGGCTGGGCGTCATCACCTGTGAACGGGTCATGCTTCACTGCGTCTCCGGGGTCTCCAGCCACGACATCGAGGAGATCCTCGACATCGATTCGGCCGATGCCGCTGCGGCGCCCTCAGCCTCCTGGAGCCCCCAGGAGATCATGGACGCCCACGAGGCGGTCAGCGCCGTCGGTCAGCTCGGTCTGCGGGCTGTGTGTGAGGCCGTGCGCGAGGGTCAGATGCCCGGATGGATCTGCTCCTCCCGCCCTGCCGTCGGGGTGTGCCCGACGCTGTGGGACAGGACCCTGTGCGTCGACGTCGATGCGCACGGGGTCACCCTTATGTCCATCACCGGTGAGGAGGTCACGACACTCGTGGTCTCCTTCGGGCAGGCACTGGCCGACGCCGGCGAGGTGGGGCCGGCCCTGGAGCAGCTGGCCTCTCACGCTCTGCCGCAGCGCCTGACTCGGCCCTGAGGCTGCCAGCTCAGCTGCGGCCGCGAGCAGCTGGCCGCGAATACCGAAACGGGGGATACCACCATATGGTGGCATCCCCCGTTGGCCCCCAGCCGCTCGAGCTGGAGAGCCTTCCGGTCAGCGGACCTCGTAGGTCGTGCAGGCGGCGGTGTCGCCCCCGACGGTCACGGCCTCGGCCGTGCACATGAGATCCTTGTTGTGGACGCACTCGAGACGCTGGCAGGCACCCACGTGGCCCTCTGCCACCGGCAGGCCGCCGCGGGCGTCGAGGCTGATGAAGGTGTCGCAGGCCGGTGCGCCGTTGTCGCCACCAACGGTGATGGCGAAGGCGGTGCAGCCGCCGTTGTTGAAGGCGCAGGAGGTGGTGGTGCAGGAGGAGATCTTGGTGACGGACATGATGCTTTTCCTTTCGAGCGGATGTGCGCTGCGGACATGAGTAACGTAAATCCGCATCCGCTCCCCGGCAACGAAGGACAGCCTGCCCTGCCTCCCGGCATGTCAAAGAACGTTGAAATGACGCCGTTTTAGCGGTCAAGGAGGAGGTGTTCAGGTCTGTTTGCGGCCCTCGGGGAAAGTCGGGGTTGTGTGTCGTCGACTTTCGTTATTCCTCGCAGGTAAGGCAGTCCTGCGCGAGTGCGGTCCAGGACCTTCCGCTGTGTGGAGGGCACTGACGTCGAGGGCGGGGCGAGCTGTGCCCGCCCCGCCTCAGGGGAGTCGCTGTTGCCCGGGTCGCCCGGACAGGCCGGCAAGCCCGAAGGCCGTGCGCCGATCAGCTGTGCGCGGCGGCCACGGCCAGGCGCAGAGAGTCCGTGAAACGTGTCTCGCGCTCGGTGGCGCTCATGTCGCTGGAGTGGTCCAGCAGGTGGTCGGAGACGGTCAGGATCGCCAGTGCCTGTTTGTCATACTCGGCGGCGACCCCGTAGAGGGCGGCGGCCTCCATCTCCACTCCCAGGACCCCGTACCTCGCCAGCGCCTCGGTCTGTCCCTGGGGGGTGAAGTAGAAGTGGTCCCGCGACATGACAGTGCCCAGGTGGACTGCTCCTTCAGCCTGAGCACCCTCGGGCTGCGCGGCCTGGTACGCGGCCGCGGCCAGCCGGAAGTCCGCCACGGCGCTGAAGTTGACGCCCGGGATGCGCAGCTGGTTCATGGAGGAGTCCGTGTGGGCGCCGGTGGCCACGATGACGTCGCCGACCTTGACCTTCGGGGACAGGGCGCCGGCAGTGCCCACCCGAATGATCCGCTCCACCCCGAACTGGCTGAACAGCTCGGTGGCGTAGATCGTGAAGGAGGGCTGCCCCATCCCTGAGCCCATGACGCTCAGTGGCCTGCCGCTCACGGTCCCGGTGAAGCCCAGCATCCCGCGCACGTCAGTGACGAGACGAGCGTCATCCATGAGGAGCTCGGCGATGCGCTGGGCCCGTTTGGGGTCGCCGGGCATGAGGACGGCGGGGGCGAAGTCTCCGGGCTCTGCAGCGATGTGAGGGGTGGCCATGGGGGTCCTCTCGGGGTGTGAATCAGGTACGAACAGGAGTGTTCAGTGTGGCATGGATCGCGTGAGAAAAGACAGGTGACCACCCTGACGACTGTCCGTATCGTGGACGTCAGACGACACATCGTGGTCGCTCGACTAGCGTCCAACGACAAAAGGGCCTGCGACCAGTCCGCAGGAAGAGGTGGCCCCTGGGCCGCCTGCATTCGTCATATCACGGAAGGTACTCATGTCCTCCAAGACAGGGGAGAGCGAGTCTCTTCAGGCTCCCCCGCGCGAGCAGTGGAGCGGGCAGCTCGGCTTCCTCATCGCCGCCATCGGCTCGGCGATCGGCCTGGGAAACATCTGGCGCTTCCCAGGGGTGGCCTACACCAACGGCGGCGGTGCCTTCATCGTCCCCTACGTCATCGCGCTGCTGGCTGCCGGGCTGCCGATCCTTTTCCTCGACTACGCCCTGGGGCACCGCTTCCGCGGCTCCCCGCCGGCGGTCTTCAGGCGACTGTCCACCAGGCTCGAGTGGCTGGGATGGTTCCAGGTCTTCATCTGCTTCGTCATCATGACCTACTACGCGGTGGTCGTGGCCTGGTCCTTGCGCTACATGTTCTTCTCCGTCAACGTCGCCTGGGGCGACGACGCGGCAGGCTTCTTTCAGAGCTACATCGGGATGGACCGGCTCGGTTCTGAGGTTGCCTACTCGCCGACCGTCATCATGGGCGTGGCCCTGCCGCTGCTGTTCGTATGGGGCTTCGGTCTGGTGGTGACCGCCCTGGGAGTCAGCGGAGGCCTGGAGAAGGCCAACAAGATCTTCCTGCCGCTGCTGGTCATCATGTTTGCCGGCCTCGTGGTGCGCGCCCTCCTGCTCCCGGGCGCGGGGGAGGGGCTCAATGCCCTGTTCACGCCTAAGTGGTCCGCCCTGCTGGACTACCAGGTGTGGATGGCGGCCTTCGGGCAGATCTTCTTCTCCCTGTCCGTGGGCTTCGGCATCATGCTCACCTACGCCTCCTACCTCCAGCGGCGCCGCTCCAACCTGGTGGGAACCGGCCTCGTGGCGGGCTTCGCCAACTCCTCCTTCGAGCTGTTCGCGGGGATCGGCGTCTTTGCGACCCTCGGCTTCATGGCGCACACGCAGCACGTCGGGATCAGCGAGATGAAGATCACCGGGCCCTCCCTGTCCTTCATCACCTTCCCCACCGTTATCGCCCAGATGCCCGGAGGTGCGCTCTTCGGGGTGCTCTTCTTCGCCTCCTTCTCCATGGCGGGGCTGACCTCCTTCATCTCTATCATCCAGGTGGTCGCCGCCGGCGTGGGGGGAGAAGCTCGACCTGACGCCGAAGAAGGCCTCTCTCGTCGTCGGCGTCCCGGCCGCCGTCCTGTCCTTCGTCCTGTTCGCCACCAGCTCGGGCCTGCCGGACCTCGACGTGGTGGACGCCTTCATCAACAACATCGGCGTGGTCGTCTCGTCCATCATCATGTGCGTGGTGGTCGCCTGGCTGCTGCGGCGCACGAAGCTGCTTCAGGACCACCTCAACGCCGTCTCCGAGTCCCGGATGATCGGCCTGTGGTGGAGGGTCCTCGTCGGTGCCGTCGTCCCCGTCCTGCTGGGGTACATGTTCATTCAGACCCTGTGGACGTACCTGTCCGAAGGATATGAGTCGGAGGCCTACTCCAGCGGCTTCGTCATGGTCTTCGGATGGGGGATGCTGCTGGTGGTTGCCTTGGGCACCGCTGTCATGAGCCTCATCCCCTGGAGGACCCCGGTGGACGAGTTCGAGGCCCTCACGCTGGAGGCCGCTTCCCAGGAGGAGGACTGAGATGACCGGAATCGCCGTGCTCATCATGCTGCTCGCCATCGTCATCATCTGGGGCGGTCTGGCGGTGTCCATCACCGCGCTCATCTCGCGCGGACGCCGCGAGGACCGCGACGCCCGGGCCGAGGCCTCGGCGCGGGCCCGCGAGCACATGCTTCACCCCGAGGAGACCGACTGACCTGTGCGGTCCGCTGAGAAACGCGGACGTGACCGCTTGAGAAGAGAGACTGACTCCACCACCCGTCTGGGGCCCGGTTCGGCCGGTTTCCAGGCGGGTGGGACACAATACGCCTATGACTCAGACTGATGTGAGCCCCCGGGCGCTGCCCCGCCTGGTGGCCTTCGACCTCGACGACACGCTGGCGCCCTCCAAGTCGGCCATGCCACCGGCCATGGCTACAGCGCTCAGGCGGCTGCTCGACGTCGTCCCCGTCTGCATCATCTCCGGGGGGCAGATGGGGCAGTTCCGCGACCAGGTCCTGGCCCACCTCGACGCCGACGCCGATGAGCTCTCCCGGCTTCACCTCATGCCCACCTGCGGAACGCGCTACTACACCTACGACCCCTCCCGTGCCCAGAGCGATGAGGACGCCTGGACGTTGGTCTACGCCAACGACCTCACCCCTGAGCAGATCCGCACCGGTTTTGAGATCGTCGAGGCCCAGGCCCGTCGCCTCGGTCTGTGGGAGGAGCAGACCTGGGGGGCGATCCTGGAGGACCGCGGCAGCCAGATCACCTTCTCCGCGCTGGGGCAGGAGGCCCCCCTGGACGCCAAGCGTGCGTGGGACCCCACAGGTGAGAAGAAAGCCTCCCTGCGTGACGCCGTCGCCCCGCTCCTACCGGACCTGGAGGTTCGCTCAGGCGGCTCCACGAGCGTCGACATCACCCTCAAGGGGGGTGGACAAGGCCTACGGCATGAAGCGCCTGGCGCAGATGACCGGTATCTCGCTGGAAGAGATGATCTTTGTCGGCGACCGCCTGGACCCGGAGGGAAACGACTACCCCGTTAAGGCTCTAGGCGTTCCTTGTCAGGCCGTGGACGGCTGGCAGGACACCGTCACCTACGTCACCTCCCTGGCGAGTCTCATCGCCTCTCAGACGCACGACGGTGAGGACCCGAGCGCCCAGGTCTCACTGGGCGCTCGTCTCTGAGGTGAGCCGTGCTCCGGACAACTTCAGAGCCTGACACCGATGCCGGCGCCGCCGAAGCAGCAGAGGGCCTGTGGGGCGGTCTGCTGACGGCCGTGCGACGCTGCTGCGCCCTGGTCGTCACGGTGCTGTTGGCGCCGCGCCTGTGGTGGCGTCGCCGTCGTCGCGGGACCCGCACGGCGATCAGTACGGCGGCCATGATCCTGGCCTCCAGCCTCGTCTCCCTCCTGCTGGGTCTGTCCACGGCGACGGCCTCGACGCCGGTCGGTCCGCATGAGGCGACCTGGTCGACCACCCTGGACTCCACCGTCACGCTGGACCTCGGGCCGCTGGGAACCGCTGCAATGGAGTCCCCTGCGGGGATTCTCGGCGTCACGGTGGTTCTGGGGGAGATCCCAGGCGATCCCGCACCTGATACAGCCAACGCGGCCAGCGTGGGGCAGTCCCTGTCATCCGATGCGACCTCCTACCTCTCACTGGTCTCCCATCCCGATCTGACGATCCGGCAGGGCCTCTACGGACTGGCCGGCGACGCCCTGCGCCGGGCCGGGGTCGTCGAAGCGATCTTCCTGTGCTGTGTGGCCGCCTGGCGCCTGGCACCGACCAAGCCATGGCGTGAGACCGTCCGCGCCGGCGTCTCGCACCGCTGGGCCACCACCGTGGCGTTCTCCGCGGCCGTGGCCACCGTGGCATCCCTCCTGGTGCCGGCCATGCGCACAGCCACCTCGCCCGGCTCCACCCTGTCCGTCCTTGAGGGTACCCCGCTGGCCCAGGCCCGTTTCTCAGGACGCATCGCCGACGTCGTCACCGCCTACGGCCCCAAGGCGCGTACCTTCGTGGAGACGAGCAAGGACTTCTACGCCAAGGCGGACACCAACCTACGGGCTGCCTGGAAGGCGGCCGAGCAGACTGAGGGCCTGGTGGACGTCACCGCCGTCGACGGAAAGGTGGACGCCGAGGACCTGCAGGCCCGGGTCAGGGCTTCCTCCGCGAAGACCCTGGTGAAGGCCGCCGATCCTGAGTCCGACGCCGCCCCGCAGGCCTCTGAGAGCCCGCGGGCCACCGCGACGCCCTCGATCTTGGTGACCGGGGCCCGATCAGTGCCCGAGCGCGGACGCAAGACCGCCGTGCTCACCACGGACCTGCACTGCAACCTCGATGTCATCGCTTTCTCCGGGATCCTTGACCAGCTCTCGGGTGCCGATATCCACATGGACGACGGCGACCTGACCATGACCGGCTCGGATCCAGAGCGGGTGTGCGTTGACGCGCTGACCCAGGCGGTCCCGAGCTCGACGAAGAAGGTCGCCACGATCGGCAACCATGACTCCGACGCCACGGCCGCCCGCCTGCGCTCCCAGGGGTGGACCGTCACCAACGGCTCGGTCCAGACGGTCGCCGGGATCACTGTCCTGGGGCACGACGACGCCGAGCGCACAACAGCTGCGGGCACCAAGCCCCGCAACGGGGAGACCACCGAGCAGATCGCCTCCCGCCTGGCCACGACCAGCTGCGGGAGCACACCGGTGGACGTCGTCCTCATCCATCAGCCCGCCACCTTCGACACGCTCACGAAGGAGGGCTGTGCGCCACTGCTCCTGGCTGGGCACGTCCATGCCGAGCGGGGAATGACCACAGCGATCAGCCCCCAAACCGGCCGGCCCGTCACCGGGATCATCTCGGGCGCGGGTAAGGGTGGTACGTCACTGGGATCGGTCACCGAGGACGCATTCCTCCACGTCATGTCCTTCGACTCCGCCGGAGCGCTGGTGGCCTGGCGTGCGGTCATCCTCCACTCCGACGCCTCGGTAACGGTGGGGGCCTGGCGGCCCGTGCCCGGTATCGCCTCGGGGCAGACAGCGGCCACCATGGCGTCGACCTCGAGCCCGACGGCCTCGGCCTCCCCGGTGCAGACGCAGACCCAGGCTCCGCAGAGCACGAGGCCCGAGGATGGCTCTGCGCCACAGGAGGGGGCAGAGCCCCAGGGGGAGAGCGATTCCTCGGACGGGTAGGGCACAGGTGGCCGTGTGTGGCATACGCTCTCGTCCTGATAAGCCCACGACACCCAGAAGAACTGCTGACGCACCACTGGTGAGGAGACTGACGATGTCGCGCATGCCCACAGATGCCGAGATCGATGAGATGAGTGAGGAAGAGCTCGAGGCCTACCTGGGCGCTGGCCCCACTCAAGAGCTTGACCGACGCACCCGTCGTGATTCCGGCGAGGACTCAGCCGCGCGTCCGGCCTGGCTGCGGCGCTCCGGGGCCGAGCGGGGATTCGGCTGGTTGCTCACCGTGTGCGCACTGATCGGGATCCTCGCCTGCTGGGAGCTCATCACCGCCCAGCTCGACCTGCTGCGCAACCCGGATGCAGAGCTCGTTTGCGACGTCAGCCCCCTGGTGTCCTGCGGGGACTCCCTCAACGTGTGGCAGGGCAAACCTGCTGGGGGTGCCGAACTCCTTCGTCGGGGCCATCGCCTTCGGGGCCCTGGCCGCGATCGGCCTGGTACTGCTCAGCGGCGCGCGCCTGCCGCGCTGGATGTGGTGGGGGCTGAGCGCCGGCAGCCTCGGTGGGATCGCCTTCGTCATCTGGTTCCTGTCCGTGTCCATCATGACCTTCGGCAAGCTCTGTCCCTTCTGCATGGTCATCTGGTCCGTCACCATCCCGGTGGCGGCCCACTCCTGGGCCTGGGCCGTGGCCGGTGGGCACCTGGGGCTGCGTGACAACCTGGCGCTGGACGTGCTCAAGGCCCGGTGGTGGATCATGGCGGCGATGTACCTGGCGGTGGTTCTCACCATCGTCATCGCCTTCGGCGGCCAGCTGGCCAGGCTCTTCGGGTGACTGCGCCCAAGGAACGGCGGGCTCCGAGCGGGTCCGGTGGGAAGTCCTCGGTGGCGGGGGACTCGACCGTCACGCAGGACTACCTCAAGGTCGTGTGGGCCGCCTGCGAGTGGGGCGGTGCGGGTGCCTCCGTCACCGGCCTGGCCAAACGCATGGAGGTGGCCCCCTCGACCGCCTCAGAGAACGTGGCTCGCCTCGTGGAGGAGGGACTGCTCGTCCACGAGCCTACAAGGCCGTCACCCTCTCCGAGGAGGGACGACGCCGGGCCATGGGCATGATCCGCCGCCACCGCCTCCTGGAGACCTACCTGGTCACCCGGCTCGGCTTCGGCTGGGATGAGGTGCACGCCGAGGCCGAGGAGCTCGAGCACGCCGTCTCCGAGCGGCTGCTGGAGAGGCTCGACGCGGTCCTGGGGCACCCCACCCGTGATCCGCACGGGGACCCGATCCCCACGGCCGACGGCCGCCTCATCGTGCCCGACCTGGTGGGCCTGGAGACCCTCCCGGTGGGCTCCGACGGCGTCGTCGGACGGATCCAGGACGACACCGAGACGCTGCGCCGCCTGGAGCGGGCCGGCATCGGGCTGGACAGCCGGGTGCGGATCCGCGATCGGGGCACGGTGGCGCCGGCCGTGGAGGGCGGTGGCCGCCGGCGGGCGACCGTCATCACTCTGCTGGACGATGACGCCTCACGCAGCGCAGCGGCCAAGGATGCTCCGGAGGCCGTCATCCCCGACGGCTCCCTGTGGCTGCTGGCCTGACCAGGGGCGGGGCCTGGGCGGATCCGGGCCCGGCTGGGGGACAATGGGGCCATGAGCACGATTTTCACCAAGATCATTGCCGGCGAGATCCCCGGCCGTTTCGTGTGGGCGGACGAGGTCTGCGTCGCCTTCGCCACCATTGAGCCGCACACCGACGGGCACGTCCTCGTGGTCCCGCGGCTCGAGGTCGACTCCTACGTGGACGCGCCCGATGACGTGGTGGCGCACCTGGCTGTGGTCGCCAAGCGCATTGGAACTGCGCAGGTGCGCGTCTTCGAGGCGCCCCGAGCCGGGCTCGTCGTGGCCGGCTACGGCGTCGACCACCTGCACCTGCACGTGCTGCCGATCCGCTGCGAGGAGGACCTGTCCTTCTCCTCGGCCCGCCACCCCGAGGCCCCCGAGCTCGACGCCGCCATGGAGCGCCTGCGGGCCGGCCTCGTCGAGGACGGCTGGGGCGAGTTCGTACCCGCGCAGATGGACAGCCCTGCGGTGTGACGACGCACCAATCGACACTTTCTTCAAAAATGACGCGTATTCGTGTCGCCTGTGAGAAAAATGTTGATTTGGAGGGATGAGCCACGAGCGAGGGCTCCCGGGAAAACACATGTTTTGTCGCGGGCTCGTACGAGGTCCGGCAAGTCCCACCGGGGGCCGGTACCTGGTGCGGCCGACGTCCAGGACGGTGCCGCTGGCGGGTCGGTCACCAGGCGCCTCAGGTCCCGCCGGCGGCCAGGGGCCCAGGCAGTCATGGCCGGTACCGCCAGGCTGCGCGCCCCGATCCTCACCTCAGCGACCTCTACCGGTGTGGCGGAAAACGGGGAGATGAACTGGGCAGTGGGCTGGATGGTGGGGCAAAGCAGGGCGAGTTCAGGCAGACTCCTCCCGCTACGGCCGGGCAGACTCCTCCACCGGGGTGGGCAGATTTCTCCCGCCGCTGGGGAGTCTGCGCTGTTGAGAGGCTCGAGCATGGCGGTGGAGCTCGCCAGGGCCGGCTCCACCTGGATCAAGACAGCGGGGTCGCCGGGGCCTCGCTGTCCCCAGGACCACAGCCCCGGAATCGCTGTCCTGGAGCCGGTTGTCTTCGGATGTGGTGCCGGGGCCGCCGCCTTCGGGATCGACGCCGCCGGTGGGGCCATTTTCAATCGACACTGTCATGACGCGTATGGAGGATGAGCCAGCAGTAGCAGATGTTTGAAGGGTGGCGTCCAGCAGCAGGGCGTCCATGGTTGGCAGCAGAAGCCGGACTTGGCAGAGGCCCTCTCCCGCAGGCCGGGGGCGCGACACGCACCGCTGCTCGGTATTGTTCTGGCTCCGCTCAGCGTGGCCGTCAGGGTCGATCTCCGTCAGGGCCCGCTCCAGATCCCTCCCCACCTGCGACACGCTCCGTCTAGGCGCCTGAGGCAGAACCTTGTCCTGGACTGCAAGCGCCACCGGAGTGGGTACGTCTTCCAGGCGGTGGGTCACCAGGAACGCCTTCGCCGAGTCCAGGACCCCGCAGCGTTCCATGGCCTCGACTGGGGCGAAGCCCATGCTCATGAGGGCCTGGCCGTGGTCCACCATCTGACCGGCCCGAGTCCGAGAGACGCCCAGGCGGGTGGAGAGCAGACAGGTGGCATTGAACCGCCGCTCCTCATAACCCACCACCGGAGAGACCTCAGCATGCGGGCCCCACTGGCCCGGGTGACTGGACAGCTCAGGGCACCCGGTCAGGCAGGCCGCCGCCAGGGCCTCGCCCCAGGTGGCCCAGGCCGCCAGGCGGTGGCAGGCCGCGGCCAGCTCTCCCAAACCCGAGGCCCCCAGGGCAATCAGTCCCGAGGCGCCGACCTCCTCCACGCTCATTGTTCGGCGCTGTTCGGAGGCGGCCACCAGCGCCACGTCAGTACCCGACTCCTTGGTGAAGAGGGACGACACGGCAGCCTTGGCAGCGGTAGAGCACTCGTCGTCGGCGTCCTGGGCAGTCACCAGCAGGTGGGCCAGCAGCCCCTCCACCACACCGGCCAGCGCCTGGCCCGCACCCAGGGAGGCCAACAGGCCTGCCGTCTCCTCTGCCGAGACCTGCGGTATCGACGTGGGAGCCCCGCCAGGCGCACCCAGCGTCCCGACCGCATCACCGGCCGGGACGCGAGGAAGCACACCATCTTCGAACATATGTACAGTATAGCAAGTGGTGCCCGTGCCCCGCACGCTGAAGCAGGCTCCAGAATCACTGGAACAGCAACGATTAGCCGCATACCTGGCGCCTTTATCGCCGGCGCCTTCTCTCTCGGAGCCGGCGTGACGGCCCGCAGAGACCGCTCGAACCTCGCTGGGCTCTGCCGACGTGACCGGTCTCGCCCGCCCGTGGGACGGACGCCGCCGGGCCCCACTGCTGGCGGGCGATAGGCTGTGCCCCAGCACCAGGAAGCACGAGTAGGAAAAGAGCGCTGCCGCGATGTCAGAGAGAACCGCACCGGTCGAGTCCGACACCCCCTTCCGCTACACGGCGGAGCTGGCGGACTCCATCGAGACCGCCTGGCAGGACCGCTGGGAGGCCGAGGGCACCTTCAACGCCGACAACCCCAGTCGGCGCTCTGGCCGGCCCCGGGGCGGACAAGGAGAAGTTCTTCCTGCTGGACATGTTTCCCTACCCCTCCGGCAAGGGTCTGCACGTGGGCCACCCGCTGGGCTACATCGCCACCGACGTCGTCGCCCGTTTCACCCGGATGACCGGCAGGAACGTCCTGTACACGATGGGCTACGACGCCTTCGGCCTGCCCGCCGAGCAGTACGCCGTCACCACTGGCCAGCATCCGCGCATCTCCACCGAGGCCAACATCGCCAACATGCGCCGCCAGCTGCGCCGCCTGGGCCTGTCCCACGACCCGCGCCGCTCCCTGGCCACGATCGACGTCGACTACGTGCGCTGGACCCAGTGGATCTTCCTGCAGGTCTTCAACTCCTGGTTCGACCCCGAGGCCCCGCGCCGCGACGGCCGCGGCAAGGGTGCGGCCCGGCCGGTGACCGAGCTGCGCGACAAGCTCGCCTCCGGCCAGGTCCCCGTTCCCGACGGCCGCGACTGGGACGCTCTGAGCGCCGCCGAGCAGGCCGAGGTCATCGACTCCTTCCGCCTGGCCTACGTCTCCAGCGCCCCCTGTCAACTGGTGCCCCGGCCTGGGCACGGTGCTGGCCAACGAGGAGGTCACCTCCGAGGGCCGCTCCGAGCGGGGCAACTACCCGGTCTTCAAGCGCAACCTGCGCCAGTGGATGATGCGCATCACCGCCTACGGCGACCGCCTCGCCGAAGACCTGGACACCGTGGACTGGCCCGAGAAGGTCAAGCTCATGCAGCGCAACTGGATCGGACGCTCCGAGGGCGCCGAGGTGACCTTCGCCGTGCCCGGGGCCGGTCAGGGCGACCAGCAGGACGCGTCGCTGAGCGTCTACACCACCCGCCCCGACACCCTCTTCGGCGCCACCTTCATGGTGGTGGCCCCCGAGCACCCCATGCTGGGTGGCCTGCAGGCCTCCGGTTCGGTGCGCACCGAGGCTCAGATCGCCGACGACGCCGCGGCCCTGACTGTCCCGGCCGCCTGGCCCGAGGGCACCAAGGATGCCTGGACCGGCGGCTACGCGACCCCCGCCGAGGCCGTGGCCGCCTACCGCGCCCAGGCCGCGGCGACGTCGGACGCCGACCGCACCGACGAGGGCCGGGTCAAGACCGGCGTCTTCACCGGCTTCTTCGGCATCAACCCCGTCAACGGGGTGAAGGTGCCGGTCTTCGTGGCCGACTACGTCCTCATGGGCTACGGGACCGGCGCCATCATGGCCGTGCCCGCCCACGACGAGCGCGACTACGCCTTCGCCACCAAGTACGACATCGACATCGTCCAGACCATCGGCCCGGCTGACGACCCCCACGGCGTCGACCTGAGCACCCAGGCCTACACCGGTGACGGTGTGGTCGTGAACTCCGCCCAGGGCGACCTGGACATCAACGGCATGGGCAAGGACGAGGCCAAGGCCACCATGATCGGCTGGCTGGAGGCCAAGGGCGCCGGCCGCGGCGCGGTCACCTACCGCCTGCGCGACTGGCTCTTCTCCCGCCAGCGCTACTGGGGTGAGCCCTTCCCGATCGTGTGGGACGAGGACGGCGGCGTCCACGCCCTGCCTGAGTCGATGCTGCCGGTCGAGCTGCCCGAGGTCACCGACTACTCTCCGCGCTCCTACGACCCCGACGACGCAGACTCCTCCCCGGAGCCGCCGCTGGGCAAGGCCACCGAGTGGGTCGAGGTCGAGCTCGACCTGGGCGACGGCCCCCGGAGGTACTACCGCGAGACCAACACGATGCCGCAGTGGGCCGGCTCGTGCTGGTACGAGATGCGCTACATCGACCCCACCGACGACAAGGCGCTCGTCGACCCGGCCAACGAGGCCTACTGGATGGGGCCGCGCCCCAGGCCGGCAACATCTCCGGCGGCACCGACCTGTACGTCGGCGGCGTCGAGCACGCCGTCCTGCACCTGCTTTACGCGCGCTTCTGGCACAAGGTCCTGTTCGACCTGGGCCACGTCTCCTCCTCCGAGCCCTACCACCGCCTCTTCAACCAGGGCTACGTCCAGGCCTACGCCTACACCGATGCTCGCGGCCAGTACGTGCCCGCCGACGAGGTCGAGGAGGTCACCGCCGAGGACGGCACTACCAGCTACCTCTGGCAGGGGCAGCCGGTGCGCCGCGAGTACGGCAAGATGGGCAAGTCCCTGAAGAACATCGTCACCCCCGACGACATGTACGAGGCCTACGGCGCCGACACCTTCCGCGTCTACGAGATGAGCATGGGGCCGCTGGACGCCGACCGCCCGTGGGACACCCGCGCCGTCGCCGGCAGCCAGCGCTTTCTGCAGCGCCTGTGGCGCAACGTCGTCGACGAGACCACCGGCGAGCTGACGGTGACCGAGCAGAGCGCCGACGAGGAGACCCGCCGGCTCGTGGCCAAGACGATTGTGGGCGTGCGCGAGGACTACGAGGGGATGCGCCTGAACACGGCCATCGCCAAGCTCATCGTCCTCAACAACCACCTCACCGGGCTCGGGGCGGTCCCGCGCGAGGCCGTCGAGGCCCTCGTCCTCATGACGGCGCCCGTGGCCCCGCACATCGCCGAGGAGATCTGGAAGCGCCTGGGCCACGAGCACTCCCTGGCCCACGAGGACTTCCCGGTCGTGACCGACGAGGCGCTGCTGGCCGCCGAGAAGGTCACCTGCGTCATCCAGGTCAAGGGCAAGGTCCGCGACCGCCTCGAGGTCGACCCCGACATCTCCGAGGCCGAGCTCGAGAAGCTGGCCCTGGAGGCCCCCGGCGTCATCCGCACCCTGGACGGGCGCGGCGTGCGCAAGGTGATCGTGCGCGCCCCCAAGCTGGTGAGCATCGTCCCCGAGTGACCGCGGCGGGCTCGCCGACGGCGCCGCTGACGGCCGCGCCGCGGTAGTCCCAGCAGCAGCACGAGGGGCTGCACCAATCCGAGATGGTTGGTGCAGCCCCTCGTGCTGCTGTCCGCAGATGATTCGGTGATGCTCTTAGGCAGAGTGCCCGAATCGCTTCTGTGCAGCCTGCCGGGTCACGCCGAGAGCAGCTCCGATCACAGTCCAGGAGTCACCGGCCTGTCGAGCTCGGGCGACCGCTGCATGCAACTCGGCCTCGGCGTCATGCACCCGCTGACTCGCGGCAATGATTGCCCGAAAGTGCGCGGCGTCCCGGGCGGGCGTGGTGCTTGGGTCGAGAGTCTCAAGGCCTGTCGTGTCGTGAGTGTGCGTCAGTGTGGAGGACAACGTCATCACCTCAGATAGTCGTAGAACTTCGGTCGCAGGCGGTCGGCATGAATGATCCGGGTTGGCTCTGCGGCAGGAACCGCAACCAGCTCGAGCAAGGTGGCGTCAACTGCTGGCCCGATGACCAGGAGCCGCTCCTCTCCTTCGTACTCGTACTCGACCAGTCTTAAGGCGTTGGTCCAGGCATGTTCCACATCCGTACGGGAGATCCCGTGCTTCAGCGCCGACTATCCAATCCCTCATGCGTCAACTTTAGGTTGACACATGAGGGTTGGTCAAGGGGTCGCACATGCGACTCGACGATAGGGGTTCAGCGGCGCCTGAGGGTGCCGAAGATGGAGCGCGTGATCTCGCGGGTGATCTGGCGGCCCACCGAGCCGATGGTCTTCTCGACCTCCCGCTTGCGGCGCTCGGCAGCCTTCTCCGCCTCGCGCTGGCGACGCTGGGCCTCCTTGACGGCCTCGCGTTCCAGGCGCTCGGCCTCCTTCTGACGCTGAGCCGCCTGGCGGGCGGCCTCTTTCTCCAGGGCCTTCTGCGCGGCGGCGTCGGCCTTGGCCTGCTCCTTGGCGGCCTGCTCGGCGGCGCGAGCGGCCTCGGCGGCCTCGGCGTCGGCCTGGACCCGCTGGGCCAGCAGCTCGTAGGCGGACTCGTTGTCCACACTCGTGGCGTACTTGGGTTTCAGCGGTGAGGAGGCCAGTACCTGGTTGATGGTGCCGTCCTGGGCCGGCCCCATGACGGCGGCGGGCACGTTGATGACCACCGGGGCCACCGGCGCCGGGCGCCCCTTCTCGTCCAGCACGCTGACGACGGCCTGGCCCGTGCCCAGCGACGTGAGCACCCGGCTGAGGTCCACCGGGCTGACCGGGAAGGTGGAGACCGCCTTCTTGAGGTTGGCGGCGTCGGCCGGGGTGTGGGCGCGCAGCGCGTGCTGCACCCGGCTGCCGAGCTGGGCCAGGACCTCGTCGGGGACGTCCGTGGGCGACTGGGTGATGAAGACGATGCCCACGCCCTTGGAGCGGATGAGCCGCACCGTGCGCACCACGGCCTCCAGGAATGCCTTCGAGGCGCCGGAGAACAGCAGGTGCGCCTCGTCGAAGAAGAACACCATGGTGGGCTTGTCCGGGTCGCCGACCTCCGGCAGGGTCTCGAAGAGCTCGGCGAGCAGCCACATGAGGAAGGTGGAGAACAGCGTGCCCTGGGACTGGATGTCGGCCAGCTCCAGGGCGGAGATGATGCCGCGCCCATCGGGGGAGACCCGCATGAGGTCACGCACGTCGAGCGCCGGCTCACCGAAGAAGGCCTCGCCGCCGGCCGCCTCCAGGGCGGCGATCTCCCGCAGGATGACCCCGGCCGTGGCCGCCGAGACCCCGCCGATGGTCTTGAGCTCCTCCTTGCCGGCGTCCGTGTTCGTCAGGTAGTCGACGACGGCGCGCAGGTCCTTCAGGTCCAGCAGGGCCAGCCCCTGGCTGTCCGCCCAGTGGAAGACCAGCTGGAGGGCGGAGGCCTGCGTGTCGTTCAGGCCCAGGACCCGCGAGAGTAGAATCGGCCCGAACTCGGTGACCGTCGTGCGGATCGGGGTGCCGCTGATGCCGGCGCCGGAGTCCGACCCGCCGAGGTTGAACAGCTCGATGGGGAAGGACTGGCCCTTCCAGTCCTGACCGGTGGAGGCGATGCGGGAGGCGATCTTGTCATTGGAGGCTCCGGCCTCGGCCAGTCCGGTCAGGTCCCCCTTGACGTCGGCCAGGAACACCGGGACGCCGGCGGCGGACAGTCCCTCGGCCAGGAGCTGGAGCGTGCGGGTCTTACCGGTTCCGGTCGCCCCGGCCACCAGCGCGTGCCGGTTGAGCAGTCCCAGTGGGATGCCCACCGACAGGTCCTTAACCGCCGCGGGCTCGCCCCCCGAGAGCGTGTCGAGGTAGGTGCCCACCGGAAGGGTGGGGGAGGAGAAGCTGTAGCCGGAACGCACCTGGGCGGTGTAGCCGGCCTCCTCGGCCTCCTGACTGCCCGAGGCATGCTCGGCCGCAGCGGCGGTCTCGGCCTGCGCAGGGGCCGGCTCCTGAACTGGCTCCTGGGGCTGCTCGGCAGTCGGTACCGGTTCGGCGGCCGCCGCCGGCTCAGCCGCAGGCTGTTCTGCCGGATGTGCAACCGGGGCGGCAGCCGGTTCGGCGACGGGGGCGGCGTCGGCTGCCTGAGCGGGGGGCTGGCCCGGTGCGTCAGTAGTGCGGGGCTCGCCGGCCTGCTCCACGGCCGAGGCCGGGGTGGAGGCGATGGCGGCGTCAAGGGCCGCTTGGGCGGCGGCTGCCTTGGCTGCGGCGGCTTCGGCGGCGGCCTGTGCGGCCTCGGCCTTGAGGCGTGCGATCTCAGCGGAATCGGTCATGGCGCCATCGTAAACGCCGAACCTGCCAGTGCGCTGACCCGGGCATGCCAGTGGAGCCGGCGCCGTTTCTGACCGTGAGAGAGGCAGGAGCCCGGCGAACAAGGTACCCTCGGGCCTCAATGGCGTTGAGATAGTACGTCTGATCCCGCACCTGCCCGCCCCAGTGCCGCGAGGTTTACACGCCCCATGCTGCCCCCTGCGTCGTCGTTTCCGAAAGAACCGCCCCTGACGGGCCGGCTGTCGGTGCACCCGAAACACAGGAACAGGTGAACGCTGTGCGGATCGCCTTCTTCATTGACGACTACCTGCCCTCCGTCCACGGCGTGGCCACCTCCACAGCCACCTTCCGTGCCGCCCTGGAGCGCATGGGACACGAGGTCTACGTGGTGGCCCCCAAGGCCGAGGGCTATGAGGAGACCGACGACCACGTCATCCGCCTGTCCTCCTCGCGCTACTACGTCTTCGACAGCCGCGAGGTCGCCACCATCTATCCGGGCCTGGCCCGGCGCTTCGACGCCTACGACTTCGACATCGTCCACAGCCAGACCCAGTTCAGCCTGGGGGTCCTGGCGCACTGGGTGGCCAAGCGCCAGAACATCCCCCACGTCACCACCATCCACACCCTCTACACCGAGCTCATCGACGACTACCCGCTGGCCGTGCTCTCGGGCCTGCTGGCCCTGTCCGTCGCCTTCCCCGTGGCGCTCAAGTCGCAGCCTGTCCTGCCGCGCGTTCACCGGGAGACCATCAAGCACCTCAACAAGCGCGACATGAAGACGGCCCTGTCCCGTCAGGGGTGGCGCCTGACGGCGGCCTTCGCCAACAAGTGCGACGCCTGCCTGTCGCCCTCCCAGCACCTGGCCCGGATCCTCATCGACGACGGCGGACTGACCACCCCCTGCATGGTGCTGCCCAACGGGCTGGACTCCACCCGCTACCGCAGTGCCCGCGCCGCCGACTCACCGATCCCCAAGGCCCCCGGCGAGAAGATCATCATCTGCGTGGCCCGCCTCAGCCCGGAGAAGCGGCAGATGACGCTCGTTGAGGCCATGCCCCACCTGTCCGGCCTGCCGGTCAAGCTGGTGCTCGTGGGCCCGGGCCCCTCCCAGGAGGAGCTGGGGCGGCGCGCCGAGGAGCTCGGGGTGGCGGATCGGGTGATCCTGACCGGTCAGCGCTCGCCGGAGGAGGTCGCCGTCCTGCTCAAGCAGGCCGATGTCTTCTCCCTGGCCTCCTACCACTTCGACAACCAGCCCATGGTGTTCCTGGAGGCAGCCGCCTGCGGGCTGCCGATCGTCTACTGCGATGAGCGGATGACCGAGTGCCTCACCGAGCGCAACGCCATTCTCACCGACGGCATCGAGGGGGAGGACTTCGCCCGGGTCTTCGCCTCCCTGCTGTCCGACGACGCCCGGCTCGCCTCGCTGTCCGAGGGGGCCCTGGAGGTGGCTCAGCAGTTCGACTCCGAGACGATGACCAGGCGGCTCATCAACCTCTATGAGGACCTCCTGGTCTCGTATCGCTGACGGCCGCCCTGGAGAGCAGCCGTGGCGCCTTGCCGGTCAGTGCGCGGCTTGCCGATAAGGTATGCGGCATGTCGCTCGCCGTCGTCACCGACTCCGCCGCCTGCCTGACGGAGCCCCTGCTGCGTGAGCGCGCGATCGAGGTGGTGCCGCTGCACGCCATCCCCGCTGACAACGGCGAAGCCGCCACCACCTCACGGCCCAGTGTCCAGGAGCTGGTGGACGCCTACCGGCGCGCGGCCAGCAGGGCCGAAGAGGTCCTGGCCATCCACATCTCCTCGGCCCTGTCCGGCACCATGGACAACGCCCGCGTCGCCGCCGCCCAGCTCGAGGCCGAGTACCGGGACCAGCCCAACGGCCCGGGTCCGCGCGCGGGTCGCCGTCGCCCGCAGTGGCTGCGCGTGGTCGACTCCGGCACCAGCTCAGGTGCCCTGGGGCTCGCGGTGCTGGCTGCCTCCGGCGCCCACGACGCCCGTCGCGGTGCCGCCCTGGCTCAGGCCAGCACCGCTCGGTCCTGCCAGCTCTTCGTCGTCGATGACCTGGGGCGCTTGGCCCGCTCGGGAAGGATTGACCGCACCACGGCGCGCTTGGACGGTGTCCTGGGAATCCGCCCGGTCCTGGCCCTGACCCGCGACGGGATCCGGACGCTGGAGACCGTGCGCGGGGCGGCCCGATCCAGGCGCCACCTCATCGCGCAGGCCGTCCGCGTCGCCGGCGGGACCGCCCTGTCCGGCCCCAGGCACCCCGCAGACCCGGTGCGCCTGGTCATTCAAGGCGACGACGCCGACAGGCTGGCGCTGCTCGAGACCGATCTGCGCCAGGCCATGGAGGAGGCAGGAGCCAAGGTCTCCGAGGTCCTCACCCTCCCGGTCGACGAGGCGACGAGCACCCACGTGGGCCCCGGCGCCCTCGGCATCGCCGTCGCCCCGGACTTGAGGACCCACTGAGCCCGGCCCGACAACGCGGCTCGGTTGCCACAGGCCGCCAGGCGCCACTGCTCTCCACAGGGCAGACGGCCTCACCATGCGTCCCATGGGTCCGGTCCCTACCGTCGAGGACATGGGAGCCAGACGGAGCGACGCGCACAGGTCCCTGGACGACCTTGTGCGTCTGGCCTGCTCAACCGACCCCGAGGAGCCGGTGCGCCGGCCACGTCGCCTCGCGATCGCGCCCCGGGCGGCGATCATCGCCGGCTCCGCCCTCCTCATCCTGGCTCTCGCCCTGGCCCTGAGAGCCGTCCTGGTCTCCACCGGCACCGACAGCCACGCGGCCTCGGCCGCAGCGGCAGGCGCCTCCGCGCCGATGCGGCTCCCCACCCGCCGGGACTGCAGCGAGTCCAGCCATGAATCCGGCCACGGTGCCGACCACGGGATCGGCGGCAGGACCAGGCGGCTTGAGCACGACATCGGGCAGTGTCGTCGTCCACGTCACCGGGGCGGTGAGCAGGCCGGGGGTGGTGACCCTGCCCCCGGGAAGCCGCGTCACCGACGCCATCAACGCCGTCGGAGGAGCCAGCGCGGAGGCAGACACCCAGCAGCTCAACCTCGCCCGGGTCCTGACCGACGGCGAGCAGATCCGGGTCCCGCGCATCGGCGAGGTCCTGCCCGAGCCCGCACCCCAAACCGGTGGGGACGCCGCCTCCGGTGCGCGAACCGCCCCGGGAAAGTCCGGCGGTGGCGGCGCATCCGGGACGATCAATATCAACACGGCCTCGGCCTCCGAGCTGGAGAAGCTGCCCGGCATCGGCCCGGCCCTGGCCCAACGGATCGTCGAGTACCGCGACTCCCACGGGCCCTTCGCCAGCGTTGACGCCCTCACCGACGTCCCCGGCATCGGCAAGGCCAAGCTCGAGGGCCTGCGAGAACAGGCCACCGTATGAACGAGGACCACGACGGCAATGGTGGGGGCAGTCCCAGGGCACCGTGGGACGACCCCGCGCTGTATGCGCGCTTGCGTCAGGAGCAGGAGCGCAACCACCGAGACGGAGGCCGGCACGCCACCTCATCCAAGGCCCCCGAGGCCCTCGACCTGCGCCTGCTCGCCCCGGCGGTCACCTGCTGGGCCGGCGCAGGGTGGGCCGTTGGACGTGAGACAGCTGATGCCTGGAGAGGCGTCCTGTTCCTGGCCTCGGGGTGCACCGCCCTGGCAGCGATACTCGTGGTGGCCGTCCTGCGCTTCAGCCCGCCGCGCCACCGGGCCGACCCGCGTCCCGGAGCCCCCGAGCACGACCCCGGGGCGATGGGTACCCTCAGCGCCAGCCTGCTCGTGTGCGCCCTGTGCGCCGCGACAGTCCTGGCCATCAGCGCCGCCCACCTGTGGGCCCGCCAGCGCGACCCCCTGAGTGCAGCGGTGGCCTCCGGGCAGCCGGTCACCCTCATCGGCACCGTCTCCCAGCAGCCGCGAGTCTCAGCCACCAGCCGCTCCACCCTGGTCATCACCGCCCTCGACGTCGAGCAGGTGGACACGCGGGTCTCCACCCTGAGCGCCACCGTCCTGGGCGACACGCAGTGGCTGAGCCTGCCCATGGGGACCCGCGTCCGCGTGCGCACGCGCCTGCGACCCACCGAAGCAGGACGTGCTGAGGCCGCCATCATCCCCAAGCGCGCCGGTCTGACCGTCCTTGGCCCGCCGAGTGGGATACTCGGGGCCGTCACCTCCGTCCGCGCTGGTCTCGCCCAGGCCGTCGGGGCACCGGGTATCGGGGCATCGGGCACTGGGGCTCCCAGCGCCGCAGGAGCGGGGGAGGAGACGGGTCTGTGGCCACCGGGAGCCCGCAGCCTCGTACCCGGTGTCGCCCTGGGCGACGACCACGCCCTGCCGGCCCCGCTGCGCGAGGACATGCGCACCGTCTCCATGACGCACCTGACCGCCGTCTCCGGGCAGCACGTCGCCATCATCCTGGGACTGGGCCTGGAAGCCCTCGGGGCGCTGCCCCGGCGGTGGCGGGCACTGCTCGGCGCAGTCATGCTCACCCTCCTCGTCATCCTGGTGCGCCCCTCAGGCTCGGTGCTGCGCGCCGCCACCATGGGGGCCGTCATGCTGCTGGGCGTCATCGCCGGCAGACGCGCCGCCTCCGTGCCCGCCCTGTGCGCCGGAGCCATCGTCCTGCTGCTCATCGACCCCTGGCAGTCCCGTGACTACGGCTTCGCACTGTCCATGGCGGCCACCGCCGGGATCGTCATCGGCTCCAAGCCAGTCGCAGCCCACCTCTCACGCCGCCTGCCCAGGTGGCTGGCCGCCGCCGTGGCCCTGCCGCTGGTGGCCCAGGCCGCCTGCGGGCCGATCCTCATCCTCCTTCAGCCCTCGGTGGGGGCCTGGTCGGTGCCCGCCAACCTGCTCAGTGAGCCGGCTGCCGTCATCGCCACCATCAGCGGGCTCCTGGCGGCGCTGATCGCACCGGCCTGGCCCGCGGCCGCCGCCGTCACCGCCTGGCCGGCGCTCGCGGCCTGCTCCTGGATGGTGTGGGTTGCTGGCTTCTTCGCCCACCTACCCGGTGCCACGCTGCCCTGGCCGGAGGGCCTGACGGGTGCCCTGGCACTGGGGGCCTGCGAGATCGGGGTCCTGCTCGCGGCGGCTCCCTCGCGCCCGTCGCGCCCTGCTGGAGGGAGCCGGGCGGTTGAGGCGGCCCGCTCGTGGCAGGCTTGCCCCATGGCAGCGACCCGCACCCCCCGCTCCCGGGGCCCGCGCAAGGCACCGGCTGGACTGCGCTGGGACCAGGCCCAGCTGGCGCCGATCGTCCTCATCCGCGCCGGCGAGGAGGTCCTCGCCGACCGAGCGGTGAGGAGCCTCCTGGCGCAGGCCAAGGCCAAGGACCCCTCCACCGAGATCACGCGCCTGGAGGCCGCCACCTACGAGCCCCACCAGCTCGACACCCTCGTGTCGCCCTCCCTGTTCGGTGAGCCCCGGCTCGTCTACGTCCCCGCCCTGGAGCAGATGACTGACGCCCTGCTGAGCGACCTCATCGCCTACGTGGGCGCCGCCGACCCCGAGGTCAGCGTCATCCTGCGCCACAACGGGGGTCAGCGGGGCAAGCGCCTGCTGGATGCCATCAAGGCCTCGCCCTACCCGACCATCCAGTGCGAGGCCGTCAAGAGCGCCAAGGACAAGTCCTCCCTGGTCGTGGCCGACGTGCGCCGCGCCGGACGAAGCATCGCCCCCGAGGCCGTCGGCGCTCTCGTCGACGCCCTGGGCAGCGACCTGCGCGAGCTGTGCTCCGCCGTCGACCAGCTCCTCGCCGACACCCAGGGCACCATCACCGTCGACCACGTGCGCACCTACTACGCCGGCCGCATCGAGGCCACCGGCTTCACTGTGGCCGACGCCGCCGCGGCCGGCAACACCCCGGCCGCCATCACGGCCCTGCGCCACGCCGTGGCCACCGGCACCGACCCGGTGGCCATCGTCGCGGCCCTGGCCATGAAGGTGCGCCAGCTCGCCCGGGTCGCGGCCGCCGGGGGCAGGCGCATGAGCCCCGCCGAGCTGGGCATGGCCCCCTGGCAGGTGGACCGGGCCCGCCGCGAGCTCCAGGGCTGGTCCGACGACGCCCTGGCCACCTCGATCCTGGCCGTGGCCCGGGCCGACGCCGAGGCCAAGGGGGCCAGCCGCGACCCCGTTTACGCCGTCGAGCGGGCGGTCCTGACCATCTGCAACGCCCGCCGCGCAGGCAGTCGCCGGCGCTGAAAACGGCTTCAGCCCCGCATGGCGGCCAGCGTGAGCGCCGTCGACATCGCCGCGCACGCCGCCTCGTAGCCCTTGTCCTCCTCCGCGCCCGGCCCGCCGCAGCGGGCCAGCGCCTGGGCCTCGTCGTCGCAGGTGAGCACGCCGAAGCCCACCGGCACCCCGGTGTCCAGCGCCACCCGGCTCAGCCCGTCGGTCGCGGCCCGGCACACGTAGTCGAAGTGCGGGGTGCCCCCGCGGATGACGACGCCCAGCGCGACGACCGCCTCGGCACCTCCTCGCGCGGCGGCCGCGGCGAGGACTGGCAGCTCGAAGGAACCCACCGCCCGGACGACGCTCGCCTGGGCTCCGGCCTCCTCGACGGCGCGCAGCGCACCGGCGACCAGGCCCCCCATGATGCGCTCGTGCCACTGGGCGGCCACGACTGTCACCCTCATGCCCCGGGCGTGAGGTGCGCTCTGCTCAGGTGCCCCGGATCCGCTCATCGTTCCTCTCCTTCGTTCTCGTCGCTCGTGCGCCAGGTGTTGTCGTCGGCCCTCTTCTCGCCGGGCGGTGAGTCCGTGTCGGCCCCGGTGGGGTCGAGCCCGGTGAGCAGATGGCCCATGCGGTCGCGCTTGGTGCGCAGGTAGTCGAGGTTCTCCCCGTTGGCGAAGGTCGGTGTCGGCGTCATGGAGCGGACGCTGACGCCATAGTGCTCCAGGCCCGTCACCTTGTCCGGATTGTTCGTCATGAGCTCGACCGAGCGCACGCCCAGGCGGCGCAGCACCTGGGCGGCGGTGGCGTAGCTGCGGGCGTCGGCCGGCAGCCCCAGCGCGACGTTGGCGTCGAGGGTGTCCATACCCTCCTCCTGCAGCGCGTAGGCGCGGAGCTTGTCGATGAGTCCGATGCCGCGCCCCTCATGGTCGGAGGCGTAGACGAGGACCCCGCGGCCACGGGCACTGATCGCCTCCATGGCGGCGCGCAGCTGCGGCCCGCAGTCACAGCGCAGGGAGGACAGGACGTCACCGGTCAGGCAGGCGGAGTGGACTCGGGCCAGGACGTCCTCACCGTCCGCGATGCGGCCGTACACCAGTGCGAGGTACTCGGTGCCGTCGACCCTGCTGCGCAGGGCGTGGGCGGTGAACTCCCCGTGCGCGGTGGGCAGATGCGCTGAGACGACCTCCTCGACGAGATCCTCGTGCAGCCACCGGTAGCGCTCCAGGTCACTGATCGAGATCATGGGCATGGCGTGGGCGTCGGCGAGCTCACGCAGCTGGTGCCGACGCGCCATCGTGCCGTCGTCGTTGATGACCTCCACCAGGACCCCCACGGGCCGGTTGCCCGACAGGCGCATGAGGTCGACGGCGGCCTCCGTGTGACCGCGGCGCGTGAGGATTCCGCCCTCGCGCGCCCGCAGGGGGAAGACGTGGCCGGGGCGGACGAGGTCGCTGGCAGCTGAGCCCGGATCCGCCAGGACGCGGACGGTGCGAGCCCGGTCGGCGGCGCTCACACCCGTGGTGATGCCGGTGCGGGCGTCGGCGCTCAGGGTGAAGGCCGTCCTCTTGGGGTCGGTGTTGTGCTCGGTCATCATGGGGATGCCCAGGCGGTCGAGTTCCTGGCCCGCCATGGGGGCGCAGATGATGCCGGTCGAGTGCCGGATCGCGAAGGCCAGCTGCTCGGTCGTGGCGCTCTGCGCGGGCAGGATGAGGTCTCCCTCGTTCTCCCGGCTCTCATCGTCGACGACGATGACCGTCCGGCCCTCGCGCAGGGCGGCGAGAGCGTCCTCGACGCGATCCATGCGCGTGCCCGGGGATGCGCTCGTGGTGCTCAGCATGCCTGCTGCCCCTCCTGGCTCGGGCGGGCGCCCAGAAGACGCTCGGCGTACTTGGCCATGACGTCGACCTCGAGGTTGACCCGTTGTCCGGGCCGCCTCGTGCCCAGGGTCGTGCGTCGCAGCGTCTCGGGAATGAGCCCGACGCTGAGCGATGCCCCCGCACCCGGCGCAGGGGCGACGTCGGAGGCGTCGACGACGTCGACGACCGTGAGCGACACCCCGTCGAGGGCGACCGATCCCTTGACGGCGACGTAACGGGCGATCTCCTGCGGCAGGCCGATGCGTAGGAGGTCCCAGTGCTCACCGTGGTGGTGGTCGAGGACCTCGGCGGTGGCATCGACGTGCCCCTGGACGATGTGTCCGCCGAGCCGGTCGCTGGCGCGCAGGGCGCGCTCGAGGTTGACCGGGTCTCCCGGCGCCTGGGAGCCCAGGGTGGTGCGCGTGAGAGTCTCGGCCATGAGGTCGGCGGTGAAGGTGCTTCCGTGCACGGCGGTGACCGTCAGGCAGCACCCGTTGACGCTGACGGAGTCGCCCAGATTCACGTCCTGGGTGACGGTGGGCGCTTCGACCGTCAGCCGGGCGCTGTCCTCGACGGTCTCGAGCCGGACGACGCGTCCGAGCTCCTCGACGATTCCGGTGAACATCAGTGACTCTCCTCGGTGTGGAAGTGGGCAGTGGGAACGTCGTTGGCCTCCAGATCACCGCAGAGGCGGACGGCGAGCTCGTCACCCGCTCCGAGGACCTCGACGCGGGGGTGACTCAGCCTCAGGGCATCGCTGATCGTCGCCGCCCCGAAGTCGGCGAGAGCGGCCGCTCCCGCGCCCAGAAGCGCGGGGGCCATGTAGGCGACGACCTGATCGACGAGACCGGCGCGCAGGAATGCGGTCGCGAGGGTCGGGCCTCCTTCGAGCAGGACATGGCGGATCTCGCGCTCGGCGAGGACGGCCAGGACGGCGTGCGGGTCGTGGTCGGGCAGGAGGAGGTAGTGGTCGTCGGCGAGCACCCTGGAGGTGGCAGGCAGGCTCCTGGAGCCGACGACGACGCGCAGCGGCTGGAGGTGGGCCGGCGCGGGCTGACCCGCCTCGTCGCGGACGGTGAGGGCAGGGTCGTCGGCGAGGGCGGTGCCGGTGCCCACCATGATGGCGTCGCACTGGCGGCGCAGGCGGTGGGCGTCGTGGCGGGCCGCCACCGGGGTGATCCACTGGCTGGTGCCGTCAGCAGCGGCGATACGGCCGTCGAGGGTGGCGGCGAGCTTCCACGTCACCATGGGGCGCCCGCGGGTGACGGCCAGGAGCCACGGGCGGTTGAGGCGCGCGGCCTCCTGGGCGCACAGCCCGCGCCGTACCCGCACGCCGGCGGCCTCCAGCGCCACCGCGCCGCCTCCGGCCTGCTCGGTCGGGTCGTCCTGGGCGTAGATGACCTCGGCCACGCCGGCGTCGAGGAGCGCCTGGACGCACGGGCCGGTGCGGCCCTGGTGGTTGCACGGCTCGAGGGTGACGACGGCGGTCGTTCCTCGGGCGGAGGCGCCCGCCGCGGCGAGGTTCGCCAGTGCGTCGACCTCGGCGTGGGCGGTGCCGGCGCCACGGTGATGGCCCCTCGGCGAGGATGTCGCCGTCGGGGGAGAGGATGACGCAACCGACCCGGGGGTTGGGGCCGGGCGGGGCGTCGGGGGAGGCCGCGGCCCGTAGGGCGCGCTGCATCGCGGCCGTCTGCACGGTGGTGAACGAGGTCATCCGGTCCTCTCCCTCGGGTGCGCTGGGGAGAGACACCGCCATGATCGACCGCCGGGTGCACGGCACCGGGCGAGGCATGGTGTGTCCCGTGTGCGCTTCCCATCCGGACTCTCACCGTCGGTCCAGGAGTTCCACCTGGTCAGCCGGTCGCTGGATGCGACCGGGTCGCGGACTGTCACCGCCGGTTCGGACTTTCACCGACCCCAGAGCACACGAGCTCATCTCGTTGGGGAGAATGTACCGCGCGCGAGTGCATTCAGTCACCTCTGCGCATCTATGTGACCATCCACACCTCGGCAGGGTGTCCGGGTGCGGGCGCACCGCAGGAGGGTGGCCCGCACCGGGCCTCACTTCTTGCGGTACAGGGACTTGGTGGCGTAGACGGGCTCGTTGGTGACCTGGACTCCCAGGGCGCGGAAGATGCCCTCGTCCACCGAGCCCAGGATCGTGGAGGTGTGGACCTCGCAGCCCCGCAGCGTCTCGAGCTGGTCGAGAGCCTTGCGGGCGTTGTCGTCCCCGTTGGCGGACACGGCCAGGGCGATGAGCACCTCGTCGGTGTGCAGGCGCGGGTTGCGGCTGCCAAGCCTCTGGGTCTTGAGCTTCTGGATGGGTTCGATGGAGGCCGGGGCCAGCAGGTTGACGTCATCATCGATCCCGGCCAGGAGCTTGAGGGCGTTGAGCAGCATCGCCGAGGAGCACCCCAGCAGGGCGGAGGTCTTACCTGTCACGATGCGCCCGTCGGGCAGCTCGATCGCCGAGGCCGGCTCGCCGGTGGCCTCAGCCACCTCCAGCGCGGGCGGCACGACGGGGCGGTCCTCCTTGCTCACCCCCACCTTGGCCATGAGCAGCGCGATCCGCTGGGACTGGACGGGGGCGATGACCTCGCGCTTCTCGGTCACCAGGGCCCGGTAGTAGCGGCGGATGATCTCCTGGCAGGCGGCCTGCCTGCAGACCTCGTCGTCGCTGATGCAGTTGCCGGCCATGTTGACGCCCATGTCCGTGGGGGAGGCGTAGGGCGAGGAGCCCAGGATCTCCTCGAACAGGCGGCTCAGGACCGGGAAGACCTCGACGTCGCGGTTGTAGTTGACGGTCTGGACGCCGTGGGCAGCCAGGTGGAAGGGGTCGATCATGTTGACGTCGTCGAGGTCGGCGGTGGCGGCCTCGTAGGCGATGTTGACCGGGTGGTCCAGAGGCAGGTTCCAGATCGGGAAGGTCTCGAACTTCGCGTAGCCCGAGGAGATGCCCCGCTGGTGGTCGTGGTAGATCTGGGACAGGCAGGTGGCCATCTTGCCGCTGCCCGGGCCGGGGGCGGTGACGACCACGAGGTCCCGGCTGGTCTCGATGTACTCGTTGCGCCCGTAGCCCTCCGCCGAGACGATGCGGGCGACGTCACCGGGGTAGCCGGGGATGGGGAAGTGGCGGTAGACGGTGATGCCCAGCGCCTCGAGCTTGCGCTTGAAGTCCTGGGCCTGGCGGTTGTCATCAGTCCACTGGGTCACGACGACGCTGCCCACGTAGAGACCGTAGCTGCGGAAGGCGTCGATGTGACGCAGCAGGTCGTCCTCGTAGGGGATGCCCAGGTCCGCGCGGACCTTGTTGCGGGCGAGGTGCTTGGCGTTGACCGCCATGACGATCTCGACCTCGTCGGCCAGCTCGGCGAGCATGACGATCTTGTTGTCCGGGGTGAAGCCCGGCAGCACGCGTGAGGCGTGCATGTCGTCAATGAGCTTGCCGCCGAACTCCAGATAGAGCTTGCCGCCGAACTGGGCGCGGCGCTCCGCGATGTGGCTGGACTGCATCCGCAGGTACTTGTCGCGGTCGAATCCGATGCGCAATGGGCTCTCCTTGAAGCGGTCTGATGAACGGGTGAAGATGATGGAAAAAAGGGGAGGGCGCCTCCCCGGTGGGAGGCGCCCTTCAGATGCTCACTGCTGCGGTGGCCTCAGAGGGAGGCGACGCGCTTGGCGAGCTTGGACTTGCGGTTGGCGGCCTGGTTCTTGTGGATGACGCCCTTGGAGACGGCCTTGTCCAGCTTGCGGGAGGCGGCCTTGAGGTGCTCGAGCGCGGCGTCCTTGTCGCCGGCCTCGACGGCCTCGCGCACGCGGCGCACGTAGGTCTTGAGCTCGGACTTGACGGACTTGTTGCGCAGGCGGGCCTTCTCGTTGGTCTTGATGCGCTTGATCTGGGACTTGATGTTCGCCACGGTGAAACTTTCTCGCGTCTGATTGGTCAATGGCCGGAGAGAGGGTTCGCGCCACGGGTTGACATGAGGTGGTGGGGCACCTGGCTGACCCGGTCGCCGGACCCCGCAGCCGGCCAGGCCAGAGGTCCAAGGGGTGACTCTATCAGTCTAAATTCTCAATGGCTTCGTGCTCATGGAGGCTGTGCACGTGAACTTGCTCGCCTGTGCTGAGCTCTACCTGGTTCTCCGCACGCTCAACAAGCCTTGGGTCATGGGTGACCACGAGGATCGCGGCAGAGGTCCGAGCCCACGCGTCCATGGCGCCGATGACCACCGTGGCCAGCTCCTCATCCGCACCGGCGGTGGGCTCATCGAGGATGACCAGGCGGGGGTGCTCCATGAGCAGTGTTCGCGCCAGGGCCACTCGCATCCGCTCTCCGCCGCTGAGCAGGCCCGTGCGGGTTCGGGACAGGGTGGTGAGCCGGGCCGCGCCCAGGGCATCGGCGATCCGCGCCGCGCGCTGGCGCCGGGGGAGCCCGAGCGCCCAAGCGGCGTGGCGCAGTGTGGCGATGGGGGTCCAGGAGTCCTCCAGAAGAAGGTCCTGGGGCTGGAGGGCGATCGTCGTGCGGTGCGCCAGGCGGATGTCGCGCGGGCTCATCCTGCTGGAGGGCCGGCCATCGATGGTCACGGTCCCAGTGAAATCGAGGTCGTGCAGGCCCAGGCACCATGCCGTGGTGGTCTTGCCGGAGCCGTTGGGGCCGGTCAGTGCCGTGACAGTACCCTCCTTCAGGGACAGATCCAGCCCGTCGACGAGCAGGCGCCCGCCTCTGGAGATGGTCAGGTCTGTAGCGGTGAGTGTGTCAGCCATGGCGGGCCTGCCTCCTGCGGCGGGGGATCGGTGGGCCGAGCGGCGGCGTGGCGTGATCCCACGACAACGGCCGCGGTGAGAACGAGTGCGCACGCCATTTGAGTAACGACCAGTTCGCTGCTGGGCTGGACCAGGAGCGGCCAGGCGAGGATGAGTACCGGGATGGTGATGAGGACCGCGGTCAGGAGGCGCTCGGCCAGCATGCGATGCCCCAGCAGGCGCTCAATCTCACGTCTGCGACTCCTGGCCTGTGCCCAGGCGCGTGCCGCGAGCCCTGCGCTGGCCGCGGTGCTGGTGGCTGCAGTCAGCAAGATGAGGGCGTGGAGGACTGCTGTGTGCATGGTTTGCTCCCTGAGGGCCGTGTTGCCGGTGCCGACGGCGTCGAAGCGCGCCACGAGGTCCTCCACGTGGTGCTCGCGCAGCCGCTCCCGCAGGGAGACAAGGTTCTGGCCGGTGAGGACTGCAGCCCCCTGGGTAATGGCGGAGAAGTAGTCGTCTGGGGCGAAGTAGCCGTCGGGGACCACGGCGACGAGGCAGTCGCTGGTGCGGGTGCCCTCGCTGCTGAGGAAGAAACTGACGGCGGGGAGGCTCTCCGGCAGGAGCGAGCTGACCTCCTCCAGGTCGTGGGAGGTGACGGTGACAGCGTTCACGCTCGCCCCGTGCACCGTGTTGAAGCGCGCCTGCTCGACGAGCTCCTGGGTCAAGGCCTCGTCCTGGCCGGCCAACGACCGGGGCCGGTAGAGGGTCACCTGCTGCTCAGTGACCTTGGGCAGGCCGTAGTGGGCGGCGGCCGTGTTGTTGAGATACAGGGTGGGCGGCCCGTATCCGTCCTCGGTGGAGCCGTTAGGGATCGCCCAGGTCAGAACAAGGCTCCCCTCCTGCTGGGCCTGGGTGATGAAGGAGGCTATCCGGGGTGTCTTGGCACCGAAGGTGGGCTCGCTGACGGACCAGATGCTCAGAGCGGTGGCCGGGGGAAGGGACCGCTGGGCCTGGGCCTGGTTGCGAAGTGCCTGCGCCTGGAGGACATCGACGATGAGACTGGTACTCGCAGTGGAGAAGGACCAGGTCATGGCCAGGACAAGTGCATAGGTCAGTAGGGCGATCCCGTGGCGCGGACGCGCTGCTGCCCCGGATCGCTGACGGCTTCCAACCGCGAGCACCGCCCATCCCGTGAGCGTGCCGGTCAGGGTTGCGGCCAGGGTCAGGAGGGCGCAGCAGGCGATGAGCTCGGCGCTCAGACGGTGGACGCTCAGCGCGGCGGAGCCGTAGATGTCGTAGGCCACCAGCAGGGCGAGTAGCGCCAAAGGGGCCAGAAGCCACCGGCATGCTGACAGGAGGCAGTTCTTGAGGAGGTGGAGGGCCAAGCGGCGGTGGGAGCGGCCCTGCAACCGGGCGCTTCTGTAGGAAGAGGACTGGGAGACGGTGGCAAGGGCCAGGACGAGCGCCAGAACCGTCTGGGCCAGGAGCAGGCTCACGCCGATCTCGGAGCTCATGGCGGTGGACAGGGCAAGGCCCGGTGTCAGAATCCCCGACTCATTGATGCGATCGCCCCACCGGTCTGTGACCTGGCTGAGGAACTGGGTGGTACTTTGCCGCGAGCCGATCGCGTACCACCCGCCCAGGGCATCGTCTTGGACGGTGCTGCCGCTGTAGGCGATGGGCTCCGGCAGGAGCAGGGGAGTCAATGGCGGGCGAATGTAGTCATCAGCCTCGTAGCCGAGGAGCTCGACGCTGGTTGTCGAGTATGACTCGTCGGTGGTATCGGCGAAGTCTGTGATGTGGCGTACCTGGGCAACCTCGACGCCGGCCTGCTTGCCGATCTGATGAAGCTCATCCGGGTCGACGCCGGTTTCACTGATAATGACATAGCCGTTCGTCTCGGCTGGGAACAAGAAAAGGAGCGACTGTGGGATAAGCAGGATGGTCGCCAAGCACAGCGTGAGGTTGAGGGCCCAAGTGGCTCTGAGAAGAATCTTCATGAGGGTGGTGCGGTAGGTGGGGCCCCATCAGCGGAGCGTCGGACCTGAGCGTAAGGCCGCTTCTCTGCGGCAGTTTTGGAACTTCGTGCGGTGACGAGCCCATTGTAGGTTTGGGCTGAGGATCCATGGCATCGAGATGGGTGACGAAAGTTCGAGTAGACAACTTTCGAGTTCGTGCCGTAACTCCAAGTCCCTCCGGCGATCTTGACCGTGTGAGGACGGTTAGTCCAGGCGAAGCAATGCCTGTGTTTCTGGCAAGACTGTTCTTGACGATAACTGAGCCGTACTCGGTGGCGTCATCGGGGATAGGTGAATCGTCTGCAAATGCGGGGATGACGCGCCAAGAGTGGGAACCGAGGTCAGGGTGATGGTAATCAAGCCCTCGAGGATGGTGGTAGAGGTTGAGAATTCCGTGATCTCTCCTATCGCTTCATAGGATAGGTGGGGTGGCCGGCGAGTCAAGGATATGCCTGAACTAGGGGGCAGACAATATTTCCATGATGTTTTGTGGAAACCTCCGACAAGGTGCTTTCCAGTGTGTTCGGTTTTAAGGGGTGAGGTCTGCACTCTGCTGATCTATCGAAAACTGGAGGCGATCAGGAGTGGTGGTGGCGGAGGGCGGCGACGACGCCGTCGAAGACCTCGCGCTTCATCGTGGCCCCCTCGCGGCGCACCGCGGCTGGCTCCACCAGGAGCAGACGGTCCAGGCGCACCTCACTGGGGCGGCCCTGACGGTCCCAGTCACCGGTGCCGACGTCGTGCCAGAAGCGGCCCCAGCGCGCCTCCTGGGCGGCGTCGCGGTCGTGGTCCTTGCTCGTCATCTGGGCCACGACCAGACGGGCCTCATGGCGAGCCAGGACCAGGACGGGCCGGTCCTTACCCTGGGTGGGATCCTCCTCGAAGGGAACCCAGGCCCACACCACCTCGCCGGGGTCGGCCTCGCCATCGGGGTCGGGGGAGTAGGCGAAGTCCGGCAGCCCCAGGGCAGAGACGTCGTAGACGCTGACGCCTCGCGCCGAGGGGGCCGTCGCGCCCGCCGCGGCGCCGCTGTCGTGGGAGCGGGGCCGGGTCGGTGACGGCTTCGCCGCCGACGACTTGGGGGCGCGGGACTGCGCGGTCTCAGCTGAACCGGATGGCCTGCTGTCCGCCGTGCCCGACGGCGTCGAGGACTTCCGGGAAAGGGCGTCGCTGACGGCGTCGGAGGCGGCACGTCCGAGCAGGGTGAGGATCCGGTTGAGAAGGCTGGCCATGGGCGCCACCCTACCGCCGGGCGGGATCGGGTGGCTGCTGCAGGCTCACGACGGCGACCAGCGCCACCGGTGGACCTGCCTCGAAGCAGGGAGACCACCGGTAGCGCCGGCGAACGGGGTGACGGTGCGGTGCGCCCGGAGGCTTGCGTCGGTGAAGGGCTAGTTCCCGGTGCGCGTCACAGGGGTGCAGATCGTGTGGGTCCCGGCCTCGGTGCCGCCTTCACTGCCGGCGACGTCGATCTGCATAGTCAGTCCCCGGGAGGGGTTCTTGGGGTCGCAGGCGCCCAGGGCCTTCCAGGTCTCCGCGGTGACCGCTTCGGCGTTGACCTGGTAGGTGCTGGTGAAGGTCATCGTGGTTGATGAGTGGGCGTCCAGGGAGTCACCGGTGCGCAAGAACAAGGAGCCGTCATCCTGAAGGGCATAGCTGTCCGGGCCGACCCACCACGGGGTACCGGTACCCTGTCACGCTCTTGAGGGTGAAGCCGGCCGGAACCCCGGGTCGCAGGACGATATCGGAGCTGGAGCCGTTGGCGTCGGTGTTGTTGGTGAAGGTGACGGTGTAGCCGACCTCGACTTCATAGGTGCCTGTGGGCTCGGCCTCGACCAGGAGATCCGTGGGATGAGTCTCCACCTCAATCACCGGCCGGATGTTGACGTAGTCGCTGGAGAAGGTCTGCTTGCCGGTGGTCAGTGCGGCCTTGACCCGGTTGCGTCCCACGACGCCGGTCAGGTCCACCTGGCAGGTGACCTCCTTGCCCTGGGGGACCTTGGCCGTTCCGCTGGAGACGCTGAGGTTCTCGGCCGGTCCCGTGGCGGAGACGACCTTGCCTCCGAAGGCGGTCAGGTCGCAGGTCAGAGCGCCCACCTGGGCCTGCCCCTTGGACCGGCCGGCGGAGATGGTGAAGTTGGACAGGGGCGTGGTGGAGTCGTTCCTCGCCGTCATGGTGAAGCGGGAGGCGTCCTTGGCGGCGCCGTCGACCCTGACGTCCTGGGTGGACACGGTGGCGTGAGCCTCGCTGGCAGCGGGCTTGTTCGCCGCGACAGTGGGCCGAAGAATCGCGTTGCGCGTGGAGACCTCGATGGTGGGAGTGAAACGGTAGCTGCGTGCGTCAGCGCCAGGAGCCACGACCGTGGCCCCCAGATCCAGGTCGAGGTAGCTGGTCTTGTCCCATTGCGTGTAGAAGTTGATCTCATAGGTCAGCTTCAGGTGCTCAGGAGTGCAGGACACAGCTTTGACCGAGCCGATGGGCTCCCCCAACAGGGGGTTGTACAGCTCAGAGATGGAGCTCAGCTCGGAGTCCACGATCAAGGCCGGGGGCTCGCTGTCGCCTTTGTCGATGTAGAAGGAGCTCGTCCCGGCCACCTCGTCACCGTTCTGGGAGGGGCAGGTCCAGGTCCACTGACCCGGCACGGAGTCGGCCTCAATGGTGACGTCCGTGGCGCTCTTCGGGGCGATGGCCGATGGGATGCGAACCCTCCAGCTCAGACAGCCTTCGGTGTTGCTGGAGCTGTGGCAGCCGGCACTGGCCGTGTGGTAGGTCCCCTCCACCGTGATGTCGGTATCAGCGGAGGCCGGGGCTGCGACGGCTGCGGCGGCGAGCAGGGGAAGAGCCAGGGCGATGCGCAGGAGGCGCCGCCAGGGAAGAGCGGGTGGGGAGGATGGGAAGTGCATGAGCACGCCTTTCGGTGAGGTGAATGGAGTAAGGAACGAATTGCGTCTTCAACGGACTGCTTCTTACTGAATGGGAATCCCGTTGCGGGAGACAGCCATATGAAGGTCGGATAGGGTGAAATACTCACCTATCCGACCTTCAACCAGCCGGGCTGATCGACCTGAGCTCGTGCTCAGTTCTTCGTGCGCGTCACGACGGTGCAGGCCGAGTAGGTGCCGGGCTCAACCCCGTCGCTGCCGACGACGTCGATCTGGGTGGTCAGTCCCTTGGAGGGGTCCTTGGGGTCGCAGGTGCCCAGGGACTTCCACGTGTCCTCGGTGACCGCCGCGGCATTGACCTCGTAGAAGGCGGTGAAGGTCATCATGGTCGAGGAGTGTGCGTACAGGGTGTCACTCGTGGACAGGGGCATGGAGCCATCGTCCTGGAGCGCGTAGTCGTCAATGCTGATCCACCACGGCGTGCCACTGCCCCACACGTACTTGAGGGCGAAGCCGGCCGGGACCGGAGGATGCAGGACGACATTGGAGGTCTGTCCCACGGCGTCGGTGTTGTTGGTGAAGGTGACGGAGTAGCCGACCTTGACCTCGTAGGTGCCGGTGGGGGCGGCCTCAACTCCGCGATCAGTGGGCTCGACCTTCACCTCGCTGATGGGGCGGTCATTGGTGAAGTCGCTGGAGAAGGTCTGCTTGCCGGTGGTCAGTGAGGCCTTGACCGTGTTGCGTCCCGTGACACCGGTCAGGTCGACCTGGCAGGTGATCTCCTTGCCCTGGGGGACCTTGGCCGTTCCGCTGGAGACGGTGAGGTTCTCGGCCGGCCCTGTGGCGGAGACGACCTTGCCTCCGAAGGCGGTCAGGTCGCAGGTCAAGGTGCCCACCTGGGCCTGCCCCCTGGTCCGGCCGGCGGAGATGGTGAAGTTGGACAGGGGCGTGGTGGAGTCGTTCCTCGCCGTCATGGTGAAGCGGGAGGTGTCCCTGGCGGCGCCGTCGACCGCGACCTCCTGGGTGGACACGGTGGCGTGAGCCTCGCTGGCAGCCGGCTTCTTGGCTGTCGCGGTGGGCGTGAGAACCAGGCTGCCCGTGGAGGTCGTGATCTTCGGGCTGAAGGTGTAGTTGCGTGCGTCCGCACCGGGAGCCACCACCGTGGCCCCCAGATCCAGATCGACATAGGAGCTCTGGTCCCAGGCGGCGTCGAAGTTGACCTCATAGGTCAGGCTCAGGTGCTCAGGAGTGCAGGAAGCGGCTGTGACCGAGCCGGCGCTGTCCCCGTGATGGTTGTAGTACAGGTGGTCGAAGAAACCCAGGCCGGAGTCGGCCAGCTTCGATACGGGCTCGTCCTTGCCCCTGTCGATGTAGAAGGCGCTGGTCCCGGCCACCCTGTCGCCGTCCGGAGAGGGGCAGGTCCAGGTCCACTGACCCGGCACGGAGTCGGCCTCAATGGTGACGGTGGTCGATGAGTTTCGGGGCGACGGTCGAGGGGACTCGGACACCCCAGCTCAGGCAGCCCTCGGCACTGTCGGAGCCGTGACAGCCGGCGCCGGCGGGATGATAGCGCCCCTCCACGGTGATTCCAGTGCCCGGGGTGGCGGTTGGGACGGCTGCGCTCACCGGAGCGGCGACGGCGCCGACGGTGAGCAGGGGAAGAGCCATGGCGACACCCAGGAGGCGCCGCCACGGACGAGCGGATGGGAGAGATGGGACGTGCATGAGCATGCCTTTCACTGAAATGATCGGAAGGGACGCCGACCGGTCCTTTAATATATCTCTGAACACGGTGTTATGGAAATGGCGTAGTGCTTCTTCTGCCGCGCTTTCCCTGCCTTCATGAAATGAATAGACAAAGGTCGAGTGCACCCAGCTTTCGGTGCAACCGACCTTTGTCGTTGTTCTTCCTGGCTCGTCTGCCAGACCTCGCCCATCAGTGCGGGCGCGTGGCCTCCTTCATCGTGGCGGTGAAGGTGACCAGGTCACTGCGCAACGCTCCGAGCGCGTAGTGACGACGCTCCTCGTTACCGCCTGCGCCGTTGTTGCCGCTGGCGGCCGCCACAATCTCGGGGGCGTAGCGCTCCACGATCTTGACCGTGGCCGATCCACTGATGGCGCCGTCAGCGCCGGCTGCGATGGCCTCGGCGACCTGCTCGGGCGTGGAGATCCCGAAGCCCAGCATCACCGGTGCGGCGGCGTCGGCGCGCAGGCGCTCCACCGACTCGGCGAGCCCCACGGTGGAGGAGGCCCGCTCGGTGCCGGTCACCCCCACCCGGGAGACGGCGTAGACGTAGCCGCGTGAGGCCGCCGCTACCGCGTCCAGGGTCTCGGCCGCGGCCGACGGCGGGGCGATGTAGACGGCGTCGATACCGGCCTCCTCGGCGGCCCGGCTGAAGGGGGCCGACTCGCGGATCGGGACGTCGGGCAGCAGCACCGAGTCGATGCCGGCCTGCGCGCACTCGGAGTAGAAGCGCTCCAGGCCCATGGCGAAGGGCACGTTGCCGTAGATGAGCATGCCGATGGGCAGCCACGGGTGGCGCCGGCGCACCCGCCGAACCACCTCCAGGCAGTCCTGGAAACCCACACCCGCGGCCAGGGCCCGCACATGCGCCTTCTGGATCGTGGGGCCGTCGGCGACCGGGTCGGTGAAAGGGCACGCCGAGCTCGAGGGCGTCGGCCCCACCGGCGATGAGCGCCTCGATGACGGCCTCGCTGGTGTCCGGGTCGGGGTCACCGACCATGACGAAGGGGACGAAAGCGCCCTCACCGCGCTCCCTGAGGGCGGCGAACATCGCGGGATAACGACTCATCTCAGAACTCCTCATCCGGGCCGGCGTCCGGGCTGGTGCCCCTGGCGGCGTTCAGACCCGCGTACTCGGTGCGCTTGCCCATCTGCTCCACCATGCGCGAGGCCCTGGCCACGGCGCCGTCAGTGGAGAAGGAGCCGCCCAGCCTCGCCTGCACCTGGTCGAGATCCTTGTCCCCACGGCCCGACAGGCACACCAGCAGGATCGGGGGCTCCTCGCCGTCGGGCACCTGGCGGGCCATGGCCAGGGCCTGAGCCAGGGCGTGGGCCGACTCCACCGCGGGGATGATCCCCTCGTGGCGCGACAGCAGGCGGAATGCCTCGATCGCCTCGTCGTCACTGATGCCCACGTAGCGGGCCCGGCCGGTGTCCGACAGCCAGGCGTGCTCGGGCCCTACGCCCGGGTAGTCCAGGCCCGCCGAGACCGAGAAGGACTCCTCGACCTGCCCCTCCGAGGTGCGCATGAGGTAGCTGCGCGCCCCGTGGAGGATCCCCACCAGCCCCTTGTTGATGGGGGCGCCGTGGCGGGAGGTGTCCAGGCCCTCACCGGCCGGCTCAACCCCGATGAGCTCGACCCCGGGGTCATCGATGAACTCGGCGAACATGCCGATCGCGTTGGAGCCGCCGCCCACGCAGGCGATGACCGAGTCCGGCAGCCGCCCCGTCAGGCCCAGGACCTGGGCGCGGGCCTCCCGGGAGATGACCCGGTGGTACTCACGCACGATCGTGGGGAAGGGGTGAGGCCCGGCCGCCGTGCCCAGCAGGTAGTGGGTGTCGGCGAAGGAGGCCGTCCAGTCGCGCAGCGCCTCGTTGACGGCGTCCTTGAGCGTGCCCGCACCACTGTCCACCGGGACCACCGTGGCGCCCATGAGCTCCATGCGCTCGACATTGGGCGCCTGACGCACGACGTCGGTGGCCCCCATGTAGATGGTGCAGTCCAGGCCCAGCAGGGCGCAGACCATGGCGGTGGCCGTCCCGTGCTGGCCAGCGCCGGTCTCAGCGATGATGCGCCGCTTACCCATCCGCTTGGCCAGGAGGGCCTGCCCCAGAACCTGGTTGCCCTTGTGGGCGCCACCATGGACCAGGTCCTCGCGCTTGAGCAGGATGCGGGCATTGCTTCCAGCGGCAGGTTGCGCAGCTCGGTGACCGCCGTGGGACGCCCCAGGTAGCGGGTCATGAGCGTCTCCAGCTCGGCGGCGAAGGCCGGATCGGCCTGGGCATCGATGAAGGCGTCCTCGAGCTGGTCCAGCGCCGGGATGAGCAGCTCGGGCACGAACTGGCCCCCGTAGGGTCCGAAGAAGGCCGGCAGGCGCGGGTGGTGCCCCGTCTCCTGGCCGTCCCGGTCCAGGGCCGACGACGACGCGCCCTCACCCTCCGGCAGCGGTACCGCGGTGGCCAGCTGACGAGCGGCCTCGGCCGGATCCGGGGCCCCGGACAGGGACGAACCCACCAGGAGGGCGTCCACCAGGCCCGACAGGCGCCGCACATCCTCGGCAGCACCGACCCCCGACTCACCCACAAGCACCACCCCGGCCGGAGCCAGCGGAGCCATCTCCTCGGTGCGCGCCAGATCCGTCTCCAAGGTGCGCAGATCACGGTTGTTGATACCGATGACCTCCGCCCCCAGGGCCGAGGCACGATACATCTCCTGAGGCGTGGAGACCTCCGTGAGCACCTCCATGCCCAGGCTGTGGGCCAGCTCGGCCAGCTCGCGGTAGACGTCGTCGGGCACCACCGAGAGCATGAGCAGGACCGCGTCCGCCCCCAGGCTGCGAGCCGCCAGCACCTGGACCTCATCAACGATGAAGTCCTTGCACAGGACGGGCACGTCCACCACCTCGCGCACAGCGGCCAGGTCGTCGAAGGAGCCGTTGAAACGATCGGGTTCGGTGAGCACCGAGACCGCGGCCGCGTAGGGCGCGTACTGGGCGGCCAGCGAGGCCGGGTCGTAGTCGGAGCGGATGGTGCCGCGTGAGGGTGAGGCCGCCTTGCACTCCATGATGAGAGCCGGCTGCGGGCTGCGGCCCTGGCCGCTACGGGTGCGCAGGGCGGCCGCGAAGGAGCGCTGCGAGCGCTCCAGGTCCTCGGCTCTCAGGTGCCCGAAACGGGCGCGCAGCTCATCAATGCGCTCGCGGCGCGCCTGGACGATCGAGTCCAGGACGGTGCCCGTGGCGATGAGACGCGCCTCAACCGGCTCACGGTGGGCGCGCTCGCCAGGGCCTGCGCCATCGGGTGACGCAGCGGGGACGGGGGCGGTGTCGGGGGTGGTCACGGCTTCTCCTCAGGCCGTCTCAGTGGCGAGGTCACTGGCTTTGGTCATGGACTCCAGGTGGCGGGCCACGCCACCGGAACGGATCTGCTCCAGGGCCGCCGCAGTGCCGTCGGCAAGGCTGTCGGCCCGGCCGGTGAGGTACAGCAGGGCACCGGCATTGACAGCGATCGCGTCGCGGTGGGCGGGCCGTCCCTCACCCGAGACGGCCTCGCGCAGCAGGTGGGCGTTGTCGGCCGGCTCCCCACCCAGCAAGTCGGCCAGCTCGTAGGCGGGCACCCCCAGATCCGCAGGTGCGACCTCGTAGGCCCGCACCCCGTCGGGCGTCGCCTCACGCACGAGGGTCGGCCCGTGGACGGCGATCTCGTCCAGGCCCGAGCCGTGGACCACGAGCGCGCGCTCGCGCCCCAGCTGGACCATGGCCTCAGCGATCATGTCCAGCATGCCCGGGTCCCACACGCCCATGAGCTGGAAGGTCAGGTGGGCCGGGTTCACCAACGGCCCCAGGACATTGAAGATCGTGGGCGTGGCCAGCACCTTGCGCACCGGAGCCACGTGCCGCATCGCCGGGTGGTAGGCCTGGGCGAACAGGAAGGTGAAGTGGTCACGGGCCAACAGCTCGACCGCCGTGGCCGGCTCCACGTCTAGCGGCAGCCCCAGCTCGGCGATGACATCGGCCGCCCCCGTCTTGGAGGACACGGCCCGGTTGCCGTGCTTGGCCACCGCGACCCCCATCGAGGCGGCCACCAGGCCCGCCCCCGTGGAGATGTTGATCGTGCCCACGCCGTCGCCCCCGGTGCCCACGACGTCCACCAGCGGGAAGGACACCGACGGGAAGTCCCGGGCCACCTGACGGAAGGCGCTCGCGGCCCCGGCGACCTCCTGGGGCTCCTCACCGCGGGCGTGCAGCGCCGCCAGCAGCGCCGCCGTCTCCACCTCGGACAGCTCGCCGGCGCCCAGGGCCGCGAAGACCATGGAGGCCTGCTCGCGGCTCAGGCGCCGTCCCTGCACCACTTCCCGCAGCAGCTCGTGCGCCTCCTGCGCCGTGGCAGCAGGCGCGGCCTGCGCAGCGGCCGGGGCCGCGCTGTTGGTCTGACTCATCGGTCTGTAGCTCCTTCGCAGGTGGTTGAGGCTTGTGGGGCGCCCGGGGGTGATTCTGCCCGAACGGTGGCTCCGACGTCGGTATGTGCGGGCCGACGGGGCGCAGGTGTGGCTCAGGGGGTCCGGGCCAGGCCAGCGGTGACGGCCTTGAGCAGGGCCGGACCCTGCGGGGTGAGGATCGACTCGGGGTGGAACTGCAACCCGACCGCGGGCAACGACCGGTGCCGGGCCGCCATGACGATGCCACCGCTTGGGTCCTCATCTGTCGGGGTAGTCCGGGCAAGGCTGACAAGTGCCTCAGGAAGTGTGCGCGTGCCCAGGGAGTGGTAGCGGGCCACGTCCAGCGGACCGCCGTCGAGGACCGCGAAGGCCTCGTCCGCGCGCCCCGCCTCGGTGACCTCGAGGCGGTCGGAGCGGCCGTGGACCGGGCCGACCGGGCTGACCCGCCCGCCGCAGGCCTCGACCAGGGCCTGGAACCCCAGGCAGATGCCCAGCGTGGGTATCGCCTCATCCAGGGCGGTGGCGATGAGCTCCATGAGCAGCCCGACGTCGCCGGGTAGCCCGGCCCGGGGGGACAGACACAGGACCGGGCGCCGCCCTGCCTGGCGCTCGGCCTCGGTGGGCTCCAGGGCGGCGAGCACCCGGGAGGCCGGCACGTTGTTGCGGTAGACCTCGATCTGGGAGCCGAGGGTCGCGAACTGGTCGACGAGGTTGTAGACGAAGGAGTCGCGGTTGTCGAGCAGAACCACTCGAGCCGGTGCCGACGCCTCGGCACGACTCCCGGTGGCCTGCGCGGTGCTCTGGCTGCTGGTGAGGGGCATGGCTCAGGCCTCCTTGCTGGTCCGGCTGCTGCTCCGGCTGCTGGTCTGGTCGATGACGAGGGCGGCGCCCTGCGCGGTGGCGACCGCCTCCAGAACGGCGCGGGCCTTGTGGACGGTCTCGGCGGCCTCGGCGGCCGGGGATGAGGCCGCCACGACACCGGCCCCGGCCTGGACCAGGGCGGTGCCGGCGGACACGAAAGCCCGGAGCGGATGACGATGCAGGTGTCCAGCTCCCCGTCACCGCGGATGTACCCCACCGAGCCGCCGTAGGAGCCGCGACGCACGCCCTCGGCCTGGCGGATGAGCTCGGCGGCACGCAGCTTGGGGGCCCCGGTGAGGGTGCCCATCGTCATGGAGGCGCGGAAGGCGTCCAGGGCGTCGAGGTCCTCGGCCAGCTCGCCGGAGACCTCGGAGACCAGGTGCATCACCCGGCTGTAGCGGTCCACGCGCAGCAGGTCCTGCACACTGCGGGTGCCCGGACGGCTGACCCGGGCGACGTCGTTGCGAGCCAGGTCCACGAGCATGACGTGCTCGGCGACCTCCTTGGCGTCGGTGCGCAGCTCCAGCTCCAGACGGGTGTCTCGCTCGTGGTCCACCGAGCCGTCAGGGTGCAGCCCGCGCGGCCGGGTCCCGGCGATGGGTCGGATGGCGACCCGGCCACTGCGCACCGAGTACAGCAGCGCCGACTCCGGGGAGGCGCCGAAGAGCTCGAAGTCCGGGGCGGCCAGGTAGAACATGTACGGGCTGGGGTTAGCGTGGCGCAGCACGTGGTAGGCGGCCAGCGCATCGGGGCAGTCTATGGTGAAGCCGCGCGAGGGCACCACCTGATAGACGTCGCCGTCAGCGATGTAGCCGCGCATCTCCTCCACGACCGCCTCGAAGTCAGCGTCGGAGACGGTGGGCACCGCGTGCAGGACGGGGGAGCCGGAGGAGATGACATCACCGACCGGTGCCTCAACGACCGTGTCGGCAGCTGTGTCGGCGGCTGTCTCGGCGCTGTCGGCCGGGTCCTCGATCCTGTCGATGGCGGCTGCCAACGCCTCCATGCGCCGCTCCAGGTCGGCGGCGTCAACCGAGGCCCCCACCAGGGTCGCCTCCCGGGTGGGGTGGTCGACGACCAGGATGATGCGCGCGTCGTAGAAGAGATAGTCCGGACAGGTGTTGGCGCCCTGAGCCACCTCAGGGCAGGGACTCGAAGGTGGACAGGTAGTCGAAGGCGAAGGCCCCCGCCTCCAGCGGCAGGTGGGGGTGGTCGACCTCGGCCCGGGCCAGGAGGCGCAGCGGCTCGATCGTGGACAGGGCGGTGAGCCGCTCGCGCTCCTCGATGGACGGGTCGTCGTCGCAGATCGTGGGCAGGGTCAGAGTCAACCGGCCGGGGGACCGGTCGGTGACGTGCTCGGCCAGCCCCTCCTCAAGACGCGCCAGAGCCGCCAGACCATCGGCCCCGGGGCCTGACCCGTCGACGGCGTCCAGCGCCTCAGCCATCACAGTCCCGCCCCAGCACGTCAGCCTGGCCGAGGCTTCCAGGACGGCGACCGTGGTTCGCGAGGCCTTGGTGGTGATGTCGGCGCTCTCCAGAAGGACGCAGTCCACTGGCCGCACGGAGCCGCCCTGCGTGGCCGGGCCCGTAGCGGTGCGCAGCAGACCGGAGTGCGTCAGCTGCTCCAGCAGGGCGCCTCCGTCGGCGTGGTAGCGCACTGAGCGCGTCAGCACAGTGGGTGAGACAGTAGGGGAGGCGGCTGACGGTGCGGCCTCGGGGGCAGTGTCTGGCACGGAGTCTGGCGCGGTGGGTGACATGGGGCCTCTTTCCTGAGATCGGGGTTCAGGCGGGCCTTTCACTCATGCGTCGGGCGGGCCCGCGGTGAGCGAGCCGGTACGTCCTAGCGCGTCAGGATGGCGGCTCGCCTCGAGGGGAGCCACCACCAGGTCGTGCGCCGTGTCGTCATGGCGGTCACTCTAACCCTACCGACCCCGGGAGACGAAACCGGTCTCTCCAGCTGTCTCAGCGATCGTGGTCCTTCGTCGACGGCGGCGCACCACGATGGAGGCGATCAGCGCCGCGGCGGCCAGGATGACGACGATGCGGCCGATTGGGCCGGTGAGCCAGGCCGACAGGATCGCCATGCCGATGGTCGTGTAGACGGCGGCCCAGGCGATCGCCCCGGCGGCTGTGGCCGCCACGTAGCGGCGCAGCGGCATGCGGGCCACTCCCGCGGAGAGCTGGATGACGCTCTGGATGCCGACGGTCAGGAAGGACACCGGCACTGCCAGCACGCCCCAGCGCGCCGACCACGCCTGGGCCCGGGCGTACACTGGGGACTCGAGCAGCGAGACCCACCGGGTGCGCGCGGTCCCCGCCGTAATGCCCCGGCCGATCCAGTACATGGTGTGCGAACGCATCATGGCCAGGCACCAGAAGAACAGGAAGACCCCGGGGTAGGCAGGGAGTGGATCCGTTCCAGCATGCGAGGAAGGCTAACCTAAGTCGGTCGGTGCTCGGTGGCGGGCTCGCCTATGCCCGTGCTTACGCCTGCGCCCGCGGGAGGCCTGGGGAACCGGCGCGCGTGGCCGCACCTCACACTGTGGGTTGGCCCGGCGGGCTGGGGCGGCGGGCCGCCGTCGTGGGAGACTTGGGACAGACCCATGCCGGATATGAGGAAGAGCCAGGAACCGATCTCCGTGTCACCGATCCCCACACCAGAGCAGATGACCAGCGTCCAGCCCGCCGCCACCGAGCAGGCCCGGCTGCGTAACTTCTGCATCATCGCGCACATCGACCACGGCAAGTCCACCCTGGCCGACCGCATGCTCCAGGCCACCGGCGTCGTCCAGCCCCGCGACATGCGCGCCCAGTACCTGGACCGCATGGACATCGAGCGCGAGCGCGGCATCACCATCAAGTCCCAGGCCGTGCGCATGCCCTGGGCCATCGAGGGTGACGACGGCGTCACGCGCGCCTACGCCCTCAACATGATCGACACCCCCGGGCACGTCGACTTCTCCTACGAGGTCAACCGCTCCCTGGCGGCCTGCGAGGGCGCGGTCCTCCTGGTCGACGCCGCCCAGGGCATCCAGGCCCAGACCCTGGCCAACCTCTACATGGCCATCGAGGGGACCTGACCATCATCCCGGTCCTCAACAAGATCGACCTGCCCGCCGCCGAGCCGGAGAAGCACGCCGAGGAGATCGCCTCCCTCATCGGCTGCGACGTCGACGACGTCCTCAAGGTCTCGGGCAAGACCGGCCAGGGCGTGCCCGAGCTGCTCGACCGGATCGTCGAGACCGTCCCACCCCCGCACGGCGACCCCGCGGCCCCGGCCCGCGCCATGATCTTCGACTCCGTCTACGACACCTACCGCGGCGTGGTCACCTACGTGCGCGTCGTCGACAGCGCCCTCAAGCCCCGCGAGCGCATCGAGATGCTCTCCACCAAGGCCGTCCACGACCCTGCTGGAGATCGGCGTCATCAGCCCTGAGCCCACGCCGTCGGCTGGGCTGGGGGCCGGCGAGGTCGGCTACCTCATCACCGGGGTCAAGGACGTGCGCCAGTCCAAGGTCGGTGACACGATCACCTCCGCGGCGGCCCCGGCCGACGAGCCCCTGTCGGGATACCAGGACCCCAAGCCCATGGTCTTCTCCGGCCTGTTCCCGGTGGACGGCTCGGACTTCCCGGCCCTGCGCGACGCCCTGGACAAGCTCAAGCTCAACGACGCCGCCCTGACCTATGAGCCGGAGACCTCCGTGGCTCTGGGCTTCGGCTTCCGCTGCGGCTACCTGGGCCTGCTGCACCTGGAGATCATCCGCGAGCGCCTGGAGCGCGAGTTCAACCTGGACATCATCTCCACCGCCCCCTCCGTGGTCTACGAGGTGACGATGGAGGACCGCAGCACGCACACGGTGACCAACCCCAGCGAGTTTCCCGAGGGCAAGGTCTCCTCCGTCTCCGAGCCGGTGGTGCGGGCCACGATCCTGACCCCCAGCGAGTTCGTGGGCACGGTCATGGAGTTGTGCCAGTCGCGTCGCGGCACCATGCAGGGCATGGACTACCTCTCCGAGTCCCGCGTGGAGATGCACTACGTGCTGCCACTGGCGGAGATCGTCTTCGACTTCTTCGACGCCCTGAAGTCGCGCACCCGCGGCTACGCCTCCCTGGACTACGAGGCGGACGGCTCCCAGGAGGCCAACCTGGTCAAGGTCGACATCCTGCTCAACGGGGACAAGGTGGACGCCTTCAGCGCCATCGTCCACCGCGACTCGGCCTACTCCTACGGCGTCATGATGACCAAGCGTCTCAAGGACCTCATCCCGCGTCAGCAGTTCGAGGTCCCCGTGCAGGCGGCCATTGGCACCCGCGTCATCGCCCGCGAGACCATCCGGGCCCTGCGCAAGGACATGCTCGCCAAGTGCTACGGCGGTGACATCACCCGTAAGCGCAAGCTGCTGGAGAAGCAGAAGGAGGGCAAGAAGCGTATGAAGGCCATCGGCCGGGTCGAGGTGCCTCAGGAGGCCTTCATCGCAGCCCTCGGCGCGGACACTCCCACCGGCGCCAAGCCGGGCAAGTAGCGCAGCCTGCTGGCACGAGCAGGATCGAGCAGGGCTGAGTAGGACCGAGTAAGACCAGGACGGCGCCGGCGGACGACGGAAGGACGGCTGCGGACATGAGTGACACAAGCAGGCAGACCACGGTTGACGCTGCCCTGAGCGACGACGGCTCCGGGCTAGTCCTGACCCGGGAGCTGGCCCGGGTCCTGGGGGAGCCCCACGCCGGTGCGGACGGGCGCCACCAGGACGAGCCCTCACCGTTCCACGACGGCGACCTGGTGGGAACCGTCGGCGCGGTGTGCACCGTCAAGGGGCTGCGGCCCGACGCCGGTCCGGCGGGCGTCTCAGCGATCCACAAGGGCGCCGTCGACGGGCCGGTTGAGGTGAGCCGGACCGGGATCGTCACCGACAGGCACGGGGACCGCGCCCACCACGGGGGCAGTGACAAGGCCCTCTACGTCATGAGCGCCGCCGAGCAGCGCCACTGGTCCGAGGTCCTGGGCGGTATCGAGCCGGGCCGGCTGGGGGAGAACCTCCTCATCGAGGGGGACATCGACGACGTCGAGATCGGCGCGATCCTGTCCATCGGCGACCCGAGCAACGCAGGACTGCGGGTCAGGGTGACCGGCGTGCGCAACCCGTGCGCCACCTTCGCCCGCGGTGTGGGCCGCGCTGACTGGGTGGAGGTCTTCTCGGCGCGCAACCGGGTGGGCGCCTACCTGGCGGTGCTTGACGAGGGGACGGTGCAGGCCGGCGACGAGGTGCGCGTGGTCTCCTCCCCGGGGCACCGGGTCACCTGCCGGCGCTGGTTCGCCCACCACGACCCGCGCGACGCCCAGGGAATGCTCAACTCCGAGATCTTCGGCAACTGCGTCATCGCCGACTTCACCAAGAAGTACGTGCGGGCCGCCGCCCACGAGCAGGTCGGCTGACGACGCCGCTCAGTGCCTGAAGGACACCAGGCAGACGGTTTCGAGACCTCACAGAAGTAAAGGACGCAAGGCTCCGCATGGCTCAGCACCACCCGCCCCGCTCCCACGCCATCCACTCCAGGGTGCGCTCCTTCTCTCGCGCCGGCGGCAGGCTGCGCCCCGTCCAGGCCGAGGCCCTGGCCCAGCTCGGCCCCCGCTACGTGGTCGACGTGCCGCGGGCCGACGCCGTGCGCACCGTGTCCCCGAGCTTCCGACTGGAGCCGGAGAAGGTCTTCGGGCACATGGGTCAGGTGCGGCCGCTGATCGTCGAGGTCGGTTCGGGCAGCGGCGAGGCGCTCCTGGCCCATGGCGCCGCCCACCCGGAGACCGACTACCTGGCGGTGGAGGTCTGGGAGACCGCGATCGCACGGCTGGTGACCTCGATCCATCGTCAGGGCCTGCACAACGTGCGAGTCGTCCCTGCCGACGCCTCCCAGCTACTGGCCACCGCCCTGCCGGTGTCCTGCGCCAGCGAGGTGTGGGTGTTCTTCCCCGACCCCTGGCGCAAGCCCCGCCATCGCAAGCGTCGCCTGGTGACCACGGCCTTCGCAGACTCGGTGGCCCGGGTGCTGCGTCCTGGCGGGGTGTGGCGCCTGGCCACCGACTGGGCGGACTACGCCTGGCAGATGCGCGACGTCATCGAGGCCGTAGCGGCGCTGCCCACCGGCCTGCGTCCGGACACCACCCGGCCCTACTTTCGGCATGACGACGCCGGTGCTCGCCCCGACCTGGGGGCCGAGTCCGCCGAGGAGGACAGCCTGGGCAACGGCCTGGACCCGGGATCCCCGGCGGGCGTGCGCGGCGGGTGGTCGCCCCGTTACGAGGGGCGGGTCATGACCCGCTTCGAGCAGCGGGGCCTGGATGCTGGGCGCACGATCCGCGACCTGACTGCAGTGCGCACCGAGACGGCCTGGATCCCCGAGCGCGGCGCCTCCATGCTGGATCACCTCGAGGCCGAGGGGCAGGCCTGGAACCACTTGGAGTCTCAGCCCTGGCGCCTGCGCGAGGGGCGAGGCGACGGCCTGCTGCATCCGGCGGACCGGCCGTGAGCGCAGCTGCCAGGCTGCCCCGCCGCGCCTGGCTCATGGTCATCGTCGCCGGCTTCCTCGGCTTCTGCGCGGTCCTGCGGGCACCGGTCGGCGTCATCCCGCCCCTGCTGACGCGCCTGGGGCAGGACCTGGGGATGGGCGAGGCGGCGCGCGGCGCACTGACCTCTGTGCCGATCCTGTGCTTCGGGCTGCTCACCCCACTGGCCTCGATGGTGGTGCGTCGCGTCGGCATCAACACCGCGGGCCTGCTCACCCTGGGAATGGCTCTGGCCGGGGCACTGCTGCGCTCGGCCGGCACCACCTGGGCGGCCTTCGGAGGAACCGTCATCATCGGGGCGGGGCTGGCGATGGGCAACCTGGTGGCGCCCATGGTCATCGGCCGCGACTTCTGGCACCGCACCTCACTCATGACGGGCCTGTACTCCTCGACCTGCAACGTCATCGTCACCGCGGCCACCGCCCTGGCCGTGCCGCTGGCCCTCCTCATCGGCTGGCAGGGCTCAGCCGCCGCCTGGACCGCCATCCCAGTGCTGCTGGCCGGGGCACTGTGGCTGTGGGTCTTCCCGCCCGGCAGCCAGGCGCCCCGACAGAGCCTGCGAGAGCGATCGGGCATGACCTCCTGGGTGACGGAGCGCTCCCTGGCCCGCCCGACGTCGTCGACCGGTACCGCCGTCTGGAAACGCCCCCTGACCTGGGTGATGGCGGTGGCCTTCGCGGCCCAGACCTTCTCCTACTACGCGACCTCGGGGTGGCTGCCCACGGCGCTGGTCGACGAGCTCGCCATGAGCGAGGTCCGGCGCGGGCGTCGCCGCCTCCGTGTTCTCCCTGCTGAGAATCGTGGGGGCCCCTCCTGGTCCCAGTCATGTTCGAGGCGCTGGGGTGGCCTGCCAGCAGGGTCCTGGGCGTCATCTGCGCCTACTGGCTCATGCTGCCGATCTGCCTGACAGTGGCCCCCGGTCACTGGCTGGTGCCCTGCATGCTCTCCGGCATTGCGCAGGGCGCCTTCTTCACCGCCCTGTTCACCCTGGTCATCCGCCGCTCGTCGTCGGTCGACGAGAACCGCCAAACCACCGCGGTCATCCAGACGACCGGCTACTGCCTGGCCGCCGTCGGCCCGGTGGTGATGGGCTGGGTCCATGAGCGCAGCGGTGGCTGGGTGGCCCCTTTCGCCATGGTGGCGGGGGTGCTGGTGCTCATGTCCGTGTGCGCCCAGATCACCGCCCGCGCCGGCGACTCCGGCAGACCCAGGCCGACCATCCCCGCCGGCGTCCTGTCCGGCGAGGATGAGCAGGTCGAGCAAGGCGGTCACCAGTGAGCCCGGCCCAGCCAGTTGGGGAGCCCCTGCCGGGGATGGGGGAGCTGCCGGCGCAGGTGGCCGCGTCCGCACCGGATGGCAGGGAGCGCCCGTTCTCGGTGTACCTGCACGTGCCCTACTGCCGGGTGCGTTGCGGCTACTGCGACTTCAACACCTACACGAACCTGACCATGGGGCAGGGCGCCTCGGCCGAGGACTTCGTGGGAACCATCACCGGCGAGCTGCGCGCCGCCCGCCGCGCCATGGACGGCGCGGGCCTACCGGTGCGCGCCGCGCAGACCGTCTTCGTGGGCGGAGGAACCCCCACCATGCTGCCCTCCGCCGACCTGGTGAGCATGCTGGAGCTGGTGCGCGAGTGCTTCGGGCTCGCAGCAGACGCGGAGGTGACCACCGAGGCCAACCCGGACTCCGTGGACGAGGCCGGCCTGGCAGCCCTGGCCGCAGGCGGCTTCACCCGCGTCTCCTTCGGCATGCAGTCGGCCGTGCCCCACGTGCTGACGGTCCTGGAGCGCACCCACGAGCCCGCCCGGGTGCCCCACGTGGTGGAGTGGGCACGGCGGGCGGGCCTCAGCACCTCCCTGGACCTCATCTACGGGGCGCCGGGGGAGTCCCTGGAGGACTGGCAGCGCTCCCTGGACGCGGTGACCCGGATCGGCCCGGACCACGTGAGCGCTTACGCCCTGGTCATCGAGGAGGGCACTCGCATGTGGGGGCAGGTCCGCCGTGGGGAGCTGCCGATGCCCGAGGACGACGACGAGGCCATCAAGTACGAGATGGCCGATGCCGCCCTGGGACAGGCCGGCTACGAGTGCTACGAGATCTCCAACTGGGCTCGGCCCGGCTCCGAGTGCCGTCACAACCAGGCCTACTGGCTGGACTGGGACTGGTGGGGCGCCGGGCCCGGGGCACACTCCCACCTGGGGGACGTGCGCCTGTGGAACACCAAGCACCCGGTCGCCTGGGCCGGGCAGATCGCCACCGGTCACCTGCCCGTGGCCGGACACGAGGTCATTGACGTGGGTTCCCGCGAGCTGGAGCGGATCATGCTGGGTATCCGGCTGCGCGAGGGCATCGAGCTGGCGAGCCTCGGAAACCGGCCGGGAAGCCCCTCAGCAAACCGGCCTCACGCTGCCGGAGCGACCCCGCCGCACCTGGTACCCGTTGTGGCCGGCCTCGTCGCCGATGGGCTCCTCGACGCCGCTGCGGCCCTGCGGGGCCGGGCGGTCCTCACCCTGCGCGGCCGTCTCATGGCCGACACCGTCACCCGCGCCCTGACCCAGTGAGCCCGAAGCCGATCCGAACGTGTGGTAGGTTGGGATTTCACCTGTAATCGAAGGAATTCTGACTGTGCTCTCTGTCTGGCTCAAGCGCGTACTTGCGGTTCTCATTATTCTAGGAACGATCGGCGCAGTTCTTAGTCGTTTGTCGAGGCCCGGTTCTGGCCCTGAGGATTCAGCCGTCCTGCTCGGCGGACTCACTGCGAGGATTCTGCTGCTGGTCCTGGCCATCTGGCTGCTGGTCAGTGCCAATCGTTCTAGCAGAAAGCTGAAGATGCAGAAGCTGCAGGAGAGCCAGCAGGTGCCGCAGTAAGCGGGCTCGCGTGGCACGTCGAGGGCATCTCCTGGCCTCCACCACGGGGGTCTTCGTCGAGCCCCTCTCCGTTAGGAAAAAGGTCCTTGAGGTGGGCCGTCAGGCGTGGGCCGCTCACGGTCTACCTCTGCTGATGCGGTGATATTTTCAGCCTCATGTCAGGAACTCATGGTAGGATGATGAGATGACTACTCCGCAGTATCCAGGTTACCCAGACGACGGATCTCAACCCGGTGGCGTCCCGGGCTACGGAGCACAGCCCGGCTATGGGGCTGGCCCCGACGCTCATCAGCAACCCGGCTACGGACCTCAAGCCGGTGCCGTTCCAAACTACGGGCCTCAGGCTGGGGCGGCACAGGGCTACGGCCCCCAGTCCACCATGGGTGGCGGAGCCGGTATGCCGTACTACCCTGCAGGTGCAATGGGCGGTGCGCCGATGAGCGTCGGCGACGGCCTGTCCTGGGCATGGTCCAAGTTCAAGGACAACGCGCTTATTCTCGTTGTCGGCTTCGGTGTGTGGGCCATTCTTTCAAATCTTGGATTTGACTCGCGTGTCGAGCTCAACGGAGAAGAGTACGGATTCAGCTACGGAATCCCCTTCTGGGGGTATGTCGCTCCCGTTGTCCGCCTGTTCTCGGCCATCGTGGCCGCCAACATGTCCCTCAAGGTGGCTTCTGGGCGGCAGCTGGAGTGGAACGACATCTTCTCCTTCCCGAACTTCGGGGCCAGCCTTCTGGCCAGCTTCCTCACTGCGGTTGCTACGGGAGTGGGCCTGATCCTGTGCTTCATTCCGGGAATCATCATGGCTTTCCTCCTCTACTATTCCGTCTACTTCACCGTGGATAAGGGCATGGACGGCATTGCGGGAATGAAGGCGTCCTGGGCCACCCTGTCCAGTCATGTGGGAGAGCTCTTCCCCTTCGCTCTGACCGGTGTCGGCCTCTACTTCATCGGTGCGATCACACTGATCGGCTGGCTTGTGACGGTCCCGCTGGTGGCGCTGCTCTCCGCCTACTCCTACGTGCGCATCCAGGGCTACGACGTCGTCCGCTGACCTCATCCCCTCAGTCTCCTTCGCGCCCCGCCAGCTCCAGCCGGCGGGGCGCGGACTCGTTGCGAGCCGGAGGGTGCATCCGCTCGGCTAGAGTGAGGCCGACGTCGATCAACGCCGTCGTCGTCGAGAACGATCCTGCCCATCCCAAGGACCTCCGTGCCCCTGAGCCCTACCATCCCTGACCCGCGTGACGCGGACGAGCGCCCCGCCCTCATCCTGGCCAACCTCGGCACGCCAGCGGCCCCCACGCCCAGAGCCGTCCGGCCCTTCCTGCGGGAGTTCCTCTCCGACCGCCGGATCGTCGAGATGCACCCCCTCCTGTGGCGACCCATCCTGGAGGCCATCATCCTGCGGGTACGCCCTCGCGCATCGGCGGCGAAGTACGCCACCATCTGGCGCCCCGGCGAGGAGACCAGCCGCTCCGGCTCCCCGCTCATGCACTACAGCGAGCGCCAGGGCGAGCTGCTCCAGCAGGAGCTCGGCGAATCGGTCCAGGTGCGTATCGCCATGCGCTACGGGCAACCGGCTCTGCGGCATGTCATGGGTGAGCTCATGGAGGCCGGCTGCCGCAGGATCGCCCTCATCCCGCTCTACCCGCAGTACGCCGCCTCCTCGGCCGGCACCGTCGTCGATGAGGCCGCTCGCTTCATCCTGACCTCCCGCAACCAGCCCGAGCTGCGCACCATCCGCTCCTTCGAGACGGCGCCCGCCTACATCGAGGCCCTCGCCACCGCCCTGGAGCAGCACTGGCAGGTCCACGGCCGCCCCGACCCGGCCGCCGGCGAGCGCCTCCTGCTGTCCTTCCACTCCATCCCCCAGGCCATGCACGACGCCGGAGATCCCCTACCGCTCCGAGTGCGAGCGCACCGCCCAGCTCCTCTCGCGGCGGCTCGACCTGCCCGAGGGACTCGCCCAGCTCACCTTCCAGTCCGTCTTCGGGCCCGCCGCCTGGATCGGGCCGGCCACCATTGACACCGTCGGCGAGCTCGGCCGCGCCGGCTGCCCCCGCCTCGACGTCATCTGTCCCGGCTTCGTCTCGGACTGCCTGGAGACTCTCGAGGAGATCAACCAGCTCAACCGCGAGACCTTCACCACTGCCGGGGGCGGCAGCTTCCACTACATCCCCTGGGGAAACGACTCCGACGGCGCCATCGCCGCCCTGGCTCAGCAGGCCAGAAAGGTACTGGCCGGCTGGATCTGAGCCCGGCGCGGCCCCGTGGCCGCAGCAGGCCGGAAAGTCGGTCTCAACACGAGAGACCACAGGCCCTTGCCGGGGAAACTGATGCCCGGGACGGTATGGTGACGCGAACAGTCCCGATTCTGTGAGGAAAGTTGCCGTGCATCTTGAGTGGTGGTCCGTCCTGCCCTTCGCGGGCATGCTCGCCTGCATCGCCGTCCTGCCGCTGATCCCGGCCACGGCCCACTGGTGGGAGAAGCACTCCAGCCAGCTGATCGTCGCCGTGGGCCTGGGGGTGCCGGTGGCCGCCTGGATGTGGGTCGCCCTGGGCTGGACGTCCGTCTTCGCCGCCGTGGTGGAGTACGTCCAGTTCATCTGCCTGCTGCTGGCCCTGTTCGTCGTCTCCGGAGGCATCTTCCTCAAGGGCGACATCCGGGCCACGCCCCGCAACAACACGATCTTCCTGGCCATCGGCGGAGTCATCGCCTCCTTCGTGGGCACCACCGGCGCCGCCATGCTCCTCATCCGACCCCTGCTGGCCACCAACAAGGAGCGCCACTACCGGGTGCACACGGTGCTGTACACGATCTTCATCGTGGCCAACTGCGGCGGCCTCCTCACGCCCCTGGGCGACCCGCCCCTGTTCCTGGGTTTCCTGCGCGGGGTGCCCTTCACCTGGACCTTCAACCTCCTGCGCGAGTACCTCTTCGTCAACGTCATGCTGCTGGTGAGCTACTACGCCCTGGACTCCTACTACTACTCCCAGGAGCCCGCCAAAGGCCGTGCACGACGACGACACCGAGATCGAGCCCCTGGGCCTCAAGGGCTCGCTCAACTTCGTCTTCTTCGCCGTCATCATCGCCGCCGTCGCCTTCGCCCCCTCCGTCGACGCTCACGCCATCGAGGAGGGGCACGCCGCCCTGAGCGACTGGATCCCCGTACGCGAGTTCATCATGCTCGCCTCCGCGGCCGGCTCCTACTTCCTGGGCAGCCAGGGAGGTCCGTTTCAAGGACAACCAGTTCACCTGGGGGCCCATCGCCGAGGTCGGCATCCTGTTCATCGGCATCTTCCTCACCATGATCCCGGCCCTGCACTACCTCGACGAGGTCGCCGGCTCGCTGCCGCTCAACGAGGTCACCTTCTTCATCTTCACCGGCGGGCTATCCGCCGTTCTGGACAACGCCCCCACCTACGCGACCTTCTTCGAGATGGCCGGCAAGGTCGCCCACCCCGGCGGCGCCGACGTTGCCGGGATTCCCGAGCTCTACCTCGTGTCCATCTCGCTGGGGGCCGTCCTGTGCGGCGCCATCACCTACATCGGCAACGGCCCGAACTTCATGGTCAAGTCCGTCGCCGAGTCCGACGGCGTCGAGATGCCCAGCTTCGGCGGCTACGTGGGGCGCTCCATGAAGCACCTGGTGCCGATCATCGCCGCCATGGTCCTGCTCTTCATCGCCCCGGGCCTCCTGTGGAAGGTGCTGGGCGGGGTGCTCACCGTGGGGCTCCTGGGCCGCGACGCCCTTCTGCTGGCCCAGTCCCGCCGCCTGGCGCTGGTCGACCAGGCCGAGGCCGCTGAGGGCTGAGCCGTCCTGCCCTCATGGGCCGTCTCCGGCCTCAGCGCGTGCCCGGGGCGGTGACGAAGTCGATGAGCTCCTCCATCCGCCCCAGCAGGCTCGGCTCGAGGTCCTTGTAGGAGCGCACCGTCGCCAGGATGCGCTGCCAGCCCCGGGCGACGTCAGCCTGGGTGTCATGCGGCCAGCCCAGGGCCTCCAGGGTGCCGTGCTTGATGTCGGTGCCCCGCGGGATGTCCGGCCAGCGCTCCAGCCCCACCCGGGCCGGCTTGACCGCCTGCCACACGTCCACATACGGGTGCCCCAGAACCAGCACGTTCTCCCCACCGGGCATCTCGGCCACCCGCTGAGCGATCCGTGACTCCTTGGAACCGGCCACCAGGTGGTCCACGAGGACGCCGGCCCGCCGCTCGGGGCCGGACCGAACTCGGCCATGACCTCCTCGAGGTTGTCGACGCCGTCGAGCATGAGGACGACGACGCCCTCGTGGCGCAGGTCGTCACCCCAGACCTTCTCCACCAACTCGGCGTCGTGCTTGCCCTCCACCCAGATCCGCGAGGCGCGCGCCACCTTGGCCCGCTCGCCCTCGACCGCGTAGGAGCCCGAGGCCGTCAGCCGTCTGCCGGCGGCGCTCACCGCTCCGGTGGGCTTGCGCTTGCGCGCCACGGGCGGGTCCAGGATCACCGGGCGGCCCTCGATCCAGAAGCCCGGCCCCAGGGCGAAGCCGCGGCGCACACCGTGGCGGTCCTCCAGGACCACGACGTGCTGGCCGCCCGACTTCTCCACCGCCACCGCGGCGCCGACGAAGCCGGTCTGGCGGTCCTCGACCACCAGTCCCGGCGTCACCGGCACGTGCACCGACTCCGGGCGTATGGCGCCGGGCCCCGTGCGGTGGCGGGTTCACCGACAGCACGTCCCCGCCGTAGCGGTCGCTCGATGAGGGCCTGCGGGCAGCGGGTGTGCTCGCAGCCGCCCCACCGCGCGAGCGCGAACCGGCCGGGGCGCCCTGCGCCTGCTGCTTCTGCTCCGCCTCGGCGCGAGCCCTCAGGGCGGCGCGGCGGGCGGCGGTCGATCCGGGAACGGGGGAGCGGTACGGGGCGGGCGTGTTCACCCTCGGCACGGTAGGGGAAACTCACGGTCCGCCGGCGATGGACCCGCCGGACCACAGCGTAGGATGGCACTCACGTGGGGTGAGTGCTAATCGCTGGCCGCACCCCACCGGTGTGCGGGCGGCCTGTCGCCCGACTCCGGCACTGATCGCGTCTCGGCACTGATGAGGGGAGGAGGACCCGTGGCCAACGACCGACGTCTCAAGGTCCTGTCCGCCATCGTCACCGACTACGTGCGCACGCGCGAGCCCGTGGGGTCCAAGGCCCTCGTGGAGCGCTACCGGCTGGGCGTGTCCCCGGCGACCATCCGCAACGACATGGCGGCCCTGGAGGACGAGGGCTACATCCACCAGCCGCACACCTCGGCCGGGCGCGTCCCCACCCAGAAGGGCTACCGGCTCTTCGTCGACGAGGTCGCCCGCATCAAGCCCCTCTCGGCGCCCGAGCGGGCCGCCATCACCGCGCTCCTGTCCGGGGCGGTCGACCTGGAGCAGGTCGTGGCCCGCACCGTGCGGGCCCTGGCCCAGCTGACCGGCCAGCTCGCCGTCGTCGAGTACCCCAGCCTGCGGTACGCGGCCCTCCAGCACCTCGAGCTCGTGGCCCTGGGGCCCGAGCGGGTCCTGCTGGTCATCATCACCGACACCGGCCGCGTCGACCAGCGCACCGTGACCCTCAGATCCAGGGGCGCCCTGAGCGCGCGCCATGACGGGAGCTTCGACATCGCCGACGTCGTCGACCCCCTCGTCCTGGAGCGCCTGCGCACCCGCCTCAATGGTGCCCTCGTGGGCCGCCGCGCCGCCGACGTCGCCCCGATCCTGGCCGCCCTGGCCGAGCAGGCGCCCGCCGACGAGCGCTTCCTGCTCGAGGCCGTCTCGCGACGAGCTCATCGCCGCCCTGCGCCCCGGACGCGGAGGAGCGGCTCGTCGTCGCCGGGACCGCGAACCTGGCCCGCGCCACCCCCGACTTCTCCTCCCTGGGGGCCCCTCCTGGACGCCGTCGAGGAGCAGGTGGTGCTGCTTCGCCTGTTCACCGCCGACAACGGCGCCCCGGCCGGCGAGAACCGGATGCGCGTGAGCATCGGATCGGAGAACAACGACGACGCCCTGGCCGAGGCCTCCGTCGTCACCACCACCTACGGGCCGGGAACCGGTGAGGCCGTCGCCCACCTCGGGGTCATCGGCCCCACCCGCATGGACTACCCAGCCACCATGACCGCTGTCCGGGCCGTGGCCCGCTACCTGTCCCGGTTCCTGTCCCCACCGGAGACCTGAGAACCGGCCTGCCCGACCCGCCCCAAGCGGCCCGGCCGGGCACGCCCCCAGACCACCACCGCAGAAGTCGTAGCCGTAAAGGAAGAACGCAGTGAGCAACTACTACGAGGTCCTCGGCGTCAGCCGCGACGCCAGCCCCGAGGAGATCAAGAAGGCCTACCGCAAGAAGGCCCGCCAGCTGCACCCCGACGTCGCCGGCCCCGGCCACGAGGACGAGTTCAAGGAGGTCTCCTCCGCCTACGAGGTCCTCTCCGACCCCGACAAGCGCCAGATGTACGACCTGGGCGGGGAGGACGCCGTGCGAGGCGGCGGCGGATTCGGCGGGGGCTTCGCCGGAGCCGACTTCGGCGACCTGGGCGGCATCTTCCAGTCCTTCTTCGGTGGGGGAGCGGCCAGCCGCGGACCGGCCTCCCGGGCCCGTCGCGGCCAGGACGCCCTCGTGGCCGTGGACGTGGAGCTCTCCGACGTCGCCTTCGGAGCGACCCGGTCGGTCCCCATCGACACCTACGTCATCTGCACGGCCTGCGACGGCTCCTGCTGCGCACCGGGCACCGAGCCGGTCACCTGCTCCCAGTGCAACGGGGTCGGCAACGTCCAGCGCATGACCCGCACCCTGCTGGGACAGGTGATGACCTCCTCGCCCTGCCCGGGCTGCCAGGGCTACGGCACCGTCATCGTCACCCCCTGCAAGGACTGCTCCGGCGAGGGCCGCACCCGGGTGCGCCAGGACCTGGAGGTCTCCATCCCCGCCGGGGTGTCCACCGGGACCCGCATCCGCATGTCGGGGCGCGGCGAGGCCGGACCGGCCGGTGGCCCCAACGGCGACCTCTACCTGGAGATCCATGAGAAGCCGCACGAGTTCCTCGAGCGCGACGGCGACGACCTCTACACCGAGCTGCGCGTGCCCATGACCGCGGCCGCGCTGGGTGCCGTCTTCCCGCTGCAGACCCTCGACGGCGAGCAGAACGTCACCGTCAAGGCCGGCAGCCAGCCCGGCGACGAGGTCGTCCTTGACGGCCTGGGCGTGGGGCGCCTGCGCCGCAAGGGCCGTGGGGACCTGCACGTGTCCATCGTCGTGGAGACTCCCACGCGCCTGGACGACCGTCAGCGCGAGCTGCTGGCCGAGCTGGCCCGCCTGCGCGGGGAGGACGACGTCGAGCCTGTGCGCGACTCCAGCGTCATGGGCAAGCTCAAGGAGCGCTTCTCCGGGCGCTGAGCAGGTGACCCGCAGCTAAGCGGTCTGAGGCGCCTCGGGCCAGTAGTGGGAGTCGGGTGTGGCCCGGGCCCCGAAGATCGCCTGGCCCACTCGCACGCAGGTGGAGCCGCCCTCGATGGCGGCCTCGAAGTCCCCGCTCATCCCCATCGACAGCAGTCCGTCGCCGACGGTGCCCGCCTGGAGGGCGGTGTCGCGCAGCCGGCGCATGATGCTGAAGCACTCGCGCACGCGCGCCTCGTCACTGGTGTTGGCGGCCAGGGTCATGAGCCCGCGCACCCGCAGCGAGGAGTAAACCGGTAGCGCTGCGAGGAAGCCTGCGACATCGTCGGGCTCCAGCCCGAACTTGCTGGGCTCGCCTGAGGAGTTGACCTGCACGTAGACGTCCAGACCCCGCCCGGCCGCCTGGAGGCGCCGGTCGAGGGCCTCGGCCAGGCGCAGGGAGTCCAGGGCCTGGAACTCGTCGGCGAAGGCGGCCACGTTCTTCGCCTTGTTGGTCTGCAGGTGGCCGATGACTGACCAGGAGATGCCCAGGTCCGCCAGGTTCTCGCTCTTGCGCTGGGCCTCCTGGACCTTGTTCTCACCCATCTGGGTGATGCCCGCTGCGAAGGCGGTGCGCAGGCGCTCCTCGGGGACGGTCTTGGAGACCGGCAGCAGACGGATCTGGGCGGCGTCGCGCCCGGCGCGCTTCGCGGCGGCGTCGATCCGGGCGCGGATGGCGGCCAGGTTGCGGCGGAAGTCCTCCACCGTGACGGCGGCGGTGTAGGTGGGGGATGGGGACGACTGAGGGGTATGGGCGGCTGAAGGCTCGGTCATGGTCACCGACGCTAGCACTGCCGGCGGACACCGGTTGGATGCGGCCCGTAGGCTGGGGGCGTGACCGCACCCGTCTTCCTCTTCACGCCCGAGACCATCGAGCCCGCCGACGCCGTCGCCTCGGCCACCTTCGGCACCGTCCTCATGCTCACCGGACCCGAGGCCCGCCATGCCGTGACCGTCAAGCGCCTGCGTGCCCAGGAGCGTGTGGATCTCGTTGATGGCGCGGGTCTGCGTCTGGTGTGCGAGGTGACCGGGGCCGGCGTCGGCGGCGCCAAGGACCGGCTGGCCGTGCGGGTCCTGGAGCGTGTTGAGGAGCCCGAGCCCTCGCTGCGGCTGACCCTCGTTCAGGCCCTGGCGAAGGGCGGGCGCGACGAGCAGGCCGTGGAGACCGCCACCGAGGTCGGGGTGGGGCTGGTCCTGCCCTGGCAGTCCGAGCGCTGCGTGTCGGTGTGGCAGGGCGCCAAGCAGGCCAAGGGACGCCAGCGCTGGCAGGCCACCGCCCTCCAGGCCGCCAAGCAGGCCCGGCGGGCCCGCGTGCCCGAGGTCGAGGAGGTGCGGGACACCCGCAGGCTGGCCGACTGGGTGGGGCAGACGGTTCGCGGCGGGGGAGTGGTGCTGGTCCTGCACGAGGAGGCCAGTACCCCGATCAGCACCGCGATGGAGTCGGTGCGCCTGCCCGGGCCCGGAGAGGCGCCGCTGGCGCTGGCCGTCGTCGTGGGGCCCGAGGGCGGTATCAGCCCCGAGGAGACGGCGGCCCTGGAGGTGGCCGGAGCGACGACGGTGCGGCTGGGGCCCCACGTCATGCGCACCGCCTCAGCCGGCCCCGTAGCCCTGGCCGTCCTCGCCCACGCCAGCGGCCTGTGGGAGTGAGACGCGCGAGTGCGTTGCTCGAGTCCTGACTAAGGAATGGAGTGAGGCGCCTTCACATGAGTATGACTGTCATACATACTATGAGTATGACTGGCATGACGACGATCAAGGTGGAGCGCAGCACGAGGGACGGCTTGCGGGCCCTGGCGTCAGAGCGCGGGGTGACCATGGATGCTGCGCTCAAGGAGCTGCTGGAGGAGGCTGCACGTGAGCGGCGCTTCGCCGAGGTGCGGCGTGCAATGGAGGTGCATCCGCCGGACGAGACCTACCTCAACGAGCTCCGTGAGTGGGAGTCGGAAGCATGGAGCTAGCAGTCCCGGTTGAGCCGGGCGAGGTGTGGTGGGCACTTCCCGATCCTGTTGTCGGGCGAGAGCAGTCCGGGCGTCGTCCGGTTCTCATTGTGTCCAATGAACGATTCCATCGAACGGTGACGACGCTTGTCGTTCGTAGTTCCTGTGACAACGAAGGATCGGGGCTGGCCGAATCACGTGGAGCTCAATGCGGGAGCAGGGGTGGAGCAGCGGTCGTTTGCCATGACCGAACAGGTGCGCACGATCTCACGTCAGCGTCTCACCAAGAAGATCGGAGTCGTGGAGGGATCTGTCCTTCGGGACGTGCGCGAATGGCTGGTCGATTACATCAGGTAGGACGCGCTGAGAGGACGCAGAAACAATGATGCTGGCGGCACCTGCCTGCGTGCGGAGGGTCGCGCGGCGGTTGGGAGCCGTAGCGCGGCTGCTTCCCAACGGAGCGGCTTGCGGGCATGCTCTGACCATGAGCGAGACGAGTGAGCGATGAGCCCGCGGGGGCGACGGCCAGCGGGAAGCCCGGACACGCGCGAGGCCATCCTGGCAGCGGCCCGCACCGCCTTCGCCCGCGACGGCTACCAGACCTCCCTGCGTGGCATCGCGCGCGACGCCGGCGTCGACCCGGCCCTGGTCCACCACTACTTCCCGGACCGGGCCACGCTCTTCGCCAAGGCCGTCATCGAGTCGACCGCCGGGGTCGACGCCAACCTCATGCACCGGGCGGCCTCCATCACCGAGCTCGAGCCCGAACAGCTGGGGGAGGGGATCGTGCGCGCCTTCATCGGCCTGTGGGACGACGCTGGCGCGGACCGCTTCACCGCAGTCATCCATGCCGCACTCGGACAGGGCAGTGACGTTGAGCCCTTCCGTGACTTCATCGCCACCGGGATCCTCTCGCCGATCGTCACCCACTTCTGTCCTGACCGCCCCCAGCTGCGAGCCCAGCTCATCGCCAGCCAGATCATCGGACTCGGCCTGGCCCGCTGGGTCGCCCGTATGGATCACATCGCCGGCCTCGACGTCGAGGCGGTTGTCGCGCTCGTCGGTCCCACCATCCAGCGCTACGCCTTCGACGACCTGCCCGACGTCGTCGATCCCGCCTGAGGTCACCTGAAACCATCCCTGGACAGGGGGTCGCTGTCGACCCATATTCATCACATGATGAAAAGCGATGAAGGAGACGCGCCCCGGGAGTCGGGGGCCAGCAACCAATCGCACGACTCCAGTCAAGACATCACGTCCTGCGCCGCCTCGGAGCAGCCGGCTGTCACCGCGACGGACCTGCGCGTGACTCGTGGGCGCAAGGAGGTCCTCCATGGCCTGGATCTGAGCCTGGAGCCCGGCACCATCACCGGCCTGCTCGGCCCCTCAGGCTGCGGCAAGACCACCCTCATGCGCACCATCGTCGGCGTCCAGCGTTACCGCGGACAGGTCGAGGTCCTCGGGCACGCACCGGGCGCCGCCGCCGTGCGCGGTCGGGTCGGCTACGTCACCCAGGACCAGGCCGTCTACACAGACCTGACCGCCCGCCAGAACCTGCGCTACTTCGCCTCCCTGGCCGGAAGCCGGGCCCGCGACCTGGACGAGGTCCTCGACGTCGTCGGGCTCACCGCCCTGGCGGACCGGCCCGTGTCCACCTACTCCGGCGGCGAGGCGGGGCGCGTGAGCCTGGCCTGCGCGCTCGTGGCCGACCCCGACCTGCTCGTCATGGATGAGCCGACCGTCGGCCTGGACCCCGTCACCCGTGAGGAGCTGTGGACCACCTTCCACGCCCTGGCCGAGCGCGGCGCCACCCTCCTGGTCTCCAGTCACGTCATGGACGAGGCCTTCCGCTGCGACCAGGTCCTCCTCATGCGCCAGGGCCGCATCCTGGCCACCACCACGGCCACGGACCTCCTGGCCAGCACCGGGGCGGACACCGTGGACGCCGCCTTCCTGACCGTCATTGCCGACTCCGAGAACCAGACTGAGCAGAAAGGAGGGCAGCGCTGATGCACCTGCGCACCTACCTGGCCACCACCCGCCGCATCCTCACCCAGCTGCGCGCCGACCGGCGCACGGTCGGTCTCATTGCGATCGTGCCGGCGGCGCTGCTGACCCTGCTGTACTTCGTCTACCGCGACTACCCCGGCGCGGACCTGATCTTCAACCACATCGCCGTCTCCATGATGGCGATCCTGCCGACGACGGTCATGTTCCTGGTCACCAGCGTCGCCATGCTGCGCGAACGCGTGAGTGGGACCCTGGAGCGGCTGTGGACCACCCCGATCCACCGAGCCGACCTCCTGTTCGGCTACGCCACCGCCTTCGCGCTGACCGCCGTCATCCAGTCCCTCGTCCTGTGCGCCGTGGCCGCCTGGGGCCTGGACGTGGACATCTCCGCCTCCTGGGGATGGGTGGTGCTCACCGCACTGATCGACGCGTTCGTCGGGGTGTCCCTGGGGCTGCTGGTCTCGGCCTTCGCGCGCACCGAGTTTCAGGCCGTCCAGTTCATGCCGGTGGTCATCGCGCCCCAGCTGTTCCTGTGCGGGCTCCTGGTCAGCCGCGACCAGCTGCCGCGTGCCCTGGAGGTGGTCGGTGACGCCCTGCCCATGAGCTGGGCGGTCGACGCCGTCACCGAGCTCACGTTGGCCAGCGAGCCCTCTGAGGATTTCTTCCGATACCTGGCCTATCTGGTCGGCTTCGGCCTGGTGGTCCTGGGGGTGGCGGCCTCCACCGTGCCGCGCAAGACCCGCTGAGCAGGGAAACGTGCGACGGCGGGCGCGAGGGTGAGGGCCTTCGTGCCCGCCGCGCCGTTTATGGGCGGGGTTAGGGTTGCCTTATGTGGATTGTCTTCGCCTGCGGCTCAGCGCTTTTTGCCGGCATCACCGCCGTCCTGGCCAAGGAAGGGATCCGCACCACGGACTCGACCGTGGCGACGGCGCTGCGCACCATTGTGGTGCTGGTGGGCGCCTGGGGCATGGTGCTCATCGTCGGCTCGCAGGCCGAGCTGGCCCACCTCGATGCCCGCAGCACCGGGCTGCTGGTGCTCTCGGGGCTGGCGACCGGGGCCTCCTGGCTGTGCTACTTCAAGGCGCTCCAGCTCGGCAGCGTCAGCAAGGTAGTCCCGATTGACAAGCTGAGCACGGTGCTGACGGTGCTGCTGGCCCTCATCTTCCTGGGGGAGAGGGTGAGTCTCATCGGGGCGCTTGGGGTTGTGCTCATCGCGGCCGGGACACTGTTGATGCTCGACGCCGATGACCTGCGCGGCCTGCCCCGGGCCGTGCGCGACGGCGGGGGCTGGCTGCTCTACGCGCTCGGCTCAGCTTTCTTCGCCGCGCTCACCGCCATCCTCGGCAAGGCCGGAATCACGGGGGTGGAGTCCAACCTCGGTACCGCAATCCGCACCGGGGTGGTCCTGGTGATGGCCTGGGTGATGGTCGCCGTGACCGGGAAGCTCGGAGAAGTCCGTGCCGTGCCACGTGGTGAGCTCGGCTTCGTCCTGGCCTCCGGGGCTGCGACCTGTGCCTCCTGGCTGTGCTACTACCGGGCCCTCCAGGACGGCCGGCCAGCGTGGTGGTCCCCATCGACAAGCTGAGCGTGCTCGTGACCGTCCTCTTCTCCGCCCTTGTCCTGCGCGAGGCCGTCAGCAGGCGGTACCTTGTTGGGCTGACCATGCTCGTTGGTGGGACTTTTGCGATGGTGGTCCTCTGAGCTTCGCCCAGTAGAAGTCTTGGCACCAAGGGCGAAAGGGCACTTGAACCGATCACTAAGACGATTTTACCTGGCGCTTGGACTTTGCACATAGTGACTCAATTTTGTGAGTTTACGTACTCGCTGACCGGTAAAGTTATTTTGGAAATGTAGGTCGCCATGCTCATGTGGGCGATAACCGTTCCGATGAGACTTATTCACAGGACTAGTTGACGCCGGCATCTGTGCAGGTCACAGCACCTTCGACGGATGCTGTGAATAAGCCTCGATGTGTGGGTGCGAGTAGACTGCCAGGTAGGCAATTGCGGCGTTGACTGTTGTTCTACTTGCGCGGTTTAGCCTACTTCGTCGCGCTGATCACTGTCCTCGACATTGTCGGCATCTTCAGGACAGTTCGGCTTTTCGGAAGAGCCTTGGTGATGTCTGTCGGCCGAAACTGCGGAGTCTTCATCTTCAAAATTAGCCCACTGAGAACCTTCAGGGAGCCCGTCGTTTTGTTTTAAATTGGAAGGGAGGGTTATTTGATCTGTCGATTTTAGGTTTATGTTGAAGTGTGTATTATGAAAATCGGGCATTTTGTCGAAGGTTGCATGTCGGAAAAATGCCTCCATCTTGAAAACTGTACTCCCTGAGTGTTCGTCTCCCGCAAAATCTGCTTCCTGAGCAAAATGAGTCGTCTCAAAATCCGCTCGCTGCAGAAATATCGTAGTGCTTTCCGTAAGAGGGTTTCCCTCCAAATTTGGCATCTTGGGCAAACTTGGCTTCCCTAAAATCTGCACGCCCCTCGAATACTGTTCCCTGAAAATTTCCTGTTTCAAACGTTGCGTAATTAAATAGCGCAGGGCCTTTGAATGTGGCGCCTTCCCCTAGCCATCTACTGTCATTGCTGCTCCAAATGCCGCTTCCAAAATTTGCGTCGCGTTTAAATGCGGTGCCGTGAAAAATCGCACGGCTTTTGAAAGTGCAGCCATTAAAATGGGCGCTATCCTCAAAAATGGATCCGTTTGGTTGTGGGCCAACAATTCTCGCCCCAAAATTGGCGTCTCTCATGAATGTGGCATCCTGAAAGTTAGCTTCCAACTCAAAGTGTGCTCCTTTTTCTGTTAGTTTGGCTCCGAAATTGGCGCCACCTTTGAATGTGGTGTTCATAAAGCTAACTAAACCAAAAGTAGTTCCTTGGAAATCAACGTCTCCCTTAAACTCGGCATCGTCAAAACTTGTGGTCCACCCGAAAGTTGTGCGTTGAAAGTTGGCGTTCTGCGTAAATTTGGTGCCTTGGAAACTGGCGGCCTGTGTGAAGGTGCACTCTACGAAGGCGATTTTTTTTGAAAACCGCGCTCGGGAGGCGTTGATTTCGCCGATGTAAACATTCATAAAAACGGCTGTTTCTGTGATATATGCATCATGGAGATCTAGATAGCAGTGACTCCAGGGGCCTGCGCTGTTTTCTTCTGAGTTGTTATATTTACGTGAAAGATGGAGGTGGTTCGTCAGTACGAAAAGGATGGTGGATTCGACCGCTCCGTCTGTGCTGAGGGGCTGGTCAGGGTTGGGTGTTCCGTCCTCGTTGGTGGCGTACCGCGTGTCTCCGTTTGTGTCTTTGAGGAGGCGATCAGTGCGCAGGTAGCCGCAGAGGATGTCGACAACGCGTTGGTGATAGGGGCCTTTGTAGGTGTCGGCCACGTCGGCCAATGCGTAAACTCCAGCGATGCGCACCTGTGGAGAAGGGTCTCCCAGTTGCTGAACCGCACGAACAAGTTTTTCATCTGCCTCGCCGCGTTCAAGCGCTGCGCGTTCACGGTACTTGATGACTAGGTAGCCAACTGCGCCAACACCGCCTAAAGCCGTTAAAGTGACTTTGATGCGATCCAGAGGATCGTGAGTCGCGCCAATGTGCCACCCTGTGAGAACGCGATTCCAGCCGTGTCCATCTCCCCATATTGCGCTCAGTAGCGTGTAAGCAATAATGGCTAGAAAAATCCAGGAAACAATGGCACGGAACAATCCATTCTTGCGGCACCATGACGCGAACCGTCCCCACCGAAAATTGATGCTCATTCGGCGTCTCCAGAGAGACTATTGAGATAGGTTCGTCCGGCGTCAGTGATTCGGTAGCGCTGGAGGCGGCTCGTGGGCTTGTCAGGGATCGTTCGTTCAACGAGCCCTGAATCGATCAGGGGATCGAGGTGGCGGCGTACATTGCGTGTCTCGTTACTCAGTCCCAGCCGAGACAGAAGGTCGGTGCGAGTCATCTCGACATCGTTGAGCAGGCAGAGGACCGCGGCACGATGGTCATCCGCGTTCCTAGCCTCGTGACTTGGTGACTTGACTTGGTGACTTGACTTAGTGACAGACTGCTCCGACTTGGTGACTCGACTTAGTGACTGACTGCTCCGACTTGGTGACTGAGTGCTTCGACTTAGTGACTCACCGTGTTCTCCGACATCGGCAGGTTGTGGCTGAGCACGTGGATCGTGACCCGCACGCGGTCGATGACCTCCTCGATAGTGGGCTCGGGCAAGCCGGCCTGAGCCACCTGCTCGAAGACGCGCTGGATGCCCGTACCCCACTGCTCCATGATCCCGGCTTCGCGGAAGATGCGCGCCAGTGCGGGGTTGCGCAGTCGGGACACCCGCCGCATGGTGTCGACGGTCATGCCTGGGAGGAGTAGCCCGGGGCTGTCAACCTGGACCCGGTCGTCGTAGAAACCGATGCGGATCGGGGTACTGCTCTCGGCGTAGGAGGCGTGAACGAGGGCGTTGACGATGACCTCGCGGATCGGCTCCACGGGGATGGAGTAGACATCGCGGCGGCGCACTTCTCCGAAGACGGCGGTCTTGTAAGCGTGCTTCAGGAGGAACTTCACGGCCTGGTCAACGGCCAACGGCATCGGTCCGTGGATCTCAACCTGGTCGAAGATGTCCGTGCCGTGGGGACCTCGCAACCGGCCGCACTGAACCCAGGCGGAGGGTAGGAAGCGCGTGGGGTCGGGGCAGGCGCTGAGAATCCCGGCGTAGGTCGGAACGATCTGATCTCCTTGCTTCGCTGCGAGGCCGAGCGCCAGCAGGTCATCCGTGTCGGTGCCACGGCCACGCAGTTCGGCCAGAGCGCTTAGATCCAGGTCGGTCAAGGTGGCGCGTGGCTCGGGCAGGTTCTCAAAAGCGATGCCGTGAGCGTTGCGTTCGAGCTCGGCGACCAATGCCGGATCGGCCTGGCGAGTGGAGGAACCGAGACGTACGTAGACGCCCGCTTCTGGCCCCTGCCGGGTGATGTAGTGGGGGCGTCGGGTGCTCAGAGGAACATCGACGACGAGAACAGTCTTGCCGCTGAGTGTGACAAGATCGATGGCGGGAACCAGCTGCGGCGAGATCCAGTCATCGATGAGGCTGCCGACGCGCTCCTCCTCGGCGAGCGGGTCCTCAACACCGACCACGGTGCCATCATCCGCGATCCCGATGACGAGGCGACCACCCGCGGAGTTCGCGAAGGCCGTGATGGTGCGCAGTGGCCCAGTGGGTGAGCTGAGATCCCGCTTGAGCTCCAGAGTCTTGCTTTCGCGGTCTACGAGTCGGCCGTCATTTCCAAGGGTGAGGTAATCAGTCATACGAATCCTCGAAAGACATTACTGGTGCGGGTACCGCCCGCGATTCGGGGCCCTGGGCCGACTGCAACAACACTAGCCGATCCGAGACGGAGAGTCGGGATCAGATGTGACGTACCGGAAGAATGTCGAGAGCCCCAGCAGATCCGGATGGCGACCACAACGTCTTGATAGGGCTGCAGAGTGCGCGCGGCCCAGGTCGACGTGCCCTCGGCGTCTCCAGGGTCAATCATCTAGGATCGACAGTGATGACGACACCGCCCACCGCTGCAGCCGGTTCGCCGGCGATGACCTCCTCAGTCGATAGCCCCTTGAGCCCAGTAGGTTCCGCATCCCCGGCCGTCTCAACATTCGACTCGGTTGCCGCCCACTCCACTTCCACCACCCCCGACTCCACCGTGGTCCGCACCCTCACTCTGCCTGAGGACATCGCCCCGGTGACCCTCCTGGGTGCCCGGGACGAGGTCCTGCGAGCCATTGAGAAGGGCTTCACCGACGTCGACATTCACGTGCGCGGCACCGCCGTCACCGTCTCGGGCCCCGCCGCCCGCGTCGACACGGTCGTCGTCCTGCTCTCCGAGCTCATCGACGTCGCCCGCACCGGCACGCCCCTGACCGCGGACGCCGTCGAGCGCGCCGTCGGCCTGCTGGAGACCGCCGCCCGCCCCACCGAGGTCCTCACCGACGACATCCTCACCTCCCACGGCCGCACCATCCGCCCCAAGTCCCTCGGCCAGAAGGCCTACACCGACGCCATCGAGGAATCCACCATCACCTTCGGCATCGGCCCGGCCGGCACCGGCAAGACCTACCTGGCCATGGCCAAGGCCGTCGACGCCCTGGCCCGCAAACGCGTCTCGCGCATCATCCTCACCCGCCCCGCCGTCGAGGCCGGCGAGAACCTCGGCTTCCTGCCCGGCAGCCTCACCGACAAGATCGACCCCTACCTGCGCCCCTCTACGACGCCCTCCACGACATGCTTGAGCCCGAGGCCCTGCCCCGCCTCATGGCCGCCGGCACCATCGAGGTCGCGCCCCTGGCCTACATGCGCGGCCGCACCCTCAACGACGCCTTCGTCATCCTCGACGAGGCCCAGAACACCAGTCCCCGAGCAGATGAAGATGTTCCTCACCCGCCTCGGCTTCGGCTCACGCATGGTCGTCACCGGAGACATCTCCCAGGTCGACCTGCCCGGCGGACGCGAGTCCGGCCTCATCGTCGTACGCAAGATCCTCGCCGGCGTCGACGGCATCAGCTTCTGCGAGCTCGGATCGGCCGACGTCGTGCGCCACCGCCCTCGTGGGCCGCATCATCGAGGCCTACGCCCGCCACGACGCCGAGGTCGCCGCCCAGGACGCCGCCGCCCGACCCGCTGGACCGCCTGGCCGCAGCGGCCGCAACAGCCAGTACCGTCGGGGGAGCAGCAACCGCCCCGCCCGGCCTTACTCGGAGAGGAACCCGCATGACCACTGAGGTCATCAACGAGACCACCACCGTCATCGACGCCGCCGAGTTCGCGGCCCTCGCCGACCACGTCCTGACCGCCATGCACGTCAGCCCCGCCGCCGAGCTCAACATCATGTTCATCGACCCCGAGCCCATGGAAGAGCTCCACGTGCGCTGGCTCGACCTGCCCGGCCCCACCGACGTCATGAGCTTCCCCATGGACGAGCTGCGCCCCGGCTCAGCCGACTCGCCCACCCCCGCCGGCACCCTGGGCGACATCGTCCTGTGCCCGCAGGTCGCCGCCAAGCAGGCCCTTGCCGCCGGGCACTCCGCCGTCGAGGAGATGCTCCTGCTCACCGTCCACGGCATCCTCCACCTCCTGGGCTACGACCACGCCGAGCCCGAGGAGAAGAAGGAGATGTTCGACCTCCAGCGCCGCCTCCTGCTGACCTTCCTGGCCGAGCGCGGCAAGTGAGACCCGCGTGACCGGCATCCCCACCGCCGCGCTCATCGCCTGCGCGGTGATCGTCCTGGCCCTGGGTGCCCTCCTGTCAGCCGGCGAGTCCGCCCTGCTGCGCTTCACCCGCGCCGCCGCCGACGACCTCATCGAGGAGGGCCGCCGCGGCGCCGCCCGGGTCCGCCGCCTGGCCGAGCACCGCACCCGGGTCCTGGGCGCCCTCAGCGTCGCCCGCGTCGCCGTCGACATGCTCGCCGCCGTCCTCATCACCCTGGCCGCCTCCGGGCTCGTGCGCGCCTGGTGGCAGGTCCTCGGCCCTGGCCCTGCTGGCCAACATCATCCTGCTGGGCGTCGTCGTCGGCTTCTCCCCACGCACCTACGGCCGGCGCAACCCCGCCGGCACCTTGCTCGCCCTGGGCGGCCTGCTCACCTGGGTCGATGTCCTGGCCGCCCCGCAGCGCCGCCTCGTCTCGCGCACCCGCCGTCCCGAGTCCGCCCCCACTGACGCCGAGACCCGCGAGGCCGTCAACGAGGACCTGCGCGAGATGATCGACGAGATCGGCGAGACCGACACCATCGAGGACGAGGACCGCGAGATGATGCGCTCGGTCGTCGAGCTCGGCCAGACCCTCGTGCGCGAGGTCATGGTCCCACGCACCGACATGGTCACCATCGACGCCCACAAGCCCGCCTCCGCCGCCATGCGCCTGTTCATCCGCTCCGGCTACTCGCGCGTGCCCGTCATCGGGGAGGACGCCGACGACGTGCGCGGCATCCTCTACCTCAAGGACGTCCTGCGCCGCCTGGCCGCCCACCCCGAGCACGAGGCCCTCGCCGTGGCCGGATTCGCCCGGGACGCCGAGTACGTCCCCGAGACGAAGCCCGCCGACGACCTCCTGCGCGAGATGCAGACCGGCCGCTTCCACATGGCCCTGGCCGTCGACGAGTACGGCGGCACCGCCGGCCTGGTCACCATGGAGGACCTCCTGGAAGAGGTCGTCGGCGAGCTCACCGACGAGCACGACCCCGAGCTGCCCGAGGTCGTCGAAGTCGCCCCCGGCACCTACCGCGTCCCCGCCCGACTCGCCCTGGACGAGCTCGGCGAGCTCTTCGACCTCGAGATCGACGACGACGACGTCGACACCGTCGGCGGCCTGCTCACCAAGGCCATCGGCCGCGTCCCCCTGCCCGGCGCCGCCGGAGACACCCAGGGCGTCCACCTCCAGGCCGAGGAGGCCACCGCCGCCGCCGCCAGGTCTCCACTATTCTCGCCTCGCGCACCCCCGTACCCGAAGAGGACACCGATGACTGACACCGCCGACCAGACCGCCCCCGAAGCCCGCGACGACCAGCCCCAGGCCCCCGAGGAGCTGCTGGCCGAGCCCCTCGAGATGCCCGCGCCCGGCCCCGCCCCGGTCGGCTTCCGCTTCCCCACCGACGCCGAGCTCATGGACGGCCCCAACCCGCTCACCGACCCCGACGACGAGGAAGACGGAGAGGACGAGCCCGGCGACGACTCCGGCGCCATTCGGCTGGACGCGGACGGCTTCCCGATCCTGGACGGGGACGACACGGACGAGAGCGCCGGTACCACCGACACTGGTGACTCGGCCCTGCGTCGAGATCGTCGTCCCCGACTTCCCCGAGGACTTCCGCGCCGGCTTCGCCTGCATCGTGGGCCGCCCCAACGCCGACAAGTCCACCCTCACCAACGCCATGGTCGGCGCCAAGATCGCCATCACCTCCGGGCGCCCCCAGACCACCCGCCACAACGTGCGCGGCGTCATCCACAAGGACAATGCGCAGATCGTCCTGGTCGACACCCCCGGCCTCCACCGCCCCCGCACCCTGCTGGGCAAGCGCCTCAACGACCTGGTGCGCGAGACCCTCGTCGACGTCGACGTCGTCGTCTTCTGCATCCCCGCCAACGAGAAGATCGGCCCCGGCGACCGCTTCATCACCCGTGACCTTGCCGAGCTGCGCACCCCCGTGGTCGCCGTGGTCACCAAGGCCGACACCGTCACCCGAGAGGCCCTGGCCGCCCAGCTCCTGGCCGTCAGCGAGCTGGGGGAGTGGGCCGACATCGTCCCGGTCTCGGCCCAGCGCAACGAGCAGATCGACGTCCTGGAGGAGGTCCTTCTCAAGTACATGCCCCTGTCCCCGCCGCTGTACCCCACCGGTGAGATCACCGACGAGCCCCAGCAGGTCATGATCGCCGAGCTCGTGCGCGAGGCCGCCCTGGAGGGCGTGCGCGACGAGCTGCCCCACTCCCTGGCCGTCGTCGTCGACGAGATCGCCGACCCCGACGACGAGCGCGAGGTCGGCCGTATCAAGGGCGTCGGAGGCCGCCTTCAGGTGCGCGTGAGCCTCGTCGTCGAGCGCGACTCCCAGAAGGCCATCATCATCGGCAAGGGCGGACGGCGCCTCAAGGAGGTGGGCGTCACTGCCCGCAAGGGCATCGAGAAGCTGCTGGGACGCAAGGTCTACCTCGACCTGCACGTGCGCACCGCCAAGGACTGGCAGTCCGACCCCAAAGCCTTGGCCCGCCTCGGCTTCTGATCCGCTCAACACTGCCAGCGCAGCAGTGCGGACGGCATCTAGGACCAAGGGAACTTGCGACACGTGGCGACTTGGTGCCTGAATCGGTCGCGCACAAGGGGTGTTGTCACGCACACTTGGAGGGTCCGATGTCACATCGACCTGGAGACCAAACGCATGACGAACAACGCCGTTCCCAGTCCGCCCCGCACCGACGCAGGCAACGCAGGACGTCGCTGCCCCGACGACCTGTGGGCGCTGGGCGAGAAAGCCGTCGCCCGAGCACGCCGGTGGGCTGACGAGTCGGCATCCGAGCCGGTACCGCGCTCGGCCAAACTCCTCTCCGGCATCCTCTCCGATCCCCGAGGGCCTGACCTTCACCACCCGCTTCGTCGACGACGTCGTGCGTCCCACCGACCTCGACGTCGCCAGCACCGCCCTCAAGCGACTGTCGGCAGGACGCACCGACTTCCTGCCGCCCGCCTTGGCCGGAGCCATGGGACTGGGATCGGCCGCCTCCCGCCTCGCCCCGCGCACGGTCACCGCGGTCGCCCGGCGGGTCTTCCGGGAGATCGTCGGCGACCTCGTCGTCGACGCCACCGACAAGGGACTCGGGCCCGCCCTCGCCCGTCTGCGTAAGGGGCGGAAACCGCCTCAACGTCAACCTCCTGGGCGAGGCCGTCCTGGGGGAGAAGGAGGCCTCCCGCCGCCTGGCCGAGGTCTCCCGCCTGGTCACCCGCGAGGACGTCGACTACGTCTCGGTCAAGGTCTCCGCCGTCACCGGCCCCCACAACCCCTGGGGCTTTGAGGAGGTCGTCGCCCACGGCGTCGACGCCCTCCTGCCCCTCTACCGCCTGGCCCGTGACCACGGCACCTTCCTCAACCTGGACATGGAGGACTACAAGGATCTCGACTCTGACCATCGCGGTCTTCACCGCGATCCTCGACCAGGAGGACATGCGCGGCTACGAGGCCGGCATCGTCCTGCAGGCCTACCTGCCCGACTCCCTGGGCGCCATGCAGCGCCTCCAGGAGTGGGCCGCCAAGCGTGTCGCCTCCGGCGGCTCGCGCGTCAAGGTCCGCATCGTCAAGGGCGCCAACCCTGTCCATGGAGAAGGTCGACGCCGAGATCCACGGCTGGGAGCTGACCACCCGGCCCTCCAAGCAGGCCACCGACACCAACTACAAGCGCATGCTCTCCTGGGCGATGACGCCCGAGCGCACCCGCAACATCCGCTTGGGCGTGGCCGGCCAGAACCTCTTCGACATCGCCTTCGCCTTCGAGCTGCGCGCCGCACGCGGCGTCGAGGACAGCGTCGAGTTCGAGATGCTCTCCGGCATGGCCACCGGCATCCAGGAGGTCGTGCGCCGCGACACCGGCCACCTCCTGCTGTACGTGCCCGTCGTCGACCCCCACGAGTTCGACGTCGCCATCTCCTACCTGGTGCGCCGCCTGGAGGAGAACGCGGCACCGGAGAACTTCATGTCCGGGGTCTTCGACCTGGCCAGCAACGAGCAGATCTTCGCCCGCGAGCGCGACCGCTTCCTGGCGGCCCTGTCCGACCTCGACCCGGACGCCCCGGTGCCGGTGCCCAACCGCACCCAGAACCGGCTCGCCGAGCGGGAGGCGGGCATCCCTGAGGAGACCGGCACGGTCGCCGAGCGCGCCAAGAGGCCCTTCGTCTCCGAGGCCGACTCCGACCCGGCACTGGCCGCCAACCGCCAGTGGGCCCGGGACATCGCCGCCGCCATCCCGGGATCCACGCGGGGCGTGGCCGAGGTGGAGGCCGGCGCCGCCCGCCTGGCCACGAACGCCGACGTCGACTCCCTGGTGGCCGCGACGGCCGAGGCGGCCGGCGTCTGGCAGTCCCTGGACCCGGCCGAGCGCGCCGCCGCCCTGCACCGTGTCGGCGATGTCCTGGCCGCCCGGCGCGCCGAGCTCATCGAGGTCGCCGGCTCCGAGGCCGGCAAGACCATCGACCAGTCCGACCCCGAGGTCAGTGAGGCCATCGACTTCTGCCACCACTACGCCGAGTCCTCGCTGCTCCTGCACGACCCGGAGTACATGGTCGGGGCCCGCTTCGCCCCGGTGGACGTCACCGTGGTCGCCTCGCCCTGGAACTTCCCGGTGGCCATCCCCACTGGGGGAGTGGCCGCGGCCCTGGCGGCCGGCAGCGCCGTCATCCTCAAGCCCAGCCCCGCCGGCCCGACGCTGCGCGGCCGAGCTCGTGCGTGCCTTCCACGACGCCGGGATCCCCGAGGACCTCGTGGCGCTCGCCCCGCTGGAGGACGGAGAGGTCTCACGCCACCTGGTGACCCACAAGGACGTCGACCGCGTGGTCCTCACCGGCTCCTACGACACGGCCCGCCTCTTCCGCTCCTGGAAGCCGGACATGCACCTGCTGGGGGAGACCAGCGGCAAGAACGCCATCATCGTCACTCCCTCGGCCGACCCCGACATCGCCGTGCGCGACGCCGTCTACTCGGCCTTCGCCCACGCCGGCCAGAAGTGCTCGGCCTCCTCCCTGCTGGTCCTGGTCTCCTCGGCCGGCAAGTCCGAGCGCATCGCCCGCCAGCTCGTGGACGCCACCGCCTCCCTGCGGGTGCGCCTGCCGCTGTCGCTGGACTCCCAGATGGGCCCCGTCGTCGTGCCCGACGACGAGAAGGCCGTGCGCGGCCTGACCACCCTGGGGGTCGGCGAGCACTGGGTCCCTCAAGCCCCGCTACCTCGGTGACGGCCTGTGGACCCCTGGGTATCCGCGCTGGGGTCGTGCCCGGCAGCGAGTTCCACCTCACCGAGTACTTCGCGCCGGTCATCGGCGTCATGCGGGTCGACACCCTCGAGGAGGCCATCGAGGCGGTCAACGCCGTCGACTACGGGCTCACCTCCGGGCTCCAGACCCTCGACGCGGCTGAGCTGGCCGTCTGGCTCGACTCGATCCAGGCCGGCAACATCTACGTCAACCGCGGTATCACCGGGGCCATCGTGCGCCGCCAGCCCTTCGGCGGCTGGAAGCGCTCGGCCATCGGCTCGACGACGAAGGCCGGCGGCCCCTCCTACCTGCTGGGACTGGGGGACATTGAGCCCGCAGACGGCCAGGACGTGAAGGAGCTGGAGGGCCAGGGCACTGCGGCGCTCGACCCGCGCGTGGCGAGCCTGTGCGACGCCGTCAGCGGCCAGCTGGGCGAGGCCGACCTGGCCGAGCTGCGCCGCGCCCTGGTGGCCGACGCCTCCGCTCGGCGGAGCGCCTACGGCGCCAACCGTGATGTCACGGCTCTGGCCTGTGAGCGCAACGTCCTGCGCTATCGGCCCACTGACGTGCTCGTGCGCGCCGGGGCGGGAACCGAGCTGGCCGACGTCGTGCGCGTCATGGCGGCCGGCGTGCGGGCCGGTGGATTCGTCAGCCTGTCCGTGGCCGACCGTCTGCCCCAGCCGTTGCAGAACGCGCTGCAGGCCGCCGGCGTCCAGGTGGCGTTTGAGGACCAGGGCGCCTGGGACGCTCGCCTGGCCGAGCTGGCCGCCTCCGGTGGGCTGGGAACGCGCGTGCGCATCCTCGGTCCGCGTGAGGAGACCTCCGCGGCCCGCTGGAGCCACGCCAGCCGGGTGACCGGTGGGAGCCCCGACATCGCCCTGTACACGGGGGCCGTGACGGCCTGCCCGCACTCCGAGCTGCTGCCCTTCCTGCGCGAGCAGGCGGTGGCCATCACCAACCACCGCTTCGGCACCCCGCTGGACCTGGCCGAGGGCCTCCTGTAGGGCCGGCGGCGCCAGGACACAGGCACCTCGCCGAACCGAGTAATCGGGTGGTGCCCTCCCCCATCTGGGGGAGGGCACCACCCGATTACGAGTTGCCTGAAGGATCTCTCGCTCCCTTGCCCCTGACGATGCTACCCGAGTAGCATGTAGGTATGAAGTTAAGCGTGAGTTTGTCGGAGAGTGACCTTATTCTGCTGGACCGATGCGTGGAGCGCGATGGTTTGGCGTCGAGGTCTGCTGGTATTCAGAATGCCATCCGCCTGCTCGGAAAAGCCGATCTTCAGGATGCTTACGCTGAGGCCTGGTCCTCCTGGGATGCCTCTGAGGATGCAAACATCTGGGATAGTGCGGTCGCTGACGGGATCGATGGAGGTGAGGATGCTACGAGGTGAAATCCGCCTTGTCGATTTCGAGCCGTCTGTTGGCAGTGAGGCAAACAAGCGTCGACCTGCGCTCATAGTAAGTAACGACCATGCCAATGCGGCGGCCGCGCGCCTTGGTCGCGGTGTGGTGACGGTGATCCCATTGACCAGCTCAACCTCGCGAGTTCTCCCCTTTCAGGTATTCCTCCCCTCGGAGGCAACTGGCTTGCCCAAGGACTCAAAGGCTCAGGCGGAGCAAGTTCGATCGATTGCCGTGGAGAGAGTCGGCGAGGTTGTCGGCTGGTTACCCAGTGGCCTGATGAAGCTGGTCAATGAGGCTCTGATCCTGCATCTCTCCCTGTGATGGTGTCTCACGTCAGGCGGGGGAACTCCTCCAGGGAGAAGACCGACTCCACGGGCACGTCGAAGTAGCGGGCGATGCGCAGGGCCAGGTGCAGCGAGGGGGCGTACTCCCCGCGCTCGAGGTAGCCCACCGTCTGGTAGTGGACCCCGAGGGCCTCGGCGAGCTCTCGGCGGCTCACCCGGCGGTCGGCGCGCAGCACCGCGATCCGGTTGTGGACGACGTCGTCGGACATGGTCACAGACCGGATTGGGAACGAATGGTGGACTGCACGCGCGCCAGACTACCGATCGTCTCCTTGCGGAAACTGCGCCGCACGATGAACGAGGCCCCCGCGAAGCCGAGAACCGTCCATACCGTCAGGACCCCGATAGCGAGCACCGGTGAGAAGGCTCGGCCCACCTCCCACGAGGGGTCGCTCACCAGCGCCCAGCGGGTCAAGTGCCCCGACCAGTACGTCGGCAGCGCCAGCTGAACCGCCTGCAGCCAGGAGGGGAAACGGTCCATGGGCATGAAGAAACCGCTCGTTCCGATGAGAGCGAACATGGGCAGGTAGGAGGCCATGAAGCTGTAGACGCCGCGGACGAAGGCACCCACGAGGAAACCCAGCGGGGCCGTCGCAACGGCCGACAGCACCATGAGCGGCAGGCAGGCCAGCACCTGGGACGTACTCAGGGGCAGTGCCCTCAACGAACAGGGCACCCCCGAGAAGAATGGCGCCCTGGAAGACGAGGGTCTGAGTGACTGAGGACATTGTCTTACCGATCGCCCACGTCAGCGGACCATGGGGCAGGACGCGCACCCGCAGCAGGGCACCACCGATACGGTCAACGTAGGTCTCGCTGGCGATCTGGAAGGTGATGAAGCAGCTGATTGTGCCAATGCTGCCGGCGAGGAACATCGGGCCGATACTCGCTTGGGTGTTCCTACTGACGATCACGAGGGCGCTCACGGAGGCCAGCAATGCGATGCCCGACCCGACAACGCCTGCTCTCAGGTCCAGGGCGGCCTGGCGACGGGCCGCGCGTAGAACTGCCAGAAAGGTGCGAGTGCTCATGAGTGGGCCTCCTTGCTGACGAGGGAGAGGTAGGTCTCCTCCAGGGTGGGGCGGGTAATGGTGAGCCCGGTGACGGCGTCGAGGTCGAGCTCCTTGACGAAGCGCTCGGGGAAGTGGGTGGAGTGGACGTGGTGGGTACCGTCCTGGACCCAGGTGATCTCGGCGCCGCGATCGAGGCGCTCACGCAGCGCCGTCACTGTGCCGTCGGCGAGGATCCGTCCCTCGTTCATGATGAGCACGCGTGAGGCCAGGTGCTCGGCCTCAGCCAGGTCGTGGGTGGTCATGACGATGGTGGCGTCGTCGTCGACCCGGGCCAGAATGAGATCGTGCAGTCGCGCCTTGGAGACCGGGTCCAGTCCGGTCGTCGGCTCGTCCAGGACGAGGAGCTCGGGCGCGGCCATGAGGGCGGCCGCGAAGTCAATGGTGCGTCGCTGCCCGCCGGAGAGCCTCGACAACCGGGAGTCGGCCTTCTCGCTGAGGCCGACGGCGTCGAGTACCTCGTTGACGCTGCTCACCCGGCTGGCCGCCGTCAGCTGGACCGAGCGGATCCACTCCAGCTGGTCCCTCACCCTCCACTTGGCGTGGTCGGTCCAGCTCTGCTGCACCAGCCCGACCCTCGCCCAGAAGTCGGCACCCGCCCGGCGCGGATCGGTGCCGAGCACACGCACCCTGCCGGCGGTCGGGGTCAGAGATCCCAGCAGGTTCTCCACGAGGGTCGTCTTGCCCACGCCGTTGGGGCCGAGCAGGCAGACGACCTCTCCGGCCTCGACCGACAGGTCGATGCCGCGCAGCACCGGGGTGTCCCCATAGGAGAACTCGAGGTTCTCCGTGGTGATGACTGGAGTCATCGCACAAACCCTCCTGAGTAGAAGCGCAACTGAATGTAGTAGAGATGCTACATCATGATGTTGGTGTGCGTCAGAGTGCGAGACATGGCCCGCGGGGAAGCCCCTTCATCCTCCGTCTCACTCTGCGGTCCCATGCGACCCCCTTAACTGACGATGGGTCCTCATCGGGGTAGGGTCTACGGCGTGCGAGCGACTCCAGGCCACCAGGTGAGCCTCCTGCTTAGTCGCCGCGGCGGGGCCTGACAGGCCGGCACCCCGACCGCGGCTGACTCGTTCTGCTCGGCCATGTTCGCGGCCGCGTTCCTCAGGAGTCAGATGAGTCTTCTGGGAACCGCCGTCGGAACCACGAAGCATCTGATCCCAGGAGAAACCCGATGCGCAACGCCCGCCCCGCCCCCCAGCAGCCCTCCGGTATGCCGTTCGCCAAGTACCGGCCCTTCCTCGACGTCGTCTCCATTGACCTGCCCGACCGCACCTGGCCGGACAAGCGCATCACCGCCGCCCCCCGCTGGCTGAGCACCGACCTGCGCGACGGCAACCAGTCCCTCATCGAGCCCATGGGCCCCCAGGCCAAGCGCGCCATCTTCGACCTGCTCGTGAGCATGGGCTTCAAGGAGATCGAGATCGGCTTCCCGGCCGCCTCCCAGACCGACTTCGACTTCGTGCGCTCTTTGGTGGATGACGGCGCGATCCCCGAGGACGTCACCATCTCCGTGCTCACCCAGTCACGCGGCGAGCTCATCGACCGCACCCTGGACGCCTGCGTCGGCATCCCGCGGGCCACCGTCCACCTCTACAACGCCCTGTCGCCCCTGTTCCGCAATGTCGTCTTCCGCATGGACCGCGACCAGATCCGCGAGCTCGCCGTCGACGGCACCCGCCAGATCATGGCCCGCGCCGAGAAGGTCCTCGATGAGGACACGATCTTCGGCTACGAGTACTCCCCGGAGATCTTCGTCGACACCGAGCTCGACTACAGCCTCGAGGTCTGCCAGGCCGTCATGGACGTGTGGCAGCCCGAGGGGGACCGCGAGATCATCCTCAACCTGCCCGCCACCGTCGAGCGCGCCACCCCCAACGTCTACGCCGACCAGATCGAGTGGATGAGCCGCCACCTGCCCCAGCGCGAGTCCGTGTGCCTGTCCCTGCACAACCACAACGACCGCGGCTCAGGCGTGGCCGCCGCCGAGCTCGGCCTCATGGCCGGCGCCGACCGTGTCGAGGGCTGCCTGTTCGGCCACGGCGAGCGCACCGGCAACGTGGACCTGGTGACCCTGGCCCTCAACCTCTTCAGCCAGGGCGTGGACCCCATGCTCGACCTGTCTGACATCGACGAGGTCCGCCGCACTGTCGAGCGGGCCACCGGCATGGACGTGCCCCCGCGCACCCCCTACGCCGGAGAGCTCGTCTACACCTCATTCTCCGGCTCTCACCAGGACGCCATCAAGAAGGGCTTCGCGGCGCGCAACACTCAGGTCAGCGCCAAGCAGGCCGAGGGGCTGACCGACGCCGAGGCCGAGATCGCCGTCCCCTGGGCCATGCCCTACCTGCCCATCGACCCCCACGACGTGGGCCGCTCCTACGAGGCCGTCGTGCGCGTCAACTCCCAGTCCGGCAAGGGTGGGGTCGCCTACCTGCTGGGCACCACCCGCAAGCTCGAGCTGCCGCGCCGCCTCCAGATCGAGTTCTCCCGCATCGTCCAGCGCCACACCGACACCTACGGTGGCGAGGTCGACGGCGACCGCCTGTGGTCGATCTTCGCCGACGAGTACCTGCCCGCCGCGGCCGCCCCCGAGGCCGAGCTCAGCCGCTGGGGCCGCTTCGAGCTGCGTGGGGCCACCCTGACCTCCACCGGTGATGACGAGGACTCCACCCTCACCGTCACCCTGGTCGACGGCGGGGCGGAGAAGCACCTGACCGCCTCCGGCAACGGCCCCCTGGACGCCTTCGTCACCGCCCTGGAGAGCACGGGCCTGAGCGTGCGGATCCTCGACTACGTCGAGCACGCCCTGAGCGAGGGACGCGACGCGAAGGCCGCCAGCTACGTCGAGTGCGAGGTCGACGGCCAGGTCCTGTGGGGCGTGGGCATCGACCCCTCCATCACCACCTCCTCCTTCAAGGCCGTCATCTCCGCCATCAATCGCGCCCTGCGCTGAGAGGGCGTGAGAGACTGCGCCCGTGACGAGCAGGCTGTACCGGGATGAGGCGATCATCCTGCGCACCTACAAGCTGGGCGAGGCCGACCGCATCATCGTGATGCTCACCCGCCATCACGGACAGGTGCGCGCCGTGGCCAAGGGGGTGCGCCGCACCACCTCCCGCTTCGGCGCCCGCCTGGAGCCCTTCTCCATGACCGACGTCCAGCTCCACGCCGGACGCACCCTCGACGTCGTCACCCAGGCCGAGATCATCGACCCCTTCGGCCGAGCCGTGAGCGCCGACTACGCCATGTTCACCTGCGCCTCGACCATGGTGGAGACCGCTGAGCGCCTCAGCGCCGACGACGGAGACCTGGGCACCGAGGCCAGCCCCCAGCAGTACCTGCTGCTGGCCGGGGCCCTGGCCGCCATGTCCCACCGGCGCCACGCCCCCGGACTCATCCTGGACTCCTACCTGCTGCGGGCCCTGGCCCTGGGGGGCTGGGCGCCCTCGTGCTACGACTGCGCCCTGTGCGGCGCCCCCGGACCCCACCGGGCCTTCCACGTGCAGGCCGGTGGGGCGGTGTGCGAGTCCTGCCGCTCGGCCGGCGCCGTCGAGGTCGAGCCGGCCACGATGGCGCTCCTGGGCGCCCTGCTCTCCGGCGACTGGGCCGTGGCCGACGCCTCCGGCCAGCGCGAGCGCTCCCAGGCCTCCGGACTCGTCTCGGCCTACACGACCTGGTACCTGGAGCGGCGCCTGCGCTCCCTCGCACTGGTGGAAAGGGCATAACCATGACAGAGGTCTCCAGAGACATGACGGTCGAGGCCGCCCCGCCCCTGCACCGGCCCGGCCTGACCCCACCCGTGCTGCCGGCCGCCTCCCTGCCCCAGCACGTCGCCGTCGTCATGGACGGCAACGGGCGCTGGGCCAACGCCCGCGGCCTGCCCCGCACCGAGGGCCACCGGGTGGGGGAGGCCAATATGCTCGACGTCGCCGCCGGCGCCATCGAGATCGGCGTCAAAGAGCTGAGCGTCTACGCCTTCTCCACCGAGAACTGGCGGCGCTCACCCGGTGAGGTCCGCTTCATCATGGGCTTCGCCCGCAAGGTCCTGCGTGTCCAGCGCGATGTCCTCAACTCCTGGAACGTCAGGCTGCGCTGGATCGGACGCACCCCGCGCCTGTGGAAGTCCGTCCTGCACGAGCTGCGGGAGGCCGAGCGCGTCACCGCGCACAACACGGGCCTCACCCTCAACCTGTGCATCAACTACGGCGGGCGGGCCGAGATCGCCGACGCCACCCGAGCCATCGCCGAGGACGTCGCCGCCGGCCGCCTCAAGGCCTCCTCCATCAACGAGAAGACCATCCAGCGCTACCTCTACTCACCCACCATGCGGGACGTGGACCTGTTCATCCGCACCGGCGACGAGCAGCGCACCTCCAACTTCCTCATGTGGTCCTCCTCCTACGCCGAGCTCTACTTCTCGCCCCTGGCCTGGCCCGACTTCAACCGCACCGAGCTGTGGAAGGCCTGCGAGGCCTACGCCGGGCGCGAGCGCCGCTACGGCGGCGCCGTGGACAAGGTGCTGCACGAGGAGCCCACCGGCGCCGAGGACCCGGAGGACGACGAGGCCGGCGAGTCACCGCACCACGACGGTCAGTAGGAGACTGGCTTGTCTTTCTCCTTCTGAGAAGTGCGAGCGTCATGGCTGTCGGAGGCACTCGCTCGGTAGGGACTGCGGGGTGGGACGGTTGGCCTGGAGTCGATGGTGGGCCGATGGAAGGGGCCTGACGCGGCGCCAGTGTCCATGACGCTGACATTAGCCCTGCTCAGGCGTCTTAGGCTGAGGGGTAATCCCCAGAATTCCAACGATTTACGCTGGCTGCTTCCACGGCGAAACCGTTGATGTCAGCGCTGTGGACACCGGGCCGCTGTGGGATCGACTCCCTCGGGGCCCGATGGCGCCGGCGTGACGCCGGCTCCGGACCGAGCCTTCTCTGGGACGAGCTACTCCACGAGGGTTGGGATCTACTGGTCAAGGGTTGTGCGTACTGCACGAAGGCCCTACCTACATGGAGTACACCCGACCTTCCTCCAGTAGCCCCCGACCCTCGTGCAGTACACGCCTTCATGAGACCACAAGCAGGAGGCAGGAGGTCGCCGGCAGGAAATCAGCTGCCGAGCGGATCAGACCTGCTCAGTCCTGTGAGGCGTCCTGGGCCGAGCAGGTGGCGCACAGGCCGAAGAACTCCGCCGTGTGCTCCATCTGGGTGAAGCCCTGCCGGGCCGAGACCCGCTGAATCCACTCCTCCAGCTCACCGCCGGCAACCTCCACGGTGTAGCCGCAGCGGCGGCACACGATGTGGTGGTGGTGCTCCTGCTCCTCGCAGGCCCGGTAGAGGACCTCGCCCTCGGCGCTGCGCACCTGGTCCACCGCTCCGGACTCCGCCAGCGTCTGCAGGTTGCGGTAGACGGTGGCCAGCCCCACCTTGGTGCCCTCGGCCTCCAGGGCGGCATGGATCTGCTGGGCCGACCGGAACTCGTCAGTGCGGGCGAGGATGTCGGTGACGGCGGCGCGCTGGCGCGTGGCGCGGGGACGCTGCGCCGTGCTGCTTGCGCTCATGATCTGCCTCCTGAGGTGATGTGGTGCCGTCGCGAGCGGCTGACGAGCTGCAGCAGTCCGGACAGGAGGGCGACGACGGCGTAGCCCCCCCACTAGGAGTACCACGATCATGGCGCCGGGAGAGGCCGCCACCAGGTAGGTGATCGTCAGACCTGACACACAGGCCACCACGCCCAGCCCCATCGCCAGGTACATGGTGCGGGCGAAGGAGTGCGAGACGAGCTGGGCGATGGCCACCGGCACGATCATGACCGCCGAGACCAGCAGCGCCCCCACCACCCGCATGGACACCGAGACCGTCAGCGCCGCCACCACCGCGACCAGCACGTTGAGGGCGCCGGTGGGCAGCCCGCAGGCGTGGGCGAACTCCTCGTCGTGGCACAGCGCGAACAGGGGGCCGCGCAGCCCCAGCCCCACCAGGAGCACCAGGGTGGCCAGGGCGATGGTGAACCAGGCGTCGGAGACCGAGACCGTGGAGATCGAACCGAACAGGTAGGAGTTGAGATTCGTCGTCGTCCCGCCGGCGACGCGAATGAGGATGACGCCCCCGGCGATGCCCCCGTAGAACAGGATCGCCAGGGCCACGTCTCCACGGGTACGGCCGTTGGCACGGATGACCTCGATCATCACGGCTCCCAGAACGCTGATGAGGATCGCCCCGGGCACGGCCCAGGCGTCGTGAGGAGTGACGTTGGCGGCGGCCCCGGCCAGCCAGCCCAGGGCGATGCCGGTCAGGGCGATGTGCCCGATCCCGTCGCCCAGCAGCGCCAGGCCCCGCTGAACCAGGTAGGTGCCCACCACCGGGGCGGCCAGCCCCACCAGGACCGCCACGATGAAGGCCCGCTGGATGAGGGGACTGGCGAGCATGTCGGAGACGAACTCGATCATGGGCGGGTGCTCCCTACCGGAATGAGGGCGCGTGTCAGGCAGCCGATGGTCGAGGACGGGGGCGTGGTGGGCCGGAGGGCCGCCGGCGTCCGGGTGGTGGTCGCCGTCGGCGCCGTAGTCGGAGTGCGCGCGGTGCAGGTCGCCTTGGGGCGCGCCGGTCCCGCTGTCGCGCAGATGAGCGACCTCGCCGGCCGGGCCGTCGGCGACGAGCCGGCCGTCCTGCAGGAGGATCGCCCGCTGGACGACGTCGGCGAGCTCACCCATCTCGTGCAGAACCGTCACCAGGGTCAGCCCCTGTGCGCGCAGCCCCTGAAGAATCTCGGCCAGGGACTCGCGGCTGGCGCGGTCGATGCCGGCCAGAGGCTCATCGAGGATGAGCAGCTCGGGGGAGCGGACCAGGGCCCGGGCGATGAGGACCCGCTGCGCCTGCCCGCCGGAGAAGACCTGGACATGGTCCGCAGCCCGGTGTGCCAGCCCGACGGCGTCGAGGGCTGCCATGGCCTTGCGTTTGGCGGCCCGCCCTCGATCGGCCCAGGGACGGCGCGGCCCCAGGAGCCCGGAGCGCACCACCTCCAGGGCGGTGGCCGGGACGCCGGAGCCGGCGCCGATCCGCTGGGGGACGTAGCCGACCCGCTCCCAGGGGACCCTGTGCCGGCGCGAGGTGGGGGTGCCCAGGAGCTCGATGCTGCCGCCGGACAGGGGCACCAGGCCCAGAACGGCCTTGACGAGGGTGGACTTGCCCGAGCCGTTGGCGCCCAGGATCGCTACGGACTCGCCGCCGCCCACGGCCAGGCTCACGTCGTCCAGGATGAGGGAGGAGCCCAGGACGACGCTGAGCTCACGGACCTTGATGGCGAGCGCGGACGACGCCGCCCGGGGGGAACCGGACGGCGTCGTCACAGACGCTGGTGAAGGTGGAGATGATGAGGTCATACGGTTGCGATCATGCCAATCTGAAGGGGCGTCATCTGCTTTGGAGCCAGGCTCGGCGGCCGGGCCCTGAGGCTACTTGCACACCATGGCGGACTTGAGCCGCTCCAGGTTGGTGGTCATGGCGTCGGTGTAGTCGCCTTGCTCGGGCTTGGACTCCAGGGGGCTGAGGACGCTTGTCTCCGCCCCGGTCTCCGCGGCGATCGCCTTGGCGGGGGCGTCGGAGACCAGCCCTCAGTGAAGATCGTCTTGACCCCCGTCTTCTCGACCACCGACTTGATGTTGGCCATCTCGGCGGGGCTGGGCTCGGTCTCCGGGTCGATGCCGGAGATGGAGGCCTGGGTCAGGCCGTAGCGCTCGGCCATGTAGCCGAAGGCGGCGTGGGAGGTGATGAAGGTCTTGTGCTGGCAGCTGGTCAAGCCCTGCTTGTACTGGTTGTCCACTCCGGTCAGCGCCGTCTTGAGCTTGTCCAGGCCCGCCTTGTAGTCGTTGGCGTTGGCCGGGTCGATCTTGGCGAAGGAGGCCTCAAGGGCTTCGGCCACCTTGATCATGCGGTCCGGGTCGAGCCAGAAGTGCGGGTCGAGGTCGCCATCGTGCCCCTCACCGCCCTCGGCGTGCTCATCGTGGCCGTGCTCGTCGTGCTCGGCCTCGCTGGCCTGCGCGGTGGCGGCGGCACTGGCCGTGGCCGAGGCGCCGTCGGAGGCCTCCTCGCCGTGCTCGTGCTCCTCCTCAACCCCCTCGTGGTGGACGAGGTTGGCCGGCTTGCTCAGGTCTCACCACGGTGGGGCCGGAGCCGACCTCCTTGACGGCCTTGTCCAGGGAGGGCTGGAAGCCGGGGACGTAGGCGATGAGGTCAGCCTTGCCCAGCTCAGCGGTCTCCTTGCCGGAGAGCTCGAAGTCGTGCGGCTCGACGTTGGAGGGGGTCACGGTGGAGACCTTGACGAGCTTGCCGCCAATGGCCTCGGCCAGGTACTGGATCGGGTAGAAGGACGTGGAGACCGTCAGGGTCTTGCCCGGGGCGATCGTGTGCGGTGCCGATGCGTCTGACGAGCTCTCGCCCTTCAGGGCGCTGCACGCGCTCATGCCGGCAGCCAGCATCAGGGTGGCTCCGAGCGCCACGACGCGGTTGAGACGACGGGAACGAGCCTGTGAAACATTCATGCGAATCATTCTCATACTCTGCCGGTCCTGCGTCAAACTCGGGGCGAGCCCGCGTGTGCGCTGCTGAGAGCCGGTTTGGACGGCAGTCGGCAGGGCCTCCCGGGCGCGTGCGCGTGTCGGTGGTGCGACGGGCCCCTCACCGACGCTCGGCCCCTGTCCGCCTAGACTGACACCACTCGTCCCCACCAACCAGGCGGGACCACGACCACTCCTGAAGGAGCATCCGTTGGCATCCACCCCTTCACGCCTCGACGCCGTCATCAACCTCGCCAAGCGGCGCGGCTTCGTCTTCCCCTGCGGCGAGATCTACGGCGGAACCCGCTCGGCCTGGGACTACGGGCCGCTGGGCGTCGAGCTCAAGGAGAACATCAAGCGCCAGTGGTGGCAGTACATGGTCCGCTCGCGCGACGACGTCGTCGGGCTGGACTCCTCCGTCATCCTGCCGCGTGAGACCTGGGTCGCCTCTGGTCACGTCGGCGCCTTCACCGACCCGCTCGTGGAGTCCCTGCACACCCACAAGCGCTACCGCGCCGACCAGCTCATCGAGGACTACGCCGCCCGCAAGGGCCTGGACCCCGAGAACGTCACCCTCGACATGGTTCCCGACCCGGTCACCGGCCAGCCGGGCTCCTGGACCGAGCCGCGCGAGTTCTCCGGCCTGCTCAAGACCTACCTCGGGCCGGTCGACGACGAGTCCGGCCTGCACTACCTGCGCCCCGAGACCGCCCAGGGCATCTTCATCAACTTCGCCAACGTCATGAGCGCGGCCCGCAAGAAGCCGCCCTTCGGCATCGGCCAGGTGGGCAAGTCCTTCCGCAACGAGATCACGCCGGGCAACTTCATCTTCCGCACCCGCGAGTTCGAGCAGATGGAGCTGGAGTTCTTCTGCGAGCCGGGCACCGACGAGGAGTGGCACCAGTACTGGATCGACTACCGCAAGGCCTGGTACACCGACCTGGGCATCAGCGAGGACAACCTGCGCCTGTATGAGCACCCCGCCGAGAAGCTCTCCCACTACTCCAAGCGCACCGTGGACCTGGAGTACCGCTTCGGCTTCGCCGGCTCGGAGTGGGGCGAGCTCGAGGGCATCGCCAACCGCACCGACTTCGACCTGTCCACCCACGCCGAGCACTCCGGCAAGGACATGTCCTACTTCGACCAGACCCGCTCCGAGCGCTGGACCCCCTACGTCATCGAGCCCTCCGCCGGCCTGACCCGCTCGCTCATGGCCTTCCTCGTGGAGGCCTACACCGAGGACGAGGCCCCCAACACCAAGGGAGGGGTGGACAAGCGCATCGTGCTCAAGCTCGATGCGCGCATCGCCCCGGTCAAGGCGGCCGTCCTGCCGCTGAGCCGCAAGGAGGAGCTGACCGGCCCGGCCAAGGAGCTGGCCGCCCGCCTGCGCCGCTCCTGGAACGTGGAGTACGACGACGCCGGCGCGGTCGGCCGTCGCTACCGCCGCCAGGACGAGGTCGGCACGCCCTTCTGCCTGACCTACGACTTCGACTCGCCCGAGGACGGGGCCGTCACCGTGCGTGAGCGCGACACGATGACCCAGGAGCGCATCCCGCTCGAGGGCGTCGAGCGCTACCTGGCTGAGCGCCTCATCGGCTGCTGAGCCGCCCGTACCGAGCAGGCCGGCAGCCTCGCTGAAGTCTCGCCGGCCCGGCCACCATCCGGGTCCCGCCCCGTGTCCCTGGCTCACCTCAGGGACACGGGGCGGGCATGATGGGACGGTGAGCACCAACTCGACCTCCCCGAGCAACGAGTCCGTCCCCACCGAGAGCCTTCCCGAGCCGCCGGCCGAGGAGGGGCGGGACAGCAGGGGCCACGGCCGTCACAGCAGCAGCGGCCACAGCCACTCCCACTCCGGGCCCCTGGATCTGGAGGCGGGGGAGGTCCGCCGGGTGCGGATCGTGCTCGGTGCCATCGTCGGCGCCCTGGTCCTGGCCACCGTCGTCGGGCTGTTCGTGCTCTGGCCCGGCAAGAGCTCACTCATCGGCTCGCGCTCCTTCACCGCCGAGGGCGGCTCGGTGGGCAAGGCCACCATCACCTCCACGGACCTGTCGGGCTGTCAGAGCTCGGTGAGCGCCCTGACGGAGGTCAACGGCGTCAAGCCGGAGGAGTTCGCCAAGGGGCACGTGTGCGCCCGCATCACCGAGGGGGAGGGCAAGGGCCTGGTCATGCCGGTCCAGCTGGTGGGTGAGCCCCGCAAGCTCGCCCACGCCGGTGACCGGCTCGTCGTCCTCTACTCGCCCCAGGCCATCCTGTCCGGCTCCCCCTACTCCTTCATCGACTACCAGCGCCAGCTCCCGGTCGGCGCCCTGGCGGTCGTCTACCTGGTGCTCGTCGTCGCCGTGGCCGGGCGCAAGGGCGTCCTCAGCGTCCTGGGCCTGCTGGTGGCCACCGGCGTGCTCGCCTTCTTCATGATCCCGGCGCTCCTGGCCGGCTCCCACCCGCTGGCGGTGACCCTGGTCGGATCGATGGCGATGATGCTGGCGGCCGTCTACGTGGCCCACGGCGTGTCCATCCGCACCACGACCGCCCTGCTGGGAACGGTGGCCGGCATCGTGCTGACCGTGCTGCTGGCCCTGTGGGGGACCGACGCCGCCCACCTGACCGGCGACGTCGACGAGACCGCCCGCCTGCTGGCCTCGCGCACGCATATCGATCTGCAGACGCTGCTGACCTGCGGCATGGTCATCGCCGGGCTCGGCGTCCTCAACGACGTCACCATCACCCAGGCCTCCTCGGTGTGGGAGCTGCACGCCGCCAACCCGCTGCTGTCGCGCACGCGCCTGTTCACCGGCGGGATGAGGATCGGTCGGGACCATATCGCTCAACGGTCTACACCCTGGCCTTCGTCTACGCAGGCACGGCGCTGCCGCTCATCCTGGCCGCCGCCCTCATGGACCGGGCCGTGCTGGACACCATGCTCTCGGGTGAGATCGCCGAGGAGATCGTGCGCACCCTCATCTCCTCCATCGGCCTGGTCCTGGCGATCCCGGCGACCACGGCGATCGCGGCCGCCCTGTGCCGCGTCACCCCGGTCCTCGACGAGTAGACGAGCAGCCGATGACCGGCCTCAAGGACCCGGTGGGGCCGCTGTCTCAGCCGCCGGAGACATCGGACTCGGCCTGGCTGAGCATCTCGCGGTGGGCCGCATCCAGGGCGGGGGGAGTCCAGCCAGCCGTCGGGCAGACGAGGAGTCTTGGGGCTGCCGGCCCGCCCTCGGGGGCCCTCGACGATGTCGCCGGGGTAGTCCACGACCTCGGGCAGGCACGAGCGCATCCGCGCCAGGCCGGCGTCGAGCTCGTCCAGGCTCCGGATGCCCATGAGGTCGGCGCGCGCCGCGCCGCCGACCGGGTAGCCCTTGAGGTACCAGCCCACGTGCTTGCGCAAGTCGCGCACCCCCCGGTCCTCACCCATCTCCTCGGCCAGCATGCGCCCGTGGCGACGGATCACCTCGATGACGGCGTCCAGGTCCGGGCGGGTGCGCGTCGGCGAGCCGTGCATGGCCGCCACGATGTCGGCGAACAGCCAGGGCCGTCCCTGGCAGCCACGGCCCACGACGACGCCGTCGCAGCCGGTGGCCTCCATCATGCGCACCGCGTCATCGCCCAGCCAGACGTCCCCGTTGCCGAGCACCGGCAGGTCAGTGGCCTCCTTGAGCCGGGCGATCTCCTCCCAGCGGGCCTGGCCCGAGTAGTGCTGGCGCGCGCTGCGGGCGTGCAGGGCCACGGCGGCGATCCCAGCGTTCTCGGCGGCGCGGGCGGCGTCGAGGAAGGTCTCGTGCTCCTCGTCGATGCCCAGGCGCATCTTCATGGTCACCGGCACCTGCCGCGCCCGCCCGACGGCGCGGACGGCGGCCTCACTGGCGCGCACCGCCTCGGCGAGGATCGCCGCCAGCAGGTCACGCTTCCACGGCAGCGCCGCCCCGCCGCCCTTGCGGGTCACCTTGGGGACCGGGCAGCCGAAGTTCAAGTCGATGTGGTCGGCCAGATCCTCCTCCACCAGGATCCGCACCGCGGCCCCCACCGTAGCCGGATCGACCCCGTAGAGCTGGATGGAACGCACCCTCTCAGCCGGGTCGGTGCGCACCATCGCCAGAGTGCGCTCGTTGCGCTCCACCAGGGCTCGGGTGGTGACCATCTCCGTGACGTACAGGCCCGCCGGGGCCAGCAGGCCGCCGTCAGGCGTGGGCAGCGGACCGGGATGGGAGGGCCTCAGCGACTCCGGCAGGGCCGCCTCGGCCATCTCCCGGCACAGGCGGCGGAAGGAGGCGTTGGTGACTCCGGCCATGGGGGCGAGCTCGACCGGGGTGGGCACCACCAGCGGCCCGATGCGCAGCGGCGCGTGCGCGCGGCCCGAGGCGCAGGCGTCGGGGAGGCGGGGGGAGGTCTCACTCATCGTCACCCCGACATGCTGACACACGGCGGGTGCCAGGGCCGTGACCGGCCCCGCCCTGCGACCCCGAACAGGCACAGGTATAGACCACTTGTGAAGGAAGTAACAGGGACGGATCAGTATCAGCGTATGACGAATCGCTGATGGCGGGTGCTGATACGCATTACCTTGTGTGCTTGTGCTGATGAACGAAGAGACCGAGCCGTCGATATCACGTTCCGTCGTCGTGACCGGAGCCTCCCGGGGGATCGGGGAGGCGGTTACGAAGGCGTTCCTGGCACAGGGCGACCGGGTGGCGGGCATCTCCCGCTCCGGTGAGGCCCCCGACGGCGCCCTGGCCCTGGCCGCCGACGTCACCGACCCCGCCGCCCTGGCCGCCGCCCTGGCCGCCGCCACCGAGGCGCACGGCCCCATCGAGGTCCTCGTGGCCTCGGCCGGCATCAACCGGGAGTCCCTGGCCGCCCGTACCTCCTCCCAGATGTGGGACGAGGTCATCTCCGCGGACCTGACCGGCACCTTCAACACCGTGCGCGCCGTGACACCAGCCATGATGCGGGCCCGCAAGGGGCGCATCGTCCTGGTCTCCTCGGCCATCGCCGCACGCGGAGGCGTGGGCCTGTCGGCCTACGGCGCCGCCAAGGGCGGTGTGGAGGGGCTGACCCGCTCCCTGGCCCGCGAGCTCGCACCGCGCGGCATCACCGTCAACGCCGTCGCCCCCGGCTTCGTCACCACGGCGATGACCGCCTCCCTGCCCGACCACATCCGCACCGCCTACCTCGAGCAGATCCCCCTGGGGCGCTTCGCCGACGTCACCGACATCGCCGGCCCCGTCCTCTTCCTGGCCTCACCCGCGGCCGCCTACGTCACCGGCTCGATCCTCGGCGTCGACGGCGGCCTGGGCATGGGGCGCTAGGCGCACGGCGGGGCGCGAGACGTCGTCGGGACCGTATCCGGGCAGCGCCGTGGTGCCGTAGGGTAGAGACGTGACAACGGATCCCATGCGCCGGCTCGTGCTCGTCCGACACTCCAAGGCCTCTCACGACGCCGTCACCGACCTGGAACGTCCTCTGACCCCCAAGGGCACCGCCCTGGCCGGCCTGCTGGCCAAGGAGCTGCGCAAGCGCCTGGAGACCACCGACCTGCTCCTGGTCTCCCCGGCGGCCCGGGCCCGCGAGACCGCCCGCCCCATCCGCGACCGCCTCGAGCCCACCGACACCCTCGTGCGCGAGGAGATCTACAACCTGGGCCCCCAATGGCATCCTCAAGGTCCTGGCCGAGGATGGTGCTGACGCCAGAACGGTCGTCGTCGTCGGCCACGAGCCCACGATCTCCGTGCTCGCCCACATTCTCCACGACACCGACGACGACCTGGCCTCCCAGATCTCCTTCGGGGTGCCCACGGCCACCGCCGTCATCATCGACGTCCCCGGCACCTGGGCGGACCTGGAGCCCAAGGGCGCCCGCATCCGGGAGATCTTCACCGCCCGCAAGCGCGACTGAGGCCGGACCTCCCCGAAACCGCGGCCGATCAGCCCCCGATCAGCTGCAGGACGGCACGCAGGTCACGCACGTGGATGGCCGCGTCGGCCTGCTCCACGACCACCGGCTTGGCGCAGAACGCCACCCCCAGCCCCGCGGCCTCCAGCATGCCCAGGTCGTTTGCCCCGTCACCCACTGCAATGGTGCGCTCCATGGGTACACCGTCCTGCCGGGCCCAGGTGAGCAGACAGCGGACCTTCTCCTGACGGTCCACGATCCGCCCCATCACTCGGCCGGTGAGACGGCCCTCCTCCACCTCCAGGCGGTTGGCCGCCACGTGGTCGATGCCCAGCCGCTCGGCCAGAGGCACCACGACCTCCTCGAAACCGCCCGAGACGACCCCTACCCGGCAGCCGCGCGCGTGCAGCGTCTCAATGAGCTCGGCCGCCCCCTGAGTGGGGCGCACCTCGGCCAGGACCTCTGCGAAGACCCCCTGGGGGGACTCCGGCCAGAGTCGCCACCCGCTCACGCAGGGAGGCCGCGAAGTCCAGCTCCCCTCGCATCGCCCGGGCCGTGACCTCAGCGACCAGCTCACGGGTCCCGGCGCGCTCGGCGATGAGCTCGATGACCTCCTGCTCGATGAGGGTGGAGTCCACGTCCATGACCAGCAGGCCGGGGCCCTCAGTCACTAAGGGGCCCTCGCTCAGCGCCCCACTGAGCTCCGCGGAGTCGCCGGCACGGTGTCGAGAGGTGTCGCTCATGGCTCCATGCTAGTGGGCGAGCCGGCAGACGAAGACGGCCGCGCCGCCGCCCGGAGGCTCGGGCGACGGCGCGCAGCGCAAAGGCGGTGAGCCTGCGGTCAGCGGCTGACGATCTGCCCCTTGGCCACCACCGTGATGCCGGACTCGGTCACGGTGAAGCCCCGCTCACGGTCGTGCTCGGGGTCGATCCCCACCATGGCGCCCTCCTCGACCTTGACGTACTTGTCCAGGATCGCGCGGTTGACCACGGTGTTACGGCCCACCTCGGCTCCGTCCAAGATGACGGACTCGCGCACCGAGGACCAGGAGTTGACGCGCACACCGGGGGACAGGACCGAGGAGATCACCTCACCACCGGAGACGATGACGCCCGGCGAGACGATCGAGTCGACCGCGTGCCCCCAGGCGCTCGTGGTGGCCGTAGACGAACTTGGCCGGAGGCATTGCGGCCTGGTAACCGGCGAACAGCGGCCAGCGGTCGTTGTACAGGTTGAACACGGGGGTCACCGAGATGAGGTCCTGGTGCGCCTCGAAGAAGGCGTCCACGGTACCCACGTCGCGCCAGTAGTCGCGGTCGCGCTCGGAGGAGCCCGGGACGTCGTTGTCCTTGAAGTCGTAGACGCCGGCCGCACCCTGGTTGACGAACCAGGGCACGATGCTGCCGCCCATGTCGTGCTTGGAGGTCTCATCGGCGGCGTCCACCGTCACGGCCTCCAGGAGGGCGTCGGCGTTCATGATGTAGTTGCCCATCGAGGCCAGGACCTCGTCGGGGGAGTCCGGCAGACCGGGGGTCTCCTTGGGCTTCTCCACGAAGGCCTTGATCCTGCCGCGGTCGGACGGGTCGGTCTCGATGACGCCGAACTGGTCCGCCAGGGATCGGGGCTGACGGATGCCCGCGACGGTGCAGGGCAGCCCAGAGGCGATGTGGTGGTCCAGCATCTGGGAGAAGTCCATGCGGTAGATGTTGTCCGCACCGGTGATGACCACGTAGTCCGGCCGCTCGTCGTCGAGCAGGTTGAGGGACTGGTAGATCGCGTCGGCGCTTCCCAGGAACCAGTGCTTGCCCACGCGCTGCTGGGCCGGCACCGGCGCGATGTAGTTGCCCAGCATGTCAGACATGCGCCACGTCTTGGAGATGTGACGGTCCAGCGAGTGGGACTTGTACTGGGTGAGCACCACGACCTTGAGGAAGCCGGAGTTGATCATGTTGGACAGGGAGAAGTCGATGAGGCGGTAGATGCCGCCGAAGGGCACGGCCGGTTTGGCGCGATCGACGGTCAGGGGCATGAGGCGCTTGCCCTCGCCACCAGCGAGGACGATTGCGAGAACACGAGGTTGAGCCATGTGGCCTACCTTACGTTGCTCGAGAGGCTCGCGGGGCCAAAAGGGTCACATTCCGGGTAGGTTCTCCGCCGAATCCTTGCCTGAGGCGTCGTTCAGGACGATCGAGCACCGGGCGACTCGTCCTGATCCGGTCCCCGACGCCTCACGTGCGAGTCGCCCCGCCTCCACTGCGGAGCGGATGCCGCCGGCCCCTCGCAGGAGAGTCGGTGGAAACCACCGGCGCTGAACGGTCCCACCGGGCCCCGTGTGCGTATAACGTCGGGTGTGGCGCCCGCCGCACCGCAGGCGCCCGTCCTGCGCCGACGAAGGCGCGGTCAGTCCATCCATCAGACAGAGGAGAGGCACACCCATGAGGGTCGACCTGCTGACCAAGGAGTACCCACCCTTCATCTACGGCGGCGCCGGAGTCCACGTCAACGAGCTCGCCAAGGTCCTGCGCCCCCTGGCCGACGTCCGCGTCCACGCCTTCGGAGGCCCCCGCGAGCCCGGTACCGAGGGCGCCGACGACGGCGTCACTGGCTACCCCGAGATTGCCGAGCTCGACGGCGCCAACGCCGCCTTGCGCACCTTCGGGGTCGACCTGGAGATGGCCCAGGGCACCGAGGGAACCGACCTCGTCCACTCCCACACCTGGTACGCCAACCTCGCCGGGCACCTGGCTGGCCTGCTCCACGGCGTCCCCCACGTCATCAGCGCCCACTCCCTGGAGCCCCTGCGCCCCTGGAAGGCCGAGCAGCTCGGCGGCGGCTACGCCCTGTCCTCCTGGGCGGAGAAGACCGCCTACGAGGCCGCTTCCGGGATCATCGCGGTCTCCAACGGCATGCGCGAGGACATCTTGCGCTGCTACCCGGCCGTCGACCCTGAGCGCGTCAAGGTCGTCCACAACGGTATCGACCTCGAGGCCTGGAAGCACCCGCAGGGCCAGGAGGCCGACGCCCAGGCCGCCGCCACCCTCAAGCGCCTGGGCATCGACCCCGACCGCCCCACCATCGTCTTCGTCGGACGCATCACCCGCCAGAAGGGCCTGCCGCACCTGCTGCGCGCCTGCGAGCAGCTGCCCGCGGACGTCCAGGTCATCCTGTGCGCCGGCGCCCCCGACACCCCCGAGATCAAGGCCGAGGTCGAGGGCCTCGTGGCCCGCCTGCGCGAGAAGCGCACCGGCGTGGTCTGGATCGAGGAGATGCTGCCGCGCCCCGAGCTCATCGCCGTGCTGGCCACCTCCGACGTCTTCGTGTGCCCATCGGTCTACGAGCCCCTGGGCATCGTCAACCTCGAGGCCATGGCCGTGGGCCTGCCGGTCGTCGGCTCAGCCACCGGCGGCATCCCCGATGTCATCGTCGACGGCGAGACCGGTCTGCTGGTGCCCATCGAGCAGGTCCAGGACGGCACCGGCACCCCCATCGACCCGGCCCGCTTCGAGACTGACCTGGCCGAGCGCCTCACCACCCTGGTCACCGACACCGAGGCCGCCAGGACTATGGGGCAGGCCGCCCGACGCCGCGTCGAGGAGCACTTCGCCTGGCAGGCCATCGCCCAGCGCACCATGGACGTCTACAACTGGGTCCTGGCCCAGGGCTGAGCGGGACGGCTCCCGCTCGGTGAACCCACCGATACGCCACCCAGTGGCGCGCCCCTCTACCGGGCCCACCACTCGGTGGCCGCAGCGGCACCGTGACGCGCCACCGCCAGCAGCGGGCGCAGGACCTCGGCCCGCCGCTGCGCCTGCAGGGCAGTCGTGGCTGCACCATCGTCGTCCAGGGCCAGTTCGCACATCCCCGCCAGGCGCAAGGAGCGCTCCAACAGATCTCGATCACGGCGTGCCAGCCACGGCGGGACGAGCCGCGGATCCACCACCGCGGTGAGCAGGTCGTTGAGGGCGTCGGCCATGTCCGGGCGCTCGCGGGCCAGGTCGAGCTCGATGAGCGCTTCGATGGCCTCCTCGGTGGCGGTGTGCACCTGCCGACGGGCGTGCGCCGCATCCAGAGGGGGCAGCGGGGAGCTGAGCGGCTCGGCGTGCCAGGACACCGAGGTGCCGGAGTCCTCAGGAACCAGCAGCACCCGGCCGACCGCCCCCTCCAGCACGACGCCCTCCTCGATATCGGGCAGGAGCCCCCAGGTGCCGGTGCCGCCGGCCGGTGAGGGCAGGACCGCGCTCACCCGACTCAGGGGGCGGGCGGAGGTGAGCCACCGTTCCAGGCTGACGCGTCCTGGACCGTCTCCGGTGGCAGTCGGTGTGTCCGAGCCCCCGGTGACGACGCTGCCGATGACGTCGTGGGCGCCGTCGGGGCCTTCAACGAGCGACATGCCGTGGGAGGAGGGCGATGGCGCCCACAGGGCCAGCACGATGCTGACAGGCGGGTTGAGGGGATCCATGGGGGTCAACCATAGTGAATGGTGGCGAGGCGATAAGGGGAGCGGTCACCATGCGGGGCGCGGTTCTCGTTGCGCATCTGTCCAGTACGAACTCGGCGTCACGATAGGATCACCCCATGACCAGTGTCCTGCATCTCGACGACGTCTCACTGCACCGCGGCAGCCACCAGATCCTCAGCCACGTCAGCTGGAGCGTGGATGAGGGGCAGCACTGGGTGCTGCTGGGATCCAACGGCGCGGGCAAGACCACGATCGCCAGGATCGCCTCGGCCAGGCTCTTCCCCTCCTCCGGTACGGTGGACGTGCTCTCCGAGCGGCTCGGGCGCGTGGACGTCTCCGAGCTCCACCCCCGTATCGGCCTGTTGTCCTCGGCCCTGGCCGCCGACGTCCAGAACGGCGAGAAGGTGCTCGGCGTGGTCCTGTCGGCCTCCTACGGGCGCATCGGGCGCTGGCGCGAGGAGTACGACGACTTCGACCTCGAGCGCGCTCACGCCCTGCTGGGCGCCCTGGGGGCCGCTCACCTGGTCGACCGGACGTGGGGAACGCTGTCGTCGGGGGAGCGCAAGCGCCCAATGCGCCCGTCGAGCTGGCCCGTGCTCTCATGCCGGACCCGGAGATGCTCTTCCTCGACGAGCCTGCCTCGGGGCTGGACCTGGCCGGCCGCGAGCAGCTCCTGGCGGCGCTCACCGAGATCATCTCCTCGCCCGACTCGCCCTCCATGGTCCTGGTGACCCACCACCTGGAGGAGATCCCGGAGGGCTTCACCCACGCGCTCACGCTGCGTGAGGGGAAGGTCGTGGGCTCCGGCCCGCTTCAGGAGGTCCTCACCGCGGACACGATCAGCACGACCTTCGGTATGCCACTGGAGGTCACCTACGACCGCGGTCGCTACGCCGCCAGGGGGCTCCCTGCCGGCCACGGCAGGCGCGTCGCCGAGGCCAGGGGCTGACCATCGGTTCCGGGAGGGAAGGCCGCTGCGGGCCGCATCGATCCCTGATCGTCCCCGACCGGCACCCGACCACATACTCACCGACCGCGTTCATCAGGAGGTTCGCATGGAATGGCTGTTCTGGGTCGCAGGGGCGCTGCTCCTCGTCGTCATCGAGACGATGACAGCGGATCTCACCTTCCTCATGATCGCCGGCGGTGCGCTGGGAGGAGGGCTGACATCCTTCCTCGGTGGGCCCGTGTGGGCGCAGGTCGTGGTTTTCGCCTGCGTCTCCACCCTGCTTCTCTTCGCGGTGCGCCCCTGGGCCAAGCGTCGCCTGGCGGCCGCCACCCCGCAGATGAAGACCAACGTCGATGCCCTCATCGGTCGGTCTGCCGTCACCATTACCCCTGTCGACCGTGAAGGCGGGCGGGTGCGCCTGGGCGGTGAGGAGTGGAGCGCCCGACTGGCTGCCGTCGCCCAGGGAGGCGCCACCCGTCTGGAGGCCGGGGTGAGTGTGACCGTGGCCCAGATCGACGGGGCTGTGGCCGTAGTCGCCCCGGTGACCACCTCCACCGCCGCCCCCTGCGTCCTGACGCTGCCGCGCCGGCCCCAAACCGTTCTGACCACCCGCTCAACCCTGCAGGAGGAACTTCGTGCCTTTCGTCTCCATCATCTTGCTTCTCGTGGCCGTCCTGGTCATCGTCGCCATCTTCCGGGCGGTGCGGATCGTCAAGCAGAGCACTGCGATCATCGTTGAGCGCCTGGGGCGCTTCCAGGCGGCCTACGGCGCTGGAATGCACTTCCTGGTGCCCTTCATCGACCGGGTGCGCAACATCATGGACCTGCGTGAGCAGGTCGTCTCCTTCCCGCCTCAGCCTGTCATCACCTCCGACAACCTCGTCGTGAGCATCGACTCGGTGGTCTACTACCAGATCACCGACCCCATGCGCGCCACCTACGAGATCTCCAACTACTTGCAGGCCATTGAGCAGCTGACGGTCACCACGCTGCGCAACGTCGTCGGATCCATGGACCTGGAGCAGACGCTGACCAGCCGCGACCAGATCAACGGCCAGCTTCGAGGTGTCCTGGACCAGGCCACCGGCCGCTGGGGAATCCGCGTCAACAGCGTGGAGCTGAAGTCCATCGACCCGCCAGCCTCCATCCAGGGCTCCATGGAGCAGCAGATGCGCGCTGAGCGTGACCGCCGCGCCGCGATCCTGACCGCCGAGGGCGTCAAGCAGTCCCAGATCCTTACGGCCGAGGGTGACAAGCAATCCGCGATCCTGCGCGCCGAGGGCCAGGCGCAGTCCGCGATCCTCAAGGCCCAGGGTGAGTCGCGCGCCATCCTTCAGGTCTTCGACGCCATCCACCGCGGTAACGCCGACTCCAAGCTGTTGGCCTACCAGTACCTCCAGACCCTGCCCAAGATCGCCAACGGCTCCTCCTCCAAGATGTGGATCGTGCCCACGGAGTTCACGGCGGCGCTCGACGGCATCGCCGGCGCCCTGGGCGGTGGCAAGGACGGCGGACCCAGTGGCGGCCCGAACGACTCCGACGACGACGCCGTCCGTCCCGGTGTCGACCTCTCGGGCAGCGAGCTCGACCTGGGCATTGCCTCGGACCTGGCCAGCACCAGTCTCCAGGCCCCCGAGGAGGCCCTCGCCCAGGCCCGTGGTGAGGTCGAGTCGGCCTCCCAGGAGGCCAGTGAGGAGCCCGCACCCAAGGCAGGCGTCTCCCCGAAGGCTCCCACGGATGAGGCCGACGGCGGGGCTACCGTGAGCGTTCCGACCTCCGACGGCCTTGAGGGGCCTCATGCCGCGCACGGCAGCCACGTGGCCGACCCCGAGGAGGCCCAGCCCGGTTCCGTGCCTCCTCGCGGCGGATACGGTATCCAGGCCCAGCCCGGATACGGCACGCCTCCCGGCGCTCCCCAGGGTCCCTACGGGGCCTGAACCGGTTTCCTTGACGCCCGTTGGGAACCAAAGGGGCCCAGGGCACTCGCTGCGGCGGGAAGACTAGGTGATCCAGACGGATCGGCCTATTCTTCCCGCCGTACTGCTGTACTGAGCGGGGAAGGCCCCAGAAGGTGACGACGCGATGATTATTGAGCTGGCCGACGGCGCCGACGAGCGCCTGGCTGACTACACCAGGCTGACGGACGTGGCGCTGCGCCGTCGGCTTGAGACCCAGCGGGGCCTGTACATGGCCGAGTCCTCCAAGGTCATCACGCGCGCCGTGGCCGCCGGGCACGCCCCGCGCTCCTTCCTCATGGCCCCGCGCCACCTGGATGAGATGCGCCCGGTCATCGCCTCTGCGGCCGGCTGCGCAGGCAGTGACGACGGCGGTGAGGTCCCCGTGTTCGTCGCCCCCGAGGAGGTCCTGGAGTCCATCACGGGATTCCACCTGCACCGCGGGGCCCTGGCCGCTATGAACCGGCCCGAGCTCGCCGGTGTTCCCGAACTGCTTGCGACCGCCCGTGGGGGAGCGGGGGCCAGGCGGGTCGCGATCCTGGAGGACCTGGTGGACCACACGAACGTGGGGGCCGCCTTCCGCAGCGCGGCCGCCCTGGGGATCGACGCCGTCCTGGTCACTCCGCGCTGTGCTGACCCCTTCTACCGGCGCAGCGTGCGCGTCTCCATGGGCACCGTCTTCCAGGTCCCCTGGACCCGGATCGAGCGCTGGCCCGCCATGGATGAGCTCCACGCGCAGGGCTTCACCGTGGCCGCCCTGGCACTGTCGGACACCTCCGTGGCTCTTGATGAGTTCGCGGCCTCGGCGGCTTGCACTGGTGCAGACTCCAGGGTCGCTGTCGTCCTGGGCACGGAGGGCGACGGGCTGTCCCCCCGGACCATCACCGCGGCCGACGAGGTGGTGCGCATCCCCATGGCCGGGGGAGTGGACTCCCTCAACGTGGCGGCCGCCGCGGCTGTGGCCTTCTGGGCGCTGCGCCTGCCCTGACCCAGACTGCAGCCCGGCGCCGCTGGTAGATGCCGGAGCGGCAGCTCGCGGGTAGAACGGTGGGGCCGGATCCGTCCGTGGACGGATCCGGCCCCACCGTTGTGTCCGCAGCCGATCAGGTCGGCGGCGTCATGTCAGGCTCAGGCCCTTCAGGGCCTCAGGCGCGGTGACCTTGATGAGGGCCTCGCCGGGCTCCACCGAGTCGCCGCCGACGACCTCGACCGAGGCGAAGGAGGCGGTGTTGGTGACGAGCACCGGCGTGGTCAGCGGGTAACCGGCCTGCTCGATGACGGAGCGGTCCACGCGGACGAGCTCCTGTCCCGCGCTGACGCGATCGCCCTGGGAGACCTTGACGTCGAAGCCCTGGCCCTCCAGGTTGACGGTGTCCAGACCCACGTGGATGAGGATCTCCACGCCGCTGTCCAGGGTGATGCCGAAGGCGTGCCCCGAGGACGGGGCCACGACGACGGTGCCGTCCGCCGGAGCCGTGACGACGATGTCGCCCTGGGGCTCCAGGCCCACGCCCTGTCCAACGGCGCCCGAGGAGAACACCGGGTCGGGGACCTTGTCCAGGTCCATGGTCGTGGCCTTGAGCGGTGAGGCGATCTCAGTGACCGCACCGGGAACGAGGGCGGGCTTGGGCGTGGGGGCCTTTGCAGTCCGGTCGCCCTCCTCCACGGGAGCGGCAGCCGCAGCGGCGCCGGCCGTGGGTGCCTCAGCGGCCTGGGCCGAGGCAGACTCGGTGGTCTCGCCGCCCTTGCTGACACCCGCAGCGGCGAGCGCCTCGGCCCGCTCCTCCTTGGTGCGGTAGCCGAAAGGTGACGATGAGGAAGAAGGAGGTGGCGAAGGCTGCGGCGACGGCGATGCCGTAGAGCCACATGGGGCTGAAGACCGGGATGGTCAGCAGTGAGGTGAAGACGAAGGTCGTGGTCGTGACGCCCTCAATGCCTCCAAGCATGCTGCCGATGCCCTGAACGAGGCCGCCGACGGCACAGCCAACGAGCATGAACGGGTAGATGCGCTTGAAGCGCAGGTGGATACCGTAGAGGCTCGGCTCGGAGATACCACCGAGCAGACCGGCGAAGAGGGCACCGGTGGCGGTCTGGCGCATCTCATTGTCCTTGTCGCGGACGGACCACACGAGGACGGCCGCAGTGGCACCGAAGCAGGCGAAGTTCCAGGCGCCCATGGGGCCCTGGATGAAGTCGGTGTGGTGTGTGGCCTCCGAGGCGATATTGGCCAGCATGAGGGCGTTGAGGGGCCAGTGCAGGCCCAACGGCACCAGGAAGGGGTAGACCATGGGGATGAGGATCGCGAAGATGATCGGGGCGTGGGAGTTCAGCCAGAACAGGGCCGTGCCCAGGCCGGTGCCGATCCAGATGCCCAGGGGGCCGATGAGGAAGGCCGTCACCGGCATCATGATGATGAAGGACAGGAAGGGCACGAAGACCATCTGCACGTTGGTCGGAACGATCTTGACCAGTCCCTTGTAGACCAGGGCCAGGACAGCGACCATCATGAGGGGGACGAAGACCTGGCCGCCGTAGTTGTTGAGCTGCATGGGCAGCCCGGCGATATGAGCCGTGCACAGATCGGAGTCGAGGGTGGCGTTGTGGACGCAGTCAATCACGCCCTTATTCTTGAGCGCATCATCGCTCAGGAAAATGTACTCCGGCGTCAGCAGCGCAGCCATGACCGCGGTGCCGACCCACGGGTCGATCTTGAGCTTCTTGGAGGCGTTGTAGGCCACCATGATGGGCAGGAAATAGAAGACGGCACGGAACATGGCGTCGACGAACAGCAGCGTGGCAGGCTTCTGGTCGTTGGCCGCGTGGGTGTCGATGAGGCCGAAAGCCTCACAGATGGCCTCACCCGCGATGATGAGGGAGGCGCCCAGCAGCGCCGGCAGCAGGGGGCGGAAGGAGTCCGAGAGGTACTCGAAGAAGGCATCGACGTAGGCGTTCTTGCCGCGGGCCTTGGCCCGGGCGGCGGCCTTGACGTCCGCATCGGACTGGCCCGAGCCGGAGGAGCCGCCCTGGCTCTTCATGGCCGGAAGGCTGTTGATCTCGTCGTACACGCTCTGCACGGCACCACCGATGACGATCTGGTAGCGGTCCCCGGACTGGGGACGGCGCCCATCACGCCCGGGATGGCCTCGACGGCCGCCTTGTCGATACCGGAGGCGTCCTTGAGCTCGAAGCGCAGTCGGGTGGCGCAGTGGGTGAAATGGATGATGTTCTCGGCGCCGCCCACGGCGTCGAGGATTGCCTCAGGGGTTGAGGTCGTGGTTGCCATTCGGGCCCTTTCCTACTGAGCGAGAGCGACGAGGACGGTGGCTGCACCCCGGTGCGCTCCGAGTCCTCGACGGGCTCGCTCTCGGTGGTGGGGATCTGACACCTCGTGCGCCGCGTGGGCGCAGAAAGGTGGTTGAGGAAGAGGGTACTGTCTCACGGCTCAGAACAAAAAGGGAACAGTCCGCCTGGATGGTGCCCACGTCCTGCTTAAGACGGCAGATCGCCGCGAGTCTGCGCGATCTCGGTATCCACTGGCGGGTGTTTGCGCAGTTGAGGTCGGTTGTGCGCACAGGCGCTCGGGCCAGTGGGTGCACCGTGGGAGCGGGTTTTGCACGCTTGAGGCACACCGACCCCAGTCTCACGCGAAGGAGCTCGATATGAGCGCGCAGACCTCCCTGGCCGCACAGCCGGCATCGCCGGTCCTACCGAACATCCCGGTTCGCCCGCCCACCACGACTCCGCCTCCCGTCCCTGCCCCGACCGCCGCGCCTGATGTGCCGCGGCTCTACGGTCCACCGGGATGGACGGTGCGCATCGGCCTGTGGCGCCTGCTGGAGCCCTGGCTCGACACCCCGCGCTGCCTGCCGGGGGAGAGTCCGCTGCGACTGGATGCCCGGGGCACCCCGGAGAGCGACTACGTGCCCTTCCGCGGCATGGACGCTGCCACCGCGGCCGACCTGCTGAGCCGGCTGCCGGCCGCGGCACTGAGCGACCGCCAGAACCTTGCCCCGAGCCTCAAGACGATGCTGACCGCCTGCGCCGGCGCGGACGGGCAGGTGCGCCTGTGCGGCTACGGCATCGGCCCCCAGCGGGAGGACGAGCGGCTGAGCGCCGAGGCCCTGTGGGTCGCCGACGCCGACCTGCAGGGCTACGAGGTCCTCGTCGAGCACAGCCGGGACTGCCAGTGCTCCGCGCTGTGGGAGCGGGTCAGGGACCGGTACGAGCTCGACGCCGGCTGCATTCCCGACGACATCGTGCGTACCCGGCCCGAGTGGGCCGGCGGCGCGGTCGGCTGGTGGATGTGGTGGGACTGATAGGCCCGTTGCGGCGGGCAGTACCGGTGGGCCCGTACGATGGCGCGCGTGATTAATGTCCAGGACCTCACCATGCGCATCGGTGCTCGCCAGCTCGTCGCTCACGCCGGCTTCCGGGTCGACAAGGGGATGCGCATCGGCCTCGTGGGTCGTAACGGCGCCGGCAAGACCACCATGACCAAGCTGCTCGCCGCCGCCTCCGTGGCCCAGGGCGCCGGACGTGCCGTCAACGACGCCGACGAGCGCCACGGGCTGGAGGCCGTCGAGCACGAGGGCACGATCACCTGCACGAGCTCGGTGGGCTACCTGCCCCAGGACACCAAGGTCGGCGACCTCAGCGAGATCGCCCGGGACCGGATCCTCTCGGCCCGCGGCATCGACGCGCTCCTGGCCCGCATCCGCAAGGCAGAGGAGCGCATCGCCGTCACCGAGGGGGAGGCCCAGGCCAAGGCCCTGGACCGCTACACGCGCCTGGACCACGAGTTCACCATGGCCGGCGGCTACGCCGCCGCCTCCGAGGCCGCCCGCATCAGCGCCGCCCTGGGCCTGCCCGACCGCGTCCTGGACCAGCCCATCGGCACGCTCTCAGGTGGCCAGCGCCGTCGGGTCGAGCTCTCCCGGGTCCTGTTCCAGCAGCCCGACACGCTCCTGCTCGATGAGCCCACCAACCACCTCGACCACGACTCGATCCTGTGGCTGCGAGACCACCTGCGCACCTACGCCGGGGGCTTCATCGTCATCAGCCACGACGTCGAGCTCCTGCGCGACACCGTCAACCAGGTCATGTACCTCGACGCCGGTCGCGGGGTCCTCGACGTCTACCATCTGGGCTGGGACGCCTACCTCAAGCAGCGCGCCGACGACGAGCACCGGCGTCGTCGGGAGCGCGCCAACGCGGAGAAGAGGCCGCCGCCCTGCGCGCTCAGGGGAGAAGATGCGGGCCAAGGCCACCAAGGCCGTGGCCGCCCAGCAGATGCTCAAGCGGGCTGAGCGCCCTCATGGCCGACCTGGAGGATGAGGCGGCTGTGGAGAAGGTCGCCCACCTGCGCTTCCCCGACCCCGCCCCTGCGGCAAGACCCCGCTGCGCGCCGCCGGGCTGTCCAAGGCCCTACGGCTCTCTGGAGGTCTTCGCAGGCGTGGACCTGGCCATCGACCGAGGCAGTCGGGTCGTGGTCCTGGGCCTCAACGGCGCCGGCAAGACCACGCTCCTGCGCCTGCTCGGCGGGGTGGAGGAGCCCGACTCCGGTGAGGTCATCCCCGGCCACGGCCTCAAGATCGGCTACTACGCCCAGGAGCACGAGACCATCGACACCGCGGCGAGTGTCGTGGAGAACCTGCGCCGCGCCGCCCCCGGAATGGATGACACCCAGGTGCGCAGTGTCCTGGGCTCCTTCCTCTTCTCGGGTGCGGACGCCGACAAGCCCGCCCGGGTCCTCTCCGGCGGGGAGAAGACCCGCCTGGCCCTGGCCATGCTCGTGGTCTCCAGCGCCAACGTCCTCCTGCTCGACGAGCCGACGAACAACCTCGACCCCGCCAGCCGCGAGGAGATCCTCGGGGCGCTGGGCACCTTCGCCGGCGCCGTCGTCCTGGTCACCCACGACGAGGGCGCCGTCGAGGCCCTCAACCCCGACCGGGTCCTCCTGCTGCCCGACGGCGACGAGGACCTGTGGGGGCCGGAGTACCTCGAGCTGGTGGCCTTGGCCTGAGGGGCAGACCGCACCCTCCCGCCCCGGCGCGACTCCGTCGGACACAGTGAGTCCCCTCACCACGGCTCTGCGGTGCGGACCGCGTAGGGTTGTCACCAGGAACAAGGCATCGAGCTGGAGCGTTGGCTCCAGTGGATCCTTCAGGCGCTCGTCACGAGAGCCACCGCAGGACCCTCCGCGGCTCCGCACGAGGCGCCGCAGACGAACGTAGGCACACCAGACCAGGAGATGACCATGGCAGAGACCGCCCTGACCGAGACCACTGACACCCAGACCCCCGAGCACGAGGTCATCCTCACCGAGACCGCCGCCGCGAAGGTCGCCAGCCTCCTGGCCCAAGAGGGGCGCGACGACCTGCGCCTGCGCGTGGCCGTCCAGCCCGGCGGCTGCTCCGGACTGGTCTACCAGCTCTACTTCGACGAGCGTCTCCTGGACGGCGACGCCGTGCGCGCCTTCCCCACCGGCAGCGACGAGATGGCCAGCGTCGAGGTGGTTGTCGACCGCATGAGCGTGCCCTACCTGTCGGGCGCCACCATCGACTTCGCCGACACCATCGAGAAGCAGGGCTTCACCATCGAGAACCCCAACGCCGCCGGAAGCTGCGCCTGCGGCGAGTCCTTCCACTGATCCCTCCCGCGCAGGCCCTCCCTCACGCAAGGAGCTCATGCGCCGCACATCCCTGACCCTGACCGCCCTGGCCGCGGCCGCCTGCCCTCGCGCTGGCCCGGCTGCTCGGGGTCGTCCAAGAACGCCTCTGCCACGCCCTCGGCCCAGGCGTCCCCGACCCTGACCCCCTCGATCATCAACTGTGCTCAGGAGGCCGGAACGATCGAGACCGACTCAGAGGCGCTTCCAGCGATCGCCGGTGACGCGGGAGCCGAGCCGACCGTCACCTGGAGTGAGGGAAAGCAGGCCCCTGCCAACCTCGTCTCCAAGACACTCACCTCCGCGGAAGGCCCGGCGGTGTCCTCGGGCGACATCATCACCGTCAACTACGTGGGCTGGAAGTGGGGGTCAACGGAGGCTTTCGACTCCTCCTTCAAGAAGGGCGCCCCGATCACCTTCGGCCTGACCGGGGTCATCCCGGGGTGGACCTGCGGCCTGGCCGGGCACAAGGTCGGCGAGCGCGTCCAGCTGTCGATCCCGGGCAAGCTCGCCTACGGCGAGACCGCCGATCCGGCTCGCCCGAACTCGCCGACCGGGCCGCTCGTCTTCGTCGTCGACATCACCGCTCGTATCACGGGCGATGAGCTGACTCCGGCCACCAAGGACGCCACGGTCGACTCCGCGGAGGTCAAGAAGCTCACTGATCGCGGCGTGACGATCTCCGGCGACCTGGGTGCTCCCGCGGCCGGCCTTGCGGGCCCCAAGGCCGAGGAGCCCCTGCAGCCGGAGGTCTTCGTCGTCGCCCGCGGAAAGGGCGCGGCCATCAAGGAGACCGACACCGTGGCCGTGCAGATGTCGCGCACCTCGTGGGACGGCACGACGAGGAGCTCGACCTGGGAGGATCACGCCCCCAGCGCCATGCCGGCCGGACAGATCCGTGCGGCCGGGCTGCCAGTGGGATCCAGGATCGTGCTGCTGGCCCCCGGTAACTCCAACGGGGGGCAGCGTCAGTCGGCGTACATCTTCGTGATGGACCTCGAGAAGGTCATCTGAGCGGAGAGCCGCTCAGGCCCGCTCCATACCGCCGACACAGCTGTGGCCCGCGCCCCGTGAAGGGGTGCGGGCCACAAGCCTGCGCGGCGCGTGTCCGGGCCGAGCGTCAGCGGACGATGAGGTCCTGGGCCTTGGCGACGGCGTTGGCCAGGCGCTCGGAGACGTCCTGCCAGTTGGCGATGTTCCAGACGGCCTTGACGTAGTCGGCCTTGACGTTGAGGTAGTCGAGGTAGAAGGCGTGCTCCCACATGTCCACCATGAACAGCGGGATGGTGCCCACGGGCACGTTGCCCTGCTGGTCGAAGAGCTGGAAGGTGACGAGCTTTCCGGAGAGGGAGTCGTAGGCGAGCACGGCCCAGCCCGATCCCTGGATGCCCATGGCGGTGGCGGTGAACTGCGCCTGGAACTTCTCGAAGGAGCCGAAGGAGTCCTTGATGGCCTCAGCGAGCTCGCCCTCGGGCTGGCCCCCGCCGTTGGGGGAGAGGTTCTTCCAGAAGATGGAGTGGTTGGTGTGGCCGCCCAGGTTGAAGGCGAGGTTCTTCTCCCACAGGTTGATGGCGGCCAGGTCGCCGGACTCGCGGGCGGCGGCCAGGGCCTCCAGGGCGGCGTTGGCGCCGGCGACGTAGGCGGCGTGGTGCTTGTCGTGGTGGAGCTCCATGATCTTGCCGGAGATGTGGGGCTCCAGGGCGGCGTAGTCGTAGGGGAGCTCGGGAAGGGTGTACACGGCCATCAAGGACTGCCTTTCGGTGGGTGAGGTGGCTTCAGTCCCGCCTCAGCAGGGCTCGTTAGGACTGAAGTCCTGAACATGGTTCATGCTAGACGTGGCTCCGGAAGAGGGATAGTGAGCCTGTGTGTGATTACACTGACCGCGGAAACACTGCCGTCCGTACCCGTCCACGAAGGATCCGCTATGACCGACCAGGCTGCTTCCGCCCGCCTCGAGCTTCTCGTCTTCTCCGACGACGCCACCGTGCGTCAGGAGGTCATTGACGGTGTCGGACGCCGACCGGCCAAGGGCCTGCCACTGGTGACCTGGACCGAGGCGGCCACCGCCGAGGGCGTGCGCATGGCCATCAAGGACCGCGAGAAGGAGGGCCAGGCGCCCTTCGACGCACTGGTCCTGGACGCCGAGGCCAAGAAGCTCGGCGGCATGGGGCTGGCTCACGAGCTGTTCACCGAGCTCGACGAGCGCCCCGCCGTCGTCCTGCTGACCGCCCGTCCCCAGGATGACTGGCTGGCGGCCTGGGCCAAGGCGGAGGTCGTCGTGCCCCGCCCCCTGGACCCGCTGAGCCTCCAGGAGGGCGTCGCCAAGGCCCTCACCGCGCGCCGCGGCACCGTCACCCCCGCCGGCTGAGCTCGGCTCCGCTGTCCCCGTCCGACGTCGGCCGCGCTGAGGTGATTGGCTCACGCGCGGCGCCCTCACTCCTGCGAGTCCAGGACCTTGCGGTGGCGGGCAGCCGCACCGATCGGCCATGTGAGCACCGCGGGGTCGCCGTCGACCTCCACGATGCGGGAGTCCTCGTCCAGGACCCAGTCGGCCAGCAGGCTCGTCTCCTCAATGCTCGCCACCTCACCGACGCGGCCGGGCCGCTCAACGACCCGGGCGCTGGCACGTAGCAGCTCGACGGCGGGACGCGGGTCGGCCCCCGGCGCGGTTGTCATGGAGCTGGCCAGCACGCCCCAGCGCACCACCACCAGCTCCCAGCCCCCGGCCTCTCGCCGTCGGGCCGCCATGAGATGCGGGCAGGCCAGCAGGGGCCGCACCCGCTCAGCCCGGTCCACCGCCCGCAGCAGGCAGCGCAGGCGGCCCGTCCAGGTCCCGGCCTCCTCGTAGCGCTCGGCCCGGGACAGTGCCGCGATGCGCTCCAGCAGGGGAGCGGCCACCAGGTCGACCTCGCCCGACAGGCAGGCCAGCACCTCGGCCGGCTCAGCCGGGACGTCGTCGTGGCGCACCCGCCGCAGCTCGCGCCCGTCCCAACGGCCCAGACGCAGCACCGACTCGGCGGCCCGCAGGGCCTCCTGGCCCCTGCCGCGTGAGGCGAAGGGGCCCACCGCATGGCCGACCTCGTGCGTGGGCAGCGTGGTGGTCAGCGCCAACCGCGGCTCGGCCCCCAGGGCCCGAGCCCTGGGCCAGGTGAAGCCAGGGCCGGCGTCGCGGGGCCCGGGAGCGGCGGTTGACCGGCGGGTCGAGCTCGGCAATCATCCGCAGCTCGCGCACCCGCGCCTCAATGAGCGTGGGTGTGGCGATGTGCCGCACGCTCACGGTGGTGTCCAGCATCTGCGCCACCTGGCGGCGCTTCTCCGCGGCGGTGAAGTAGGAGCGCACCCGGCGCTTGAGGTCCACGGCGCTGCCCACGTAGAGCACCTGGTCGGCCGCCGAACGGAACTGGTAGACGCCGGGGCCGCTGGGCAGGGCATCGGCCAGGCGGCTCTTGGCGCGGCGCCTGGCCGGGACCGGGTCGGAGGCGGTGGCCAGGTCCTCCAAGTGCGTGACGCCGAGCGGCGCCATGACCTCCAGGGCGCCGTGCAGCACGTCCACGGTGGCGCGCGCGTCATCCAGCGCTCGGTGCGTGGGACGGGTCCGGGAGCCCACGAAGACCGCAAGCGTCCCCAGCTTGTGGTTGGGCACCTCGCTGCGGGTCCAGGCCTTGCGGGCCAGCGCCAGGGTGTCGAGCACACGGGGCTCGGGCCACTCCAGGCCCAGGGCCGCCGCGGCGCCACGCAGGTGACCGACGTCGAAGCGGGCGTTGTGCGCGACGAGGACGACGTCGTCGGCCAGCAGGTCCGCCCAGTCCAGGAAGGCCTCCACGCAGGTGCGTACGCCGGGGGCGCCGGCCACCATGGTGTTCGTGATGCCGGTGAGCATGGTGATCTGGGCGGGGATGGCGACACCGGGGTTGACCAGGGTGGAGAACTCCGCCAGCACCTGCCCGCCGCGCACCTTGACGGCCCCGATCTCGGTCAGAGAGCGAGCGCCCGGCGCCCCGCCGGTGGTCTCCAGGTCCACCACGACGAAGGTCGCCCGCTCCAGGGGCGTGCCCATGTCGGCGAAGGACACCTGGGTCCCGATGGTGCTCACGGCCGCAGGCTAGAGGATGGCAGTGACATGCATCCTCGTCGGCAGTCGGGAAGTCGGTGCGAGCAGGGTGGGAAGCACCCTAGAATCACCCCATACCCGAGCGGCACCGCCGGCTCCGGTGCCGTCCGTCTCCGATGGTGCAGGACCGTGTGGTGGCCGCCCAGCCAGCAGTTCACAGGAGGCCCCGCGTGGGATACGGACCCATCAAGGCAACAGTCGGCCCGGCCCTGGAGATGCTCTATCAGCCCTGGATCCGCGGCGAGGAGAACATTCCCGCCGAGGGCGCGGCGATCCTGGCCTCCAACCACCTGGCGGTCATCGACTCCTTCTTCCTGCCGCTGCTGGTGGACCGCGAGGTCGCCTTCATCGGCAAGGCCGACTACTTCACCGGCAAGGGCGTCAAGGGCTGGGCGGTGAAGAACTTCATGAAGACCGTGGGCACGATCCCCGTGGACCGCTCCGGCGGCAAGGCCTCCCAGGCGGCGCTCCAGGCCGGCATCGACCGCCTGCGCTCGGGGCAGCTGTTCGGCATCTACCCCGAGGGCACGCGCAGCCCTGACGGTCGCCTCTACCGCGGCAAGACCGGCGTGGCCCGCATCGCCCTGGCCACCGGAGCCCCTGTGGTGCCCGTGGCGATGATCGGTTCCAACCTGGCCCAGCCGATCGGCAAGTCCATCCCCTCCACCCGCCACCGCGTGGGCATCGTCATCGGCGAGCCGCTGGACTTCTCCCGCTACAAGGGTCTGGAGAACGACCGTTTCGTGCTGCGCTCCATCACCGACGAGATCATGTACGCCCTCATGGCCCTCTCCGGCCAGGAGTACGTGGACCTCTACGCCGCCGACGTCAAGAAGGCCATGGACTCGGAGAAGAAGACCGCTGACGAGGTCGTCACCGAGATGCTCGCCGCCCAGGCACAGGCCCGTCCTCGGCCGCCCCCGTGGCCGCGCCCGGTGGCCGTCCCGCCCCGAGGTCTCCGTGCCCGAGCCGCCCGAGGACAAGAGCGGCAAGGACAAGAAGAAGGACAAGGCCTCCGACGACGAGCCCGAGCCCGGCGCCGAGTAGGGGCTGGTGCCGCTGAGCCCAGTCGGGCGAGGATTGCCCTAACGGCTGACCAACCGGTTCCAGGGCGCCGGTGTGCTGCGATAAAGTTACGGAATCTTCCTGTAACACGTACCACACGTTGAGGAGCGCTCATGGCCACCATGGATCGCGACACCTTTCATTCCCCTGGGGACATCGATTGTGAAGCTGCTCCTCATAGCCTCCGGACAGGGAGCACTCGCCACAGCGGTTGGCGAAGGTGCCGGACTGTTGGCGAAGTTCCGGAGAACGCTGGAAATCGGCGGAAATCGGGCGGTCTTTGCTGAGAAGATCGCCGACGATGCAGCAAAGCAGCTGCTCCGAGAGCATCAGGGGATCTCCGAGGCTGACTGGCATATGGCAGCCCGACAGACGGCAACCCTCATCGACCGACTCTCGAAGGAGGAACGGCTTGCCGCGGGATACAACTGGGAAGAGTTGCGCCGGACTCTTCTTGACCTGGGTGGCACAGACCTGCGCAGCGATCTGGCGGATGAATCGGCTAGGCAGCCTTCGACTGGGTACTTGAGGTGGCGTGTCAACGCATTGCTGATTGCTTCACTGAGAAGGAGGCGTTGGCCTCTATTCTCGAGAGCGTCGAGGAAGTTCGTTCTGGGATTCAACGGCTCGCCGAACGTCCCGCTGGAGCCTCCCAGACGCGCGCCGTCGTTGCTGACCATATGGAGGTGGTCCGCGACCTTGCTCCGGACCCCCTGGAGGACCGAGAGCGAGAGCTGGCCGAGCTAGAAACATTTGTCCATGGCTCGCAAGATACTTGGTACGCCATGGAGGCGGGCATGATTAGCGGTAAAACCGCCCTGATGTCCTCCTTCGCATTGAATCCACCCGATGGCGTGCACATCGTGTCCTTTTTCACTCGCCGTATTGGTGGTGACGGGAACGACTGGAGAAGTTTCTCTTTCGTTGCCGGGGCGCAGTTAGCGGAGATCCTTTGGAGATGAGTACACCGAGCGGGCGTCCGATCCGGCATCTCAGGACACCGAGTTCCGTCAGCTTCTACGTCGAGCGTCAACGGCGTGCCGATCGGATAAGAATCCCCGACCTCTGGTTCTTCTCATTGACGGAGTGGACGAGGATTCCTATTACGAGCGTCCGGATGCTGCTGCTGCCAAGTCCATTCTCTCGCTGCTGCCTCGACGCCTTCCTGAAGGTGTGAAGGTAATGACCGCGTCACGCCCTAACCCGCGACCTCCCGAGGATATTGTCTGTGATTCTCCGAGGAGGGTTGTATCACTCGAAGCCTCCCCAATAGCGCAAAAGAAAATCAATCAGAAGGATATAGAATACTTCTTAAACTCCAAATATGGTGTAGATGTCGGAGCCTTCTTGGCGGTCTGTGGTGGCTCGTTGACCGTGGATGAACTGCGGCAGCTGATCGCCAGGCGTCGCCGTCTCGATGCTGTTCCGAGCGGGGACATCAAAGCATGTGTAGAGCGGTCGCCTGGTCGCATTCTCATGCGAGTCAACGTCGGCTTCGGTGATCGACCAATCCCTTCCTACACTTTGGGGCACGATGCCGTTCTGCGGGCCGTGTTGCGTGAGCTCTCGCCAGATCTCTTTGGAGGAGATGAAGGGGTGGGGGATGAGGCTTGGTGGGCAGAATCCCGTGAGAGAGTATTGTTGCCGTACTATCAGGATATTCGAGGGTGGGTGAAGAAGTGTGCTGATAGGGGTTGGGGGTGCAACACCCCCAACTATTTGCTGAGTGAGTCCTGCTTCGAACTCATGCTTGGTGGCGATAAATGTGATGGTTCTTCTGTCAAAATTGTTCTCGACCGAGATAGGTATAATGAGGTGTGGCGACGCTCTGAGCGAAAATCGCTTGTGTTGCGAATGATTGATCGTGAGTCTTTCAAGATGGTAGGTGAGAGCTGTGCGGAGATTCCTGAAGGTGTGATGACCTTCCTTTATGGGGTTGCCGAGTTGAGGAAGCTGGTTGTGCGGGCGTCTACCTACGTGCTTGGTTTACCTAAACTCTATGTTCTATACTTCAACCTCACTCCCGAGGCTGTGTTGGACATGGTGTTGTCTATTGATAGTCCGAAGAGCAGGCTGAATGCGCTTGTGGAGACAATGGAAGCAGCTGTTGAATGTGGGCGCGTTCGTGTGTTCTTGCCGTTTCTTCCTGTTGTGCTTGAATCCTTGTCTTCTTGTCGAGATTTAAATGATCAGGTTTTGCGTTTGCTGGTGCATGTTCTTGTTTCTATCGGTAGTGCTGTGAACGATTCTGAAGTCAATGGTTTTGATAGTTTTGATTTAGAAAGATGGGTCAATGGGGTTCAAGTTTATGCACATAGGGGAAGGGGCTTTCTATCATTGAGCTCTTCACTTAAAGGTGCTGATGAGGTGAGTGAAGATAGTCGTATGATCGCTCCTTTTTGGCATGCTGAGGAGGTGGCTGAGCGGATCGAGGATTCTCGAGAGCGTGCGCGGGCTCTGGCTGTGGTGGCAGAGGCGCTGGCTCAGGTGGGTGAGACTGACCGGGCTCGGCAGGTTGCCGACAACGCAGCGAGCACAGCTGAGCGGATCGAGGAGCCCTGGTCGCGTGCGCGGGCTCTGGCTGTGGTGGCAGAGGCGCTGGCTCAGGTGGGTGAGACTGACCGGGCTCGGCAGGTTGCCGACAACGCAGCGAGCACAGCTGAGCGGATCGAGGATTCTCGAGAGCGTACGCGGGCTCTGGCTGTGGTGGCAGAGGCGCTGGCCCGGGCGGGCCATGCCGACGAGGCCGTCGCCGCGGCTGAGCGGATCGAGGCGCCTTGGGAGCGTGCATGGTTTCTGGCTGTGGTGGCAGAGGCGCTGGCCCGGGCGGGCCATGCCGACGAGGCCCTCGCCGCGGCTGAGCGGATCGAGGAGCCCTGGTTGCGTGTGCGGGTTCTGGCTGAGGTGGCAGAGGCGCTGGCTCAGGTGGGTGAGACTGACCGGGCTCGGCAGGTTGCCGACAACGCAGCGAGCACAGCTGAGCGGATCGAGGAGCCTTGGGAGCGTGCGCGGGCTCTGGCTGAGGTGGCAGAGGCGCTGGCCCGGGCGGGCCATGCCGACGAGGCCCTCGCCATGGCTGAGCGGATCGAGGCGCCTCAGGAGCGTGCGCGGGCTCTGGCTGAGGTGGCAGAGGCGCTGGCCCGGGCGGGTGAGACTGACCGGGCTCGGCAGGTTGCCGACAACGCAGCGAGCACAGCTGAGCGGATCGAGGAGCCCTCAGGAGCGTGTGCGGGCTCTGGCTAGGGTGGCCGGGGCGCTGGCCCGGGTGGGTGAGACTGACCGGGCTCGGCAGGTTGCCGACAACGCAGCGAGCACAGCTGAGCGGATCGAGGAGCCTCAGGAGCGTGTGCGGGCTCTGGCTAGGGTGGCCGGGGCGCTGGCCCGGGTGGGTGAGACTGACCGGGCTCGGCAGGTTGCCGACAACGCAGCGAGCACAGCTGAGCGGATCGAGGAGCCTCAGGAGCGTGTGCGGGCTCTGGTTAGGGTGGCCGGGGCGCTGGCCCGGGTGGGTGAGACTGACCGGGCTCGGCAGGTTGCCGACAACGCAGCGAGCACAGCTGAGCGGATCGAGGAGCCCTGGTCGCGTGCGCGGGCTCTGGCTAGGGTGGCAGAGGCGCTGGCTCAGGTGGGTGAGACTGACCGGGCTCGGCAGGTTGCCGACAACGCAGCGAGCACAGCTGAGCGGATCGAGGAGCCCTGGTCGCGTACGCGGGTTCTGGCTGAGGTGGCAGAGGCGCTGGCCCGGGCGGGCCATGCTGATGAGGCGCTCGCTGCGGCTGAGCGGATCGAGGAGCCCCTGGTCGCGTGCGCAGGTTCTGGCTGAGGTGGCAGAGGCGCTGGCCCGGGCGGGCCATGCTGATGAGGGCCCTCGCTGCGGCTGAGCGGATCGAGGAATCTCGAGAGCGTGCATGGGCTCTGGCTAGGGTGGCAGAGGCGCTGGCCCGGGCGGGTGAGACTGACCGGGCTCGGCAGGTTGCCGACAACGCAGCGAGCACAGCTGGGCGGATCGAGGATCCTCGAGAGCGTGCGCGGGTTCTGGCTAGGGTGGCAGAGGCGCTGGCCCGGGCGGGTGAGACTGACCGGGCTCGGCAGGTTGCCGACAACGCAGCGAGCACAGCTGGGCGGATCGAGGATTCTCGAGAGCGTGCGTGGGTTCTGGCTAGGGTGGCAGAGGCGCTGGCCCGGGCGGGCCATGCTGATGAGGCCCTCGCCATGGCTGAGCGGATCGAGGAGCCTCAGGAGCGTACGTGGGCTCTGGTTAGGGTGGCCGCGGCGCTGGCCCGGGCGGGTGAGACTGACCGGGCTCGGCAGGTTGCCGACAACGCAGCGAGCACAGCTGAGCGGATCGAGGAGCCCTGGTCGCGTGCGCGGGTTCTGGCTAGGGTGGCCGAGGTGCTGGCTCAGGTGGGTGAGACTGACCGGGCTCGGCAGGTTGCCGACAACGCAGCGAGCACAGCTGAGCGGATCGAGGAGCCCTGGTCGCGTGCGCGGGTTCTGGCTGAGGTGGCAGAGGCGCTGGCCCGGGCGGGTGAGACTGACCGGGCTCGGCAGGTTGCCGACAACGCAGCGAGCACAGCTGAGCGGATCGAGGAGCCTCGGGAGCGTGTGCGGGCTCTAACCGGGGTGGCAGAGGCGCTGGCCCAGGCAGGTGTCATTGATGGAGCCCTGAAGATTGTTTCGGTCATGAATGATCCGATTTCTCGAAGTCGTGCCTTATCCCCAGTAACTAAGGAACTCGTGCGCAAAGGCTCTTCTGATGACGCTGTCGAGGCGATGCGTGCTGAACTCGGCTGGGTCAGAGGGGTTGCAGAGCGTCGGGATGCCGCTGGCTGCTACGCCACACTCGCAGAGGCGTGCGCAGATGTCTCCGATCTCGTGGATTCAGAATCCACAATTCGCGGGCAGTGGCTCGGTCTAGCTCGTTCCGCGCTCGCTTGTTCTTGGTTGTACGGAGCATCCACCTGGGATCAATTCGGCATCCTGATGCGTGTGGCGCCAGAACTGGCAGTACAGCTCGTTGATGAGCGGATTCTTGCCGATCCTGAGCACGGTACTGTCCCAGAGTCCGATCCCGACCTTGGGCCCGAAGGGCATGGCGGGCACACCGGGTCGTACCGTTAGGATGGCTCTGTCACTCCTCGTATCCAAGGAAAGGTTCCCGATGTCGATTCGTCGCGTCGCCCTGCTCACCGCTGGCGGTTTCGCCCCCTGTCTGTCCGCCGCCGTCGGCGACCTCATCGAGCGCTACACGCAGGTCGCTCCCGAGGTCGAGATCATCGCCTACCAGTACGGCTACCACGGCCTGCTCACCGGCAACTACATCGTCATCGACGAAGAGGGCCGCAAGAACGCCGGCATCCTGCGCGACTTCGGCGGGTCCCCGATCGGCAACTCCCGCGTCAAGCTCACCAACGCCAAGAACCTCGTCGAGCGCGGCCTGGTGAAGGAGGGCGTCAACCCCCTGGAGTTCGCTGCTGAGCAGCTGCGCAAGGACGGCGTCGACGTCCTGCACACCATCGGTGGCGACGACACCAACACCACCGCCGCCGACCTGGCCGCCTACCTCCACGAGAACGACTACGAGCTCACCGTCGTCGGCCTGCCCAAGACCATCGACAACGACGTGGTTCCGATCCGCCAGTCCCTGGGCGCCTGGACCGCGGCCGACGAGGGCGCCGGCTTCGCCTTCAACGTCATCGGTGAGCACCGCTCCAACCCCCGCATGCTCATCGTTCACGAGTGCATGGGCCGCAACTGCGGCTACCTCACCGCCGAGACCGCCCGCCGCTACCACGACCTGCTCCAGACCAAGCAGTGGGCCCCCTCCCTCGGCCTGACCAAGGAGCGCTGGGACGTCCACGCCGTCTTCCTCCCCGAGGTGAAGCTCGACATCGCCGCCGAGGCCGAGCGCCTCAAGGCCATCATGGACGAGCAGGGCAACGTCAACATCTTCCTGTCCGAGGGCGCCGGCGTCCCCGAGATCATCGCGGAGATGGAAGCCGCCGGCCAGGAGGTCCAGCGCGACCCCTTCGGCCACGTCAAGCTCGACACCATCAACCCCGGTCAGTGGTTCGCCAAGCAGTTCGCCGAGCTCATCGGCGCTGAGAAGGTCATGGTCCAGAAGTCCGGCTACTACTCGCGGGCTGCCCACGCCAACGCCGAGGACCTCGCCCTCATCAAGAAGATGTGCGACCTGGCCGTCGACTGCGCCCTGCGCGGCGAGTCCGGCGTCATCGGCCAGGACGAGGAGAACAACGACGAGCTCACCGCTATCGCCTTCCCGCGCATCGCCGGCGCCAAGCCCTTCGACATCACCCAGGGCTGGTTCACCGACCTCATGGCTGAGCTGGGCCAGAAGGTCGAGCCCGCCGAGGCCGCCCCCGAGCACTGAGGCTGAGTCCGCACCCCTGCCGCGGCCGGTGCCGTCCTCGTGCCGGCGCCGGCCGCTTCTCTGTGCGCGTCTGTGCCCCGGAGCCTTGGAGGATGATGCTGGAGGCCCCATGTGTCACGTTTGGCGACTATTCAACCCGCCTGCTGTGCTTCTGGAACGGAGGCCTTCGCATCCGTGCAGGTCACAGCATTGCAACCGGTCCGTGCGCGCTCTGTTGCAGCCCTAAATGTCGCCCACAGTGACAGAATTCGTCTCCCAACCCCCGTGTTTCGCGATGCGGCGCCGAACCCGGGCAATCTCCCGACTGGCCTATGCTGACGGGCGTGATGAACGAGCTCTCCGCCGCCCGCACGGACGCCCAGGCCCCGGCATGGCGCCACCTGCCCGCCCTCCAGCAGCCCGCCTACCCTGATGAGGCCGCGCTTGCCGACGTGGTGGCGGACCTGCGCCGCCGGCCCCCGCTCGTCTTCGCCGGAGAGGTCGACTCTCTGCGCAATCTCATCGCCCAGGCCAGCGCCGGGGACGCCTTTGTCCTCATGGGCGGGGACTGCGCCGAGTCCTTCACCCACAACACGGCTGACAACATCCGCCTCAAGGTCCAGACCATCCTCCAGATGGCCGCGGTCCTCACCTACGGCGCCTCCACGCCCGTGGTCAAGATCGGCCGCATGGCCGGCCAGTACGCCAAGCCCCGCAGCTCGGACACCGAGACCCGCGGTGAGGTCACCCTGCCCGCCTTCCGCGGCGACTCCGTCAACGGCCACGAGTTCACCCCGAGGCCCGCATCCCCGACCCCACACGCATGCTGGACGCCTACCTGCGCTCGGGCACCACCCTCAACCTCATCCGCGCCTTCACGATGGGCGGCTACGCGGACCTGCGCGAGGTCCACTCCTGGAACCGCGGCTTCACCGCCAACCCCGCCTACAAGCGCTTCGAGTCCTTCGCCGACGAGATCGACCGGGCCATGCGCTTCATGGAGGCCGCCGGCGTCGACTTCGAGGCCCTGCGCCAGGTCGACTTCTACGCCGCCCACGAGGCCCTGCTCCTGGAGTACGAGGACGCCATGATCCGCGAGGACTCCCGCTCCGGGCGCCTCTACGACACCTCCGCCCACATGCTCTGGGTGGGGGAGCGCACCCGGGAGGCCGACGGCGCCCACGTCGCCATCCTCGCCGGCGTCCACAACCCCGTGGGCGTCAAGGTCGGCCCCACCACGTCCCCCGACGACGTCGCCCGGCTTATGGACCGCCTCAACCCCGAGGGTCTGCCCGGGCGCCTGTCCCTCATCACCCGCATGGGCGCCGATCGCATCCGCGAGGCCCTGCCGCCGCTGGTGGAGGCGGTGCGCGCCGACGGGCGCCCCGTCACCTGGATCGCCGACCCCATGCACGGCAACACCATCACCTCGGACAACGGCTACAAGACCCGCCGCTTCGAGACGATCCTCGACGAGATCCGCGGCTTCTTCGAGGTGAACCGCACCCTGGGCACCGCCCCGGGCGGCATCCACGTCGAGCTCACCGGCGACGACGTCACCGAGGTCCTCGGCGGCGGCGAGCACATTGACGAGGCCGGCCTGGCCGAGCACTACGAGACCCTCGTCGACCCGCGCCTCAACCACCAGCAGTCCCTCGAGGTCGCCTTCGAGATCGCCGAGATGCTCAAGGGCTGAAAACCTCCACCGAGAACCCGTCCCGCAGGGCCGGCGAAACGTGGCCCGGTCCGCTGAAGCGGCACCGGGCCACGCTGGTCAGAAGATGTTGATGGTGACCTTGGAGTCCGGCTTGACGCTGGAGCCCGGCGCAGGATCAGTGGAGCGCACCGTTCCGAAGGGGCCGCCCAGGCGCTTGTTGACCTCCACCTTGAGCCCGGCGTCCTCCAGCGCCTTCTTGGCCTCGTCCTGGCTCTTGCCGGTCACATCCGGGACCGTCACTTTCTCCGGCCCCTTGGAGACGGTCAGGTCCACCGAGTCGCCCTTGTAGTAGCCCGAGGCCCCGGCGATGGGGGAGGAGGAGATGACATTCCCCTTCGCCACGGAGTCGGAGTAGCCCTTGCTGACCTTGCCCTTCTTCAGCCCGGCATCCTCCAGGACCTTCTTGGCCTCGTCCTCGCTCATACCGGTCACGTCGGGGATCGTAGCCGGCTCCTTGCCCTTGGAGACCACGAGCGAGACCTTCTCAGTGTGCTTGATGACCTTTCCGGCCGTGGGGTCGCAGGAGATGACCTTGCCCGACTCCACGCTGGCGGAGTACTCCTCGGTGACGTCCCCCGGGGTCAGGCCGGCCGCCGTGATTGCGGCCGTGGCCTGGTCCTTGGTCTTCCCGACGACGTCGGGAACGGTCTTGGTCTCCACGCCTCGGGAGACGGTGGCGGTGACGGCCTGGCCGAGTCCCACCTTCTGGCCCGCCTTCGGCTGGCAGGAGACGATGCTGCCGGCCGGGACCGTGTCGGAGTAGACGCGCTCGGGCGTGCCCCAGTCGAGCCCTTGCTTCTCCAGGGCGAGCTGTGCCTGGTCCTCAGACATGCCAATGATGTTGGGCACGGAAACTCGTCTGCCGGGACCTGCCGTGAGGTACCAGGTGGCGCTCGCGCCGGTCCCAGCCACGGCTAGCAGCCCGATGACGAGTGCACGACGGCGACTGAAGCCGCCAGTGCTCTTCTTCCGGGTGGGGACGGCAGTGGTTTCCTGAGCGTCGGCCGCCAGGGCCTTGCGGGAGAGCGCACGTGTTCTGCCCTTGGAGTCCGGGCCGATGGAGCCGATGGGAAGGGAGACGGTGCGCATCCCGGCGTGCGGTGAGGAGCTCTCGGCGGAGGAGTCGTCGGCGTCGTCGTCCTGGGGCTCGTTGTCGATGGCGGAGCGGGCGGCCTGCGCATTGGCCGTCATGACCTGCTGGGTCCGGATGGAGCCGGTCCCGCCCCCGCGGCGCACGGAGAGCTCGGAGTCGGTGAGCTCGTCGACGACGTTGCGCAGCAGCGCCAGCGCCTCGTCGGCATCGGCCGGGCGCTCCTGCGGCTCACGACGCGTCATGGTGGCCACGAGCCTCGTCGACGTCGGCAGGCATGTCGGGCACCAGCTGAGGGCAGGGGCACGTCCTCGTGGACATTGCGGAAGGCGATCTGAATGGGGGAGTCCGCGGTGAAGGGCTGCTGGCCGGTGAGGAGCTCGTAGAGGACCACCCCGGCGGAGAAGACATCGGCACGAGAGGTGGAGTCCCCGGAGGTGATGAGCTCTGGCGCCAGGTAGGCGACCGTGCCCAGCACGTTGCCCGTCGTCGTCTGCGTCACCTCCGTGACTGCCCGGGCCAGGCCGAAGTCGGCGACCTTGGCCACCGAGCCGTCGGAGGGCAGCAGCACGTTCTCCGGCTTGATGTCGCGGTGGACCAGGCCGGCTCGGTGGGCGGCACCGAGCGGGCGCAGCAGCTGGGCCACCAGGCCCAGGGCCTCCTTGACCGACAGCGGTCCCGCCGCAATGAGGTCGCGCAGTGTGGGCCCCTCGACGTACTCCATGACGAGGTAGGCGACCCCGTCGAGGCTGCCCTGGTCGAAGACGGCCACCACGCCCGGGTTGGACAGGCGTGCCGCGGCCCGCGCCTCACGGCGGAAGCGCGAGACGAAGTCGGGGGAGTCGGCCAGGTGGGCGTGCATGAGCTTGAGCGCCACGGTCCGGTCCAGGCGACGGTCATGGGCGCGGTAGACGGTGGCCATCCCGCCACGCGCTAGGCGGTCGACGATCTCGTAGCGAGAGTCGACCAACCGACCAATGAGAGGATCTGTGACCACGCCGCGATTCTACGATGCCGGCGGGGCGGTCACAGCCGCGGCCGGATCAGGTGGGTAGTACTGCCAACTGGCGGGGTGCCCGGATATCCGCGCCGGATCAGGAGACTCGGTGCGTCAGCAGGTCCGCCAGCACCGCCAGGTCCTCCAGGGATGCGGTGCTCACCACGCCCTCGTCCCCGAGGCGCTCCAGCGCCCGGTTCCCGGCCTCACGGTGCGCGGCGATGATCTCCTCGTGGGCGGCGCGCGCGCCGCAGTCCTCGATGAGAGCGGCGACCTCGCCGATCTGCTCCTCCGTGGCCTCGGGATTGGCCAGGACGCTACCGAGCATCCGGCGGCCGGCCTCGTCGCAGCGCCCCCAGGTCAGGGCCAGCAGCACTGTGCGCTTGCCCTCGCGCAGATCGTCCCCGGCCGGCTTGCCGGTGGCCTGTGGCGAGCCGAAGACTCCCAGATCGTCGTCGCGCAGCTGGAAGGCGATGCCGACGTCCTCGCCGAAGGCGGCCAGGTGCTCGGCAGTGGTCCCGCTCGGGTCCAGTCCGGCCAGGAGGGCGCCGATGAGCAGTGGGTGGCGCACCGAGTAGCGAGCCGACTTGTGCCGTACGACCGACAGGGCCTCATTCTGCATGCGCCTGGCTGCGGCACCCGGCTCCTGGTCCCAAGGCAGGGGCAGGTTCTCGCTGCGCACGTCGAGGAACTGGCCCAGGGCCACCTCGGTGGTCATGGCGTCGAAAGCGGACCTGGCGTACCGCACCGCACTGCTTCGGGTCTGGCTTGAGGCGCGCGACGGCGCCAGTGCGCTCATCTCCTCACCGGCCAGAGACAGCAGGAGGTCGCCGAGCAGGATGGCGCCATTGGCCCCAAAGGTCTGCGGGCGCCCCAGCCAGCCCCGGGCCTCGTGGTTCCGGGCGAAGACGCGGTGTGCTGCGGGCAGGCCCCGGCGCGTGTCGGCGCTATCCATGAGGTCGTCGTGCACCAGGGCACTGGCCTGGTAGAGCTCCAGTGCCGTACCCAGGTGGACGGCGTCGGAACCGGTCAGGCGCTCGGCCCGCTGCTTCGGGGCGCTCAGATCGCGCAGCCGACAGCCCCCAGGACGGCCCGCATGCGCTTGCCGCCACTCAGGACGCTCCCGGCGGCCTCGAGCAGCTCCGGGGCGGCCTGCCCCAGGTCCTCCCAGCGCAGGTGGCAGTCCTCCAGGACCTGGGTCAGGCGGTGCTCGACGGCGGGACGGACACGGCCCAGGGCCGCAGGCAGCGCACTCATGACTGCCAGAGTAGTCCCAGCTCAGGCGTCAGGACGGGGGGGCGACGCTAGCGTCGGCGGGTTTACCGCGGCGCGACGCCGAGTGCGAACAAGGTGAGGGCATACTAAGTCGCCCGTGCGGTGATCCTGGGGAATAAACGCTACAATTCGGGGGTTGTCTACTGTGCCGGATCGGGTTCCCATACCCCGTCACCGGCTGTCCGCCCGCCCACGCGAAAGGAACTCCGTGGCTTCTTCCACAGTGAAGCGCTCCAGCACCGAGCTCACTGACGACGTCGACGAGACCCCGCTCGACGACGAGGACTTCGACCTCGACGACGAAGGAGACGACGACGCCGACTACGACGACGAGGACTACGACGACTCTGACGAGGACGACGAGGACTCCTCTGATGGGGACGAGGACCAGGATGACGACTCCGAGGCGCAGGCCGTCCAGGAGGATGACGGCCCAGCCGCCGAGTTGCGCGACTACTACCTGGATGTGAGCCTGGAGGAGAACGGCGACGGCTCCAAGCGCAGCCCCTTCAACGACCCCGCCTCCCTCAAGGGGGTTCGTCTGGCACCGGGGGCGACTCTCTTCGTGCGATCGCGCACGGTTGTGGAGAACCTGGAGATCGCCGGCCATGGCACCCTGGAGGAGCCCATCACGCTGGCCCCCTACGGCCACGGACCGGTGCCTCGCTTCGTCATCGGCGACTCCGCCCCCATGGTGGCGCGCGACTACTCGCTCAGAACGGCTACATCTTCCGTGGCTGGGTCATCAAGGGCATCAAGATGCAGCCCTCCATCGCGGCCCTGACCGGTGAGCTCGAGCGCATGCGTCGGGAGGAGGCGGAGAAGGCCGCCTCCAAGAAGTCCGGCAAGCGCGGCAAGTCCCAGGACAAGGACGGCTCCTTCACCGTCTCCGACTCCGACGAGGGTGACGAGCCGGCCCAGCGGGTCGTCACCGCCGGCGCCACCGCGGACCCGGTCAAGGACTACCTCAAGCAGATCGGTAAGGTCGCGCTGCTGAACGCCGAGCAGGAGGTCGAGCTCGCCAAGCGCATCGAGGCCGGTCTTTACGCCGAGCACCGCCTGGCCGAGGAGGGCAACGACCTGCCGGCCAAGCTGCGTCGCGAGCTGCACTGGGTGGCCCAGGACGGCCAGAGGGCCAAGAACCACCTGCTGGAGGCCAACCTGCGACTGGTGGTCTCCCTGGCCAAGCGCTACACGGGCCGCGGCATGCTCTTCCTGGACCTCATCCAGGAGGGCAACCTGGGCCTCATCCGCGCCGTGGAGAAGTTCGACTACACCAAGGGCTTCAAGTTCTCCACCTACGCCACCTGGTGGATTCGCCAGGCCATTACCCGCGCGATGGCGGACCAGGCCCGTACCATCCGCATTCCGGTGCACATGGTCGAGGTCATCAACAAGCTCGCCCGCGTGCAGCGCCAGATGCTTCAGGACCTGGGACGTGAGCCCACCCCGGAGGAGCTGGCCGTCGAGCTGGACATGACCCCGGAGAAGGTGGTTGAGGTCCAGAAGTACGGGCGCGAGCCGATCTCCCTGCACACGCCGCTGGGTGAGGACGGGGACTCCGAGTTCGGTGACTTGATTGAAGACTCCGAGGCCGTGGTCCCGGCCGACGCGGTGAGCTTCACCCTCCTGCAGGAGCAGCTCCACGCCGTGCTGGACACCCTCTCGGAGCGTGAGGCCGGCGTGGTCTCCATGCGTTTCGGTCTGACCGATGGCCAGCCCAAGACCCTCGATGAGATCGGCAAGGTCTACGGGGTCACCCGGGAGCGCATCCGCCAGATCGAGTCCAAGACCATGTCCAAGCTGCGCCACCCCTCGCGCAGCCAGGTCCTGCGCGACTACCTGGACTGAGCGGACTCACCGGACAAGCGGGGAGCGCTACCGGCTCGCTCATCTCGACGGCGTCGGCCCCGGAACCGAGGGTTCCGGGGCCGACGCCGTGGGGGTGAGGGTCATGAGGCCGATCAGGAGAACATGCGCCCGCCTGACCTGCCCTGACGTCAGCCGGTGACGACCTTGGCCCCGGTGGTCTTCTTGGCGGCGTCGAGGGTCCCCAGTTCGGTGACGCTGGAGAAGCCGGCGTTGCGCATGACGGCGCTGGCCATCTTGGGCTGATCGGCGGAGCCGTAGAGCTGGTACTGGGAACTGTGGTCCAGGCTCGAGATCTGGCTGGAGAAATCACCTGAGGAGAAGTCGTAGTTAACTGCCCCCTCGAGGTGCCCCTTCTTGAACTCCTCAGCCGAACGCAGGTCGATGATGACGGGACCGGCGGCCTTTGCGCCCGCCGAGGCGGTGTTGGCAGAGGAGGAGGCGCTGGAGCCAGCAGAACCGGAGCATCCTGAAAGCGCGATCGCGCTGCAAACGACGAGCAGAGCAGAGGCGGTTATGACGCGAAGAGGACGTTTCACAGGCAGTTCCTTGAGGGGTCACGCGGCTTCATCAAGCCTGGATGGGGCGGGATGCTTCAATCAGCGCAAGGCTCTGTCCCGGGGGATTCGGGGAGGGAACACGAGCAGGGCCTCAGGAACGAGGATATGCAGCATCCGGTAGAAAAAGACTGTGAAACTCAGTGAACTTCAATGCCGACCTCAGTGAAAAAGTCCACGTTGGTCGGGCTGTCGGCCGGGCTGGCCGGCGGCCTCAACTGCCGGAGGTCAGGGTCGAGGTCTCGTCCTGGAACAGCAGGGCGACCTCTTTGAGCTTGTCTGCGTGCTTGCGAGCATGGTGGCCGCAGAAGAAGAGCTCGCCGGTCAGCATGACGACTCGGACGTAGGCCTGCGCGTCGCAGACGTCGCAGCGGTCGGCTGTGGTCAGCGGGCGCTCGGTGGAGTCGGCGGCAGGAGTGGCCTGCTCGTCCAGGGTGGTCACCGCCTGCGCGGCGGTTGAGGTTCCGGTTGTGCTCATGGACTGCATTGCATCATGGCGCAGGCGCTCCCACCCGTCAGAGGCGGCCGTTTCCGCCTGAGGCGCACGCGCTTTCGCCCACGGCGCACCGGCGTCATGGCGCACGTCACCATGGAGTCGACCGATCGGGTGAATGCTGGAGAGCAGCCGTGGTGAGCCGTCACAGCGCAGGACTCGGGAGGGAGCCGTCAGGATGTCAGTGGTGCAGGAGTTTCGCGACCGTGAGATTGCGCGTCTGGAGCGCTCGGGCTGGGCGACCAACGTGGCCCTTCGACAGAGGCTGGAGGCCGTAGGGCTGCGACCGCCCGCCGAGGTCGTCGCCGAGTGCCTGGACGAGAGGGCAGGAGCTGAGGGCGAGGTCGGTGCCCGCTGGGCGCGGGCCGAGCGCGCAGTGGCCCACTTAAGGGAGCACTTCGCCTCATTCCGCTTCTCCGACGACGTCGACTACGGGCTCCTGGCGGTCCCGGCCAGTAACCGACTCGACACCCGCGGGGCCATGGACCTGAACATCCGCCGCGGTCAGCAGCCCGATCTGACCGAGGACTTCGTTGACCCGGCCCTGGGGGAAGGGGCCGACCTCGCCGACTCCACCGATGCTGCTGGGGCCACGCTGGGCAGGACGGCTGGATGGTGGTGGCCGGCGTCGTCGGCCAGTACGGGATCTCGGCGGGAAGCCATGAGGACGTTTCCGCTGCCGTGGAGCTCTTCGAGGTCGACGGCCTCGACACCCGTGCCCTCATGACCCGTCAGATCTGGGGAGCCCGCCTCCTGCAGTGCCCACCCGGACTCGTCCCCGACTCCGACTACGCCGAGCGATGGACCTTCACGCTCCTGCCCGGCGAGGGGCTGGTGGACGGGCGGGCCGTCTCCGGCACCGTGCTTAGAAGCGGGTGCGCTTCCGGCTGGGCAAAGCCGACCGTGGGATCGGCAGCGCGCGGGTGAGCCCCGCCCTGCCGCTGACGTAGGGACCCCAACGGCTTCGGGCGTGGGCGCATGACGTATGACGCCACACGCGCAGCGCGGCGGGGCACAAGGCACCGGCGGCACTGATCGGCTAGATTCCCAGCGTGCCCTCATCTGAGAACAAGACCAGCCGGGGCGACTACTCCGCCCGCCACCTCTCCGTCCTGGAGGGGCTCGAGGCCGTGCGCAAGCGCCCGGGAATGTACATCGGCTCCACCGACCAGCGCGGTCTCATGCACTGCGTGTGGGAGATCGTGGACAACGCCGTCGATGAGGCCCTCGAGGGGCACGGCGACGACATCTCAGTGACCGTCCACGACGACGGCTCCATCGAGGTGCGTGACAACGGGCGCGGCGTGCCCGTGGACATCGAGCCCTCATCCGGCCTGACTGGCGTCGAGCTCGTCTACACCAAGCTGCACGCCGGCGGGAAGTTCGGCGGCGGCTCCTACGGCGCCGCGGGCGGTCTGCACGGCGTGGGGGCGTCCGTCGTCAACGCCCTGGCCGAGCGCATGGACGTCGAGGTCGACCGTGGCGGCAAGACCTACGCCATGAGCTTCCACCGCGGCGAGCCCGGCATCTTCGATGACTCCGCCGGGCGCGGCCCCTCCTCGCCCTTCACCGGGTTCACGAAGTCCTCCGAGCTGCGCGTCATCGGCAAGGTGCGCCGCGGCGTGACCGGAACCCGGGTCCGCTACTGGGCCGACCCCCAGATCTTCCCCAAACCCACCGAGTACGACGCCGCCGCCCTGCGCGCCCGCCTGCGCCAGACCAGTTTCCTCGTCCCGGGCCTCACCCTGCGCCTGGAGGACAAGCGCCCGGAGGCCGAGGCCATCGCCGCCTCCACCACGCCGGCCGCCGACGCCGGCGAGACCGACTGTACGCCGTCCACGAGGTCACCCTGCGGGCAGCCGCCAAGAACGCCACCGAGAACCGCGGCGACCTGTTCGACACCGGCGATGACGACGGCGTCGAGGTCTTCCAGGCCCTGGGCGGCACCGCCGACTTCGTCGACTTCCTGGCCTCCGACGGCTCGGTCACCGACACCTTCCGCCTCACCGGCGAAGGCACCTACACAGAGACCGTCCAGCAGCTCGACCGCGCGCAGCGGGCACCTGCAGCCCGTGGAGGTCGAGCGCACTCCGCATGGTCGACGTCGCCCTGCGCTGGGGGATCGGCTACGACACCACGGAACGCCCTTCGTCAACATCATCGCACATCCCCATGGGCGGCACCCACCTGACCGGACTGAGCAGGCCCTCACCAAGGTGCTGCGCAAGCGCATCGAGGCCGACTCCCGGGCCCTGAAGCTCACCGCCAGGGCGACGGCCGCGTCGAGAAGGACGACATCATGGCGGGCCTGACCGCCGTCATCACCGCTGCGCGTCCCGGAGCCCCAGTTCGAGGGCCAGACCAGGAGGTCCTGGGCACCGGGCCCGTGCGCCAGATCGTCTCCAAGGTGGTCGAGCGCGAGCTCACGCCCTACTGACCTCCTCCAAACGAGACCTCAAGACCCAGGCGCGCCCTGGAGGAGAAGATCGTCGGCGAGATGCGCGCCCGCGTCTCGGCGCGCCTGACAAGGAGATCACCCGCCGCAAGACCGCCCTGGAGACCTCCTCCCTACCGGGCTAAGCTCGCCGACTGCCGCAGTGACGACGTCGCCGCCTCCCGAGCTGTTCATCGTCGAGGGAGACTCCGCCTTTGGGAACCGCCAAGAACGCCCGCGACCTGAGTTCCAGGCGCTCCTGCCGATCCGCGGCAAGATCCTCAACGGTGCAGAAGGCCTCCCAGGCCGACATGCTGCGCAACGTCGAGTGCTCGGCCATCATCCAGGTGGTCGGTGCCGGCAGCGGACGCACTTTTCGACCTGGAGGCCGCCCGCTACGGCAAGGTCATCCTCAGACCGACGCCGACGTCGACGGCGCCCACATCCGCACCCTCCTGCTGACCCTCTTCTTCCGCATGCGCCCTCATGATCGAGGCGGGCCGGGTCTTCGCCGCCGTCCCGCCCCTGCACCGCATCGAGGTCTCCGGCTCGGGGGCGACGCAAGAAGGAGATCATCTACACCTACCCGACGAGGAGCTCGTCACCACCCCTGCGTCGCCTGGAGCGCGCGGGCCGGAGCTTCAGGGCGAGCCCCAGCGCTACAAGGGCCTGGGGAGATGGACGCCCACCAGCTCGCCGAGACCACCATGGAGCCCCCAGCACCCGGACCCTGCGGCGCATCACCCTGGGGACGAGGCCCAGATCGTGAGGCCGAGTCCGTCTTCGAGCTCCTCAGCGGCTCCTCGGTCGAGCCCCCGCCGCGACTTTCATCGTCGAAGGCGCTCGTGACGTTGATCGCGAGGCGCATTGACGCCCTGACCCCCGCGTCAGGTCTCGGCCGCTCCTTCAGGTAGGGTCAGTAACCTCGTGTCACGGCCCGACGCAGGCCGAGGCGTATTGTTCACCGACCGATCGTCTTTCGTCGTCCCTCATGAGGGAGGTGTGCTGATGGCACCCGGTTACGGCATCCGCCGGGCGGGTCCCTCACCGTGGCCCGTCCTGCGCCTGGGGCCCCGCTCGTCCTTGTCGCGGAGCTGTCCTGGCGGCCGCTGGGCCCGGAGGACAATCACGAGCTGGCTGCGCTCATCGCCCGGGCTGAGGACGTCGACAACCCGCCCTACCGCACCAGCGAGCAGGAGACGGCCGAGTACCTCGACCCCACCTACCTGGGTCGCCGGGCGCGACACCGACGGCGTCATGCGCGCCTCGGCCTGGTGCGCCTGCGCCCGGCCGGGAGATCTACGCCTCCATGACCGGCACCGTGGATCCGCCATGCGCAAGCGCGGTATCGGACGTGCTCTTCTGCACTGGCAGGCCGAGCGGGCCTGCCACCGTGGGCGCGCCGAGCGGGCAGGGTTCCGCGCCGGGCAGGGCTCGGCCGGGTCCCGCCCACGTGGTCACCACCGTCATGGAGGATGACCAACGCATGCAGGACCACCTCAAGGACATGTTCTGAGCCCATGCGCTGGTACCGAGGTACGCCGCTCCTCGGTGACGAGATCCCGAGGTGGACCTGACGGCTTCATCACCATCGACCCGTGGACCCCCGAGATCGACGACGACGTCCGGCGCGCTTACAACCAGGCCATGCGCCGAGACCTGGGAGACGGAGAACGTCACCCCCGAGGACTGGACCGCCGGCAGCGCCTACTTGCCCCCAGTGGAGCTTCAGTGGCCATGGACCGCTCCGGGGACCGGGCACGCGTCGCCGGGTACCTGCGCTCGGGCCGCTACGAGCAGGACTGGCAGGCCCTGGGCTGGCGGGAGGGCTACACCGACGTGCTCGGGGTCCTCAGCGACTACCGCCACCGCCAGATCGGACCCGCGCTGCTGGTGGCCGCCATGCGCGCCTACGCCGCCGACGGCATGGAGCACGCCGCCGGCGTCGATCACCGACAACCCCAGTGGCGCCGTGGACCTGTATGGAGTCCCTGGGCTACGTGCCCACCCGCGGCACCATCCTCTACGCCCTCGACGTCTGAGTGGGGCGTGCGTCCCCCGGGCGGTTCACCCTTGTAGACAGGCCATAGCTCCGGCCACCACAGTGGCCACTGGGCGAGAGCCCGCCAGCTCCTCGGCCTCCAAGTGCAGGGGGTCCTCGGCCAGGAGCACCAGGTCGGCCTGAGAACCCACCGCCACCGGACCGGCCCCTGTTGACGCTGGCCGCCAGCGCCTCCGCCGTCAGTCGCCGAGCCGGTGACCACACCGAGCCATCCGGCGTCCGGCGCCCCACAGCCGCCGACATGGCCAACCACGGGTCCAGGGGCGCCACCGGCGCGTCCGATCCCAGCTGGAGCAAGGCTCCGGCGGCCACCATGTCCGCGAAGGCGTAGGTGCGCCCCTCCAACCCCGGCCCACCCCGGCCCACGGCCGCCCAGTCGTCACGAGGTGGGCCGGCTGAACCGACAGCTCGATGCCGCAGCCCACCAGGCGCCTGAGCGCCCCGTCGGGCTCGTCGAGGGCGTCGGCCGGCAGCAGCTGGCGTGTTCCAGGCGCCCGGCGGCGCCTGAGCGGGCGAAGGCCGCGGCGACGTCGCTCGACCGCCGCGTCCCCGATGGCGTGGATGGCCATCTGCCCATACCCCTGCCGGGAGGCGGGCCATGAGGGTCGGTGAGCTCGGCCCGGTCGATGCTGACCACGCCGCAGGCGTGCTCCAGGCCCAGCTCGGCCGGATAGGGCTCGCACATGTGCGCGCTGCCCGAGCCCATCGAGCCATCAGCGATCACCTTGAGCGGCCCCTGAACCAGCACCGGGGAACCGTCGGGCAGGTGCGGGGAGCCGGCTAACGCGGTCCCGGTGCGCAAGCCCTTGGCGATCCACCGTTCCAGCTTGTCGCGGTAGACCCCCGATGCGGATGCGGGCAGCACCTGGGGAGTACGCCCTCGTCTCGCCATGGCTCGCAGCGCGCCGCGGCCAGTCATCGGGATCTTCCGACCAGCTCATGTCCACCACGCCGGTGACGCCCGGGACAGCATGTCAGCCAGACCCGCCGGTAGCCGGACTCCCGCAGCCTCGTGTCCCCGGGACCTCATCGAGGCGGTCGAGTAGGACGAACCACGGGTCCTCCTTCATCGGCGCCCCCGGGTCCTGGGCGCTGGCCCCCGGCAGGCCGAAGACACGTAGTGCCGCCGAGTTCAGCCACCCGGAGTGCACGTCCCCGGAGATGAGCAGCGTGGGAACCTCCTCGGTGACGGCGTCGAGCTCGGCGACCGTGGGCACCCGGGGCCAGTTGGACAGGCGGTGCCCGAAGCCCTGGATCGTGGCCGGCCGCGAACCGGCCGGATGATCCCGCAGCGCCCGGGCCACCAGCTCCAGGGCCTCCTCAGCGCTGCGGGTGGCCAGCGTGTCGATGCGTGCCGAGCGCGCCGCCTCCATGTCCAGGTGGGCGTGAGCGTCCCACAGGCCGGGAATGAGGAAGGAGCCCTCGGCATCAAGGACGCGTGTCCCGGGAGCACTCAGCCCCTGTCCCACCTCGACGACCCGGCCCGCCTTGATACGCACATCCACGGGCTCACCCGGAGGCGGCGGCGCGGCCAGGCGCCGGGGCACGGGTCACCTCGGCGCAGCGCACCCAGCTCGGTGCGGGACCGGAAAGGGACGATGCGCGCGTCCTTGATAAGCAGGTCTGCGGAGGGTTGGTCGGCCATGTGCCACTGTAGGCACAGCCGCCCTGCTCGTGGCCGGCTCCCCGAGACGCTGCTGCGACAGGCCCCGTCAGCCGATTCCGATGATGGGGGCCGGTAGCGGTGAGCCGGAGCCGTCACGCCGCTCATCGGGCTCCGGCAGCGCGATCGGCTTGCCGCCCTCGCGCAGTGCCCGCGGCGGGGCCACCCCCACCCAGGCGACCACCAGCTCGTCCTCACCGCGCAGGAACCGGTGCGACCGACCCCTGCCCGTGGCCCGTCCCTCGCCGGGCAGCGATCCAAGGGTGACCTTGACACTCGCTCCCCCTGCCGGTGCCCGGGAGCGAGCCCTCGAGCCCGCCACTGTCACCACCACGGCCTCGGCCAGGAGCTCCTCAGGAACCGCCGCGCCGGCGATGACCCGCGCCTCACGAAGCGAGATCCTCGCCATGCCGCCGGCGCCCCGGCCCTGCGGACGTCACCTGGCGGCCTGGAACCGCAGCAGCTGGGCGTCGGAGGTCACCAGTGCCAGGAAGTCCGTGTCCGCTGCGGTGCCGGCGAAGACCACCCGGTCGCCCCTCGGACAGGGAGATGACCTCCCAGCCTCGGCGTTCTGCCTCGTCACCGGCTTGACCCGCTTGATGACGCCCCTCAGCCGTGGCCAGGACGATGGCGGCTGTCGGCCGACCCTCCACCGGGACCAGCCCCACCACCTTCCTCCGGCTCGATGTCCACCAGCTGGCGAACCTGAGTCGCACCGGCCAGCCCTGGGGCCCCTCGGTGCGGGGCACCTCCGTGGTGGAGACGACGTCGAGCAGCACCAGCCGCCCGGTGTCAGTGACCGCGCTGATGCGCCCAGCGCCGTGGTGGCCACCTGGGAGTGTCAGGGCGTCAGCGGGGCTGGCGCCCACCGGTGCGGGCCACTGGCTCACGCGCGGCCGTCGCGCGCCACCAGTCCGGTGGCAGACAGCACCACCCGGCACGGGTCGTGCGGGGGACGGTCAGCGGCACCGGGGAGGCGCTGGGCATGAGCGTCATCGACTGCGTGGCGCCACCGGCCCGCTTCTCTGCACCCCTGACCTGAGGCGGAGGCGTCGTCCGCAGTCTCTGCAGCGGCCGACGACGTCACGCGCTCGCCGGAGGCCTCCAGCAGCACCGTGCGCCGCGGGGTGCCGAACTGCTCGGCCACGGCCGCCAGCTCACGGGAGACCACGCGCCGCAGCAGCACGTCGTCGGCCAGATCGCTTTCGAGGGCCTCGATCTCGCGGGCCAGCCTCGTCGCGCCCTTCTCCAGCTCAATGACGGAGAACTTCGTGAGCCGGCGCAGCTGGAGCTCAAGGATGTAGCCGGCCTGTGGCTCGGTGAGGTCGAAGACCTGCATGAGCCGGGTGCGCGCCGTGGCGGCATCATCAGAGGAGCGGATGACGGCGATGACCCCTCATCGATGTCGAGGATGGCGATGAGCAGGCCGTCCACCAGGTGGCGCGCTCGCGACGCTTGCCCAGACGGAACTGGTGCGCTGCGTGACCACCGTGAGGCGGTGCGCACGAACACCTCCAGCAGCCTCGCGCAGCCCCAGGGTGTGAGGCCGCCCGTCCACGAGGGAGACGTTGTTGATGCCGAAGGAGTCCTCCAGCGGCGTGTGCTTGCAGAGCTGGGCCAGGACCGCCCGTTGTAGCCGTTCTTGACGCTGATGACCAGGCGGGTGCCGTGCTGCAGGTCGGTGAGATCGGCGACGTCGGTGATGCCCTGGAGCTTGAGCCCACCGCCCTTGATGCGCGAGATGACCTCTCCGGCCCCACCATGTAGGGCAGCTCAGTGACCACGATGTCCTTTGCGACGCGGGGAGACGGACCTCACGTGAGCAGTGGCCCGCGTGAGGAACTTGCCCCGCCCTGCGTGCGGTAGGCCTCCTGATCCCGTCCAGATCCACGATCAGTGCCACCGGCGGGCAGGTCCGGCCCCGGCACGAAGGCTATGGGAGGTCCTCCAGACTCGCCTCCGGTGAGTCAGCAGGTGCGCGAGCGGCGGCCACCACCTCCGACGAGGTTGTGCGGCGGCATGTTCGTATGGCCTACCGCCGCGATGCCCGCTGCGCCATTGACCAGCAAGTTCGGGAAGGCCGCCGGCAGCACCTGGGCCCGGTGAGCGTGTAGTCGTAGTTGGGGAGCAGTCGACCGTGTCCTCGTCCGTAGATCCGCCGTCAGCTGCCAGGGCCGAGGCGGCCAGGCGCGCTCGGTGTAGCGCCGCCGGCCCATCGTCCAGAGAGCCGAAGTTGCCGTGACTGTCGATGAGCGGCAGGCGCATCGTGAAGGGGTGGGCCAGGCGCACCAGCGCCTCATAGATCGCGGTGTCGCCGTGGGGTGGAGCCGTCCCCATGACATCGCCGACGACCCGGGAGGACTTCTACGTGCGGACGATCCGGCGCAGCCCCATTCGATCCATCTGAACAGGATGCGGCGCTGAACCGGCTTGAGCCCGTCGCGGGCGTCAGGCAGGCGCGCGCGTAGATGACGGAGTAGGCGTACCCAGGAAGCTGGTGCGCATCTCCGTGGACAGGTCGAGATCGACGATCTCCCCGTCGGTCGGGGAGGAGTCCGGTGGTGGCAGACTTCGCATGGGCGCATTCTCCGAGGAATCGGGCCGAAAACAAACCACGACACCCGGGCGTGATAGGTCAGGACGCGCCCGCCGGCAGCGATCGGCCCGCCTCGAGTAAGGGCACATCGGTGCTCGACGGCGCAGGGGTGGACGATGGCACAATGGCGACCATGACGACCCACTCAGGCCGCAGCTCGGCTGCAGGCCCCGCCTCGCACGAGGCGTCCCGGGAGGCCTTCGCAGACCGGCAGCAGGTGGAGCTCGCCGGCTACCACCGAGCTGGTGCTCTGACACCTCCGCCTGGCTACGGGCGAGGAGGAGATCCTCCGGCATGGTCCAGTCCGAGACCACCTTCGCCGAGGCGGTCCACCGCCACCTGACCGTCCTGGTTTCGACCCCAGCCGCCTTCTCATCGTCCATGTTGATGACACCCCGCGACGACGGCAGCCCCGGCGCCCTGGCCACCAGCGAGGCCGTCCCGCTCAGCCGCATCCAGCCCACGGCCCTGACCCGTGGCGTGACCGACCCGGCCCAGGGCGGAGGAACCCTTACTGAGATGACGATCGCGGTCTCCTGGGGCTCGGTGCGCCGTATCGACATGGAGCCGGCCACCCGCGGCGATCCCGACTCGTCAGGCCGACCACGGCATGACTGGCGTGTCCGTGCCCGACGACGTCGTCATCCGTGCGGCCGCGGGCGTGAGGGCGCCGCCGCCCCGGCCCGCGCCGAGACCTTCGCCGGCCGGCTCATCAGATGGCGGCCCGCGCCGCCGCCCGTGACGGGCCGGTGATGGGGCCCTCTGACCGTCGGCGGACAGCTCGCACCGGCTCCCCGCCCCGACTCCCACAGATCCGGCGCTCCGCTACGTCCTGGCGGTCGGCGCCGTCAGTGCCGGACTGAGCCTGGCTGACATCAGCACGACGGCGATACCGACCGTGATGCCGACCTGAGATGCCGTCCTCAGCCCCACCGGCGATCCTGCTGGAACCAGTCGTCCTCGACGCCCGTGCCCGGGCGGTCGCCCGCAGCTGGGGCATCGAGCCGGCCGGTGAGCCTGGGGAGGCCGGTGGCGGCCCAGGAACCGTCGTCGTCCTCGTGGACGGTCTGGTCTGAGATGCCCCGCCAGCGTCGCGGGCATACCCCCACCCTGCGCCAGTGGCTGGCACAGCGCGAGGCCGCCACTGCCGCCGCCGGTGCGGGAATCTCACCTGCCGGCCTCGACGACGGCTGCGGCCCCGACCATGCTGGGCACCTCTGCCCTGCCCGGCACCACCGGCATGGTCGGCTACTCGGTGCTCAAATCCCCCGCCTGCGGTTCCCTCTGATGCTTCCGCTGTCCCCGGCCCCGAGCAGGTCCTCAGCCTCATCACTGGAAGGGGGGACAACGTCCCCAGCCCCAGATCCTCGGCAGGACGTGCCCACGATCTTCGGAGCGGCTCCCCGGCCGGGAGCGCGGTGAGCATCGGCCCGGCCCGCCTGCCGGCTCCGGCCTGACCGAGGCCGCCCGCACGAGGCGCCCTGCACCTGGGGCCGACCGGCCAGAGGACCGGCCCGGCCTGGCTGCCGGAGCCCCTGCGCCACGGCACCCCACCGGTCTACCCTCACGTCGGCGAGCTGGACAAGACCGGACACAAGCACGGGTGGCTCAGTGAGCAGTGGCTGACCCAGCCGAGCGCCTCGACGCCGCCATGGCCGAGCTGGCCCGCCGTGTTCCCGCCGGAACCAGATTCTCCTCAGCGCCGACCACGGCATGGTCAGACACCGATCCCGATCACCGTATCGACTTGAGCGCCCACCGCGATCTCGTTCGCGACGTCGTCGCCGTGGCCGGTGAGCCCAGGCTGACGCACCTGCACGTGGCCGACGGCGACGTGGACCTGGCCGCCGAGGTGGCTCAGCGCTACCGCCGCGTCCTGGGGATCGGGCGATGTGGATCGGGGACCAGGGAGCAGGCCGGCGAGCACCTCGGACCCCCGGAGTGCGAGCACGAGGGGTTGTCGGGACGTCGTCGTGGCCATGGCCGAGAACTGGGTCCTCGTGGACCCCCGGGTCCACTCCGAGTCCGCCATCGCCATGCCCGGCGTCCACGGCTCCTTCACCCCGGCCGAGACCGAGGTGCCGCTGCTCATCACCGAGGCCTGAGGATTGGGCTACTCGGGCCTGGCACCGAAGACGATCTCGTCCCCAAGAGGGCACGGAGCGCCGCGAGCGACGGCGGGACTTCTTCTTGGCCGAGGCGTCCTGGGCATGTCGGGCAGGCTCCTGCGCCCGCCGCCGAGGCGGCAGACGGGCCGGGGAGGCCTTGGCCAGACCTCGGAGCGCGAGGGCATGGGATCCCGGCACCGGTCTCGGTGGGGCTGTCCGCCCCCAGCGGTGCCCGACGTCCCACGGGGATGCGCTCCACCGCTGGGCTCGGGGCAGACGGCGCCGCCGAGGGGCGCTGAGGCCGTCACCAGCCGGGTTCCCGGCCGGGCTGGTTGCCGGTGCAGACGTCTGCGCCCGACATCGAGTAGACCTCTGCGCACCTGCGCCCGCGGTCTGCTCAAGGACTCATCGTCGGCCCTGGAACCGGCCTCGGTGCGGCGCTCCTCCATGCCCCGGGCCGGGGGTGAGGGACCTCAGGCTCTCAGGGCTGCTGCGTAGTCGATGCCGGGATCGGTGAAGGCGTCCTCATCCGCGTTACCCCTCACCGGCGAAGCTGCCCAGGTCGTCGTCCTGGGCGCATCTCCACCTCGACGCGCCGGCCCCGGCTGGAGGCCGAGGTCGGCCAGCAGCGCGTCGGTGTCATCGGCCGACATGGCGCCACTGGTGGGGCGACCGTACTCCCGAACCGCGCAGCATCCCGGCGGGCATCTCTGACGGCCAGCCCAGTGGACTCGCCGGAGGCCGCAGCCGGGGCGGAGGCCGCCGAGACCGCACTGCCGGTCGTTGAGCCCGCGGCCGCGGGGAGTGCCCCGACTGGGCCGGACGGCGCGGAGGCTGAGGCCCGGGGCCTTTGGAGTCCTGGTCGAGAGACGGCCGGGCGCTTGATCCGGCCCCGGCCTCGGTGAGCCAGCGAGCCTCATCGTCCAGGGCGTGAACCGCGCGGGCGGTCGGGGTCCAGTGACCAGCGCGCCTGCTTCTCCTCGGCGGACTGCACGAAGGTCACCATGATGAGCCAGGGTCGCGGCCCCGCGCAGCGCGTCCCACTCGAGGCTGGAGGGTCGACGCTGCGCGTGGCCAGGCGGTCCACCACCAGCGCTGCCGAGCAGGGGGAGTCCTCCCAGCCGATCCGGCAGGACTGGGCCTGCGAGACGGCCCACTGGCGCTCAGCGAGCACCGGCCCTCGAAACGGCGCACGTGCCCACGTCCATGCCCGTGCTGATGGCGACCTCGGCGGCGGTCGCACCGGCGCGCATGTAGGCCTGAGCTGCCGGGGCGCAGGGGCGCCGGCGCCTCGGCGACCGTCCCCGACGGGGCAGGATCGCCCGCGGTCACGGCGTACCGCGGCCCTGGAGGGCGTCGTCGACGACGATGCTGTAACGCTCGCCGTCCTCGTCGGTCACGACAATCGTGTCACCGTTGGCACCCAGCAGCGCTCGAGTTCGACCATGGTGGGGCCTCCTTCATCCCGTGTCAGCACGATATGCTCCACTGTGCCCCACAGCCCGCCATCCGCAGGCGCCCAGCCGTGGAGGCGCAGCGGTGCCACATGTGAAGCAGGTGTGAATACCCTCGTGAAATCCCCCGGATGGAGACACGCCTAAGCCAATCGTGCTCCTTCGTCGGGCGATTTGGCTTGACGGCCCACCTGGCGGTGCTATTGTGCGCGTGCCTTCCGGGATGGGAGCGCCGAATCGTCGGCACGACGCCGGTGCGCGTGCACGGCTCAGCTCCCGCCTTGCGAAGGTCACCCAGAGCCAGATCGACAGAAAGAGTGACGATGGCCATGACCGACCACGACGCCCCGCGCAAGAATGATGACGAGCCCGGAGGCCGATTCCATCGAAGAGCTCGACCTCGCGGCAGGCGACCAGTCGTCCGCCGCGATCGAGAGAGTACGAGAACGAGGCCGCCGAGGGCTTTGAGCTTCCCGGGCGGACCTGTCCCGTGAGGAGCTGAGCGTTCACGTCGTTCCGCAGCTCGAGGACGAGTTCACCTGCTCGGAGTGCTTCCTCGTCCATCACCGCAGCCAGCTGGCCTTCGTCGACGAGGCGACCGGTCTTCCGGTGTGCGCCGACTGCGCCGGCTGACGCTCCCACCCAACTCAGGAGATCCCCATGGGACTGTTCTCGCGCCGTCGTGACGACGCAACCACCGATTCCGACGAGTCCACTCTCGGGCGCGACCTCGGCGACGACGACCTCGACGAGGCCGCCCCTGGCCCCTGACCTCAGTGAGCTGCCCGAGGACCAGGAGAGGTGCCCTCTGCATCGACCTGCGCTGAGGTCCCGGCCGTCGACGGGATGCAGCTGCGTTGCGAGCAGGCGCCCGATCGGCACCGTCACCGCCGTCGTCCTGGCGCTGGGCGGCTCGGCGCTCGAGCTGAGGGCCTTCGCCGCGCCGCGCACCGCGGGTATCTGGGACGAGCTCCGCGGTGACATCGCCAACGAGCTCGCCGGGAACGGCGCCCGCTACGAGGAGAGCGACGGGGAGCACGGCACCGAGCTGATCGCGCACCTGCCCATGCGCGGTCCCGACGGCACGATGGCGACCGGCACGATCCGGTTCCCTGGGGATCGACGGCCCCGCTGGTTCCCGCGCGGCGTCCTTCAGGGGCCCGCCGCCTCCTCCGAGCACTCCGCCCAGGCGCTGCGGGAGGTGCTGCGCGGAATCGTCGTCGTGCGCGACGGCCAGGCCCGTCCGCCCCGTGAGATCCTGCCCCTGCATGCGCCCGGAGCCGCAGCCGGCCCTGAGGCCGAGGACCTGCCAGGCATCGACCCGCTGGCACCCGGCCCGACCATCGCCGAAGTGCGTTAAATGGGGGTGCTGTCGGCGCGGGTGAAGCGGCTCTACGAATCACTGCGCACGCAGCCGCGAGCACTTGGAGGCCGAGGAGGAGGAGCGCTCCGCCAGCCGACGGGGCACCGATCCGATCGGCTCACTGACCTCGCGCCAGCGGACCTGCGTCTCCGGTGTGCTGCAGGCGGTCACCTACCGCTCGAGCCAGGACAAGCCCATCCTCGTCGGGCAGCTCTATGACGGCAGCTGGCAGCATCGACCTGGCGGGTGGGCCGGCGACGCATCCCCGCATCGCCGAGCCCACCCTCGCTGAGGGGGGTCGCCGACGGCACCCACCGCCAGCAGATCCACAACCCCGCCTATCGCCCGCCAGGCCGGGGCAGTAGCAACCGGCAGCCACCTGCGGGAAGGACCATCGAATGAGCAGCCGTTCCACTGAACCACCTGCACGGGCTGGGTGAGCCATCGACTCCCGAGCGCTTCGACGCCATGGGCCGCGGGCGGGTGGCGCGGCATCCTCGAGTCAGTGGTGCCCACACGTTCGTCCTGGTCACGGCGGTGCGCCCCGCCGCCCTGGTGGCCGCCCTGCTCGCCTCCCTGGCCATCAGCGCCATCTGCCTCATGGCCCGCCTGGCAGCAGCGCCAGTCCCTCGGCTCAGGCCGTCGGCGGGCCGTCTGGGTCCTCGTCCCGGCCCTGTGGGCCTGGCGCAGCGGCGACGCTCCTCCAACTCTACGCCACCGGCCTCATGATTAACGCGGCCTGGCTGGTCGCCTGCCTGGTCTCCCTGCTCATCGGCTGGCCGATCGTGGGCGCCCTCATGACTCTGTGGCATCGCGTCACCGACGAGTCGGCTCACGCCGAGGGAGGCCAGGCGAGCCGGGACTCGGGTCGCGCCGAGACTCCACAGGCCGACGACGACCCCGCCGCCCGCCCCTCGGCCTGGCGCACCGAGCCGGCCCTGCGCCATGTTCGGCGCCGCTACCACGCGGGCACCTGGGTCCTGACGCTCATGTTCGCCCTGCGGCTCGTCGTCGAGGTGCCCCTCTACCTGGCCGGCGCCCACGCGGTGTCCGCACTCGAGCGGCCCGCCTCATCCTGGCGTGCCGCTGTACGCCGTGACCCTGTGGTTCATCTGGCTGCTCGTGGCACCCAGCCGGATCGCCCAGGCTCAGGCGGCTGCCCAGCGGTAGCGCCGCCTCCCACCGTCAGGTGAAGATGAGGGGCAGCTCCTTCAGGCTGGACTCTCCCTTCCGCGCCGTGAGGAAGATGAGCTCGTCGCCGCGCTCGAAGCGCTCGTCGCGGTCCGGTGTGATGGGGCGGTAGTCGCGCAGGATCGCGGCCAGCACCGTGTGCGGCGGCAGCTCGATGTCGGTGACGAGCTCGACGATGACCGGTGAGTCCTCCGGCAGGGTCAGCTCGTGCATGGAGGCGCCCGACTGGTGGAAGTGGAAGATGCTCACCAGGCTGCCGACACTGACGGCCTCCTCCACCAGGGCCGTCATGAAGCGCGGGGTTGACACGGCCACGTCCACGCCCCAGGTCTCATCGAAGAGCCACTCGCTCTTGGGGTTGTTGACGCGCGCGACCGTGCGCGGCACCCCGTACTCGGTCTTGGCCAGCAGGGAGATGACCAGGTTGGCCTTGTCATCCCCGGTGGCGGCCACGATAACGTCGCAGGTCTCAGCCCCGGCGCGCTCCAGGGCGTCGATGTCGCAGGCGTCGGCCAGCTGCCAGTCGGCCTGCGGGACCGAGGCGATGCGCATGGCCTCGGTGGAACGGTCGACGAGGGTGACCTCGTGACCGTGGCTGATGAGCTCGCGGGCGATGGAACGGCCCACGGATCCGGCTCCGGCGATGACGATCTGCATGGCTCAGGCCTCCTGGGTCCGTGTGACAGGGCGCGGCGGACCTGGCCGATACGGTCGGTGCTCACCGCCAGGTGCAGTCGGTCGTGCTCCTGGATGACGGTGGCGGCCTCAGGCAGCAGCGCCGTGGCATCGCGTGAGATCCAGGCCACCCGCACCTGAGGCGGTCACTCCAACACCGATCGTCGTACCGACCCACGTGGGAGGCGATTGGGCTGGATGATGAGCCACCGTGCCGAGGGTCCTCCAGTCGCGGCACTGGAGCCCGGCAGGATACGGCGCATCATCTGGTCGGCTGTCTGACGCACGGTGGCCACCGTGGGATGCCCAGGCTCGTAGACATCGGCCCGCCGCGGAGTCATAGATCCGGGCGACGACGTTGTCCACGCCGAAGCTCTCCCTGGCCACGCGCGCAGCCACGATGTTGGAGTTGTCCCCGTTGGACACGGCCACGAAGGCGTAGGCCTCATCAATGCCCGCCTGCTCCAAGGCGTCGCGGTCGTAACCGACACCTGACCTTGCGGCCGTTGAAGTCCGAGGGCAGGCGGCGGAAAGAGTCCGAGGAGCGATCGATGACGGACACCGGAGTGCCCCATACGGTCGAGCTGTAACAGCCATGGACGCTCCGACGCGCCCACAACCCATGATGACGAAGTGCACGAGGAGTGACGGTACTCCGTTGTCGGGCCGCGGACGTAACATCTGGAGACGTGCGTGACTTCGCAGACCGCATCAAGCGGCTTCCGTCAGCAGTCCTGTTCCCCAGCGGAGCTCTGGGGAGACGCTCCTGCCCAAGAGGATCGCCCTTCCGGTATTCGCCTCCGACGCCCTGTCCTCCGTGGGCTACGCCCCCGATGAGGTGCTCATCACGTTGGCCGTGGCCGGTGTGGTGGCCACCTCCCTGTCGCCGTGGGTGGCCCTGGCCGTCGTCGGCGTCCTGGCCGTCGTCGTGGCCTCCTACCGTCAAACCGTCACGCCTACCCCTCGGGCGGCGGCGACTACGAGGTGGTCTCGGCCAATCTCGGCTCCCACGCCGGGCTCCTGGTGGCCTCGGCCCTGCTGAGCGACTATGTCCTGACCGTTGCGGTCTCAGTGTCCTCGGGCACCTCCTACCCTGCGGCCGCCCTGCCCGCCCTGGTCCCCCTGACAAGGTGGAGATCGCCGTCGCGGTCGTCACCGTCCTGGCCGTGCTCAACATGCGCGGCTCGCGCGAGTCGGGCCGGGCCTTCGCCATCCCCACCTACCTGTACATGGGTGTCATCGGCATCATGGCCGTCGCCGGCCTCGTCCAGGAGCTGACCGGGACCCTGGGGCGGGCCGAGTCCGCCGGCTTCGACGTCGTCACTCACGCCGGCTGGGAGCATGGCCTGACCGGCCTGGCCGGAGGCTTCCTGGTCCTGCGGGCCTTCTCCTCGGGGTGCGCGGCCCTGACCGGCGTGGAGGCGATCTCCAACGGCGTGCCCAGCTTCCAGCGCCCCAAGTCCCGCAACGCCGCCACCACGCTGCTGCTCCTGGGGAATCGCCGCACTGATGCTCGCGAGCGTCATCCACCTGGCCGGCGCCGTCGGCGTGCGCATGGTGGAGGACCCGGCCCACCAGCTCCTGCACAACGGCGTCCCGGTCGGGGACAGCTACCATCAGGACCCCGCGATCGGACAGATCGCCGCCACCGTCTTCTCCGGCTTCCGCCCGATGTTCTACCTGGTCGCCACCGTCACCGGGCTGATCCTGGTCCTGGCCGCCAACACCGCCTTCAACGGGTTCCCGGTCCTGGCCAGTGTCCTGGCCCGTGACGAGTTCCTGCCCCGCCAGCTCTCCCAGCGCGGCGACCGCCTGGCCTTCTCCAACGGCATCATCGTCCTGTGGCTGGGGGCCGTGGCCTCCTCATCGGCTTCGAGGCCAACACGACCCGTCTCATCCAGCTCTACATCGTGGGCGTGTTCATCTCCTTCTCGCTCTCCCAGGTGGGCATGGTGCGTCACTGGACACGCGAGCTGACTATCGCCACCGAGCCCAGGGACCGCTCGCGCATGCACCGCGCCCGCATCATCAACTCCATCGGTGTGCTGGGCACCGGGACGGTCCTGGTCATCGTCCTGCTCACCAAGCTCACCCGGGGAGCGTGGATCACCCTGACGATCATGGCGCTGCTCTCCACCGTGATGAACCGGATCCGCCGCCACTACCGCAGGGTCAGCGAGGAGGTGGCCATCTCCGACCTCCACGACGCCCGCGTCCTGCCGGCCCACGTCCACGCCATCGTCCTGGCCTCCCGCCTCCACCAGCCCACGCTGCGGGCCCTGACCTACGCCCAGTCGACCCACCCCACCGTCCTGGAGGCCCTGACGGTGGACACCGGTGACGGCGGCGCCGAGCGCCTCTTGAACGCCTGGGAGGAGGCCGACATCGCCGTGCCCCTGACGGTCCTGGACTCTCCCTACCGGGACATCACCCGCCCGGTCATCAACTACGTGCGCTCGGTGCGCCGAGAGTCGCCCCCGCGACCTCATCGTCGTCTTCCCTGCCCGAGTACATCGTGCGCCACTGGTGGGAGCAGATCCTCCACAACCAGACCGCCCTGCGCCTCAAGACCGTCCTGCTGTTCACCCCCGGGGTCGTCGTGGCCTCCGTGCCCTGGCAGCTGGGACTGCCCGGACAACGGCACATCCACCACGGCGTGCGCGCCCGCACCGCCGAGGGCATCATCGACGCCGACGTCGCCATGCGCCGTCACGTCGACAGCCACCTCAGCCACTCCAGCCGTTTCGACCAGCACAGTGCCTCCAGCAGCGGCGGCGTTGGTGCCGACCCCCAGGAGAATCGATGACCCCCGAGCCCAGCCGGAGCGCAGATCAGCCCTGCACCCCAGCCGCGGCGAGCCGCGCGAGCTGACCCTGGCGGTGGGGGCGCCCGCGCACGGCGGGCACTGCGTGGCCCGCCCAGTGGACGACCCGGGTGGCCGGGTCATTTTCGTGCGCCACGCCCTGCCCGGTGAGACCGTGCGGGCCCGCCTGACCGAGATGACCTCGCGGACCTGGCGCGCCGACGCCGTTGAGATCCTCCAGGCCTCCCCGGACCGCGTCGAGTCCGTCTGGCCCGAGGCCGGCCCGGGGGGAGTGGGTGGGGGAGAACTCGCCCACGTGGCCCTGGACGCCCAGCGCACCTGGAAGCGCTGGGTCCTGGCCGACTGCCTGCGCCGGATCGGCGGGCAGGAGGTGGCCGACGCCGTCGCCGCCCTGCCCGAGGCCTCCGCCGCGGCCGCCGTGCCGATCGAGCCCATGCCCACCGACGCCGCGGCCCAGGCCTCCAACAGCGCCCGGCGGCGCGCCCTGGCCGGAACCTCCACCCGCACCCGCGTGAGCTTGACGGTCGGTGAGGACGGCAGGCCCGGCATGCACGCCTTCCGCTCCGGGACGGTCCTGCCCCTGCGTCGCCTACCCCTGGCGGTTGACGCCATCACCGAGATCGGGCTGCTGGAACGCTCCCGCTGGCGCGCCCACTACCGGCCCGGCATGCGTATCGAGGCCATCGCCCCCAGCGGCGGTGAGCCCGTCGTCCTGCTCGACGATCGGCTCCTGACCTCCCAGGCCCGCAGCACCGGACGGCGCCGAGTCCGGGAGGTCGTGGACGCCTCCGCCCTGGGGCTGGGGGAGCTGACTTACTCCGTCCACGCCGAGGGCTTCTGGCAGGTGCACGTCGATGCTCCCCGGATACTCGTCGAGCGCGTCGTGCGCGGCGCCCTGAGGGAGGATCTCGAGGGCGCCGCGGGTAGCCGCGTCCTGGAGCTCTACTCGGGGGCCGGCCTGTTCACCCTGCCGCTGGCCGCCCTGGCGGGGGACCGCGGTCAGGTCGTGTCCCTGGAGGGCAATGAGCAGGCCGTTCGCGACGCCCGCCGCACGCTTCACGACCAGCCCTCTGCACGCCTGGCCTCGGGTCGCGTGAGCGCCCGCTCGGTGCGCGAGCTCGCCGGCTCCTTCACCGGTGGCCGCCCCGACGTCGTCGTTCTCGACCCGCCGAGGCAAGGGGCTGGGCGTGAGGTCATCGAGGCCGTCGGCGCCCTGGGGGCCGAGCGGATCGTCCTAGTGGCCTGCGACCCGGCGGCGCTGGCCCGGGACCTGGGAACCCTCCTGCGCTCGGGCTACACGCTGGGCTCCATGAGCGCGCTGGACATGTTCCCGCACACCCACCACTTCGAGACGATCGCGGTACTCGAGCGCTCCTGAACGGGTGGTCAGTGGGGTTGCGTGCGGCCGGCGTCACCAAATGTGGTCTACGGGCGTCGGCCGGCGTGCCGGGTTTGGCCAGCCTTCCCTACGTATTGACAACGGATGACACGCCGTGGGCTACGGTCCACTCCGGAGTATCCGCGCAGCCTCCGCCTGGCTGTCACTGCAGGTCTGCGTGACAGACCCGAGGCGGTGCGACGGGCGGATCGGTACGACAACTGGAAGTGAGCCCCGGTGACCAGCCTCAACACCTTCGCCTCCCGCAGCACCCTCGACGTCGATGGCCGCGACTACGAGATCTACCGCCTCGACGCCGTCCCCGGCCTGGAGCGCCTGCCCTACAGCCTCAAGGTGCTGGCCGAGAACCTGCTGCGCACCGAGGACGGCGCCAACATCACCGCCGACCACGTGCGCGCCCTGGCCGCCTGGGACCCGGCCGCCGAGCCCGACACGGAGATCCAGTTCACCCCGGCCCGCGTCGTCATGCAGGACTTCACCGGCGTGCCCTGCATCGTGGACCTGGCCACCATGCGCGAGGCGGTCTCCGAGCTCGGCGGTGACCCCGAGGTCATCAACCCCCTCAACCCCGCTGAGATGGTCATCGACCACTCCGTGCAGATCGACTCCTTCGGCCTGCCCGGATCCCTGGAGCGCAACAAGGAGCGCGAGTACGAGCGCAACGCCGAGCGCTACCAGTTCCTGCGCTGGGGACAGGGAGCGCTGTCCAACTTCCGCGTCGTCCCCCCGGGTACGGGCATCGTCCACCAGGTCAACATCGAGTACCTGGCCCGCATCGTCTTCACCCACGAAGCCGACGGCGTCACCCAGGCCTACCCCGACACCTGCGTGGGCACCGACTCCCACACCACCATGGTCAACGGCCTGGGCGTCCTGGGCTGGGGCGTGGGCGGCATCGAGGCTGAGGCCGCCATGCTGGGCCAGCCCGTCTCCATGCTCATCCCCAAGGTGGTGGGCTTCAAACTCTCCGGCGCCATCCCCGCCGGCGCCACCGCCACCGACGTGGTCCTGACCATCACCGAGATGCTGCGCGCCCACGGCGTGGTGGGCAAGTTCGTCGAGTTCTACGGCGAGGGCGTCGCCGAGGTACCGCTGGCCAACCGCGCCACCATCGGCAACATGAGCCCCGAGTTCGGCTCCACCGCCGCGATCTTCCCGATCGACGAGGTCACCCTGGACTACCTGCGCCTGACCGGCCGCTCCGAGGAACGCGTGCGCCTGGTCGAGGCCTACACCAAGGCCCAGGGAATGTGGCACGACCCGGCCCGCGAGCCCGTCTACTCCGAGTACCTCGAGCTGGACCTGTCCACCGTGGTGCCCTCCATCGCCGGCCCCAAGCGCCCCCAGGACCGCATTGTCCTGTCACGGGCCAAGGAGTCCTTCCAGGAGGTCCTGCCCACCTACGCCTCCCAGCCATCCAAGCCGACGCCGGTGACGATGGCCGACGGCACCGACACCGAGCTGGACCACGGGCACGTCGCCATCGCCTCGATCACCTCGTGCACCAACACCTCCAACCCCTCGGTGATGATGGCAGCTGGCCTGCTGGCCCGTAACGCCGTCGCCCGGGGCCTGCGCTCAAAGCCCTGGGTGAAGACCTCCACCGCCCCGGGCAGCCAGGTCGTCACCGATTACTACGAGAAGGCCGGGCTGTGGCCCGCCCTCAACGAGCTGGGCTTCAACGTCGTCGGCTACGGCTGCGCCACCTGCATCGGTAACTCCGGGCCCCTGCCGGCCGAGGTCTCCCAGGCGGTCAACGACGCCGACCTCGCCGTGGTCTCGGTGCTTTCGGGCAACCGCAACTTCGAGGGGCGCATCAACCCCGACGTCAAGATGAACTACCTGGCCTCCCCGCCCCTGGTCATCGCCTACGCCCTGGCCGGGACCATGGACATCGACTTCGCCACCGAGCCGCTGGGCCAGGACCCCGAGGGCCGCGACGTCTTCCTGTCCGACATCTGGCCCGACCCCACCGAGGTCCAGGCCGTCATCGACGCCACCATCGACCGCGAGATGTACACGCGCGACTACGCCGACGTCTTCGCCGGCGACGAGCGCTGGCAGGGCCTGGACACCCCCGAGGGGGACACCTTCGCCTGGGACGAGGAGTCCACCTACGTGCGCAAGGCCCCCTTCTTCGAGGGCCTGTCCATGGAGCTCACCCCGGTCACTGACATCAAGCACGCCCGGGTGCTCGCCCTGCTGGGGGACTCGGTGACCACCGACCACATCTCCCCGGCCGGCGCCATCAAGGCCGACTCCCCGGCCGGGCGCTACTTGGCCGAGCACGGCGTGGCCCGCGCGGACTTCAACTCCTACGGCTCGCGCCGCGGCAACCACGAGGTCATGATCCGCGGCACCTTCGCCAACATCCGCCTGCGCAACCGGCTGCTCGACGGCGTCGAGGGCGGCTACACCCGCAACTTCCTCACCAGCGAGCAGGAGTCGATCTTCGACGCCTCCCAGGCCTACCAGGCCGCCGGCATCCCGCTGGTGGTCCTGGGCGGCAAGGAGTACGGCTCGGGCTCCTCACGCGACTGGGCGGCCAAGGGCACGGCCCTGCTGGGCGTCAAGGCCGTCATCGCTGAGTCCTTTGAGCGCATCCACCGCTCCAACCTCATCGGCATGGGCGTGGTGCCTCTCCAGTTCCCGGCCGGACAGAGCGCCGAGTCGCTCGGCCTGGACGGCACCGAGACCTTCTCCATCACGGGCCTGACCGCGCTCAACGAGGGCACCACCCCGCGCACCGTCGCGGTCACGGCGCAGAAGGCCGACGGCTCGGCGGTCTCCTTCGACGCCGTCGTACGCATCGACACCCCCGGCGAGGCCGACTACTTCCGCCACGGCGGCATCCTGCAGTACGTGCTGCGCCAGCTCGCCAGCTCCTGATCGGGGCGACGGGACTACTTGGTCTCGTTGGGATGAGCGGTGTGAACCTGCTCCAGATAGACGGTATTGCCATCGATATAGAACCAGATGCGGGCAGTACCCTTGGCAGTAGGTTTGTGCTGCCATCGCTGAAAAGTGCGACCACCTCGGGTTACCGCACGTAGCGACCCCTCGAGCGGGTAATTGGTCGGGGTCATCGCGAGAGGTGAGTGAGTCAGGAAGTCCCAGGTGTCGCTCATGGGATTCCTCATGGTGGCTACCAGGTCACGCCACCCTTTCTCGGACTGTTTCGTGGCGAACTTCAGCAGGAACTCCGACTTCTTCGTCGGCCGTGGAACGAGGCTCTCCTTGGACATGGTCAGGGTCGGTTGACGACTGCTTCGTCATCGTCGTCGAGCCACTCGACCGGATGTGGGCTCAGACCTGCAGCGATTGCCGCGGCTGTCTCGCGCCAGCTGGTCAACTTGGCGATCGCCAGGTGCGGCTGGAGTGTTGAGAAGGAGGCTCGCGCTGCGTCGATGAGGTCGCGGGCGCACTGCTCTTGATCCTGAGGCGTCAATGCATACATCCACGGGTATCGGCTGGCCATCCGGTCAGTGAGTGGGCCATCCTCAAGGGACACCGTGATGAGGGTGGCGGCGATGTTCAAGAGCTCATTTCGAGCATCGGCCTCGCGCTGAGACATGAGGACAAGGGATTCCCCATCGCGGCGGGTCACAGTGACGGGGTGGTTCTCCGCCTCGGCGAAGACCTCAGCTGAATGCTTGCTCAGGTCGGATGAGCGGCGCACAGCTAGGGGGGAATCAACGGTGAGTGCCATACGAACATGCTATTCGGATCGTGTTCGGAAGTCCAGTGGTCGATTCCACTGTGTTGGTCGGCCGCCGTCCACGGTGGCTTCGCCATGAATGCCCCCATTGACGTGAGTTTCGACACGCTCGTCGACTCGCTGGATGCAGCCCTGGTTACTCTCGGCGAGCAGTAGGGCTGCCAGGTATCAGTGAGGACGAAAGGATAAGTCGCCTCAATGACCGGTTGGGAGGGGAGATCTGCGTGAGGCCTTCCCGGCTGCTGTCGGTGATCCACTGAGACCTTGCGCAGTCGCCCCGGAATAGCGGCCCTTCGCTTCCCGTTGCCCTGGCGTTCAGATCATGCCGAGCGGCGACCGCCGAAGGAGATGCGCACTCATGTCACAGTCCACCGTCAACAGCGACGCGACCAACCAGACAGACGTTCCGGTCGAGGAGGTCGACCTGCTCGTCGTCGGAGGTGGCAAGGCAGGCAAGTCCCTGGCGATGCTGCGCGCCAAGGCCGGCGACAAGGTCGTCATGGTGGAGCGGGACAAGGTGGGCGGCACCTGCATCAACGTCGCCTGCATCCCCACCAAGACCCTCATCTCCGCCGCCCGCGTCCTTCGTGAGGTCCAGGGCTCGCAGGCCTACGGCGTCACCCTGCCCGAGCAGGACGGCGGCGCCGACGCCCTGGCCCAGGCCCGCATCGAGCTGGCCTCCTTCCGCGCCCGCAAGGAGGCCGTCGTGGGCGGCATGGTGGCTGCTCACGAGAAGATGTTCCCCGCCTCCGGCATGGACTTCGTCAAGGGCACCGCCCGCTTCGTGGGGGAGCGCACCGTCGAGATCGCCCTGAACGACGGCGGCCTGCGGCGCGTGCGCGGCGCCAAGGTCCTCATCAACACCGGCACCACGCCGTCGGTCCCCCCGATCGAGGGCCTGTCCGACGTGCGCTACTGGACCAGCGAGGACCTGCTCACCCTGCCCGAGCTGCCCAGTAGCCTCATCGTCCTGGGCGGCGGCGTCATCGGCGTCGAGATGGCCTCCCTCATGGGGCTCCTCGGTGTCCCGGTCACCATCGTCCACGCCGGGCCGCACATCCTGGACCGCGAGGACGAGGACGTCGCCGCTGAGGTGACCGCCGGCCTGGAGGCCCTGGGGGTCACGGTCCTGACCGGAGCGCGCGCCTCGAAGGTCGCCGCCGCGGCCGACGGGAACGGCGTCGTCGTCACCACCGCCGACGGTCACGAGGTGAGCGGATCCCACCTGCTCGTCGCCCTGGGACGCACTCCTGTCACCGCCGGCCTCGGCCTGGAGGCCGCGGGCGTGGAGCTGACCGAGCGCGGCTTCGTGCGCGTCGACGACCACCTGTGCACCACCGCCGAGAACGTCTACGCCGCCGGTGACGTGGCCGGAACGCCCCAGTTCACCCACGCCTCCTGGAACGACTTCCGCGTCCTGCGTGACCTCTTCGCCGGCAAGGAGGCATCCACCGCCGGACGTCTCATCCCCTGGGCCGTCTTCACCACGCCCGAGCTCGGGCACGTGGGCATGAGCGAGGCCGAGGCCCGCGAGGCCGGCTATGAGGTGCGCGTCGCCAAGACCCCGACGGCGGCCGTGCCGCGTGCCAAGACCCTGGGCCACACCGAGGGCTTCTTCAAGGTCATCATCGACGCCCGCACCGACCTGATCCTGGGTGCTGCCATCATCGGCGCCGAGGCCAGCGAGGTCGTCACCAGCATCCAGATGGCGATGCTGGGCGACCTGACGTGGCAGCAGGTGCGCGACGCCGTCATCACCCACCCCACCATGAGCGAGGGACTCAACATCGTCCTGGACTCCCTGGGCTGAGAGCCTGAGGACTGGCCCCGCCTGAACGGTGAGACAGATCCGCTCAGGCGGGGCGTACCCCCAGGTCCTCGACGCGCTCGGCCCCCGGCAGCGCCACCAGCAGTGCCCCGGGCACCAGGAGCTTGGAGTGGCGCACGCCCGAGCCGATGAGCACGGTGGCCCGCTCCGCCACAGCGCCGTCGACGAAGAGGCGCCAGTCCTCGGGCAGGCCGACCGGGGTGATCCCGCCGTACTCCATGCCACTCATCTCCACGGCCCGCTCCACCGGCAGGAACGAGGCCTTGCGCACGTCAATGCGCTTCTTGACGACGTGGTTGACGTCGGCGAAGTCGGTGGCGCGCACGACGCAGGCGGCGATGCGCTCCTGGCCGGTCCGCTTGCCGGCCACGAGCACGCAGTTCCCGGTCGCCTCAGGATCCAGGTCGTAGTGCGCGTTGAGGGCGTCGGTGTCGGAGTGGGACGGGTCAATGGGCACCACCTGAGCCTGACGGGCCAGGTCCGCGCCCTCGGGCGAGGCCGCCTCCAGCGCCCGCAGCGCGGCGGCCACGGGCTCGGCGAGCAGATCGGTGCGCTCCAGCGCCGGCTGCCAGCCGATCTCCGCAGCGAAGACCTCAGCCGGATCACGCAGCTCAGTCATTCCTTCTCATCCTTTCGACGACGTCGAGCGCCTCTCGATGCGCTCGGCCAGACGGGTCCTGACCCCGGGCCACTGCTCCGGGGTGATGGCGAACATGGCCGTGTCGCGCGTGCGCCCCTCCTCACCGGGAGCCAGGGAGGGCTGCCAGGCGCGCAGGACCCCCTCGAAGGTCGCCCCCAGGGCCGCGATCGCGCCGCGAGCCACCTCATTGCGTGCATCGGTCTTGATGTCCACGCGGTCCACGCCCCAGTCCTCGAGGGCCTGCGCCAGCAGCAGGAGCTTGGCAGCCGGGTTGACGGCGGTGCCACGAACAGTGGGGGAGAGCCAGGAGGAGCCGACCTCGACGGCGAAGAGCCGCCCGTCCGGCATCCACCGGGGCGTCAGGTAGGCGGTGTGTCCGACGACGCGGCCGGTGGCGACCTCCACCTGGGCGAAGGGCGCGTAGGTACCCGTGTCCCGGCGGGCCAGGCTGCGGGACACGTAGTCCTCGACCGTCTCTGGCGTCGGCACCGTGGCGAAGGGGCTGGTCGCGGCGTCCTCGGCGGCCAGCTGCAGCCCCGGCACGTGCTCAGGCGTCAGCGGCTCCAGACGCACGATGTTGCCGGCCAGCACGCCGCAGGTCAGAACGGGGGAGGTGGTGTGCGACTCAGTGGTGCTCATGGCGTCAATCATGGCAGCCGTGGCGCAGTCGCCGCCCAGACGCCTCAGCATGTGGTCTCATTTCTGGAGCGGGCCGCGACCCTGCCGGTGCGGGCCAGGGTGCCGTCGGCTCACAGGCAGGGCTCACCGTCACGTCTGAGCCCGTCCAGGACATCGTGCAGGTCGGGGGATCGTTGGGCGATTACCTTGGCCGAGTATTGTTACGTGATGTACTTGAATGAAGAGTACGATGCTGCGATTGATGGCGGATGAGAGGCGCTCCAGCGATTGCGGCGAATCCGATCTTTAGGTGCCATGAAAACGGTTCGTGAAGCTATAGCTGCGTGTCGTTTTAAGTGAGGGGCAGAGGATAAGGCTGAGAGCGACTGAAGTTCTTTAAGGTGATCCTTTGAGTGTGGAGGGAATCTATGGCGTTGTTTAATGAGGATCTGTTGCTGCTGCGCGCCTCCCACCTGGTTCGCTCCTTCGGGAGAAAGGATAAAACCTTCGTCGCCGTGGAGGATGTGTCCCTGGACGTCGGGGCGGGGCAGGTCCATGGTCTGCTGGGGCCCAACGGTGCCGGTAAGACGACGACGGTGCGGATGTGCGCCACGCTGCTGGCTCCGACGTCGGGTGAGGTCTGGGTCGATGGCATCGACGCGGTGCGCCATCCGGAGCGGGCCAGGTCCCGGCTGGGCCTGGTCCTGGGTGGTGAGCTGGGGTTCTACCCGAGGGCTACGGCACGCGACAACCTGCTGTTCTTCGCCGATATTCAGGGCCTTGACGCCCGACGGCGACACAGCGCGGTCATGGACGCCCTGGAGCGGGTGGGGCTGGTCGAGGCGGCGTCCCGCAAGGCAAGCGAGCTCTCGCGCGGAATGCGTCAGCGTCTGCACCTTGCCCGAGCGCTGCTCGGGTCGCCGTCTCTCCTGCTGCTGGATGAGCCCACCACCGGCCTGGACCCGGACGTGGCGCTGCAGGTGCGCGACCTGGTGCGTGAGCTGGCGCAGCGGGGAACCGGGGTGCTATTGACCTCGCACTCGATGCCGGAGGTCGAGGAGCTGGCTGACATCATCTCGGTGATCGGGGCGGGGCGGATCGTCGTGCGCGGTGGCGTCGGCGATGTGTCCGCCTTCGCCGGGGTGAGTGCCACGACGACCTTCACGTTGCCGGCCCGCCACGGTGGCGCCGTCGAAGCGCTTCGAGGTTGCCTGGGGCCACGGGCGACGGTGGAGCAGCGCGCTTCCTCGGCCCGGTGGGCGGTGACGGTCTACTGGGCCGAGGAGGCCACCAGCACCACCGACGCCGACGAGCGGGTCCGCCAGGTCCTGGTCGAAGCTGGCGTGGGAGCGCCGTCGGACCTGGTGACGCGGCCGGCATCCCTGGAGGAGGCCTACCTGGCCCTGGCCGACAGGCTCGCCCGATGAGGCGTCAGCTGAGGATGACGGCCTTTCACGTCCGTCAGTTCGTCTCGGTGCCCTACTTCATCCAGCTCATGGTTATGACCACGACTGCCACCACGCTGGTGCAGTTCTTGGCGGCCTCGGCCTGGGGCGGGATCACCCCGACGCAGGGCTGGGTGCGCGGCGGCGTCGTCGGGATGTGGACAACAACGACCTGCGCGGCGGGGATCATCGGATTTGAGCGGTACAAGGGCACGCTGGTCCATCTGGTCATGGCCCCGGTGGGGGCGCTACGGTCGCTGGCGGCCGTGGTGTGCGCGGCAGCGTCCTTCGGGCTGGCGGCCTTCCCTGTGGCGTGGTGCACATGGGCGCTGCTGTCGACGTCAGTCTCCTTCACGGGGTCGGGGTGGGAGGTCTGGGTGCGCCTGACCGCAGGGGCCCTCATGCTGCTAGTCGGCTGCCTTGCCCTGAGCCTGGTCATTGCGGCGATGTTCGTCCTGACCCCCAACGCGATCCAGTACGAGGGGCTGCTGCTGGTGCCGGTATTCGTCGCCTCTGGCATCGTGTTCACCTCGACGACGCCGCCCGTCTGGCTGGCCGCAGTGAGCCGGTTCCTGCCGCTGTCGGTGCCCTTCGAGCTGCTGCTGGGCCGAGCGACGTCGGTGGCGGCGCTGCTCGGTTGGCTGGTGTGCGCCGCCGCGTGGTTGGGGTTCGCTGCCTTCCTCGGCCGGCGGGCGCTGCGTCTGGCGACACGGACCGGCACCCTGGAGGTGGTCTGATGCGCGCCCGGGCTCTGGCCTTCGCTACCGGTTCTCCTCAGGGGTGCGTGTCTCGTGGGCCTCGTCGACGGCCTTCGCGACCCTGGGCACGGCCGTGGTCACGCTGCTGGTGCTGCCGCTGCTGGACGTACTCTTCGATGTCCTCATGGGCTCGGACCTCTCCGCGCCCGACCTGGTGCGCACCGGATACGCAGCGGCCCTGGTGGCGCTGGCCGTCTCGGTGGCCTCCGGGGTGGTGGGCACCGTGGCCACAGACAGGATGCTGGGAGTCTTCCAGGAGGTCCACACCCGCAGGCGCGTCGACGTCGCCTACTGGCTGTCCGTTGCCGTCGTACCGGGGCTCCTGGCCGCCTTGACCGCCGCCGTCGCGATCGGCGCCGTCTTCGCGCTGTCGCCGCAGCACGACGTCGGAGTGCTAGGACGTGTTGTCGCGCTGGCGGCGCTGGCAATCGTGTGCGGGCTGCTCATGGGGATAGCGGCTGCTGGCGTCGGCGTCAACCTGCCCGACCCCTATCTGGGTGCCACGATCATCGCCACGTTCCTGCCGCTGCTGACCGGCGTCATCGTGCCGCTCGAGCAGTGCCCTATCTGGTTGCAGGCTCTGGCCCACCTGGTTCCGCTCAGCGGCACCGTGACAGTCCTGGACGCACCGGCAGCCGCCGTTCCGGCCTTGCTGGGCCGCGACCTCGCGGTCGCCGCCGTATGGGCCGGGATCGGGCTGGCCGTCACCCGCCGGGCCGTCACCCGACTCCGTCAGGGCCAACGCACCGACATCATCTGAGTCTGAGGAGGAGGTCTCCCTCAGCATGTGGTCTCATTGTCCCCGTGCTGCACGTCATCTTCTTTGAGCCGCGCATCCCGGGCAACACCGGGGCGGCGATCCGCCTGAGCGCCAACACCGGCTCCATGCTCCACCTGGTGGACCCCCTGTTCGACATGGACGACGCCAAGCTGCGCCGCGCCGGCCTGGACTACCACGACCTGGCCAACACGCGCGTCCACGCCACCTGGCAGGAGTGCCTCGAGCAGATCCCCGGACGCATCTTTGCCTTCACCTCCCACACCGAGCGCCTCTACACCCAGGTCGACTGGCGCGGCGACGACGCCCTCCTGTTCGGCCCCGAGCCCACCGGCCTGCCCCAGGAGATCCTCGACCACCCGCGAGTGAGCGCCCACCTGCGCATCCCCATGGTGGAGGGAAACCGCTCCCTCAACCTCGCCAACTCCGCCGCCATCGGCCTGTACGAGGCCTGGCGGTCCCTGGGCTTCGCCGGAGGGGCCTGAGCCCCGCGCTGCAGGCTCCTTCTCAGAGCATGCCGGCGGGGCGGATCGCCAGATCCTCCACCACCGCGTCCATCGGGGTGTTGACGGCCAGGCGCACGGCCGCCGCCACCGACTGCGGCGCCATATGGTCCGCAGCCCGGTAGGCGGGAGTGGCCATGATCCCCTCGGTGCGCAGGCGCGCGGCATTGAAGGCGTGCATACGCTCCTGCATGGGGGTGTCCACCCGGCCCGGATAGATCGAGGTGACCCGCACCTTGCCCGCCTCCTCCTGGCGCAGCGTGTCAGCCAGGGACTTCAGCCCCGCCTTGGAGGCGGAGTAGAGGGCGTTGCCCGACCGAGGACTCACTCCGGCGCCGGAGTTGATGAACACCGTCAGCCCGCGCGCCTCCCGCAGCGCCGGCAGCAGCAGGCTCGTCAGATACGCCGTCGCCACCAGGTTGAGGTTGAGGACCGCCCGCCAACGCGTGGGCGTGATCTTGTCAATGGCACCGGGGGCCTCCATGCCGGCGCTGTGCACCAGTACATCGAGGCTCTCGATGTCGATCCGGCTGACCAGCCTGGCCAGGGCCGTGTCGTCGGTCAGGTCGACCGGGCAGATGAGAACCGCCGTCTGGGACTCCTCCTCCAGCGCGAGCGCCAGCTCCTCCAGATCATTGACAGAGCGGGCCAGCAGGATGAGGTTGTGGTCCCGGGCCAGGTCTCTGGCCACAGCCAGTCCGATCCCGGAGGTCGCCCCGGTGATGAGGGCGATGGGGCGGCGCTGGTGGCGGCCGGAACCGGCGCGCGTGAAACCGTGGGCGGGGGTGAAGGGGACGGACTCCCCCTGACGACGACGCCGGCCCGCCTTGGAGGACGAGGCGTCGACCTGGGCGATCTGCGGGCTCACTGGCCGTCCCTGAGGAAGGCGGTGGCCCCGGGCTCCCCGGGCACGGAGTAGGTGGCGGTGAGCGTGGCCCGAGCGATGCAGTGCGGCGCCAGGGTGAAGGCCGCCATGGCGGGACTGGCGTCGTCATCCAGGCCCAGCGTGTCCACGTCCAGGGCGGAGACGGTGAAGACGTAGCGGTGATCGCCGTCGCCCGCCGGCGGGTAGGGACCGAACCAGGCGTGGTCGCCGGAGTCCCCGGCCAGGTGGAAGGCGGCGCCGTCGAGCTGAAGGTCGCTGGCCCCCGCACCCCGCTCCAGCGAGGTGACCGAGGCGTCCAGATCCACGATGGTCCAGTGCCACCAGCCCGACATGGTCGGAGCGTCCGGGTCGAAGCAGGACACGACGAAGGACTGCGTCTGCTCGGGGAAGCCTGACCAGCTCAGGGCGGGGGAGACGTTGTCATGGATGCCGGTGAAGATGTCCGGGATCCGCCCCTGCTCGGTCAGGTCCGCAGAGGTCAGGGTGAAGGAGGGGACTGAGGGCAGGAGGCCGGTAGGGGCCGGCGGGCGAGGGCGAGTGAGGTCGGCTGTCATAGGTGTACCTCCAGGCAGGTGATGGATAGGGAAGGTGGCCTTCCATGAGGGCACACCCCCAACTGTAGACGCCCCTGCGCAGACCCGTCCCTGTGGATCTCCTGTGGAGGAGCTCCGTGGGCTCGTCGCACCCTGAGACCTCCTTGTTGCCTACGCCCCCGATTGATGTCGCAGCGCGGCGCTATCCTGAAACCCACCCATCGAACATACGTACAGAGGGAGGGGGTGTCATGAGAGTCTCGATCACGCGCGCGCCGGCGGAGGCTCAGAACCGCCTCGATCGGGCCCGCCTCGCCCTGAGGCTGGCCGAGGAGCGCACCGGACTGCGCGACTCAGCAGCCCTGACGGTGCAGCGCGCCCTGTCCTCGGCATCAACCAGCGCCCTGCTGAGCACATCAGCCGACTCGCCTCAGGCCGGCTCCTCCGCATCCCCCGCACCCCCTGCGGCGCTCTCGGCATGTCAGGACTCCGGCGTCCTCACCCTCTGCGGATCCGCCACCCTCCTCCTGGCCGCCCTCGCCCTGCGCCAGGGCGCCACCGGCTGGTGCGGCGTCATCGGGGAGACGAGCTGGGCTGGTGCGCAGCCACCGAGGTCGGCCTCGACCTCAACCGGGTCCTCACCGTTCCAGCCCCCTCCTCGACGACGCCTCGACCCTGATGGTCACCTCCACCCTGCTTGACGGCGTCGACACCCTCCTCATCGGCGCCACCATCGCCGAAGGCCTGCGCCCCCAGCACCGCAGACGCCTGCTGTCCCGAGCACGCGAACGCGGCCACCCTCATCCTGACCCCCGCCCGCTGGGAAGGCGCCCGCATCCTCCAAGCCGACCCCTGGCCCCCGACACCGGAACCAGGAACACGCCTCCCGCCCAGGCCCCCGGCGGAGCCCCCCGCAGAGCCCTCCGCCGACGGCGTCGTCATCCCCATCGGGCGAGGAGCCTCACCCGCCCCGGTGCGAGCCATCGAGATGCCGGCCGGATACCTGCGACGCCTCACCTGGACCCTGGCCGACCCGCAGCGCCCACGGCTCGCCGCCACCGAAGAGCTCACGCTCTCACTGTCCGCCGAAGGGCTGCGCACAGGCTCCCGCAACGCCCCTCGACACCGCCGACCCGACCTCCCACCTGCAGGAGGTGGCCGGATGAACCCGCCACAACCGCCCTCGCCGCCCGGCCCGCCCGCCTCCAGATTCGTGGCCATCTGGGTCCCCTGACTGGCCCGTCGTCGCCCCTCACCATGGAGGCCCGCCAACAGCATCGACACCCCCGAGCGCGCCAAGGAGCCCCTCACCTGCCGGACCCGGCCACCGAACCCGTCGCCGTCGTCGGCGCTCACGGAGTCCTCGCCGCCTCAGCCCCGGCCCGCCGCGCCGGCATCACCACCGGCATGCGACTGCGCACCGCCCGCTCCCTGTGTCCCTGAGCTCACCGTCCTGCCTCCCACAGGAGGAACGCCAAGCCCGCGCCTTCGAAACCGTCATGGAGGCCCTCACCTCCCTCCTGGCGGACCCCATGGTGGCCCGCCCCGGACTGGCCCTGTCCCACGTCAGAGGACCCGCAGCCTGGATCGGTGGGGAAGAACCCCTCGCCTCAGCCCTCGTGGAGACCGTCACCCAGGAGGCCGACGTCGAGTGCCAGGTCGGCATCGCCGACTCCCTGCCCGGAGCCGTCCTGGCCGCCCGCCAAGGCATCATCGTCGAGTCGGGACGGACCCCGGAGTTCCTCGCCCCCTGGCCCCTGGACGCACTCCTGACCTGCCTGCCCCTCAGCCGCCTGAGGCGTGACGCCCGCCCCCTGCTGGAGAGCTTCTCCCGACTCGGCCTACGCACCTTGGCGGACCTGGCGGCCCTGCCCAGAAAAGACGTCACCGCCCGCTTCGGCCCTCTGGGGAGCAGGCTCCACCGCCTGGCCGCCGGCACCCACCACGAGGTCCCCGCCATGCCCCGGCCGGCCCAGGACATCACCGTCACCTCCGACCTCGACCCTCCCGTCGAACGCGCCGACACCGCAGCCTTCGCCGCCCGCCACCTCGCCGAGAACCTGGCGGCGCGCCTGCTGTCCGCAGGCCTTTCCGTCGGACGCCTCTGCGTTGCCGCCCGCTGCGAGGACGGCACCGACCTGTCCCGAAGCTGGATGCTGGAGGACACCCCCACCCCCGCCGAGCTCACCGACCGCGTGCGCTGGCAGCTCGAGGGATGGCTCTCCGGACGCTCCGGGCGCCCACCCTCCTCCGGTCTGACCCACCTGAGCCTGACCGCCCTCGAGCTGAGCCCCGCCACGACCTCCCAGACAGGACTGTGGCAAGCGCCGGGCCACCAGGCCCAGTCGCGCGCCCGCCGTGCCGCCGAACGCGTGGAGTCACTCCTGGGGGCCGGAAGCATCCAGGTTCCCAGGGTTGTTCCCGGGCGCGACCCGCGCTCGCGGGTTCGCCTCATCCCCTGGGGTGAGAACGAAGACGTAGGGGAGTCCACGGATGATGAGACGGCGCCCTGGAACGGCGCCCTGCCTGAGCCTCACCCTCCATCGTCCTACCCCGACCGGTTCCTGCGCGTCTCACCGACATTGAGGGGAGAGAGCTCGGCGTCGACATCCACGGTCAGCTCGACGGTGTCCCCGGCTTCCTCAGTGTCGACGACGGCGTGGTTGGCGTTGATGAGGGTGCTGTGGGGACTGGGTCCCAGATGGAGGCCGTGCTCCTGTGGGCCGGACCCTGGCCGGTCGACGAGGGGTGGTGGACCTCCCAGGGGCCTTCACGACGCGCCTACCTCCAGGTGGTCACCGACGTCGGGCCGCCCCGCCTGCTGGTGCGATCAGGCCGGTGGTGGCTCGATGCCCTCTACTCCTGAGGAGCTGTCCGATGATGCGGTCGCAAGAGGTGGGGTCGGGCGCCGTCGTCCCTTCAGCCACAGGAGCGCCAGCGTCACCAGGCACAGCCAGGCCAGCCCCAGGGACCAGCCAGCTAGAACATCGGTCATCCAGTGGTAGCCCAGGTAGACGCGGGATGCCCCCACCAGCAGGGTCGCCCCCGCCGCCGCCATGATCGCCAAGGTCCGGTACAGGATCGACGCCGTGGATGCCAGGACCATCCCCGCTAGCAGGCCGGCGAAGACAGCCGTGTTGAAGGAGTGCCCCGAGGGGAAAGAGGTGGTTGAGGCGGGCTCGCCTAGAAGGGTGTTGGTTGAGGGGCGTGCGCGCCTGAAGAACTCTTTGAGCGCCACCGTCAACAGGCTGGAGCCGATCATCGTGAGGCTCAGGACCAGTGCGCGCACGTGGTGGCCCCTCATGAAGAGGATGACGGCACAGATCGCGGTCAGGATCGTCAGCCCCACGGTGGAACCCAGGGCGGTGAACACCTGCATGATGACGGTCAGGGCCGGGAGGCGCTCGTCCACGGCCCAGGTGGTGACGCTCTGGTCGTGAGGCGCCAGGCCCGTTCCGGAGCTCGTGGTCAGGGCCAGCCAGGAGAACAGTGACAGCGTGATGACGGCGGTTGCGGCCAGCGTGCCGGCTTGCCTGGTGCGCCAGGTGTGAGGCAGGTGGTCGAGTGAGAGCATGAGGGGGAGGTTATCCGGGCTGATCTGGATGAGGCTATGCGTGCGCCATGGAGCGGCTGAGCGGTGTCGTCACGTCTTGCCCGCGCCCGGGGCGCTCGGCGGGTAGCATCCGGCCCGAGTGATTCGATCCGGCTCAGGAGGACCCGCGTGGCCAAGCTCTACTTCCGCTACGGCGCCATGAACTCCGGTAAGTCCACGGGGCTGCTCCAGACCGCCTACAACTACGAGGAGCGCGATCAGCGCGTCCTGCTCCTCAAGGCGGTGGTCGACACCAAGGGTGAGGACTCAGTGGTCTCCCGGCTCGGGGTGTCGCGCCGTGTTGACCTCCTCGTCGACGCCGACGACGACCTGCGCGCCCTGGTGCACCGGCGGGCCCTGAGCGGTGCGCGGCCCGTCCGCGACGAGGACGGCGTCCCGCGAGAGGCGGCGACCTTGCGTGAGGTTCTTGACTGCGTGCTCATCGACGAGGCTCAGTTCCTCACGGCCCTTCAGGTGGACCAGCTCATGGAGATCGCGCTGATCGACGACGTGCCCGTCCTGGCCTACGGGATCCGCACCGACTTCCGCACAGTCAGCTTTCCCGGGTCGCGCAGGCTGCTGGAGATCGCCCACTCCCTGGAGGAGCTCAAGACCATCTGCCGCTGCGGGCGCAAGGCCATCTTCAATGCCCGCAAGGTGGGGGAGTCCTTCGTCTTCGACGGCGATCAGGTGGCCATCGACTCCGGGGACGTCACGTACGAGTCGCTGTGCGGCCAGTGCTACCTCGCCGCCGGTGGGAGGCTTCCTGGCAGGTAGGCCGCGCTCCGGGACTGAGCTTGTGCTGGCGGGAGTACAAGGCTGACTGAAGGTTTGGCGCTAGGAGGCGACTCTCGCTCCGAGATATTCCTTGTACTTGGGTCATTACAAGCACTATCGTGAAGCCGTGAATGCTTCCTACGCACTCATCGCAGACATCATCCGCTCGCGTGAGCTCCCTGATCGCAGGCGTGCTCAGCGCGTCATCCACGAGACTCTGGATCGGGCCGCTGAAGGGCTGAAGCTGACGCAGCGCCCGTACGCCACGGTTGGTGACGAGCTGCAGGCAGTCTCGGCGACCCTTGCCGACGCTCTCGCTCTCACCATGCGTACACACCTTCTTCTGCCTGATGGCTTAGGCCTGCGCTTCGGAATCGGAGTCGGAGCGATCTCCGAGATTGAGGGGGTGGCGGGAAGCGGTGCAGACGGTGCGTCAGAGCGTCCGATCCAGGACGGCTCGGCATGGTGGGCCGCGCGTGAGGCCATCGAGAAGGCGCATCGCCTCCAGGATGAGGGGAGGTCCTTCATTCGTACCTGGCTGCGTATCCACCCGGATACGGTCGACGCATCCGGAGGGGGGTGGAGTGAACGTGAGGAGTTCGTCAACTCCGTCCTCATCCTGCGAGACCAGACGGTATTCCGCTTTCAGCCCCGTCAGCGCCGCATTATGGCCGGACTCCTCATGGGAGTGACCCAGATTGAGATCGCCCGCCAGGAGAAGGTGAGTCAGCAAGCCGTCTCAGAATTCGCTCGCGGTGCCGGTTCCTCCTTGCTGGAGGTTCAAAAGCTTCTCGACGGGTTGAGTGGGGGAGGTGAAGGAGAATGATTTCCCTGTTCCTCCTTCTGTTTGCTGCCGCCTCCGTGGTTGTCGGCTCCGACCGGGTGAGTGGGGGATTGTCCAGGAGGTCCGCCGGGGCGAGACTTCTGGTGGGAGTGCCTGCAGTCGTTGCTCTTGGCGTCCTGGTCGGGTGGCCCGTTCTTCATCTCGGGGCGGGAGGTGTTGTCGTCAGCGTTCTGGTAGCCACTGCATGGTTGTGCTGCGGCCTGGTTTCGCAGGTCTGGTGGGACAAATCGTTGAGGGCCTATCAGCGGAAGCGGCTGGGGTGGAGTGTCTCTGAGGGCGGTGAGGGGCGGCTGGGGCCGTTCATCCGGCTTGTCCATGCGGGTCTGTTGCTCCTCGCCGTGGGGCTCTGTGTCGTCGCGTCGCAGCCGCTTGGATCTCGGGCTGCCAAGATGAGCGCCGTCGTCGGAGTGGTCGTCCTCCTGACTGTTCCCTGCCAATCGAGTCGTCGCCGACATTCTTGCTGTTGCGCGCCACTCCTCGCAGGGTAACGTGAAAAGCTGTTGCGGTTGGTTGTGAGCCCTCGCAGGAGAGCGGGAAACAGGATGAGATGGAGGGCTCGATGCGCGGCGGTCGCTGGATCGGTCCGCTTGAGCGAATCCTCATTCTCCTGCTCGCCTCTGTTGAGGCGCCCGCCGCTATTGCCGCAATTGTTGCCGCCAAGGGTGTGATCCGATTTCCCGAGATCAGTCAGGATAAGGCGGGGCAGAAGGCTGAGGAGTTCCTCATCGGCTCCTTCGCCTCCTGGATCCTGGCGGTCTTGGGTGCTGTGATCATTCACTTCGCCTGAGTCACGTCACGTCGGGGAGGGGTGGGGTCGGCCGTTTCGGGTGAGCGAGTTCGGGTAGGCGGGTTCCGGTCGGCCTGAACCGGACGCCTTGAACCCGCATCCCTGAACTAGTCCACCCGGACCTGCTCGCCCGAACCTATGTCCCCGCACCCAGCCCTCTCGAACCTGTGTCCCTGAACTAGCCCACCCCGGACCGGCTTTACCCAAACCGGTTGGCCGGTTCGGGTGGGTTGGGGGGTTGCTTCGGTTCGGTTGGTTCGGTTCGGTTGGTTCGGGGTGTGGGTTTGAGGCCCGGCCGTGAGGGTCGTCCGGTCTCTGTGCGCCTCCGGATAAGAAGGTTGACGCCCTGGGTTTTCGTTGCTGTGCCGGTGATTCTGGGTGGCTGCTTCAGCGTGCAGGGTGCGGAGGATCGGGCTATACTGTACGTATGTTCGAAGGCGGTGTGCTTCCTCGTGTCCCGGCCGGTGGTGCGGCCGGGACACTGAGCGCGCCTGCCCAGGACGTGTCGGCGGGGGCTGTGGCCTGCGCTGAGGACGTGGCGGGCCTGCTGGGGTCCTTGGCCGCGGGCGGAGCACTGGCCGGTGTGGTGGAGGGACTGCTGGCCCGCCTGCTGGTGGCCGCCCAGAACCCCAACGACGACGGCGATGGCGGCGACGTCGGTGGTGAGAGCTCTGACGCTGAGAGCGCCGGCAGTGCTGATGGTGAGGGCTTGTTCGCTGGTGAGTCGGGTGCTGACGCGACGTTGGTGGCTGCCGCTGATGGACACAGGGTCGTGTCTCTGGAGGAGGCTGGTGCTACTGGGTTGCTTGGTCTGGGGGCGCGGGGTCTGGGGGAGCTGGTGGCGGCCTGTCACCGTCTGGCGGCGTGGGCGTCGTGGGGTGAGGCCCTGGCGGCGGCGTGCCTGACCGGGTGCGCCGAGCTGTCGACGCATCCGGATCAGTGGGGCCCAGACGGTGCGGTCTCACCGGTGGTGGGGTTCGAGGAGCGGCGGTTCAACACCACCTGCCTGCTGTCGGCCCGCCTGGGGGTATCCCGGAGTCGGGTCGGGCAGATCGTGGACCACGGCAGCACTCTGATGGACATGGGGTTCGGGCCCACTGAGGTCATGGAGCGGTGCGGGGTACTGGATGCAGCCAAGGCGTCCTTAGTGACTCGCCGCCTGGGAGACGTGCCGGCTCCGGTGGCACTGGCCGTTCAGGAGCGGGTGCTGCCTCAGGCGCCTAGGCGCAGCGTGTCCCAGGTAGGACGCGACATTGAGCGGGCCCTAATGGAGACAGACCCCACCGGACACGCCGAGCGGGCCCGAGCCAACCAAGAGCGTCGGTGCGTGTCACGCCCCAGGCCCGCCGGCGAGGGCATGTCCCAGGTCCGCCTGGTGCTGCCCACGATGGACGCCTGCTGCTGGACGCCACCTTGGACGCGATCGCCGCCAGCGCCAGGGCAGCCGGTGAGCAGCGCACCCCAGCCCAGCTGCGCGCCGACGCCATCACCGCCATGACCCTGTCCACACTACGCACCAGCCAGCAGACCGCCTACCACAGACCCACACAAGCCCCCGACGACGACACCAGTGGCGCCACTGGCGGTCTCGGCAGCAGCACTGGAGACTTTGGCGGTGTGAGTGAGCTGGGTTCAGTGCCTGCCTCGTTCTCTCCTCCCAGGCGTTCTGCCTCCCTGGAGCGTCTGCTGCCTGACGGTGTGCCTCTGGAAGGACTCCTGGGGGCCTTGAGCTCCCTGGTGGGCTCAGCCAGCCCATGGTGGACCCCCTCAGGCACCGGCCACCTCCCCCTCCCCGAAAACATCCACATCGACGTCCAGGTCACCGTCCCCCTGACCAGCCTGACCGACCCAGGTGGCCTGGCTCAGCCAGAAGACGCCACCGACCACACCCCAGCTGCTCACGGTCCCGGCGGCCGCGAACCCGCCACCAGCATCGGAGGCAACCGGCTCCAGGACAGCGATCACGGGGGCTATGTGCCCGAGGGCTGTGCTTCTAAGCGTGGTGTTCCCGAGAGCGCTGAGCGCCCCGAAGGTCCCTGCCATCCGAAGTCCGGCAGAGCCAGCCCAGACAAGAACCCCACCGTCACATCCGAGCTCTGCAACGACGCAGCATCACGGGACGGCAGGCGAAGCCTGCCCACCACTGATGGGAGGACTCTGCCCGGCTCCAGTGGGAGGAGTCTGCCTGTGCCCGACCCGGCTACTCCCGCCTTCTCGTGCTCGGCTGCTCACGACTCCTCGCCTGCCGCGTCGTTGTCCATTGCTCTCATCGCCCAGCCGGCCGCCTCGCCGGCTGAGGTCGCGGAGGTGCGCATTGGGGCGCGCAGTGTGGCGGTGCCGGCCCTGACTGCCTGGGCCCTGGCCGCCGGCGGGACCTGGAGGCGCCTGGTCACCGACCCAGCAAGCGGAGTCGTGATCGACGTCGGCCGCACCAGGTACCGTCCCCCGGCCGGTCTGGCCGACCTGGTGCGCGCCCGCGACCGGGCCTGCGTCTTCCCCACCTGCCAGACCCCCGCTGAGCGGTGCGACATCGACCACCTCACCGCCTGGAGCCAGGGCGGGACCACCAGCCTGGACAACCTCGTCACTTTGTGCGAGGCCCACCACCGCCTCAAGCACACCCCCGGATGGGCCCTCACCCGAGACCAGGCCAGCGGAACACTGTCCTGGCACACCCCCGACAAGACCATCTACCAGCGCCACCCCAGACGGCACCATCACCCGCCTGCCCCGCAAGACCGGGCCCCCACCAGCACCACGTCCCCGGCGCCGTCATACCCAGCCGACCTGAGCAAGCAGATCGGCCCCGACCTCATCGACCGCCTCAACCGGGCCCTTGACAGAGCACTCGACAACCAGGCCCACAACCACGCCCGTCTCGGCACCAACACCAACGGCAGGGCACGGCTCGAGACCCGCGGGCCCCCCAACCCGGCCAGAGAGCCGGAGCCTACGAGACCACCCCCTACCCGCAGGCCGCCCACACCCTCCAACTCGCACCCCTCATCGACCAAGCCCCACCCTTCTAACGCTCCAGGTGCCACCCATAGTCATGACCGGCCGACACCGCTATGCCGAGCTCCACGCCCACTCCGCCTACTCCTTCCTCGACGGGGCCAACGAGCCCGATGAGCTGGCCTCGGCCGCCGTCGAGCTCGGCCTGGAGGCCCTCGCCCTGACCGATCACGACGGTGTCCCCGGCATCGTCAAGCACGCCCAAGCAGGCCGTACCCACGGCCTGCCCACCATTCACGGCACTGAGCTCACCCTGGCCGACGGCTCCCACCTGCCCGTTCTGGCTCGCAACCCCGTCGGCTACCGCCGCCTGGTGTCCGCCATCTCCCAGCACAACCTGGACGCAGGGCACCGTCAAGAACCAGCCCACGACCTGACCGCGCTAGCCTCGGCTCTCCGCTCCGACCCCACCGACCAGACCGAGGCAGCGTCGGGAAGCTGCCTCGTCCTCACCGGAACCGCCAACGGTCCCCTGCGTCGGGCGCTGGGCGATCTACGTCGCCCTGATACTTGGGACCTGAAGGCGGCAGACGCCTGCCTGGGACACCTGACCGAGCTCTTCGCCGCGCCTGACCGAGGCCGTCCTCTCGCTGCCGGCCCCACGACCACCGCTCACCGGCAGGTTGAAGGAGATGCCGCAATCGGCCTGGCCGTTGAGCTCACCCTGGACGGAGGCCCCACCGATGCCGCCCTCACCGATGCCCTGACCCGGCTGGCCCACACCCACCGGCTGCCCCTCGTGGCCACCGGTGCAGTGCGCTGCGCCCGCCCCATCGACGCCCGCCTCGCAGACGTGCTCACCGCAACCCGCCTGGTCACCGACCTGGAAGGCGCCCGCGGTCACCTGCCCGCCATCGGCCGCTGGCTGCGAGGGGCCCAGGACATGGCGCTGCTGCACCGACGCCGCCCCGACGCCGTCGACCTGGCCGCCGAGCTCGCCTCAGACCTCGCCTTCGACCTGTCCCTCATCGCCCCGGACCTCCCCGATGCCGATGTCCCGGAAGGACACACCCTGCCAGCTGGTTGCGTGAGCTCACCCGCCAGGGCGCCACCCGCCGCTACGGCACCCCGCAGGAGCACCCCCGAGCCTGGGAGGTGCTCAACCACGAGCTCGAGGTCATCGAGTCCCTGGGATTCCCCGGCTACTTCCTCATCGTGCACGCCATCGTCGAGTTCTGCGCACAGTCGGAATCCTGTGCCAGGGGAGAGGCTCGGCGGCCAACTCCGCAGTCTGCTACGCCCTGGGCATCACAGCCGTCGACGCCGTCAGGCACCAGATGCTCTTCGAGCGCTTCCTGTCCCCGGGGCGAGCCGGCTACCCGGACATCGACCTCGATATCGAGGCCTGCCGCCGCGAGGAGGTCATCCAACACGTCTACTCCCGATACGGCAGAGAACGTGCCGCCCAGGTCGCCAACGTCATCTCCTACCGCCCCCGATCCGCAGTCCGTGACGCCGCCCGAGCCCTCGGCCACCCCGCCGGCGTGCAGGACGCATGGGCCAAGCAGATGGATCGATGGGCCTCAGTGCGCCCCGGAGGACTGACCGGGCAGAGCGACGAGGTCCCTGAGCCGGTCCTCGACATCGCGGAGAAGCTGCTGCGGCTGCCCCGCCACCTGGGGGTCCACCCCGGAGGCATGGTCCTGTGCGGCCGCCCCGTCACCGAGGTCTGCCCGGTGCGCTGGGCCGCCATGGACGACCGCTCGGTCCTCCAATGGGACAAGGATGACTGCGCCGAGGCCGGCCTGGTCAAGTTCGACCTCCTGGGCCTGGGAGCGCTCACCGCCCTGCGTCTGGCCTTCACCACACTGGCACAGCGGGGACAGACCGTTCCCGACGCCGTGACGGAAGGGGAGCTGCGCACCTCACAGTCCGGTCGTCCCTGGGGGCTGCACACCCTGCCCGAGGAGGACCCCGCCGTCTACCGGCTGCTCACGGCCGCGGACACGGTTGGGGTCTTCCAGGTCGAGTCGCGTGCCCAGATGGCCACTCTGCCCCGACTGCGCCCCCAGGAGTTCTACGACATCGTCGTCGAGGTCGCCCTCATCCGTCCCCGGCCCCATCCAGGGCGACGCCGTCAACCCCTACATCCGCCGCAGGCTGGGGCGCGAGGAGGTCACCTATCTGCATGACTCCCTCAAACCCGCCCTGACTAAGACCCTGGGAGTGCCGCTCTTCCAGGAGCAGCTCATGCAGATCGCCGTCGACGCCGCGGGGTTCAGCCCCGCCGAGGCAGACAGCCTGCGTCAGGCCATGGGGGCCAAACGATCCATCGAGCGCATGGACGCCCTCCGTGACAAACTCATAGCCGGAATGAGGTCCCGGGGCATCGACGCGCCCACTGCGGAGACGATCTACAGCAAGCTGAGGTCGTTCGCCGAGTTCGGCTTCCCCGAGTCCCACGCCTTCTCCTTCGCCTACCTGGTCTACGCCTCGGCCTGGCTCAAGGCGCGCAAGCCCGAGGACTTCTACGCCGGGGTCCTGGCCGCCCAGCCCATGGGCTTCTGGTCCCCGCAGTCCCTGGTTGCCGACGCTCGCCGCCATGGTGTGCGCGTCCTACCCGCAGACATCAACCGCTCACTGGTGCAGGCCACCGTCGAGCAGCGGGAGGACCACCAGGAGGCAGGCCACTCAGACCAGTGGGAACCGCTGAGGCCCCATCCCGCTGCCCTGTCCTCCCTGGACGTCCACGACGACCTCGCAGTATGCCTGGGCCTGGCCCCGATCAAGGGGCTGGGGGAGCGGGCCGCGCAGGCTATCGTCACCGAGCGCCGTGCCCATGGCCCCTACCAGGACCTGGCGGATCTTGCGCGACGCGTGAGTCTGAGCCGCTCCCGCCTTGAGTCGCTGGCCGTCTCAGGAGCCCTGGACAGCCTAGGGGTGGAGCGCCGTCAGGCCCTGTGGGCTGCCGGAGTCCTCTCCGATGAGCACGGCCGACGTCGTGGCGCCTCTCGCCGGGGGCAGGGCGCGTGGTATCAGCCCACGCTTCCGGGAACCGCTGTCGGCGCCCAGGCCCCGACCCTGCCGATCATGACCGACCGTGAGCGCCAAGCAGCCGACCTGAGCCTGACCGGAGTGTCCACGCAGGGCTCGCCCTTGAAGCTGCTGCGCCCCATATTGGCCGACGACGGCGTGCTCAGTGCAGCCGACCTGGCGGATCAGGAGCATGGGAGCCGGGTGCGCGTCGCCGGCGTCGTCACCCACCGGCAGCGCCCCCACACGGCTTCCGGCATGATCTTCCTCAACCTGGAGGATGAGACCGGTCTTCTCAACGTCGTCTGTCGAGCCGGCATGTGGCGCCGCTATCGCAGCATCGGCAGACGCGCCGTCGCCCTCATTGTGCGCGGCACCGTGGAGAAGGGTGACGGAGTCGTTGCACTCATGGCTGATCGCCTCCAGGTCCTTCCAGGTGTTCCGGGTACCGGCAGCCGGGACTGGTGCTGAGAGCGGGCCCCTCACTCCTTGCGCGAGGAGTAGGCGGGCAGCTCGCCCGTGACCGGGGCGTCCTTGGTGTGCAGCTCGGAGTAGACGGACCAGAGCACACTGATCAGCGGGACTGCGACGATCGCACCGAGCAGGCCGGCGGCGTAGGTCCCCAGGGCGACACCGATAATGACCACCACAGGGTGCAAAGAGACCTGGCGACCCATGATGAGGGGCTGGAGTATGTGACCCTCGATCTGGCCGATCCCGGCTACTCCCACGCCGACAACGATCATGGTGACGAAGCCGCCGGAGGCCAGGGCCACCACCATGGCCACGAGCATCGCCAGAGGTGCGCCGATGATCGGGATGAAAGCGCCGATGAACACGAGCACCGCCAGGGGAGCCGCCAACGGGATCCCCGCGAGCTGGAGGAATATCCCGGCCATGATGGCGTCGGTGAGCGCCACCAGCACAGTGCCACGGGCGTACCCGGCGAAGGTGTACCAGCCGGCACCCGCGGCCCGGTGGGTGGACTCCCGCATCGTGGCGGGCAGCTCGTTGAGGAACCAGCGCCACATCCGGCCCCCGGAGGCCAGGAAGAAGATCGTGACGAACAGCGCCAGGGCCAGGACCGTGAGCACATCGACGACCGCACTGGCGTTGGAGAGCACCTCCGAGGCCAGGGACGGGGCGTTGGACTGCAGATAGTGCTGCCCCTGGCGCAGCCAGAGCTGGAGCTGATGATAGATCTGCTGCTGTGTCAGGTGCAGCGGCCCCTTCTCCAAGAAGTCCATGATCGTGTTGAGGCCATCGCCGAATTGGGATGCCAAGGAGCTCCACTGGCTGGTGACCGAGGTGACCACGTACGTGACCAGTCCGGCGATCGCACCGATGGTGGTCAGCAGTGCCAGGAAGGTCGCCGGGTATCGGGGCATGATCCTGGCGAAGAGGTTGACCATCGGCTGGAGGATCGAGGTGAACACCAGTGCCATGAACAGGCCGATGAAGACCGGGATCACCTGCGAGGTGGCATAGAAGACAAGGCCGATGACGATGATGATGCCCAGTCCCAGCCAGGCCCCCATCCCGCCCCGCACCAGCCAGGAGGGTAGGGAGTCCATGACCGAGGAACGGGTCGTGACCGTCTCGGGGAAGGAGACCGAGGGGGCCACGCGCACATGTGTGGTGGACACCGGGGGAGAGACAGGCCTGGCCTCCTCCTCCGGTGCAGACTCCCAGTGCAGCTGGTAGTCACGGTCCGCCTGCCGGCGCCTCTCCGCCCAGTCGATCCCCCGGTCCAGTGCCGTACGAGCGCTCTTGAGCCGGCTCAGCAGGCCGCTGCTGCTGAGCATCTCTCGGGTGGACCTCTTCTCCGATTCGCGTTCCTGCGCCGCCTGGTGGGAGTCGGGGCTCTCGGAGGACTCGGGAACCTCGGCCGAAGTGTCCTGAGTCGGCTTCTGTGACGGAGAGCTGTGTGTTGCCATGGGGTGAACGATCAGTCCTTCGCTGGATAACGGGCTGACGAAACACGCCCAGCCTACTAGCGTGGCCCCATGACCGCCCCGAATGTCGGCAATCCGACGCACCCCGCCGTGACGAACCAGCTGCGTCTGCCCCGCGCCGCCGCGTTAGGGCCAGGGCGGGGAGGGCAACAGAGGCTTCTCATCGACGCCCCGGCCGGAGCGGCAGAGATCTACCTCCACGGCGCCACCGTGACCTCCTGGGTGCCGCGCGGAGGCTCGGAGGTCATCTTCACTTCCCGGCAGGCGGTCTTCGACGGCGCTACCGCCATTCGTGGAGGAATCCCCCTGTGCCTGCCGGAATTCGGCGTCGGCATCAACGGCGACGCCGTACCGAAGCACGGATGGGCGCGCATCGCTCCCTGGAGACTGCGAACGGTCACCGCCACCGACGGCGGCGGGGTCCGCGCTCTTCTCAGCGTCAGTCGCGATCGACTGACAGCGCTCTACGAGGTTGAGGTTGGTGAGACGCTGCGCCTGGGACTCAGCCTGCGCAACGAGGGGACCGAGCCCCGCACGGTGGAGGCGGCCGCACACACCTATCTCTCAGTCCACGACGTCACCGCCAGCCGCATCAGCGGGCTCGCAGGCGCCCGTTACAGTGACAACCTGGCTCGCAGCCCCCAGGAGGCCTACCACGTCCAGGAAGGCGATGTGACGATCAGTGGCCCCGTGGACCGCATCTATGACTCCGCCGAGCCGATCACGGTCACTGATCCTGGACACCAACGCACCATCGGCATCGATAAGCGCAACGCGCCCTCGACGATCGTGTGGAACCCCTGGTCCACTCACAGTGCCCCACTGCCGGACATGGCTAACGACGAGTTCCCTGCCATGGTGTGCGTCGAAAGTGGGGCGGTGCGAGAGCACGCACCCACCATCGAGCCCGGGGCGAGCTGGTCCATGCAGGTGACCTTGAGTGTCGAGAGCACCGCAGTGTGATGGGAAGCACTTGAACGTGGCTTGGTGGCCTCGGTGGCCGTCATGCTAAGTTTCTCTGCGTCGCCGGGGCGAGGTCCCGGCCAAGCCGCTGAAAGGCGGAGAAGACAACACAAGTCCGAGTGGCGGAATAGGTAGACGCGCTAGCTTGAGGTGCTAGTGCCTTATTAAACGGGCGTGGGGGTTCAAGTCCCCCCCTCGGACACCACCAACAGATGATCCCCGGAACCAGACGGTTCCGGGGATCCGTTGTCTCTCAGGGAGCCTCGCTCAGCTCCACTCAGGACGGTAGAGGTCGGGGCGGGGAGGCATGCAGCACATGATGAGCGGCACGATGCCCAGTCCAACGAAGTAGAAAAGCAGGAACAGTCCTGACTGTCCGGTGTCATGGAGGCGACGGACCATCACTGCGAGCGACGGAATAATGATCGCGGCAACGTAGAGCATGAGCAGGCCAAAGATCGCGACCACCGCAGAAGGCAGCTCGTCGGCGCCCGAAATCGCTGCCGAAGCGCCGATTGCCACTGCCAGAATATAGAGGCCAATGGGGATGAGCATCTGGAATATGAGGAATGGCCACCAGAACTCGGACTGAGATGCATAGCCTCGGAACTGGGCGTAGCGCTGGAAGTAGCGCTTGACGGCCTCGCCGAAGCTTGCACCAGGCAGCGGGGCGACGTCGGGGGCTAATGACATAGCCCCGAACTGGTTGGGTGCGCCGTAGGGGGCAGGGCCGCCCGGGTAGGGAGCCTGGCCGCCGTAGGCCGGTTGGTCGCTGTATGGTGCCTGGCCGCCGTAGGGTGCGGGGCCGGTTCCGTAGGACATGAATCCTCCATGTAAGACGGGGCAGGGAGTGACGGGTGCTGCCATGGCTGAGAGCACCCGGGCTGATGCGCTTTCTGGTGTCAGGTCGGCGTACGAGTCACAGCCTAAGGGCAGAGGGGAGGGCTCGTCATCTCGGTTCCTCCCCTCTGCGGTGGGGAGCACTCCCTATGCCGGGCCACAGGCGTCCGTCCCGCTAGGCTTCAGTAGACTTGGCCTTCATGCACTCCGTCACCTCACCGAGCAGTCCTTCTGATGTGAGGCGCAGTCCTGATCTGCTCCGTGCGCGCGCCGGGGTCAGCCTGGTGTTCCTGGCCAATGGCCTGGGATTCGCCAATCTGGTGCCGCGTTTCCCGGAGATCGTGGAGGGGCTGGGGCTGAGCAGGAGCGCCTTCGGGCAGGCGGTGGCTGCAGCCAGCGTTGGTGCTCTCGTGGCGGGGCTGGCCGCGTCTTGGCTTATCTCCCGCCTGACCTCGGCCAAGGTGGCCAGCCTGGGCATGCTCGTGGTGGCCCTGGCTCTCCTGGGAGCTGGGTTGGCCCGTTCGTGGCTCGTTCTGGCGATCTGCCTGCTGGTTGTGGGCGGGACGGACTCCATTGTCGATGTCGCGCAGAACGCACACGGGCTGCGGGTCCAGCGCCGTTGGGGCGCCTCCATCGTGACGAGCTTCCATGCCTCATGGTCACTGGGGGCGGTTCTGGGAGCCGCCATGGGGCAGGCCTTGGCTGGAGCCGGAGTGGGGGTGGGAACCCACATGGTCCTGACGGCAGTGGTGCTGCTCGTCCTCTCGACAGGCCCCCTGCTCGCAGGCTGGTTCCTACCCGGCCATGACCGCGCTGATCGCGAGCCCGATGAGATCAAGGAGTTCGACAACGCCCCCCAGGTGAGGCCGGCGACATCGTCTCGTCGAGTCGGACCATTCACGATCCTCGTGCTCCTCGTCGTCGGGCTACTATGCGCGGCCTCGATGTTCCCCGAGGACGTGGCCATGAACTGGTCGTCCCTGCTCCTGTCCGATCAGGGCGCCGGTGCCGGTCACGTCGGGCTGGGGCTGGTGGCCCTCCAAGGAACGATGATCGTGGGGCGCCTGGTGGGTGACCGCATCATTGACGCTGTCGGTCAACGAACCGTGATCGCCTGGGGTGGAGCACTGGTCACCCTCGGAATGAGCATCGCCCTTCTGCTCTCCTCCGTTCCCGGGACGCTGCTGGGGATGGCGATCTCCGGGGCTGGGTGCGCCGTCGCCGTTCCCGTGACCTACTCCGCCGCCGATGATGTTGAAGGGCTTCCTCCCGGGCTGGGACTGACCATCGTGTCCTGGCTGGCCCGCCTGGCGGGCCTCCTGGCGCCACCCGTTGTCGGCCGGCTCGGTGACGATCACGGGCTGTGGGTGGCTCTGGCCTACGGCCTACTGGGAGGCCTCATCATGGTCTCCTGCTGGCCGGTCCTGCGCCACAGGCCTGTGGCGAGTCAGCGGCGGGGCTGAGCTTAGAGCAGTCCCGCTTGATGGCGCAGCTCGCTGTCCTTCTTGTGAATCCAGTGCCTGCCGATCACAACGGTGGCGAGTGCCGCAGCGATGACGACCAGCGCAAGGACCGAGTTCCATATCAGCGCGTGGGTGTGAGCATCCTGCGAGGAGGAGCCGGCCGAGAACGCAGTCTGATTCAGCATCACAGAAGCGAATATGGCAAGGACAGCCACAACGAACTCAACCAGGAACACGATCGCAACAAGGTTCCAGTAGCGCTCGCGCCGGCGCGCATCGCACCACGCGGGCAATGAGGCGGTGTCGACATCCTCCCAGCTGAGCTCCTGCGGCTCTTCTCCTCCGGGCATCGTGCGGGGATAAGAGACGAGGAGACGGTCGCACTGCTTGGAGGCGCGGGAGAGGAGCACGCCGAAAACGCTGACGCCGAAGAGCAGGGGAATGAGTGTGAGCTGCCCGGCGGCGATGAACAGCAGGAAGACCACAACCCCCACGAGCAGGAAGGCTGAGGCGAAGATGGTCATGACGACGAGGGCACGCCGCCCCTGCCTGACGCGCTTGGCGACGTCGTAGGTATCCGGCCATGGAGGACCCATGCGCCCGTCCCGGGTGACTCCTCGCGTGAGGGGGACTCCGTTCGGGTGAGTGATGAGATCCCGGCGCAGGCCCGCCTCAATGTCCAGGGGGCGTGACGAGCCGGGCTCCTGCCCCGCCAGCTGAGTCAGGACCTGACGCAACAGCCCCCACTGCTCCTCGGCCACGAACCTCGGAGTGCGCAGAGCCCAAGCGGCTCGAGCACAGGTGACCGCGATGGCGAGTGTCACGAGGGCGAAGATGCCGGGAAGAACTGTGAAGACCTTCTGGAATCCGGCGAGGGGATCGCCCGGGGGTGCGATGGACAAGTTTCGGTGGAAGGAGATGGCGAGGTACAGGCCGATCCCCGCCATTCCCAGTAAGAAGACAGTCTGTAGCAGCCGCAGCAGCATGCCCCCACTGAGCTGAACAGACAGCGCCGCCGTGCCCGGGTCGTAGGCGGAGACGGCGTGGTCCACGGCTTGACGAACCTGCTCCTCACGTGCCGCACTGGCCGGAATGGTCAGACGCTCCTTGACGAGGGCAAGGCCGGTCGGGGATCCCAGGCCGGACTCGAAGCTCGGAATGTCATGGTGTTCCACGTAGCCGCGACGAGCTGAGTCGTAACTGCTGCGTGTCTGAATACTCTCCACACGGGCGGGGACCCGCTGCTCGACCGTGATGACATCGCCGCGTCTGCGTACTCGCACCGAGGGCAGCATCCAGCGGGGGATGGCGGGACCGTGGCGTCGGCTCTCAGGCGTGGGGGCGGTAGTCACTCAGGCTCTTCTCGTTGGGGGACATCACCCTCGAGCATAGGCCCATGAAATGACCCGGGAGAGGAATTCGAGCGGCTCATCACGAGTGGGCGAGGCAGAGGCGTTAGCATCGGCCTCCATGGACTCCTTTGAGATGACCGTTGCTGCTGACGGCGACCTGCCCGCACTCGTCCTGTCGGTCCCCACCGAAGACGACCTCGACCGCATCACCGAGATCTGCCAGGAGGCCGACATCCAGGAGTGGACCTTCGTCCCTCGCAACTACCAGCGCAGCGACGCCGAGTTCTTCGTCGAGCAGGTCGTGGCCAAGGGCTGGAACGAGGGGCGCGAGCTCACCTGGGCGATCCGCGAGGCCGACGCCGGTGCCTCTGCGCACCTGGTGGGCATGCTCGGCATCACCCCTGAGTGGCCCTGAGGGCGCTCGGACCGGCGAGGTCGGCTACTGGCTCACCGCTGCCGCGCGAGGGCGCGGCACCATGACCCGCGCCGTCGCCGCCCTCATCGATATGGCCTTCGACTCAAGCGGCCCCCTGAGCCTGTCCGCTCTGCGGTGGCGCTGCGACATCCATGAGACGAGCCACGGCTCCGTGCCCAACTGGGCCTCCTGGAAGGTGGCTTGGTCCCTCGGCTTCCAGCGGGAAGGGCAAGTGCGCCGCTTCCTGCCCAATGACGGTCGGCTCCATGATGGCTGGATCGCCACCCTGCTGCCCGACGACCCGCGCGAGCCGCGAGCTCCCTGGGACGGCCCCGTTGAGACAGGCGGTGTGCTTCCCCTCGTGGCTCACGACGGCGTCGGAGAGAGGGAGGGCGACGACCCCGAGGCCCTGGTGCGCCGTTTCCATCACGTCTACGGACTTCCCATCCAGACCGACGGCGCCAGCCTCGAGCGAGAGAGCCTCGACATGCGCATGAGTCTCATCGCCGAGGAGTTCTCCGAGCTCGTCGGCGCCGTCTACGGGCAGGCCGCACGCGCCGAGCTCGAGTCGAGCTACCTCCGCGCCGTGGCCGCCGACGACGGCGCTCGCGACACCGTCGAGGCCGCCGACGCCCTGGCGGACCTCATCTACGTCATCTACGGCATGGCCTTGGAGACCGGGATCGACCTGGCATCCGTGCTCGCCGAGGTGCAGCGTTCCAACATGTCCAAGCTGGGTGCCGACGGCAAGCCGGTCTACCGCGAGGACGGCAAGGTCCTCAAGGGGCCGGACTACTTCCCTCCGAACGTGGAGGCAGTGCTGCGCCGTCGCCGCCTGCGCTGAGAGGAGCCCTGCGACGCGGCCATAACTATACTGTGCGTATAGTACGGTTCTGGTCGTGACTCGTACTCCTGGACTTCGCGCCTGGGCGGCCCTGGCCGTCCTGACCCTGGCCGTGACCCTGCTGGCCATCGACTCCACGGTGCTGGCTCTGGCCATCCCCTCGCTGAGTGCGGACCTGAGCCCAACGGCCAGCCAGTTGCTGTGGATCGGTGACATCTACTCCTTCACCCTGGCGGGTCTGCTGGTCACCATGGGCAATGTCGCCGACCGTATCGGTCGGCGACGCCTCCTGCTCATTGGAACACTCGGCTTCGGAACGGCCAGCATCATGGCGGCCTTCGCCCCCAGCGCGGGAGCCCTCATCGCCGCCCGAGCCCTTCTGGGCGTCGGCGGCGCCACGATCATGCCCTCCACCCTCTCCCTCATCCGTAACATCTTCCCCGACGCCCGCCACCGCACCACCGCCATTGCGATCTGGTCCGCCGGCAGCTCCGGTGGCACCGTCCTGGGGCCCCTGGTGGGCGGAGTCCTGCTCGAGCACTTCTGGTGGGGCAGCGTCTTCCTCATCAACGTCCCGGTCATGGCGGCGGTCATCGTCCGGGCTTGTGGCTCCTGCCGGAGTCCAAGAACGCTCAGGGAGCCCCGGTGGACCTGGCCTCAGTGGTCCTGTCGGTCCTGGCCATCGTGCCGATCACCTACGCCGTCAAGTCCTTCGCGCACGACGGTCTCACCGTCGTTGCGATCGCAGCACTGGTCGGGCGGCTTGGCCACCGGCTGGCTGTTCATCAGGCGTCAGCGCACGCTGGCCACGCCGTTGATCGACGTCGAGCTCTTCCGGCGGCCGGCATTCACCTGGGCGATCGCAACGAGCGTCCTGGCGATCTTCGCGTTGGCCGGCCTGCTGTACTTCTTCTCCCAGTACCTCCAGCTCGTCCGGGGCTACTCCACACTCCGAGCCGGCTTGACCGAGCTGCCGGCGTCACTGGCCTCCATCGTTGTGGTCGCGGTCGTCGCCGTGGTGGTGCGCCGGCTCGGCAACGGTCGGGCGCTCGGAATCGGCCTGCTGGTGGCCGCAGTGGGGCTGGTCGTGGTCGCGCTGGGGGAGTCCTACGGCGGGATCATGGTCATCGGCATTGGTCTGCTCGTCATCGGCGCAGGCATCGGCCTGGCCTCCACGGTCTCCACCGGAGCGGTCCTGGGGGCGGTGCCGGCGGACCGGGCAGGAGCGGCCTCGGCCATCTCCGAGACCGGTCTCGAGCTGGGTGTCGCCCTGGGGATCGCGGTGCTCGGCACGATTCAGGACGTCGGCTACCGGCTGCTGCTCGGGCCCGCCCCTCCGGTCTTCCGCAGCGGGTGGCCGAGGCTGCCGAGCAGTCCCCTGGCCACCCTGGCTGGTGCCATCGACCCGAGCGACCCCGGGCAGGTCGGGCTGATGGTCCAGGCCCGGGAGGCGTTCACCTGCGCCATGCAGGCCACGGCCGTGATCGCCGCCGTCATCCTCCTGGGTGCGGGCGTGATGGCCGCACGCCATGTTCCGGCCACGAGCGAGACGAGTGAGGAGACCGTATGAGAACCTCGAAACGGGACCGCATCATCACCGGGGCGCTCGAGCTCGCCCACCGAGACGGCTTCGATGCCCTCACCTTCGACGCCCTGGCCGAGCACGTCGGACTGACTCGAGGCGGTGTCATCTACCACTTCCGCACCAAGACCGAGCTCTTGGAGGGCATCGCTGTGGCCTTCCAGGAGCGGTGGCGGGCCGAGGCGCTGGAAGCACTGGGCAAGCCCCTGGAGGAGGCGAACCGCACCGAGCGCATCGAGGCCTTGACGCGCTCCGTCCTCGATGGCGAGATCCTCCCCGGAGAGGTCAGCTTCATACTCTCGTCCACGCCGCAGGCCGAGACGATCAAGAACGCCTGGGACATGCTGCGTGACGAGTGGATCGGCGAGGTGGACGAGCTCAGCGCGATGCAGCGCGTGGCGCTGCTGGCCGTGGACGGATGGTGGGCGAACCGCGCTGTCGACAGCCGTAGCCGCAATCCCGATGAGCCCGCCATCGCCGAGCTCATTGTGTCTTTAGCGGCGGGAAACCCGCCCGATGAGAAGCTCTTCAAGCCCTCCGATAAGGACCAATGACCCACGAATGTCTGCAGGTTGTGCTTGAGATGCCCTGGGCTCATGGCACGATGGGCCCATGAGCGAGACCACCGACGGCACCGACCTCCCGGAGTCGAACGTCTTCGCCAAGCCATGGCCGCTCGACCTCGGCCTGCCCGGCTTCACAGCCGTGGACCACGCCGACATCGAACCGGCCATCCGTGCCGGGATGGCTGTCGAGCGCCAGGAGTGGGAGGCGATCGCCACCAACGAGGACGCACCCACGATCGCCAACACCGTCGAGGCGTTGGAGCGATCCGGCGAGCTGCTGGAGCGGGCGCTGACGGTGCTGGACGCTCTGACCTCCGCCACCGACTGCCCGGACCTCGACGAGCTCGAGGAGGCCCTGGCCCCCGAGCTGGCGGCCCACTCCGATGCCTATCACCTCGACTCTCGTCTCTACCGACGCTTCAAGGTCCTCGACGAGCTCGTGTCCCAAGCCCCTGAGGGGCAGGCCGCGCGCGACGCCGACGGCACCGTCATCGATGCTGAGGCCGCCCGCCTCATCCGCCTGACCGTCGAGGAGTTCGAACGCAACGGCGTCGGCCTGGACGAAGCGGACACGCAGGCGCTCAAGGAGATCAACGCCCGCGTCAACGCGCTCAAGATGCGTTTCTCCGTCCTGGTCACCGAGGCCATGCATGCCGCCGGGGTCACGAATGTCACGGTGCCGCCGGCCCTGGCCACCACCCGGCCCCACGGCGCCAGGCTCGCCCTGCTGAAGACCTCCATGAGCCGAGGGCTGGGGGGAGCAGGGCGCCTTCGGCGACACCCGCGGCATCGTTCTGGAACTCGCCCGGCTGCGCGCCGAACGGGCCGTCCTCCTGGGCTTCCCGCACCACGCCGCCCTCGTGGCCGCGGAGTCGGCTGCCCGCACCACCGAGGCGGTCTCAGAGCTGCTCGCCCGGCTAACTGCACCGGCCATGGACAACGCCCGCGCTGACGCTCAGGTCTACGCCGCCCGCATGGACCTGGACCCGCAGACCCAGGCCGGTGAGACCTTCGGGCCCGCCGACTGGCCCCTCTACGAGGCCGCTGAGCGCAAGGAGCGCTTCGGCGTCGACGACGAGGTGCTGGCCCCCTACCTGGAGCTGTGGAGCGTGGTCACCAAGGGGGTCTTCTACGCCGCCAACCGCCTCTACGGCATCACCTTCCACGAGCGCGAGGACCTGGCCGAGCACATGTACGCCCCGGGCGTGAAGGTCTGGGAAGTGCGCGACGGCGAGGACGCCCAGGCGCCGGTTCTGGGCCTGTTCGTCGGGGACTACTACGCCCGGGCGGGCAAGTCCGGCGGTGCCTGGATGGACAGCCTCGTCACCGGCTCAACGCTTACCGGCCGCAAGCCGGTCGTCATCAACTGTTGCAATATCGAGCAGCCCACCTCCGGCCGGGTCCTGCTGACCTGGGACGAGGTCGTTACGTGCTTCCACGAGTTCGGGCACGCTCTGCATGCCCTGTTCTCCCAGGCCCGCTACCCCTCGGCCTCCGGAACGGCCGTGCCCCGCGACGTCGTCGAGTTTCCCAGCCAGGTCAACGAGAAGTGGGCGCTTCACCCCGAGGTGCTGTCCTCCTACGCGCGCCACGTGGACACCGGCGAGCCCATGCCCTCCGACCTCGCCGAGCAGCTGCGCGGCCAGGGCACCTTCGGCCAGGGCTACGCCACCACCGAGTACTTGGGGGCCGCTCTGCTCGACCAGGCCTGGCACACCCTGGCCCCCGACGAGGTCCCCGGAGACGTTGCCGAGGTGGAGGACTTCGAGCACCGGGCCCTGGCCCAGGCCGGAGTCGATGACGCGCTCGTGCCTCCCCGCTACCGCTCCACCTACTTCTCCCACGTCTTCGCCGGGGGCTACAGCGCCGCCTACTACGCCTACATCTGGAGCGAGGTCATGGACGCCGATGCCATCGAGTGGTTCACCACTGACGGCGCGATCGACGGTGATCTCGGCCTGAATCGTCGGGCCGGAAAGATCTTCCGTCGCGAGTTCCTCTCCCGCGGCGACTGTCGAGACCCCCTGGTCTCCTATCGGGCCTTCACTGGGCGTGAACCCGGCATCCTGCCTCTTCTTCAACGTCGCGGACTCGCCTGACGGGCGCAGTTCGCTTCTTCACCCTCTCATCACCGGAAGGAACACAATATGGCTCGCGTCACCATCGTCGGCGGTGGATACGGTGGCATCACCGCCGCCAAGGCCCTCGACGACGTCGCCGAGGTCACCCTCGTGGAGCAGAAGGACGCCTTCGTCAGCCACGCTGCGGCGCTGCGCGCTGCGGTCGACCGTGACTGGGCGGAGAAGATCTTCCTGCCCTACGACAAGCTCCTCACCAACGGGCGCGTCGTTCACGGAACTGCGCTGACCGTGCGAGGCACCACCGTCGAGGTCTCCGGTCACGGGCAGATCGAGGCCGACTACCTGGTGCTGGCCACCGGGACCGCCTACCCCTTCCCCGCCAAGCACATGGAGTCCTCCTCCGTCATCGCCAAGGCCCGCATTGAGCGCGTTCACTCCAACCTTGAGCACTCCTCGCGAGTGCTCATCGTGGGCGCCGGCGCCGTCGGTATCGAGCTGGCCGGTGAGATCACCTCGGCCTTCCCGCAGGTCAAGGTGACCATGCTGGAGGCCGCCGACAGGATTCTGCCCGCCGGTGACTACAAGCCGGAGATCCGTGAGGCCATCGCCGACCAGCTCGCTCAGCGCAGGGTGGAGATCCTCACCGGTGACTCCCTCAGCTTCCTGCCCCCGGTCGACGTCGGTGTGCTCTCTCCCTTCCGGGTCACCACCCAGGGCGGGCGCCAGCTCGAGGCCGACATGTGGTTCCGCGCCTACGGCTCGGCGGCCGCCACCGGATTCCTCAGCGAGGACTATGACGAGGTGCGCCACTACGACGGCACGATCCGTGTCGACGAGTACCTGCGCGTGGTGGACCACCCCGGTGTATGGGCCATCGGAGACATCACCGACGTGCGCGAGTCCAAGCGCGCCGACGCCGCCCGCGCCCATGCCCGAGTGGTCGCCAGCAACATCGCCGACGTCATCGCGGGCCGCGAGCCCTCCGCGACCTACACGCCCGGAACCGAGCGGATCATCCTGCCCCTGGGGCCCGACGGCGGTGCCTCCCAGATCCTGCGCGACGGTGTGCGCGTGGTCGTCGGCCCCGAGGAGACCAGCAGGATCAAGGGAGAGGACCTCTTCCTGGGCTTCATCCGTCAGGAGCTGGGAGTCGAGTCGGAGGCCTGATCGGGTCGACGTGGCCGGGCAACGCCGTTCGCCTGTGCGCTGCGCGGGGGATAGCCGGTAGTGTGTCCCACATGACGAACGATCCGCGGTCCGCGCTCAACCGACTCATTGCCGCCTTCGAGGCGCACCTGGATGCTGCCGCGACCGGTGACGAGCTCTCCCCGGCCGTGGTCGCGGCCGAGAACGCCCTCCAGGACGCCTTCTTCACCTACGACGACTCGCTGTTCACCGCATACGGTATCGAGCTCCCCTTCGAGGCCTTCGACTCCGATGGTGACGATGAGGACGACGATGACGATGATGAGGACTATGACGACGGCGAGTACGACGAGGATGACGACGACGACTACGACGACAGTGATGATGAGGATGATGAGGACTACGACGACGAGGACTGACTGAGGTCCCTGACTGGACGGACGACGTTCCTCAGCCCATCTCTCGGCGGTGGGGCCCACGCGAACTGCGTGGGCCCCACCGCTTTGTCTTAGGTATGATACGGTTAAATACCGTAGGTAAGCCTTCCCTCAGTAGCTGTGTGCCTGTGACCCGTACTCGGTTGTCGCCCACGAAGATAGGAATCCTGATGCCCATGTCTCCGTCCCGCCGTCAGCTGCTCTCCACGACCGCGGCCACAGCCGGTCTGCTGGCTCTGTCCGCCTGTGGTTCGAAGTCGTCGAGCTCGTCAGGCACCGGGGCCGGCGCCGCCTCTGCCGGATCGAGCGCAGAGGCGGTGACGTACCCGGTCACCGTGAAGCATGCCCAAGGGGAGACCACGATCAAGGCGGCGCCCCAGCGCGTTGTCGTTCTCGACTACGGTGTCCTGGACTCCATGGCCGCACTGGGCCTGGCCGACCTCGTCGTCGGCATCCCCAAGACCGGTGGTAACCTGCCCAAGTCCCTGTCCCAGTTCCAGGACGAGAAGTACAAGGATATGGGCGGCCTCAAGGAGCCCAAGCAGGAGGCCATCGCCGAGGTCGGGCCGGACCTGGTGATCGTGGCGAACCGGACCGCCAAGTCCTATGAGGACTTCTCAAGCAAGTTCACCACCATCGACATGACTGTCAAGCCGCAGGGTGCGAGTGCGACGGCGGCCGCGAGCCCCGATCAAGGTGGCCAGGGCGGTAACGGGGACAAGGGCAAGAAGCACGAGCCCTCCGCGTCGATGACGGAGATCCTCACCAGCCACTCCACGATCCTCGGCTCGATCTTCGGAAAGAAGAGCGCGGCGCAGGCCAAGGTCAAGGAGTTCACCGATGCTGCCGCTCAGGTGGCCACGGTGGCAAAGAACGCCGGCAAGGGCCTGTGTCTTCTCACCACCGGCGGCAAGGTGAGTGCCTTCGGCAAGGGCTCCCGTTTTGACGTCATCTTTGACGAGTTCGGTGTCACCCCCGCTGTTGAGAACATCGAGGCGGCTACTCACGGCGAAGCCGTCTCCTTCGAGTTCATCGGGCAGGCCAACCCTGACGTCCTCTTCGTCCTGGACCGCGACGCCACTATCGGGCAAGAGGGCTCCTCGGCCAAGGAGATTCTCGACAATGAGCTGGTCACCGCCACCAATGCCTGGAAGAACAACAAGGTCTACTACCTTGATGGCCCCGACTGGTACCTCCTGGGCGCCGGATTCGGAGTCAGTCTGCGCATGGCCAAGGAGATCAAGGGCGATTTGTCCGCATGAGCCCCAGGAACCCCGTTGCGGCCTGGGGACACAGGCCACGACGGTCGGGCCTGTCGCTCCTGGTCGGTGGCCTTCTGCTTCTGCTCGTCCTGGGACTGGTGTCGGTGTGTATCGGAGTGGCGGACTTCGATCCGGTGGATCTGGTTCGCGCCGGATCGCAGGGCCGCTCCATGCGCCTCTTCATGGTCTCGCGAGTGCCGCGCACCCTGGCAGCCGTCCTCGCCGGTTCGGGCATCGCTGTGGCGGGAGCCGTCATGCAGATGAGCGTGCGCAACCGTTTCGTGTCCCCGACCACGGCAGGCACGACTCAGTTCGCCGTCGTCGGGCTGCTGCTTGTGGCTCTCTTCGCACCGGGCACCAGTGTTCTGGCGAAGATGCTGGTGGCCTCGGCATGCGCGGTAGCGGGCTCGGCAGTCTTCCTGTGGCTCCTGCGACTGCTGCCCCACCGGCGCACGTCCGATGACGTCACGGTCCCCCTGATCGGCCTCATGCTCGGTGGCGTGGTCGGAGCGGGTACCACCTTCGTGGCCTGGCGCTACGACCTGCTGCAGTCACTGGGGGCCTGGACGGCCGGCGACCTCTCCAGGGTGCTGGCCGGCCGCTACGAGCTGCTCTGGCTGGTGGCGCTCATCGTCCTGCTGCTCTATCTCGCCGCTGACCGCCTTACGGTGGCCAGTCTTGGGGCGGAGACGGCCACCGGGCTCGGGCTGAGCTATCACCGCACCATCAACCTGACGATCATGGCTGCGGCCGTCATGACGGCGGTCAGCGTCGTCGTGGTCGGGAGCCTGCCCTTCCTCGGGCTCGTAGTACCCAACATCGTCTCCCGGCTCATGGGGGACAATCTGCGCCGGAGTCTTCCAGTCATTGCCGTCGGTGGTGCCGTGCTCACGCTGGGGTGCGACGTCGTCGGACGCGTGGTCCGCTACCCCTACGAGGTTCCGCTGTCCGTCATCATGGGGGTCGTTGGCGCCGGCGTCTTCACCGTGCTCATCCTGCGAGGAGTGGAACGTGGTTGACGCGCTCTCCAGACGTCGTCGCCGGGAGAACCGGCGTTCTGTCCTCCGCCTGGTGGTTGTCCTGCTCCTGGTGCTGGTGGCCAGCGGCGTCTTCCTGGTCATCAACGCCTTCGACCCGCTCCTGGTCCTGCCCTACCGGCTGCCGTCCCTCGGGGCGATGCTGTGTGTGGGATGGGCCAGCGGCGTCTCCACCGTCATGTTCCAGACGGTTACCGGCAACCGCATCCTCACGCCCTCCGTGCTCGGTCTGGATGCGCTCTACGCCCTGCTGCAGGTGGTTCTTCTTCTCGTGCTGGGGGCGGCGGGACTCTCCTCGCTGCCGGACCTGGGGGCTTTCGTCCTGACACTTCTGGTGATGATCGGTGTGTCCGTGGCGCTCATGGGGGCCGTGCTCGGTGCCAGGCGCTCGGTGACCACGTTGGTGCTACTGGGCATCGTGCTGGGAACCTTCCTGCGCTCAGGGACCACCTTCATCCAGCGGCTCCTGGATCCCAACGACTTCCTCATCCTTCAGGACCGGCTCTTCGCCTCCTTCGGATCGATCAACCCCGATCTGCTCGTGCTCTCGCTGGTCCTGACCACCACCGTGTCGATACTGGCGATCCGGGACCTGAGGGCGCTCGATGTCGTGGCTCTCGGGCCCGATATCGCCACCGCACTCGGAGTCGATCACCGTCGTATCAGCCAGCGCGTGATGGTCATGGTGGCTGTGCTGGTATCCGTGTCCACGGCCCTGGTCGGGCCGATCATGTTCCTGGGGCTCCTCGTCGCCCACCTGGCCTATTGGGCTGCCGGTACCAACCGCCATGTGGTCACCGTGCCCATGGCGGCACTTGTCGCCATGCTCGTCCTCGTGACCGGGCAGACAGTGCTGGCTCATGTCCTGGACGCCGACAACGTCCTGTCCGTCATCATCGAGTTCCTCGGCGGGCTCACCCTCATCGCCCTCATCATCAGCTCCAGGAGACGTTCGTGATCGCAGTTCGTAGCCTTACCAAGTCCTACGGTGAGCGTCAGGTGCTCTCCGACGTCGACCTCGACCTGCCGGCCGGCGGAGTCATCGGGCTGGTTGGCGCCAACGGGGCCGGTAAGTCCACGCTGTTGTCCGTGATGGCAAGACTTCTGGGAGCCGACGCCGGCACGGTGGAAGTCGGTGGCCTGAACGTCGCCACCGCCCCGGGACGCCAGCTCGCCACCGTTCTGTCCGTCCTCAAGCAGGACAACCATCTCGCCGTGCGACTGACTGTGCGTGACCTCGTGGGATTCGGCCGGTATCCGCACAACCGGGGACGTCCCACCGAGCACGATGAGACGATCGTCGACCAGGCCCTGGAGTGGATGGACCTGACAGAGTTGGCCGACCGCTACCTCGATGAGATGTCCGGTGGGCAGCGCCAGCGGGCCTTCGTCGCCATGGTGCTGGCCCAGGAGACTCCCTATATGCTCCTGGACGAGCCCCTCAACAACCTGGACATGGTCCACTCGGTGGCCATGATGCGTCGTCTACGCGCTGCCGCCCACGAGCTCGAGCGCACGGTCGTGGTTGTCATGCATGACATCAATATGGCTGCCGCATGGTCGGACCGGATCGTCGCCATGCGTGAGGGCAGGGTCGTCCTTCAAGGAACCCCCGAGGAGACCATGACCCGGGAGTGTCTGAGTGAGGTCTTCGGTATGGATGTACCGGTCCATGAGATCGACGGCAGGCGCATCGCCCTCGTCTGGGGCTGATACTCGCCAGGGGCCGCTTCACAGCAGCGCCGGGAGCTTTAGAAGCGCTCGGGGTAACCGAGCTGGACGGAGGTGACCTCGTCCAAGGCGTGTCGGATCTGGACCGGAAGCTCCAGGTCGTCTGCCGACAGCACGCCCTGGAGCTGAGCCGGAGTGCGGGCACCCACAATAGTTGAGGCGATCCCGGGGGCATCGCGGGCCCAGGCGAGCGCGACCTCGGCCGGCTTACGGTCCAGGCCCGAGGCGGCAGTGGCCACGGCCTCAACCACACCCCGGTGCGCCTCGCCCAGGTAGGGGGACACGTAGGAGCGCAGGTGCGGGGAGGCGGCCCGTGAGTCCGGTGGAATCGTCGCCCGGTACTTGCCGGTGAGCACGCCCCGACCCAGGGGGGCGTAGCCGAGGATGCCGAAGCCCAGGGCCTGCGAGGCGGGCCGCAGCTCGCGCTCGATACCCCGGGAGAGCAGTGAGTGCTCCACCTCGACGGCCGCCAGCCCCGGACCCCGGCCGCACTCGCTGAGCAGGTCATGCATGCGCACCGAAGCCCAGGCGGGGTGGTTGGCGATGCCCACGTACCGGGTGCGCCCGGAGGAGACGGCCAGGCTCAGTGCGTGAGCCGTCTCCTCCAGGGAGGTGCTGGGATCGGGCACCTGGACCAGCAGGAGGTCCAGGTGATCGGTGCCCAGGCGGGCCAGGCTGGTGTCGAGCGTGTCCAGCAGCGAGCCGCGGGAGGCGTCAGCCACCGAGGACCGCTCCCCGGTTCGCCAGGTGCGCACACCGGCCTTGGAGACCAGGACGAGGTCCTGGCGATCCACGTGCTCGCGCAGGAGCATGCCGATCACCTCCTCGCTGACGCCCTCGCCGTAGGAGGCGGCGGTGTCCACGAGCGTGCCCCCGGCATCGAGGAAGATGTCGAGCTGTTCCTTGGCCTCGAGCTCATCGGTGTCCCGGCCCCAGGTCATCGTGCCCAGGCCCACGGAGGACACACGCAGGCCGGTCCGGCCGAGTCTCCTGTGCTCCATAGGCTAACCGTAGCGGCTCGACCTACTTGCGTACGGTGATGGTCCAGGCCGCGTCGCCGGTGCGCTCGAACTCGGTGACGGTGTAGCCGTTGTCGGCGGCCCAGGCGGGCAGCGTCTGAGTCCCCTGGGTACAGTCGAAGCCGATGACGAGCTCGTCGCCGGCGCTGAGCTCCTCCATGGCCTCTTCGGCCTCGATGACGGGGAAGGGGCAGACCTGACCGGTGGTCTCCAGAACAGTGCGCATGAGTGACTCCTTGAAACGATGTGATGAGGGTGCGGGGGTGGTTGTGGAAGCGAGATAGTCGCGGGGTGCTGGCGAGGCCTCAGACGGTAGCGGGCACGCGTGAGGCCGCCCGCTCGGCGCGACGACGCTGCCGGGGCCGGATGAGGAGGAACCAGGCGGCCACCCCGACCCCCAGCACCTGGAAGACCAGTGCGATCCAGCCCTGCCATGACAGGAGCGAGGTCTGTACCAGGGCGTTGCCGATGGAGCAGCCACCGGCCCAGGCGGCGCCGATCCCCATGAGGACACCGCCGGCGATGGAGCGCTGGATGACCTGGGCGCTGGGCACGCGGACGCGGAACTCGCCAGAGGCCTTGGCCGCGAGGTAGGAGCCGAGCAGGATGCCCAGGACCAGGAGCACGCCCCAGTCAAGTCGCTCGGCCTCCCCGGTGACGATGAGGTTCACCAGGTTCGACGATGGCGTCGTGATCCCCAGCCCGTCCGGGCGCCCCGAGGCCCAGGATGTGGGCCAGGCGATGACGGCGACGACGCCCACGAGGAATCCGGTGGCCAGAGGGTTCCACTGCTTCTCCAGCAGCAGGTGAGCCAGGCCCGTGCGCTGGGCGGGCAGCTGGATCTGAGCGGGACGGCTGCGCTCCAGGACGATGAAGCGGTGCACAATGAGCCCGGTGACGCCGGCCAGGATGACGACGCCGCCCCAGCTCGGCAGACCGATGGTGGCCGGGATGGTGGTCAGGTCGGTGACCCACAGTCCTTTGACCCAGCTCGTCACCCCTGACAGGAGTCCCGTCTTCGACGCGGCCGCCGTGGTGGCATAGGCCACGAGCGCGAACCAGGAACCGACCAGGCCCTCGCCGGCGCGGTAGTAGGTCCCGGTGGCGCAGCCGCCGGCCAGGACGATCCCGACTCCGAACAGGAAGGAGCCGACAACGGTGGCAACCACCGACAGCTTGGGGATCTCAGGGGTGATGGAGCCTGCTGAGGTCAGGACGGCGACTCCGACCGCCTGAACGGCGATGGCCAGCAGGAAGGCTGTGAACCAGCGCCAGGAGCGGGAGACCCACAGGTCCCGGAAGGCGCCGGTGATGCAGAAACGGCCCCGTTGGAGGATGAAACCGAGGACGGCTCCAACGATGAGCCCAGTGAGGATGGTGGGTGACGGCACGGTGCGGTCCTTGTCCGGCTGCTGCTGTCAGGTGCAAGCAGCCTGTGTGGGGACCGGTGACGCAGCACAGGTGGAAAGACAGAGACAGGCCACGTCATCCGGTGGGGGAGTGAGGTGGAGGCCTGGCTGGACGTGGCTGATGGGGCGCCGTCTCAGGGGCGCCGGGAGCCGGGGAGAACGATCTGTCTGAGACCGCCTCAGAACGCCCGAACCAGGCAGCGCATACACATGCCGGCTCCGCGCGAGGCGGTGCGGGCTGCGTGGGCCTGGACGACGTTCATGTGCTTCTCCATGGGGATCTGGGAAGTGCGTGGCGACGGTTGTCAGCCGTCACGGACTGTAATCGACGGCCTCTGGCCGTGGCAATTCTGAACAATGGCCGAGATCAGGCAGCGGTGCGGCGTGCGGTCAGGAGGCGGGCGATCCCGTCATCGGGCACCTGCGGCGTGGTGCCGCCGAAGAGCGGGCACTGGGCCTGGAAGGCGCACCAGTCGCACAGCCGGGAGCGGCGGGGATGGAAGGAGCCGTTGCGAGCGCAGTCCTCGACCTCGTCCCACAGGTGCGCCAGGCGCATCTCGGTGCGTTCCAGCTCGGCCAGGCGAGGATCGTGAGTCAGGACCCGTCCGTCCTTGAGATAGACCAGCTGGAGACGGGCCGGCGCCCGCCCGCGCAGGCGCCACAGCACCAGCGCGTAGAAGCGCATCTGGAACAGCGCCTCCTCCATGAAACGCGTGCCGGGGCTGCGCCCGGTCTTGTAGTCGACCACTCTCATGGCGCCGTCGGGTGCCACGTCCAGACGGTCCACGAAGCCTCGCAGGAGTAGGCCGTCTCCGGTCTCGGTCTGGACGAAGAGCTCGCGCTCGGCCGGCTCCAGGCGCTGGGGGTTCTCCAGGGTGAAGTAGGTGCGAATGAGTCCGCGGGCTTCCTCCAGCCAGGTCTCCACCTGGTCGGCGTCCTCGAACAGGTCCATGACCTCCGGGTTCTTCTCGCGGTGGGAGGTCCACTGGTCGGGCAGGAGCTCGAGGGCCGCCTGTGGGAGGCGTTCCGAGGCCGGAAGATCGTAGAGACGCTCCAGGACGCCGTGGACCACGGTGCCCTTGTGCGTCGCCAGCGAACCGGGCTCGGGGAGGCGGTCGACCGTGCGCAGACGGAACATGAGGGGGCACTGTATGAAGTCCTTGGCCCGGGAGGGGGACAGGGCCGCGCGGCCTCCGCTACCCGCGCCCGCTCCCGGACGGCCACTGGCACCTGGACCGGTGGGCCTGACGCCGGTCTGAGGCGATGAGCTGGATGCGGTGAGCGGCTCGTGGGACATGGGGATGACGCTACCGTGAGGAGGTGACGCGGCGTCGGATCTGGCTGGAGAGGGTGGCCTTCCTCAACAGGCCGCGCCCGTGGGGAGAGACATCTGCGGCTGTGGCCGCCGAGTGGATGCGGCTCCCGGCTGCCGACGGCGTTAGGCTCGCGCCCATGCCTGCCTCCACATCGACCGGCGAGTGGGTGGTCGCCCGCGTCGGCGGCGCCCCCGTCGTCATCTCGCCGACCTCTCTCCTGCTCGGCCTGCTCATCGCCGGCAGCTGGTATCCGCTGGTCTCCTCGGCCCTGGGTGGCTTCGGCACCACAACGGTGCAGCTGGTGGTGGTCTCCACGGTCCTGGGCGTCGCGGCCTCGGTGCTCCTGCATGAGCTGGCCCACGGGCTGTCCGGAACTCTCATGGGCAGGCGACCCACCCGTTACGAGCTCTACCTGTGGGGCGGGCGCACCTCCTTCGGGCCGGCACGCGAGTGGACCGCGTGGAAGGACCTGGTCACCTCCCTGTCAGGACCGGCCACCAACCTGCTCATCTGGGGCATTGGAACGTGGGTGCAGGACTTCGTCAGTCTGCCGGTTCCCGTCGCCTTCACCATATGGGCCGTGACCCTGGTCAACCTGGCCCTGGCCATTTTCAACGCCCTGCCGGGTCTTCCCCTCGACGGCGGCTACGCCCTGGCCGCGCTCGTGGTCCAGGTGACCGGCAACCGCAGGCTGGGTCTCAAAGTGGCCGGCTGGGGCGGGCTGGCGGTGGTCGGCGGTGTCGTGTGGTGGTGGATCCTGCGCCCCCTCGTGCTCGACGGCCGCCAGCCCGACGCCTTCAACCTCATCCTGGTTCTCATGGTGGGCTGGTCGATCGTGGCCTCCAGCTGGCAGGTCCTCGAGCTTGGGGGAGGAGCCCGAGCCGCCTCGAAGCTGGACCTGCGCGAGCTGGCCAGGCCCCTGCGCGTCGTCGGACCAGACACGCCCGTGTCGCAGGTGCGTGAAGCGCTGGCGCAAGGAGCCGCACTCGTCCTCGTCACTGACGGGCCCGAGCTGGTGGGCACGATCGATGAGGCCGCCCTCCAGGAGCTCGGGCTGCCAGACGCAGCAGGCTCAACCCCCACGCTCGGGGTGAGCGCCAGGCAGGTCTGCACGGTGCTGCCGGCCGCGGCGGTGACCACCGACCTGACTGGCCAGAAGGCGGCCGACGCCATGAAACGAGCCCGGGAGGTCTCACGCTGGCTGGTGCTCGTGGAGGCGGGGAGCCTGGCCGGCGCGGTCCCCACCGGCGCGCGCTGAGAGGCAGCGGTGACTGAGGCGACCACGACGACCAAGCCGCCCGACCAGGTCACCGGAACATGATGCCCACCGGCGCTGACACCACTGAGGATGCTAACCTTCATATAGGATGAAATGCCTCCGGGCATCAGAATCAGCGTCATCTTCGAAGGTGAAACCATGAGCGACGTCAACCCTCAGGACCTCTCTCAAGAGATTCTGGCTTCGCCGGCCAAAGCATCGATCTTCCTCACGGTGACAGTACGGAGCGGGGGCGAGTCCGCGGTCATCGATCTGCTGACTGCTGTGTCTGGGCTGACCCGGGCTGTTGGTTTCCGCTATCCGAGACGATGCTCAGCTGTGTCGTCGGCATTGGGGCAGGCATGTGGGACCGTCTCTTCGACGTACCTCGGCCTGAGTACCTGCACGATTTCGAAGCACTTCAGGGGGGAACGCACAGTGCCCCCTCGACGCCGGGAGACCTGTTCTTCCACCTGCGCGCCTCAACACTCGACATGTGCTTCGAGCTGGCGCGTCAGATCATGCGCCGACTGGGCCCTGCGGTCAGTACCTACGATGAGGTTCACGCCTTCCGCTACCTCGATAATCGGGACCCTCTGGGCTTCGTCGACGGTACTGAGAGCCCACGGGGGCAGGCGGCCGTCGCCGCGGCGCTCATCAACGAGGGCGCGTGGACGGGCGGCAGCTACATCATTGAGCAGAAGTACGTCCACAACCTCACCGCTTGGGACTCATTGAGTGTCGAGGAGCAGGAACGCGTCATCGGTCGCACCAAGCTCGATGACACCCAGCTCCCCGATGATGAGCAGCCCACCAACAGCCACGTCACCATGAACACCATTGAGGACGCCGACGGTAACGAGCTCCAGATCGTGCGTGACAATCTGGCCTTCGGTGAGGCCTCTGGGGAGCAGGGCACGTTCTTCATGAGCTACGCAGCAGACCCACGCGTCACTGAGCTCATGCTCCGGCGTATGTTCCTAGGGGAGCCCGAGGGCAACTACGACCGCATCCTTGATTTCTCCACGCCTCTGACAGGATGTCTCTTCTTCGCTCCGCCGGCCGCCTTCCTCGACGACGCCGACCAGTACGCGAGGCCTTCTGTCCGACCTGAGGCGGGACCGCAGGACCCGACCCAGCCCGCCACTGAGCTGAGCGCCGCCAAGGACCTAGGGTTCAACGCATCTTCTGAGGCGCCGCGTGACCAGACATCAGACGACCACAGCAATGGTGCGGGTTCCACTGCCGCACCGTCCGACGGATCCCTCGGGATCGGAAACCTGAAAGGCCGAGTATGAACAATCTGCATCGACAGCTCGCCCCCATCTCCGAGGCTGCCTGGAGTGAGATCGACCAAGAGGCGCGGCGCACCTTCATCCGCTGGATCGCCGGACGACGCGTCGTCGACGTCGTTGGACCCGACGGAGAGGACCTCGCGGCAGTACGCACCGGCCACCAGGTCCGCGTGGACACCCCCTTCGAAGGTGTTCAGGCCCACCAGCGTCAGGTCCGCCAGATCGTCGAGCTGAGGGTTCCCTTCCGGGTTAGCCGTGAGGCCGTCGACGCCGTCGACCGCGGAGCCCAGGACTCCGACTGGCAGCCTGTGAAGGACGCCGTTGCTCAGATCGCCAGGGCCGAGGACGGCATTGTCTTCGACGGGCTGGCGAGCGCAGGCATCGAGGGACTGGTTCCCTCAAGCTCCAACCCTGCCGTATCGCTCCCACAGCCGAAGGATCTTCCTGACGCCGTTGCCGCTGCTCTTAAGGAGCTCCGCCTCGCCGGAGTTGAAGGCCCCTACGCCCTCCTGCTCTCCGCCGAGCTGTGGACCGCGGTTGCGGAGACCACTGATGACGGTTACCCCATTCGCAAGCACATCGATCGTCTCTTGGAAGGTGAGGTCCTGTGGGCCCCCGCCATTCAGGGCGCTGTCCTGCTGAGCACGCGGGGCGGCGACTACGAGCTGCACCTCGGCCAGGACCTCTCCATTGGATATCTCTCACATGATGCTGAGTCGATTGAGCTCTATCTCCAAGAGACGCTCACATTCCTCCCGTACACCTCTGAGGCAAGTGTCGTGCTGACGCACTGAGGTCGCACACCGGTCCTACACTCGCCCTGATGAGCGAGCAGACTGAGCACACCGAGCACACGGCGATCTCACTTGAGGAGCCGTACCAGCGCCCCGCCCCCCAGGAGTGCCTGGGGCAGGCCGGTCGCCGGGGCCCCTTCCGCTACGGCGAACGCATTCAGGTCACCGACACCAAGGGCCGCAAGAACACCTTCCTGCTCGATCCTCACGGCTACTTCCAGTCCGTACGCGGCTCCTTCCACCACCGAGACGTCGTCGGCATGGACGAGGGCAGCGTCATCGAGACCGACACCGGCCACGAGCTGCTCCTGCTGCGCCCGCTCCTGGCCGACTACGTGCTCTCCATGCCCCGCGGCGCCCAGGTGGTCTACCCCAAGGACTCCGGACAGGTCATCGCCATGGGGGACATCTTCCCCGGCGCCCGAGTCTTGGAGGCCGGCGTCGGCTCCGGGGCCCTCACCATGAACCTGCTCTCCGCCATCGGGGAGGGTGGACACCTGCTGTCCATCGAGCGCCGTGAGGACTTCGCCCAGATCGCCGCCTCCAACGTCGACGCCTGGTTCGGCCGCCACCATCCCGCCTGGGAGCTGCGCACCGGGGACTTCGCCGACGTCGTCGCCGCCCGGGTGGAACCCGGCAGCATCGACCGGGTGGTCCTGGACATGCTCGCCCCCTGGGAGAACGTCGAGGCCGCCTCCTCGGCTCTGGCCCCGGGCGGGCTCTTCCTGGCCTACGTGGCCACCGTCACCCAGCTCTCCCGCACCGCGGAGGCCCTGCGTCACAGCGGCCTGTTCACCGAGCCCGAGTCCTGGGAGTCCATGGTGCGCACCTGGAACGTCGACGGGCTCGCCGTGCGCCCTGACCACCGCATGGTGGCCCACACCGGCTTCCTGCTGACCGCCCGTCGCCCTGGCCGCCGGCTCCAGGCCCCTGACCCGCAAGCGCCCGCCCGCCCGCGGCGCCTACGACGAAGGCGGCTACTGGCTGCCCGACGACGTCAAGGGAGCGCACCAGCACGGACAAGAAGGTCCGCCGCGTTCTGCGAGACTGCCGGGCCAAGCAGCCCACCGACGCCACACCCGTTCTCAGCGGGAGCGCGGACGACGACCAGGACGGCGCTGACCATGTCTGAGACGTCTGCCGCCGACGCCGGCACGCCCCAGCCGCTGGGGATGCCCGCCACGGACTTCACCAGCCACCAGCTGCGTGAGGCCCGCGCTCAGGCCGTCAGCCTGGCGGCCAAGAACGAGCGCCTGGTGACCGCTCTGGGCACCGCCCGCGAGCGCATCGCCGAGCTCGGCCAACAGCTCGATGCCGTCACTCACCCCCCGGTCACCCTGGGACTGCTCACTGGCCCGCTCCGCACGAGGGGCGCCGCAGGTGACACCGTCGATGCCGTCGATGCCGCCGACGCCGCCCAGCCCCGCGAGGTCGCCGTGAGCCTTTCTGGCCGACAGATGCTCCTGCACGTCCACCCCGGCGTCGATGACACCGAGTTGCAGGTCGGGCGGCTCGTGGCTGTCAATGACCAGATGCTCGTCGTCGCCACCCTCCCTGAGCCCCGCACCGGTGAGGCCGTCACTCTCGAGGAGAGGCTCGATGACGCCCGTGTCCTGGTGACCACCGGCGGGGGAAGCGCTCGAATCCTCACCCTGTCCTCGGCTCTTGGCCGCATCGCCGGGACCGGTGAGGGGCTCAAACCCGGTGACACCCTGGCCGCCGACCTGCGCGCCGACGTCGCCACGGCTCTCATTGAGCGCACCAGCGTCGAGCAGCTGGTCGTGGCCGAGACACCCGATGTCTCCTGGGCGGACATCGGCGGCCTGGGCCCGCAGATCGAGCAGATCCGCGATGCCCTCGAGCTGCCCTTCACCCACCCCGAGCTGTTCCACGCCTACGGCCTGCGCGCCCCCAAGGGACTGCTGCTCTACGGCCCGCCCGGCTGCGGCAAGACCCTCATCGCCAAGGCCGTGGCCACCTCCCTGGCTGATTCGCCCAGCGCCTCGGGCATCACAGACGCCCGCCCGCGTTCCTCAACATCAAGGGTCCTGAGCTGCTGAGCAAGTTCGTCGGCGAGACCGAGCGCCAGATCCGTGCCATCTTCGACCAGGCCCGTAAGGCCGCCGCCGAGGACCGGCCGGTGGTCATCTTCTTCGATGAGATGGAGGCCCTCTTCCGCACCCGTGGCACCGGCGTGTCCTCCGACGTCGAGACCATGATCGTGCCCCAGGTCCTGGCGGAGATCGACGGCGTGGAGTCCCTGCGCAACGTCGTCATCATCGGGGCCTCCAACCGTGAGGACATGATCGACCCCGCCATCCTGCGCCCCGGGCGCCTGGACGTGAAGATCCGCATCAACCGGCCCGATGCGGCCGCTGCCGAGGAGATCCTCGCCCGGCACCTCACCGCCGACCTGCCCCTGGCCCCGGGAGAGCTCGCGGCCCATGGGGGAGACCGTGAGGCCACTGCCGCCTCCTTGCGACGGGTCGTCATCGATGCCCTTTACGCCCGCAACGAGGCCACCGCCGTCCTGGAGATCACCGAGGCCCACGCGGCCGGTGGCACCTCCATCCGCGTCCTTCACCTGGCTGACCTCACCAGCGGCGCCATGCTGGCCGCCATCGTCTCGCGCGCCAAGACCGCCTCCATCAGGGACGAGCTCGCCGGGGGACAAGGCGGTCTGAGCGCAGCCAGGCTCCGCTCGGCCGTCGAGACCGAGGCACGGCAGAACGAGGAGATCACCGGCGCCACCACCCCCGAGGGCTGGGACCCGGCTCATCGGCACCCGCACCTCGCAGATCCTCAGCGTGCGCAGACTCGGCAAGGAGAGCACATGAACGATGTCGGCTTTCAGCCCGGTCCGGTGACGCGACCCGTCGGCCTGGAGACCGAGTTCGGGGTCCTGCGCCCGGGCGACGCCTACGCCAACCCCGTGGTCCTGTCCACCCGCGTGGTGGAGGCCTACTGCGCAGGCTCCGGCGTGCCCACCGTGCGGTGGGACTACGAGGGAGAGGATCCCTGGCCGACCTGCGCGGCGGCAGGCTCCGGCGCTCCGCCGCCCACCCCAGCCAGCTCACCGACGACCCCGCTCGCCCTGCGCCCTCGGGCGATGCACCGTCGGCCGATGCGGGGGAGACGGCAGACCCTCCGCCGGCCCCCTGGGGGTCGCGCGCTCGCCCCAGTGCCGCCGAGGCAGCCCTGCCCCGGGCCACGACTGCGGTCCTGGTCAACGGCGCCCGCTTCTACGTCGACCACGCCCACCCCGAGTACTCCTCACCCGAGGTCCTCACACCCCGCGACGCCCTGATCTGGGACCGCGCCGGTGAGGTGGTCGCCCGGCGCGCCATGACGGCCCTGGGTGACGAGGGCGATCGGGATGGGACACCGGTGGAGATCGTCCTGTACAAGAACAACGTGGATGGCAAGGGTGCGGCCTACGGCTCCCACGAGAACTACCTCGTGCGGCGCGATGTGCCCTTCGAGGAGCTGGCCGCGGTCCTGACCCCCCTTCCTCGTCACCAGGCCCGTCATCGCCGGTGCCGGCCGGGTCGGGATCGGGCAGCGCAGTGAGCACCCCGGATTCCAGGTCAGCCAGCGCGCCGACTACGTCGAGTCCGAGATCGGCCTGCAGACCACGTTCAACCGCCCCATCATCAACACCCGCGACGAACCGCACGCCGACAATGCCCGCTGGCGCAGGCTTCACGTCATCAACGGTGACGCCAACCGCTTCGACGTTCCCATCTACCTCAAGGTCGCCACCACCGACCTGCTTATCTGGTTCCTGGAGCAGGCGTGCACCGAGGGCTCCGGCCCGTTCAAGGAGGCTCTGGCCCGCGTCAAGGACCTGGCCATCATCGGCGATCCTGTCGAGGAGCACTGGGCCCTCTCCCACGACCCCACCCTGTCTCACGAGCTGCGAACCCAGGCCGGGGCCTTGACCGCCCTGGCGATTCAACGCGCCTTCCTCGATGCCGTCAGCCCCACTGTCACCCGTGTCGAGGACGCCCGGGCTCATCGCGCCCTGGCTCTGTGGAGGCAGGTCCTCGACGCCCTGGAGCAGTGGCGCCATGACGGATCCGGCCCTGCTGCTCAGATGGTGGAATGGGTTGCCAAGTACGAGCTCTGCGAGGGACTGCGCCGCAGGTCGGGAACCGGCTGGGACGACCCCCGTCTGGCCGCTCTCGACATCCAGTGGGCCGACCTGCGACCGGGACGATCCGTCGTCGACAAGCTCGACGCCGCCGGCAGGATCCACCGGCTGGTCACCGACGCGGAGATCCAAAACGCGGTCGACACGCCCCCCGAGGGCACGCGCGCCGCTATCCGGGGAACCGCCATCCGCCGTCACCGGCAGGTCGTGGGAGCCTCCTGGACCTGCCTGCTCCTCGACGTGCCGGGTGCCCCCGCTCTGGCGCGTCTGCGCCTGCCAGACGACGTGGTCGTCGGCTCTGATGAGACGGCGACCATCCTGGAGGAAATTGGTCGCCGGGCAGATCCTGAGAGACACTGAGCCTCACAGTGCGCTCACCAGCGGTGAGCAGCTGGGCAGGACGAGTGAAGGAGCAACACATGACGCCGCAGCACGCCAGTCAGTCCCATGGGCAGGTCCGTCGCACCGGCGTCGAGACCACTGCAGCCGACGCCGACCAGGCCATCAGCACCGGTACATCCGCGTCGGCCGAGCAGGCCAGTGACGTTGACAGCATCCTCGACGAGATCGACTCGGTCATCGAGACCAATGCCGCGGCCTTCGTCCAGGGCTTCGTTCAGAAGGGCGGCCAGTGAGCATGAGCAGCTCACGGCCCTTGGCGCGGCGCATCATCGGGGTGGAGACCGAGTACGGCATCACCTGCGCCCCCACCACCGACGGCCCTCCTCCCATGGACGCCGACCACGCTGCTCGTGAGCTCTTCGAACCTGTGGTCCAGCGCTCTCGCTCCTCGAACGTCTTCACTCGCGGGGGCGCTCGCCTCTACCTGGACGTGGGTTCCCACCCCGAGTTCGCCACCGCCGAGTGCGACCGCCTCGAGGACGTGCTCGCTCAGGACCGCGCCGGTGAGCTCGTCATGGCCGATCTCGTCGAGCAGGCCAATGCGCACCTGGCAGCCTCGGGTGTCCCCGGGCGGATCCACCTGCTGAAGAACAACCGCGACGCTGAGGACAACGGCTTCGGGTGCCACGAGAACTACCTCGTGCGGCGTCGTGGAGACTTCTGGAACGACGCCCGCACTCTCGTACCCCACCTGGTGACCCGGCAGATCCTCGTCGGCGCCGGCCATATCACCGCAGGCGGGGACGCTCGGCCCGCCGCCGACGGGCTCAGGGGCTATGTCTTCTCCCAGCGGGCCGACCAGATGTGGGACGCCGTCTCCTCAGCCACGACCCGGGCCAGGCCACTGATCAACACCCGGGACGAACCGCATGCCGATGCCGAGCGTTACCGGCGCATGCACGTCATCGTCGGGGACTCCAACATCGCTCAGGGATCCACCCTGCTCAAAGTGGCGGCCATGGACCTGCTCCTGGACTACCTGGAGCACGGGGGGAGACCTCGGCGACCTGGCCCTGGCCGACCCCATGAGGGCCATTCGCGACACCTGCCATGACATGACTGGAGGGGTGCTCCTGGAACGGTCTGACGGGCGGACCATCACGCCGTTGGAGATGCAGGCCGAGCACCTCGGGCGTCTCCGTGACCACGTTGCGCAGGGCATCGAGGTCACTGCTCTGCACGAAGCCGCACTGGAACTGTGGGAACGAGGACTCCAGGCCCTGCGCCTGCAGCAGCCCGAGATCGTGGACACGGAGCTGGACTGGGCGGTCAAGCAGCGGCTGCTGACCCGTTACTGCCAGCGGCACGACACCGATCTGACCGATCCCCGGGTGAGCCGCCTGGCCCTGGCCTACCACGACGTCTCTCCCGGTGAGGGACTACGACAGCGTCTGGAGGACGCTGGTCTCCTGCACCGATTCGTTGACGAGGCGACCTGCCGCCGGGCGGTGGATACCCCACCTGCGACCACGCGTGCGCGCCTGCGTGGCGCCGTCGTCGGCCGGGCCGAGGACCTGCGCCGTGACGTGAGTGTTGACTGGGTGCGGGTTCGACTCGATGACGGCGTCTGCTCACCTGTTACGCTGAATGATCCCTTCTGTGCCGTAGACGAGCGCATCGATGCACTCCTGGAGAGCATGGAGCACTCGGCAACCGACCTTCCCAACGGGGTGTGAACGGTGAGGCTCACGGCACTGGTCAGGCGACAGACGGAAGACGCAACATGAGTACTACCTCCCCTCTGGACCCCGAAGCGGGCATGCCCCTGACACGGCGTCAGCGCCGTGCGCTCGAACGTGCTCAGCAGGCCCAGCAGGAGGCAGCGACCCAGGACCTGCCGGCACTGTCTCAACCTGCTGTGCAGACACGCCTGCCGGTACTGTGTCCCCCGGCACTCGAACCACAACCGGCACACCGGCGCCGCGCACTGAGCTGCAACCGCAGCCGCAGCGTCAGCCACGGACCCTGCCACAGCCTCAGGAGCTGGGTAGCAGCCATGATCGTCGCAACGCGCACAGGCCGTCCGCACGAACTGATCGACGCGATCACCCTCATGAGCCCGGGTACCGACAGGACGAGGTGGTCGCCGAGACCCAGGAGCCCGAACCGACGCAGCGGCAACGTACTCTGGGCGGTCCGCTGGGGCGTATGCCGCGGGGGCCCCTGGCGGTCGCCCTCATCGGTGTCGTCGTCCTTGCCATGATCCTGGTGCCGCTGGCTGTCAACAAGCTCGTCTCCGGAAGGAACGGAGCGGGCACCAGCACCGCGGCTCAGTCAACCGTGTTGGATGGCAACGCACCTCTCAGTCAGCTGCTGACGGTCAGCGGACGGGTCGGATCAGGGGTGGCCCCCTCCGTCGAGCTGAACGGCGACGCCTCTCTGTCAGCCCCCAGCTCGGTACTGACCGACGTCGTCCAGACCGGGCAGGGGCGCGCTGTCTCCGCGGGGACGCCTGTGATCCTGCAGGTCTCACAGTTCTCCGGTCTCAACGGGAGCAACACGACGGGTAACGAGGCAGGGTATAAGCTCTGGCAGGGCCTGCTCGGTCCCGAGGTGGGCGACTACATCAACGCGGCGGTCTCCGGCCAGCGCGAAGGCGCACGCGTCGTTCTGCGCGAACCGGCCCAGGAGGAGGACGGCTCCCGGACGACGAAGATCACCGTTGTCGACCTCTTACCCACCACTGCGACAGGGGAGACGAAGCAACCGGCGGCAGGGCCCCCACCGTGACCGAAGGACCGGACGGCTCCATCACCGTCAGCAGCGCTGGACTTCCTGCACCGACTCGAGTGTCCACAGAGATCCTCATCAAGGGCACCGGTCCGCAGATCGGTTCCCAGGACCGTCTGATCGCTCGGACCACGATGGTCAGCTGGGCCACGGGACAGCCCCTTGAGAAGTCAACCTTCGGGCACCAGGAGCCGCCCAAGCAGCTCGACATGAGCAACGCGCTGGTGGGAGTCTCGCAGAACCTGGTTGATATCGCTGTCGGCTCCCGGGTGGTCCTCTCGCTGCCCGCTGAGCAGGCGCAGGGCAAGGAACCAGTCGTCGTCGTGATCGATGTCCTGGCCAAGGATCCTGTCCAGGCTTCCGGAGCCTCTGGGGCGCGTGCAGGCAGTGAGTCGAGCCCCACTCCTGACATCTCCGCCGGCCCAACATCCAAGGACCAGTCATGAGCGTTGCCATCCGCATCATTCCCTGTCTGGACGTCAAGGACGGTCGTGTCGTCAAAGGCGTCAACTTCCAGGGTCTTAAGGATGCCGGAGACCCCGTGGAGCTCGCCTCCCGCTACGGCGCCCAAGGGGCCGACGAGATCACATTCCTCGATGTCTCGGCCTCGCACGAGGGCCGTTCCACCATGTTGGACGTGGTCCGCCGTACTGCCGAGCAGGTCTTCGTTCCGCTGACCGTCGGCGGGGGGAGTGCGCTCAGTCGATGACGTGGACCAGCTGCTGCGTGCCGGGGCGGACAAAGTCGGTATCAACACTGCGGCCATTAACCGTCCCGAACTGTTGACGGAGGTGGCGCAGCGTTTTGGCAATCAGGTGATCGTCCTGTCGGTGGATGCGCGTCGGTGCCCTTCCGGCGTCTCAACGGCCTCCGGCTTCGAGGTCACCACGCACGGAGGGCGGACCTCCACCGGCATTGATGCAGTCGCCTGGGCGGTTCAAGGAGCCGAGCTCGGCGCCGGTGAGATTCTCCTGAACTCCATGGATGCCGACGGTGTCACCAAAGGATTCGACACTGAAATGATCGACGCCGTTCGTCGGCGGGTCCGGGTGCCACTCATCGCCTCCGGCGGTGCCGGATCCCCGCAGGACTTCGTCACGGCGGCCAACCACGGTGCCGACGCCGTTCTGGCAGCCTCAGTGTTCCACTACGGAGTGATGACCATCGCTGCGGCCAAGAATGCGCTGCACGACGCAGGCTATCCGGTCCGTTGAAAGCTGGGGGAGACTGAACGGCGGGTGAGGCTCCGGCGCACTGTCCGCTCTTGAAGATGCCTGTGTGGCTGAGTCTGAGAAGAGCGGGTGAACCATTGTTCTAGGACAGTCGGCATTCTCTCCTGAGGAATCATTGTTGGGGTATCGGATTCCGTGCTGCTGATCGTCTCTTATGCTACTGGTCTGAATGAGCGGCTCATGAGTGGGATCGAGTCCTAAGCTCCTCGCCTCCCGCCTTCGCTCCGCTGCGCGGGGCTTCGCCGGCTGCTGTGCTGCGGGGTGAAGAGGGGGTAGCATGTCCATCCGGGCCGATGGGGTGTTCTCCCCGTTGAGATGAGGTTGTTCTCAGGGTGTGATGTGTGTTCTCGTGTAGGCTGAGTGCTGCGCTCCGCCCCAGGGGAGGAATAATGAGTGAATTGAATCCTTACCAGGCAGCTCCTTACCGTCAGGGAGCTGCTGGTTCCTCTTACCCTTCTGATTTGGATGTCGCCTTTCAGTCCGGTTCAGGTATGTCGTCAGTCCAGAACGGTTACTACAGTGCGGATGATCTTGGCGATCAGTCGCTCCCCTTCCCGGCTGCATCGGGAGGCCAGATGGTCCTCTATTCGGGGGATGGTCAGCAATCGTACAGCCAGGCCTACTGGCAGCCCTACAGTCAGCAGTACCCTTATCCGTCTCCTTCTTACGGCCCGTATCCGCCATATGGTCAGGCTGTGTATTGGGGGGTGTCTTACGATCCGCGTCGGTATGAGGCCAACGCCCTCGGTGGGTGGGCGCTCGGGCTCGGTATTGCGAGCATCGTCGCGAACTGCTTTTATTTCGGTCTGATTTTGGGTGTACCGGCGATCGTCGTCGGAGTGCTGGGTGTGGGTGCCGCCAATGAGGGGCGTGCCTCGAACAAGGGACTGTCGATAGCTGGAGTGGCGACGGGCGCCATTGGCGCTATGATCAGTGCTGTCTCCATTATTCCGTTCATGGTGATGATGCTTCGATGAACTGTATGCCTGAAGACTGCTGCGCGCATGCCTCGACGAGGCCCGAGCGCGCCGATGGGCGCGCGGGAGCCGGAATGCGGGTCGGACTGGGGCTTCTGATGGTTCTGTCCGCCCTGCCGGGTGGCCTCATCGTGCTGCGCGCTCTGACTCTGCCCCGCAGCTCTCCGGGGCTTCCCGACCTCTGCCCGCTTCACCGCACCACCGGGCTGTGGTGCCCGCTGTGCGGAGGTACCCGGGCGACTCGGGAGCTCATACACGGCGACCTGTGGGCCGCTATGGGTTACAACCCCTTTGCGCTTGCGCTGGAGGCGGTGGCCGTTCTCCTGGTGGCGCGCTGGTTGCTCGCATCCGCCCGAGGCCTGCGACGACCGCTCGTCACCGGTGGGGAGGGCATCCTTTTCGGGGTCGCGCTGGCCGTCTTCGCGGTGGTACGCAACCTGCCAGGCATGTGGGTCTACCTCGGTCCTCTGCTTGGCCCTCCGGGCTGAGCAGCACACGATGTGCATAATGCGGATGTGACTCTCGATTCCCAGATCTCTGCGCGCCTGAAGCGCAACACCGACGGCCTGGTCTGCGCCGTCGTCCAGCAGTACGACTCACATGAGGTCCTCATGGTGGGGTGGATGGACGATGAAGCGCTCCGGCGCACCCTGGAAGAGGGACGAGTGACCTTCTGGTCGCGGTCGCGGCGCGAGTACTGGCGCAAGGGGGACACGTCCGGACATGCGCAGTACGTCAAGTCCGTCCATCTGGACTGCGACGGCGACGCCCTCCTGATCAAGGTCGATCAGTCGGAGCCGCCTGCCACACCGGCGAGCGCACCTGCTTCCTGGCCGGCGGTGATCTGGGGGCGCACGTGGGAGACCGTCCCAGCTGACCACTCCTCGGTCAGCGCGGTTTGGCGATTTGCAACAGACGGCCTCGGGCCGTCACGATGGATACAGACAGGCGCTCTACCGAGCGCCGGCAGGCAACATCGGGGAGGTGTGTGATGACCTCGTTCGAGGCGATGGTGGCCGAGGCCAAGATGGCCGCCGAAGGTCGCGCTTCGCTGGTACCCCTGGCCCGCCTGAGAGAGGCCTCCCGCCTGGTTCCCGGCGCCATCAGCGCCCTGTCCAGCCTGCGCACCGATGATCGGGCGGTCACAGTGATCGCCGAGGTCAAGCGCTCCACGGCCACGTTCGCCGACCTCAGTGGCGTTGGGGATCCGGGGATGCTGGCCTGCTTCTACGCCGCCGGCGGCGCCGCCTGCGTCTCAGTGGTCACCGGGCCGAGTGCCACGCGAGGCTCCCTCAAGGACCTGGATGCAGTCAGGGCCTCCGTGGATCTTCCCGTCCTCGCCAACGACCTGGTGGTCACGCCCTACCAGGTGCACGAGGCCCGGGCTCACGGCGCCGATCTGCTCATGCTCGACGCCCGCCTTGAGCCCCTCGTGCTCGAAGGACTCATCGAGAGGGTGCACTCCCTGGGGATGGGCGCCGTTGTCGAGGTCCGTACCCGCCGTGAGGCGCTGACCGCAGTCGATGCGGGGGCCTGCATCGTGGCCATCGACACCCGTGATCCCGACACCCTGGCCGTCGACTGCAGCCTGTTCGACCAGGTCACTGACGTTCTGCCGGCGCAGGTCGTGCGGATCGCCGCCGGAGGAGTCAGAGGCCCGCACGATGTCATGAGCTTCGCGCGCTGCGGCGCCGATGTCGTCCTCGTCGGTGAGGCCATCATCCGCTCCACCGACCCCCAGCAGTTCGTTGCCGAGCTGGTCGCCGCCGGCGCCCACCCGGCACTGATCCCCTCCGCCCATCGAGAGGTTCTCTGAGTGCCTGTCGCCGCCCTTTCCGCCATGATGCCAACGATGCCAACGATGCCAACACTGCTGACGATGCCGTTCACGGCCGCGCTGACCGCAGGCATACCGAGCCCTGTCCTCGGCCGTGTGGTACCTCGGCCCCATCCCGGTGAGGGCCTACGCGTTGTGCATCCTCACCGGGGTCTTCGTGGCCGTGTGGTGGTCGGACCGGCGCTACCGGGCCCGGGGAGGCCGACCGGAGCTGGTCCTCGACGTCGCCATCGTGGCCGTGCCGGCTGGAATCGTGGGTGCCCGTCTCTACCACGTGATCTCCTCGCCCGACGACTACTTCGGCCCCAACGGCGACCTGGCCCGTATCCCACAGACATGGCAAGGGGGCCTGGGAATCTGGGGAGGCATCGCCGGCGGGGTCCTGGCTGGGGTGCTCTACTGCGCCATCGCGGCCTGCGCGTAGCCCCGTTGGCCGACGCCGTCGCCCCGACCCTGCTGGTCGCTCAGGCGATCGGCCGACTGGGCAACTGGTTCAACCAGGAGCTCTACGGCTCCCCGACGACGCTGCCCTGGGGACTACGGATCGACGAGGCCCACCTGCCGGCGGGATCCACCTACCCACCCGGCACCCTGTTTCATCCGACCTTCCTCTATGAGGCCCTGTGGAACCTGGCCGGAGCGGTCCTCCTGGTGTGGATCGGCAGAAGGATGGTCGCCCGCAGCGGGGTCACGGGCGGCAGGCTGCTATGGATCTACCTCATGGTCTACACCGCAGGCCGGGTGTGGATTGAGATGCTGCGCATCGACGAGGCCGAGACGGTCCTCGGCCTGCGACTGAACGTGTGGACCTCCATCGTCATCTTCCTCGTCGGCGCCATTGGACTGTTCCTCTCCTCGCGACGTCCCTTGAGCGACGCCATCGACAGGCCGGGGCGCAGGGCGAGGAAGGACGGGTCAGCGGCCGATGAGGACGACTCCGCCGAGGACATCGCCGTCGAGCATGACTCGTCTGAGGACGCCTCACCCGCAGAACCTGCTGCCGCGGAGTCGGCCCGCCCGGACCAGGCGGATTCGTAGCGACCGAATCGGGGACCCGCCCGCCACTCCGGCGGGAGACAAGTGGGTGAGGATGGTCGCAACCTGACGACTGACGAGATTCCTCCTCGTGCGCAGGGCCCGGTGTCCCGTATTCTGAACCCATGCGTAGAGCCAAGATCGTATGTACCCTCGGACCCGCTACTGACTCTCCCGAGCAGGTGCAAGCGCTCGTGGACGCCGGCATGAACGTCGCGCGCATCAACCGCTCCCACGGTCGCGCCGAGGACCAGGAAGAGGTCATCGGCCGCATCCGTGAGGCCGCAGCCGCTTCCGGCCGAGCCGTCGCCATCCTCGTCGACCTCCAGGGCCCCAAGATCCGACTGGGACGTTTCGTAGACGACCAGAAGGTCATGCTCAACAAGGGCGACGAGTTCACCATCACCATTGACGACGTCCTGGGCACCGTCAAGCGTGCCTCCACCACCTTCAAGGGACTTCCCGGCGACTGCCGCCCCGGCGACCGGCTCCTCATCGACGACGGCAACGTCGCGGTACGTGTCGTGGCCGTCACCGACACCGACGTCGTCACCCAGGTCGAGGTGCCCGGCTACGTCTCCAACAACAAGGGCATCAACCTGCCCGGTGTCGCCGTCTCCGTTCCGGCCCTGAGCGAGAAGGACCGCGAGGACCTGCGCTGGGCCCTCAAGATCGGTGCCGACCTCATCGCCCTGTCCTTCGTGCGCGACGCAGACGACATCAAGGACGTCCACGAGATCATGGACGAGGTCGGCGTGCGTATCCCGGTCATCGCCAAGATTGAGAAGCCCCAGGCGGTGGAGAACCTCTTCGACATCGTCTCCACCTTTGACGGCATCATGGTCGCCCGTGGTGACCTCGGTGTGGAAATGCCCCTGGAGGCCGTCCCGCTGGTGCAGAAACGCGCCATCGAGCTGGCCCGCCGCCAGGCCAAGCCGGTCATCGTGGCCACCCAGGTCCTGGAGTCCATGATCCAGAACCCGCGGCCCACACGGGCTGAGGCCTCCGACTGCGCCAACGCCATTCTCGACGGCGCCGACGCCGTCATGCTCTCCGGTGAGACCTCCGTGGGTGCCTACCCCATCGAGGCCGTGCGCACCATGGCCAGCATCATCGAGAACGTCGAGGAGCACGGAGGGGAGCGCATCCCCGGCCTGGGCTCCTACCCGCAGACGCGCGGCGGTGCCCTGACCCGCGCCGCCGCGGAGATGGGCGAGCACCTCGACGTCACCTACCTGGTGACCTTCACCCAGTCAGGTGACACCGCCCGGCGCCTGTCGCGTCTGCGCTCGCCGCTTCCGCTGCTTGCCTTCACCCCGCTGCACGAGACTCGCAACCAGCTCGCCGTCTCCTGGGGTGTGCAGTGCTACGAGGTGCCCGAGGTCCAGCACACTGACGACATGGTGGCCCAGGTCGATGAGATCCTTCAGGACAAGCATCTGGCCCAGCCCGGGGACACCGTCGTCATCGTGGCCGGAATGCCTCCGGGCACGCCCGGCTCGACCAACTCGATCCGTGTCCACACTGTCGGTGAGACGGGCGACTACAAAATCTGAGCACCGACACCGATTCGCCGAGGGGTCTCCCACCTATCACCGGGAGGCCCCTCGCTCCGGTTCAGGGCGACGGGTTCCGGAGAGTCTGCTTCCCGCTGATGAATCGGTGGGGTCAGGGAACCGCAGGGTGGGGCTCTGCGGTCACAGCCTCATCGCCGTTGCCACCACTGGGGAGTCAGATCGGCAAGAGTCATGGTCTTCCCGGCAGCGAAGTCGATCATCACCTCGATGTCCCCGAACCGGCCTGGCATCAGCTGCGTCATCATTTCTCGACATGCTCCACACGGCGGACCGGTGCGGCCGTCGCGCATGATCGTCAGAACCCGCCGAATCGCATCCTCACCGTTGGTGATCATGTTGAGAATTGCGTTGCGCTCGGCACAGATTCCCAGCGTGCAGGCAGTATCCACGCAGACACCCGAATAGATTCTTCCCGAGGACGACTCCACCGCAGCTGCCACACCGCCCGCCTCGATGTATGAGGACACGTGACGAGGACGCTGAACAGCCTTGGCCGCTTCGTACAGGGGGACCCACGTGGTGCCCAAGGGTGCTCTCCATCTGACTGGTCTGTCCTGAGGTGGGGCTGGGTAGGGGCTTGCTGGTACCTCCGGTGGGACTCGAACCCACAACACTCCGATTTTGAGTCGGATGCCTCTGCCAATTGGGCTACGGAGGCACGCCGTCCGCTCTGCGGGGGCGCTAACAGCGAGATCATACTAGGATCACAGCCGTGAGCAATGAGTCCAGCACCACCAAGTCCCGCCGGGTGCTCGTCGCTGAGGACGAGACCCTCATCCGCCTTGACATCGTCGAGACTCTCACCGACGCCGGCTACGAGATCGTCGCGGAGGCCACAGATGGTGAGGAGGCCGTCCGCCTGGCTGATGAGCATGATCCCGACCTGTGCATTCTTGACGTCAAGATGCCGGTGACCGACGGCATCACCGCGGCGGAGAGGATTCTCGAGAAGCATAACTGCGCCGTCGTCATGCTGACCGCCTTCTCCCAGACCGAGCTCGTCGAACGAGCCAGCGCCGCCGGCGCCATGGCCTACGTCGTCAAGCCCTTCACCCCGGCGGATCTCATCCCGGCACTTGAGATCGCCATGTCACGGCATGAGGAGATTCTCTCCCTGGAGAGTGAGATTTCTGACCTCACCGAGCGCTTCGAGACCCGCAAGCGCGTCGACCGGGCCAAGGGGCTGCTCATGGAGCGCATGGGGCTGAGCGAGCCGGAGGCCTTCCGCTGGCTGCAGAAGACCTCCATGAACCGGCGTCTGACCATGCGCGAGGTGGCCGACGCCGTCATCGAGCAGGTCGGTTCGGCCAAGAAGGACTAAGCCCCCACTGACCGCCTTCTGCGGTGCGGCGCCTCAGGTGAACAGGCTGCGCAGTGTCCCGACGGCGATGGTCCGCTCATCGTCATCCGTGACCGTCACCTGGTAGACCACGGTACGACGGCCTCGGTGGAGAGGAACGGCGGTGGCCTTCACCCAGCCCCGGGACACGGAGCGCAAGTGGCTGACCGTCAGCTCCGCACCCACCGGGACAGCACCGTCGGGCGCCGCCGCGCGCGCGGCCACGGAAGCAGCCGTCTCGATGAGCGCGGCGGTGGCACCGCCGTGCAGGATCCCGACGACCTGTCGGGCTCCATCGACCGGCATCCGGACCTCGGTCCGATTCGCGTCGCGAGTCACCACCTCCATCCCGAGGGTCTCCATGAGCGTGCCCTCCTCACTGTCCTCCAGCACCGCGTGCAGTGCTGAGGAGGCGGAGACGGCAGAGCCCGCGGGACGCGGATCCGGGTACGGGCGCCGGGCAGGGTCCGGGAAGGCCACGGCAGAGGCGCTTGCGCCGGAGTAGGAGGCTGCAGTGACGCGGCCCACGGGGCCCAGCGGTCCGACGACTGCCGGTGAGCTGGGGGAGTCGGCGGAGGCTGGAGAGGCCTCGGAGTCACTGGAGCCCACTACGCTGCTGGGGGAGAGGGGCGAGTCGGACTGTGGATGGGTCATGGGCCTAGGCTGGCACGGTGAGCACCACCGCGACCAGCCCTGCGACGAGTCCAACACCTCAGTCCCCCTCGGACCCGGTTCCCGAGCGGCTTCTTCTCATCGACGGACACTCGATGGCCTTTCGCGCCTTTTACGCGCTGCCCGTCGACAACTTCACGACGTCGACCGGCCAGTCCACCAATGCCGTCCACGGCTTCGTGTCCATGTTCCTGTCGCTGCTGGACAACGAGCGACCCACCCACGTGGCGGTCGCCTTCGACCTGCCCGGAGGCACCTTCCGCACCGAGGAGTACGCCGAGTACAAGGGAACCCGCGATGAGACACCGCAGCCCTTCCTCGGGCAGGTCGAGCTCATCCAGCAGGTCCTGGAGGCCATGGGCGTCACAGCGCTCACCGCGCCGGGCTACGAGGCCGACGACATTCTGGCGACCTTGGCGACCTCGGCACAGGCCGAGGGCATGGAGGTCCTCATCTGCTCCGGAGACCGTGACTCCTTCCAGACGGTCACCGAGCGGTGCACCGTGCTCTACCCGGTCAAGGGCGTGTCAACACTGCGCCGCATGACGCCTCAGGAGGTGGAGGAGCGCTACGGGGTGACGCCCGAGCGCTACCCGCACCTGGCCGCTCTGGTCGGCGAGACCAGCGACAACCTCCCCGGAGTGCCGGGGGTGGGCCCCAAGACCGCCGCCAAGTGGCTCAACCTCTACGACGGGCTCGACGGCGTCATCGCTCACGCGGACCAGATCAAGGGTAAGGCCGGACAGTCGCTGCGCGACCATCTCGACGACGTCGTGCGCAACCGCCGCCTCAACCACCTGCTCACCGACCTGGATCTCGGAGTCCTCCCGCGCACCGACCTGCGCCTCGCCGGTGCCGACCGATCCGCCCTGGCGCGCGTGTTCGAGGCCCTGGAGTTCCGCACCCTGCACCAACGGGCGCTACGCATCCTGAGCTTCACCGACACCTCCGATCACGTCGAGCCGGGCGAGGCGGAGGAAGCCGGCGCCTTGAACGCACTGAGCGATCTGGAGATCGTCTCGCTGGGACACGATCTTGCCGCGGGGCAGCTGGCTGAATGGTTGGAGACCAGTCTGCCGGCGGATGGTGATAACGGCACCCACCCCCTGGGGGTCGATGTTGTCGGCGTCCTCAGACCCGTCGAGGGCGATGCCGCACTCGTGTCGCTGTCCGACGGCTCTCGGGCGGTGGTCGTCGACCTCACCGAGATCCTGCCTGAGGATGAAGCCGCCCTGGCCCGGCTCCTGGCCGACGTGGAGCGCCCCAAGCTCGTCGCCGACGCCAGGGCAGCTGGCACGCGCTGAGCGCCCGGGGGCTCACGCTCGATGGCGTCGTCGCAGATCCCTCCCTGGCCGGCTACCTGTGTCGCCCTGAACAGCGCAGCTACGACGTCGACACCCTCACCCAGCGCTGGCTCGGCATCGATCTGGCCGCCGTCAACGAGGGGCGAGCCCCGGCTGGCGACAGTTCCCGTGAGTCCCAGAGCGCCTTCGACCTCGAGGCCCTCACCTCCGAGGCCGTTCCCGCATCCCACCTGGCCAGTGCGGGTCGGGCCGCCGCCCTGCTCCCGCTCCAGGTCGTGCTCGATGAGCAGATGGTGGCTCGTGATGCCTTGGGGCTCTTCACCGACCTGGAGATGCCCGTGGCAGCGACCTTGACCGTCATGGAGAACGCCGGCATCGCCGTCGATGACGCCGTGCTCCAAACCCGCCAGACCGAGCTCGACGCCCGCGTGACCCACGCCGCTGAGGGTGCCTACGCCGCCGCCGGGCGAGAGCTCAACCTCTCCAGTCCCAAGCAGCTCCAGGCCGTCCTATTCGACGAGCTGAAGATGCCCAAGACCCGTAAGACCAAGACCGGCTACACCACGGATGCCGACGCCTTGGCCGGGCTGTATGCCAAGACCTCCCACCCCTTCCTGGAGCACCTTCTCGAGCACCGCGACGCCATCAAGCTGCGGCAGACGGTGGAGGGTCTGCGCAAGGCGATCCAGCCCGATGGCCGCATCCACACCACCTTCCAGCAGACCATCGCCGCCACAGGGCGCCTGTCCTCCACCGACCCCAACCTGCAGAACATTCCGGCCCGGCACGAGGAGGGGATGCGCATCCGCGAGGCCTTCACCGTCGGAGAGGGCTACGAGTGCCTCATGACCGCCGACTACTCCCAGATCGAGATGCGCATCATGGCACATCTGTCCGCAGACCAGGCGCTGATCGATGCCTTCCGCAGCGGGGAGGACCTGCACCGCTACGTAGCCGCCCTGGTCCACGGCATCGACGTTGAGGACGTCACCGCCCAGCAGCGCAGCCACGTCAAGGCCATGAGCTATGGACTGGCCTACGGGCTGTCGACCTTCGGGCTGGCCCGTCAGCTCGGTATCGACAACGCCGACGCAGCAGATCTGAGGAACGCCTACTTCGCCAGGTTCGGGAAGGTTCACGACTACCTGGAGTCCGTGGTGGAGCAGGCGCGCCGCGACGGATACACCGAGACGATGTTCGGGCGGCGCCGTTACCTTCCCGACCTGACCAGCGACAACCGGCAGCGCCGTGAGATGGCTGAGCGGGCCGCCCTCAACGCTCCCATCCAGGGCAGCGCCGCCGATATCGTCAAGAAAGCCATGATCGACGTCGACAGCGCCCTGACCGAGCGGGCACTAGCGAGCCGCATTCTTCTGCAAATTCACGACGAGCTTCTCATCGAGGTCGCGCCCGGAGAGGCCGAGGCGGTCGAGAACCTCCTCAAGGAGCAGATGGGCGGGGCGGCAGAGCTCTCGGTCCCCCTGGACGTCGCTGTCGGACGAGGGCGCACCTGGCGTGAGGCCGCCCACTAGAGAGCCCTTCCGGGACCCGTGCTCATCGGTCGAAGAAGCCGGTGATATATGAATGAGATCGGCACGTCATCCTTTTGACATCAAGTCGTCAGATGACGTGAGCGATTGCACGTACGTACGGGATAATGCTTGAGCATCGTCTAGTCACGGATTCGTCACGTACTGCTAAGGTTCACTCGTGCGCTCCTGGGCGTCTCCTATGAGACTGATCCAACCAGGTCGATGAATTGGTCCGGGCCGATTCGCGTCGCTGGGGAGCGCGCAGTCCCTATCAACCCGATCCATCTATCCGCATTCGGAGCATCCACTCAATGACAACCACCACGCCCAGCCCCGCCCCGGTCGCCGTCAACGACATCGGTTCGACCGAGGAGATCCTCGCCGCCGTTGACGAGACCATCAAGTACTTCGATGACGGCGACATCGTCGAGGGCACTGTCGTCAAGGTCGACCGTGATGAGGTCCTCCTCGACATCGGCTACAAGACCGAAGGCGTCATCCTCGCTCGCGAGCTGTCCATCAAGCACGACGTCGACCCCGATGAGATCGTCTCCGTCGGCGATGAGATCGAAGCCCTCGTCCTGCAGAAGGAGGACAAGGAAGGGCGTCTGCTCCTGAGCAAGAAGCGCGCGCAGTACGAGCGCGCCTGGGGCACCATCGAGCGCATCAAGGAGGAGGACGGCGTCGTCACCGGCTCCGTCATCGAGGTCGTCAAGGGTGGTCTCATCCTGGACATCGGCCTGCGTGGCTTCCTGCCGGCCTCCCTGGTGGAGATGCGTCGCGTTCGCGACCTCCAGCCTACGTGGGCCGCGAGCTCGAGGCGAAGATCATTGAGCTGGACAAGAACCGCAACAACGTGGTCCTCTCCCGCCGCGCCTGGCTCGAGCAGACCCAGTCCGAGGTCCGCACCAACTTCCTGCAGACCCTGCAGAAGGGGCAGGTCCGCTCCGGTGTCGTGTCCTCCATCGTCAACTTCGGTGCCTTCGTGGACCTGGGTGGCGTCGATGGTCTGGTCCACGTCTCCGAGCTGTCCTGGAAGCACATCGACCACCCCTCCGAGGTCGTCGAGGTCGGCAACGAGGTCACGGTCGAGGTCCTGGACGTCGACTTCGACCGCGAGCGCGTCTCCCTGTCGCTCAAGGCGACCCAGGAGGACCCGTGGCAGGCCTTCGCCCGCACCCACGCCATCGGCCAGGTCGTTCCCGGCAAGGTCACCAAGCTGGTCCCCTTCGGTGCCTTCGTGCGTGTCGAGGATGGCATCGAGGGCCTGGTCCACATCTCCGAGCTGGCGCAACGGCACGTCGAGGTCCCCGAGCAGGTGGCCAAGGTCGGCGACGAGGTCTTCGTCAAGGTCATCGACATCGACCTGGAGCGCCGTCGCATCTCCCTGTCGCTGAAGCAGGCCAACGAGGGTGTCGACCCCGCCTCCGAGGACTTCGACCCCAGCCTCTACGGGATGGCGGCCGAGTACGACGAGCAGGGCAACTACAAGTACCCCGAGGGCTTCGACCCGGAGACCAACGAGTGGCTCGAGGGCTACGACGCCCAGCGCGAGGCGTGGGAGGCCGAGTACGCAGCTGCTCACGCCCGCTGGGAGGCCCACAAGGCCCAGGTCGCCAAGGCCCTGGAGGAGGAGCAGGAGTCCGGTGCTCCGGCAGCCCCCCGCCGGCGGCACCTCGTACTCCTCGGCGCCGTCTGAGGCCTCCGGCACGCTGGCCTCCGATGAGGCCCTGGCCGCTCTGCGCGAGAAGCTCACTGGTAACTGAGCATCCGCACCTTTTCAGTGGTCAGGACTGATCTCTGACATCATCTGAGGGTCTCTGCCTGCTCCGCAGGCAGAGACCCTCAGACGTTCGGTGCCTTCTCCCCATCGCTCAGGTGACGTGCCTGTGCGAGGCTGTGGCCGGGGACGGTGCTCCCTGCTTCCTAGAAGCCGGAACCTGTACGTGACGACCGTTGGAGACGATATGAGCTATTGGGGCGACATTGCCCGCGCTCTGGGGGGATGTCGACCCCGTCTGCCCCAGTCGCGACGCTGCTGCGGCCCTGTGGAAGGCGGTCGCCACCGACGACGTCGAGGACACGGCTGCGGGGAACGCGCCCGACCAGGTGGTGGAGGCGGTCTGCGCCGTCGACCGGGCGTGGCTGGTTCAGCTGGGCCAGGACCCGGACACGAGCAGAACGAGCCTTGAGCAGGCGACCGCTTTCTGCCAGGGGATTCGGGCGGCTCACGGCCGTTCGACCCTCCCGCTGCGTTACGCCCAGGTGGAGCTCTCCGCCGTCCTCGGCCTCAGGGACGAGGCCCTCGAGCAGCTCCGTGAGGCCAGACTCTTCTCCTTCGGCAAGACCGACACCGGAGCCGTGCTGGCCACTGCTCGCATGCACGATGACTACTCCGGCGTCATCAGCACAGCCACGGCCACACCGAAGCGTGCCGAGGCTGATCCCGTGGAGTCCGCGAGGGGGTTGGGGGCGGTGCTGGTTCCTTACCTGGCCCACCAACGCATCGTCGAGGCCGAGGACGCCTTCGCCTCCTTGAGCCTGCTCCACCTTCCAGATGCCGTGTCACTCCAGAGCCTGGCGGACAGGCTCGAGTACCTGGGACTGTCCTCCCAGTGGCAACGGGCCATCGCACTCATCCGTCACAGCCCTATGAAGGCCGTCTCTGAGGCCTCGGCCTGGCAGCTGATGAACACCGCTGTCGGACTGGCCCTCGTCATGAGGGCGGCCAACCGGGCGGACTACGGAAAGCACGCCCTGGGCGCCTCGCTGAGCTGGACAACGCCGTGGGGGAACCTGGAGCTCACGGCCTGGGACACTGTCGGCCGCGCCTATGACGTCATGACCGGCTTCGTGCGCGGCGTCGCTCATCGCTTCGACGTCCGCAACGGCAACAACGGCGTGTCGTACCGGGTCGAGATGAGGATGGCCGCTGAGGCCGCAGGTTTGGCCAGCCGGTCCTACGGGACGGTGACGAGCGCCGTACCGGCAGATCGTGCCCGGTTGCGTAACCAGGGAGCGCTGCTCAAGGAGGTCCGCGAGCTGCTCACGCTGTCTCGTGGTTATGGCATGGAGTCAGTGCGACAGCGCGCCATGTCAACTGCGGAGACGGTCAGCGCCTCGCTGTCCGAGGTGGTGGACGACTCCGCCTTGGAGCTGGTCGTCGACCTCCGTCTGGCCTTCGGCCGGCTGCTGGCGGCACTGGGTGCCAATGAACGTGCGGAGAAGGAACATCTCGACACGGCGGAGCTGAGTCTGAGCCAGGGGTGGACGGAAACTGCTTGCGCCGCTCTGGCTCTGGCCTCGCACGCCGCTCAGGCTCGCGGGGACCGCGCTTCCAGCGGCCGGGCATGGCGCAAGTGCCGTGAGGCGATGGGGGCCTGGCCGATGAACCGGCCCGGAGAACGCTGCGGGACACTCGTCGACGCCGTCGGTGACCCTCTGGTCGCCTTGCAGGTCCTCTCCGCGCTGGCGGAGATCCTGGTGGACGGGGTGGAGGAGGACCACTCTCGTGCGCCGATCATCCGCGAGATCATCTCGCGGGCCTCGGAGCAGACCTCCCGGTGCGTGAACCCTCCACAGGGCGCGGTGGAGTCGTTGGCCCGGGTCGAGGAGCGTATCGCGCCCTACGGTCGGGGCCGGGGAGGAAGAAGGCGACCCGGTTCGACCACCACGATCAGGACTGACGGCCGGGCGGCCTCGGAGGGCGAGTGACCAGGCACTGACAAGACGGGGCCGCAGACCGTACCGTTTGGTGTCGCCAGCATCGACGGCACGCTGGCCCGGCTCGGGCAGGTCACGGCATGATGGGACCATGCGCCACACACCTGTACCCCGTTCCACTCGTCGTCCGAAGGACCGAGCCCTGCGCGTGGGGCTCACCGGTGGTATCGGCTCAGGCAAGTCCACAGTGGCCTGTCTGCTCAAGGAGCGCGGCGCGGTCGTGACCAGTGCCGACGAGGTCGCTCGCGATGTTGTCAGCCCGGGCAGTGACGGTCTTGCGGCAGTGGTGGCCGAGTTTGGGGAAGGGATCCTGGCTGCGGACGGCTCCCTGGACCGCGGTGCCCTGGGGCGGCTGGTCTTCTCCGACGACCTGCGTCGTGCGCGCCTGGAAGAGCTCCTCCTGCCCCTCATCGCAGCAGAGGCGTGGGCTCGGATGGATACGGTTCCGGCTGGGCAGGTGGCGGTCTACGACGTTCCTCTCCTCGTTGAGGGACAGATGCAGGACCTGTTCGATCTTGTCATCGTCGTTGAGGCCGAGCTCGAACTGCGTCTGGAGCGGCTCGCTGCGCGGGGGATGACCCGTGACGAGGCGCTGGCTCGTATCGCTGTGCAGGCCACTGACAAGGAGCGTCGGGCCGTTGCCGACGTCATCGTGTCCAACTCCGGGGCGCTGGAGGACCTGAGCGCCGAGGTCGACAGACTATGGAGAACCCGGATCCTGGAGCCGGGAGCCACTGCCTGACAGCAGGGGATGCCTTCCCGTCGGGGATACCGCGCCCACTCATACAGTGGGGCGGAACCGAGAGGTAGCGCCCGTGGGCGCGCTCAGCCGTTTCAGCTGCTGCGCCGGGAGGCTGCACGGGCGGGGCCGAGGGCTCCGACGATGGTGGCGGAGACGGCGACGATGAAAGCCATGAAGGGTCCTTGGAGTCAGGGGATGAAGACAGGACGCAGAGGCGGGGCCCATGAGCATCCACATGAACGTGGAACGGGACGACCCGGCGTCCTGCGAGAACCACCGTAATAGGTGAACTCGATTGAAAGGTTCCTTCCCGGATACAAAGACGTATCTGTGTGGTGACGGCCGGATCGCAGGATGATGAACGAGGCGACCGCGCGGTCAGAGGTGTCCATGGTGTCGGTCGGACCGCGTAGCCTGAGGGCATGCGTCCCGTTACCGAGCTCCAGCGCGCAGCCAAGCCCTTCGAGGTCATCAGCCCTTACTCGCCCAGCGGGGACCAGCCCACGGCGATCGCCGAGCTGACCGAGCGTCTGCGGGCGGGGGGAGAAGGACATCGTCCTGCTCGGTGCCACGGGAACCGGCAAGTCCGCGACGACCGCCTGGCTCGTCGAGCAGGTCCAGCGCCCCACCCTCATCCTGGAGCCGAACAAGACCCTGGCCGCCCAGATGGCCGCCGAGTTCCGTGAGCTGCTGCCGAACAACGCGGTGGAGTACTTCGTCTCCTACTACGACTACTACCAGCCCGAGGCCTACGTCCCGCAGACGGACACCTTCATCGAGAAGGACTCCTCCATCAATGACGAGGTCGAGCGCCTGCGCCACAGCGCCACCAACTCCCTGCTCACCCGCCGGGACGTCGTCGTGGTCTCCTCGGTCTCCTGCATCTACGGCCTGGGCACCCCCCAGGAGTACGTGGACCGGATGACGCCCCTGGAAGTGGGCCAGCAGATCGACCGGGACGATCTTCTGCGGCGCTTCGTGACGATGCAGTACACCCGCAACGACATCGACTTCACCCGGGGCACCTTCCGCGTGCGTGGCGACACGGTGGAGATCATCCCGATGTACGAGGAGCTCGCCATCCGCATCGAGTTCTTCGGGGACGAGATCGAGGCTCTGGCCACGCTGCACCCCGTGACCGGGGACGTCATCGACACTGTCGAGCAGGTCTTCGTCTTCCCCGCCTCCCACTACGTGGCCGGCCCCGAGCGCATGCAGAAGGCCATTGAGGGTATTGAGGCCGAGCTCGCCGAGCGTCTGGCCCAGCTCGAGCGCGACGGTCAGCTCCTGGAGGCCCAGCGTCTGCGCATGCGCACCACCTACGACCTGGAGATGCTTCAGCAGATCGGCATGTGCTCGGGGATCGAGAACTACTCGCTGCACATCGACGGGCGCGAGACCGGCACCCCGCCCAACACCCTCCTGGACTACTTCCCCGAGGACTTCCTCCTCGTCATCGATGAGTCCCACGTGACCGTCCCCCAGATCGGCGCCATGCACGAGGGGGACGCCTCCCGCAAGCGCACCCTGGTCGAGCACGGATTCCGTCTGCCCTCCGCACTGGACAATCGTCCCCTGACCTTCGCCGAGTTCGAGGACCGCGTCGGTCAGACCGTCTACCTGTCGGCCACCCCGGGTGACTACGAGACCCAGCGCTCCGACGGCGTTGTCGAGCAGATCATCCGGCCCACGGGACTGGTGGACCCCAAGGTCGTCGTCAAGCCCACGCAGGGACAGATCGACGACCTGCTCGAGGAGGTGCGCGCCCGTGTGGAGCGCCAGGAGCGGATCCTGGTGACCACCCTGACCAAGCGCATGGCCGAGGACCTGACCACTACCTCGCCGAGAGGGGCGTGCGCGTGGAGTACCTCCACTCCGACGTCGACACGCTGCGGCGCGTCGAGCTCCTGCGCGAGCTGCGGCTGGGGCACTTCGATGTCCTGGTGGGCATCAACCTGCTGCGTGAGGGCCTGGACCTGCCGGAGGTCTCGCTCGTGTCCATCCTGGACGCGGACAAGGAGGGCTTCCTGCGCTCGACCCGCTCCCTGGTGCAGACCATCGGACGTGCCGCCCGCAACGTCTCCGGCGAGGTCCACATGTACGCCGACACCATCACCCCGGCCATGGCCGAGGCCATCGAGGAGACTGAGCGCCGCCGCACCAAGCAGCTGGCCTACAACGCCGAGCACGGCATCGATCCCCAGCCGCTGCGCAAGAAGATCGCCGACGTCACCGACATGCTCGCCCGCGAGGACGTCGACACCGCCGACCTTCTGGCCGGCGGCTACCGGGGCCACGAGGACTCCTCGGTGCGGGCCCGGCGCAAGCACGCCGCCGAGGCCACGGTGCGCGAGAAGCTCGCCGGCGCGGCACAGGGCGACCTCGCCGAGCTCATCAACGAGCTCACCCAGCAGATGCACGCCGCCGCCGAGGACCTCCACTTCGAGCTCGCCGCCCGGCTGCGCGACGAGATCCAGGACCTCAAGAAGGAACTGCGCGCCATGCGGGCCGCCGACTGATCTCACAGCCATGAGTGACTCGGCGTGGCTACGTCGAGAGGAAGCGTCCCGTTAGACTCTCAGGCGTTATACACGGAGGGGAGTACTCCCAACCAACGGCGACGTCGTCATCACGGCGGTGCGGGCACCCATCAGTCCTGCGTTCCCGGCGTCGCGGCCAGAGCGGTACATGCCTTGAGCGCCTGTGCACGTGGCGGGAGGAGACCTCCGGTACCAGTTCCGTACCGGAGGAGAACACGTGGACGTCCACATCCTGGGGTGGATCGGCCTGGCGGCCATCATCCTGACCCTCATCGTGATCGACATCGTCGGTCACGTGCGCACCCCCCACGAGCCCACCATGAAGGAGGCCGCCGTCTGGTCAGTGGCCTATATCGGCATGGCCCTGGTCTTCGGCGGCATCGTCTGGTTCGTGTGGGGCGGGGGCTTCGCCCAGGAGTACCTGGCCGGCTACATCACCGAGAAGGCGCTGAGCATCGACAACCTCTTCGTCTTCGTCATCATGATGTCCTCCTTCAAGGTGCCTCGGAAGTACCAGCAGGAGGTGCTGCTCGCCGGTATCGTCATCGCCCTTGTTCTCCGGCTCATCTTCATCCTCGCCGGCGCCGCGCTCATCGAGAATTTCTCCTGGGTGTTCTACTTCTTCGGGGCCTGGCTCCTGTGGACCGCCTTCTCCCAGGCTCGGGAGGGCGTCCAGGAGCCCGACGACGATGACGAGGAGTACAGGCCCAGCGGCTTCGTCAAGTTCATCGCCCGCGTCATCCCCATGACCGACGGCTTCGTGGGCGGCAAGGTCATTCACCGCCACGCCGGGCGCACCATGATCACCCCCATGATGCTGTGCATCATCGCCATCGGCACCGCCGACGTCATGTTCGCCGTCGACTCCATCCCCGCGATCTACTCCCTGACCAGTGAGCCCTTCCTGGTCTTCTCAGCGAACGCCTTCTCCCTGCTGGGCCTGCGCCAGCTCTACTTCTCATCGACGGGCTGCTCGACCGACTTGTCTACCTCCACTACGGCCTGGCGGTCATTCTCGGCTTCATCGGCTTCAAGCTCATCGTTCACGCCCTGCACACCAATGAGGTCCCCTTCATCAACGGGGGCCAGGAGTGGCACGCCATCCCCGAGGCGTCGATCGGAGTGTCCCTGAGCGTCATCATCAGCACCGTCCTGGTCACGGTCATCGCCTCGGTCCTCAAGTCGCGGGCAGATGCCCGGCGCTTGGAGGCGGCATCCTGAGGTCTCGGCCCCCAGGAGGAGGGGCACTCTTTGACCGATTCACTACTGTGTGACGTGTGAGCACCACGCATCCCCCTGAGTCCTCGATCAGCGGGCTCAGCGCCGCCCAGGTCGCCGAGCGCGTCAGCACCGGACGGACCAACGAGTACCGCGAGCGGACCTCCCGCAGCGCCGCGCAGATTCTGCGAGCCAATGTCTTCACGATCTTCAACGGCATCCTTGGTGCCGCACTGGTGCTCGTCCTGGCGCTGGGGCACTGGGCGGATGCACTGTTCGGTTTCGTCCTTGTGCTCAACACCGCCACCGGAACCCTGGCGGAGATCCGCGCCAAGCGTGCCCTGGACCGTCTGTCCGTGCTGGAGACCCCCCGCGCCATCGTCGTCAGGGACGGGGCCGAGACCGAGGTGGCCGTCGGCCAGGTCGTCCTCGACGACGTCGTACGGCTCGCAGCCGGCCAGCAGGTGCCGGCCGACGGGGAGGTTATGGCCAGCGATGGCCTGGAGATCGATGAATCGATCCTCACCGGCGAGTCCCGGCCGGTGCGCCCCGTGAGCGGAGCGAAGGTCATGTCCGGGACCACGGTGACGGCCGGGACCGGGCTGTTCCGCACCACCGCGGTCGGCGGGAACGCCTACGCCCACCGGCTGGCCCGGGAGGCCCGCAAGTACTCACTCGTCGTCAGCGAGCTGCAGGCGGGGACCAACCGGGTGCTGCACTGGATCAGCTGGGTCATCGTGCCCGTGGCTCTGGTCCTGGTGTGGTCCCAGCTGCGGTTGAGCGGAAGCGTCGGCGAGGCCTGGAGCAGCGGCGCCTGGCGCCACGCGGTCGTCGCCGGCATCGCGGGCGTGGTCAGCATGGTGCCCCAGGGTCTGGTGCTCCTGACCTCGGTCAACTTCGCCACCGCCTCCCTGGCCCTGGCCAGGCGTAACGTCCTGGTTCAGGAGCTGCCCGCCGTCGAGGTCCTGGCCCGGGTCGACACCCTGTGCCTGGACAAGACCGGCACCGTCACCACTGGCCGCATCCGCCTCGGTGAGATCCAGGGGCCCGACGGCGGTGAGGCTCCTCCCGAGGTGTTCTCGGCGCTCGCACTTCTCAGTACGGTGGGGGAGGCTAACGCCACCGCCGATGCCATCAGGGACGGGCTCGCTGATTCCGAGTGGCTCGGTGCACAAGCACTTCAAGAGGCGCTGTCGTCGGCCGGCGCTGGCAGCAGGGCCGGTGTGGAGTCAGTGCCCTTCTCCTCGCGCCGCAAGTGGTCCGCGGTTCGCGACAGCTTCGGCACCACCTGGGTGCTCGGCGCCCCCGAGATCGTCCTGGCCGGATACAACGGGTCAGTGCTGGATCGTGCCCGTCAGATCGCCGCGCAGGGGATGCGCGTCGTGGCCCTGGCCCGCTCGCGCTCGCCCTGGAGCTTGGCTCCGGGGGAGGAGGACCCGCGGCTTCCCGATGATCTTGAGGCCGCAGGGGTCGTGATCCTCACCGAGGAGATCCGCCCCGACGCCGCGGAGACCCTGGCCTACTTCCGCCAGCAGGGGGTCGACGTCAAGGTCATCTCCGGGGACAGCCCCGAGACGGTGGCCGCGGTCGCCTGCCAGGCCGGAGTCACCGCACCCGACGGCGGCGAGCTCGTCGTCCTGGACGCACGTACCCTGCCTGCCGGAGCGGGTAGCGGGCAGGAGACGGAGGAGGACCTGGAGCGCCTGGCCGACGCGGTTGAGCGCGCCAGTGTCCTAGGACGCGTCACGCCCGAGCAGAAACGGGCACTGGTGCGGGCGCTGAAGTCCCAAGGGCACGTCGTCGCGATGACCGGGGACGGCGTCAACGACGCCCTGGCGCTCAAGGACGCCGACCTCGGCATCGCCATGGGCAACGGAGCGCCGGCGACCAAGGCGGTGGCGCGCCTGGTGCTGCTCAAGGGAGAGTTCTCGGCCCTTCCCGGGGTCGTGGCTCAGGGGCGCCGCGTCATGGCCAACACCGAGCGCATCGCCTCGCTGTTCCTGGCCAAGACCATCTACGCCTCGCTTATCGCCGTCGTCGTGTCGGCCATGGCGGTCGCTTACCCGTTCCTGCCCCGCCAGTTCACGGTCGTCTCCTCACTGACGATCGGGATCCCCGCCTTCGTCCTGGCCCTGGCCCCCAGCAACCAGCGCTACCGGGAGGGCTTCCTCGGGCGGGTGCTCAGCCTGTGCGTACCGGCCGGGCTCATGGCGGGCACCGTCACGCTGTCCACCTACCTCTGGTTGACGCTCACCCACGCCCCGCGCGCCCAGGTGACCACGGCGACGACCCTGGTCCTCATCACCTGTGGGCTGTGGCTGCTCACGCTCACTGCCAGACCATTGACGAGCTGGCGGCTGGGGCTGGTCGCTCTCATGGGGACGATCGCGGTCCTCGGCGTCGTCGCCCCACCGGTGCGCGCCTTCTTCCTGCTGGCCTGGCCCACCCCTGGGGTGTGGTGGGTCATCGCGCTCATGGCGGGCCTGGCCGTTGGCGGCATTGAGCTGGTCCACCTGGTGCGACGCCGGATCGTGGGCGACCGCGGCTAAGAGCCGTGCCCCGTGGTCAGGGACTGGGGTCACCGGCCGCGCGTGAAGGCCGGTGCCTCAGCCAGAGGCAGACTGGATCAGATTGGATCAGGCTGGATCAGGCCAGGACCCCGATGACGGGGTTCCACTCGCGCGGGATGCGTTCGGTGATGTAGCCGGCCCGGTGAAAGGGGTCCTCCTCGAGCAGGGCCAGCGCGCCGGCCTCGTCCTCGGCCCGCACGACGATGAGGGCGTCGTGGGTGCCCACATAGGGGCCGGCGGCCAGCAGCCGGCCCTCGTCGGCCAGGCGGCCGTTGAAAGCGCGGTGCGAGGGACGCACGGCGGCCATCTCCTCGTCCTTGTCGGTGACGTAGTGGTACTCGACGGCGTAGATCTTGCTCATGGCTCAGCATAGGGGTGCTGGCTCCGACCGTGGTGAGAACCCGGGAGCACGGTCATTCTTCCGGTGTCCCGGCCATGAGACACGTCGAACACATGTGCGACGCACGGGATGTGCGCTCACCCCTTAGACTCGAATCCCGTGAACGACTCTCTCATCATCCGTGGGGCCCGCGAGCACAATCTCAAGGGCGTCGACCTGGACCTGCCGCGCGACACGATGATCGTCTTCACCGGACTGTCGGGCTCGGGCAAGTCCTCCCTCGCCTTCGACACGATCTTCGCCGAGGGGCAGCGCCGCTACGTGGAGTCCCTGTCCTCCTACGCCCGTCAGTTCCTCGGGCAGATGGACAAACCCGACGTCGAGCTCATCGAGGGCCTGAGCCCGGCGGTGTCCATCGACCAGAAGTCCACCTCGCGCAACCCCCGGTCCACGGTGGGCACCGTGACAGAGATCTACGACTACCTGCGTCTGCTCTACGCGCGGGCCGGCATCCAGCACTGCCCGGTCTGTGACGCCGTCATCTCCTCCCAGACCCCGCAGCAGATCGTCGACCAGGTCCGCGCCCTGCCCGAGGGCACTCGCTTCCAGGTTCTCGCCCCGGTGGTGCGGGGCCGCAAGGGTGAGTACTCCGAGCTCTTCGGCGAGCTGCGCGGACGCGGCTTCAACCGGGTGCGCGTCGACGGCGCCGCCGAGCGCCTCGACAACCCCCCGACCCTCAACAAGCGCCTCAAGCACGACATCGAGGTCATCGTCGACCGGCTCGTCGTCCGCGAGGGCATCCGCCAGCGCCTCACCGACTCCGTCGAGACAGCACTGGGGCTGGCGGAGGGCCTGGTCATCATCGAGCAGGTCGACCTGCCCGAGGACGACCCCCACCGGGAGCGGCGCTACTCTGAGAAGCGCGCCTGCCCCAACGAGCACCCCTTGGCCCTGGACGAGATGGAGCCCCGCACCTTCTCCTTCAACGCCCCCTACGGCGCCTGCCCCGCCTGCACCGGAATCGGCACCCGGCTCGAGGTGGACCCCGAGCTCGTCGTCCCCGACGAGGAGCTCACCCTGGCCGAGGGCGCCGTCGCCCCCTGGTCGAGCCACCAGAAGTACTTCACCCGCCAGCTTGAGGCCCTGGGCAAGGAGCTCTCCTTCGACGTCGACACCCCCTGGCGCGCCCTGCCTGCGCGGGCTCGTGAAGCGATCCTGCGAGGTAAGGACTACGAGGTCAAGGTCACCTACCGCAACCGGTGGGGGCGCGAACGCATCTACTCCAGCGGCTTCGAAGGAGTGCTCGACTACGTCATGCGCAAGCACGACGAGACCGAGTCCGACTGGTCCCGCGAGCGCTACCAGGCCTACATGCGTGAGATCCCCTGCCCCGTCTGCGACGGAGCCCGCCTCAAGCCCGAGGTGCTGGCCGTGCGCGTGGGCGAGCTGTCCATCGCTCAGCTGTGCGAGCTTCCGATCAACGAGGCCCGCGACTTCCTGGCCGACCTCAACCTCACCGGCCAGGCCGCCCAGATCGCCGGAAGCGTCCTGACCGAGATCAACGCGCGCCTCGGCTTCCTCGTGGACGTGGGGCTGGACTACCTCAGCCTGGCCCGTGGTGCGGCCACGCTCTCCGGGGGCGAGGCCCAGCGCATCCGCCTGGCCACCCAGATCGGCTCAGGCCTGGTGGGCGTCCTCTACGTCCTGGACGAGCCCAGTATCGGCCTGCACCAGCGCGACAACACCCGACTCATCGAGACCCTCCAGCGGCTGCGGGACCTGGGCAACACGCTCATCGTCGTCGAGCATGACGAGGACACCATCCGCTCGGCCGACTGGATCGTCGACATCGGGCCCGGAGCCGGCGAGCTGGGCGGTGAGGTCGTCTACTCCGGCGACGTCGCGGGCCTGACCGGAGCCGAGGGCTCCATCACCGGCGACTACCTGGCACGGCGGCGTGAGATCGAGATCCCCGCTACTCGGCGCAAGCGGGACAAGAACCGTGAGGTCACCGTCGTCGGAGCCCGGGAGAACAACCTCAAGGACGTCACCGTCTCCTTCCCGCTCGGCGTGCTCACCGCCGTCACGGGTGTATCCGGGTCCGGGAAGTCCTCCCTGGTCAACTCCATCCTCTACCAGGTGCTCGCCAACCGCCTCAACCGCGCCCGCGGCGTACCCGGTAGGCATAAGACGGTGCGAGGCGTGGAGCACCTGGACAAGGTGGTCCACGTGGACCAGTCGCCGATCGGACGTACCCCTCGGTCCAATCCCGCCACCTACACCGGCGTGTGGGACCACATCCGCAAGATCTTCGCGGCCGTGCCCGAGTCGAAGGTGCGCGGCTACGGACCCGGGCGTTTCTCCTTCAACGTCAAGGGCGGACGCTGCGAGTCCTGCAAGGGCGACGGCACGCTCAAGATCGAGATGAACTTCCTGCCCGACGTCTACGTCCCCTGCGAGGTCTGCCACGGCGCTCGCTACAACCGGGAGACCCTGGAGATCCGTTACAAGGACAAGACGGTCGCCGACGTCCTGGACATGACCATCCACCAGGCGGCCGAGTTCTTCTCCGCCTCCTCCGTCATCTCCCGCCACCTCAACACCCTGGTCGAAGTGGGACTGGGGTACGTGCGCCTGGGGCAGTCAGCCACCACTCTTTCCGGCGGTGAGGCCCAGCGTGTCAAGCTCGCCACCGAGCTGCAGCGCCGCTCCACCGGCCGCACCATCTACGTCCTGGATGAACCGACCACCGGGCTGCACTTCGAGGACATCCGTAAGCTGCTCGGGGTGCTTCAGGGACTGGTGGACAAGGGCAACTCCGTGGTCGTCATCGAGCACAACCTTGACGTCATCGCCAATGCCGACTGGGTCATCGACATGGGCCCAGAGGGCGGCAAGGGCGGGGGGAACCGTCGTCGTGGCCGGAACCCCGGAGAAGGTCGCGGCCACCGAGGCGTCCTACACCGGTCAGTTCTTGGCCCCGGTGCTGGAGGCCGGCCGCGGCTGACTCCTCGGTCCGGCTTAGCCGGACGGCTCGACGTCGGTCCTCGCCGCTCTCAGATGCTTCCGGGCCCCATGGGGGCCTGGTTGCTCTCGCGACGCTGCTCCTGCGCGAAGCGGTTGTAGAGCAGGGAGAGAACAAAGCAGACGACGCCCGCGGCCGCCAGCGAGATGACTCGAATGATCGAGTTCTGCGAGGCCACGTCCACAACAGCGAGCTTGAGCACGGACAGGAGTACCAGGGTCAGTCCGTAGTGGCGCAGGATCGTCAGGCGTGTCCTGAAGCCGAGGACGATGCAGGCCCCACCAGTCAGCAGCACCAGCACTGACATGAGGACTGAGCCCGGACCGACCTCGGTGGCCACCATGACTGAGAACCACATGAGCAACGAGTTGCCGATCGCAAGGCTCAGGCACACCTCAGCACTCCGTCGCCAGGGAAGTAGGAGCCACGTGGCGCTGGCTCCCAGCCCCAGAGCGACGGCGACCAGCAACAGCGTCCATATCGTCTTGGAGGTGGCCTCAGCCCACGAGAGCGTCATCAGTGCCAGCACGGCCACCATCCCCGAGATGATCCAGGACGGTGCCGGTACTCCCGTCTGCCTCCCTGTCGGATCGGGCAGAGCCTCGCCGTGGGGACCCACCCGGTAACGGGCTCCTCGGCACTGTCCACTGAGCACTCGCAGAGGTGTGGCGCCACTGGAGACCGCCCCCAGCGCGATGAGTGCGATCGTCACCAGACCCGGAACCATGCGCATGCCCGCCCAGGGACCACGGAAGCCCTCCACGAGGCCGGAGCCCAGGAACGGAACGACGACTGCGATATTGAAGGCCACTGTCGCCAGAGCCGCTCGCAGGGCCAGCGCCCGTGCTTGAACGTGCGACAGCGCGGCATACGAGGCTGGGGCGGAGAGCTGTGCGTGACTCGGTCACCGAGCCCTTCGGCCACGACGACCATGAGCACCGAGATCACCACGGAGATGATGAGAGACCAGACGTCGCCGCGGGAGTGAACAGAGCCCGCGGCCATGAGAATCGGCACAGTCCCGAGAAGGGCCAGGATCGGGGCCGGTTCTGCTCTTGCGTTCAAGATCGCCGGAAGCAGGCACAGCATCGCAGCGACGATGACGAAGAGATGGACTCGGGGGTCGCCGATGATCGTCATCCCAATCAGCGCGAGGGGGAAGAACGCAACTTCGTGTCCAAGCGCCATGGTACGGCGCCAATCAGCGGGGCAGTAGGGCGGGAGTGTCGCAAGTGCCGCCGCGGCCAGCAGGAGGAGCTCGAGGAGGAAGGTGATGACGACGACGCTGTGTGCCAGGTGAAGGCTCGTCTGCTCCGTCATCAGGTTTCCGAACTCCAGCATGAGGATCACCGCCGTCGGTCCCCAGTCCCAGCCCGAGGTCTTGATCCCGATGCTCCACAGCCGCGTGCTCGCGTGCATCGTCTGAGACACCAGCAGCACGCATAGGATGAGAATGACGCCGGTGCCGCTGATGGTGGAGACGCGCAGCATCGACCGGATCGGTGCGGCGATGAGGGCTGTCGCCGTTGCCACCATCGCTGTCACCGGATACCAGGCGGCCAGTTTCATCCGCTCCGTGTGACGGGACAGGACTACGCAGGTCAGTGCCAGCACCATGACGTAGATACCGATCATCAGCCACGTGATGAGTGCGGCCTGAGGCTGGCGCGCCACGTGACTGACTGCGAACCCGATGGTCACCAGGGCGCCGATGGTGGAGACGACCGCGGTGAACAGCACCCGCGTCATGTGTGACACGGCCAGGAGCACGAGGCCCCAGCAGGCCATCAGGGCCAGGGCGGGCTCCGGGCTGAGCATTCCACCGAGAAGAACGGCTCCTACGATGGCGACGAAGCCGAGTCCCCCACCGGTTCCCGTGATCGTCGCCGCGGCAACACGATGACGGGGATGACTGACCCCCAGGCGTGCCCCGGAGGCTGTCATTGTGACCGCGATGAGTGCCAGTCCCAGGATCTTGACCGGGTTGGGAATGTAGTCCCAGACGAGAGCCAGCAGACTGACCCCGGCCGACAGGACGAGCACCGCTGCGGCACCGGAGAGCAGATAGCGTCCGAGGTTGCCCTCCTGCATTGCCCGCTGGGCCCAGCCGGGGACCGCCTCGGCCTCAGCGCCGTGTGCCTGAACGAACTCGCCAGGTCCCACCTGACTGGCCCCCTGCATATGTGGGGTGCTGTCCGCCGCGGGTGCATGCTGCACTGGGTCGAACTCGCCTGGGCCGCGAAGGATCGCGCGGGATCCACGGGGGCGGGGGGCCTGGTAGAGCTGGGCTCGGGGCATCTCAGGCTGGGAGGCTCGGGGGTGTCCGAGGTCGGGGGCTTCGTGGGGTAGGTGTCCTGGTCCGCAGGGAGGGCCTCGTTGACCGGGGCCTGAACAGGGGACTCGTTGAGACGCTGCCAGGAGTGCTCCGAGGCGGACCTCGTTTGCGGGGAAATCGCGGGCGGAGTCGTTTCCGGATGTGAGGTGGCGCTGGTGGGTGAGGAGCCGGCGTGGTGCTCGTCAGCGCCGTCGGCGGCGATGTTCGAGGCGACAGCTGGGCTGCTGCTCCTCGTCGTGGCGGGGGAGTCGCTGCTCTCCTGCATTGGGGTGGCGGAGGAGTAGGTCAGCCAGGTGACGCGCTCCGCGAGCCAGTCGATCTTCCTCTCGATGAGGTCCAGTCGCTGTAGGACCAGGGCGACATTCGGCCCGACAGTGGGCGGCATGGACATGACGGTTCTCCTCGTCACTCGGTGCGCGGCGGTGAGCACGTGTCACTCAACCGGTTCATCTGAGAGTAAGGGGGAGTCGTCGATGTCGTGAAGGGGGTACAAGTGCCCTGTGGATAACTCGAGAATGAGGAGAGGCCTATTCCTTCAAGAACAAACAAAGTCGAACAAAGTTACACAAGAACGGTCAGGCTGGGATAGGCTGCGTGTCATGAGCGAGAACGGACTCACTTCAGCCCAGCACAAGATGCGCGACGCCGGTGTCGCAGAGCAGGCCATCACGGTTTTCACCCACTACTACCAGTCCCTGGAGGCGGGGGCCACCGGACTCATCCCCGAGGAGACCATCGAGCCCCTCACGCAGATCGACTCCCTGGCTGACGTCGAGGTCAGCGAGGAGCAGGCACGCGAGGCGCTGAGCAAGACGGTCCTCATCCGGCTCAACGGGGGGCTGGGCACCTCGATGGGCCTGGATCGCGCCAAGTCCCTCCTGCCGGTCCGTGATGGCAAGACCTTCCTGGACCTGCTGGTCGATCAGGTCCTGGCGGCGCGTCGACGCTATGGCGTGAGCCTGCCGCTGATCCTCATGAACTCCTTCCGCACCCGCGAGGACTCCCTTGAGGTGCTGGCCGGGCACCCCGAGATCCAGGTCGATGGCCTGCCCCTGGACTTCCTGCAGAACCGCGAGCCCAAGCTGCGCGCCGACGATCTGACTCCCGTGGAGTGGGAGGCCGACCCCGAGCTCGAGTGGTGCCCCCCGGGCCACGGCGACATCTACACCGCCCTGCTTGCCTCCGGGCTGCTGGACGCCCTCCTGGACAAGGGCTACCGGTACGCCATGACTGCCAACTCCGACAACCTCGGTGCGGCGCCCTCGGCCAGGATTGCTGGCTGGTTCGCCGCCTCCGGCGCCCCTTACGCCCCGGAGATGTGCCGGCGCACACCGGCCGATGTCAAAGGCGGGCACCTGGCTGTACGTAAGAGCGACGGGCGCATCATCCTGCGTGACACAGCGCAGACCCCCGAGGACCAGATGCACTACTTCACCGACCAGTTCCGCCACCCCTTCTTCCACACGAACAACCTCTGGTTCGATCTCAAGGTGCTGCGCGAAACCCTGGTTGAGCGAGGTGGGATCCTCGGGCTTCCGCTCATCAGGAACAGCAAGACGGTGGACCCCGCCGACTCCTCCTCAACGCCGGTCATCCAGCTTGAGACGGCCATGGGTGCCGCCGTTGAGGCCTTCGAGGGAGCCACCGCCATCGAGGTGCCGCGCTCCCGCTTCCTGCCGGTCAAGACCACCAACGACCTGCTGCTGGTGCGCTCGGACGTCTATGAGGTCGACGACGACGGACTGCTGCAGATGGTCCCGGACCGGGCCTGCACCGTGAGTCTCGACCCGCGCTTCTACAAGAAGATCCAGGACTTCGAGGCCCGGTTCCCAGACGGCGTCCCCTCCATCAAGGACGCGCAGTCGCTGACGGTGGAGGGCGACTGGACTTTCGGTGCCGACGTCGTCGCCACCGGTGAGGCGCGCGTGGAAGCGGAGGGCTCGCCCGGAAGAATCGCCGACGGCAGCCGTATCTGAATGAGTCGATGATCGCGACCCCTGCTGGTCGCGGCTGGTTACGACCGGTCGCTTCGCGGTGGTGCCGGACACTCAGTCATGAGGTCCGGCACCACTTCGCGGAGCGGAAAAGAAAAACGCTTGCCCCTCGCCAGGGAGGGCAAGCGTGAGCAATCTGCTATCCGGTGGGCGATAC